>JAESGJ010000014.1_pt1 | contig 501825 bp, 450 predicted proteins | sample 9266241 | NCBI WGS metagenome assembly JAESGJ01 (sample SAMN14514841, study PRJNA621669) | algae metagenome | isolation source: Brasilonema octagenarum HA4186-MV1 and co-occurring heterotrophs from wet... | place: USA: Manoa Valley, Hawaii | collected 2009-07-20
ACGAGGAGGCCATTTCCAGCACACATAAACCCGTCAGCCGTGTTCGCCTCCGCACCTGATCACGATCACTGGAATCCGTGATCACCATCGCCTGGAACACCTGATCACCATCCCTGGAATGCGCAAGGTTCCAAATCCGAATCTGGGGTAATTGGGTTGAGGTCTAAGAGTAGCAAGCCGCGCTGGCAAAAAATTCTTGAGCTTGAAGCTAAGGCGAACGAGAGAGATTCTGCGCGACCGGAGCGAGCGCCTATTCTAATTTGCAGGGGGCGCGGCGCCAACCTGGAATTGTACGAGGATTGCGCAGTCATCCGGCGGGGGCTGGTTTGGGGACTTGTGTTTCAGAACGGGATCAAGGGCGATAAGCGAATTCCCTTCTCTTCAATCAGTGCGGTTCAGTACAAGTCTCCAGGTCTTATCAAGGGCTACATACAGTTCACGCTTGGTGGTGCTGTCGAGAACACGGCCGGTGTCTTGTCCGGCGCTTATGATGAGAACACCGTTCTATTTTCCAGTGAAATTGAGTTCGCAAAGGCACGACAATTTATTGAAGCAAAGATGGTCAATAGAAGCCATCCTCCCGCCTCGCCGGCGGCAGAGCGGCGGATTACTGTTGCCGAGCAACTAGAGAAGTTGGCCGCATTGCTAGATCGTGGCTTGCTCACGCCAGATGAATTTAATGCGCAGAAGCAAAAGCTTCTATTGATGGAATGACAAGATGATAGGTCGAGCGCTGATCATGGCCTTAGTCTTTACGTTTCCTTCCGTGTCATCTTCGCAGGCATTGGCCGATGAATGCGAAGCGTTGGCCGGGGAGGTCGCCGCGCGAGTGGCCGGTTTGTTGGTAGGACGCCGTACTTCGGTGATTCAATTTCTCACTCATCCATCCGTAGAGTACGCATCGATCGGATGTTTGCCTTTTAGGAATTTGGTTGCCGTAGGGGAGGGTAAGTATCCAAAGGCCGACTATTTCGATTTTCTCGGTGCGGCGGGCGCCGTCGTACTCAGTGGCAACAGCGAGATTGTTCGGGAAGGCGCAATCCGCTGCGTGAAACGCGCGTTGGTGAACCCGCAAGATGATATTAGTTTTGACTTCGGAGCATTCTCGTTTGAATGTTCTGCCGACAAGTCGTCAACGATTGTCACGGTGCAGAAGCGGTAGTCTAGACTGATGCAGCGTATGTTCAGAATGGCTGCGCTTGTCTGTTCGATGTCGATTACAAATGTTGCAGCTGCATCGGACTTAACCGGCCGCGCCAGCGTTATCGACGGCGACACGCTCGAAATCCACGGTAAGCGCGTTCGTCTATGGGGCATTGACGCCCCCGAGCGCGGCCAACTTTGCCGTGGTGACGATAGTTTGCAGTATCGATGCGGCGCAACAGCCGCGAATGAGCTAGATCGATTCATCAATGCCCGGACCGTGGCTTGCATATCCGTCGATACTGACCGATACGGCCGAACCATTGCGTCCTGTTCGGTGGAAAACGTCGATTTAGCGAAGTGGCTTGTCTCGCGTGGGCTTGCCCTCGACTGGCCACGATTTTCGAAAGGCAAGTATGATCAGGAGGAAAGGGAAGCCGAGGCGGCTGGAGTTGGCATTTGGGGAGGTAGCTTCGTTCAGCCGTGGAAATATAGAGATTGCCGAAGAGCGGGACAGAGTTCCATCGCATGTTCGGAGAACCAAGGCACGAATTCGGAACTGGATTAAGCTATGACACTCCACCGAGCACTGATCGTTGCGCTTGTATTCCTGCCCACCCTTTCTCATGCAGAGATTCTCAAATGTAAGATTGATGGTGTCAGGGACGCCATCTTCATTGCTACGGCTCCCGACACCAATTCCCACGACGGCGATTATGCCCGCATTGGTATATCGCCTGGTGTCGGAAACAGAGCGTACAGGTTCAACGATCGGATGGGCGCAGCCGCCTATGTCGAGCTAAATGCCGATGGGACCCCAGTGGGATTGATCACCGTTCAGAAGAACAAGGGAGTGATTAGATCGAGCCATGCGATCGATCCTTTTGGTACAGTTCTCGCTCCATCCCAGAACAAAGGCATTTGTGATCGGTGCGACGGCGTTAGCAATTGCATTCGATGATCTGTCACTCCCGACACGCCCCAAGGCGATGGGAGTCGTTCAAGCTGAACTTCGATGGTTGGTTCTATACGATCGATGACCGGGCCTGCATCGTGCGCGGCAGCGCCGGGCGGGGCGGGCATTGCGTTCGCCGCGGCGCATGCAACGTATCGGAAGATTTAAGAAATCTGCTTCGCTACGCGTAGTTTGACTGTCTTGTTCAGGGGCTTTAAGGGTACGGGTTCAAGAGCATGGATGATCCGACAACAGAAACATCATGCTGCCCGCCGTTCGTTGGAAGGCGCTTTTGCGTTCAATTTGGAAAAGATCATCTTTGACGCGGCGTGAGCATATTTTAGCAGCATTGTTGCATCCCGGTGGCCGCTTATCGCGGCGACTTCTGGGATAGTTAGCCCCAGTTCGAAGAAGCGACTGATTGCTTCATGGCGAAGGTCATGGAATCGCAAGTCGTCGATGCCAGCACGCTGCGTAATGCGGTCCCAAGCCAAATGTATCGCATTCCCTGTCATCGAAAAAATGTGGCCGCCGAACGAGCGTTGCCGTGGCAGCGCTTTGACTGCTTCGTTTGAAAGCGGAATGGCTCTTGCGTGACCGTTCTTCGTTACCGGGATCGTTAGGAGTCGTCGCTTAAGGTCGAGGTCCTTCCATCGCATGTTGGCGATTTCGCCCCGCCTCATCCCAGTGGCGAGCGCGAATTGGATTATCTGGGCAATCGCGGAACTTCGGCAACAACGAGTGGCCTTCAATAGTCTGTTCAATTCTCCAGGGCGCAGCCGACGAGTCCGCATGCGCATCGCGGCAGAGAATCCAAGCGCTTTGATAGGATTGTCTCTGACCGGAATTGCCCAATCGCGCTTTGCGACCTCAAACATGTGCTGGACAGGGTTCAGCTGTCGCTTGAGCGTTGTTGGCGCGACGAACGTCAAACGGCGGTCGCGATAGCGCGCGAAGTCGGCCGTACCTAGTTGGGAAAGCGGCAATTTGCAGATGGGGTCGCGTAGCATCTGTGCGAGCACAGATCGTTCAATCTTTGCACCGCGCTTTTTGGGTGTCACTTCGGTGAGGTAGCGGTTGATCAGATCGGCCAGCGTTATTTTCTTGAGCACGCCAGCATCGGTAGGCAGGTCGGAGCGGTCCGCCCGAACCTCCATTTGCCTCGCCCAAGCATCCGCGTCCTTCCTCCTGAGGAAGGATTTGGATACTGCCCCGGAGCCTGCCCGCCTGACCTGAACCTGCCATTTTCCGCCGCGTTGCCGAATGGTCGCCATGAATCGCCTCGCTGTGACACGGTTGTGACAGCGAGCTTTTCGACGGCTGGGGGCGGAGAGGCCGATTTGGCTAAAAGCCTTTAAAACAAGGCTTCCAAGACTGGCGCACCCGACACGATTCGAACGTGTGACCTTTGCCTTCGGAGGGCAACGCTCTATCCAGCTGAGCTACGGGTGCTAGTCGACGTTCATTTAGCCGATTGGCGAGGGGCGGGCAACCGGTTCTCGCCACATTGCGCTTCAAGCCGTTCTGCGCCGGAAAGGGGCCGGAACCGCTGCGGCCTCCCGGCCGAGGCTTGCGAACTCGGCCAGCACCCTTTCGGCGCAGATGACGCGGTTGCGGCCGAGGCGCTTGGCCACATAGAGCGCCTCGTCGGCCGCGCCGAGTAGCCGCTCGGGCCCGCCATCGGCGCCGCCGGGAATGTGGCTGGCGACCCCGACGCTGAGGGTGACATGGTCGCCGGCGCCCGCGGCGCCGTGGGCAATCCGCAAGGCGATCACGGCGCAGCGGATCTCGTCGGCGATGACGCAGGCGGTGTCGCAATCCATGTCGGGCAGGATCAGCGCGAACTCCTCGCCGCCATAGCGGCTGGCGAGATCGAGCGGCCGCACGGCGTGCCGGCTGACGACCGAGGCGATCGCGCGCAGGCATTCGTCGCCGGTCTGGTGGCCGTGGTGGTCGTTGAACAGCTTGAAATGATCGACGTCGACGAACAGCAGCGCCAGTGCCTTCTGCGTGCGTTGGGCGCGGGTCCATTCGCTCATCAGCATCTGGTCGAACGCGCGGCGGTTCGACAGGCCGGTCAACCCGTCCTTGGTGGCGAGTTCCTTCAGCGCCATCTCGGCGCGCTTCTGGTCGGTGAGGTCGCGCAACGTCTCCACCACGGCGATCAGATGTCCGGCCTCGTCGTGGATCGGACCGGCGTCGATGGCGAGATAGAGCTGGCTGCCGAGCTTCGGCATGGTGCACCAGTTCTCCGCCGAAAAGCCGAGCCCGTTGTGGCCGCGCGCGGCATATTCCGAATAGAACTCCGGGAGCCGCTCGGGCCGGTCGAGCGCGACGAGGTCGGCGAGGCAGGGACGCCTCGTTTCGTAAAAGGCCTGCCAGTGCTTGCTGGTGCCGATCACCTCGGATGCGGCGAGGCCGGTCAGCCGCTCGCACGCCCTGTTCCAGATCACGACACGGCGCTTCGGGTCGATCACGAAGGTCGGCACGACCAGGTGCTGCATCAGCCGCACGGCATAGGAATCCGCAACGTCGACGGATTTGGCCGAAGGCGTTCTTGAAGTCCTTCCCGGCGACTTGCTTGACGACGTCCCTGGTTTCGTCATCAGGCCACTGCCGCCACCGGCTGGGCGCCGGGCGAGCCGTCACGCGAGCCGAACAGTTTCCGCACCTCGCTGGCCGGCTTTGGCGGGCTGAACAGATAGCCCTGCATCTGCGTGCAGCCGAGCCCACGCAGCATCTCGCGCTGGGCCTCGGTCTCGACGCCCTCGGCGACCGTGGTCATGTTGCTGGCGGCTGCGATGTTCACCACCGCCTGCACGATCACCGGCGCGCCGCCCGCCTCCGCGATGTCGGCGACGAAGCAGCGGTCGATCTTGATCTTGTCGAACGGGAAGCGCTTGAGGTAGCTGAGCGAGGAGTAGCCCGTGCCGAAATCGTCGAGCGCGATGCGAACGCCGATCGAGCGGAGCTGGTGCAGGATCGAGAGAGCGGCTTCGTCGTCGCGGATCAGCACGGCCTCGGTGATCTCGAGCTCGAGCCGGCGCGGGTCCAGCCCGGAAGCGGCGAGCGCGCCCGCGATCCGCAGCGCCAGCGTGTCGCATTTGAGCTGCACCGGCGACACGTTGACCGCGACGCGGATATGCGTCGGCCAGGTCGCGGCCTCGTCGCAGGCCATGCGCAGCACCCAGTCGCCGAGCTCGGTGATCAGGCCGGTGTCCTCGGCGACGGGAATGAACTCGGCCGGCGAAACCATGCCGCGCTCCGGGTGACGCCAGCGCAGCAGCGCCTCGCAACCCGAGATTTCGCCGGTGCGCAGGTCGACCAGCGGCTGATAGTGAATCTCGAAGCCGCCGTTCACCAGCGCCTGCCGCAGGTCCTGCTCCATGCTCAGGCGCGCCTTGGCGCTGGCATCCATCTCCGGCTCGAAGAAACGGTGGGTGCGGCGTCCCTCGGCCTTGGCGCCGTACATCGCAAGATCGGCATTCTTGACGAGTTGGTCGAGATCGGTGCCGTCCTGCGGCGCCAGCGCGATCCCGATGCTCGCGTCGGTGGAGAGCTGATGGCCAAGGCAATGATAGGGCTGCCGGATCGCCTGGTAGATCCGCGTAACGAAGGCCAGCACGTCGGCGGAGGACTGGATGCCGGTCTGGATCACGGCGAATTCGTCGCCGCCGAGCCGCGCGATCAGATCGCCCTGCTTGAGGCAGCCGCGGAGGCGGCCCGCGATCGCCTTCAACAGCTCGTCGCCGACATGGTGGCCGAGCGAATCGTTGATGCCCTTGAATTCGTCGATGTCGATGTAGAGCAGGGCGAACTGGCAGCCGTCGGTGACCTTCGCCAATTCGCGTTCGATCTGCTCGCGGAACAGCGTGCGGTTCGGCAGATCGGTCAGCGCATCGTAATGCGCCATATGCGCGATCTTCTCGTCAGCCCGTCGCCGGTCGGTGACGTCGTCGATGACGTGAATGAGATAGCGCGGCTCGCCCGCCTCGTCAGGGATTCCGATCCGGGTCGACGTAATGTAGCGCATTCCCTTGCCGGGCATCTGCCAGGCGTGCTCGTCCTTGAACAAGCCCTTGGCCGATTGCAGCGCGTTGGTGTCGTCTTCGGTGATGCGGGCAGCAGGCGCCTCGGGGAAGATGTCGAAAGCGGTCTTTCCCACAACGTCCTGGCGCGACTGGCCGAACAGCTGCTCGGCGACGCCGTTCAGCAGCAGGTACTGTCGCGTGCGCGCGTCCTTCACCGTGATCTGCGACGGGATATGGTCGATGATCTCGCGCAGGAAGGTATGGTTGCGGTCGCGCTCCTGCTCGAGGTTGCGCCGCTCGGTGATGTCTTCGATCGTGGCGACCCAGCCGCCCTGTGCCAGCGGGGTGTTGATGACCTGGAAGGCGCGGCCGTTGGCCAGCTGATGCGTCCGCCTGGAGACCGTGCCTTCGGCAACGACCCTCATGACATCGGTGCAAAACGTCTCGACGTCGCCGTCGAATGCGCCGCACTCCTTGCGGTGGTACATCGCCTCGCGGATGTGGCAGCCGGGCTTGATGACATCGTGGGAGAGGCCGAACATGTCGGCGTAGCGGCGGTTGCAGGTAACGATGGTGCCGCTCGCGTCGTAGAGGATCAGCCCCTGCGTCATGTTGTTCAAGGCGGTGTCGAGCCGCAGCCGCTCCGCTTCCAGCCGTTCCTGCGCTTCGCGGTTCTGACGGTTGATCAGGCGGATGATCAGATAGAGGATCAGCGCGATGACGGCTGCCGAAAGCGCGGCGGTCGTGACCATGAAGCCGGTCTGATGGCGCCAGTCGGCCAGCGCCGCTGCCGTGGTGTTGGTGGCGAGGATCACAAGCGGGAAGTGCGTCAGCGACGCCGCCGAGCCGAGCCGCTCTTCGCCGTCGATCGGGCTGGCACCGCGGAGCGTGAGCTGACCGCCGTCGGCCAGCACCTTTCGCATCAACGGCGCGTCCTTGAAGTTCCGCCCGATCAGCTCTTCGCGGTGCGGATAGCGCGCCAGCATCTTGCCTTCGCGATCGAACAGCGAAATGGCCGTTCCCTCCGCCAGCGCGACAGACGCGAAATATTGCTGGTAGCTGTCGGGATTGATCCGGCGGACCATCGCGCCGAGGAACGTGCCGTCCGCGCCGGTCAAGCGGCGTGCGACGACCGTGGTCCATTTGTTGATGATGAAGCTGCGGACGGATTCCAGCACCACCGGCTCGGACTTCGGATTGGTCTTGAACGTCTGAAAATAAGCCCGGGCCGAAACGTTGATCTTGGGCAACGGCTGGGGCCGCGACCAGTTGATCAGATCACCGTCGGCATCGTAGATCGCGATATCGCCGAGATAGGACACCGAGCTGATCTTGCTGCGGAGCATCTGGTGCGCCGCCGGGCCGGACATGCGCTCGCGGAACATCGCCGGCGAGCTGATCTCCGTCAGGTTCATCTGCGCGATCAGGTCGGTGGCGACGACGTCGGAATCCTCGAATTGCTGGTCAAAGTGCCGCGCGATGAGCTGCACCGTGTTTTCCAGCTCGCGTTCGCGGTTGGTCAGGGTGCGCTCGCGAAATTCGCCGACGGCCATGGCCGTCACGCCGAAGATGCCCGCGACCAGCAACACGCCGCAAAGGGTCAGCCACAGGACAGGACCACGTCGCGCCAAAGCCTCCCAGCCGTTCCTTGCGGCTCGAGACATTCCGGCTGCCACCGTGGAAAAGACCTGGCGCATTCCCCCTCCCTGGAGGAACACGAATACACCGCACAAATGGCCCAAACCTTAGGAAAGCCAGTTACCTAAGCATTAATCCGGTTGCGCCATCGGCTCCGTATGCCGCGCAGCGGGAATCGCGGGCGGTTGTGCGGTGGGGAATGCAAGCGCCGCACTGCATCATGAATCGCGACCTAATGAGAATTGCCGGCGCTCTTGTTGCCGGCGGGATTACGCAGCCGTCCGACGACGCCGGTCGGGAAGAAATAGACGCTGGCGATGAACAGCAGGCCGAGCCACAGCAGCCAGCGGTCTGGATGCAACAACCCCGGCAGCAGCGGCAGGCCGGCCTCCGACGCCGCCGTGGAGGCTATGCCCATCAGCGACTGCAGATAGTTCTGCGCGAGGATGAAGATGGTGGCGCCGATGATCGCGCCGTAGATCGTGCCCATGCCGCCGATCACGACCATTAGCAGGATGTCGAGCATGATCGAGAAGCTGAGCGAGGTGTCGGGACCGGCATAGCGCAGCCACAGCGCGTTCAGGATGCCGGCGCTGGCAGCAACCAGCGCGGCGATGCAATTGGCATAGGTCAGGTGGAACACCGTGCGGAAGCCGAGCGCCTCGGCGCGAAAGCGGTTCTCGCGGATCGCCTGCAGCACGCGCCCAAACGGCGAGTTCACCACCCGCAGAAGTGCGAGGATCATCAGGGCCGAGACGGCGAACACCAGATAGAAGGTCAGGATGCGGCCGTTGACCTCGAAGCCGAACAGGTTTTTCGAGATCAGCACCGTGCCGGGCCGCAGCAATTCCGGCAGCTGGAAGCTGCGCCCGTCCTCGCCGCCGGTCAACCAGGACAGCTGGGAAGCCAGCACCTGGAAGGCGGAGGCAACCGCGAGCGTGATCATGGCAAAGAAGATCGCGGCGACCCGCAGCGAGAACAGCCCGATCGCGAGCGCGAGCAGGGCCGCCAACGGCAGGCCGACCACGATGCCGGTGGCGACCGCGGCCCAGTTCGGCCCCATGCCGTATAGCGCGATCGCGATCGCGTAGCTGCCGATGCCGTAGAACATGGTGTGCGCGAACGACACCGAGCCGGTATAGCCGAGCAGCAGGTCGTAGGAGGCGACCAGGGCCGCGAAGACGCAGATCTTGGCCGCGACGTTCAGCGCCTTAGCACCGGGAAACAGGAACGGCGTCGCCGCCAGCGCCAGGATGATGACGACGAGAACGAGCGTGAGCACGCGGCTCCGCGGCGGATCGCCGGACAGGATCATCATCGGCTGGTCACCGCATAGAGGCCGCGCGGCCGCCACATCAGGATGGCGACCATCAGCAGGATGTTGGAGACGAGGGCGAGCTTCGGCACCAGGAAGCCGCCGTAATTGGCGACCATGGCCACGAGGATCGCGCCGATGAAGCAGCCGCCGATCGACCCCAGGCCGCCGATGATGACGACGACGAAGATCAAGACGGTGAGCTCGTCGCTCATGGAGGCGTGGACCTGCTCGCGATAGAGCGCCCACATCACGCCGCCGAGGCCGGCCAGCGCCGATCCCGTCATGAACACGCCGAGGAACAGCCGGCGGATGCGATAGCCGAGTGCCTCGACCATCTCGCGGTTCTCGACGCCGGCGCGGATCAGAAGGCCGAGCTTGGTGCGGTTGAGCACGAGCTGGATCGCGATGAAGACGGCCAGCCCGATCAGCGTCGCCAGCACGCGGTATTTGGCGATCGCGACATCGCCGATGATGAACGAACCGCGCAGCGACGCCGGCAGCGGCATCGGGATGATCTGCGGTCCCCACAGCGCATAGAGCGTCTGCTCGGCGACGATCAGGCCACCGGTCGTCATCAGGATCTGCTTCAAATGCTGGCCGTAGACCGGCAGGATCAGCACGCGTTCGACGACGAGGCCGAGGGCGCCGGACACGGCCATCGAGAGCAGGGCTGCTGGCGCCAGCACCGCCAGATTCATCCAGAGTGAGTCCGCCTGAATGGACGCGGCGAACGGCGCCAGCACCAGCGTCGCAACATAGGCGCCGACGGCGATGAAAGCGCCGTGGCCGAAATTGAGCACGTCCATCAGGCCGAACACCAGCGTCAGGCCCGAGGCCATGATGAAGATCATCATGCCCATGGCGAGGCTCGCGGCGGTCAGCGTCAGCCAGGTGCTGGGCGAGCCGATCAGCGGGATCATCGCGAGCGCCAGCGCGACCGGCAGCAGGATCGGCGCGAGATCGCGCTTTGGCTTCGGCAGCGGATCGGTTGCGGCAAGGTCAGTCACTGATGCGCCTCCAGGCTCAGGCCGAGCAGCCGCTCCTGCAGCGGCACGTCGGCGGCAAGCGCCGCCATCGCGCCGCGATGGACGATGGTGCCGTTGTCCATCACCAGCACGTTGTCGCCGAGCTCGCGGGCGGCAAAGAAATTCTGTTCGACCATAAGGATCGTCGCGCCCTTGCGCTTGATCTCCTTCAGGCACTCGATCAGCGCCATCACGATCGCAGGCGCCAGCCCCTTGGTCGGCTCGTCGATCAGCAAGAGCTTGCGTGGCTCGATGATGGCGCGCGCGATCGACAGCATCTGCTTCTGTCCGCCCGAGAGGCTTCCCGCCCGCGACAGCCAGAACCGGCGCAGCGCCGGAAAGAAGCCGAAGATCCATTCCAGCTGCGTGTCGTCCATCGGCGCGTCGCGGGCTGCCAGCACCAGGTTTTCCTTCACGGTGAGATCGGAAAACACCGCCATGCTCTCCGGCACGTAGCCGACGCCGAGCCGCGCGATATCAGGCGTGGCGCGGCTCTCGATACGCTCGCCGGAGAGGCTGATCTCGCCGCTGGATGCCTGCCACAGGCCCATGATGGTGCGCAGCGTCGTGGTCTTGCCGGCACCGTTGCGCCCCAGCAGCATCGTGACCTGTCCCTGCGGGACGGTGAGGTCGATGCCCTGGAGGATGTGGTAGCGGCCGATATGGGTATGCACGCCGGAGAGTTTCAGGAGATCGGTCATGCCGCGCTCTCTCCGGCGGTCTTGGGCGCAACGCCGAGATAGGCCTCCTGCACGATCGGCGAGGCAATCACCTCGGCGGGCGGGCCGTCGGCGACGAGTTGCCCGTTATGCAGCACGATGATGCGGTCGGCGAGCGAACGCACCACGTCCATCTTGTGCTCGACCAGGAGGATGATCTTGCTCGTGTCCTGCTTGAGCTGCGCGATCAGGTTGAGCACGACAGGCACCTCGTCGATGCTCATGCCGGCGGTGGGCTCGTCGAACATGAAGACTTTCGGCTCCAGCGCGATCATCAGGGCGACCTCGAGCTTGCGCTGGTCGCCATGCGACAGCGCAGTCGCGGCGACGCCGCGGCGGCTGCCGAGCGCGACCTGGTCGAGGATGGCGTCAGCGCGTGCGATCAGGTCGCGACGAACCATCCAGGGCCGCAGCATGTCGTAGTGGGTGCCGTTCGCCGCCTGCACCGCGAGACGGACGTTCTCTTCCACGGTGAGGTTCGGAAACAGGTTGGTCAGCTGGAACGCGCGTCCGAGGCCCGCGCGGGTCCGCAGCGGCGCGGAGTGCTGGGTGATGTCGGTGCCGTCGAACAGGATGCTGCCGTTCGAGGCGCGCAGCTGGCCCGAGATCAGATTGAAATAGGTGGTCTTGCCGGCGCCGTTCGGCCCGACGATCGCGGTGAGCTCGCCCGGACGGAACGTGCACGAGACGTTGTTGACCGCGACATGGCCGCCGAAGCGGATGGTGAGATCGCGGGTTTCGAGGGTGAGCGTCATTGGTCTGGCAAATGGTGAGAGGGCGATGTTTCCGCGATCACACTGCGCCCCCTCCCCCGCTTGCGGGGGAGGGCCGGGGAGAGGGTGTCTCCGCAGGCGAGAACCCCAAGAGGATGGAGCCCTCTCCCGGCCTCTCCCGCAAGCGGGAGAGGTGAAGAAGCACTCAGCGCTTGTTCTTGATCGGAACGTCCATGTCCTCGATCTTCAGCTCGCGCACCGGCTCGAGGATCGCCCAGGCGACGTTCGGGTCGACCTTGACCTTGAAGTGATACATGCTCTGCAGCGCCTGATGGTCTTCCTTCCGGAACACCATCTTGCCCTTTGGCGTGTCGAACTCCAGGCCTTCCATCGCGGTGATCAGCTTCTCGCTGTCGGTCGACTTCGCCTTGGTGACGGCGGCGACGACGGACATCGCGGCGGCAAAACCACCCGCGGTGAAGAAGTCCGGCGGCGCATTGAAGCGCTTCTGGTGCTCGGCGACCAGCCAGTCGTTCACCGGGTTCTTCGGGATCTCGTAGTAGTAATAGGTCGCGCCCTCCATGCCAGGCAGGCCCTTATAGGCGGCGAGTGCCGGCAGGATGTTGCCGCCGGTGGAGAGCTCGATGCCGTAGCGCTTCGGGTCCATGTCCTGGAGCTTGGCCAGCGGATTGCCGGCGCCGGCCCAGATCACCCAGATCACCTTGCGGCCCGGCTTGTCCTTCAGCGCGTCGAACAGGCGCTGGCCGACCGCGGTGAAGTCGGTGGTCGAGGTCGGGGCATATTCTTCCGCGGCGAGCGTCGCGCCGGTCTTGGCCAGTGCCTCCTTGAAGGCGGCGACGCCATCGCGGCCGAACGCGTAGTCCTGTGCCAGCGTTGCGACGGTGACACCCTGCTTGCCGATCGCGACCGCATTGGAGATCGCGTCCTGCGAGGAGTTGCGCGCGGTGCGGAAGATGTAGCGATTCCATTTCTCGCCGGTAATCTGGTCCGCGACGGCGGGCTCCACGATCAGGATCTTCTTGTTCTCCTCGGCGACCGGGAGAATGGCGAGCGCCGCGGCCGACGACGTCGTGCCGATCGCGATGTCGGCCTTGTCGTCCTGATAGGCTTCGGCGAGCGCGGCCTTGGCGAGATCCGGCTTGCCCTGGTCGTCCTTGGTGATGATGACGATCTTGCGGCCATCCAGGGTCATGGTGCCCTTGGTGGCGTATTCGAAGCCCATCTTCAGGCCGGTCTCGGTCTGCTTGGCGTAGGCCTCGAGCGGACCGGTCTTGCCGTAGATCAGCGCGATCTTGAGGTCGTCGGCCTGCGCGGAACTGCTCGCGGCCAGGCCGATGACGGCTGCTGTGAGAATGAGCGATCGACGCACCATGGTTCCTCCTTGAATGAACTGACTTGAACGAATTGCCTTGGTCACTGCGATTTGCACAAGTGTGTAGACATTGCAATTCCACCTTCCGGCGGAGCTCGCATGAAGCCGCATGTGACAGTCCGTTGACGTGTGCCTGCCGCGACCTTGCGACGCTTGCGCGTTGCCGCGGCGCGCATCAGCCCAAGCGCTTCCTCGAACATGCGTTTCCTTGGACCGGCCCGGAGCAAGCCCCGCGCCAGATCCGGAGTCTGCTTTGAGAATGGCTGAAAATGCGGCACAAACGCTGAAGTCGCTACAAGCAAAGGCCGGCGCCAAGGTGTCCGGAATCCGAGACTTCAGACACATCAGTCTCGAAATTCAGACAGGCGAGGCCCCCGAGGCCAGTCCAAACTTGGCGAGCTTCTTGTAGAAGGTTGCGCGCGAGATCCGAAGCATCCTGGCTGCCTCGGTGATCTGGCCGTTGCTGGCGGCAAGCGCATGTTCGAGCGTCCGCTTCTCGAACTCGGCCTCCGCCTCGGCGTAAGGCACCACAGATCCGGTCATTCGGGCCCCAGGCGTTGAAACGGCGGCCCTGTTCACCGGCAGGATGTGAACGAAATCATCGCTGGTCAGCCGCCCGGAATCGCTCAGGATCAGCGCGCGTTCGAGGATGTTGCGAAGCTCGCGGACATTGCCGGGCCAATCGTAGCGCGCGAGGGCTGAGAGGCCGCTCGGGGTGATCCTGGCGTTGACGAAGTCTCCGGAGGCGCTGATATCTTCGATCAGCCGCGCGCAGATGTCAGGCAGATCGTCGAGGCATTTGCGAAGTGGCGGCAGGTCGATCGAGAGCACGTTGAGTCGGTAGTAGAGATCGGCGCGGAAGGCGCCGTCACTGACGCGCTTGCGCAAATCCACATTGGTCGCGGCGATGACGCGCACGTCCACTTTGCTGATCTTGTCCGAGCCGAGCGGCTCGATCTCGCGCTCCTGCAGCACGCGCAGCAGCTTGGCCTGCAATTGCAGCGGCATCTCGCCAATCTCGTCGAGGAACAGCGTACCGCCGTCGGCGATGCGGAATTTGCCCTCGCGCCCCCTGCGGTCGGCCCCGGTGTAGGCGCCCGGCGCGGTGCCGAAGAATTCGGACTCGATCAGTGTCTCCGGGATCGCCGCGACATTGACGCTGACGAACGGCTTTTCGGCGCGCGACGACGCATTGTGGATCGCCTGCGCCAGTAATTCCTTGCCGGTGCCGGTCTCGCCGGTCAGCAGAACGGTCACGCTTTGCCGTGCCGCGCGCTTGGCGAATTCCTTTGCCTGCGCGATCCCCACGGTGGTGCCGACGAAATCCGCAAATGTGAAGCGCGCGGCGCGGGCGTTTGACAGTTGCCGGCGCGCCAGCCGCAGATCACTCTCGAGCTGGGCGACGCGGGCGAGCAGCGGCTTCAGGCTTTCGATGTGATCGTAAAGCACGAAGCCGATCGCGCCGATCACCGTCCCGTTCTCGTCCTCGATCGGCATGCGCGTCACGACGAGCTGCTCGCCGCCAAGCTCCATGATGTCGAGCAGGATCGGCTCGCCGGTCTCGGCCACCTTCCGCATCATGCTGTTGGGGATGACCTCCTCGATCGGCCGGCCGATCGCCTCGGAAGTCCGCTTGAGACCCAGCGCCGCGAGATATTTCTCATTGACGTAGACGACGCGTCCAGTGCGGTCGATCGCGATCGCGCCCTCGCAGAGCTGTTCCAGCCGCTCGAACAGCGTCTCCATCGCGCGCGCTCGGAGATAGGCGGGATCGCTTATCGAGGCGGAAGAGGTGGACATGACATATCCCGGGGAAGTCAGTCCGTGTAATAGCAAAAAGCCAGCAATTTCAAAGGGCAGAAATGAAGCGCGGTGCGTGCGGCGGCGGCTTGCTGCCTACCTTCGATACCCGCTCGCGCGCGAATAGCCCTGGCGGTTCTGCTGGGTCGGCCGGCTCGCCACGCTGGCGCGCGACTCGCTCGAGGCCGGTGTCGCGAGCTTCAGCTCCTCCAGGAAGATCGGGCGGGAGAAATAATAGCCCTGCGCGTAGCGGATCTTGGTCGCGGCCTGGAGATAAGCAAGCTCCTCGTAGGTTTCGAGGCCCTCGGCGATCACGGTCATGCCGAGCGCCTCGCTCAGCGACTCGATCGCGCGCAGAATTCCCTGGCTGCGCGGACGCTTATGGATGTCGGTGATGAAGGAACGGTCGATCTTGATCTCGTCAGCGGTGATGTCGGCCAGTGCCGAAAGCGAGGAATAGCCGGTACCGAAATCGTCGATCGAGATGCCGACACCGAGCTTGCGGAACATCGGCAGGATCTCGGCCTGGAAGTGATTCTTGGCGACGAAGGCGTCTTCCGTCACCTCGATCATGAAGCGCTGCGGAAAGCCGGTCTCCTCCAGCGCCCGCGCGAAGCTGCGCATGAACTCGGGATTGCCGGCCTGCTTGGCCGCGACATTGATGCTGATGGTTGCTTCCGCGCCGAAGGTCTCGTTGATCAAGTCGATCGATTTGACGATCTCGGCGAGCACGAGGTGAGTGAGCTCGTCGATCAGGCCGAGCTCGCCGGCGAGATTGATGAACGAGCCGGGCGCCTGGATCACGCCTTCGTCGTCGCGCAGGCGGACCAGGGCCTCGATGCCCTTCACGGCCTGGGTACGGATGTCGACCTTGGACTGAAAGGCGCAGCAGAAGCGCTTCTCCAGGATGGCTTGCCGCAGCGACTGCTCGATCTTCATCCGCGCCAGCGCCTCGCGCTCCATGCTGGAGTCGAAGAACGTCGCCGATCCCTTGCCGTCGTTCTTGATGTGGTACATCGCGATGTCGGCGTTCTGGCGCAGCGTCTCGAAGCTGCGGCCGTGCTCGGGATAGAGGCTGATGCCGACAGAGGTAGAAGCGAAGACTTCCGAATTGTCGATGAAGAACGGTGCCGTCAGCCGCTCCAGCGTCGACTGCATGAATTCGGCGACCTCCTCCTGGCTCTGGATCGGCGACAGCAGCAGCAGGAATTCGTCGCCGGAGATGCGCGACAGCATGTCGGAATCGCGCAGGTCGCGTCCAAGCCGCTTCGACAACTCGACCAGCAGCGCATCGCCGACGGCGTGGCCGTAATAGTCGTTGATGTGCTTGAAATTGTCGACGTCGAGGAAGGCCAGCGCGAAGCGCTCGCCGCCACGATCGGCCGCAAGCAGGTTGCTGGTGTGATGTTCGATCACGCGCCGCGAGGGCAATCCTGTCAGCTCGTCGAAATAGGCCGAGCGGAACAGCTGGTCCTCGAAATTCTTCTGCTCGGTGATGTCGGAGGATGCCGAGATCAGCAGCTCGCGTCCGGCGAGGCGAACGGGGCGATGGGTCGTGAGCAGCACCTGGCGCGCGGCGCCGTCGTGCAGCGCCTCCTCGGTGACGACAGCTTGGCCTGCGCTCAGCGCCTGGCGGCAGGCTTCGCGGCGCGGCGCCAGATCGGGCGAGGGACGGCTGCCGTCCATGCCGAGCTGCGCGGCGGCAGCATCGTTGACCAGCAGAAGCTCGCCATGCGCATCCTGCACGGTCAGGCCGGCAGGCAGCATTCTAACGATTTCCTTGAGAAAGCCGAGCTCGGCTTCAGTCGCGCTGGAATATTGGTTGTCGTTCATAGAAGTCATGAATCTTGTTGTTTCAGCGCGCTTTTGCAATGGACGCGATCTTGCGCGGTTCCCTCTTAAGTTTGGTTAAGGGGTACGGAGAAATACGGGGCTGTTTTGGGAGAAACTTGCGGCGATGCGACGCGCGCCGACCATCGTCATTAACAGAGCGTCAACAGCGCCTGCGAAACTGCGGGCGGTGCGCGGGTCGGCTTTCGCTTGGCGCGCGAGGCTATTCGCTTTGCGGGATGCGGCATTGCATGATGCAATGCAGCCCGGTTTTCATGTAGGAGATCTCGGTCTTGCCGTCGAAGGCCGACAGCGCGGATCTCAGCAGCTTGGTGCCGAAGCCGGGATCCGACACCTTGTCCACGCTTGGCCCCTCGGTTTCGTCCCAAGTGATAGTCAGGCGGTCGTCGTCGCTCACGGTCCATGACACCTGCAGCAGACCGCGCGGCGAGGAAAACGCGCCGTACTTGCCCGCATTGGTGGCCAGTTCGTGAAACATCAATGACAGCGTGACCGCGAGCTTCGGCGGCAGGAACAGCCGATCGCCGTTCAGGGTGAAACGGACATGGCCGTAGGGGCCGAGCTCCGAGATCAGGAGGTCGCGAATGTCACAGCCGGCCTTGTCGATCCGCGAGATCAGATCGTCGGTCGCGGCCAGCGAGCGCAGACGTGGATCGACCCGGGCCCAGACCAGCGGCTCGTCATGCAGCACCTGATGCAGCACGGCATGGGCCGTGGAGAGCTTGTTCTTAAGCCGGTGCTGGAGCTCGTCGACCAGCAGCTTGCGATAATCCTCTTCCTCGATCAGGCGCTTGGAGATCCGGCGCTGCTCCGCCAGCATGGTCCGATAGTGCTCGACGCCCCAGATCGTGAGCGCACAGACCGCCCAATAGAGTGCCAGCAAGGCAAACCGCGCGCGATCGGCAAAGGCATCGCCGAAATTCACGACGACGCCAAGCATGCCGCCGACCAGCGCGGTCACGACCCCGATTCGGAAGCCTCCGAACGCGGCGGCAAAGAAAACGGCCGGAAAATAAGGGGTGAAGTAGACGTCGGGCCGCACATGCGCCAACGCCCAGCGCGTCAGCGTTGCAACCAGCAGGCAAGCCGCGGCAAACGCAATGCTCAGACCGAGCGAAGGCGGCGCCGTACCCTGCCAGCCCCTGCGGAATTCCTCGATCAACTTCCCCATGCGCAGCCCAGTTGCGATATGCGTTCGAAAATCGAGCGGCCTGTGAAGATGTTACGCATCCTGCCCGCACAAGCATAGCTTGCCTTGTCGGAGACAGGCAGGGATAGTGGCGCCCGCTGCGATGGCAGCGGCCGATTTTCGCCATTTGGCATCAAATCGTTCGAAAACAGGAACATTCCATGGGCAGGCTGGACGGCAAGGTTGCAGTGATCACGGGTGCCACGAGCGGGATCGGGTTGCGTACTGCGGAAGTCTTCGTTGCCGAAGGTGCCAAAATTGTGATCGCGGGGCGGCGTCTACCGGAGGGCGAGGCGCTGGCCAGCCGGCTCGGCGCCAACTGCATCTTCCGACAGACTGACGTGACGGTCGAAGCGCAGATGCAGGCGCTGATCGCGCTTGCCGTGGACAAGTTCGGCCGGATCGACTGCCTGTTCAACAATGCCGGCGGCCCGGCGCAGACCGGCGGCATCGAAGGTCTTGAGGTCGATCGCTTCGACGCAGCGATGGCGACGCTGGTGCGCAGCGTCATGCTCGGCATGAAGCACGCCGCGCCCGTCATGAAGAAGCAGGGGGCGGGCAGCATCATCAACAACGGCAGCATCGCCGGACGCCTCGCCGGCTATTCGTCGTCGCTTGTGTACGGGGCGGCCAAGGCGGCTGTAATCCATCTGACAAAATGCGTCGCGATGGAGCTCGGTGAATCCAACGTGCGCGTCAACTCGATCTCGCCCGGTGCGATCGCGACGGGGATCTTCGGCAAGGCACTCGGGCTTTCGACCGATGCGGCCGAACAGACACCCGCCATGTTGCGCGACGTCTACAAGAACGCCCAGCCGATCCCGCGCGCCGGCCTGCCCGACGATATCGCCTACGCTGCGGTGTTCCTGGCAAGCGACGAGTCCAGCTTCGTCAACGGACATGATTTCGTCGTCGACGGCGCCGTCACTGGTGGCCGCAACTGGACCCAGCAGCAGCAGGGGCTGTCGGCGCTGCGGAAGGCTTTCGACGGAGGCGCGTAACGGATAGGTGTCGTGCTCCGGACGGTGCGGCGCGACCTGCGCACCGCAGAGCCGGGGCCCATCTCTTCAAAATAAAGGCGCTTACGCATCTGGCTCCCGGCTCACGCTTCGTGCGTCCGGGACACGAGAGTTAAACCGCCTTCACCCGCACCCTCAGGCCGTCCCGCGGCTTAGGGATCGGCCACATCTGCCAGTCAGGCTTGTAGCCCTCTTCCAGCGACACCTCGATGTTCTGCAGGAAGTGCCGCGCGAAGCATTTCGCCTGCATGTAGGCAAAGTGCAGGCCGAGGCACATATGCGCGCCGCCGCCGAACGGGACCCAGGCGAAGCGGTGGCGGTTGCGCTGCGCCTCCTCGGTGAAGCGCAAGGGATCGAAGCGATCCGGCTCCGGCCAGATGTCCTTCATGTGATGGGTATAGAGCGGATTGACGCCGACCGCGGTGCCGGCGGGAATCGTATAGCCCTTGAAGCTGAAATCGCGCATCGCGCGGCGGGGCATCGAAGGCACCGGCGGTTTGATTCGCAGCGCTTCCTTGAACGCCATTTCGGACAGCGGCATCTTTTCGAGATCGTCGAAGCTGCTCGGCGCATCGGCCGCCAGCCCGAGCGCGAGAACTTCCGCGCGCAGCCTGTCCTGCCAGTCCGGATTGGCGGCGAGCTCGCCAACGAACGACGTCAGCGACGAGGTCAGCGTGTCGTGCGCCGCCATCATCAGAAAGCTCATGTGGTCGATGATGTCCTGCTCGGACAGCAGCGCGCCGTCCTCATGGGTGGCGCGGCAGAGCTGCGAGAACAGATCGTCGCCGCCCTGATTGCCACGTCGCAGCGGGATCTGCTCGCGGAAATAGGCGACGATGCGTTTGCGACCTCTGACGCCGGCCGCCATCTGGGTGCCGGGCAGGGGACGGCGGATGGGCGCGACGGCGGCGGCGACCATGTCGACGAAGGCGCGGTTGATCTCGTCGACCTCCGGCCCGATGTCCGCGCCGAGGAAGGATGCCGCCGCGAGATCCAGCGTGAGCTGCTTCATCGCCGGATAAAGCTGCATCACGCCGGGCTTGGCCTTCCACTGCGCGACCCGCGCAGAGATGCCGCGGTCGAGATCGGCCAGATAGGATTTCATCGGCCCCGACTTGAACGCGACCGACAGCGCCTTGCGGTGCAGCCGGTGCTCGTCGAAATCGAGCAGCATCAATCCGCGTGGAAACAACAGGCCGAGCACCTTGTTCCAGCCGTGGGTCGAGGAGAACAGCTTTTGCTGGTCGAACATCACGAGCTCGTTGGCCTCGGGACCGAGCAGCACGACATTGGTCTCGCCGAACACATGGGTGCGGTAGACCGGGCCGTACTTGGCGCCATTCGCCTCGATATGGCCCTTGGGATCGGCCAACACCTGAAAGGTCTTGCCGATGATCGGCCAACCCTCGTCGCCGGGGATGTGCGTCAGGGCGTTGCGTTTGGGCGCGGTGTAGTCGGGCGCCGGTGCGGCCACATTCTGCATCGACATGACGATCACTCCGGTTGGCAGGCTCCGCAACATAGCACGATCGGCGCGCGATGAGCTGCGGTCGTCTTGAGCACAAAATCGTCACACCCCACCACCGTCGTCTCGGCCTGGTGCGCAATCGCGCGGGGCGCCGGGACGACGAGGAGAGAAGGCTCAGGCCTAGCGCTTCGCCGCTTCCTTCTGCAGATCCGGCGCATTGACGGCGGGGATGGCGACGCGGCCGGGGCCGGTCACCTTCAGCGCTTCGGCGGCCTTTTCGTTCTCCATGATCTTGGCCATCACGGCCTGGCCAGCACGCTCGAAGATGGCGCGGTTCTCGATCACGAATTTTTGCGACCGGCGCAGGGCGTCGATATAGCCGTTGATCTCCGGCACGACATAGCGCGCCACCATGTCCCAGCTCCGCCGCGTGTTTTCCGGATTGGCCCAGTCGTGCACGAAGCCGATGATGGCGCCGACGCCGCCGGAGACCTGCATCACGTTCTTGATGGTTTTGACAAGGTCGTCGGGCGTGCCGATGGTGGACGCCGCACCCTCGACGAAGGCGGTCTTGTCCACGGCCTCGTCCGGCGAGGAGAACGCGGTCAGGCCCGGCCGCTGCAGCGTGCCGACATTATATTCGTTGTGCCAGCGCATCAGCCCGGCGCCGGCTTCCTTGCGCGCCTGCTCGCGGGTCTCGGCGATGTGGAAGGTCAGCAGCACGCGCCAGTTGGCGCGGTCGACCTTCGTGCCGTGCTTCTTCGCGGCGTCCTCGGCGAACTGCCACTGCTGCTGCAGCGACATCAGCCCCTGCGTGGTCATCGATCCCAGCGAGATGATGCCGCAGCCGTATTTGCCGGCAAGCGTCATGCCGGAGGGCGAGATCTGCGAGGCCACCACGAACGGCATCTCCTCCTGCAGCGGCAGGATCTGCAGCGCGGCGTCGTTCATGGTGAACCAGTCGCTCTTCGCCGTGACGCGCTCGCCGTTGAACAGCCGGCGGATGATGCCGATCGCCTCGTCCTGGCGGTCGCGCTGCGTCATCGGATCGATGCCGAGCGTGTGCGCGTCGGAGGCAAGCGCGCCCGGACCTGAGCCGAAGATGGCGCGGCCGCCGGTCATGTGGTCGAGCTGCACCATGCGCTGGGCGACGTTGTAGGGATGATGATAGGGCAGCGACACCACGCCGGTGCCGAGCTTGATCCGCTTGGTGCGCTCGCCGGCCGCAGCCAGGAACATCTCGGGCGAGGCGATCATCTCCCAGCCGGATGAATGGTGCTCGCCGCACCAGAACTCGTCATAGCCGAGCGCGTCGAGCTGCTCGACCAGGTCGAGATCGCGCCGGAACTGGAGCATCGGATGCTCCCCGATCGGGTGATGCGGGGCAAGGAAGGCTCCGAACTTCAGGCGCGCCATGGCGTTCTCTCCGGCTTTGATTTTCTGTTTGTTGAGGCGGTGAGGCTACGTGCCGGAGCATGCGAACGCAATCGCCCGGTGTCCCGTGTTGCGGAATGCAGGCATGCGGATGTCTTTTCCCTCCTCTCCCAAGCGGAGCGAGGGGCAGATCGCCGCGACAGCGTCATTCCGTTTCCCACATCCGGCCGTCGCATTCATGAAGCCGTCGCATCCAGTGTCCGTCACGATCGAATCTCTGCAATCTGCGCGCGCAGGCCTTGTCGTCTCCCCGTGCTGTTTGCGGCGTTGGACAGGATCTGGATCGCATCCGGCGCGAATGTGCCGCGCATCTGCACGAAGTTGAGGCAGCGTGGTTAATGCATGCGAATTCCGCAGGTTTTCGCGCGATTCCATGATGACCGACAGCACACGGTCTTTTTATTTTGCACTGCAGCAACTATTTGATTGAGGTGGACGTTGAATGGGTCACCCCACTTGGAGCTGCCGGTGTCATTAGCCAAAAATCTCGAACTGTTGCGGCAGCTGCCCAAGCTGGATGGGTTTCGCCTGCGCGAATTCGGCCTGAGCGCCGGCGCATCGAGCGCGCTGGAGGAGGTCACGGGCTTCGGCTCCAATCCCGGTCAGCTGCGCATGTACAGCTTTGTGCCGGCGCAGTTGCAGCAACCGCGCGCGCTCGTTGTGGTCTTGCACGGCTGCGGCCAGACTGCGGCCGCTTACGATCTCGGCGCGGGATGGTCGACGCTGGCAAATCATTACGGATTCGCCCTGGTGATGCCGGAACAGCAACGCGCCAACAATGCCAATACCTGCTTCAACTGGTTCAACACCGAAGACATCACGCGCGACAGCGGTGAGGCGCAATCGATCCGCGAGATGATCGCGCACATGGCCAAGACGCACGGCATCGACGCGCGGCGGGTCTTCATCACGGGTCTGTCCGCCGGTGGCGGCATGACCTCCGTGATGCTCGCGACCTATCCTGAAGTCTTCGCGGCCGGCGCTGTTGTCGCGGGCCTGCCTTACGGCATCGCGACCAATCTGCGCGAAGCGCTGGACGGCATGTTTCATTCGCCGGATCGGCCGGCGCGGGAACTCGGAGACCTCTTACGACAGGCGTCGAACCACCGTGGGCCCTGGCCGAAAATCTCGGTCTGGCATGGCAGCGCCGACCGCACCGTCAACCCCGGCAATGCCAACGCGATCGTCAAGCAGTGGCTGGATCTGCACGGTCTGCCCGGCGCGCCGATGGCCGAAACGATCGTCGACGGCTACCCGCGCCAGACCTGGTGGGACAAGGACGGCGAAACCGTCGTCGAATCCTTCGCCATCACCGGCATGTCGCACGGCACGCCGCTTGGCATTGCCGACAACGATCAGCGTTATGGCGTCGAAGGTGCCTTCCTGATTGAAGCCGGGATTTCGTCGTCCTACCACATCGCCAAGTTCTTCGGCCTGACCAACTGGATTCCAAACCTTGCCACGAAGAAAGTGGCAGCAAAGTCTGCTCCAGCGCCGAAGACGGTGACAGCACTGTCACCAGCGCCGCATCTCGCCAGGTCGATCCGATCGGCTGTCGCCGATCAACCGGGCAAACCGACCACCGAGAAGAGCCGCAGCCTCGATATCAGTGCGGTCATCACCCGCGCGCTCACCGCCGCCGGATTGATGAAGTAGCGCGCGTCGCGCTCACATCTCGCCGGTGATGAACGGATTGGTCATCCGCTCCTGGCCGATGCTCGAGCCTGCGCCATGGCCGCAGATGAAGCCGACATCGTCGCCGAGCGGCAGCAGCTTTGTCTTGATCGAGTTGATCAGCGTGGCGTGACTGCCGCCGGGCAAATCGGTGCGCCCGACCGAGCCGGCGAAAAGGACGTCGCCGACATGGGCGAAGCGCAGCTCCTTGTTGAAGAACACCACGCTGCCCGGCGAGTGGCCGGGGCAGTGGTAGATGTCGAACGTGAGATCGCCGATCGACACGGTGTCGCCCTCGGCGAGCCATCGGTCGGGCGCAAAGTTGCGCACGCCGGTCATGCCGAAGCGTGCACCGCTCTCGACCACATTGTCGAGCAGGAACTTGTCCGCTTCATGGGGGCCCTCGATCGGCACTTTCAGCGCATCACGCAAATCGGCCGCGCCGCCGACATGGTCGATATGGCCGTGAGTCAGCCAGATCTTCTCCACGGTGACGCCGGTCTGCTTGATCGCGTCCAGGATCTTCGGCACGTCGCCGCCGGGATCGATCACCACCGCCTTCTTGCTGGGCTCGTCCCAGATGATGGTGCAGTTCTGCTCGAACAGCGTCACCGGGACGATGATCGCGCCGGCTTTGGATTGGGTGTCGTTTTGCTCGGTCATGGCGCCACAATGCCGATTTTTGCCATGCCGCCAAGCAAAAGATTCGGGCCGCTTCGTGGGAACGGCCGTCACACGGCCGTCCCAATTGGCCCGCCAGTTGAACCGGGGCGGCGTTGTCGCGTTCTCACGTGCAAGACGCAGATTCCGGGTGGTCTTTCCGCATGGCTCAAAGCAGTACGAACTGGTGGCGCGACGGCATTTTCTACCAGATCTATCCCCGGTCGTTTCAGGACTCGAACGGTGACGGCGTCGGTGATCTCGCCGGCATCTTGCAGCGGCTGCCTTACGTCAGATCGCTCGGCGTCGACGCGATCTGGCTGTCGCCGATCTTTCCCTCGCCGATGGAAGATTTCGGCTACGACATCTCCGACTATACCGGCATCGAGCCGCTGTTCGGCACGATGGCCGATTTCGACGCGCTGATCGCGGCTGCCCACGACAACGGCCTGAAGCTGATCCTCGACCTCGTGCCGAACCACACCTCGGACCAGCATCCCTGGTTCGTCGAGAGCCGCGCCTCGCGCGACAATCCCAAGCGAGACTGGTACGTCTGGCGCGATCCGGCACCCGACGGCGGGGTGCCGAACAACTGGCTATCCGAGTTCGGCGGCAGCGCGTGGCAGTTCGACGAGACCACGGGCCAATATTATTATCACGCCTTCCTCGCCAAGCAGCCGGACCTGAATTGGCGCAATCCCGACGTCCGTGCCGCGATCTACGACGTGATGCGGTTCTGGCTCGGAAAGGGCGTCGACGGCTTCCGCGTCGACGTGATCTGGCACCTGATCAAGGATTCCGAATTCCGCGACAACCCGCCGAATCCGCACTACGTCGAGGGCCGGCCGCCGAACGAAAGGGTCATGACGCAATACTCCACCGACCAGCCGGAGGTGCATGATGTCATCGCCGAGATGCGCCGCGTCACCGACGAATTCGGAGCTCGTGTGCTGATCGGCGAGGTCTATCTGCCGCTGCATCGGTTGATGGCCTATTACGGCAACGACCTCACCGGCGCGCAGATGCCGTTCAACTTCGCGCTGCTTTCGACCTTCTGGAGCGCGCGATCGATCGAAAGGATCATCGAGGATTACGAGAAGGCCCTGCCGCGCGGCGCCTGGCCGAACTGGGTGCTCGGCAATCACGATCGCCCGCGCGTCGCAAGCCGCGTCGGGCCGGAGCAGGCCCGTATCGCCGCCATGCTGCTACTGACGCTGCGCGGCACGCCGACCCTCTATTACGGCGACGAGATCGGCATGCATCAGGTGGCGATCGCGCCGGAGGATGTCCGCGACCCCTTCGAGAAGAACGTGCCCGGCATCGGTGTCGGCCGCGACGGCTGCCGCACGCCTATGCAGTGGGACGCGTCCGCATTCGCCGGTTTCTCGGCGGCGCGGCCGTGGCTGCCGTTGCCGGAGCACTATGTGCGCGACAATGTCGTCAATCTCGAAGCCGATGCGGGCTCGATCCTCAACCTCTACAAGCGTCTAATCGGCTTGCGGAAGAGCAGTCGGCCGCTGGTCGCGGGCGATTATCGTCCGATCACGGCGCAAGGCGATCTCCTGATCTATCGCCGCGAGGCCGAGGGGCGCGCGGTAATCGTGGCGCTCAATCTCGGCTCCGATCCCGTTGCGGTCACCACCAGCGCGATCCGTTTCGGCAGCGAGATCCTGCTGTCGACATTCCTGGATCGTGAGGGCGAGCAAATCGAAGGCGTGCTGGATCTGCGCGGCAATGAAGGCGTGATCGTATCGCCGCCCGCCTAGCTGTCGTCCAGGACAGCCGCAGCGTGACGGCAAAAGGGGCCATTGATATCTCCTCGTCATTGCGAGGAGCTCTTGCGATGAAGCAATCCAGAATTCTCAACGAAAGAGTCTGGATTGCTTCGCTGCGCTCGCAATGCGTCGCCGCAGCGAGGGAGCAAGTGAAGGCCTTCCACCTCACCCCGGATGCTTATTTCCCTTAGTCGTATTCTCGTCGATGTCGCTCCGCTTCAGCAAATAATCCAGCCCGCCGACGCGATACCAGCGATAGCCATACGGCTCCAGCACAATTCGGTGTTGGCCGCGCTTGTCGGCGTGGCTGTGATCTTCCGCGAGCAGATTGATCAGGTGTTCACCGGCATCGCCGGGCAACCCGACCGAGAACGCGGTCTCGCGCGGCTTGTCATCCAGATTGTGCACGAACAGCACCGAATTGTTGCGCCAGTCGTAACGCATGATGAACACGGCGGGATCGCGCGTCGCAATGATCGCGAAATCGCCCCAGCCAATTTCCGGCACCTCCTTGCGCATGCGGATGATGCGTTCGGTCCAGTTCAGCATCGAGTTGGAATCGCGACGCTGTTTCGCGACGTTGACGTGCGGATAGCCGTACGGGCCCTCGTCGATCACAGGGCAGTCGGGCTTGTCGCTTTTGGTGAATCCGCCATGCGGCTCGGTCGACCATTGCATCGGCGTGCGCGCGCAGTTGCGTTCCGGCAATGAGAGGTCATCGCCCATTGCGATCTCGTCGCCATAACGGATGACGGGCGTTCCCGGCAGCGTGCACATCAGGCTGTAGGCGAGCTCGAGCCGCCTACGGTCGCCGCCGACCATCGGGGCGAAGCGACGACGGATGCCGCGGTCGTAGAGCTGCATGTCCTTGTCGGGGCCGAAGCGTTTGAAGACGAGGTCGCGCTGCGCCTTGGTCAACCGTCCCAGATCGAGCTCGTCGTGATTGCGCAGGAACAGGCCCCATTGCGCCGCGGCCGGCCGCGGCTTGGTCGCCTTCAGCGCCTTCGCCAGCGGACGCGAGTCGGCGGAGGCCAGCGCATAGAACAGGTGCTGGTTGACGTGGAAGTTGAACATCATGTGCATGCGGTCGCCATCGCGGCCGAAATACTCCATGTCGGTTTCCGGCAGCACGTTGGCTTCGGCCAGGATGATGGCATCGCCCTGCCGCCATTGCAGGAATTCGCGGAACGCGCGCAGCATGTCGTACTGCTCGACCGGCTTCTTCACCTTGGCGCCCTTGGTGGCGATCACGAAGGGCACGGCATCCATCCGGAAGCCGGAGACGCCGAGCTGGATCCAGAAGCCCATGATCTTCAGGATCTCGGCCTGCACGTGCGGGTTCGAGGTGTTGAGGTCGGGCTGGAAATCGTAGAAGCGGTGGAAATAATACGCGCCGGCTTCCTTGTCGCGTGTCCAGGTCGTCTTCTGCACGCCGGGAAACACCATGCCCGTGTTGGCGTTTGCGGGCTTCTTGTCGGACCATACGTACCAGTCGCGATAGGGCGAGTTCTTGTCGCGCCGCGCTTCCTTGAACCATTGGTGCTGGTTCGAGGTGTGGTTGACGACGAGGTCGATGATGATCCGGATGCCGCGCTGCTTGCAGCCATGGGTGAATTCGACGAAGTCGCCGAGCGTGCCGTAACGGGGATCTACGCTGTAATAGTCGGCGATATCGTAGCCGTCGTCGCGGCCGGGCGAGGTCTGGAACGGCATCAGCCAGATCGTGGTGATGCCAAGGCCGTGCAGATAGTCGAGCCGGCGCAGCAGGCCCTTGAAGTCGCCGACCCCATCGCCGTTGGCATCCATATAGGTGCCGACGGAGAGGCAATAGATCACGCCGTTCTTGTACCAGAGATCGTCGATCATGCCGGGACAGCCCTCTTTGGTCCGCCCGCGACCGTCGGCGGCTGCGTGATAATTGCGAGTGGAGGGTGAGGTTCCCGCTCGTCCCCTGCATCCGCCGGCGCCCGGAACGCCCCACTTCGCGCGCCCGGGGCTCATAAACACCGGGGTTGCGCGTCATGGCTCGCGCCTTGCGCGGCCCGGAATGACGGGCTCCATGGAATCGGTTACCCTTCACCCATGGACAATACCGCCCGCAACATCGCCCTCGTGCCGCCGCCCGATCGCCGCCAGTCCGAGACGGCGCTGGCCATCGCGCGCGGCACTGCGCGGCTGCTGCGTTCGCTCGGCTTTACCTGCATCAGCGAATTGCCGCTGCCTTCGGGCCGGCGCGCCGATCTGGTGGCGCTGAACGAGCGCGGCGAGATCTGGATCGTCGAAATCAAATCGTCGGTGGAGGATCTGCGCGCCGACCAGAAATGGCACGAATACCGGGCCCATTGCGACCGGCTGTTCTTCGCGTTCACGCAGGACCTGCCGTGCGGGATCTTTCCGGAAGGCACCGGCCTGATCGTCGCCGACGCCTATGGGGCGCACCTGCAGTGCGAAGCGCCCGAGCACAAGCTCGCCGCCGCCACGCGCAAGCAGATGACAGTCCGGTTTGGAATGGCGGCGGCGCTTCGGATCAACCGGCTGGTCGACCCGCAGGGCCACGCTGATTTCTGGGAATAACGTGGTCTCATGCCCCGGACGCGGTGCAACGCGTAGCGTTGCTGCGCAGGGCCGGGATCCAGAAGGCAGGTGCGGCTTCTCGCTCTTTACAACGAATGGGCCCCGCTCGGCAGCGCATCACTTCGTGCTGCGCTGCATCCGGGGCACAAGAGTGTTGCAAACTTACCGCGGCGCGCGCTTGGCGAGGATCCGCTGCAACGTCCTGCGGTGCATGTTGAGCCGGCGTGCGGTCTCCGAGACGTTGCGGTTGCACATCTCGTAGATGCGCTGGATGTGCTCCCAGCGAACGCGGTCGGCCGACATCGGGTTGGTCGGCAGATCGGACTTGTCCGCGCTGGTCGACAGCAGCGCCGCGACGACGTCGTCGGCATCGGCGGGCTTCGAGAGATAATCGATCGCGCCCATCTTCACTGCGGTGACGGCGGTGGCGATGTTGCCATAGCCGGTCAGCACGATCGCGCGTGCGTCGGGGCGCTTCTTCTTCAGCGCCGAGACAACGTCGAGGCCGTTGCCGTCACCGAGCCGGAGGTCGACCACGGCGAATGCGGGTGCCGCCTTGCCGATCTGCGCAAGTCCGTCCGAAACGGTGTCGCATGATGTCACGGCAAAGCCGCGCGTTTCCATGGCGCGTGACAGGCGCTCCAGGAACGGCTTGTCGTCTTCCACGATGAGCAGCGAGCGGTCGGTCTGTTCGTTCAGTTCGGCGATGGCGTTCAAGGTTTTGTCCTCTCTCCAGCGCGTCTACATATGGCGTCGCAATCGCGCAGTGCCAAGGCGGCAAATAGTCGATCCGCCCCGTCGTGCGACGCAAGGTCGCGGCTATCCTATTGCTTCTTCCAGCGTCTCGATAGCCTCAAAACGCTGTCGCGGCCATGTGATCTGGACCACGGCGCCGTGGTCCGGAAAGATCCGGTTGGTAAACGAGACCTTTGCGCCGGTACGTTCCAGCAAGGTACGCGCGATGAACACACCCAATCCGAGGCCGCGTCGCTCGCCGCCGCCGTCATCCGTGGTTCGCCGCCGCGACAGATAGGGCTCGCCGATCCGGTTCAGGATGTCGGGCGGAATGCCGGGACCATCGTCGGAGATCAGAAGCTCGATCGTGTCCTTGTTCCACCACGCGTTCACCTCGACGGTGGTCCGGGCGAAATCCACCGCGTTCTCGACGATATTGCCGACACCATAAAGGATTGCCGGGTTGCGCGAGCCGACCGGCTCGGACACGGCGGCGACGGCGATCCGCACCTTGATCTCGACGCCGAAATCGCGGTGCGGGGCCACCACCTCCTCGATCAGCTCCGACAGTTTCATGCGGTCGAACGGCGCCCCGGTGGGGGAGAGCTGGGTGATCTTGCTCAAGATATCGCGGCAGCGCTGGGTCTGCTCGCGCAGCGTCTTCAGGTCGGCGGCAAAGCTGGCGTCCTTCACCGTTTTCTCCAGCTCGCGCGAGATCAGGAAGATCGTCGCCAGCGGCGTGCCCAGCTCGTGCGCGGCTGCAGCGGCAAGGCCGTCGAGCTGGGTCAGATGCTGCTCGCGCGTCAGCACCAGCTCGGTCGCGGCCAGCGCGTCCGCGAGCTTGCGCGCCTCTTCCGTCACCTGGAACGAGTAGAGGCTGGTGACGCCGATCGCGAGCACGATCGAGAGCCAGATTCCGACGAGGTAGATCGGCGGCAGCACCAGGGGATCATCGGCATCCCAGGGCAGCGGCAGATGGAAGAAGAACAGGACCGAGGCGCAGGCCACCGCGAGCACGCCGAGGCCGAATGTGGAGCGCGCCGGCAGCGCCGTGGCCGAGATCAGCACCGGCGCGAGGAACAGGAACGAGAACGGGTTCTGCAGTCCGCCGGTGAAGTACAGCAGACCGGCCAGTTCCACGATGTTCAGCGCGAGCAGACCGGCCGCCTGCATCGGCTCCAGCCGCTGCATCGGGTTGGCCGCGGTCTGGAGCGCCAGATTGAGCGCCGCCGACAAGGCGATGATGCTGACGCAGGGAACGATCTCGACGTTGAATTCCAACCCCTGCGCCACGATGAAGATCGCGGCGAGCTGGCCCAGCACCGCCAGCCAACGCAGCCTCAGGATCGTGTCCAGGCGGATATGCCGCTGTGCGTGGCGGAAATCGGTATCGGCAGTCTCGGTCATCTCGGCCAATGTGGCGGTGCCTTCCGGGATCACAAACGCTGGGCTTCGGAACCACCGGATTACAAGCCTTGCGCTATCCGCTGCAATAGCAGAAGAACCACCAGCATGACCGAGAATGGCAAGGCTTCAAGTCGGCCGACTGTCGCGGAGCGCAGCTCGTCCGCGGCGATCGCGGTCGACCATCTCGTCAAAATCTACAAGCAGACCCGCGCCGTCGACGACATCTCATTTTCGCTGCCGCGCGGCAGCATCACCGGGCTTCTGGGCGGCAACGGCGCCGGCAAGACCACGACCATCGCGATGATCATGGGGCTGGTGCTGCCGACCTCCGGCCGCGTGCAGGTGCTCGGTCACGGGATGCCCGAGGAGAGCGCTTCCGTGCTGGGGCGGATGAACTTCGAGAGTCCCTATGTCGACATGCCGATGCGGCTCACGGTGCGGCAGAACCTCACCGTGTTCGGCAAGCTCTATGCGGTGAAGAACCTGTCGGAGCGCATCGCCGAACTCGCGGACGATCTCGATCTCACCGAATTCATCGACCGTGCCAACGGCAAGCTGTCGGCCGGGCAGAAGACCCGCGTCGCGCTGGCCAAAGCGCTGATCAACCGGCCCGAGCTGCTGCTGCTGGACGAGCCGACCGCCTCGCTCGACCCGGATACCGCCGATTGGGTGCGGGCGCATCTGGAGCGTTATCGCCGCGACAACAACGCCACCATCCTCCTGGCGTCGCACAACATGCTCGAGGTCGAGCGGCTCTGCGACCGCGTCATCATCATGAAGCGCGGCCGCATCGAGGACGACGATACGCCGGAGGCGATCATGGCACGCTACAACCGGACCACGCTGGAAGAGGTCTTTCTGGACGTCGCCCGCGGCCGGGTGAACGGTGCGAAGGAGGCGGCGAGATGAGCGGCCGTACCTGTATTCGTAGCCCGGATGAAGGTCTGTCATTGCGGGGCGCGCGCAGCGACGGTGTCGCGCCCCGGGATGACAGATGCCGTCCGGGCCAGGTTATCGCGCCATGACCGACCTCTCCCTCCCCCGCGGGATTTCCGTCCAGCGCATCGGCGCGATGATCCTGCGCTATTGGTATCTGTTGATGTCGTCCTGGCCGCGGCTGCTCGAATTGCTGTACTGGCCGGCGCTGCAGGTCATCACCTGGGGCTTCATTCAATATTACATCGCCGAGAATTCCAATTTCTTCGCGCGCGCGGGCGGCACGCTGATCGGCGCCGTCATCCTCTGGGACATCCTGTTTCGCGGGCAGCTCGGCTTCTCCATCTCGTTCCTGGAGGAGATGTGGTCGCGCAACATCGGCAATCTCATGATGAGCCCCTTGAGGCCGATCGAGTTTCTGCTGTCACTGATGGTCATGAGCCTGATCCGGCTCGCGATCGGGATCATTCCGATGACCGTGCTTGCGCTGGTCATGTTTCACTTCAATGTCTATGCCCTCGGCCTGCCGCTGATCGCATTCTTCTGCAATCTGATCTTCACGAGCTGGTCGGTCGGCATCTTCGTGTCGGGGCTGGTGCTGAGAAACGGTCTCGGCGCCGAGAGCATCGTCTGGACCTTGATGTTCGCGATCCTGCCGCTCGCCTGCGTCTACTATCCCGTCAGCGTGTTGCCGGCCTGGCTGCAAGCCATCGCCTGGGTGCTGCCGCCGACCTACGTGTTCGAAGGGATGCGCGCGCTGCTGATCGAGCGAACCTTTCGGATCGATTTGATGCTGGACGCGTTGGCCATCAATGCGGTGCTGCTGGGAGCTTCTTTTTGGGCATTCCTTGCCCTTTTGCGCAGCGCTAAGAAAAATGGCTCGCTGTTGTCGGGCGGCGAATAACGCCGATTTATCGGGGATTCAGGCCGGTTTAACCGTTTTCGCTACGTAGATGTACGGAACCATGGATTGACGCAATATTACGCATTCGGCAGTATGCTGCGATGCGAAGAAGGATATAGCGATGCCTATTGGTGAGTTTGGCGGCGCGCCGCCCCTGGCGGCTGAAGGCAGTCCGGTCCTGACCACACCGATGTACTGGATGTACGAGATGGCGCACGCCTCTCTCAATCCGGCACGCGCGGTCACCGACGCGACCAAGCTGCTGTTTCAAAATCCTCTCAATCCCTGGGCACGCACCGAGGTCGGCAAGTCGGTTGCCGCGGCCTGCGAGTTGTTCGAGCGTACCACGCGTCGTTACGGCAAGCCGGAATGGGGCCTCGACGACACCGAGGTCAACGGCATCCGCGTCCCCGTCGAGGTTCGCTCGGTCTGGGAAAAGCCGTTCTGCCGGCTGCTCTATTTCGATCGCAAGTTCACCCGTCCGCTGCGCAGCCCGCAGCCGCGCGTGCTGATCGTGGCGCCGATGTCCGGCCATTATGCGACGCTGCTCCGCGGCACGGTCGAGGCATTCCTGCCCGCGCATGAGGTCTACATCACCGACTGGGCAGACGCCCGCATGGTGCCGCTCAGCGATGGCCGCTTCGATCTCGACGATTACATCGACTACGTCATCGAGATGCTGCACGTCCTCGGCGGCAACACGCATGTGCTGGCGGTGTGCCAGCCCTCCGTGCCGGTTGTCGCAGCCGTCTCGATCATGGAAGCACGGCGCGATCCCTTCGTGCCGACTTCGATGACGCTGATGGGCGGCCCGATCGACACCCGCCGCAATCCGACGGCGGTGAACAATCTCGCCCAAGAGCGCGGCATCGACTGGTTTCGCAACCACGTCATCACCAAGGTGCCGTTCCCTCATCCGGGCATGATGCGCGACGTCTATCCGGGATTCCTGCAGCTCAACGGCTTCATCAGCATGAATCTCGACCGCCACATGGACGCCCACAAGCAGCTTTTTGCCAATCTGGTGAAGGGCGACGGCGACCTCGTCGACAAGCATCGCGAGTTCTATGATGAGTATCTCGCGGTGATGGACCTCTCCGCCGAATATTACCTGCAGACGGTCGACACCGTGTTCGTGAAGCACGCGCTGCCGAAGGGCGAGATGGCCCATCGCGGAACACTTGTCGATCCCTCCAAGGTCACGCGCGTGGCGTTGATGACGGTCGAAGGCGAGAACGACGACATCTCCGGTATCGGCCAGACCGAAGCGACGCACACATTGTGCAGCTCGATCCCCGATCATCGTCGCGTTCATTACGTGCAGAAAGGCGTCGGACATTACGGCGTGTTCAACGGCTCGCGCTTCAGATCGGAAATCGTGCCGCGCATTCACGACTTCATGGTTTCAGCGGCAAATCCGAGCTCGTTGCAGGCTCGCGCGGCTGAATAGCTTCTTTTTCGGCTTTCCCGTCGAAAATATCGGCCCTGCCGGGGCATCCGGCGGGGCTTGGTTCCCTCCAGATTCGCGGTATTTAGGTAGCTTCATAGGAGTGAGTCAGTCCTCACCCCTTGGGGGTTCCACATGCGTCCAGAGAGGGCGAAAAAAGCCGGTTCCAACCCCAGTCTGTAGGGTCTCCCGGACGCCAGACCCCTGTATATTGGGCAAATGATTTGTTTTTGCGCCGAGCGCTTTCCCTGGCGGCGGTTATGGCAGAATCCGGGCGAACTCTTGCTCCCCGGACTGACAGACATGGCTACTCGCGCTCTTCTCTATCGGCGTCCCCACGAACCGAAGACCGTCCTGATCACCCACGGATCGCAATATTTTGCCATCCGATTGCGGCGGCACCGCCGCGCGCGCCGTTACACGCTCAGAATTCATCCGAGCGACCGCGAAGCCATCCTCACCATGCCGCCGCGCGGCACGCTGGCCGAAGCCAAGGACTTCGCGCAGCGTCACGGTGCGTGGATTGCGGCGCGCCTCGGTCGCTTGCCGAAGGCCGCGCCGTTCCAGCCGGGCACGGTGATACCGCTTCGTGGCACGCCGCATCGCATCGTTCACCGCGCCGGCGCGCGCGGCACGGTGTGGACCGAGGTGCGCGACAGCGGTGAGCGTATTCTTTGCGTTGCCGGCGGGCTCGAACATGTCGATCGCCGCGTCAGTGACTTCCTCAAGCGTGAGGCACGCCACGACCTGCAGCGTTCGTCGGAGGCTTATGCCGCCGAGCTCGGCGTCAGGGTCAAGCGGCTCTCGATCCGCGATCAGTCCAGCCGCTGGGGTTCCTGCACCTCGGCCGGCTCGCTGTCGTTCTCCTGGCGGCTGATCCTCGCGCCGCCGTTTGTGCTCGATTACCTCGCCGCGCACGAGGTTGCCCATCTCGTCGAGATGAACCATTCGGCGAAGTTCTGGCGTGTGTGCGGCAAGGTGTGCCCGTCGATGGAGCGCGCCAAGAAGTGGCTCGACACCTACGGCAATGATTTGCACCGCTACGGGGTCGAGGATTAGGGCCTCGCTGCCAGCGTCTTGAAAGGTGTCATCGCCCGGCTTGACCGGGCGATCCAGTACGCCGAGACGGCACTGATTGAATGGAGAAGCCACGGCGTACTGGATTCCCCGCCATCGCGGGGAATCCAGCCGTCTTCCGGCGGGTGCTCTCAGGCTTCTGGACTGCCCGCGCAAGTCGTTGATTTTGCTATCGCCGGCTACTGTGCATGGGGTTGTTTTCGCATTTTTTGGTTGAGGGGCTGAATGCCCCAGCCCGCGCCTAGCGGTTTCCGCCAAACAACCGGTCCATCAGCCAGCCATCGAGCCCTGCCGCAGCCTCCGGCCGCGCATTGGCGCGCGTCGGCGGCGGGCGATAGCCGCCAGTGTTGGTCGCTGCCGGGACGGGCGCGGCCGCTGTCGGCGATGACACCTGCGAGGCCGCCTGCGCGAGGTTGGACAGGCCCCAGCCACCTTGTGTGCTCGGCAAGGCCGCCACCGGCACGCCTTCGTGCGCCGTCTTCATGAAGCGCGACCAGACTTCCACCGGCAAGCCGCCGCCGGTCGCCTTCTTGGTCGGCGAATTGTCGTCATTGCCGAGCCAGACTCCGGTGACGAGGTTGGCGGTGTAACCGATGAACCAGGCGTCGCGATAATCCTGGCTGGTGCCGGTCTTGCCGGCGGCAGGCCAGCCAGGGATCTCGGCCTTCTTCGCGGTGCCTGATATCAGCGTCTCCCGCATCATTGCATTCATCATGCCGACATAGCGGGGGTCGACGACCTGGTTACGCTCCTCGGGCTGGCGCATGTAGAGCAGCTTGCCGCCAACCGTCTTGATCCGCGTGACGACATGCGGCGTGACCGCGAGGCCGCCATTGGCGAACGGCGCATAGGCGCCGACGAGTTCGACGACGGAAACTTCCGACGTGCCGAGCGCGATCGAGGCGTTGGGCTCGAGTTTCGAGGAAATACCGAGCCGGTGCGCGGTGCGCACCACGTTCTTCGGCCCGACCTCGAGGCCGAGACGGATCGCGACGGTGTTGAGCGACATCGCCAGCGCCTGCGTCAGCGTCACCGCGCCGAAATATTCATGGGTGTAGTTCTCGGGCCGCCAGCCCTTGACCTCGATCGGCGCATCCTGGCGCATCGTGTCAGGCGTCAGCCCCTGCTCGAGTGCGGTCAGATAGACGAACGGCTTGAACGAGGAGCCCGGCTGGCGCTTCGCCGTCACCGCGCGGTTGTACTGGCTCTCGGCATAGTTCCGCCCGCCGACCATGGCACGCACCGCGCCATCGGGCGTCATCGCCACAAGCGCACCCTGGCTGACATTGAACTTCACGCTCTTGGCCGCCAGCTCGTCGATGATGGCTGCTTCCGCCACGCTCTGCAGCTTCGGATCGATCGTGGTTTCGACCTTGATGCTCTCGTCGATCTGGCCGACCAGATCGTCCAGCACCTCGCCGATCCAGTCGGCAACGTAGTTGATTGTGCCTGCGCCGACCGGCTTCACATTGTAGGAGGGATGGCCGATCGAGGCCTGCGCCTGCGCATCGGTGATGAATTTCGCATCCGCCATCGCCGCCAGCACGATTTGCGCGCGGGCTTCGGCGCCTTCGGGGTTGCGGTTCGGCGCGAGGCGCGAGGGCGATTTGACGAGGCCGGCTAGCATCGCGGCCTCGGCGACCGTGACGTTCTTCGCCGACTTGCCGAAATACCTTTGCGCTGCAGCTTCGACGCCGTAGGCGCCGGAGCCGAAATAGACGCGGTTGAGATAGAGCTCCAGGATCTCGTCCTTGGAATGCTTGCGCTCGAGCCAGATCGCGAGTTCCACCTCCTGCAGCTTGCGCTGCACGGTGCGCTCCTGGGTCAGGAACAGGTTCTTGGCGAGCTGCTGCGTCAGCGTCGAGCCGCCCTGCGAGACCCCGCGATGCATGACGTTGGTGACGAGGGCGCGCAGGATGCCGACGGGATCGATGCCGAAATGCGAATAGAAGCGGCGGTCCTCGATGGCGATGAAGGCCTTGGGCAAATACGGCGGCAGATCCTTCAGCGCGACATTGGCACCGGCCATTTCGCCGCGCTGCGCCAGGATGCTGCCGTCGATGCCCACGATCTGGATCGTCGGCGGCCGCTTCGGGATTTCCAGCGACTGGATCGGCGGCAGATGGGCACCGACATAGATCACGACGCCGATCACCGCGATCGCGCCCCACAGGCCGAGCACCGCGCCCCAATAGACCATACGACCGAGGCTGGCGCCGATGCGTGACTTCGACCGGCGCTTGGCGCCGCTGCGGCCGGCTTGCGCCTTGCGCTCGCGCGGCGGCTCGTCGTCAGACTCCTCAGCCTTGCGCTTGGCGGGTGATTTCGTCGATTTCTTCGGCCTGTTCTCGCCGCCGGGAATGCGATCCGCCGGAGTCAGGCGCAGATCGGCGAGCGCCGCGGGCAAGCCGAACAGCGGCTCTTTCCGCCCAGCCTTTTTCTTTCCCCACGCCATACGCAAATACGCCCGGTCAGCCCGCCCCGCCGCACGCTAGCGGTGGCTGTTTAAGGCCCGGTTACCCAGACCTTAACGCGCGATTAGGAGGTGCGGCATTCGCCCGCCGCAGTTCCGCTGATCGCGCGCGGGAGCTAGGATCGCCGGCAGAAAACACGACGAAACGAGGAAACCCACATGGGCCATATCGATCCGACCAAGGAGATCTTCGCGCAATTCCGGGACAATGATCGCCCGGGTCCGATCCACATGCTCAATCTGGTGCGCCTGCGCAAGGACGCGGCCTATCCGGACGGCCGCAAGGCAAGCGGCGCCGAAGCCTATGCCGCCTATGGCCGCGAGAGCGGCCCGGTGTTCGAACGCCTCGGCGGCCGCATCGTCTGGCAGGGCAAATTCGAGCTGATGCTGATCGGCCCGCAGGACGAGCGCTGGGACCATTGCTTCATCGCCGAATATCCAAGCGTTGCCGCTTTCGTCGAGATGATCCGCGATCCCGTCTACCGCGAGGCGGTCAAGCATCGTCAGGCCGCAGTGGAAGATTCTCGGCTGATCCGACATGCCGTGCTGCCGGTGGGGAAGAACTTTGGCGAGATACCAACCTGAACGCGGTCGGACGATCTCTCCCGCCCCGCCGTCATGGCCGGGCTTGACCCGGCCATCCACGGCTTCCTCACGCGCCGCCCAAGAACGTGGATGCCCGGGCCTTGGCCTCGCCGAAGCGGCTCCGGCCGCGCAGGCGGGACAAGCCCGGGCATGACGTCATCGGGGCAGCTGTTTGCAACCACTAACCCGCCGGGCCTGCATCCTCCAGGATCGGGCCGAACAGCTCCCAGCGCTCGCCGTTGAACTTCATCATCTGAAGCTGCTTGTTGACGCGGTAGTCGGTCGGCGAGGTGTTGACCTTGATGCCGGGCAGCGCCGTGTCGGTGGCGAAGTCCTTCACCGAGGCCGCCTGCTTCATGACGTTCTCACGGGTGAGATCGTCACCGCATTGCTTCAGCACATGCACCAGCAGCTGCGCCGTGCTATAGCCGTAGGTGTTGAAGTTCGAGTCCTTGTCGCCATCAGGGTAGTACTTCGCCATGAAGTCGAAATACTTCTTCAGCCCGGCATCGTCCTTCCAGGTCGGATCGAGCGGTTCCTTGCCATAGTTGACGCTGATCAGGCCCTTGGCAGCGTCAAGGCCGGCGGGCTTCAGCACCGCGCCGACCGAGGTGGCGTTGATGTCGACGATCTGGATCGGATGCCAGCCCATTTCGGCGATCTTCTTGATGGCCTGCGCGGCCTGCTTCGGTGTGCTTGCGCTGAAGAACAGGTCGGCGCCGGCATCCTTGATCTTGAGGACCTGCGAATCGACCGTGGGATCGGACACCTCGTAGGAGGCTTCAGTCACGATCATCTTGGCGGCCTTGTCACCGAGGCCGGCCTTGATGCCGTTCAGATAATCCTTGCCAAGGTCGTCGTTCTGATAGAGCACGCCCACCTTGGCGTTCGGATGCTCCTTCAAAATGTACTGGCCGTAGATGCGGCCCTCGACGAAGTAGTTCGGATTGAAGCCCATGGTCCACGGGAAGTTCTTGGGGTCCGTGAACCGCGAGGCGCCGGTCGCTGCGAACAGCTGCGGCACCTTCTTGGCGTTCAGATATTTCTGAACGGCTGCGTTCACGGGCGTGCCGATGATCTGGAAGGTCAGCAACACCTCGTCGCTCTCGACCAGCTTGCGGATCTGCTCCACGGCTTTCGGCGGCGAATAGGCGTCGTCGTACTGGATCAAATTGATCTTGCGGCCGTTGACGCCGCCCTGGTCGTTGATCATCTTGAAATAGGCAGCCTGCGTCTTGCCGATCGACGAATAGGCCGACGCCGGCCCCGAGAACGGCATTGTCTGTCCGACCTTGATCTCGGTGTCGCTGGCGCCCGGATCATATTTTTTCTGGGCATTGGCCGCTGAAATCGACAGCGCCAGAGCGAGCGCCGTGGCCAGATGCAGCTTTCCATTCCTCATTCGCAATTCCCTCACTTGTTATCGCCGATAATCTCTCGGCGCGCGCTTGCGCATCCGATGCCATCGGTTGAGGGCAAGTGTGGAGGAACGCGTGTTGCAACGCAAGGTGGGCGTTCGTAGGGTGGGTTAGCTCCGCGCACCGCGCCGAGCGCGGTGCGCGGAGCCTAACCCACCCCAAGAGAGATCGAGACTAACCCGCGGGACCGGAATCCTCGATGATCGGTCCGAACAGCTCCCAGCGCTCGCCGTTGAACTTCATCATCTGCATCTGCTTGTTGACGCGGAAGTCGTTGGGCCCGGTGTTGATCTTGATGCCGGGCAGCGCGAAGCTCGGCGTGAAGTCCTTGATGTTGGCGACCTGCCTCATGATGTTCTCGCGCGTCAGGTCGTCACCGCATTGCTTGAGCACCTGCGTCAGCAGCTCGGCCACCGAATAGGCGTAGGTGTTGACCGTATTGAGCTTGTCGCCTTCCGGGAAATACTTGTCCATGAAGGCGAAGAACGCCTTCACGCCGGGATCGTCTTTCCACTGGGGATCGCTGGGCTCCTTGCCATATTGGGTCGAGATGATGCCCTTGGAGATGTCGAGGCCGGCTGGCTTCAGCGTCGCCGAGATCGGGCTAGCATTGATGTCGAGAATATGGACCGGGGTCCAACCGAGGTCGGCGAGCTTCTTGATCGCCTGCGCCGCGAATTTCGGCGTCGAGGCATCGAAGAACACGTCGACACCCATCGACTTCAGCTTGACCACCTGGGAGTCGACGGTCGGATCGGTGACCTCGTAGGAGACCTCGCCGACGATCATGCTGGCGGCCTTGTCGCCGAGGCCGCTCTTCAGCCCAGCGAGATAGTCGCGGCCCATGTCGTCGTTCTGGTAGAGCACGCCGATCTTGGCGTTGGGATGCTCCTTGAGAATGTATTTGGCGTAGATGCGCCCCTCGGACACGTAGTTGGGATTGTAGGCGATGGTCCAGGGATAGTTCTGGGGATCGTTGAAGCGGGCAGCGCCGGTCGAGGCCAGCAATTGCGGCACCTTCTTGCCGTTGAGATATTTTTGCACGGCGGCGTTGGCAGCGGTGCCGATGATCTGGAAGGTGAACAGCACCTCGTCGCCCTCGACGAGCTTGCGCACCTGCTCCACCGTCTTCGGCGGCGAATAGGCGTCGTCATACTGGATCAGGTTGATCTTTCGGCCGTTGATGCCGCCCTGATCGTTGATCATCTTGAAGTAGGCGGCCTGAGTCTTTCCGATATTGGCGTAGACGGAGTAGGGGCCGGAGAACGGCACGGTCTGGCCGATCTTGATCTCGGTGTCGGTCGCCCCGGTGTCGTATTTCTTCTGGGCGAAGGCCTGATTGGTGGATGCCGCGAAGGCGAGCGCCGCCGCGGCAGCTATGAAGGCTCTGCGATTGCTCATAGGTTGTTCCTCCTGACGGAATTTTCCGGTCGACGGTCTTTTCCCGCTGGTTGCAACGGTCGCCATCGCTGCCGAAGAGTGTGGAGGAAGGGCAAGCCGCGCGCAAGGATCGCAGCGCTGCGCCGTAGCGTCTCAGGTCAGGAGCAGCGCCGCCAACGCGACCGCCGCCGGCAACGCCTGCACCATCAGGATGCGGCTGCTGACGGTTGCGGCGCCGTAGGCACCGGCCACGATCACGCAAAGCAGGAAGAACGCCTTGATCTGGAATGCGAAGGCCGGGTTGCCGTGGACCAAGCCCCAGATCAGGCCCGCGGCGAGGAAGCCGTTATAGAGTCCCTGATTCGCGGCGAGCACCTTTGTGATCTCGGCCTTCTCCGGCGTGTTGCGAAACACCTTCAAGCCCTGCGGCTTGTCCCAGAGGAACATCTCCAGGATCAGGAAGAAGACGTGCAGTGCGGCGACCAGCGCCACCAGGATATTGGCGATCAGGATCAAGTTGAGCTCCCCCAAAGCGTCAGCTTTCGGGTGGACGGTAGCACGGCCGGCATGGCAAGTGCGATGGGTGTGTTCCGTTGCAATGGTGCCGCGATGGCCAGCCGATCGACCAAATCCTCCCTAAGCTTCTTCGTCGATCGCCTGACGACGCCGATCGGCATCGCGCTGCTCGTCACCGATACCGAGGGTGCGCTGCGTGCGCTCGACTGGGAGGACTACGAGCACCGCATGCGTGGGCTTCTCCGTCTGCACTACGGTGCGGTCGAATTGAGCCACCGGCCTGCGCCGACGGACATGCGGACGGCGCTTTCGGGCTATTTCGATGGTGATTTCAATCAGCTCTCGGCCATCGCGTGGCGGATCGCCGGGACACCGTTCCAGCAGAAGGTCTGGAACGCGCTGGCTCACATCCCCGCCGGCACCACGATGAGCTACGGCGCGCTTGCCGCAAGGATTGATCTGCCAAAAGCCATTCGTGCCGTCGGTCATGCCAACGGCTCCAATCCGATCAGCGTGGTGCTGCCGTGTCACCGCCTGATCGGTGCCGATGGTTCGCTGGTGAAGTATGGCGGCGGGCTGGAGCGGAAGCGCTGGCTGCTGCGGCATGAGGGCGTGCAGGTTTGAAAGGCGTGACGAGCTATTTCCCAACTCGTCATTCCGGGGCGCCGCGCAGTGGCGAGCCTGGAATCCATATCCATCAGCCGGGGTTATGGATTTCGGGCCTGACCCTTCGGGCCATTCCGGAATCACGAAGGAGAATCACGCCGCCGGTGCAGCAACCGCCTTGTCGCTGGCCATCACATGCGTCAGCGCGCTCTTGATTGCGGCCTGCCGGGTCGGTGCGTTGATCTGCGCGCCCAAGAGGTCGGTAACGTAGAACACGTCGCGGGCACGCTCGCCGAAGGTCGCGACGTGGGCCGAGGCGATGTTGAGGTTGAGCTTCGAGATCGCGGTGGTCAGCTCGTAGAGCAGGCCGGGCCGGTCGAGGCCAGACACCTCGATCACGGTGTAGCGGTCGGACCATTGATTGTTGATGGTGACTTCCGGCTCGATCACGAAGGGGCGCGCCTTGCTGCGCACGGTGCGTCGCGCCACCACCTCGGGCAGGCGCAGCTTGCCTTCCAGGACGTCCTCGATCATCTCGCCGATGCGGGTGGCGCGGCGTCCCTCGTCCTCGTCGCGGTCGTATTCCCTCGATATCGAGATGGTGTCGAGCGCGCGGCCGTCGGTCGTGGTGTAGATCTGGGCGTCGACGATGTTGGCGCCTGCCGAGGCGCAGGCGCCGGCGATGATCGACAGCAGCCAGGGATGGTCGGCCGCGAAGATCGTCAGCTCGGTGACGCCGCGCACCTCGTCGAACCCGACATTGATCGCGAGCTTGTGGCCGGCCTGTTCGCTGGAGCGGACGAAGCGGGCGTGGCGGATCTTTCGCGGTAGTTCGACCTTGAGCCAGTAGGCCGGATAGTGCCGACCGATATAGGCGTCGAGCTCCTCCGCCGGCCATTCGGCGAAGGCGTTGCGGAATTCGGCGTAGGCGGCGGTGAGGCGCTTGCCGCGGTCGACTTCCGAGAAGCCGCCGGTCAGCACCGGCTCGGTCTCGTAGTACAGCGAGCGCAGGAGCTGCGCCTTCCAGCCGTTCCACACGCCTGGGCCGACGCCGCGGATGTCGGCGGTGGTCAGGATCGTCAGCAGCTTCATCTGCTCGACCGACTGCACCACGGCGGCGAAATTCTCGATGGTCTTGCGGTCGGACAGGTCGCGCGACTGTGCGACCGTGGACATCGTCAGATGCTCCTCGATCAGCCAGGCGATGAGTTCGGTGTCGGCGGCGCTGAAGCCGAGCCGCGGGCAGAGCCGCCGCGCCACCTTGGCGCCGGCGATCGAATGATCCTCGGGCCGGCCCTTGGCGATGTCGTGCAGCAGCGTCGTGATGTAGATCACCGCGCGATGCTCGGGGCGAATTTTGCGCATCAGGTCGCTGGCGAGCGCGAATTCGTCGTGGCCGCCGCGCTCGATGTCCTGCAGGAAGCCGACGCAGCGGATCAGATGCTCGTCGACCGTATAGTGATGATACATGTTGAACTGCATCATCGAGACGATCTTGCCGAAGGCGCGGATGAAGTGGCCGAGCACGCCGGTCTCGTTCATCCGCCGCAGCACGATCTCGGCGTTGTCGGAGGTCAGGATCTCCATGAACAGCCGATTGGCTTCGGGATTCTCGCGCATCTGCGCATTGATGAGGCCAAGCGAGCGCGTCACGTCGCGCATCGCGTCCGGATGGAAGGCGAGGTTGTTCTTCTGCGCGAGGCGGAAGATGCGGATCAGGTTGACCGGATCGTGCTTGAAAATATCGGGCGCGGCGACGTTGATGCGGTTGTTGTCGACGATGAAGTCGTCGCTGTCGGGGACGCGTCGCTTCACCTGGGTCGGACGCAGCCGCGCCATCATCCGGCTCAGCACCGGGGCGGGCTTGGCCTGTTGGTCCTCGAGCTTGGCGCAGAGGATGGCGGTGAGGTTGCCGACTTCCTTGGCGACCAGGAAGTAGTGCTTCATGAAGCGCTCGACGTCCTGCATGCCGGGATGCGAGGTGTATCCGAGCCGCACCGCGATCTCGCGCTGGAGATCGAAGGAGAGGCGCTCCTCAGGCCGCCCGGAGTAGAAATGCAGGTTGCAGCGCACCGACCAGAGGAAATCGGCACAGCGGCGGAAGGTGCGGTATTCCTGTGCGTCGAACACGCCGCGCGCGACCAGTTCGTCGGTGTCGCGCACGCGGTAGACGTATTTGGCGATCCAGAACAGCGTGTGCAGGTCGCGTAGCGCCCCCTTGCCGTCCTTGACGTTGGGCTCGACCAGGTAGCGCGACTGACCGCCGCGGCGATGCCGCTCCTCGCGCTCGGCAAGCTTTGCGGTGACGAATTCGGACGCGGTGCCCTGCACCACTTCCTTGTCGAAGCGCTCGACCAGCTCGTCATAGAGCGGCTTGTCGCCGGTGAGGAAGCGCGTCTCCAGGATCGCGGTGCGGATGGTCATGTCGCCGCGCGCCTGGCGGATCGACTCGTCGACCGAGCGCGTGGCGTGGCCGACCTTCAACCCCATGTCCCAGAGGCAATAGAGGATCGCCTCGGCGACCTGCTCGCCCCAGGCGGTCTGCTTGTAGGGCAGGATGAACAACAGGTCGATGTCCGATTCGGGCGCCATCAGACCGCGGCCGTAGCCGCCGGTCGCGACCACCGCCATGCGCTCGGCGCCGCTTGGGATCGGCGAGCGATAGAGATGGCGGGTCGCCGCCGAATACAGGATGCGGATGATCTCGTCCTGGACGTGACACAACCGCTCGGCACAGTGACGGCCGTGGCGGTCCTTCAGAAGGATTTCCTGCGCCACGCCGCGTGCCGCGATCAGCTCGGCCTTGAGCAATTGCGCCATGGCCGTGCGGAACGCGTCTTCGCGTCCCTGGTGCTTTTCGGCGAGCGCATCGACCGCAGCGGTGATCCGCGCAGTGTCGAAACGATCGTCCCCCTCGGCCTTACGCTCAGTCGCGATGCTGTCCATGTCTCATCGGATATAAGAGGTGACAGGCGCTGTCACCCGCCATTCTCTGGCAACAGTCGTTCCATGCTGGAAAGCTGCGGCTTTGGGCAAATCTGTTCTCGGCCGATGCGCCTTCGGGGGACGGATTTTCTCGTTGACCTCTAGCCATAACTCATTGAAAAGCAATGAAGTTTTGGAGGGGGCTGGGCATGGCCGGAATCACACGACGCTTTCTGTTGGCGGGAGCGGTTGCGCTTGCCGTCACCCCCACGGCCAAGGCGGCCAATCCGCTCAAGGAAATCCGCATCGACTGGGCGACCTACAATCCGGTGTCGATGGTCCTCAAGCAGAAGGGCCTGCTGGAGAAGGAGTTCGCCAAGGACGGCATCACCGTCACTTGGGTGCAGTCGGCCGGCTCCAACAAGGCGCTCGAATTCCTCAATGCCGGCTCGATCGATTTCGGCTCGACCGCGGGTTCGGCGGCACTTGTCGCCCGCATCAACGGCAATCCGATCAAGTCGATCTACGTTTACTCGCGCCCTGAGTGGACCGCGCTGGTGGCATCAAAGGATTCCAGGATCGCCGGCGTGGCCGACCTCAAGGGCAAGCGCGTCGCGGTGACACGCGGCACTGATCCGCACATCTTCCTGGTGCGTGCGCTGCTGGGGGCGGGCCTTACCGAAAAGGACATCACCCCGGTGCTGCTCCAGCACGCCGACGGCAAGACCGCCCTGATCCGCGGCGACGTCGATGCCTGGGCGGGCCTCGATCCGATGATGGCGCAAGCCGAGGTCGAGGAGGGCGCAAAGCTGTTCTACCGCAAGGCCGACGCCAACACCTGGGGCATCCTCAATGTGCGCGAGCAGTTCCTGAAGGACCATCCGGACGCAGTCCGCCGTGTGCTCGCGGTGTATGAGGAAGCGCGAAAGTATTCGCTGGCGAATTACGACGAGCTGAAGAAGACACTCATCGCGGTCACAAAACTTCCCGAGGCCGTCGTCGACAAGCAGCTCAAGGAGCGCACCGAGCTCACCCACAGCCGCATCGGCGCGCCCCAGCGCGAGTCGATTCTGGCCGCGGGGCTCGCTCTCCAGCAAGCCGGTGTCGTCGATGCCAAAGTTGATATGAAGGCGACGCTGGATGCCCTGATCGACGATCAGGTTCTGCTGCCGACGAACTAGTTCAGCGCGGAGGAGGCACGCGCGCGCATCAAACTCCACCGGCGTCCCGGGGCGCGAAGCGAGCCCGGGACCCATGACCCCAGGATGTGATTTGGCGCGAAAGAGGTCACCCCGAGTCCCCGTAACCAAATCCTCCTGTGGGTATGGGCCACGGATCTGCGCTTCGCTTGTCCCGGGCGACAACCGAGATTGCCGCGCACCCTTGCATTCCCCGAAGAGACGCGCTTGCTAATGGCCATGATCTCCGACGCGCCAGTGCTGCAACAGACCTCGGAACCGGCCGAAGGCGCCGCTATGCGCTCGCGGTTGTCGCGCTATGCGCGGCCCGTGCTCGGCGTATTGCTGCCGCTGACGCTCGCGCTCGGCTGGGAGATTGCGGTCTGGTCCGGCTGGTCCAACGGCCGGCTGGTGCCGCCGCCGTCGCGCGTCCTGGCCACCATCGCCGAGCTCGTCCGCTCCGGGGAGCTGGTCCGCCACATCACCGCGACGCTGTGGCGTGTCGGGCTCGGCTTCGCGTTCGGCGTGATCGCGGGCACGTTGCTGGGGGCCGTCTCCGGCTATTGGTCGCTGGCGCGCCGGCTGCTCGATCCGACCGTGCAGGCGCTGCGCGCGATCCCTTCGCTCGCCTGGGTGCCGCTGTTCATCCTCTGGCTCGGCATCTTCGAGACCTCGAAGATCGCGTTGATCGCGGTCGGCGTGTTCTTCCCGGTCTATCTCGGCGTCATGGGCGCGATTCTCTCCGTCGATCGCAAGATCGTCGAGGTCGGGCGCACCTTCCGCCTGTCCGGCCCGGCGATGATCCGCCGCATCCTGTTGCCCGCAGTGCTGCCGGCCTATGTTGTCTCGCTGCGCGTCGGGCTCGGTCTCGGCTGGATGTTCGTGGTCGCAGCCGAATTGATCGGCGCCTCCGAAGGGCTCGGCTATCTCCTGCTCGACGGTCAGCAGCTCGGCAAGCCCGCGCAGATCCTGGCTGCCATCGTGATCTTCGCCGTGCTCGGCAAGCTCACCGACTGGCTGATCGAGGTGGCCGCCGCGCCGTTCCTGCGCTGGCAGGACGCCTTCGGGCGGGCAAGGGGCGCTTGAAACCATGCTGGCGCTCGATCGGGTCAGCAAGACCTATCCCAACGGCGTCGAGGCGCTGGCGCGCTTCTCGGCCGAGATCAGGCAGGGCGAGATCATCGCCATCATCGGCGGCTCCGGCTGTGGCAAGTCCACATTGTTGCGCGCCGTCGCCGGCCTCGATCGCGCCAGCTCGGGCTGCGTAACACTCGACGATGAGACGATCAGTTCGCCGCACGCCAAGATCGGCATCATCTTCCAGGAGCCGCGGCTGCTCCCCTGGCTCAGCGTCGCCGACAATATCGGTTTTGGACTCGCCGATCTGCCCGCGACCGAGCGGCGCGAGAAAGTGGCGCGCGCACTCGAACGCGTCGGCCTCGCCGACAAGGCACAGGCCTGGCCGCGCGAACTCTCCGGCGGGCAGGCGCAGCGGGTGGCGATCGCACGCGCGCTGGTGCCGCGGCCGGAGGTGCTTTTGCTTGACGAGCCGTTCTCCGCGCTCGACGCCTTCACCCGCAGGGATCTGCAGGATCATCTGCTCGACCTCTGGGCCGACACCAGGCCGACGCTCATCCTCGTCACCCATGACGTCGACGAGGCCGTGGTGCTGGCCGACCGCGTGCTGGTGATGCGGCCGCGACCTGGGCGGTTGTTCGACCAGATCGAGATCAATCTCGGCCGGCCACGCGACCGCAATTCGCCGCTGTTCGAGAATTTCAAGCGAAGTGTGCTGACGTCACTCGACCGTTCGCTCGATCGCAGCGTGCCCGACCGTGACGCAACCCAGGGTCCCGGTCAGGCCATGTGGTGGTGACAATTTCGCTCTGACCCGGTACATCGAGGAGCAATTATCCGGGAGAGAACGAAATGGACGCTGCAGAGCTGCGCCAGATGCAGGCTCCGATCAAGGAGCGCTACAAGACCGATCCCAAGACCGCGCTGATCACGCTGAAGGCCAAGGGCTCCACCGATGGCGAAGGCATCGCATGCAAGGTCGAGACCGGCCGGGCCATCGCGATGGCGGGCCTGCATCCGGCCACCGGCGGCTCCGGCCTCGAGCTCTGCTCCGGCGACATGCTGCTGGAGGCGCTGGTCGCCTGCGCCGGCGTCACGCTGAAATCGGTCGCGACCGCGATCGAGGTGCCGCTCAAGACCGGCAATGTCTACGCCGAGGGCGATCTCGATTTCCGCGGCACGCTCGGCATCGACAAGGAAACCCCGGTTGGCTTCGCCGAGATCCGCCTGCGCTTCGAGGTTGATACCGACGCGCCTCAGGACAAGCTCGATCTCCTGCTCAAGCTCACCGAGCGCTATTGCGTGGTCTATCAGACCATCAAGAACGGCCCGAAGGTGTCGGTTTCGATGCAGCGGATGTGATTTCTTACCCTCCCCTGGAGGGGGAGGGTCGATCGCGCGCAGCGCAAGCGGGGTGGGGCGATCTCTCCACTCGGGCACCGTATTGGTCGAGAGACTGTCACTCACCCCGTCTCATATTTCGCTGTGCTCCATATGAGCCGACCTTCCCCCTCCAGGGGCGGGTAAGAAGCCAAGATGTCCCTCGATCTTCACTTTCTCCTCGTCCTCCTCCTGCGCATGGCGATCTCGGCCGCGTTCGTCGTGTCGGCTTCGATCATCACCGAACGCGCGGGTCCGGTGATCGGCGCGCTCGTCGCGACCTTGCCGATCTCGGCGGGGCCATCCTACGTCTTCCTCGCGCTCGATCACGATGCCGCCTTCATTGCGCAGGGCTCGCTGGCGAGCCTGCCGATCAATGCGGCGACGATCTTTATGTGTCTTACCTATGTCGTGCTGGCGCAGCGGCACAATCTCGCGGTGAGCTGCGGGAGCGCGGTCGCCGTCTGGATCGTGCTTGCCTCGATCATCCGCCAGTTCGATTGGTCGCTCACCGCGGGGCTCGCCGCCAATCTGATCGCCTTCGGCATTTGCATTCCGCTCCTGGCGGGCTATCGCCATGTGAAGATGCCGCTGGTGACGCGCCGCTGGTACGATGTGCCGATGCGCGCTTCGCTGGTCGCGACGCTCGTTGCCATCGTGGTCTCGACCTCGAGCTGGGTTGGTCCACGCATCAGCGGCATCATCGCGCTGTATCCCGTGGTGTTCTCCAGCATCATGTTGATCCTGCACCCGCGCATCGGTGGTCCGCCGACCGCCGCCGTGCTCGCCAACTCCGCCTGGGGTCTGCTCGGATTCGGCACGGCAATCGCCGTCCTGCACGTGGCAGTGGTGTCGTTCGGCTCGGCCGTTGGTTTGTGTCTCGCGCTCGGCACCTGCATTGCCTGGAACTTGACGCTGTGGGGGATCGGCGCTGCGTCGCGTCGCCGCAGAGCTTCGCGCATGGACGGGCCGTAGGCGGATTGCGACGGCTCACGTCGGTCCCTGCTGATTATCGATAGGCATATTAGAAATTTATTTGAACTTGTGCCTTACGATGAGGCGATTAGTTCCCGTCAAGCGTTCAGCACGTCGCCGCGACCCGTAAAGCTACGGAAGCGCTCAATGAACAAGCGGATTGATACGGAGACATTCATGTTCAAGCGCAAGTCGAATTCGGATGCATTGACGTTGATGGCCGCCAAGGTCGTGAGTGCCAATCTGATGGTTGCGGATAACGACCTCAACATCGTCTACATGAACAGCGCCGTCACGGATCTGCTTCGCACTGCCGAGGCCGATCTCAAGAAGGAACTTCCGCACTTCAACGTGAATACGCTGATCGGGACCAACATCGACGTGTTCCACAAGAACCCTCAGCATCAGCGCCAGATGCTGGCGAGCCTCAGCGCGGTGCATCGTGCGATGATTCAGATCGGCGAACGGAAGTTCGATCTGGTTGCAACGCCCGTGAAGAACGAAGACGGCAGCCGGGCGGGAGTCGTGGTGGAATGGTCCGATGCCTCGGTCCGCCTGCAGAACCTCGACTTCGGAGCGCAAGTCGCCGCAGCGAACCGCTCGCAGGCGGTCATCGAGTTCAAGCTGGACGGTACGATCCTCAGCGCCAACGAGAACTTTCTGCATGCGCTCGACTACACGCTGAACGAGATCAAGGGCAAACACCACAGCATGTTCGTTGCGCCTGCCGAGCGAGACAGCGCTGCCTATCGCGAGTTCTGGGCCGCGCTCAACCGCGGTGAATACCAGGCGGCCGAGTACAAGCGCATCGGCAAGGGCGGCAAGGAAGTCTGGATCCAGGCGTCGTACAATCCCGTCTTCGACGAGAAGGGCAAGCCCTCCAAGGTCGTCAAGTTCGCAACCGACGTCACCGCGCAGAAGCTGAAGAACGCCGATCTCGCCGGTCAGATCGCGGCGATCGACAAGGCCCAGGCCGTGATCGAGTTCAACATGGACGGCACGATCATCACCGCCAATGCCAATTTCCTCGGTGCGCTCGGCTATTCGCTGGCTGAGATCAAGGGCAAGCACCACAGCATGTTCGTCGAGCCGAGCGAGCGCGACGGCGCCGCCTATCGCGAGTTCTGGGCCGCGCTGAACCGCGGTGAATACCAGGCAGCCGAATACAAGCGCATCGGCAAGGGCGGCAAGGAGGTCTACATCCAGGCCTCCTACAATCCGATCCTCGATCTCAACGGCAAGCCGTTCAAGGTCGTCAAATATGCCACGGACGTCACGAAACAGGTCTTGGTCCGCATGGGCAACGAGCGCGTGCGCGGCATGATGGAATCGGTCGCTGCCGGCTCGGAAGAGCTGAATGCTTCGGTGCGGGAGATCTCCGAGGCGATGACCAAGTCGCGCGAGACCGCCATGAGCGCGGTGGATCAGGTCGCGTCCGCGGACGCGCAGGCCCAGCGCCTCACCGAGGCCGCGCAGGCCATGAGCGGTATCGTCGAGCTCATCAACAACATCACCGGGCAGATCAACCTGCTCGCGCTGAACGCGACGATCGAATCCGCCCGTGCGGGTGAAGCCGGACGCGGCTTTGCGGTGGTTGCCTCCGAAGTGAAGAGCCTTGCCAACCAGGCCAAGCAGGCGACCGACAAGATCGGACAGGAGATCGGCAGCCTCAACGGCATCTCCGGCGACGTCGTCAGCGCGCTCGGCTCGATCAAGCAGGCGATCAACAACGTCAGCGAGTACGTGACATCGACCGCCGCCGCGATCGAGGAGCAGAGCACGGTGACGAACGAGATGTCGACCAGCATGCAGCGCGCCGCCGCGGAAGCCGCCTCGATCGCGGCAAGGGCGTAGCGAGCGTTTAGGTTTTGTAGGGCCGGCAAAGGCGCGCTTCGCGCGCCGTGCCGGCCATTTCTGCAAGCTCTTGTCTGGTGTGCGCGGGAACGCTGCGCTGCCCGCTCTACGGAACCTCTTACGGCTTCGGCAGCTTGGCCTTCAGCGCATACAGCGCATCGAGGGCCTCGCGTGGCGACATCTCGTCCGGATGCAGCGCCTTCACGGCGTCCATCAGCAGTTCGGCCTCGCTCGGCGGCGCCGCTTCGGCTGCCGCGCGGGACGGCACCGCGAACAGCGGCAGATCGTCCACCAAAGCTCTTGCGGTCTGGCCTCGGTCCTGTGCCTCCAGCTTGGAGAGCACCGATTTCGCGCGCGTGATCACTGCCGGCGGCAGGCCGGCGAGCTTCGCCACCTGAATGCCGTAGGACCGGTCGGCCGAACCCGGCAGCACCTCGTGAAGGAACACGACGTTGCCCTGCCACTCCTTCACCCGCACGGTGGCGTTGAACATGCGCGGCAGCTTGGCCGAGAGCGCGGTCAGCTCATGATAGTGCGTCGCGAACAGCGTGCGGCAGCGATTGCTTTCGTGGAGATGCTCGATCGCGGCCCAGGCGATCGAGAGACCGTCGAAGGTCGCAGTCCCACGCCCGATCTCGTCGAGGATGACGAGCGAGCGCTCGCCGGCCTGGTTCAGGATCGCAGCCGTCTCGACCATCTCCACCATGAAGGTGGAGCGGCCGCGGGCGAGATCGTCGGCGGCGCCGACGCGCGAGAACAGGCGGTCGATGATGCCGATCCGCGCGCGCGTGGCCGGCACGAAGCTGCCGATCTGGGCAAGAAGGGCAATCAGCGCGTTCTGGCGCAGGAATGTCGATTTACCGGCCATGTTGGGACCGGTCAGCAGCCAGAGCTGGCCGGACTTCTGGCCGGGCGACGGCGACAGGTTGCAGGCATTGGCAATGAACGGCTCGCCGTTGCGCTTCAGCGCCTGCTCCACCACGGGATGGCGGCCGGCCTCGATCGCAAAGCCGAGCGACTCGTCCACATCCGGCCGCACATAATTATCGTCGACCGCGAGCTTGGCCAGCGAGGTCGCAACGTCGAGCAGGGCGAAGGCGTGCGCGGCCGCGCGCAGATCGTCACTGATGGCCATGGCCTTCGCTGACAGCCGCTCGAAAATCTCGAGCTCGAGCCCGAGCGCACGGTCGCCGGCGTTGGCGATCTTGGCTTCGATCTCGCCGAGTTCGGAGGTGGTGAAGCGCACCTGACCCGCCAGCGTCTGGCGATGGATGAAGGTGGCGTTCAGCGGCGGCGACATCAGCTTGTCGCCGTGCTGCGCGGTGACCTCGACGAAATAGCCGAGCACGTTGTTGTGCCGGATCTTGAGCCCCTTCACGGCCGTCGCGTCGGCGTAGCGCGCCTGCATCGAGGCTACCACGAGACGCGAGGCGTCGCGCAGGTTGCGCGCCTCGTCGAGGGCGGGTTCATAGCCCTGCCGGACGAAGCCGCCGTCGCGCTTGATCAGCGGCAGCTGCTCGTCGAGCGCGCTGGCGAATTCCGCCGCGAGCTCGCGCGAGGGCCTTTGCAAGGCCGCCATCACCGCGGCGATTTCCTGCGGCGGCTGATCGAGCTCGCCAAGTCGCGCCAGCACCTGGTCTGCGGCGATGATGCCGTCGCGCAGTCCCGCGAGATCGCGCGGGCCGCCGCGGCTGACCGACAGACGCGCCAGCGCACGCGACATGTCGGGAGCGCCACGCAATATGCTGCGGATGTCCTCGCGCGCGGCTGAATCGGCGACGAAGACGCTGACTGCATCGAGCCGGCGTGCGATCGCCGGCGCATCCGTCAGCGGCGCGGCCAGGCGTTGGGCGAGCAGGCGCGAGCCCGCCGAGGTCACCGTGCAGTCGATCGCATCGAGCAGCGAGCCGCGGCGTTCGCCCGCGAGCGTCCGGGTCAGCTCGAGATTGGCGCGCGTCGCCGGATCAATCGCCATGGTCGCGCCGGAGGCTTCGCGCGCGGGCGGCGACAGCGGGGGGTGCTTGCCGACCTGGGTGCGGTCGACATAGGTGACGGCAGCCGCTGCGGCGGTGGCTTCGAGACGCGTGAGCTGCGCCAGGCCGTCCATGGTTGCGACGGCAAAATAATCGCACAGCCGCTTCTCGGCGGTGGCGCCTTCGAAGACGTCCCGGGTCAGCGGCGTCACCGCCGGCAGTTCGCGCAGGGTCTGTCCGAGCTCGCTGTCGTTGTAGAGCGCGTCGGTGACGATGGCCTCGTTCGGGTTGATGCGCGCCAGCGTCGCGGCGAGCTCGCCGCCCGAGCATTCCATCACGGTGAATTCGGCAGTCGAGATGTCGATCCAGGCGAGCCCGAAGCGATCGCCGCCGCCGGAGGCGCGGGCCCGCGCGATCGCCAGCAGATAATTGTTGGCGCGGGCGTCGAGCAGCGTGTCCTCGGTCAGCGTGCCCGGCGTTACCAGCCGCACCACGCCGCGCCGCACCACGCTCTTGTTGCCGCGTGCCTTGGCTGCAGCGGGATCCTCGGTCTGCTCGCACACCGCGACGCGGTGGCCGGCGGTGATCAGACGGTGCAGATAATCCTCGGAGCGCTCGACAGGCACGCCGCACATCGGGATGTCGTTGCCCTGGTGCTTGCCGCGCTTGGTCAGCACGATGCCGAGTGTCTTCGAGGCGATCTCGGCGTCCTCGAAGAACAGCTCGTAGAAATCGCCCATCCGATAGAACAGCAGCAGGCCCTGATGCGCCGCCTTGATCTCAAGGTACTGTTCCATCATCGGCGTGACGCGCGCGATGGCTTCCGCTGGCGAGGCAGGCACTTCGTCGGGGGGCGGCACGGGTATCGGCTGTTGCATGGTCATGGGCGGCGCAACCTACAAAATTTCGCCTCCTGCTCCTATCGCTTTGGCCGGGAAGGGAGGGTTTTCCACGTTGTCCGTGTATGGCACGCGGTTGCCACATTCTCTGTCGTCATTCCGGGATGCGCCGTCAGGCGCAGCCCCGGAATGACGGAGAGCTAGGAATATGCCACCCGCGAAACCGTCAATTGACCTGCCGCGAGCGCCCTCCTAAAACTCCGCCGACATTGAAGAATTTTGGCCGGACCGCGGCATTCAGGGAGAACAGCGATGCGTGACGTCTTTATCTGCGATGCCGTGCGGACCCCGATCGGCCGTTTCGGCGGCTCGCTCGCCAAGGTGCGTGCCGACGATCTGGCTGCCGCGCCCATCAAGGCGCTGATGGCCAAGCACCCCAATCTCGACTGGGCGCAGGTGGACGAAGTCTTCTTCGGCTGCGCCAATCAGGCCGGCGAGGACAACCGCAACGTTGCGCGCATGGCGCTGTTGCTCGCCGGGCTGCCGGACTCGGTTCCCGGCCAGACCCTGAACCGGCTCTGTGCCTCCGGGCTCGACGCGGTCGGTGCCGCGGGCCGCGCTATCCGTTCCGGCGAGATCGAGCTTGCGATCGCCGGCGGCGTCGAATCCATGACGCGCGCGCCGTTCGTGATGGGCAAGGCGCAGGAAGCCTTCTCCCGCTCCGCCGAGATCTTCGACACCACGATCGGCTGGCGCTTCATCAATCCGTTGCTCAAGGCGCAGTACGGCGTCGATGCGATGCCGGAGACCGGCGAGAATGTCGCCGAGGAATTCCAGGTTTCGCGCGCCGACCAGGACGCCTTCGCGATCCGCTCGCAGCAGCGTGCGGGTAAGGCGATCGCGGACGGCTATTTTGCGGAAGAAATCACCCCGATCACCATTCCCGGCGGCAAGGCTGGCCCCATCACCATCGACAAGGATGAGCATCCGCGTCCCGAGACCACGCTCGAAGGCTTGGCGAAACTGAAGCCGATCGTGCGCAACCCTGGCACGGTCACCGCCGGCAACGCATCCGGCGTCAACGACGGCGCGGCCGCGATGATCCTGGCGTCCGAAGCTGCCGTGAAGAAGCATGGTCTCACGCCCCGCGCGCGCATCCTCGGCCTTGCCTCGGCCGGCGTGCCGCCGCGCATCATGGGCATCGGCCCGGTGCCGGCAACCCGCAAGCTGATGGAACGGCTCGGCAAGAAGATCAGCGATTTCGACCTGATCGAGCTGAACGAGGCGTTCGCTTCGCAAGGCATCGCCTGCATGCGCCAGCTCGGCGTCGCCGATGATGCCGACTTCGTCAATCCGCATGGTGGCGCGATCGCGCTCGGCCACCCCCTCGGCATGAGCGGCGCGCGCCTCGCGCTCACCGCCGTCCACGGCATGGAGAAGCGCGGCGGCAAGCTCGCGCTCGCCACCATGTGCGTCGGCGTCGGCCAGGGCGTGGCAGTTGCGATCGAAAAGCTGAATTAGAGCATCCTCTCTTCGAGAGCAGTGAGCCGTCCACGAACTCGCCATGCCCGGGCAAAAGCGCGAAGCGTGTCTTCGCGCAGATGTCCCGGGCATCCACGTTCCTGGCGCCGCACGAAGACCGTGGATGGCCGGGACAAGCCCGGCCATCCCGGGAGCGAGGAGCCAGGGTCCCCGAAACCCGCTTCCCTAGATTAGTTATATCCTATAATGATTGGCGGAAGTTGTCCGGCCGGACCAAACGGCCGGGGAGGAATTCGCCAATGACATTCATCTATCCCACTGACAGCAACAAGGCGCATCCGTTGCCGCTGTCGCCCGAGTACAAGAGCTCGATCAAGCGCGCGCCGAACAAGCCCTTGATCCCGATGCGCCACACGTTGTCGGAGCTGACCGGTCCGGTGTACGGCCACGAGACCGTGCGCGAGGGCGACAACGATCTCACCACCCAGCATGCGGGCGAGCCGATCGGCGAACGCATCATCGTGCACGGCCATGTGCGCGACGAGGACGGCCGCGGCGTACCGAATTCGCTAGTCGAGATCTGGCAGGCCAATTCCTGCGGCCGCTACGTTCATGTTCGCGACCAGCACCCGGCCCCGCTCGATCCGAATTTCACCGGCGCAGGCCGCACCGTGAGCGATGCCGCCGGCTACTACCGCTTCGTCAGCATCAAGCCGGGCGCCTATCCCTGGGGCAATCACCACAATGCGTGGCGTCCCGCGCACATCCATCTGTCGGTGTTCGGCCATTCCTTTGTCACGCGCCTCGTGACGCAGATGTATTTTCCGAACGATCCGCTGTTCCCGTTCGATCCGATCTTCAACTCGGTGCCGGACGAGAAGGCGCGAGCGCGGATGGTCTCCTCGTTCGATCTCGAGAACACCCAGCCCGAATGGGCGCTGTGCTACCGCTTTGACATCGTGCTGCGCGGCAAGAACGCCACGCCCATGGAGAACCATTAAGTGCAGGATTCTGTGAAGCCCAGCGGGATCACCCCATCGCAGACCGTCGGACCGTTCTTCAAATACGGCCTGACCCCGAACGGCGAATATGCCTGGAACGACGCGTTCACCAATTCGACGCTGACGCCCGACGTCACCGGCGAGCGCATCCGCATCGAGGGTCGCGTGTTCGACGGTGACGGCGCTGCCGTGCCGGATTGCATGCTGGAGATCTGGCAGGCGGACGCGCAAGGCCGCTTCGCCGACCCGCAGGACAAGCGTGCGCTGCCGAATGCAAGCTTCCGCGGCTTCGCTCGCTGCGGCACCGACAAGGACGGCAATTACGCGTTCGACACCATCAAGCCGGGTGCGGTGCCCGATCCCGACGGCAAGCCGCAGGCGCCGCATGTCCTCGTTGCAGTATTCGGCCGCGGCATGCTGCGGCATCTCTATACCCGGATCTATTTCAGCGACGAGGCCGGCAACGCCGCCGATCCGGTGCTGGCGCTGGTGCCTGCCGATCGCCGCGCTACGCTGATCGCGGCGCGCGTGGCTGGCCAGGCTGTGTACCGGCTCGACCTGCGCCTGCAAGGCGGTGAAGAGACGGTGTTCTTCGACGTGTGAGATACCGCGTGTCGGTGACACTGCAGTGCCCCGCATGCGTTTCTGATCCTGCGCAACCGCAGTATTGGATCAGGCTCTAAGAGGTCTGCATCCGCGCTTGTGCGTCAGTGTCATTGACCGAAAACCGATTGCGCGAGGTTGTGCGCCCGTAGTTTTGCGGAGCTTTTCTTCCGGGACTTTCCCGGGATGCAATCCCGTATTTACCATATTGATCTAGGCTCCACGCGGTTTAGGCGCGCGCCCTGGAATATTTCATGAAGATTCGTTTGTCGTTGTCCTCCGCGATTTTCGCATTCGGGATCGTGCTGGCCATCGGCTTTGCCGCGGTGGTCTCGACCAGCCTCTATACCCTGCGGGAGCTCAAGGTCGGCGGACCGCTCTACTCCGATATCAAGCTCGGCAACGACCTCATCGCGGACATCCTGCCGCCGCCGGAATATGTCATCGAAGCCTATCTCGAGGCGACCCTGGCCATGCGCGAGCCGGACCAACTGGCGGCCCACGCCGAACGCCTGATCCAGCTTCGCAAGGACTACGACGAGCGAAAGGCGTTTTGGGTTACCTCCAGCCTCTCGGTTGACCTGAAAACCGCGCTGGTGTCGAAATCCGATGCCGAGGTACAGAAATTCTGGAAGGCGTCCGACCTGCTCCTGCCGGCCCTCAAGGCCAAGGATGCAGCGGCGTCCGAGCGCATCTATGCGCAGCTCAAGGACGCCTACACCGCGCATCGCGCGGTGATCGACAGCATCGTCGAGAGCGCCAACAAGCAGAATGCCGACATGGAGAAGCTGGCCGCGGACCGTGACAGCTCCATGCTCTTTATTCTCTTCGGTGTCTCCGCCGCCGTCCTGGCTTTCATTGCCGCGGGCCTGCTCGGTGTTGCCGTCGGTGTGGTGCGCCCGATCGTGCGCATGACGGACACGATGCAGAAGCTCGCGACCGGCGATCTGGCCGCCGACATTCCGTTCGCGCACCGCCGGGATGAGGTCGGCTCGATGGCGGGCGCGCTCGTGGTTTTCAGGCAGGCGGCGGTCGAGAATTCCCGCCTGCGCGAGGAGCAGTTGCGGCAGGAGCAGGCGGCGGCGCTTGCCAAGCGCTCCGCCCTGCACCAGATGGCCGAGATCGTCGAGCGCGAGACCGGCCGATCGGTCGACACCGCGGGGGCGGCGACGCAAGGCGTCGAGCGGGCGGCGTCCAGCCTGTCCGAGATCGCCAAGTCGCTCTCCGCGCAGTCGCAGGCGGTCGCGGCGGCCTCCACCCAGGCCCTCGGTAGCACGCAGACCGTCTCGGCCGCGGCCGAAGAGCTGAGCGCCTCGATCCGCGAGATCGCAAGCCAGGTCACACGGACCAGCACCGTCACGAAATCGGCGGTCGCCGGCCGTGAGCAGGCGCGTTCGACCATCCAGGCGCTGGCCGGATCGGTGAAGAAAATCGCTGAAGTCTCCGACCTCATCGGCGGCATCGCCGGCCAGACCAACCTCCTGGCGCTCAATGCCACGATCGAGGCGGCGCGCGCCGGCGAAGCCGGCCGCGGCTTCGCCGTGGTTGCCGCCGAGGTGAAGTCCTTGTCCGACCAGACCGCCAAATCCACCGAGGAAATCGGGCGGCTGATTGCCGAGATCCAGACCTCGACGCAGGCCGCGGTCGATGCCGTCGAGACCATGGGCGGCCACATCGTCGAGATCGACGGCGTCGCGACCTCGGTTGCCGCCGCGATGGAAGAGCAGGACGCGGCGACCCGGGAGATCTCGCGGTCGATTTCCGAATCGGCGTCCGCGGCGAAGGAGGTTTCAGCGAAGATCGGCAATGTCAGCCGCGACGCTGCTGCCGTGAACGAGCGCGCCGCCGAGGTCCGGCAGGCGATCGCCGGCATGGCGGACAATCTCGAGCAGCTTCGGTCCGTCGTAGTGCGGACCGTGCGTGACTCGACTGCGGCGGCTTGATCGGCGTCGGTTCGGCCGCCGGTGCGTGAGTTGCGATCGTGAAGTTATGACGCGGGGACTAGGGGCATCGTGAATTTCATGACACCTCCACAACTGCCTGATGTCGTTGAGCCAGCCCGGCTGACGGCTGCGCTACGGCGAGGCGGCGTGCTGGACGCCGGCGCGGTTCGCGAGGTGAAGGTGCTGCATCAGCGCGACACCGTCGTGTCGCATATCACCCGGCTTGGCCTTCGCTACGTCGGGGATTCCGGCGGCGCGCCGCAATCGTTGATCCTGAAGACGGCGAACGCAGCATTCGCCGAGAAGCTCGCCAATGGCGGCCGGCAGGAGGTGACCTATTACACGGAGCTGACGCCGGGCATGCCGCCGGGGCTCGTGCCCCGTTGCTTCGACGGACATTTCGACGAAGACAGCCCCGCCTGGCATCTCCTGCTCGAGGACCTCACGGACAGTCACGCCGTCGCGGCGGCCTGGCCGCTGCCGCCATCGCGCGATCAGGCGATCGCGATCGTGACCACCCTCGCGCGCTGGCACGCGGCGTGGTGGGACCATCCGAGCCTCGGCGACGCCGTCGGCAGCTGGGCGGGCCCTGACGACGGCACGGAGCGCATGGAGACTTTCGCGAGTCATTACGACCGCTTTGCCGATTCTCTCGGGGACCGTCTCAGCGAGGAACGGCGTAACCTCTATCGCCGCCTCATCGATCAGTCGGACCGACTGTCCCAGCGTTACCACTCACGCCGTCATCTCAGCATCACCCATGGCGATGCCCATGTCTGGAATTTTCTGCTGCCACGCGCCGGCGTCGCCGACACCGTGCGCATCTTTGATTTCGATCTGTGGAGCATCAACGTTCCAACCCACGACCTCGCCTACATGATGGCGATGCACTGGTATCCGGAGCGGCGGCAGGCGCTCGAACGCTTGCTGCTCAATCTTTACCATGACACGCTGATCGAAAGCGGCATCGCCGGCTACACGCGCGGCGCGCTCGATCGCGACTACCGCTGGGCGGTGCTCTGGCAGATCACGCGGCCTGTCTGGCAGTGGAGCATCAACATTCCGCCGGTGATCTGGTGGAATAATCTGGAGCGGATATTTGCGGCCGTGGATGATCTGGGCTGTGAGGAGCTGCTGGGATAGGTCGTGTCCTGGGGCCCTGGCTCTCCGGCGCACCGCTGAAGAAGCGCTGCACTGCGTCCGCGGCGCGATTCCGACCTCTATTCTATCACCGCATGTTCCGGCCCCGCCGCCTGCTTGCGCAGCGTGGCCTTGGTCGAGCCGATCAGCAAGGCGAGCGGGATGGTGCAGAGGACGAAGAGCATCACCAGCTGGTAGTCGTGCGCGAAGGCGATGATCTGCGCCTGCACGCTCACCATCCTGTCGGCCATGGCGCGGCCGGCGTCGGTGGACAGGTTGATCAGGCCCCTGACGTCGGGCATCTGCAGTGCATGGTTGAACGGATTGATGTGCTCGGACAGGATCGCATAGGTCCGCCGCGTTCCCTGCGTCAGCTGCGCGATCACCACGGAGATGCCGACCGAGCTCGCGACGTTGCGCATCAGAGTCAGCATCGCGGTGCCGTCGGTGCGCAACTCGTTCGAGAGCGTTAGGAACGCCACGGTCGAGAGTGGCACGAAGACGAGACCGAAGCCGAAGCCCTGGATGACGCTGACGGTGACGATCTCCGGCACTTGGGTCAAATCGGTCCAGCCGGTCATCTGGAACAGCGAGCCGGCGGTTAGCGTCAGGCCGGAGATGATCAGCGTGCGCGCTTCGACATAGCGCATCATGCGGCCGACCAGCATCATGGCGAAGAAGGTGCCGAAGCCGCGGCTCGCCAACAGCAGGCCGGCGGTGATGATGGGATAGCCGATCACGTTCTGCATGTAGGGCGAGGCCAGCGCCATGGTCGAGAACAGCACGAGACCCATCACGACCATGAACATGCAGCCGGTGACGAAGTTGCGATCGCGAAACAGCGCGAAACGGATGAACGGCGTCGAGGTCGTGAAGGAGTGCGCGAGGAAGTAATAGAAGGCGACGGCCGAGACGATGAACTCCGCCAGGATCTCGTTGGATTCCAGCCAGCCCAGCTGCTCGCCGCGGTCGAGCGCGAGCTGCAGCGAGCCGATCGCCACCGCCAGCGCGGCGAAGCCGAACCAGTCGAACTTGAGGCTGATATTCCGATCCGTCTCGTCCATGAAGACGATCAGCCCGAGCACGGTGATGAAGCCGAATGGCAGGTTGACGAAGAACACCCAGTGCCAGGAATAAGTCTCGGTCAGCCAGGCGCCGAGCGAGGGGCCCATGATCGGGCCCATCATCACGCCCATGCCCCAGATCGACATCGCCTTGGCGCGTTCCTGCAGCGTGTAATAATCCAGCATCACCGATTGCGACAGCGGTACCAGGGCTGCGCCGAACACGCCCTGCAGAAGCCGGAACAGCACCATCTGGTTGATGTCCTGCGCGAGTCCGCACAGCACGGAGGCCATGGTGAAGCCGGCTGCGCAGATGATGAAGATGCGCTTGCGGCCAAAGCGGTTGGCAATCCATCCCACCGGGGCCGTCATGATCGCGGCGGCGACGATGTAGGAGGTCAGCACCCAGTTGATCTGGTCCTGCGAGGCCGACAGCGTGCCCTGCATATAGGGCAGGGCGACGTTGGCGATGGTGGTGTCCAGCGCCTGCATGATGGTCGCGGTCATGGCGCAGATCGTCACCATGTTCCGGCGCAGGCCGGGAACCATCAGTGCGGGATTGGACTCCGCCATCGGATCAGTCCTTGTCCTGATCTTTGTCCTGGCCAGCCGTGGCTGACAGCCCGAGCAGGCCGGCGAGCGAGCGTTTGTGGCCGGTGTCGATGGTGGCATAGACGCTCATGCCAGCCTTCAGCTTCCGCACGTACTTGTCGGTCTCGTCGAAATAGATTCGGATCGGTACGCGCTGCACGACCTTGACGAAGTTGCCGGTCGCGTTCTGCGGCGGCAGGATGGCGAATTGCGCACCGGTGCCGGGCGAGAGCGAGCCGATCTTGCCCTTGAAGACGTGGTTCGGGAAAGCGTCGACCTCGAGTGTCACGGGCTGCCCTTCGGTGACGTGGGTGAGATCACTCTCCTTCGGGTTGGCGTCGACCCAGGGGTGAGCGACGTCGATGATGGAGAAGACGGGCGTGCCGGCGGTGACGAACCGGCCGAGCTGGATCTGCTCGACCTGCGTCGCGACGCCGTCCATCGGTGCGCGCAGCACGGTATGGTCGAGGTTGCGCTGTGCATCGTCCAGCTTGGCTTTCGCCTGTGCGTAGGGCGGGAACTGCTCCAGCGGCAACGCTGCATCGCCGAGCAGCTGCGTCTTGGCATTGGAGAGTTGCTGCTTGATGTATTGCGCCTGCGCGCCGGCGGTGACCAGCGCATTCGAAGCATTGTCGAGATCGAGCTGCGAGCCGAAATTGTTCTTCACCAGCGCCTGCTTGCGCTCGACGTCGCGCTGCTTCAGATCGATGCCTTGCTGGGCAAGGTTGAGCATGTCGCCATAGATCTTGATGTTGGCGACGAGATTGTCATAGGTCGTGCGGGTCTGGGCGAGTTGCGCCTTGGCCTCGTCGACCGCGTGGCGGAACGGAACGGGGTCGATCTCGAACAGCTCGTCGCCGCGCTTGACCGACTGGCCTTCCTTCACGACCACCTTCAGGATCTTGCCGGAGATATCGGGCGTCACCAGGACTTTCTGCGCGCCGACATAGGCGTCGTCGGTGCCGACATAGCGGCCGCCATGCAGATAAAAGGTGAGGCCGCCGACGACCACGACGAGAGGCAGCACGACCAGAAGCAGGAAGCGGCGATAGCGCCGCAGGCCTGCGACCAGACGGCGTCGCGGATTGGTGCCGGCTTTCTTGGTCGGCTTGCCGCTGTCGGTCTTCTGCTCGGGCTGGAACTTGAGTACCTGGTCAGCCATAGCGCTGCTCCTTGCGCGCCTGTTCCGCGCTGCTGGTCTGGATCGCGGTGCGCACGTTTTCCTTGATGGTTTCGAGTTGGGTGAGCAGGCGATGGGCGTCGGCCGGCGTGATGCCGTCCAGCGCGTTGGCCGTCAGCTCGGACTTCAACCCGCTCATCCGGCCCAGCAATTGCCGGCCGGCCTTCTTGAGATAAAGCCGCTTGACGCGGCGGTCCGAAGCGTCGCTGCGACGCTCGATCCAGTCACTGTCGCAGAGCTTGTCGATCAGGCGGGTCAGCGTGATCGGCTGCATCTCCAAGAGCTCGGCGAGTTCCGACTGCTTCATGCCCTCGCTGCGCTCGACCTTGGCCAGCACCGCCCATTGCGCGCGGGTGATGCCGAAACGCGAAGCCTCCTTGTCGGCATAGACGCGCAGGAGGCGGTAGAGCTCGCCCAGCGTGAAGAGGAAGTTCTGGTCGACGGACCCGCGGGTCATAAGCTTTGTCTCCAATGAGCTTGAATATAATAAGCAAGCTCATGATTTTTTCATGGCTGGTGAACGCGATGCTGTCCCGCAGCAAGAGCATGGCTGTCAGCAGCGCCGCCGTCCTGCTTTGGGTTCCGCGCTCGAAATGCTAGAAGGCAGTGGTATGACCCTCGCAAAGCCGGCCTTTCCCGCGCCCGACCATGATCACGGCCGCTGCACCGCAGACGCGCTGGCGCATGCCGAGGCCGTTTGCGAGCAGCGCTCGCAGAAATTCACGCCGATACGCCGGCATGTGCTGGGGGCGCTGCTCTCCAGCCACCGCCCGCTCGGCGCCTACGAGGTGATCGACGAATTGGCAAAGTCGATGGCGCGGCCGGCGCCGATCACGGTCTACCGTGCGCTCGATTTCCTGATGGCCAACGGCCTGGTGCACCGCATCGAAAGCCGCAATGCCTATCTCGCCTGTGCCGCCCACGACCACGACGCGACGTCGGCGGTGGCGTTCCTGATCTGCGAGCGCTGCGGGCTGGTCGGCGAGATCCCGTCGGCGTCCTTTGCCAACGATATCAACGTTGCCGCGCGCAGTTCAGGCTTCGCACCCAAGCTGTCCGTGGTCGAGATCACGGGCATCTGCACCCATTGTCAGAAAGCTGCATAAAGCCAACAACGGCGCAAAGCCGGTTTTCGGGAAGATATGTCCTCACCACAAGCCAACTCCTCCGCCGCACGCCCCCTTAGTGCCGGCGCCATAGCTCTGATGCTGATGCTGTGCCTGACCTGGGGGTTCAACCAGATCGCGGTGAAATTGGTGCTGCCGGACATTCCGCCGATGCTGCAGGCCACGATCCGCTCCGCGGGCGCGCTGCCGGTCCTCTTCCTCATCGGCACGTTTCGCGGCGTCAAATTCTTCGAGAATGACGGCACTTGGAAGCCGGGCCTGATCGCCGGGCTGATGTTCGGTATCGAATTCGTGCTGATCTTCCAGGGGCTGCGCCTCACCTCGGCGTCGCGCGCGGTGGTGTTCCTCTATACCGCGCCGTTCTTCGTTGCGCTCGGCTCCTACCAGGTGCTTGGCGAGCGGCTCGGCGCATCGCAATGGCTGGGTCTCGCCATCAGCTTTGCCGGCGTCGCGCTTGCGATCGGCGTGCCGCAGCCCAATGTCGATACGCATGTCCTGCTCGGCGACCTCATGATCGTCGGCGGCGCCGCGCTGTGGGCGGCGACCACACTGGTCGCCAAGGGGACGCGCCTGCGTTTCGCCGCGCCCGAGAAGGCGCTGGGCTATCAGGTCGCGATCTCGATCCCGATCCTGGCACTGGCAGCCTGGCTGTTCGGCGAGACCATCACGCACACCCCGGCGCCGCTGTCGCTCGGCCTGATGGCGTTTCAGGCGATCTGGGTGGTTGGAACCACGTTCACGCTTTGGTTCGCTCTGGTGAAGACCTATTCGGCCAGCAAATTGTCGGCTTTTACCTTCATCACCCCTTTGTTTGGCGTGGTCGGTAGCTATTTCATCATGCATGACACCCTAAGCTTGGCGTTCGGGGCGGCAGCTGTCCTTGTAATTGCTGGGCTTTTTCTGGTTAACCGTCCGAGCCAAGTCGCTGCGGCGCCGCCCGATGCATTGCTGAACGTCACCAAAACCTGATATTTGGACCCCATGAACAAGCTCGAAACCACCATCGATTCCGACATCGCGGGGCCCGCGCCGCGCCATCACACCACCCAGGTCAAGGTCGGCGACGTCGCCGTCGGCGGCGGTGCACCGATCGTCGTGCAGTCGATGACCAACACCGATACCGCCGACATCGACGGTACCATTGCCCAGGTCGCAGCGCTCGCGCGCGCCGGCTCCGAAATGGTCCGCATCACCGTGGATCGCGAGGAAGCCGCGGCCGCCGTTCCGCACATTCGCGACGGCCTCGCCAAGCGCGGTATCACCACGCCGCTGATCGGCGACTTCCACTATATCGGCCACAAGCTGCTTGCGGCCTATCCGGCCTGCGCCGAGGCGCTCGCCAAGTACCGCATCAATCCCGGCAATGTCGGTTTCAAGGACAAGCGCGATACCCAGTTCGCCGACATCATCGAGATCGCGAACAAGAACGACAAGCCGGTGCGCATCGGCGCCAATTGGGGCTCGCTCGACCAGGAGCTGTTGACCAAGCTGATGGACGAGAACGCCGCCTCTGCCAATCCGCGCGACGTGCGCGCGGTGACGCGCGAGGCCATGGTGCAGTCCGCGCTGCTCTCGGCGGCGCGCGCCGAAGAGCTCGGCATGCCCAAGAACCGCATCATCCTCTCCGCGAAAGTCTCGGCGGTGCAGGATTTGATCGCGGTCTACCAGGATCTCGCCAGTCGTTCCGACTACGCCATCCACCTTGGTCTCACCGAGGCCGGCATGGGCACCAAGGGCATCGTGGCGTCCTCGGCCGCGCTCGGCATCCTCTTGCAGCAGGGCATCGGCGACACCATCCGCATCTCGCTGACGCCGGAGCCCGGCGGCGACCGCACCCGTGAAGTGCAGGTCGGCCAGGAGCTCCTGCAGACCATGGGCTTCCGCACCTTCGTGCCGCTGGTCGCGGCGTGCCCCGGCTGTGGCCGGACCACCTCGACCACGTTCCAGGAGCTGGCGCGCTCGATCCAGGATTTCATTCGCGACGAGATGCCGACCTGGAAGACGAAATACCCTGGCGTGGAAGAGCTCAACGTTGCGGTGATGGGTTGCATCGTCAACGGCCCCGGCGAATCCAAGCACGCCAATATCGGCATTTCCTTGCCCGGCACCGGCGAAGCCCCGGCCGCGCCCGTGTTCGTCGACGGCAAGAAGTTCCGCACCCTGCGCGGGCCCACCATCTCCGCCGACTTCAAGGCGCTGGTGATCGACTACATCGAGCAGCGCTATGGCCAGGGCGCCAAGGTGCCGGTGACGGCGGCGGAGTAGGCGTTTCTTCAACATCGGATTCATAAGGCGGGTTAGCGCAGCGTAACCCGCCTTATTTTTTGCGCGCGCGAAGTGGCTGGTTACGCTTCGCGAACGCGCCTGACATTGCTACGATGCTCCCAATCAAAACTGATCGGGAGACACGCCATGAGCTCACTCGCCGGCAAGCAGGGTCCGCGCTATCGCCACACGACCGACGACGGCGCACCCTACGAGACGATTGCAGTCGAAAAGCTCACCCCCATCATCGGCGCGGAAATCTCGGGCGTCGACATCGGCAAGGTCGTCGACGGCGATTCCCGCTCCAACCAGCAGATGGACGAGATCCACCGCGCGCTCGCCGAAAACCTCGTCATCTTCTTCCGCGACCAGCACATCACGCCGCAGCAGCATCTGGCTTTCGGCCGCAAGTTCGGCGAGCTGCATTTTCATCCTGCAGCGCCCCACGAGGACGAAGACCCCGCGCTGATGAAGATCTATGCCGACAAGAATTCGCCGCGGGCCAATGGCGAGGGCTGGCATTCCGACGTGTCCTGCGATCTCGAACCGCCGATGGGCTCGATCCTCTACATCAAGCAATGCCCGCCGCGCGGCGGCGACACGCTGTTCGCCAACATGTACGCGGCCTACGAGGCGCTGTCCGATCGCATGAAGGCCTATCTCGATGGGCTCACCGCGCTGCATGACGGTGAGCCAATCTATCGCGGGCTCTACGCGAATTACGGCGTCGCCGACCGACCGTCCTATCCGAGCGCCGAGCATCCGGTGGTGCGCACGCATCCGGTCACGGGCAGGAAGGCGCTCTACGTCAACCGCGGCTTCACCCGCCACATCAACGGCATCCCGCGCGACGAGAGCGACGCGATACTCGCCTATCTCTACCAGCACGCCGAGAACCCGCTGTTCCAGTGCCGCTTCCGCTGGACCGAGAACGCCATTGCGTTCTGGGACAACCGATGCACCCAGCACCGCGCGATGTGGGACTACTGGCCGCATACGCGCTCGGGGACGCGGGTGACCGTGAAGGGGGAGCGGCCGGTGTGAGAACGTCGAGGCGTGCTATCGCGGTCTCGCTGATCCCGCTGTTGCTTTCGCCAATCGACGTTGCGTGGGCAGCCGGCGCACCCAAGCCGGCGAGGTCGAGAGCGACCGCGCCGGCGGCATGCGAGCCGCACAAATTCCGGATCGTCGTGGACGTCGGCCACACCCCGGAATCCTACGGCGCGCTGAGCGCTCGCAACGATCCCGAATTCGGCTTCAACTTCAGGCTCGCGAGACTGGTCACCACCAAACTCAGGCACGAAGGCTTCGCGGCGACACGGCTTCTCGTCACGGATGGCAAGGCGCGGCCGAGCCTGTTCAAGCGTGTCAGTGCCGCGAATGACGGCCGGGCCGATCTCTTCCTGTCGATCCACCACGATTCGGTGCCGGACAAACTCCTCGAGACCTGGGAGTTCGATGGCGCGAAGAGCTATTTCAGCGACCGCTTTTCGGGCCACTCGCTGTTCGTGTCGCAGCAGAATTTACGCTTCGCCACCAGCCTGTTGCTGGCCCGGATGATCGGCAGGCAGTTGAAGGAGCAGGGCCTGCAATATGCCAGCCAATACACCTTGCCGCTGATGGGCCGTTACCGGCGCCAGTTGCTCGACAAGGATGTCGGCGTCTATCGCTACGACAATCTCGTCGTGCTGTCGCGGACGAGCAGTGCCGCAGTGCTGCTCGAGGCCGGCTCCATCATCAACCGCGACGAGGAAATGGCAATGAACTCGCCGGAGCGGCATGAGACGATTGCGGCGGCGGTGGCGTCGGCCATAGGGGAGTTTTGCGCGCGGCGGTAGATTGCACCGCTGCGCTCGCAATGACGAAGAAAGTTACAGCGGCGTCCGCCGATACTCCCGGTTCGCCAGGCTCGCCTCCTCCAGGTCCAGATCGCGCTCGATCCGGCGGCGCGTCTCGTCGGTGATCTGGCCGTCGCGCAGGAGATCGTGGATGAACTTGCGCTCGGCGGCGATCAGCTCGCGGGTCAGCGCGGTGCCGGCGGCGGAGACGTCGTGGTGGGTGGGGTCAAGTGAATCGGGGAGCTGACTGATACGGATGTCATGGCGGGCGCGCAGCAGCCGCATCACTTCGTCGGAGACGTCCTTCTCTTCAGTCAGCGCGTCGAGCGATTTCAGCGCGGCCTCGAGGGCCTGGCGTCTCGCCGCGATCTCGGCTTCGTGCTCGGCGACATGCTCGTTGCGGCCTGCTTCGGCGACGCCGAGCCAGCGCACCACGGGCGGCAGCGTGAGGCCGACGCCGATCAGCGTGACGAAGATGACGCCGAAGGCCACGAAGAGGATCAGGTCGCGATACGGAAATGCATCGCCACCGGGCAGCGTGAACGGCAGCGCCAGCGCGGCCGCGAGCGACACCGCGCCGCGCACGCCAGTGAAGGCGAGCACGAACGGCCACTGCCACGGCGGCGACGGGTCGCGCTTGCGCAGCGATTTGCTGAGCATCCGCGGCAGATAGGTTGCGGGATAGAGCCAGGCAAAGCGCGCGGTCACGATGATGACCAGGACCAATGCGGTCGCGATCAGGATGTCGTCGAGCGGGAACGCCTTCGACTTCTCGTAGAGCGCCCGCATCTGGAAGCCGGTGAGCAGGAACAGCACGCCCTCGATCAGGTAGATCACGAGGTCCCAGAAGAAGATGCCTTGCAGGCGGGTTGCCGACGAAATCAGCAACGGGCCGTTCCAGCTCACATAGAGGCCGCAGGCCACCGTCGCGATCACCCCGGAGCCCCCGATATGCTCGGGCAGCCAATAGGAGACGTAGGGGGTGATCAGCGAGAGCGTCAGCTCGACCTGCGGATCCCCGGACCATTTGCGGAAGCGAAGGGAGAGCCAGCCGACGCCGATGCCGAAGGCGATTTCGCTCGCAACGATGAGCAGAAATTCGCCGGCTGCGAGCGGCAGCGAAAAATGCCCGACCATGATGGCGGCCAGCGCGAAGCGGTAGAGGATCAGCGCGGTGGCATCATTGGCCAGCCCCTCGCCCTCGAGGATGACCAGGAGCCGTCGCGGCATGTTGAGCCGGCGTGCGATCGCGAGCGGCGCCACCACGTCGGGCGGCGCGACGATGGCGCCGAGCAGGAAGCCGATGGTCCAGGGCAGGCCGATCATGTAGTGGGTGGCGGCCGCCACCAGCGCCGCAGTGAAGATCACGGCCCCGACCGCGAGCAGCACGATGGGGCGCAGATTTTTCCGGAACTCGCGCCAGCTCATGGCGACGCTGGCCGAGTAGATTAGCGGCGGCAGCACCATCAGCAGCACCAGTTCCGGCGGCAATTCCACCGCCGGCATGCCCGGCACGAAGGCAAGGCCGACGCCAGCCAGCATCAGCAGGATGGCGGGGGCGACGTTGAAGCGGCGTGCGGCCAGCGCCACGCCTGCCAGCACGGCGAGCAGGATGAGAAAGGTCTGAAACTTCGCTTCCATGATGGTCTGTCTTGACCCGGAAGCGACGGCTGCGTCAATGCGTCCGGCTTACGCCAGCCGCTCGGCCACCATCCGCCCGATGCGTGCAAAGGCGGCTTCGATCTGCGCCGCGTTCGGCGTGCCGCCCTGGGTATAGGCCGCGATCAGGATCGGCGTATCGGGCTTCGGCCAGGCGACCGCGATATCGCCCGATGCATCCTTGCCGTTGTTGCCGGTCTTGTCGCCGATGGTCCAGCCTGCGGGCAGGCCGCCGCGCAGCCGGTTCGCGCCGGTCTTGCAGTTCACCATCCATTCGGTGAGCAGGGCACGCGACGCCGGCGTCAGTGCCTCGCCCACCACCAGGCGCCGCAAATTTCCCGCCATCGCTGCCGGCGTCGTGGTGTCATGGGGATCCCCGGGCGGCGAGCGGTTGAGTTCGGGCTCGTTGTGATCCAACCGCGAGGTGGTGTCCCCGAGCGACCGCCAGAACGCGGTGAGCGCGGCGGGGCCGCCGATCCGTGCCAGCAGCAGATTGGCGCAGGTATTGTCGCTGAGCTCGACGATCGCCTTGCACATGTCGCTGACCGACATCGCGCCCGCCGCAAGATTTTGCTTGGCCACCGGCGCATACTCCAGCAGATCGGCCTTGCCGTAAGCGATCATGGCCGCAAGCTTCTCTTCGCCGCGATCGACTCGAGCCAACACGCAGGCCGCGAGGGAGGCCTTGAAGGTCGAGCACATCACGAAGCGCTCGTCGGCGCGCCAGGCGAGCTTCTCGCCGGTTGCAAGGTTCTCCGCATAGACCCCGATCCGCCCACCGCTGTCGCGCTCAAAGGTTTCGAGCTCCGGCGGCGGCTCGGCGGCAAGCGCGGGGGAAGCCGCAATCCAGCATAGCGAGGCGAGCAGGGAACGGCGATCGAGCGGCATGGGAAGCTTTCAGGGGCGCCGAAGGTTGGGTTAAAATGAACTCGCTATTGCGCCGTCATTGCGAGCGCAGCGAAGCAATCCAGCGTCTCCGCCAAGGGAGTCTGGATGGCTTCGTCGCAAAAGCTCGTCGCAATGACGTGTGGCGAGAGTTGGGCTCGTTCCGAAGAGAATGCCTTCCAAGTCGGACTGTTGAAGGCTTGTCTCGTCACTCCCTCAAATCATAACGATACGACTTCGACACGATCTGCCAGCCGTCCGCGAGTTTCATCGCGACCAGATAATCGGTGAAGAAACGCGGCGGCAGCTGACACCGCACTTTGATAAAGGCGGTCTTGTCGTCCGAACGGTCGATGGTGACGACGAAATCCTCGCGCGGCTTGCCCTCGGCCTTGGCGGAGGCGCGTTTGCGGACGCGGTCGAGCCAGTCGGGCACGGTCAGGACCTGGAGTTCGCCCTTCTCGACCCAGCGCAAGTCAGCGGAGGGATGGAAGATGGCGCCGAGCTTCTCGGCGTCGCCCTCGTAAAGTCCGTCGAAATAGGATTGCACGACGGCTTCGACGCTCGAACGGTTCTGGCTCATGGGTCATCCTTTTGAATGATGGCTTGGGCGGAACTTAGTCGTACACGTCGAAATGCGCTATGGGTGTCTCTCGCCAATCGCGCGAGGGTGTTGGAATGGCCGGATCAGAATCTTCGAACGCTCGTATCCTGATCGGCGAATGCTACTGCCGCACCATCAGGTTCGAAGTGGTCGACGCGTTCGCCTATGCGATGAACTGCCACTGTTCGAACTGCCGTCGCACCACCGGCTCCGCGTTCAAGCCGTTCGCCGGCATCGCGCAGGACAAGCTCCGCATTGTCGGAGGTGGCGACCAGAGGATGATTTTCGGCGACGACACGACCCATGATGCCCATTGCGGGCGTTGCGGCTCGCTGCTTTATTCCCGTGTGCGGGACGGACAATGGGTTCACGTCGCCCTTGGAACCCTGGTCGATGCCCCCTCGATCCGGCCGAGCGCCCACATCTTCGTGGCCTCCAAGGCGCCCTGGCACGACATTACGGACAATCTGCCGCAATATCGGGGGCATATCGGTGTTGTCTGAGGGAAACCGGCTCGGCCGGCGAACCGCGGCTGCGCTGGTGCGACAAACTAACGGGGCTCTCTGGTCGTCGCCGGTGCAGCCTTCGTGACCTCCATCACAAGTGCCGGCACCAGTTCCTGCTAAAGCGATCCCAAAGGGGCCCAGACGGCCTGAATTTCGGAAGTCGTGTCATGCGCAATCTGCTCAGACTTTGCCCGCTTCTCCTTGCCGCCGCGTTGCTGTTCGGTGCCGGGCCCGCTTTCGCCGGAAAGCGGGTCGCCCTGGTGCTCGCCAACTCGGCGTATCAGCACGCGCCGCAGCTCGCCAACCCCGTCAATGACGGTGCGGTGATGGCGAAGACATTGAAGGAAGCCGGTTTCGATGTCGTCGATTCCCGGCACGATTTGTCTGCGCAGGAAACGCGACGCGTACTGCGCGAGTTCGCCGACGCGACCCGAAGCGCCGACATTGCGGTGGTCTACTATGCCGGCCACGGCATCGAGGTCGAGGGCTCGAACTATCTGATCCCTGTCGACGCCAAGCTCGAGCGCGACACCGACGTCTATGACGAAGCACTGTCCCTCGATCGCGTTCTGGTCGCGGTCGAGCCTGCCAAGCAGCTCCGTCTGGTGATCCTGGATGCCTGCCGCGACAATCCGTTCGGCAAGACCATGAAACGCACGGTGGCATCGCGCGGCATCGGCCGGGGCCTCGCACAGGTCGAGCCGACCAGCCCCAACACGCTGATCGCCTATTCGGCCAAGGCTGGATTCACCGCCCAGGACGGTGACGGCGCCAACAGCCCCTTTACAGTCGCGCTGTCGAAGCATCTGGCGACGCCGGGTCTCGATGTCCGCCGCGCCTTCGGCTTCGTGCGCGATGACGTGCTCAAGTCGACCGGTAACAAGCAGGAGCCGTTCGTCTACGGTTCGCTCGGTGGTGAGGACGTGCCGCTGGTTCCGGTCAAGGTGACGGCCGCAGCACCGGCTGCGCCCGCCCCGAACCCGCAGGCCGACATCCGCCGCGATTACGAGCTCGCGCTCCAGGTCGGCAACAAGGCGGCGTGGGCTGCCTTCCTCGCCCAGCATCCCGATGGCTTCTATGCGAGCCTGGCCAAGCTTCAGGTCGAGAAAATTGGTGCCGAGCAGGCCCACGCGGCGGCGACCGAGAAGGCGAAACAGGCTGAGGCAGAACGCGATCGTCTCGCCGCGCTTGGCGCGCAGAAGGATGCACAGGTCAGGGCGGCCGCCGATGCAAAGGCCGCCGAGCAGGCGCAGCTCGCCGCCCAGAAAGCCAAGGAGCAGGCGCAGCAGCAGGCAGCTGCCGCCGAGCAGCAGCGCGTCAATCTCGCCGCCGCAGCACCGAGCGCTGCGCCGACCAGCACGGCGAGCCCTGCCGGCACCAACGTCGCCTCCCTGACGCCGGCGACCGCGCCGGCCGATCTCAGCCGAACGGTGCAGACCGAACTCGGCCGCGTCGGCTGCTATTCCGGGCAGGCCGACGGCAACTGGAATACGTCCTCGCAGCGCTCGCTGTCGCAGTTCAACCGCTATGCCGGCACCAAGCTCGACGTGAAGACGGCGAGCACGGACGCGCTGGATGCGGTCAAGGCCAAGCCGTCGCGGGTCTGTCCGCTGGTTTGCGAGCACGGCTTCAAGGCAGACGGCGACAAATGCACCAAGATCGTTTGCCGTGAGGGCTATGCGATCAATGACGACAATGAGTGCGAAAAGCAGCGCGCCGCAAAGCCGGCCAAGCCTGCAACGGCGAAGCGCGACGATGGCGATGAGCGTCCCGCCCGTCAGCGTCGTCAGACCGGTGATGCCGCTGCCGGAGCTGCAGGTGGTTATGGCGGTGCGGCCGGCATCGCCGCCGCAGCGGGCGCCAGCCGTCGTTCGGGCGGCGGGCAGATGTACTGCAACAACACCGGCTGCCGTCCTGTCAACCGCGGTTGCCATCTCGAATATCGCGGCGGCGGTGGTCCCGGCAACGACGCCAACGCCGAGGTTTGCAACTGACAATGCGAGTCGTCCCGGCAGTGCCGGGACGATTTCAATTCGAGATGGCGCTCGCGGCGATGTTGACAGTCAGTGCCAGCAAGGCCGTGTTGTAGATGAACGAGACGATCCCATGCGCCGTGGCCGTGCGGCGAATGGTCTTGCTGGTGATGCCGACATCGGAGACCTGCGCGGTCATGCCGATCACGAACGAGAAATAGACGAAGTCCCAATAGTCGGCGTGGTCTTCCTTGTCCCCGCTCGGGAACTGAAGGCCGCCCGGCTTGGCGTTGCGATAATAATCATGGGCGTAATGCAGTGCGAAGGTCGTGTGCACGGCGGCCCATGACAGCGCGATCGTGCTGATCGCGATGGAGAGCTCCGCGGCGCCGCGATGGACGCCGAGTTCTGCGACGATCGCTGCGATGCTCGCAAAAGCGCCGATCGCCGTGACCAGCAGGATCACGAAGCGGCCGTCGTCCTGCATCGCGGCGCTGCGGCGGATGTGCTGGTGGTCATTGCAGAGCATCATCACATAGACCAGCACGAGATAGGCTGCGATCAGAGCGTCCCAGCTGAGCACGAGTCGCGTCGTCAGCCGGGGTGAGCCCGGCATGAGCAGGCCGACGAGGATTCCGATACCAAGCGCGATGAACGTCCGTGGCCGCGCATAGATCAGCCGCATCGGCCGCGACATCTTGCGGAAGCGGGCGAGGGCGGGATCTTCCTTTTCAGTGGCCATGATGGCGAAGGCTCTCTCACTGTTTCCGCGGTGGCGGTCTACTCCCTCGCCCCGCTTGCGGGGAAAGCGTTGGGGTGAGGGGGAGCCTCCGCGGGGGCGGTGAGAGTTAGGCTCACGGAGACCCCCTCACCCGACATTCAAACTGCGCCTGAATGTCGACCTCTCCCCGCAGGCGGGGAGAGGTGAAGATCATGGGCTACGTCAGTTCTTCCGCTCGGCGACGAAGCGCGCGGCGGCCTGCAGCACCGCGGCGCGGTCGCCGAAGATCGAGACCGCGCTGTCGGCGCGCGCGAGCAGGTCGCGCACGCGCTGCTTGGCGCCTTCGATGCCGAGCTGGGTGACGAAAGTGGTCTTGCCGAGCGCCGCATCGGCGCCGGCCGGCTTGCCGAGGGCGGCTGCATCGCCTTCGACGTCGAGCAAATCGTCGGCGATCTGGAAGGCTTCGCCGAGCGCGCGGCCGTAATCGTCGAGCGCCTGATATTCTTTCTGCGAGGCCTGGCCGAGGATCGCGCCGGCGATGCAGCCATAACGCAGCAGCGCACCGGTCTTCATCTGCTGAATGCGGGCGACATCGATCGGCTCGTTGCCGCCGAAGCGGCCTTCGCCGGCGAGGTCGAGGATCTGGCCGCCGACCATGCCGCCGATGCCGGCGCAGCGCGCCAGCGCGCGCGTCAGCAGCAGCCGTACATTGGCGTCGCGATGGATCTCGTCGCGGGTGACGATGTCGAAGGCGAGCGTCAACAGGCCGTCGCCGGCGAGGATCGCGGTGGCGTCGTCAGTGTGCTTGTGCAGGGTGGGGCGGCCGCGCCGCAGGTCCGAATTGTCCATGGCCGGCAGATCGTCATGAATCAGCGAATAGCAGTGGATGCATTCCAGTGCAGCGCCGACCAGCAGCGCCGCTTCGCGCGGCACGCCGAACACGGCCGCGCTTTCGACCACCAGAAACGGCCGCAGACGCTTGCCGCCGTTCAGGCTGGAATAGCGCATTGCGTCCATCAGTCGCTTGGGCCGCGCGATCTCATCGTGCAGGATGTCGTCCGACAGCAGACGGCCGAGCAGGGCCTCGGTATCATCAGCGGTCTTGTCCAGACGTTTGGCGAAATCGGACGGGGACGTGCCGGTCATCAAGAAGGGCTCCAGAACTAAAATTCGGCGGGACAATCCTTTATGAGCCCGCCCCAGTCAATCGTTTGGAAGGCCTAAAAAGTGCTGGAAAAGGCCCGAATTATCACAGACTTAATGGCAGGATCCATGGCCCCTTCTGGTTCGGGGCCGGAAAGGTCGATTTGCGCATCGTCAAGATCCTGCTGGTAGCGCTCGCGGTCGTCATTCTCGCGCCCTATGTGATCGCGCCGTTCTACCGCATCGGCCATCCCGTTTCGACGCTGATGGCGTGGCGCTCGCTTCGCGGCGCGCCGATGGAGCGGGAATGGATCGACCTGGCGGCGATGTCGCCCGCACTGCCGCGCTCGGTGATCGCAGCCGAGGACGCCCATTTCTGCAAGCATCACGGCATCGATTGGGGCGCGCTGCGCGAGGCGATCGACGACGCCCAGGAGGATGGTACGCCGTTCCGGGGCGCCTCCACGATCACCCAGCAAGTCGCGAAAAACCTGTTCCTCTGGCAGGGTCGGGACCTCGTCCGCAAGGCGCTCGAATTCCCGCTGGCGCTCTGGATCGATTTGGTCCTGCCCAAGCCGCGGATCCTGGAGATCTATCTGAACATCGCCGAGTTCGGTCCACGGGGCCAATTCGGTGTCGAGGCCGGCAGCGCCTATGCCTTTGGCAAATCGGCCGCCAGCCTGTCCCCGCGCGAGGCGGCTCTTCTGGCCTCGATCCTGCCGAATCCGGTCACACGTAGCGCCAAAACCCCCGGCCCGGGTGTCAGGCGGCTGGCCGCGACCTATGTGGCGAGGGGGCAGGCCAACTCGCTCGCGACCTGCTGGCGGGAAAATCGCTGATCTTGGGGCCTTTTCGGGTGCATTTTCCGGCCCAAGAGCCTAGCTTTGCGGCCAGCCTTCCTCTATAAGCGCGGCCTTGATCGGCATTCAGCTCGCCTCGGATTGCGGGTGCTGAGCCGTCCCTCGCGGACGATGCCCTGATAACACCAATCCCTAGAGGATGTAGAAATGGCTGTTCCGAGAAGAAAAACCTCGCCGTCGCGCCGTGGCATGCGCCGCTCGGCAGACGCCATCAAGAAGCCGACCTATGTGGAAGACAAGGACTCCGGCGAGCTCCGTCGTCCGCATCACCTCGACCTCAAGACCGGCATGTACAAGGGCCGTCAGGTCCTGAAGAAGAAAGAGTCCTGATTTTAAGGACCTTTCTCCGGGCAGGATGATTTTGCCTGCCTGATTTCGGCCAGCCCATGAGTTATGACAGTGGCGGCGGCGGAGCTAATGCTTCGCCGCCGCATTGTCCTGTCTGGATATCTTGATCGAGAAGGCCTTTCGCCGATGGTCGGTTTCCCGCTGCTTCTGATACCGCTCGCGGTCTACAACATCATCGCCTTCCTGATGCCGAGCGTGTCCTTCACGGATGTGCTGTTCAAGGTGCCGATGGTGTCAGGCGAGGCCTGGCCGGTCACGCTCGCCGACCTGATGCTGGCGCTCGGTATCGTGCTGCTGTTGCTCGAAGTGGTGAAGGGCGCGCGGCCCGGCTCGAAATTCCTGATGGATCATCTGCTGTCGCTGATCCTGTTCGGCGCAGCCGCCGCCGAATTCGTGATGTGGCCCAAATTCGGCAACTCGACCTATTTCCTGCTGGTGCTGCTCGCAATGGCGGATTTCCTCGGCGGCATTGCCCAGCGCACGCGCCGCCGCGTCACCTATGTCGCCGAGACAACGGTGCCGGCGCCGCGCAAAGCCAAGCGCCAGGTGGAAGCTCCGGCGAGCGATGCCGTCGCCGAGCCCAAGTTCGAGCCGGTGTCCGCGCCGCTCGCAGCACCGTTGACGCCGCCCGCGTCCTCGGCACAGTCCGTCGCCGAATCCGTCCTGATGGATCCGCCCGCGCCGAAGCCGGTGCAGAGCGCGCCGTCGCCAGAAGTCCCCTCGCCGCATTTGCAGCCGGGCGACGGCACGTCTCCGTCCCCCGACACACCGCCGCGCTGATCGATCTCAGGCCACCTGCCGCGTGCGCGCGCTGACGCTTGGCAGCGGGCGCTTGCCGCCATAGGCCGTCTGCGCATCCTCGGAAGAGGCGCGGCGCAGCCGGTTTGCCTGGGGCAGATGTTCGGCACTGGCGATCAGCTGGGCAACGAAGCTCGGATCGGGCCGCGGCAACGGCGTTTTGTAAACCCGTTGCAAAATCGGCAGGACCGGCACCATGGCCGTGCTTGCGCCGTTCTCCGTCGTATCCGATTGGTCCGTACTCAACATCGCGATCACCGTTGATCCGGCCGAGCCTGTCGCGTTTCGGGACGCTGGTGCCGGGTGCGTGTCAGTACTCGCAAAGCCTATGCCGGACGGGCCGGTCTGGTTCCCCGGCCCGCAGAAACGTGGTTTCCAAATTGTTTATCAACTTTGCCTAGGGTCGGCGACGAATCTGGCTTTATCCTGTGTCAGCTCAGGACTTCCCGCTGTCCCGAAACGAGGCGATTTTGACCCCCGCATTACCGCAAGCCTCTGACATCCTGGCCGCCCTCGGCCAGGCCGTGTTCGCCTGGGACATCGGCAGTGATGCGATCGTCTGGGGCGACCAGGTCGCCAGCGTCTTTCCCGGCATTCCCGCCGAACGGCTGGCGACGGGCGCCGAATTCGCCAAGCTCATCGAGCCCGCGCCATCGCTGCGGACTGCGGCGCTGACGCAGACCCACGCAGTGCACGGTGCCGACGGCACGCCCTACCGGGTCGAGTACGGCGTTCGCACGAGCGCCGCCGATCCCGTGATCTGGATCGAGGAAACCGGGCGCTGGTTCGCCGGCCCCGACGGTCGCCCGGTGCGTGCGATCGGCTCGGTTCGAATCAACAATGAGCGCCACGCCCGCGACGAGGAGCTGACCAAGCTGGCCCGGCTCGATCCGCTGACCGGCGAGCTCAACCGCTCTCATCTGATTGCCGCGCTGGCCGAGGCGATCGAGGAGACCATCCGCTACCGCTCGACCGCGGCCTTCATGCTGGTCGGCATCGACCATCTCGCCCGCGTCAACGACGCCTTCGGCTTCGACGTCGCCGATGCGGTGATCCTCGACATCGCCAAGCGCATCCGCTCGCGCCTGCGTGGCGGCGACGTGCTCGGCCGCTTTTCCGGCAACAAGTTCGGCCTGATCCTCAAGAACTGCACCGTCGACGACATGAACGTCGCCGCCGAGCGTTTCCTTGCCGGCATCCGCGATGAGGTGGTGCCGACCAAATCCGGCCCGGTCTCGGTCACCGCGTCGATCGGCGCGGTCAGCGTGCCGCGCTATGCCCGCAACACCGATGAAGCCGTCAACCGCGCCCATGAGACGCTGGATGCCGCCAAGCGCCGCCGCGTCGGCTCGTTCGCGGCCTGGCGTCCGGATGCCACGCGCGATGCCCAGCGCCGCGTCAACATCCGCGTCACCGACGAGATCGTCACCGCGCTGAACGAACGCCGCATCAAGCTTGCCTATGAGCCGGTGGTATCGGCCGTCTCGCGCGAGCGCGCCTTCCACGAATGCCTGGTGCGGATGGACCAGGGCGACGGCCAGGTGCTGCTCGCGCCCGACATCGTGCCGGTCGCCGAACGGCTCGGCCTGATCCGCCTGGTCGATCACCGCGTGCTCGAGCTCGTGGTCGCCGAGCTCGCCGCTGCGCCCGACATCAGCCTCAGTCTCAATATCTCGCCTGATACCACCATGGATCCGGACTGGTGGGCGGGAATCGAGTCGCTGATGCTGGCCCATCCCGGCGTCGCCGAGCGGCTGATCGTCGAAATCACCGAGACGGTCGCGATCCAGGATATCGACGATGTTCGCGGCTTCGTCACGCGGCTGAAGAATTTCGGCAGCCGTATCGCCATCGACGATTTCGGCGCGGGCTACACCTCGTTCCGAAACCTGCGCAAGCTCGGCGTCGATATCGTGAAGATCGACGGCGCGTTCGTGCAGAACATCACCCATTCCGCCGACGACCGCGCCTTCGTGCAGACCCTGATCGATCTCGCCCGCCGCCTCGACATCAAGACGGTGGCGGAATGGGTGCAGGACGAAGAGGCCGCAAACATGCTGCGCGATTGGGGCTGCGACTACATCCAGGGCCGCCTGATCGGGCTGGCCTCAGGCGAGCGTCCGTGGGGCACTCCGCCGGAGAATGTGCTGCCTGCGGCAAGCTGAGGTCTGGTAGGTAGGTTAGCCGAAGGCGTAATCCACCACTCTACTATGCGCGTCGAAGCGAGAAGCGGTGGATTACGCCTTCGGCCAATCCACCCTACGAACCTTCACGCCCCCTCATCCAGCGCTACCAGCTCGCGTTTCTTGCGCAGTGACGGCAGCAGCGGCGCGATCAGCAGCACCAGTGCGAAGGTGAGGCATACTGCCGAGATCGGCCGCTGCACGAAGGTCCAGAGGTCGCCCTGCGACAGGATCAGCGATTTGCGCAGATTGTTCTCCATCATCGGCCCCAGCACGAAGGCCAGCACCAGCGGCGCCGGCTCGTATCCGAGCTTACGCATGAAATATCCGACGATGCCGAACGCGATCATCACATAGACGTCGAACACGTTGTTGCTGGAGCAGTAGACGCCCAGGATCGTAAACAGGATGATCAGGGGGAACAGGATGTTGTAGGGCAGTTTGAGCAGCTGCACCCACATGCCGATCATTGGCAGGTTCAGGACCAGCAGCATGACGTTGCCGATATACATGCTGGCGACGATGCCCCAGAACAGGCCGGGGTTCTGCGTGATCAGCAGCGGTCCTGGCTGCAGGCCGTGAATGACGAAGGCGCCGAGCAGCAGCGCCATCACTACGTTCGGCGGGATGCCCAGCGTCATCAGCGGAATGAAGGCGCCGCCCGCCGCGGCGTTGTTCGCCGATTCCGGCCCGGCGACGCCTTCGATCGCGCCATGGCCGAAGCGCTCGGGCGTCCTCGACAGCCGCTTTTCCAGCGCGTAGGAGGCAAACGACGCCACCACCGCGCCGCCGCCCGGCAGGATGCCGAGGAAGAAGCCGAGGAGGGTGCCGCGGCCGACCGGACCTGCGCTCGCCTTCCAGTCCTCCTTGGTGGGCAGCAGATGGGTGATCCTGGTGCTGATGATGTCGCGCTTGATCGCCTGCTCGGTGTTGAGCAGCACCTCGGCAACACCGAACAGACCCATCACCACAGGCACGAGCCCGATGCCGTCGATCAGCTCCATGCGGCCGAAGGTCAGACGCGGCTGCGCCGTAATGCTGTCGAGCCCGATCAGCCCGAGCACGACACCGATGCACGCCATCAGCAGCGCCTTTGGCATCGAGCCCTGCGTCAGGAAGGTGAGGACCACGAGGCCGAGCACCATCAGGCTGAAATACTCTGCCGGGCCGAACGCGATGGCGACGCTGGCAAGCCTCGGCGCCACCAGCATCAGGGCGATCAGCGCGAACGTGCCGGCAATGAAGGAGCCGAAGGCGGAGATACCGAGGGCGGGACCCGCGCGACCCTGCTTCGCCATCTGGTGACCGTCGATGCAGGTGACGACGGAAGCTGCCTCGCCGGGAATGTTGACCAGAATCGAGGTGGTCGAACCCCCATACATCGAGCCGTAATAGATGCCGGCCATCATGATGATGCCGGATTCCGGCGTGCCCGACAGCGTAACCGGCAGCAGCAGCGACATCGCCGAGATCGGCCCGATGCCCGGCAGCACGCCGACCAGCGTGCCGATGAAGACGCCGATGAAGCAATAAAGCAAATTGATCGGCAGCAGTGCGACGCCGAACCCATGGGCGACATTGACAAGCGTATCCATAAGGTCAGCCGATCCCGAACAGGCCCGAGGGCAGCTGGATCAACAGCAGCCGCTTGAGCACCCACCACATGCCCGTCGGCGCCAGCACTGCGATCGGAATCGCCATTGTCCAGCGCACGGGATCGATCAGCCGCAACAACAGCAGCATCAACGGGATCGAGGACAGCAGGAAACCGAGCGGCTCCAGTGCGACGGAGAATGCCACCAGACAGGCGATCAGCAGGAGCGGCTTGCTCCAGCGCGCGTTCTCCCAGCGCGAGGCCAGCGTCGGCGCGCCGTCGGTGAGTGCCGAAACGATGATGGCGCCTGCGAACACGCACATCAGGATGCCCGTGTAGAACAGCACGTAGCCGGAGCCGGGATCGTTGATGGTGCCGAGCTTGAGCTTCATGCCGGACCAGATCACGAAGCCGCCGAGCGCGAGCCCGATCAGCCCGCCCCAGAGTTCGGAGTTGCTGAGGCGGAGTTTGACGTTGGTTTGATTGTTCATCGCGATCTCTCTCGTGCCCCCGCTCTGCGGTGCAACGCTGAAGAGGCGCTGCACCGCGTCCGGGACACGCAGGCGGCCTGATCTACTTCTTCGCCAGCCCGAGCGTTTCGATCACCTTGCGCTCCGACTCCGTGACCTCGACGACGAACTTCTTGTAGTCCTCGGTGTTCTTGTAGTTCGGCACCATGTCGTATTTGGCGAGCGTTGCCACGACGGCAGGGTCCTCGACCGCCTTCTTGAAGGCGTCGTGCAGCTTGGCGACGATCTTCGGATCCAGGCCCTTCGGGCCGGCGATGCCGAACGGCGAATCATAGACCATGGGATAGCCGAGCTCCTTTAGCGTCGGCACATCAGGGTAGTTCGGCGAGCGTGCGCCGGTCCACACCATCAGCAGCCGCAGCTTGCCGGCATCGACCAGCGGCCGCCATCCCGTGGAATCCGCCTGAAGCATCGTGTGCTGACCCAGCACCGCGGCGTTGGTTTCCGCGCCGCCTTTGAAAGGAACTTGTGTCAGTTTGATGCCGGACATCCCGGCGATCTGCTCCATGCCGATATGGAGCGAGGTGCCGGCGCCCGGAGTGGCATAGGTCACCTTGCCCGGGTTCGCTTTCGCGAACTCCACCACGTCCTTCCAGGTCTTGAACTGGGATTCCGCGCTGGTGGTCACACCGAAGGTGTAGCCGGTGAGATGGATGATGTAGGTGAAATCCTTGGCCGGATCCCACGACACCTCCTGCATCAGGGGCAGGCGGAACACGGTGATGGGTATCTGCGAGATGGTATAGCCGTCCGGCTTCGCGGCAGCCGCCATGGTGGCAGGTCCCACCGTGCCGCCGCCGCCGGCCTTGTTGTCGATCACGATCGGCTGCCCCAGCACCTTTGAAGCGCTATCGGCGATGGCGCGCATCGAGATATCGGTCGATCCGCCGGCCGGCCACGGCACGATCAGCGTGATCGGCTTGCTGGGATAGTCCTGCGCGCTGGCGGCCGTGGAGAACAATGCGCCCATGACGGCGTGCATCGTGGCAAATGCGATCGTCTTCAGCCCGAATCGCGGCATCGAAACTCCTCCCTCGCGGCGGACCTCTTTGCGGGCCGCCTTTTCTCGTTCTTGCGACGCGATTGTTCCTGAAATCGAGCGAGAAGAAAAGCGCATTGCGCGGGCCGCAGGCGCCGGGCGGTGCGGCAATCCCGGGAGAGGCGGCACATGCGACAATTCGTCGTTTGGCCGTGTGCCGAGAGGCGGAATTTGAGGGGAGCGGAAGGCCGCTACGCCACGCGCCGGACCGTGCTCAGCGTCTCGATGGTGCGGCCAACTTCCGATGCGAGGCATGGCCTGCCGAAATAATAGCCCTGGACGGCGGTGCAGCCGCACTCGCGGACGAAGTCCAATTGTTCCTCGGTCTCGACACCCTCGGCCGTCGTCTCGACGCCCAGCACGGCGCCGAGGCTTGCGATGGTGCGGACGATGGCAACGCTCTCCGGGCTTTCGCCGAGCGTGCCGACGAAGGAGCGATCGATCTTGATGCGGTCGAACGGAAACTTGCGCAGGTAGCTCAGCGAAGAATAGCCGACGCCGAAATCGTCGAGGCTGACGCGCACCCCGAGGGCGCGTAGCTGGTGCAGGATCTCGATCGTCGCCTCGCTGTCGTCGAGCAGCGCCGTCTCGGTGACCTCGAGCTCGAGCCGTTGCGGCGGCAGGCCGGCCTCGGCCAGCGCGTTCGTCACCATCGCCACCAGACCGCGTGAGCGGAACTGCACCGGTGACAGGTTCACCGCGACGGTGACGTCGGGCCATGACACGGCGGTGGCGCAGGCGGTGCGCAGCACCCACTCGCCGATCGGAACGATCAGCCCGTCCTCTTCCGCGATTGGAATGAACTCGGCCGGCGAAACGAAGCCGCGCGAGGGATGCTTCCAGCGCAGCAGCGCCTCGAACCCGGTCAGCTCGGACGAATCGAGCCGCACCTGCGGCTGGAACACCAGGTGGAATTGGCCTGCTTCCAAGGCGCCGCGCAGATCGTGCTCCAGCGCGTGCCGGCTGCGCGCCTCTTCCTCCATTACGGGCTCGAACAGCTGATAGGCGCCGCGTCCCTTGGCCTTGGCCTGGTACAGCGCGAGGTCGGCGCATTTCATCAGTTCGTCGGCATCGAGCCCGTGGTCGGGCGCGATTGCGATGCCGACGGAGACGCCGACATGGATCGACTGGTTTTCCAGCGGTGGCGGATGACCGATGACCTCGATCACCCTTCTGGCCAGTTGCTCTGCGGATTGCGGCTGCGGTCCACGCTGCAGCACGGCGAATTCGTCGCCGCCGAGGCGCGCGACGGTGTCGTGCTCGCCGACATTCTCCTTCAGGCGCGCTGCAACCCAGCGGAGCAGCCGGTCGCCGGCAGCGTGGCCGAGGCGGTCGTTGACGGTTTTGAAATTGTCGAGGTCGAAGCAGAGCACGGCCATCGCACCGCCGGCGATCGCGACCTGGTTCAGTCCCTCGCTCATCTTCTCGCGGAACAGCGTGCGGTTGGGCAGGTCGGTCAGCGAATCGTGCTGCGCCATGTGCGCGACCCGCGCCTGGGCCTTGTGGCGCTCGGTGACGTCCTCGTAGGTGACGACCCAGCCGCCATGCTCCATCCGCTTGTGATTGAGCTTGATGATGCGGCCGTCGCTCAGATGCCGGTGCAGCGTATGCTCGCCCTCGCGCAGCCGCTCGACGTAATCGGCATAGAGCCGCGCGGCCGTGGTGTTCTGATGGATTCCGAGCTCGCAGCTGTGCTCCATGATCTCGCGCATCGAGACGCCGGGCTTCACGATATCGGGCGACAGGCCGTACATCTCGATGTAACGGCGATTGCACACGATGACGTGCAGGCTCGCATCGAGCATGCACAGACCCTGGCTCATGTTGTTCAGTGCCGCATCGAAACGGCGATACTGCTCGCTCAGTTCCCCGATCGCATGTTCGCGCTCGGTGATATCCTCGTAGGTCGCGACGAACCCGCCCTCGGCCAGTGCGCAATAGCGCACCGAGATCACGGTGCCGTGCGCCATGTTCCTGCGCATCGGCGAGCAATCGCGGCTCGCGATCCGTGCGCGGGCGGCTTCGAGGATCTGCTGCGGGCTGTACTCCGAAGCAAACGCGCCGTTCGCCATCGAACGCTCGATCAGCTCGGCGAGGTGGGTGCCGGGCCTGGTCTCCGCCGGTGACAGTCGATAGATCCTGCGGTAGGTGGTGTTGCAGATGCGGAGGCGCATGTCGCTGTCGTAGAAGGCGAGCCCGTGCGCCATGTTCTCCAGTGCGGCGTCGAGAATGAAATTCTGCTGCCTCAGCGTTTCCTCGTATTGCAGCCGCTCCGTGACGTCCTCGTGCACGGTGACCCAGCCGCCGTCGGGCAGGAAGCGGGAGACCGTCTGCACCATGCGTCCGTCATAACGCATCACCAGCAGGGTTTTCGCCCTTCTGGTGCGCACGTCCTCCAACCTCGAGATGTGGAATTCCTCGGCAGGCATGCCCGACGAATTGCCGCGCTCCACCCAATGATCGAGCACGGCACGATGCGGGACGCCTGGTTTCACGACGTCGGGATCGAGATCGTAGAGGTTCAGGAAACGATCGTTGCAAACGACGACGCGGCTGTCGGCGTCGTACATGATGAGGCCGTGCGACATGTTGGCGAGCGCGTGCTGGCTGCGCTCGGTCTGCACGCGCAATTCGGCTTCGAGCCGGGCGAGGCGGGTGACATCGTCGCAGATCGTCAGCCAGCCGCCGCCGGGCAACGGCTTCATCTCGAGCGACATCACGAGGCCGCTCGCAAGCTGCTGCTCGGTGCGGAACGGCTTTCCGCCTGCGATCTGCGCGATCCGCGACGAATACAGCGTGTCGAGTTGATCCTGAGGAAAATTGCCGCGCACCGCGCTATGCGCGAGCACCTCGCGGTAGCTCGTGCCCACCCGCACGATGTCGGCCGACATGTCGAACAGCGACAGATAGCGTTGGTTGACCAGTACGATCCTGTTGTCGGCATCGTAGACGCAGACACCCTGTTCCATGCGGTCGAGAGCAAGCTGGCTCAGCGCGACCAGGGCCTCAGGGCCTTGCTCGCGGCGTACACCAATCTCGTTGTCGCGGGTCGAAATCATGGGGTCGGCGGGTCTCGGCGGGCAATAGACGTAACGCAGCCTAATTCAACCACCGAGTGTAGCGAAGAGCCCGGAAAAATCCCTTAAGCGCAGTAGTTTACGGAGGGTGACCGGCGATGGAGAGATGTGTGTGTCGCGATCGATGGCGAGGTCGCCACCACAGGCACCAATCTTTTTCCTTCATCCTTCGAGGCTCACCGTGCTGCGCGCGGCGAGCATCTCAGGATGACGGCGCTGGGATGCTGGCTGCGGTCTGCCTACGGCCCGTACAACACCAGTTCCGTATCGGTGAGATCGCCGAGCTGCGGCCGGTGCGGGCCTTTGAAATATTTGCGCCCGCGCCGCTCGGTGTAAATACCGACCAGGCCGGGAATCGGCCCGTTGGAATCGATCGTCACCGCGATCTTGCCGAGCCGCAGCAGCAGCCGGCCGATGCGGCCTGCACAGAGTGCGTACTCAGCAGCACTGCGGCAATAGATCAGCTTCATCGCAGGGGGCGCGAGGAAGCCGCGGCGGATGCGCACCGGTTGCAGGATGAAGGGGAATGCTCCCTTCGGCGTTCGGCAGACGAGGCTGAGGCAATTGTAGCGCGCGTGCCGCGTCAGCAACTCGGTTTCGGCTTCGGACAGCCCCTCGATCGTCTTGGCGTGAGGCGAGATGACCTCAACCTCGCTCCAGCGCGGGGGGCGCGCCAGGGCAGGCACCGAGAAGAATATACCGCCGCAATAGGTGCGAAAGCCCTGCGCTTCGATGATCGGCCAGGTCCACGTTGCCGGGCTGATATTGAAATAAGTCACTTCCTTGTGCCGCTGCGCGATCTTGGTCAGCAGCGGGGCATAGTTGCGGTAGGCCGGATCGACATACCAACTCGACAGATTGCACTGGATAGTGGTCTCTTCGCCGTTCTTCCGCGCCGTGTAGATCAGCAGCAGAACGCCGACTGGCGTGCCGTCACTGTCGAGCATATAGCCGAAGCGGGGATAGCCCTCCGGTACGGGCCGAAAGGCCTGTCGGCGCAGACCTTGAATCCAGTAGTTCCGTGAGCGACCGACGAAGCCGCGCGTCAGCAGGTCCGCAACCGCTTCGGCGTCGGCCTCGGTGATCTCGCGGCATCGCACCTTGGTGTGAATCACGCTCGTCTTACCCGTGGAAATGGCAGGCCTCGTTCGGTCTATTGTTTCAGCATGGTCTTTTCGAAAGGCCGCGTCGCACGTTTTGCCGCCGCGGCCTTCGGATCCGGATCAAGCTGTCAGCGCCAACCTTCGACATGGGCGTCGGCCGTGACCTGCGGCTGCAGGCCCAGGATGTCGCGCACCTTGGCGGGCCAGGCGGAAAGGTCAGTGCCGTGCGTGTGGAACATGGCGACCGCCAGCCGGTCCATGCCGAAGGCGACGCAGCCGGTGTGGGCCGGCTCGCCATTGGCGTCCTGGATTCCCCACGTCGTACCGAAATGCTCGCGGTGATAATTGAAGCTCATGCAGGCGGTCGGCTGCTCTTCCGAGCGCAGCGGAATGAGCAATTCGAACTTGAGCTGCTGCTGCTTCTGGCTCACCGCCTTCATCTGGCCGACGCGACCGAAGAAGGGATCGCTGGCATAGTCGACACGGAAGGTGAGGCCGAGATCGGTCGCGATGTTCTGCGCGCGCACCATCCAGCGGTCGCGGAATTCAGCAACGTCGTCGCCGGTGCCGATGCAGACATATTCGCGCATCCGGAACGATTGCAGACGGTCGAGATGCTTGGAAGGCTCGCGGCGGAAACAGTCAGCGGCGACATCGAAGCGCAGGCCGCCTTTCGGCAGAGGTCCGCGGCTCGCCGCGATCGGATAGACCGGATAGCAAGCAGCGGGCGACAGCACGAGGTCGGCGGGCGACAGCGAGGTGGTCCAGTCGCCGCCGGCATCGAAGCGGCTCACCGCGGCGTTGATCTCGCGTTCGGTGCCGTGCAGGCCGCAGACGCAGCCGAGCAGGTTCGGGAAGCTCTTGAGATAGCCGGATTTTTCCAGCTGGGCCCGGCTCATTACCGGCGGGAAGCGCATCACTTCGGTGCCGCTCTCGCGATGGCCCGTGATCAGCGCGGCGAGCTTCTCGACGATGCCTTCGTAGAGCGCGGTGCGGGCGTAGACGCCGTCGGCGCCCATGCGGTGGAACAGCTTGTCGGCGAGATGGTCGAGCGGATCGATCATCTGCGGCGCGGTCGCGGGCGAGTCGGAGAGAATGGCAATGCTCATGGCGCGATATCCTGTTATCTCGAATTTGTTGTTATTGATTCAGTCGCGAAGGCTTGTCGGCACGCCGCTCATCAGTGTCGATGTCGCGGCATTGGCCAGAATGCGGTCGTTGTTGATCATGATCGGGGATGACAGCACGTCGCGGAGGTGCCGGCCCATGGTGAATTCGCCGTCGTTGCGGTAGCCGGAGAGGCCGGCCGTGCGCATCGCGTGCATCACGGTCTCGACCGCGAGCTCGGAGGCCTGCACCTTCAGAAGCGTGATCGAGGATTGGAAGTCGAGCGAGCTCAGCGCCCGTTCGTCATGCTCGGCGTGGGCGAAGGCATCGATATTGGCAGACAGCAGCGCGCGAAGCTTCGCCAGCGACATCTTGGCGGCGGTGAAATGCGCGGCAGCCGGCGGCATCTGGCCACCGGAGCTGCGGGCCGCCTTGCGGATGAAGGCCTGCGCGCGGGTCACGGCTGCGGCGGCGATGCCGGTCCATGCCGACGACCAGCACAGATGCGCGAACGGCGTCATGGTCTGGGCGTGGATCTTGTCATAGGATTCCGGGAAGACGCGATCGGCGGGGCAATCCACCTTCAGTTCGAAGCCGGTGGAGCAGGTGCCGCGCATGCCGAGCGTTTCCCAGCCCAGCGTCCGCTTCAGCGAATAGTCGTCCTTGGCAAGCGCCAGCAGCACCTGGTCAGAGGCGGCGGCCTCGGTGGCGCGGCGGGCGATGGTGACGAGGCCGTCGGCTTCCGCGCCGTAGGAGATCACGGTGGCGTCGCGCACCAGCGAAACGGTGTCACCGGCGTGGTCGACGGCAGCGGCGCTGGCGCGGATGTTGCCGCCGTTCTGGCCTTCGGTGGTGGAGGAGGCGAGCAGCCACTGGTCACGGGCGACCCGGCGCATCATGGTTTCCATCCAGGGGATGCCGTGACCGTGCCTGACGACGCAGGCGACCTTGGTCTGGTGCATGGCGTAGATCATCGCCGTCGAGGCGCAGGCGCGTCCGAGCGTGTAGCAGATGTCGGTAACGTCGTAGATGGAGGCACCGAAGCCGCCGAACTCGACCGGGATCATGACGCCGAGCAGCTTCTGCTCGCGTGCGACCTCGAACGCCTTGTGGGGGAAGCGGGCGTCGCGATCGACGCCGTCTGCGTCGGCCGCAGCCGCTGCGGCGGTCCGGGCTGCGCGCTCGACCAGGGAGGGACCCTGCTCGAGGACGCTCGTATCTGTTTCGTCGACAGTGAGGACTGCTTCACGCACGTTCATACTCGTCCGCCTCCGGTTTGCCGTTCGAGATCGCCGGCATCATTCGCGATGCACGTAAGCGATCCTCCGGCCATCTTGATTGTGAGATGAGGCTACGGATTTAATTCAAATTCGTCGATGAAATAGAGGGTAAACAAAGCCCAATTCCGAACGAACAGTTAAGGCCCGGTTGTTTGCATCCGCCGTTTTTCCGGCATCGCGTTAGGAATCTGGAAGAGGGTCGAATTCCGGACAATCTGAGTCATCGTTTACTAAGAAACGTGAAGTATTGGTGTCGCCCATTGCGGGACCGGCAGGCCGTGCCCATCGTAGGCGGCAAGCCGGGCCGACCTTTGACAGACAGACGGGAATTTGCCGATGCAAGCCTTTGATACCGAATTGCGCAATCGCATCATCAAGCTGGTGAAGGGCATCCTCGAACAGAATTCGCTCACCGCCGATGTTACGCCGTCCGCCAAGCTCGTCGATGTCGGCCTGACCTCGATGGATATGGTCAATCTGATGCTTGGCGTCGAAGCCGAGTTCGACTTCACCATCCCGCAGGCCGAGATCACGCCGGAGAATTTCCAGTCCGTCGAGACGCTTGAGCGGATGGTGGCGACGCAGCTGCAGCTGGCGAACGCGGCATAACGCTCCGCTATCGTCCCTGCGCCGCTCACACCACCGGCATCGCCCCACCACCCCCGTTCCAAAGCCGCCGTAAAACTGGCATAGCTTAACTATGTCGCACGTGGCGAACAGGTGGAGCAGGTATGACGCAGGCGGTATTGGGCATCATCGGCGGCTCGGGCATCTATGACCTGCCCGGTCTCGAGGATGCGCGCGAGGAGATGATCAGCAGCCCGTGGGGGGAGCCGTCGGCTCCCTTGAGGCGCGGCACGATTGCCGGCCTGCCGATCGTGTTCCTGCCGCGGCACGACAAGGGCCACCGTCTCTCGCCCTCGGACATCAACTATCGCGCCAATATCGACGTGCTGAAGAGGGCCGGCGTCACCGACCTGATCTCGCTGTCGGCTTGCGGTTCCTTCAGGGAGGAATTGCCGCCGGGCACCTTCGTTCTCGTCGATCAATTCGTCGACCGAACCCACAAGCGTGAGAGCTCGTTCTTCGGCCGGGGCTGCGTCGCGCATGTGTCGATGGCGCATCCGGTCTCCCCACGTTTGCGCATTCATCTGGCCGCGGCCGCCGAAGCCGAAAACATCGCGATCGCGCGTGGCGGCACTTATGTCTGCATGGAGGGGCCGCAATTCTCCACCTACGCGGAGAGCATGACCTACAAGACGCTGGGCTATTCCGTGATCGGCATGACCAACATGCCCGAGGCCAAGCTCGCCCGCGAGGCAGAGCTCTGTTACGCCACGGTGGCGATGGTGACGGATTTCGACTGCTGGCATCCCGATCACGATGCCGTCACCGTGCAGGACATCATCCGCGTGTTGACGTCGAATGCCGACAAGGCCAAGGCCCTGGTGGCGCGGTTGGCGAAGGATTTTCCGCGCGAGCATGAACTGTGCCCGATCGGTTCCGACCGCGCGCTCGACACTGCGCTGATCACGGCGCCCGAGGCGCGCGATCGCGCGCTTCTGAAGAAGCTCGACGCGGTGGCCGGGCGTATCCTGCGCGTGAACTGAAAGGCAGAATGCCATGAAGGTCGACGGCAAGCATTTCCGCAGCATCTGGCGCGAGCCTGACGGCTGGACAATCGGTGCGATCGACCAGCGCCGGCTGCCGCATGAGTTCGTCGTCGCGAAACTGGCTTCATGCGAAGACGCGGCCGTCGCAATCCGCGACATGCTGGTGCGTGGCGCCCCGCTGATCGGTGCCACTGCGGCCTACGGCATGGCCCTCGCCATGCGCAAGGACGCCTCCGACGCCGGCCTGAAACGGGCCTACGAGATGCTCGTGGTGGCGCGGCCGACCGCGATCAATCTGAAATGGGCGCTGGACGAGATGCGCTTGGCGCTCACGCCGATCGATCCGCTGGAGCGGGCCGAGGCGGCGTATGCGCGTGCCGACGAGATCGTCGAGCAGGATGTCGAGATCAATCGCGGCATAGCCGGCAACGGCCTGAAGCTGATCGAGGCGATCGCATCGAAGAAGCCGGGCGAGACCGTCAACGTGCTGACCCATTGCAACGCCGGATGGCTCGCCACCGTCGATTGGGGCACCGCAACGGCGCCGATCTATCTGGCGCACGAGCGCGGCATCAAGATCCATGTCTGGGTCGACGAGACGCGCCCGCGCAACCAGGGCGCCTCGCTCACCGCCTGGGAACTCGGTCATCACGGCGTGCCGCACACGGTGATCCCCGACAACACCGGCGGCCATCTGATGCAGCACGGCATGGTCGATCTCGCCATCGTCGGCACCGACCGCGTCGCCGCCAACGGCGACGTCTGCAACAAGATCGGCACCTATCTGAAGGCGCTGGCCGCGCACGACAACGGCGTGCCGTTCTATGTCGCGCTGCCGTCGCCGACGATCGATTTTGCCGTCCATGACGGCATCCGCGACATTCCGATCGAGCAGCGCAGCGGCGTTGAGGTCACCGACATGACCGGCCGCACCGCGGATGGACGACTGGAGACGGTGCGCATCGTGCCCGAGGGCTCGCCGGTCGCGAACTACGCGTTCGACGTCACGCCGGCACGGCTGGTGACCGGCCTCATCACCGAGCGCGGCGTGCTGAAGCCGGATCGCGACGAGCTGGCAGCGGCGTTTCCGGAGCGGATGGCTGCTGCGGCGGCGGAGCAGGTTTAGTCCGGCGATATCGCACAGCTGCGCTCGCAATGACGGGGATCAAAGACTACCCTAGCTTCAACCCCGTCGCCGCCTCGAGCTCCGCAATCGCCTGGGCGCCGCTGGCAACCTTGATCGTGGTCATTCCCATCTCGCGCGCGGGTTTCAGATTGACGCCGAGATCGTCGAGATAGACGCAATTGTTCGGATCGACCTTCAGCGTCTCGACCATCAGCCGGTAGATGCGCGGATCAGGCTTGCGCAGGCCGATCTTGGCGGATTCGATCACGTGGTCGAACAGCACCATGACTTCAGCGATATAGAGGGAACGCCCCGTCATGCTGCCGATGGCATTGGCAGGCAGGTTGTTGGTGATGCAGCCGGTCTTGAATTGCGCCTTGATGCGCTTCAGCGCCTCGACCATCTCGGGACGCAGATGGCCCTGCAGCAGCGGCAGCACGTCGCGGCCGCGCACCTCCGCGCCGAGTGCGAGTGATTCCGTGGCGAACAATTCGTCGAAGGCATCGATATCGATCTCGGCCCGTTCGAACCTGGCCCAGGCGTTTTCCAGATGGTTGGCGGCGTTGGTCCGACGGATGATGTCGACGGGCAGCCCACGCTCAGTCTCGAACCGCGCGAACGCCTCGAACGGTGAGCTCGTCAGCACGCCGCCAAAATCAAAGATCACAGCCTCGATCGCCACTATCCCGCCCTCGTCAATTCCTTTCCAAGAGCGCTAGCATGGGGTATCGGCAAGAGCCAGTCCGAAGCAGTCTGTCGCCGCCACTCCGAAGCGTGTTCCCATGAAGAAGCTTGCCACTCTCATCACGACTGCGCTGCTGCTCGCCACACCCGCGCATGCCATCGTCGGCGGCGGTACGCCGCAGGCCGATGGCGTGGCGCGCGCCGTTGTCACCATCGTCGGTTCGCGCGGCAATTCCTGCACCGGCACTCTGATCGCGCCGAAGATCGTATTGACCGGCGCTCACTGCGTGCCGCCGGGCGCGGACTACAAGATCGTCGATCGCAGCGGTGGCGAACCTCAATTGCTGAACGTTCGCACCATCGCCATCCATCCGGGCTACAGAGCGCAGGTGCATCGCGCCGGTGCAGACGTGGCGCTGTTGCAACTGGAAATTCCACTCAAGGGAAAATCGGCAGTGCCGGTCGGCACGCCGAGTAGTCCGATCCGGGTCGGTAGCCGCTTCGTCATTGCCGGTACTGGGGTCACCGTGCGCGGTGATGGCAGGAGCGGCGGAGCCACGCGCGTCGCAGGCCTCGTCGTCACGGGCCAGCCCGGCACGCTTCAGATCCGCCTGGTCGATCCCGTAACCAACGGTGTTCGCGACGGAATTGGAGCTTGTACCGGCGATTCCGGTGGTCCTGTCTTCGAGGACAAGCCGAACGGCGCCGTGCTTGTCGGAGTCATCAGCTGGGCAACGGGACCGAACGCCGGCGATGGCTGCGGCGGATTGACCGGCGTCACGCCGCTCACGCTCTACCGCGACTGGATCGTGCAGACTGCGCGGAGCTGGGGTGCGGCACTGTGATTTGACCGCGACTTGATCTATGTCATTTTGAAGCGGAAGCGCGGCGGGTGATCATGCCGGCTGCGGAGGAAACGCGTCGCCCGTCAAGGGCGGCCACAAAAACAAGCAAGGCATAGAAGCAACAATGAATGTCGCTGTTCGCAGTCACGCCACGGCCAAACAGGCTTCTGAGCATTTCGACGTGCTGATCGTCGGCGCCGGCATCTCCGGCATCGGCAGCGCCTATCACATCGACAAGCAGCTTCCGGGGACGAGCTACGTGATCCTGGAAACGCAGGCGACGTTCGGCGGCACCTGGAGCACGCATCGCTATCCCGGCATCCGCTCGGACAGTGATCTCCATACGTTCGGCTACAGCTTCAAGCCCTGGGTGGGGCCGCCGATCGCGACCGCCGAAGAAATCCTTGCCTATATGAAGGAAGTGATCGACGAGAACGATATCGCGCGCCACATCCGGTACAAGCACAAGATCAATTCCGCCAGCTGGTCGAGCGAGCAGAATCTGTGGACCATCGAGGCCGTGACGACCGACACGGGCGAGGCCAGGACCTTCACCGCGAACTTCCTCTGGATGTGCCAGGGCTATTACCGCCATTCGGAAGGCTACACGCCGGAATGGAAGGGCACCGATCGCTTCAAGGGCCGCATTGTCCACCCGCAGACCTGGCCTGACGATCTCGACCTCACGAACAAGAAGGTCGTCGTGATCGGCTCGGGCGCCACCGCGGCAACCCTGGTGCCGAACATCGCGGACAAGTGCGCGCATGTTACCATGCTGCAGCGGTCGCCGACCTATTTCAGGCTTGGCCGCAACGCCATCGAGATCGCCGAGGAGTTGCGCCGGCTTCAGGTCGACGAGGCCTGGATCCATGAGATCGTCCGGCGCAAGATATTGTTCGAGCAGGATGCGTTCACCAAGCTCTGCCTGTCCAAGCCCGAGCAGGTGAAGAAGGAACTGATCGGCCAGATCAGCGCGGTGCTCGGTCCGGACTACGACGTCGAGACGCATTTCACGCCGACCTACCGGCCGTGGCGGCAGCGCATTGCCTTCGTGCCGGATGCCGATCTGTTCAAGGGCATCGCCAGCGGCAAGGCCTCCGTGGTCACCGACGAGATCGAGGGCTTCGTCGAAAACGGCATTCAGCTCAAATCCGGAAAGCTGCTGGAAGCCGATGTCATCGTCACCGCGACCGGCTTCAATCTCGCCGCGCTGGGCGATATCGCCTTCGAGATCGATGGCAAGCCGCTGGCCTTCGGCGACACCGTCACCTATCGCGGCATGATGTTCACAGGCGTTCCGAACATGGTCTGGGTGTTCGGCTATTTCCGCGCCAGCTGGACGCTGCGCGTCGATCTGGTCGCAGATTTCGTCTGCCGGCTGCTCGGCCATATGAAGGCGAACGGCAAGAAGAAGGTCGAGGTACGCCTGCGCGCCGAAGACCACAACATGCCGATCCTGCCCTGGATCGATCCGGAAAACTTCAACCCCGGCTACATGATGCGCAACATGGACCTGCTCCCCAAGCGCGGCGATAAGCCGGAATGGCAGCACAGCCAGGATTACTGGACCGAAAAGGACGAGATCCCGAAGACGGATCTGGATGACAAGGCGTTCGTCTACGGTTGAGGCCGCGATTTGCGTAAGGGACGAGGATCATCGCCCCGCACTCCACTGTCGTCCCGGGACGCGAAGCGAGCCCGGGACCCATACTCCAGGAAGTGGTTGTGGAGCGAGCGGGTCACTCCAAATCTCGCCAGATGGCTTCGTGTGGTTATGGGTTCCGGATCTGCGCCTTGCTTGTCCGGGACGACACCGTTGGATGGGCGAGCGCGTACCAACTCACCACATCCATCGCCGCTACGAATTCCTCCGCGTCGCATTCACCGCAATCGCCGCCGCGGCCGTCCGGTTCTCCACGCCGAGCTTGGCGTAGATCTGCTCGAGATGCTTGTCGACCGTGCGCGGGCTGAGGCCCAGGATCTGCGCGATGTCGCGGTTGGTCTTGCCCTTGCTGAGCCAGGCCAGCACCTCGCCTTCGCGGGTGGTGAGGCCCAATTCGCTGGTGAATTCAGGGGGAAGGGCGCTGCCCGACTCCCTGGAGAGCCGCAGCAGAAACTCGTTCGGCGCGGTTTCGCCCATGTAATAGAGCCGAAGCTGCGGATTGTCCGGCAAGGACACCGCCGGGGATTTCGAGCTGCCCCTGGCCTTGGCCTGCTCCAGCCATTGCAGCAGCGATGGCGGCAGGACGAAGTCGTCGGCCTGCGCGCCGTGATGGTCGGACAGCAGCTTCTGGGCCTGCGGTGTTGCCCACAGCAACTTGCCCTGGCGATCGACCGCGAACAGGAACCGGCCGGAGACGTCGAGCGCGGCGCGCGCGCTCTGCGTCAGGCGGGCATTGCCGAGATGGACGCGGATGCGCGCCAGCATTTCCTCGATCACGATCGGCTTCGTCACGTAATCGACGCCGCCGGCCTCGAGCCCGCGCACGATATGCTCGGTATCGGCGAGCCCGGTCATGAAGATCACGGGGACATTGGCAAGGCCCGCATCGCGCTTGAGCCGGCGACAGGTCTCGAAGCCGTCGATGCCGGGCATCACGGCATCGAGCAGAACGATATCGGGCGTGATCTGGTCGATGATGCGTATCGCCGCCGCGCCGTCGAGAGCCACCATCACCGTCATGCCGGCGCCGTCGAGCGCGTCGGTGAGCAGCCGCAGCGTCTCGGGAGAGTCATCGACAACGAGCGCAACGTCGCGCTTCTTCGACTCAATGTTCATGCGCATGCAACGTCTTCAAGGTGGCCATGTACTGGTCGAGATCGAAGCGGTCGACCAGCGACCGCATCTGTGCGACGAAATCGGCATGTTCAGGGTGCTCGTTGCCGATCTCGTCCAGCTTCAGCTGGATGCCCCTGACGTAACCGATCTGGCCGAGGCCGATCAGCGCCTCGATATGTCGCGCCGGGGGCCTTGATCCGCTCTCGGGGTGCCAGAACGACACCGGTATCTCGTCCGAGCCATATTGCCATTCGATCTTGAGGAGCTGGCGGATCGTCTCCAGCAGCCGCGGGATGTCGATCGGCTTCATCAAATAGCCGTCGTGGAAGGGCTGCGCCAGCGGCGCGCCATGGGCCTCGATCGCACTGGCCGACACCATCAGGATGCGGGCCTGGTGATGGCCGTTCGCCCGCAAGGCTTCGGCGACAGCCCAGCCGTCCATGGCGGGCATCGAGATGTCGAGCAGAAACAGATCGGGTCGGCAGTGCTGAGCCAGCGCGAGGCAGCCGGGGCCGTCGGGCGCGCTGAGCAGGATGAAGCCGAGCGGCGTCAGCACCTCGCGCAGCAGATCGCGATGCACGGGATCGTCGTCGGTGATGAGGATGGTCTTGCGCGCGCCGTGATAACCGGAGATCGGCGCCTCCACCGGCGCGATGCGCTGCGGATTGGTGACCTCCGACAGCAGGATCTTGACCTTGAACGTGGAGCCCGTGCCGACAGTGCTCATGACCTTGATGTCGCCGCCCATCACTCCGGCGAGCAGTCGGCTGATGGTCAGGCCGAGGCCGGTTCCGGTCTGCGGCTGCGAAACACCGAGCGCACCGCGCTCGAACGGCGCGAAGATGCGTTCAAGATCGTCGCCCTGGATGCCGGGGCCGGTGTCGATTACCTCGAACTCCGCAACGGGGCTGCGATAATGCACGACGAACTGCACGCTGCCGGTTTGGGTGAACTTGATGGCGTTCGAGAGCAGATTGATCAGCACCTGGCGCAGCCGCTTTTCATCGGCGTAGACCACGAGTGGCAGATACGCCGGCCGCTTGAACACGAAATCGATGCCCTTGGCGGCGGCCTGCAGGCGGAACATGCCGACCAGCTGATCCAGGAACTCGCTGAGGCGCACTTCGTCGCGCGACAGATACAGCCGCCCCGCCTCGATCTTGGAGATGTCGAGGATGCCGTCGATCAGGCCGGAGAGGTGATCGGCGCTGCGGCGGACGACGCGGACCTGATCACGCGGCTTGGTGCTGAGCGTCGTGTCCTGCTCCAGCAGCTGGGCATAGCCGCTGATCGCGTTCAGCGGCGAGCGCAGCTCGTGGCTCAGGCCCACCACATAGCGGCTCTTGGCGAGGTTGGCGGATTCGGCGACCTCCTTGGCGCGCTGCAGCTCGGCGTCGGTGCGCTTGTGCGCATCGATCTCCTGAATCAGCAGGGCGGTCTGCCTTCGGGTCTCCTCCTCGGCGGCGCGGCGGCTCTGCTGTGCCAGCACGAACAGCCACGCCACCACGCCGATGATGATGCTGAGCGAGAAGAACACCTTCCAGAGCACGTCGGAGACGAGCGCGTTCTCGCCATGCACGCTTGCCGAGGTCTGCAGATAGATCAGGCCCAGCACCAGAGCGACGAGACCGGCAGAGACCACGAAAACGCCGACATAGTGGCCGAGTTGCGAGTTGATGCGCGCGTAGATCGGCTGCGGCATCAACTTGCCCAGCGTCTCCGATATCTGCGCCTGGATGCGCGCATGCGGCTTGCAGAGATCGTGGCATCGGGCATCCAGTGAACAGCACAAGGAGCAGATCGGTCCGGCGTAAGCGGGGCAGGAGGCCATGTCCTCCGGTTCGAACGAGTGCTCACAGATGCAGCACTGGATCGCCTCGAGGTTCTGCCAGCTCCGCTTCGGCTTGCGCGCGATGTAGTACTTGCCGTCGGTGGCCCAGGCAATCAACGGTGCGACGATGAAGGCAACCGCGAGCGCGATGAAGGCTGACAGGGCCTTTGCGGTAGGTCCGAACAGGCCGTAAAAGGCGCTGATCGAGACGATGGTCGCGATCGTCATCGCGCCCACGCCGACCGGATTGATGTCGTAGAGATGCGCGCGCTTGAATTCGATCTGCTGCGGCCGCAATCCAAGCGGCTTATTGACGACGAGATCGGCAACCAGCGCCCCGACCCAGGCAATCGCGACGTTGGAATAGAGCGCCAAGGTTTGCTCTAATGCCTTGTAGACGCCGATCTCCATCAACAGCAGCGCCACGATGACGTTGAAGACCAGCCAGACGACGCGGCCGGGATGGCTGTGGGTCAGGCGCGAGAAGAAGTTCGACCAGGCGATCGAGCCGGCATAGGCGTTGGTGACGTTGATCTTCACCTGGGACAGGATCACGAACGTGCCGGTCAGCGCCAGTGCGAGATCAGGCTGCGACAGCACGTAGCGGAACGCTTCGAGATACATATGCGCCGGCTCGGCGGCCTCTTCGGGCGGCACCCCATGGCTGAGCGCGAAGAAGGTGAGGAACGAGCCCGCCAGGAGTTTCAGGGCGCCAAGCACGATCCATCCGGGGCCAGCGCTCATCATCGCTATCCACCAGGAGGCCCTGGATGCGCGGCGGTCGCGCGGAAGGAAGCGCAGGAAGTCGACCTGCTCGCCGATCTGCGCCACCAGCGAAAACACCACCGAGGCCGCGACCCCGAACAGCAGCAGGTCGAAATTCCCGTTGAGATCGCCGTGCTCGCCCGAGAACTTGCGCCACTCGGTGAAGGAGTGCGGGTTGTGCCAGGCGATTGCCGCGAACGGAATGATGTGGAGCACGATCCACAGCGGCTGCGTCCACAATTGGAAACGGCTGATCAGCGTGATGCCGTAGGCTACCAGCGGGATGATGACGACGGCGCTGATGAGATAGCCAACCGGCCGCGGGATCCCGAAGCACATCTCGAGCGCGGAGGCGAGAATGACCGCTTCGATCGCAAAGAAAATGAACGTGAAGGAGGCGTAGATCAGCGAGGTGACGGTCGAGCCGATGTAGCCGAAGCCGGCGCCGCGCGTGAGCAAGTCGATGTCGATGCCGCATTTGGCGGCATAATAGGCGATCGGCACGCCGCAGCAGAAGATGATGAGGGAGACCACGAGGATTGCGGCGGTCGCGTTGGTGACGCCGTAGTTCAGGGTGATGGTGCCGCCGATCGCCTCCATCGCCAGGAACGAGATCGCGCCCAGCGCCGTGTTGGCGACCCGGGCGGCGGACCAGCGCCGCGCGCTTTTGGCGGTGAAGCGCAGCGCATAGTCTTCCAGCGTCTGGTTGGCGACCCATTGGTTGTACTGTCGCCTGACGCGGTCTATTCGCTGCCGCCCTGCCACGCCTTACCCCACTCCCGATACGGACCCTGATCCCTCGCAAATTCCGTACCAAAGCCTACGTCGGCATTTTGCGGTGCAGTATACGCGATCTTGCGTATGCTTCCGCCACCCGGATCCGAGCCATCCTCACCGCACCAATCGCGTGTCCTCGAACAAAAGTGGGGTGCTCATGTCAGACGAACCAAACAAGGGCCTTTTGTCGCCGCTCCGGCGCAAATTATTGATGGGAATGGCCGCCGTGCCCGCCATCACGATGCTACCGCGGGCGTCGTTTGCGCAGGCCCCGGCGACCTCGGCGGTCAACACCACCGGCCTTGCGGTCACCGATACCGAGGTGACGGTCGGCATCCTGCACTCGGCGACCGGCACCATGGCCATCTCCGAGACCGGCTCGATCGAGGCCGAGAAGCTCGCCATCGAGCAGATCAACGCCATGGGCGGCGTACTCGGTCGCAAGATCAAGTTCATCCAGGAAGACGGCGCCAGCGACTGGCCGACTTTCGCCGAAAAAGCCAAGAAGCTGCTGGTCAACGACAAGGTCGCGGCGATCATGGGTTGCTGGACCTCGGCCTCGCGCAAGGCGGTGCTGCCGGTCATGGAGCAGTATAATGGCATGCTCTATTATCCGACCTTCTACGAAGGCCTCGAGCAGTCCAAGAACGTCATCTACACCGGCCAGGAGGCGACCCAGCAGATTCTCGCCGGCCTGAACTGGATCGCGAAGGAGAAGGGCGCGAAGAGCTTCTTCTTCATCGGCTCCGACTACATCTGGCCGCGCACCTCCAACAAGATCGCGCGCAAGCACGTCGAGAATGTGCTGAAAGGCAAGGTCGTCGGCGAGGAGTACTATCCGCTCGGCAACACCCAGTTCAACTCGGTCATCAACAAGATCAAGCTGACCAAGCCCGACGTAATCTTCACCGACGTCGTCGGCGGCTCCAACGTCGCCTTCTACAAGCAGCTCAAGGCTGCCGGCATCGATCTCTCCAAGCAGGCGCTGCTGACGATCTCGGTGACCGAAGACGAAATCGACGGCATCGGCGGCGAGAACATCGCCGGCGCCTATGCCTGCATGAAGTACTTCCAGTCGCTCGACAATCCGAACAACAAGGCCTTCGTGCCGGCGTTCAAGAAGATGTGGGGCGAGAAGACCGTCATCGGAGACGTCACCCAGGCTGCCTATCTCGGCCCGTGGCTGTGGAAACTGACGGTCGAGAAGGCCGGCTCCTTCGACATCGACAAGATCGCGGCGGCTTCGCCGGGCGTCGAGTTCAAGGGTGCGCCGGAAGGCTATGTGCGTATCCACGAGAATCATCACCTCTGGTCGAAGACCCGGGTGGGACGCGCCAAGCTCGATGGTCAGTTCGAGCTGATCTACGAGACCGCCGATCTCGTCGAGCCCGATCCGTTCCCGAAGGGCTACCAGTAAGTCGCGGCCTCATTCGCCGCTTCCCTAAAGGCAAAACCTCTCCCTGGCGTGGCCCTGCAAATCCACGCCGCAAGACCCCGCGTCGCGACTCTGCATCGCGACGCGGGACCCTATTTTCCCGACGGAGGACATCGATGTTCGGCGACTATTCGCTTGGTGATCTCGGCTCCATCTTCGTCATGCAGGGCTTTGCAGGACTGATCCTGTTCTCGGTCTATGTACTGATGGCGCTCGGGCTTGCGATCATTTTCGGGCAGATGGGCGTCATCAACATGGCCCATGGCGAGTTCATGATCCTCGGTGCCTACGTCACCTGGATGACCTCAAATCTCTTCCAGTCCTATTTGCCGAGCCTGTTCAGCGGCTATTTCTTCCTCGCGATGATCCTGGCCTTTCTCGCATCCGGTGCGCTGGGAATGCTGGTCGAATGGGTGCTCATCCGGCACCTCTACAAGCGTCCGCTGGATACGCTGCTCGCGACCTGGGGCCTCAGCCTGATGCTGCAGCAGGCCTATCGCTCGGTGTTCGGCGCGCGGGAGGTCGGCGTCGAGCTGCCGCAGTGGATGCTCGGATCGCTGCATGTGACAGACAGCATCGAGGTGCCGATCAACGGCGTCTTCGTGATGGGCTTGACCGTGCTGATCACCCTCGGCGTCGCCTACGTGATGTACAAGTCGCGTTGGGGTCGCCAGGTCCGCGCGGTGGTTCAGAACCGCATCATGGCGGGTGCCGTCGGCATCAATACCGAAAAAGTCGATCGATACACCTTCGGGCTCGGTTGCGGCATCGCAGGCGTCGCCGGCAGCGCCTTCACCATGATCGGCTCGACCGGGCCGACGTCGGGCCAGCTCTATATCGTGGACACCTTCCTCGTCGTCGTGTTCGGCGGCGCCGCCAGCCTGCTGGGCACCATCGCTTCCGCCTTCTCGATCTCACAGACGCAATCGACGCTCGAATTCTTCTTGTCGGGCTCGATGGCCAAGGTGCTCACGCTGCTCGCCGTCGTCGGCATCCTGATGCTGCGGCCGCAGGGCCTCTTCGCCCTCAAAGTCCGCAAATAACGGGAAGCAGGCAAGTCATGATCAACTCACGCTTCTTCAATCGCTCCGAACTCATCGGCTTCATCGCTCTGGCCGCCGTGCTGTTCGTGATCCTGCCGCTGACGCTGGACGTGTTCCGCCTCAATCTGGTCGCGAAATACCTGACCTACGCCTTCGTCGCCATCGGCCTTGTCCTGTGCTGGGGGTATGGCGGCATTTTGAGTCTCGGACAGGGCGTATTCTTCGGTCTCGGCGGCTACTGCATGGCGATGTTCCTCAAGCTCGAGGCCTCCAGCGTCGAGAATACGAAGATACAGTCGACCCCCGGCATACCGGATTTCATGGACTGGAATCAGATCACGTCACTCCCGCTCTTCTGGCAGCCTTTTCATAGCCTGACCTTCACCATCCTCGCCATCATCCTGGTGCCTGGTCTGTTCGCCCTGATCATCGGCACCGCGATGTTCAAGCGTCGGGTCGGCGGCACCTATTTCGCGATCATTACCCAGGCCGTCGCCGCGATCCTGACGATCTTGATCATCGGGCAGCAGGGCTATACCGGCGGCATCAACGGCATGACCGATTTGCGCACGCTCAAGGGATGGGACATCCGGCCCGACCACGCCAAGGTCATCCTATACTTCGTCGAGGTGGTGCTGCTTTTTGCCTGCATCGGCATCGCGCAGTTCATTCGCCTGACCAAGCTCGGCCGCATCCTTGTTGCGATGCGCGAACAGGAAGACCGCGTCCGCTTCTCCGGCTACAGCGTCGCCAATTTCAAGATCTTTGCCTTTTGCATGGCGGCGGTGTTCGCCGCGATTGGCGGCGCCATGTTTGCGCTCAATGTCGGTTTCATGTCGCCGTCCTTCGTCGGCATTGTGCCGTCGATCGAGATGGTGATCTACACCGCGGTCGGCGGGCGGATGTCGATCTTCGGCGCGATCTGGGGTGCCATCCTGGTGAACTTCGCCAAGACGAGCCTGTCGGAATCCTTCCCGCAGCTCTGGCTGTTCGGCCTGGGCGCCTTGTTCATCGCAGTCGTGCTGGCCTTCCCGAACGGCTTGTCCGGACTCTGGGCCGATTACGTGCAGCCGTGCATCGATCGGTTGTTCGCCTCGCGCAAGTCGAAGACGGACTGGAAGGACAATTCGGTCGCCGACGGCGCACCGGCAGAGTGAGGAGACCACCATGCTCATTGGACAGCAGCCCAAGGAATTCCTGCTCGCGGTCTCCGGACTGACCGTCTCGTTCGACGGGTTCAAGGCCGTCAATGACCTCTCCTTCTACGTCGAGGAGAACGAGATCCGCGTCATCATCGGCCCCAACGGTGCCGGCAAGACGACGGTGCTCGATCTGATCTGCGGCAAGACCAAGGCGACGTCGGGTTCGATCCAGTTTCGTGGCAAGGAGCTCACGAAAATGAGGGAGAACGAGATCGTGCAGACCGGCGTCGGCCGCAAATTCCAGACGCCGTCTGTGTTCGAGGACCTCACCGTGTTCGAGAACCTCGAGATCTCCTTCCCGCGCGGTCGTACCGTGTTCGGCTCGCTGACCTTCCAACGCGACCAGCTCGTGAAGGATCGGGTCGAGGAGGTCGCCGAGATGATCTTCCTCAAGGACAAGCTCAACACCTATGCCGACGCGCTCAGCCACGGCCAGAAGCAGTGGCTCGAGATCGGCATGCTGCTGATCCAGGATCCGGACCTCTTGATGCTGGACGAGCCGGTCGCCGGCATGAGCGTATCCGAGCGCAGCAAGACCGCGGAGCTGCTCAACCGCATCATCAAGAACCGCTCGGTGCTGGTGATCGAGCACGACATGAAGTTCGTCGAAGACATCGCGCACAAGGTCACCGTGCTGCACCAGGGCCAGATCCTCTCGGAGGGGACCATGGAGAAGGTGCAGAACGATCCCAAGGTCATCGAAGTCTATCTCGGCCACTAAGGAGCGCGCGATGCTGGCTATTTCTGATCTCCACGTCGCCTACGGCCAGAGCGAGGTGCTGCACGGCCTCAACGTCAAGGTCGCGCCCAACGAGATCGTTGCGATCATGGGCCGCAACGGCATGGGCAAGACCACGCTGATGAAGTCGCTGATGGGCATCCTGCCGATGAAAAGCGGTTCCGTCAGCATGGACGGCGCCGAGCTGGGCGGCCTGCCGAGCTATGACCGGGTGGCCAAGGGTCTCGCCTATGTGCCGCAGGGTCGCATGATCTTCTCCACCATGACGGTGAAGGAGAACATCGAGACCGGTCTCGTCGTCTCCGGCGGGACCGAGGTCCCCGCCGATATCTACGAACTATTCCCGGTGCTGCTGGAGATGAAGGGCCGCCGCGGCGGCAATCTCTCCGGCGGACAACAGCAGCAGCTCGCAATCGCGCGTGCGCTGGCGACCAAGCCGAAGGTCCTGCTGCTGGACGAGCCCACCGAAGGCATCCAGCCCTCGATCATCAAGGAGATGGCGCGCACGCTGAAGCGCATCCGCGACGAGAAGGGCTTGTCGATCGTCGTGTCCGAGCAGGTCCTGAGCTTTGCGCTCGATATCGCCGATCGCGTCCTGGTGATCGAGAACGGCGAGATCGTCCGGGACGACCCGCGCGACAGCGTCGATGCCGCGCAGGTCTCGAAATATCTGTCCGTCTAACCAACCGTGTAAAAGGGGAGCATCTCGATGCCAGAGACACTGATCAAGGTCGATCTCACCAAGTCGGCCTATGAAAATGACATGGTGCACAACCGCTGGCACCCCGATATCCCGATCGTGGCCTGGGTCAATCCCGGCGACGATTTCATCATCGAGACCTATGACTGGACCGGCGGCTTCATCAAGAACAATGATTCCGCCGACGACGTGCGCGACATCGACCTCTCGATCGTGCACTTCCTCTCCGGTCCGATCGGCGTCAAGGGCGCCGAGCCCGGCGACCTTCTCGTGGTTGATCTGCTCGACGTCGGCCCAATGAAGGAGAGCCTCTGGGGCTTCAACGGCTTCTTCTCCAAGCAGAACGGCGGCGGCTTCCTGACCGACCATTTCCCGCTGGCGCAGAAGTCGATCTGGGACATCAAGGGCCTCTACACGTCGTCGCGCCACGTGCCCGGCGTCAATTTCGCCGGCCTGATCCATCCCGGCCTGATCGGCTGTCTGCCCGATCCGAAGATGCTGGAGACCTGGAACAAACGCGAGGCCGAGCTGATTTCGACCAACCCGACGCGCGTGCCCGGCTTGGCCAACCCGCCTTTCGCAGCGACCGCCCATGGCGGCCGTGCCAAGGGCGATGTGAAGGCCAAGATCGGCGCGGAGGGCGCCCGCACCGTGCCGCCGCGCGAGCACGGCGGCAATTGCGACATCAAGGATCTCTCCCGCGGCTCGAAGATCTACTTCCCGGTCTACGTCCCCGGCGCCGGTCTTTCGATGGGCGATTTGCATTTCAGCCAGGGCGACGGCGAGATCACCTTCTGCGGCGCCATCGAGATGGCCGGCTGGCTGCATCTGAAGGTCGAGGTGATCAAGGACGGCATGTCGAAATACGGCATCAAGAACCCGATCTTCAAGCCGTCGCCAATCACGCCGAACTACAAGGACTATCTGATCTTCGAGGGCATCTCGGTCGACGAGGCCGGCAAGCAGCATTATCTCGATGTTCACATCGCCTATCGCCAGGCCTGCCTCAACGCCATCGAGTATCTGAAGAAGTTCGGCTATTCCGGCGCGCAGGCCTATTCGATCCTCGGCACCGCGCCGTGCCAGGGCCACATCTCCGGCGTGGTCGACGTGCCCAATGCCTGCGCCACGCTGTGGCTGCCGACGGAGATCTTCGACTTCGACGTGATGCCGTCGTCGGCAGGTCCCATCAAGCACATCAAGGGCGATATCCAGATGCCGATCTCGCCGGACAAGTAATCCCTGCGCGACGGGATGCGGGACGGCGTGTCTTTGCCGCCCCGCATCCGCCGCCGAGGAGTGGTCAAGAGGCAATAGCGTGGGGACGACAAGATGCCGGTCTATGAATATCTCTGTGACGATTGCGGTCCGTTCAAGGACCTGCGCCCGATGGCGGAATGCGACGATCCGCAGGACTGTCCGCATTGTGCGACGTCCGCGCCGCGGGTGATCCTCACTGCGCCGAATTTCTTCTGCATGCCGTCGGAGAAGCGCAAGGCGCATGCCGTCAACGAGCGCAGCACGCATGCGCCGCAGACGCTCGCGCAATACAAGGCCTCGCACGGACCCGGCTGCGGCTGTTGCTCGTCGGGCAAGACTGTGAAGGACAAGGGCGTCCGAGACAGCAAGAAGCCGGCGCGGCTGGTGACCAAGACCAAAGGCGGCGCCAAGGGTTTTCCCACGGCGCGACCCTGGATGATCAGCCACTGACGCCAGTGACGACCTCAAACGAATAGCAAGCAGGAGCGCTCAAATGCTTCACGGTGACATTTCCAGCAGCAACGACACGGTCGGCGTCGCAGTCGTCAATTACAAGATGCCCCGCCTGCACACCAAGGCCGAGGTGCTCGACAACGCCCGCAAGATCGCCGACATGGTGGTGGGCATGAAGGCCGGCCTGCCCGGCATGGACCTCGTGATCTTCCCTGAGTACTCCACGCAAGGGATCATGTACGACTCCAAGGAGATGTACGAGACGGCCTGCGCCGTGCCGGGCGAGGAGACCGCGATCTTCGCGGAAGCCTGTCGCAAGGCGAAGGTGTGGGGCGTGTTCTCGCTGACCGGCGAGCGTCACGAGGAGCATCCGCACAAGGCACCCTACAACACCCTGATCCTGATGAACGACAAGGGCGAGATCGTCCAGAAATATCGCAAGATCATGCCGTGGGTGCCGATCGAGGGCTGGTATCCCGGCAATTGCACCTATGTCTCCGATGGCCCGAAGGGCATGAAGGTCAGCCTGATCATCTGTGACGACGGCAATTTCCCGGAGATCTGGCGCGACTGCGCCATGAAGGGCGCCGAGTTGATCGTGCGTTGCCAGGGCTACATGTATCCGGCCAAGGAGCAGCAGGTCCTGATCTCGAAGGCGATGGCGTGGGCCAACAACGTCTATGTCGCAGTCGCCAACGCCGCGGGCTTCGACGGCGTCTATTCCTACTTCGGCCACTCCGCGATCATCGGCTTCGACGGTCGCACGCTGGGCGAGTGCGGCGAGGAGGATTACGGGATCCAATACGCACAGCTTTCGAAGCATCTGATCCGCGATGCGCGCCGCAATGGCCAGTCGCAGAATCACCTCTACAAGCTGGTTCACCGCGGCTACACCGGCATGATCAATTCCGGCGAGAGCCCGCGCGGCGTTGCCGCCTGTCCCTACGATTTCTACAAGAACTGGATCGCCGATCCGGAGGGCACGCGGGACATGGTCGAGGCGATGACCCGCTCGACGCCCGGGACCGACGAGTGTCCGATCGACGGCATCCCGAACGGGTCGGCGGCCTCCAATTATTGAGCTGTTGCGTCCCTTTGATGCGCGGAATGGGAATTCAGCCCTGAAAGGCGTGGCGCGGTTGCAACATGATCGCCAGATTCCGCCTTGGTTGCGGCTCAAACTGGCGCGTTCAGGCCGATCCGTAGTTCTACGGGACTTCTTCTTGGCCTAAGTTCCACTGCGGAACCAGCTGGGGAGCGTCGCGTGCGGGTAGAGGAGCTATTGAAGCGGCAGCATCGGCGCTGCGTCGCTGCTTTGGCCGCCGGCGTTGTTGCCCTCCTGTTGGGGCTGACTCTCCGTGCGTCGCCAGCCTATGCGGCTTGCACGCCTGATCCGGCCACGAGCGGCCAGACTGTCACCTGCATGGGTACGGACACCGACGGCTTTCAGGCCGGAGCCGGCATCGACAGTCTCAATGTCAACGTGCTCTCGGGCGCGACCGTGAACGACAACGGCGCAGTCTCGATCGGCGTCAACGATACGAGCAGCGTCACCAACAGCGGGACCGTGTCGGCGGGCGCGGGCCTCACCGGTATCGCCGTCGGAAATTCCAGCACGGTGATGAACAACAACATCATCACGGTGCTCGGCAACGGTCTCGGCATCCAGGCAATCAATCAAAACGTCATCACCAATGCCGGGACGATCACGACGGGCGACAACGGCGCCGCGATTTCGGTCAGCGACAACAATACGGTCACCAACGCCGGCGCACTGTCGGCCGGTCTGTCGGGCACCGGCGTCTTCGCCGGGCAGAACAACACGATTACCAACACCGCGACGGGAACGATCACGGGGGGCGACGGCGGCAGCGGCATCTTCGCGGTAGGCCGCGCGACGATCAGCAATGCCGGCGCGATCACGGTCGGCGATTCCGGCGGACTCTCCGGCGGCATCCTGGCCATCAGCAACAACAATTTGGTCACCAACACCGCCACCGGCACAATTACGGTCGGGCAGAATGCCGCTGGTATCTTCCTGCAAGGTAACGTCCAGACCGCCAGCAATCTCGGCACGATCACGGCCGGCGACTTTGCCGTCGGCATTGCCGTGCAGGGCGACGATTCCAAGGTCACCAACGGCGGTACGATCAACGTGGGTGGAAGCGGATCCGCCGGCATTTCGATGCAGGGTGACCGGGCAACGATCAGCCAAAGCGGTACGATCAATGTCGGCCCGGGCGGCGGCGGTATCGTCTATGGCGGCTCGTCCTCCACGATCACGAACGCCGGAAAAATCACGGGCGCCGACGGTGTCGAAGGCATCATCGTGCTCGGCGATTCCAACATCGTTACCAACAGCGGGATGATCACCGTCGGTGCGCTCGGCGTCGGCGTGGACGTCAGTGCGTTCTCGACGATCAACCAGATCGTTAACACGGGCACCATCACCGTCGGCGCCAACGGCACGGGCATCCTGGTGAGCAACAGCGGCAGCGTCTTCAACTCCGGCACCATCAACGCCGGTGCATCCGGCGCCGTCGCAATCGACTTCTGCGGCTGCGGCAACAACACGCTCACGCTCGGCCCCGGCAGTGTGATCAACGGCCAGGTGCTCGCCTCCGGCACCGACACGTTCCAGCTCGGCGGCACCGGCAAGGACACATTCGACCTCGGTCTGATCGGCGTCGGTCTCCAATACGATGGCTTCTCGACCTTCAACAAGGTCGACAGCTCGACGTGGACCGTGACCGGCACCGGCAGCCAGGACTGGAACGTGTTGGGCGGCGCGCTCATTCTCGCCGGCACCATCAACGGCAATGTGGGCGTCGCCACCGGCGGCACTTTTGGTGGCGTCGGCAACGTCAACACCGTCAACGTCAATGGCGGCACGGTGGCGCCGGGTCTTCCGACCGGCACGCTCAACGTGAACGGCGATCTCACCTTGACCAGCGCGTCGACCTACATGGTCCAGGTCTCCGGTGCGAGCAACGGCATCGCAGTCGTGACCGGAACCTCGACGCTCAATGGCGCAACCGTCGCGGTCGTTCCGATCGGCACGATCGCAAAGCACTATACGATCCTGACCGCGAACACGTTGCCCGACACGTTCAATCCCGTTGTCACGGGTCTGTCGCCGAACCTGCATGCGACGCTGAGCTACGATCCCAACAACGTCTTCCTCGATCTCGCTTTGGGCTATGGCGGGGGCCTCAACATCAATCAGCAGAATGTCGCCAACGTCCTGACGCGAATCTTCAACACCACCGGCAGCCTGCCTGTTGCACTCGCCAACCTCACGCCGCAAGGTTTGACGCAGGCCTCGGGCGAGCCTGCAACGGGATCGCAGCAGACGACGTTCAATGCGATGAACCTGTTCATGAGCCTGCTGACCGACGTCGTCGGTGCGGGGCGCAGCGGTGTATCGGGCGCGACGCCCCATGCCGACGAGACAACTGCGAATCCCTATGCCACGACCGGCAAGGGCCCGCATGACAAGAATGCGCGCAACGCCTTCGCCTCGATTGACCGCAAGGCGCCGGCGACAACGTTCGAGCAGCGCTGGGACGTGTGGGCGGCGGGCTACGGCGGCTCGCAGACCACCGACGGCAATGCCGGCCTCGGCTCGAACACCACGAGCAGCAGCGTCTACGGCACGGCCGTGGGCCTCGATTACCGCTTCTCGCCATCGACGATTGCGGGCTTTGCGCTTGCCGGCGGCGGCACCGGCTTCAACGTCAACGGGCTCGGCTGGGGGCGCTCGGATCTGTTCCAGGCCGGCGCCTTCGTGCGTCATTCGGCGGGACCTGCCTACATCACCGCGGCGCTTGCCTATGGCTGGCAGGACGTCACGATCAACCGCGTCGTGACGGCCGCCGGTTACGACCAGTTGCGGGCGCAGTTCAACGCCAACGCCTTGTCGGGCCGCATCGAGGGCGGCTATCGCTATGCCATGCAATGGGCCGGCGTCACGCCCTATGCCGCGCTCCAGTCCACCTTGTTCAGCCTTCCGAGCTATGCAGAGGCAGCCGTGGTCGGCAGCAACGTCTTCGCGCTCAACTATGCGGCCAAGGACGTGACCAGCACCCGCACCGAACTCGGCCTGCGCGCAGACAGGTCGTTTGCCGCGGCGGGCGGCCTGGTGACGCTGCGCGGCCGGCTCGCCTGGGCGCATGATTACAACCCGGACCGCATCGTCGGCGCGGTGTTCCAGACGCTGCCGGGATCGTCCTTCGTCGTGAACGGTGCCGCGCAGGCGCGTGATTCGGCTCTGACCTCGGCATCGGCGCAGATGAACTGGCTGAACGGCTGGTCCGCGTCTGCGACCTTCGAGGGCGAGTTCTCGAACCTCACCCGCTCCTACGCCGGCAAGGGCATCGTACGTTACGCCTGGTGAGGCGTGGTTGCTGGATCAGGCGGAAAGAGCGTCACTGCTTCTTCTGTGGCGGTTTGCGCGGCGGGCGCGGTGCTGCGGCGGGCGTGGGCGTGCCGCTCATCTTGTTGGCGGCCTCGCTGACGTCGAGCAGCGAGCGGCGGATGTCTTCGAGATAGCCGGCCGATTTCTTCCTCATGGTGTCGGCAAGCTCGTGCAGCCCCTTTATCTTTTCGAACAGTTCGTCGGCCTTGCCGTCAACGAAGCCGGGCACTGCGCCCTCGATCCTCGTGACAGCCTTGTCGAAGCCCGCGAAGGCGCTGTCGACCTTGGCCATGACGGAGTCGATTTCGCCGCCCTTGCTCCGGAGGTCGGCGGTGTAATCTTCGAACGTGCGCAGGCCCTCCTTGATCGCGGGGGCGTTGCTGACGATCGTACGGTCGACGCTGTGCAGGGTGTCGACGATGGTCTCGGCGTCGCTGAGGTCGGCCGTCAGCACGGGGACGCCGTCCGCGTCCAGCGGCACCGGCGGCGCGGAAGGCGCGCCACCGATCAGCGAGATCGCGGCAATGCCGGTGAGGCCCTGGAACTCGATGCCGGCTACGGTGTCCTTGCGGATCGGCGCAGTATTGTCGAGCATCACCAGCGCCACGATCCTGCGCGGACTGTCCAGCTTGATCGACAGGATCTGGCCCGCGGGCACGCCGTCGAAATTGACCGGGCCGCCGCGGCGCAGTCCGGAGGCCGAGCCGCCCTCGAACACCACGCGCAACTGGCTGCGGCTCTGGATGGTGCGCCATTTCTGCACGCCGAGCACGCCGCCGAACGCCACGGCGATCGCCGCCAGCGTCGCCGTTCCAATCACCAGATGACTCGCGCGTGCCATGCGGGAGGTTTTACGGCCAAAGCAGGGAAGTTGGAAGGAGCCCGGATGGGGCTCGGGCCGCAATATTAGGACGGGCGGGTTAAAGACTTGTCCGACGTCGCTCGAAAAGCGAAGGCGGCAGCGTAACCCCCACTTCTTCCTTCCACTCAATCGGCGGAGGACGCTGCGTCGATTCGTCCTGCGGCGCCGCGCGATATCAGTGCCCTGACGCGCGCCTTGCCGCGGCGTTGTTGAGGACGATCAGGGCGTCGACGGCGACGCCCGTCCTGGTATTGATCAGGAACGGGTTGATGTCGATCGATGCGATCCGCTCGCCGGCATCCGCGATCAGATTGGACAGGCCGACCAGCGCCTTTACCGCGGAGGCTTCGTGCAGGGCCGGCTTGCCGCGATAGCCGCGCAGCTTGATCCCGGCCTTGGTGCGGCCGATCAGAAGCCGCGCCTCGGCCTCGTCCAGCGGCGCACCGGCGAGCGCGACGTCCTTCATCAGCTCGATGTCGATGCCGCCGGTGCCGAACAGCACGACCGGCCCCATCTCGGCATCGAGCGAGGCACCGACCACGAGTTCCAGCTCGGCCTTGACCTGCTGTGCGATCAGGATGCCGTCGAGCTTCGGCTTGCCTTTCAGCTTCGCGACCCGTGCGGTGATGTCGGCAAACGCCTTCTTGACCTCGGCGGCGCTGTTCAGATTCAACACCACGCCGCCGATGTCGGACTTGTGCAGGATCTCGGCGCTGACGAGTTTTGCCACGACCGGGAAACCGATCTGCTTGGCGATTTTCACCGCCTCGGCCGCCGTCTGTGCGATCGCTTCCTTCGAGATCGGAATGCCGTAGGCCTTCAGCAGCTTCTTCGAGGCGACCTCGTCGAGCGCGGCACCGCTGGCCGATGTCAGCGCCTTCTCCAGCACGGCGCGCGCGGCGGGTTTCGAGCTAGAGACGATATCGGGCACTTCCTTGCGCAGCTTGGCGTAGTTGAGCAGCGACTTGATCGCGGTCACCGCGCGGTCCATGCCCTGCATGACCGCGAGATGCGGCAGCGATTTGCGCAACGTCTTGGTGAACTCGGTGAAGCCGATCGACATCGCGCTGATATAGATCACGGGCTTGCCGCCCTCGCGCGCCATCTCGTCGACGATGCGCAAATTGCGCTCTCGCAGCTCGTGCGGAGCCTTCGGCAGTTCGGCATCGACGATGACGATGTCGATATCGGGATCGTCGATCATCAGCTTGATCGACTTCATATAGACGGAGGGATCGACCACCGCTGCAAAGCCGGCGTCGAGCGGGTTGCCAACGATCGAGCCCGGCCCGAGCATCTTCGCCAATTCGGCGCCGACATGCGGGCTCAGCGGCGCAAAGTTCAGGCCCTCGGCATAGAAGGCATCCAGCAGCATGCCGCGCTTGCCGCCCGACAGCGTGACGGCGGCGAGCCGGTCGCCTTTGGGCACGGCGGAATGAACGAAGCACTCGGTGGTCTCGATCAGCTCGTCGAGGCCGCCGACCCGGATCACCCCTTCGCGCGTCGCGACGGCGTCGAACGTCTCGATCGAGCCCGCGAGCGCGCCGGTGTGGGCCATCGCCGCGGCGCGGCCGCCTTCCGAGGCGCCGAGCTTGAGCGCGATCACGGGCTTGCTCGCGGCGCGCGCCGCCTTGCAGGCGTCACGAAACGCCTTGGTGTTGCGCACGCCCTCGAGATAGACGACGATCACCTTGATGCTCGGATCCTCGGCGAAATAGCGCATCAGGTCCGGCGTCTCGAGTCCGGCCTCATTGCCTGATGTCACCATGTACCCGACACCGACGCCGCGATCCTCCAGCGCCTGGCGGATCGCCATGACGATGGCGCCGGACTGCCCGGCGATCGCCACCGCTCCCTGCTCCATGGTGACGACGCGGTCGTCGATGTTGGTGAAGAGCTTTTCGCCGGCGCTCAGATTGCCGAGGCAATTTGGACCGGTGACGGCAAGACCCGTCTCGCGTATCGCCGCTTGCAACTCGGCTGCGAGCTTCTGGCTTTCCTCGTCCTGCAGCTCGCTGAAGCCGGAGGTGACGATGGTGGCCGACCGTGCGCCGGCTGCGGCGGCGTCGCGGATCACCTGCACCGCAAAGCGCGCCGGCACCAGCACCAGAACGTGGTCGGGCTTCTCCGGGAGGCTTGCGAAGTCCTTGTAGCAAGGCACGCCCCAGATGGTTTCCCGCTTGGCGTTGACCGGATAGAGGCCGCCCTCATACCCGTACTTGATCAGATTATTCCAGATGCGTTCGGCATAATTGCCGGGCTTGTCGGTCGCGCCCACCAGCACGATGTTGTGCGGGTGCAGCATGGCGTGGATGCCCTTGACGATGTCTCCGGCGTCGGGCGATGGAGACCAGGGGCGCGGAGAAACCGATGCGGCGGGCACTTGAGCTTCCATGCGCTTCCCTTCACTTCTTGTTCTTGTTGCAACGAGCCGATGCGCGCCGGCTTCGGGGCTGATCGCGCCGCTCCATGCCGCGAGACGGAATGGGCAGGACGTGACGACAAGGCTAGCATCAGCAGACTTTTGGCGAAAGTGCGAACGGTCCGGCAAGATGCTAGGAATCGCCACCCTCATTCTTCCCAATGGTAGTCATGCCGCTGCTGTCCATCGTGGTGCCGACCCTCGATCGTCCCGACACGCTTCGCCACGCGCTCGCGACCATGGCGTGCCAGCCGGCGCATGCAGATTGCGAATTCATCGTTCAGAACAATGGTGGCAATCCCGAGATCGCGAAGATGGTCGCAGATCTCCAGGACGATCGCTTCAGGCATTTTGCCAGCGAGACCGTTCTGACCATGACCGACAATTGGGAGTCGGCGCTCGGCCACGCCTCAGGCGAGTACATCGCCTTCCTCGGCGACGACGACGGGTTGATGCCTTATGCATGCGCCACGGCATCGGAGATGCTCGCTGGCCGAAGGATCGATCTCCTGAGCTGGGACGCCTACACCTACTATTGGCCGGGCTACTATCACCCGGCCTTCCGCAACCGGCTGCTCGCCGAGATCGACCTGACTTCATCGGCAAGGCGCGTCTCGTCGCGACGCGAGCTGGCGCGCATCGTCGGGTTCCAGGCCCACTATGCGCACCTGCCGATGATCTACAATTCATTCGTTCGCCGCAGCGTCATCGACCGGATGCGAGCGGCCGGTGGCCGCTATTTCATTGGCCTGTCGCCCGACGTGGCGTCCGGTATCGCCAATGCTGCGCTCACCGACAGTTTCGTCCGCCTGTCGCGGCCTCTGAGCATGGCCGGCTTCTCGCAGCATAGCACCGGTCACGCGCTGTTCTTCGAGACCACTGACCTGCTCGAGACGCCGCGCGGGTCGCGCGATTTCGGGCCCATCGACGACGAGCCCCAACTCCCCGATCTCAATGCTCTCCAGCTCTTCATTGCCAAGGACATGCTTGTCCTCAAACGCCTGTTGCTGGCGAATGACGATGATGTGCGGCTCGACTTCAAGGCGCTGGCACAGGCGCTCGCGACCGACATCAACCATCGACCGCCGCTGTATGATCGAACCGTGCAGACCATCGGCGAACTCGCGCGCACGCATGGATTCGACGTCGCCGACATCATCATTCCGGCCCGCCTTGCGGATCGGCCGCCGCCAGCCAAGGGTGTTTCCGTCATCGGGCAGAACCGCGTGCTTTACGAGCTGGACGGTTGGGCGCTCGGGCTCAATTCGATCGCGGATGCAGTGCGTGTGCTTGCGCAGTTCGTTCCGGGTCAGGAACCGCTCGATCCGACCGAGCTGAAGGCTCCCGAGTCCTCGCCGGTTCTCGGCGCAAAGCAGCTCGGCTTCGCACATGGCGGAGCTGGTGTTGCGGCGTTGATCGAGGGATGGAGTGATCCGGAGCAATGGGGCACCTGGTCCATTGCCAAAAATTGCGTGCTCCGCTTCGAGGTCAATCCCGTTCCGTCACGACCGGTCGAGCTTGTGCTGGCATGCCGGGCCTTCGTGTCCGACAACAATCCGCAGTTGCGGGCGGTTTGCCGCGTCGGCAACGGAGCGCCGCAGCAGCTGACATTCTCGAGAGAGGCGTTCTCAGGCTCGCGCAGGTTGACGCTCGATCCGGCCGCGATTGCCGCCGATGGGACGTTGACCATCAGCCTCTCGCTATCCGATCCACGCTCGCCGGCGGATCTCGGGCTGAGCTCCGACGCGCGTCCCCTCGGCATCGGTCTCGAGCGGATCTGGCTCGATCACGATGTCCGTGCGACGTGAGGCCGGATTGCCGCCTGTTCAGTACCGTAGCAGGCCCAGCTTGTGGGCGTAGTGAAAGGCCACCTGCCTCGCGAGATAGGGAGCGATGGCGCTGCGGATCTGCAACTGGGTCGGATCGAATCCGAGGGTGCGGCGTCGCAAGATGCCCATCTCCCTGATGCCGATCGCGTAGGTCGATGCCGTCTTCTGGGCATCATGAATTCTGAAGCAGGCGAGGAATCGCGGCAGGCGAACGAAATTAAACCCCGCTTCCTGCGCGCGAAGAATGAAGTCCCAGTCCATTGCGTAGTGGAAGCTTTCGTCGATTGGTCCGATCCTGTCCCACACGCGCTTGCGCCAGAACATCGTCTCCTGAGGAATATAGTCGGCATATTGCAGCGCGCGTCCGTCATGGGGCGGCAGCACGGCGCGGCCGACTTCGAGCCCATCGCGATCGACGAAGACGCGATGGCCATAAACGATGTCGACATGCGGATGCGACGTGAAGTAGTCGGCGACATAGGCCAGCGTCCCCGGCAGCAGCATGTCATCGCTGTTGAGATAGGCCATGATCTCGCTGTGGATGCCGGCGAAGCCGAGATTGATGGCGTGTGACTGCCCATTGTCAGGCGCACTCTTCCAGCTGATGCTCTCGCCACGGCTCTTCAGGAGATCGACCGTGCCGTCGATCGAGGCGCCGTCCTGGACGTGGTAATGCAGGTTCGCATAGTTCTGGCCGACGATGCTGTCGATCGTGGCGCCGAGATATTGCCCCTGGTTGTAGCTCGGCGTGACCATCGCGATCCGCGGTGGGTTCTCGCCGATCGGAGGAGGCGGCGGGAAAGCCGTCAGGTTGAGCAGGCGCGGCGGATATTGCTCGAAGGTCCACATCGGCGGACGCCGCCAGAGGCTGCGCAGCGAAGATCGCCTTTGCCCGGCGGCGACGAGATCCAGATTCCTTTCCAGGAGCGCGACGCGATTTTCGAGCTGCTCCAACCGCTGCTCGAGGCGCTGCCTGAACTCTTCGTCCATCTATCGGTCTTTCAGAAAATCACAACGTATAAATCAATGGGCCATTCTTATAGGTCTCCGGCCGGTAGCGCCAGTTCAAGCGCCCGTTGACACGATGCTCCGGCAGGTCCGGCGTGATTTGGAGATGCTCGATCGATCCGCAACAGGCGGATTGCGAACGGCTATTCACCTGTTTCGATCGAGGTGGCATGCAGGATGTAACGCTCCGGACCGGGCATGACGGCATCGAACGGCCAGCACGTCGCAAGCACGAGTTCCACGCCCTGCGCCGCGGGATCGATGCCCGAGGCGTCGTCACGGACGACGGCCGAATAGTCCGCGCGGTAGCGGAAATGTTTGCCGTCGCGGCGTGTGATGTCAATGACGTCTCCGACGGATACACGCCGCAGAAAGCGGAAATGTGTGTCACGGTGCGCGGCATATACGGCAACCCCGCGCTCGCCGGCGTCAGCCGTTTGGGGGATATGGCCGGGCCCGAAGGCAAGCGCCTGGCCGCTGGTGCCTTCCAGAACGATGGCGCTGGCGCCGATCCGCTTCACCTCGATCCGCGCTACCGGCCACGTGTCGGCCCATGACCATGGCTTGATCACCTCGCCCGTTGCTACGCTTCTGTCGAAGGCGCGCTCCAGCAGCGCTTGCGCCAGCCACGCCTTGGCGTGGATGTAGGCGCCGTCGCCGAACAAGATGAGGCCGACCAGGGCCAGAACCAGGGGGGATAAGAGGCGAGGCATTTGTCGCTACGTAAGCAATGACCCAAAAAGGCGCGCGCGGCCGTTGTGTACGGGACGGGCGACCGCGCGCGCTAACAGAGGAGTTCGGGGAGGCTCCTCTCTCAAGCGGCGTCGGTGAGCAAGAGCCGACGCCGGTTGAACAAGAACAGGGTTAGGGCGAGCACGATCAGGATCAGACCCGCGATCATCTTCAGCTCGGCCGAGGTCGCCGTCTTGGGCAGACGGATCGCATCGGGCGATGCAGGAGCCGGACGCCGTGCCGCCGGCGAGCTACGCGCATCGGCATGGCGTTCACGCAATTGTGCCGGGATCTGCGGCCGTTCGCCGAATACTTTCTCGAAGTCCCAGCCGGCCGGCAGGTTGATTGGCAATTCGCTGAGCTTGAGCGGCGCGCCTTCTGGCCGGCTCGGCGTCTTGTCGACGGCGACGAGGCTGGTCAGGCGCGTGACGATCTGATGGTCGAGCGCCAGCGCCAGGATCGCCTTGTCGGCCGCCTCCGGTGCGAGTTCGCGCATCGCGCGCGCCACTTCGGCGTCACCTATCTTGCGTCTGGCCCAGAGTTTCGACAGGCCGTTGCCTTCGGCGGCATTTTGCAGCTGCAGCGTCATCGACCATGGACGATCACCGACGCGTCCTTTGATTTCGAGCGAGCCTGCAAGCTTGTCGAGCTTCGCCGCCAGCACCAGCGGCTCGTCGCGGTAGACGTCGGGGATGATCGCCGGGGTGACGTCGGCCTTGGCCTCGGAGAATTTCGCGGTGAGCCCGGTCACGGCCGGATTTTCCAGCTTGGCGAACAGGCCGCGCATGCGCTCCTCCACCTGCTCGACGGAGCCGATATGAGTGAAGGCACCACGGCCGAGCTCGGCGGCGCGTGTCATCAGATAGGTGTTGGGCGCCGACCCGATGCCGACCATGAAGATGCGCGAGCGGCCGCGCATCGACGTGATGGTTTCGAACAATTGCTGCTCGTTGCCGATCGCGCCGTCGGTCAGGAAGACGACCTGGCGAACCATGCCGGTGTCGCCGAGCTTGTCGGCCAGCGCAGCGCGCATCGCCGGCACCATCTCGGTGCCGCCGCGCGCCTGCAACGCACTCACGAACGAGGTCGCCTCGCCGACATGGGCAGCGTCGGCCGGGACGGAAGCCGGAAACAGCAGGTCCATGGTATCGTCGAAGCGGATGACGTTGAAGCGATCGGTCGGCTGGAGCCGGGACAAAGCGTAAGCGAGGCTCGCCTTGGCCTGGACGATCGAGGTCCCGCCCATCGAGCCCGAATTATCGATCACGAACACGACCTCTCGCGGCAGCGGCTTTTGCGTCGCCTGCTCGGCGCCGGGCGGGGTGACGAAGGCGAGCAGATAGTCGGCGTCGCCGACACGTTCGCGGAACAGGCCGACCGACGGTGCCGTCTCGGCGGCGGGCTTCCAGGTCAGCTCGAAGTCGCAGTCCGCCGGCACGGTGCCATCCGCAAGCGTGACGATCCGCGTCACGCTCTCCGGGCTTTCGATCTTGACGTTATGGTGGTGGCTTCTGACCTCGCCGAGCGCGAAGCCGGCCTTCAGGCGCACCGCGATGCTGGTTGGATTGACCGGTGCATTGCTGGCGGGATTCAGCACGGGCGGCGAGATGCGGTCACGGTCCGGCACGGGATCCGAGGTCGCCGCGCCCCAGCCCGATCCGTCCTTGCGGAAGTCGACGCTCTGCACGATCGGCGCCGGATTGTAGCGCGGTCCGACCACCAGCGGCAGGCGCAGTGAGTATTCGTTGCCGCTTTGATGCACCGGCTCCTGATATTCGATCTGCACCAGCACGGTCTCGCCGGGCCCGATATTGGCGACCGAATTGGTGAAGATGTTCGGCCGTTCCTGCTCGGTGAGGGCCGCCTTCCGGCCGGCGCGGCGCGCCTCTTCGTAGATCACGCGGGCCTGCTGCCGTTCCTTGATGTCACCGAGGATGACGCGGTCGCCGACCACCATTTTCAGCGTATCGACGGCGCCGCCGGTCGCGAGCGGATAGACATAGGTTGCCTCGACCCAGTCCTTGGTCGGGTTGCGGAAGATTTGGGTGACGCGCGCGCGCAGCGTCGGGCCCGAAACCGTGACGTCGATGTCGGTGCCGAGGCGGATCGCTTCGGTGGTGGCGCCATCATCCTTCAGGAGCAGAGAGCCGGACTTGGCGTCGCCGGGCTGAAGCAGGCTCGCCTGCTCGATCGTTGCCGACCAACTGGTCCCGAAACTGACCAGCAGGGCCACGAAGGCCATCAGCATCACCGCGACGCCTTGGGCGAGCAGAAACAACCCGAGCTTGATCAGCGCCTTCAACATGGGGTGCTCGTCGTTGTCAGCTGTGTCGTAGGTGTCCATGGGTCTGCTCCGGAGGGGACGTTTGCTGGGCTCTGAGCATTCGCCGGGAGGGCCCGATTTCGCGAGCAGAATGATCGGTCATGTTCCGCCGCGGCCGGCCCGAGCGGGCCGCCGTGGGGCGCTCATGTGCGGTTTTGTGCTGGTTTGTCCGCCCTGCTACAGTGGCCGTGGAGCAGGGCCAGCGATGCAGATGCAGGACAAGATCACCGACAAGCAGCTTTCGGACGAGCAAAGCCGCGAGATCGCCGAGACCATTCGCGAGGAGCTCGCCAGGCGCCGGATCTCCCGGCAGACGCTGGCCGAGCAGGCCAAGCTGAGCCTGTCGACGCTCGAGAAGGTGCTCGGCGGCCGGCGCCCGTTCACGCTGGCGACGACGGTCCGGCTGGAGCAGGCGCTGGGCGTCTCCTTGCGCAACAACCCGGTCGTGACGGCGCCTCAGGCCGCCAATGATGTCGCTCCCGACAGCCTCGGCTCCTATGCGCATCGCGCCGTGACCTGGCTCGAGGACGTCTACGTCACGTTGCGGCCGTCGTTCGGCGACAAGGACGCGATCTTCGCGTACCGCACCGAGATCGTCTGGGAGCCAAAGGTCTCTTCGCTGGTCTTCCGCGAGGGGGATCGGACCGATTCGGCCTACGAGCACACCGGCGAGGTCGCCGTCCCGCATCAGTCGGGCTTCATCTACCTCGTCATCATCAAGCACGGCCAGCATCGCGTGATCACGGTGTCGCGGCCGACGGTCGCCGGCGAGATGTATGGAATCATCTCGACGCTCCGCGCCGGTCCTGGTTCGCAGCTGACGCCGATCGCGGCGCCGATCGCCTACGTGCCGCTCCGCAACGTCCCGAAGCCGTCTTTGGGGCGGGTCGGGCCCGAGGATGCCAACCACGCCTTGTATCGAAAGCACCTGCATCGCACGGTCGAGGAATCGTTCGCGCTGTTTTTGACGCTATAGTCCGCGAGAATTCGTCCGGAATGGCGTGGTATGCGTCTATAAGAGGGCATGCAAGACGCGTCCGCGCGATACGGCGGCAAGGCTCCGCTGTTCTCCATCATCATCCCGCTCGAATATCATCGCGGGCAATGGGAGCAGTCCTGGGTCGCTTGGACATCGCAGACCGTCGACAAATCGCTCTACGAGATCATCCTGGTCGTGCCGCCGGATTTCGTCGCGCGCGAAGAGCTGAAGGCGCAGGCCGGCGGACAGGCGCGCCTGGAATTCACCGCTTCGGATCACGACATCGGGCTCTGCGCATTCGGCGCCACCAAGGCCCGCGGCAGCTATCTGTTCTTCACGGAGTCGCATTGCCGGCCGGAGCCCGACGTGATCGAGCTGTGCCTCCGGGCGATCGACGCGCATCCCGATTGGGCCGCCTTCTCCTGCCGGTCGGTGCCGATCTGTCATAACAGGCTCTCGGAAGCCGAAGCCGCGATGTACCAGGCCGATATCGAATTCGGCATGAGGCAGCATCCCTGGCGCAAGGTGCTTGACCAGTGCTTCGTGACGCGGCGCGACGTCTATTGGGAATGCGGAGGTCTGCGCGAGGAGCTCGGCCATTTCGCCGAATGGGTGCTGGCCGCCGCCTATTACGCGAAAGGCCATGCCATCGGCTATCTCGAGGAGGCGCGCTTCCATCATTATTACATCGGCGAAATCGGCGAGCTCAGGACCTTCACGCTCGATTTCGTCGAGGGCGAGATCCGCTATCTCGGCGAGGCGCGGCGCGATCCCGGCAGCGAGCTGCTCGAAGTCCCGGTCGAATGGGTCGAATGGGCCGGGTTCGACGTATCGCTCGCCCGCGCGGCGTTGAATGCGCTCGTGCATTACAGCTTCCAAGGCCGCGGATGGAGGCGGCCCGATGAAAAACTGCGCGCCTTCTGGCGCTGGGGTCGATTGGCTTTCTTTGGCGATCGCCTCGTTTGCGTCGCCGCGCGGCTGGCCGTGATGCAGGCGTATCTCGGCCTGAGCGCGCTGACGGTGATCGGGTCAAGCGACGCAATTGCGCGATGGATGAGGCGCTACATTGCCGCGTTGATCCATCTGCAGCGGCTTGAATGCATTCGTCGCATGCGTGGCCACGCCGGGCCGGCGGCGAAATTCCTGGGAGACCGCGTTCTCGGGCAAGCCGGATTTCATGGTCTCGAATCCTCAGCCGGGCACGTCTTCCGCTGGAGCGAGCCGCAGGCCGCCGTTCGCATCCAGGGCAGCGCGGGTCGCAACACCGTCCTGATCCGAAGCCCTGCCTTGCGCGCACCGCTGCGCGAGATCGGTGCGCATTTCTATCTCGAGGGCGTGCGCGTAGATGCCTCCGCAATCGCCATCGGCGCCGACAGCTACGCGATCGACCTCGATCTGCCGCCATCAGGCGTCGCTATCCTTGCGTGGTCATGCCCAGTGTTGACGGGGATTGGCGATTCCCGCCGTCTTGGGCTTTCCGTGGCGTCCATTGAGGTGAGCCAGGTTACCGGAGTTCGATCCAGTCCTAGAGCATGATCTGGAAAAGTGCCTTGCGACTTCCGCGAAGATCATGCCGTGGGCCGCTAGTCCACCTCCGAGTCGAGCCGCCCCTGATGGGACGGCTCCGGATTGTCGAACAGGGGCGTGCGCGAAAACTAGCCTCCGGTCTCGGCGCTGATGATATCGCCAAACAACTCCCACTGGCCCTTCTTGAAGCGCCACATCTTGAGCTGCTCGATCGGCGCGAAGTCCGTGGCGGAGGTGTTGACCTTGATCCCGGGGATCAGGGTATCGGGGGCGAAGTCCTTGAGACTCGCAGCCTGCTTCATGACGTTCTCGCGGGTGAGATTGTCGCCGGCCTGCTTCAGCACCTGCACCATGGTCTGGGATGCCGCGTAGCCATAGGCCAGGTTTGCGTCCGAGATGTTGGCACCCGGCATGTACTTGTCGATGAATGTCATGAACTTCTTCATGCCCTCGTCATCCTTCCACTGCGGATCGGAGGGGTCCTTGAGATAGCCGGCCGACAGCACGCCTTCGGAGGCCTCGAGACCGGCGGGCTTCATCACCGCGCCGATCGACACCGAGACGTCGGTCATCAGGTGCATCGGCTTCCATTCCAGCTCGGCGATCTTCTTGATGGCCTGCGCCGCGAATTTCGGGGTCGCGATGTTGACGAAGACGTCGGCACCCGTGCCTTTGAGCTTGACGATATGGGCGTCGATCGACGGTTCCGACGTTTCGTAGCTCTCCTCGGCAACGATCATCTTGGAGGCCTTGTCACCGAACACGTCCTTGATGCCGGCGAGGTAATCCTTGCCGAAATCGTCGTTGGCATAGAAGATCGCGACCTTGCCGTCCGGCTTCTCCTTCAGGATGTATTTGGCGAAAATCTGGGCTTCGACCCGGTAGCTGGGCTGGAAGCCCATGGTCCAGGGGAAGTTCTTGGGATCGTTCCACTTGCTGGCCCCGGTGGCGAGGAACAGCTGCGGCACCTTCTTGGCATTGTGATACTTCTGCACGGCGGTCTGCGTCGGCGTGCCCAGTGCGTTGAAGATCAAAAACACCTCGTCGCTCTCGATCAGCTTGCGGACCTGCTCCACGGTCTTGGGCGGCGAATAGCCGTCGTCATAGGAGATCCAGTTGATCTTGCGGCCGTTGATGCCGCCCTGGTCGTTGATCATCTTGAAATAGGCTTCCTCGGTCTTGCCGATGATGCCGTAGGCCGAAGCGGGGCCGGAATAGGCTTCGACATTGCCGATCTTGATCTCGGTGTCGCTGGCGCCGGTGTCGTATTTCTTCTGCGCCAAAGCGCCCTGGGTGGAGAGCACTGTCAGGGCAGTCGCCGCGGCGAGCAGGACGAGTTTCTTGTTCTTCATGGAAATTCCTTGGGGTTTCTTGTTGGAAGGAGCAGGCACGTCAAAAAGCAAAAGCGCCCGCGAGGGGCGCTTGGGGTCAGGCGTTGGCGACTTTCTTGTCGACCTCGGAGGTGACTGAGAAGTCCTTCCGCAAGGTCGGCTTGTGGATCTTGCCCGTGGCGTTGCGCGGCAGCGCGTCGACGAAGCGGATCTGGCGTGGGCATTTGAAGCGCGCCAGATTGGCCGCGCAATGCGCGATGACATCGGCCTCGGTGAGCTTTTGTCCCGGCTTGACCGCAACAATGGCAAGGCCCACTTCACCCCATTGCGGATCGGGAAGGCCGATCACCGCGGCTTCCGCGATCGCGCTGAGCTGGTGCAGGACGTTCTCGACTTCGGCCGGATAGACATTCTCGCCGCCGGAGATGTACATGTCCTTCCAGCGGTCGACGATGTAGTAGAAGCCCTCTTCGTCGACGCGCGTCGCATCGCCGGTGTGCAGCCAGCCGTCTGTGAAGGAGGTCTTGTTCGCGTCCGGCCTGTTCCAGTAGCCGGGCGTGATGTTGGGTCCCTTCACCCAGAGCTCGCCGAGTTCGCCGACATCGGCATCGGTGCCGTCGGGCCGCACGATGCGCACTTCGGTGTGCAGCACCGGCTTGCCGGCGGATCCCGCTTTCCGCGCCGCGTCCTCGCGGTCGAGCACCAGCACCGCCGGCGAGGTCTCGGTCATGCCGTAACCCTGCTGGAGCGCGACGCCGCGCGCCTCCCACACCTTCAGCAGCGGCACCGGCATCGGTGCGCCGCCGACACCGCCGACGATGAGCCGGCTGAGGTCGGTCGTCGCGAAGGCAGGGTGTTGTGCCATGAACTGGTAGATCGCCGGCACGCCGAAGAACACGTTGATACCCTGGGCAGGATCGTTGATCAGGCCGAGCGCGGCCCCGGGATCGAACGCGCGCATGATCATCACGGTGCCGCCGGCATGAAGCACCGGATTGGTGTAGCAATTGAGCCCGCCGGTGTGGAACAGCGGCAGCACGGTGAGCAGCACCGAGGCCGGTCCGATGCAGGCGGGACCGCCGAGATTGACGCAATTCCAGAAGGTCATGCCGTGGGTGATGGTTGCGCCCTTGGGATGCCCCGTGGTGCCGGATGTGTACATGATGGTCGAGACGTCATCGAGCGTGACCTGCTCGATCGTCTCCAGCGGCTTTGCTGCCGCGATACCGGCCTCGTAGGACCCGCCGGGGCCGAGCAGCAGGCTGGTCGCGATGCCGCAGAGCCTTGCGACGGCAAGCGCGGTCTCGGCGAGATCCGTGTCATGGATCATCACCTTTGGCGCGCAATCGGCGGTGATGAACTGAAGCTCGGGAACGGTGAGCCGGGTGTTCAGCGGCACGAAGATCGCGCCGAGGCGGCCGCAGGCGAACTGCACCTCCAGAGTATCCGTCGTGTTCAGTGCCAGCACTGCGACGCGGTCGCCGCGTGAGATGTTCAGCGTGTGGCGCAGGAGTGAGGCGAGGCGCGAGACGCGGCGGTCCAGCTGCGCATAGGTGAAGCGGCGCTCGCTCGCGAGGTCGATCACGGCGACCTTGTCAGGGGTACGGCGGCCATGATGAACGATCCAGTCGTAGTAACGAACGGCCAAGAATTCCTCCCTCGGCGACGTGTGCCGCCCGCGTCCCAAATTGTCGTGCAACATGCCCGGCGCGGCCCTGGGGGCCAGCCGGAGTTGGTGCATCGACTTCTTTTTGATGAGGAGTTGGCGCGCGAGGGGGTAAAATCGTCTTGCGTTGAGTTGCTAGGCCGTAGCGTGCCATGAGAGTGGTTCGCCGGTCAGCCACTCTGCGCAAGTGAGCCGCCAATGTTCCGGCCATGGTGAGCGAGACGAATCCGTCCGCAAGGCAAGACTGCGATGAAGAGCCCGTTCTATACCGCCGAGCATGACGCCTTCCGCGACATGATGCGCCGCTTCGTCGAGAAAGAGATCACCCCGTTTGCCCATGACTGGGACGAGGCCGGCGAATTCCCGCGTGCGCTGTACCGCAAGGCGGCCGAGATCGGCCTGTTGGGGTTGGGATTCCCTGAAGAATATGGCGGGATCGCCGCTGACCAGTTCATGAAGATCGTGGCCAGCCAGGAACTGGCGCGGGCGGGCGCCGGAGGCGTCAGCGCCAGCCTGATGAGCCACACCATCGGCTCGCCGCCGATTGCGCGGGCGGCTCGGCCCGAGGTGAGGTCACGCGTGCTGCCGCAGGTGCTGTCAGGCGCCAAGATCTCGGCGCTTGCGATCACCGAACCCGGCGGCGGCTCAGATGTCGCGAACCTCGCGACGAAAGCACAGCGCGACGGCGATCACTACGTCGTGAGCGGCGAGAAGACCTTCATCACCTCAGGCATGCGCGCCGATTATCTGACAGTTGCGGTGCGCACGGGCGGCGAAGGCGCCGGCGGCGTCAGCCTGCTGCTGATCGAGGGCGACACGCCCGGCCTGTCCAGAACGAAACTGAAGAAGATGGGCTGGTGGGCCTCCGACACCGCGACGCTGCATTTCGACGCATGCCGCGTGCCCGCCGAAAATCTGATCGGCGAAGAGGGCCAAGGCTTCAAGATCATCATGCAGAATTTCAACAGCGAGCGCATGGGTATGGCGGCAGGCTGCACCGCCTTCGCCCGCGTCTGCCTCGACGAGGCGATCGCCTATGCGAAGGAACGCAAGACCTTCGGCAAGCCGTTGGCGCAACACCAGGTCATTCGTCACAAGATCGTCGACATGGCGCAGAAGGTCGCCGCAAGCCAGGCGATGCTCGAAATGCTGGCGTGGCGGCTCGAGCAGGGCGAGAGCCCGGTTGCGGAAATCTGCATGATGAAGAACCAGGCGACGCAGACCATGGCCTTCTGCGCCTCGGAGGCCGTGCAGATTTTCGGCGGCGCCGGCTTCATGCGCGGTATCAAGGCCGAGCGCATCTACCGCGAGGTCAAGGTCAACGCCATCGGCGGCGGCACCGAGGAGATCATGAAGGATCTGGCAAGTCGGCAGATGGGGTTGTGAAAGTCGGTCAATCCGGGGCGTGCGCAACGCGCACGATTCCGGAATCCATCGGGCCGCATACACTGTAGAGGAATGGATTCCGGGCTCGCGCTTCGCGCGCCCGGAATGACGAGAGGAAAGAATGCTGTTCACCGCCGACCACGACGACATCCGCCGTTCCCTGCAAAAATTCATCGCCAACGAGATCAATCCTCACGTCGATGACTGGGAGAAGGCCGACATCTTCCCGGCGCACGAGCTGTTCAAGAAGATGGGCAGCCTCGGCTTCCTCGGCCTGAACAAGCCCGTGGAGTTCGGCGGTTCGGGCCTCGACTACTCTTACGCGCTGATGATGGCGGAGGAACTCGGCGCCATCACCTGCGGCGGCGTGCCGATGGCGATCGGAGTGCAGACCGACATGGCGACGCCGGCACTGGCGCGGTTCGGCTCGGACGAGGTACGGCGCGAATTTCTGGCACCCTCGATCTCGGGCGATTTCGTCGCCTGCATCGGCGTCTCCGAGCCCGGCGCGGGCTCCGACGTCGCCTCGATCAAGACCCAGGCGCGCTCCGATGGCGACGATTATGTCATCAACGGCGGCAAGATGTGGATCACCAACGGCACCCAGGCGGACTGGATCTGCCTGCTCGCCAACACCGGCGACGGGCCCGTTCACCGCAACAAGTCGCTGATCTGCGTGCCCATGAAGAGTAGGGGCGTCACCATCGCCCGCAAGCTGGACAAGATGGGCATGCGCTCGTCCGACACCGCGCAGATCTTCTTCGACGAAGTCCGTGTGCCCAAGCGCAACCGGATCGGCGATGAGGGCAAAGGCTTCACCTACCAGATGATCCAGTTCCAGGAGGAGCGCCTCTGGGGCGCGGCGGCCTGCCTGAAGTCGCATGAATACATCATCAACGAGACCATCGAATACACCCGCAACCGCAAGGCCTTCGGCCAGAGCATACTCGACAACCAGGTCGTGCACTTCAAGCTGGCGGAGATGCAGACCGAGGTCGAGCTTCTGCGCGCACTGATCTATCGCGCCGCCGAGCAACTGGTCGCCGGCGAGGACGTCACCAAGCTCGCCACCATGGCCAAGCTCAAGGCCGGCCGGCTCGGCCGCGAGCTGACCGACGCCTGCTTGCAATATTGGGGCGGAATGGGCTTTACCAACGAGACGCCGGTCAGCCGCGCCTATCGCGATAGCCGCCTGACCTCGATCGGCGGCGGAGCCGACGAGGTCATGCTGATGGTTCTGTGCAAGATGATGGGCACGCTGCCCGGCAGCAAAGGAAGCTCCTGATGATCACGCTCTATCATTGCGACGCGGCGCGCTCCTTCCGTCCGCTCTGGATGCTGGAGGAGATGGGGCTGCCCTATGAGCTGAAGATGCTGCCGTTCCCGCCGCGGGTCTTCGCCAAGGAATATCTCGCGCTCAATCCGCTCGGCACGATTCCCTTCATGGTTGATGGCGAGACGAAGATGACCGAATCCTCCGGCATCTGCCACTATCTCGGCATCAAGCACGGTCCGACACCGCTGATGGTCGGCCCCGAGGATCCCGCCTATGGCGCCTTCCTGAATTGGATGTATTTCAGCGACGCCACGTTAACCTTCCCGCAGACGCTTGTGCTCCGCTACACCCAGCTCGAGCCGGAGGAACGCCGCAACCCGCAGGTCGCCGGCGATTACGCGAAATGGTTTCTGGGCCGGTTGCGCGCCGTCGAGGCAGCGACGGGGAATGCTGAAACATTGTGCGCTGGCCGCTTCACCGCGGCTGACATCGTGATTGGCTATGCGCTTCGGCTGGCCGAGAATATCGGGCTCGCCAAGGATTTCGGGCCAAATGTCGCGGCTTATTGGGCGCGCTTGCAGCAGCGCGACGGCTTCAAGCGCGCAGTTGTTGCGGAACAGAAGGCTGGCGCCGAGCAGAATGTTGCACCGCGCGCGAGGGCGTGAGCCTCCGCAGGTCGGGACTACGAGCCTGAATTGTGGTTCCGGGCTGGCACAGCGCCGTCCTGGAATGCCAACGCTTTGCGCCATGACAGCGCTATCGCGTCGTGACAGCGCCCAAATTTCCGCTAAGGTGACCTTCGTCCGCAGCGGCCAGAGAGCCGCGCGAGGAGGATCCCAATGGAAGATAAAGGTCGCGAATCCGACCATCTGATGCTGATCACGCCGGAGCGGGTATTCTATGCCGGTCTGCTCGGTCGCCCCCGCAAGCGGACCCCCGGCTGCTGCCATATCTATGTTGCGGTGAAAGGCAGCCTGCTTTTGACGCTCGACGACGTCCAGACGTCGGACGAGTTGATCGTGACCCTGCCGAACCAGCGCCACACCATCGCCAGCGACTATCGCACCGTCATCAGCGTGACGCTGGAGCCGGAGAGCATGCCGGATGGCGTGATCGAGGCCCTGGCCGAGCGGCTGCGGGGGCCGGACAAGGCCGCCTATGCCCGCAAGATTCTGGCCGCCTACGCGCTGCTTCGCCAGCGCCGCTATGGCGACATCACGACCGCCGAGTTCGATGAGATGTGCTTTGGCGAGGCATTGCCGCGGCGCGTGCTCGATCCTCGCGTGATGCGCGCGGTTGCGCGCATCGGGCGCTTCTCCGGCGAGCCGGTGACGGCCGATACCTGCGCAGCCGAAGCAGGTCTCTCCGCCTCGCGCTTCCTGCATCTGTTCAAGGAAGAGACCGGCATCTCGTTCCGTTCCTTCCGCGCCTGGAAGCGCGCGCGGCATCTGTTGCACTTCGCCAATCAGGATCTCAACCTCGCCCATCTCGCGCAGGACATCGGCTATCCCGACTCCACGCATTTCAGCCATTCGATCCGCCGCTTCTACGGATTGAAACCCCGCGCGATCTTCGTTGGCTCGCGCGACCTAGCGATCTACCGCAGCACAGAGACGGTGCGGCTCGCAGAGGCGAGTTGATGCTTCGTGGGGTGGGTTAGCGAAGTGTAACCTGCCACTTCTGTCTCTGCTGAATCCAAAGAGGTGGGTTACGCTTTCGGCTAACCCACCATACGGCATCTCGTTTTTCCAGCTTCTCCGCGCAAGAAGCCGCATGCCGCGCATCACATGATCGCAAACGTTGAATTCTCAACGTGCGAGACATTTTTGGCATGAGCGACAAGGCCGTCATCACCTGCGCGCTGAACGGCGTGCTCACCGACCCCAAGCAGCACAACGTGCCGGTCACGCCCGAGCAGATGGCGCGCGAGGCCAAGGCTGCGTTCGATGCCGGCGCCAGCATCATGCACATCCATCTGCGCCAGCAGGCGCCGGGCAAGGGACACCTGCCGTCCTGGGAAGTTGCCGTCAGCAAGGAGATCCAGCAGGCGATCCGCGAAGCCTGTCCGGGCGTGATCATCAATCACACGTCGGGCGTGTCGGGGCCGAACTACTCTGGCGCGCTCGACTGCATTCGCGAGACCAGGCCTGAGATCGCCGCCTGTAACGCCGGCTCGCTGAATTATCTGAAGGTGAAGGCCGACAACAGCTGGGCGTGGCCGCCCATGATGTTCGACAACGCGGTCGAGAAGGTGAAGGACTATCTCGACGTCATGAACGCGGTCGGCACCATCCCCGAGTTCGAATGCTTCGACGTCGGCATCGTCCGCTGCGTCGGCATGTACACGCAGGTCGGCATGTACAAGGGACCGCTCGAATATAATTTTGTCATGGGTGTCGCGTCGGGCATGCCCGCCGATCCCGAACTGCTGCCGATCCTGATCAAGCTGAAGCGGCCCGAGGCGCAGTTCCAGGTCACCGCGATCGGCCGCGAGGAGATCTGGCCGCTGCATCAGCGCTGCGCCGAGCTCGGCGGCCACCTGCGCACCGGTCTCGAAGACACTTTCTATCTCGCCGACGGCAAGAAAGTGACTTCGAACGGCCAGCTGATCGAGGCCATCGCCGCCTGCGCAAGGCGCGCGGGCCGCGAGATCGCAAGCCCCGCCGAGGCGCGGAAGATCTTTGGGACGAACAGGTAGTCACACACTCCGTCGTTCCGGGATGGCCCGAAGGGCCAGGCCCGGAATCCATAACCACGATTAGGAGCATGGATTCCGGGCTCGCGCTACGCGCGTTCTGGAATGACGGGCAGGAGCTTTGATGTCCATTCTCGAAAACACCATTTCCCCCGGCAGCGCGGCCTACCACGCAAACCGCGATGGCATGCTGGGCCTGATCGACCGCATGCGCGCGCTGGAAGAGCGCACGCGCACGGCGTCGGCGGCGGCCAAGGATCGCTTCCACAAGCGCGGGCAGTTGCTGCCGCGCGAGCGCGTTGCACTGGTACTCGATCCCGGCGCGCCATTCATCGAGCTGTCGACGCTCGCCGGCTATATGTTCGACGTGCCCGATGCGACCAGGAGCGTGCCGGGTGGTGGCGTCATCGCCGGCATCGGCTTCGTCTCGGGCATCCGCTGCATGGTCAGCGCCAATGATGCCGGCATCGACGCCGGCGCGCTGCAGCCTTACGGCCTCGACAAGACGATCCGCGTGCAGGAACTGGCGCTGGAGAACAAGCTGCCTTACGTGCAGCTCGTCGAAAGCGCCGGCGCCAACCTGCTGCGCTATCGCGTCGAGGATTTTGTTCGCGGCGGCAACATCTTTCGCAATCTCGCGCGCCTTTCCGCAGCGGGGCTTCCGGTCGTCACCGTCACGCACGGTTCTTCCACCGCGGGCGGCGCCTACCAGACCGGCCTGTCCGACTACATCGTCATGGTGCGCGGCCGCACCCGCGCTTTTCTTGCCGGGCCGCCGCTGCTGAAAGCCGCGACCGGGGAGATCGCGACCGAGGAAGAGCTCGGCGGCGCGGAGATGCACACGCAAGTGTCCGGCCTCGGTGATTACCTCGCCGAGGACGACCGCGACGCGCTTCGCATCGCGCGCGAGATCATGGCGGCGCTGGAATGGGAGCGGCCGGGCAAGGCGGCCCGGGAGTTCAAGCCGCCGCGCTACGACCAGGATGAGCTGCTCGGCATCATGCCGATGGACCACAAACGTCCCGTCGACATGAAACAGGTGATCGCGCGCATTGTCGACGACTCCGACTTCACCGAGATGGCGCCGAATTACGGCCCCGCCACGGTCTGCGGCCATGCCCGTGTCGAAGGCCAGGCGATCGGCATCATCTCCAACAACGGGCCGCTCGATCCCGCCGGCGCCAACAAGGCGACGCATTTCATCCAGGCGTGCTGCCAGACCCGTACGCCGATCCTCTACCTCAACAACACCACCGGCTACATGGTCGGCCGAGCCTATGAAGAAGCTGGCATGATCAAGCACGGCTCCAAGATGATCCAGGCGGTGACCTCGGCGACGGTGCCACAGATCACGATCTATTGCGGCGCCTCGTTCGGTGCCGGCAATTACGGCATGTGCGGCCGCGGTTTCCATCCTCGCTTCTGCTTCTCCTGGCCCAACGCCAGGACTGCCGTAATGGGTGGCGAGCAGGCCGCCGAGACCATGGCGATCGTGACCGAAGCCGCCGCGGCGCGCCGCGGCAAGCCGATCGAGAAGGACAAGCTGGAGGCTATGAAGGCACAGATCGTCGGCGTATTCGACGGCCAGATGGACGTATTCTCGACCAGCGCCCGCGTACTCGACGACGGCGTGATCGATCCGCGCGACACCCGCGCGGTGCTCTCTGAAGTTTTGGCCATCTGCCGCGAAGGCGACGCGCGCACGCCCCAGCGCATGCAGTTTTCGGTGGCCCGCCCATGAGGAACGGATCAGTGCAGCACCGGCCGTTCTTCAAAGTCTTGGTCGCCAACCGCGGCGAGATCGCGCTGCGCGTGATGCGCAGTGCGCGAAAACTCGGACTTGGCGTCGTTGCGGTGTATTCAGATGCGGATCGGGATGCGCTTCACGTGAAGCAGGCCGATCAGTCCGTGCGCATCGGCGAAGCCTTGCCGGCGCAGTCCTATCTGAACATCCCTGCGATCATTGCCGCGGCGAAAGCGAGCGGCGCGGACGCAATTCATCCCGGCTACGGCTTTCTCGCCGAAAACGAGGAGTTCGCGCAAGCTTGCAAGGATGCCGGTCTCGTCTTCATCGGTCCCTCGCCGCAGGCGATCGAGGCGATGGGCAACAAGGCCGGTGCCAAGGAGATCATGAAGAAGGCCGGCGTGCCCTGCGTTCCCGGCTATCAGGGTGCCGAGCAGAGCGACGAGGTCATGCTTGCGGAAGCCAGAAAGATCGGCTTCCCCGTCATGATCAAGGCGGTTGCTGGCGGCGGCGGCCGCGGGATGCGGTTGGTCACAGACGCCGCTTCGTTTCCTGATGCGCTGCGCAGTGCGCGGTCTGAAGCCAAGGCGGCATTCGGCGACGCCACCGTCATCCTCGAGCACGCAATCCAGAATCCGCGCCACATCGAGATCCAGGTGTTCGGCGACAGCCACGGCAACGCCGTCCATCTCGGCGAGCGCGACTGTTCGGTGCAACGGCGTCATCAGAAGCTGATCGAGGAGGCACCTTCACCGGCGGTCGCGCCGGAGCTGCGCGCGAAAATGGGTGACGTTGCGGTCGCCGCGGTCAAAGCGCTGCGTTATGAGGGCGCCGGCACGCTGGAGTTCCTGCTCGATGCCAGCGGCGCGTTCTACTTCATGGAGATGAATACCCGCCTCCAGGTCGAGCATCCCGTGACCGAAGCCATTACGGGGCTTGATCTCGTCGAACTCCAGCTGCGCGTCGCCCGCGGCGAAGCGCTGCCGGTGAAGCAGCAGGACATCAAGTTTTCCGGCCATGCCATCGAGGTGCGGCTCTGCTCGGAGGATGCCGCGCACGATTTCATGCCGCAGTCGGGTCGGATGGCGCTTTGGCAAGTACCTGAAGGCATCCGCGTCGAGCACGCGCTGCAATCGGGCTCGGAGATCCCGCCGTTCTACGATTCCATGATTGCCAAGGTGATCAGCCATGGCGCGACGCGCGAGGAGGCGAGGGGACGGCTGATCGGCGGCCTGGAGCAGCTCACCGCTTTCGGCGTGACCACCAACCAGGCGTTCCTGATGTCCTGCCTGCGTCATGCCGGGTTTGCCAAGGGCGAGGCGACGACGGCCTTCATCGGCGCGCATCGCGACGAGCTGCTGGCACCACGCCTGTCCGCGCCATTCGATATGGCGCTGGCGGGCCTGCTGCTCTACGTCACCAACCCGCGCGCCCCGTCGTGGCAGGCCGGTCGGAGCCTCGCCGCCACCTTTCCCTTGCCGGCGAAGATCGAGATCTCAGGTCAGACATACGAACTCGAAGTCACGCGCGAGCGCGATGGCGGTTACACTGTCGCCAGCGACGGCCGGCAAGACAAATTCGAAATTGATCAACTCGATTCCGACGCCATCCGCTTTCGCCACGACGGCGTGATGGACAGCGCAAAGTTCCTGCGCGACGGCGATCGGCTTTACGTCCAGCACCGCGGCATCCCGCTCGCGGTCAGCGATCTCACGCTCGCCGCGCCGAAAGCCACTGCCACCAATGGCGGTGACGGTAAGGTGCGCGCCGCCATGAACGGGCGCGTCGTCGCCGTATTGGTCAAGCCGGGTGACTCTGTCAAAGCCGGCCAGCCGGTGCTGACGCTGGAAGCAATGAAGATGGAGCACGTCCACAAAGCCGGCATCGACGGCGTGGTCGCCGCGATTGACGTCGCCGAAGGCGAGCAGGTCACCACGGGCAGGATCGTCGCCGAGATCGGGGCCTAGTCGGCGCGACAATCACCGACACCGTAGGGCAAAGGTGCAGGGGCGCCGGCTCATCGTCGTTTCTCATGGTGGAGAGGCGTGGTGGGCGCGCTCCGCCATGTCCCGACACGCATGGGATGCAGGAAGGTCAAGTTGTTTCAATGGGTTATATGAGGTGCAAGCCAATTCAAAATATATTTGAACATTGTTCGCGTTCTGGCTAAATACATTGAACATTGTTCAATTATGGAGCCGGCATGTTACGCGCCAATGATGCTGCCCAAGCGACCAAGCCCACACTCCCGTTGGTATCCCGCGGTCTCCCGTTCGCCGCGCCACAACGCCGCGAGAGCTATTTGCTCGGCGCGCTCTGCGCTCTGACGCTGACCGCGCTCCTCGCCCCGCCGCTGCCCGCCGCCACCTGGCACGTCCCGCACTTCGTCGACAGTCGCACCTGGCTCGGTGTGCCCAACGCCGGCGACGTGCTGAGCAATCTCGCCTTCCTCGCGATGGGCGTTTGGGGTTCGGAGCGGCTGCGCGCCCGCCCTGATGCGCCCGTGGGTGCAAGCTGGTTCTTCGTGGGACTGATCCTTACCTGCCTGGGTTCTGGCCTTTATCACCTGGACCCCGACATGCCGCAGCGGCTCGTGGCCGATCGTCTCGGCATGGCGGTTGCGTTCGCGGGCTTTCTGGGCATCGCGGCCAGCGAGCGCGTCAGCGTACGCGCCGGAGAGGCTGTGCTGGTGCTGATGATGATCGCGGGCGTGTTGGCTGCCTGGGTGGCACGCGAGAATCTCACGCCATGGGTTGCCGTGCAGTTCGGCGGCATGGCACTGGCGGTGGGACTTGCGCTGACGCGCCCCCGGCCTGGTGCGCGTGGCGTGCCGCTCGCTGGCGTGATCTTCTTTTATGTGCTGGCCAAGCTTTTCGAGCTGGGCGACGCGCTCATCTTCGATGCGACAGGACATATCGTCTCGGGCCATACGCTCAAGCATCTCGCTGCCGCGCTGGCGGCCTGGCCGGTGATCAGGTCGTTGGCGCCAACTGGCTCCGTCCCGTCCCGTCATTGAGCAGGCACGCCACCTGATGTCCGTCGCCCGCGTCCAGCAGCGCCGGCCGTTCCATCCTGCACCGGTCCATCGCAAAGCGGCAGCGGGTGTGAAACGCGCAGCCCGAGGGCGGATTGACCGGGCTCGGCACGTCACCATCGACCAACGGCGCGAGCTTCTTTGCGAGCGGATTGGCGACCGGCACCGAGGCCAGCAGCGCCTGCGTGTAGGGATGCCTGGGATTGCGGAACAGCTCGTCCTTGCCGGCGATCTCGACGATCCGGCCGAGATACATCACGGCGACGCGGTGGCTGATATGGGCCACCACGGCCAGATCATGCGCGATGAAGAGGTAGGAGAAGCCGTGCTGGCGCTGCAGGTCGATCAACAGGTTGATCACCTGCGCTTGGATGGAGACGTCGAGCGCGGACACCGGCTCGTCGCAGACGATCAGGCGCGGTTCGAGTGCCAGCGCCCGTGCGATGCAGATGCGCTGGCGCTGGCCGCCGGAGAATTGATGCGGGAAGTTGCGCATCTGGTCGGGACGCAGGCCCACCTGCTCGAACAACTTCGCGACCCGTGCCTCGAGCGCCTTGCCGCTGGCGAGCCCATGCACCGCGAGCGGTTCGCCGACGATGTCGCCGGCGGTCATGCGCGGGTTGAGCGAGGCAAACGGGTCTTGGAACACGATCTGCATCGAGCGCCGGTGCGGGCGCATTGCCGTCTTGGACAAATGGGTGATGTCCTCGCCGTCGAGCCTGATCCGACCCGAGGTCGGCTCGACCAGTCGCAACACGCTGCGCGCCACCGTCGACTTGCCGCAACCGGACTCGCCGACCAGCCCGAGGGTTTCGCCGGCACCAAGGGAGAACGAGACGCCGTCGACCGAATGCACGGTGCCGACCTGCCGGCGCAGCACGCCGGCGCGCACCGGATAATGCTTCTTGAGGTCTGTGACCTCGAGCAGAACCTCGCTCATGCCACCTCCGCGACGTCTTCCGCGCGCCAGCAGGCGGCAAGATGGCCGCTCCCCCAATCCGCCAGCGGCGGATATTCTGCCTCGCAGCGCTCGATCGCGAGCTTGCAGCGCGGCGCGAAGGCGCAGCCCTTTGGCAGCCGCACCAGAGACGGCACGGTGCCGGGGATTTCGTTCAGCCGCGCCTGTACCGGAACGCCGGCGGCCGGCACAGCCGGGATCGACGCCATCAGCCCGCGCGTATAGGGATGCTTGGGCGCGGCGAACAGCGCTTCGACGCTGGCTTCCTCGACCTTCCGCCCCGCATACATCACGATCACGCGCTGTGCGGTCTGCGCGACGACGCCGAGATCATGCGTGATCAGCACGAGCCCGGTGCCGAGCTCCTTCTGCAGGTCGAGGATCAGCGCCAGGATCTGCGCCTGAATGGTGACGTCGAGCGCGGTGGTCGGCTCGTCCGCAATCAGCAGCGCCGGCTGGCAAGCCAGCGCCATCGCGATCATCGCGCGCTGGCGCATGCCGCCGGAGAGTTGATGCGGGTATTCCTGCGCGCGCCGCGCCGGTTCGGGAATACGGACCAAACGCAGCATCTCGACGGCGATAGTCCGGGCCTCTTTGGCCGGGATGTTCCGGTGCAGCCGGACCGCCTCGACGATCTGGTCGCCGATCCGCATCACCGGGTTGAGCGAGGTCATCGGCTCCTGGAAGATCATGGAGATGCGGTTGCCCCTGACGGCGCGCATCTCCGCCTCACCCAGGGCCAGCAGGTCGGTGCCTTCGAGCGAGATGGAGCCGCCGACGATGCGGCCGGGCGGATCAGGCACCAGCCGCATCAGCGACAGCGCGGTGACGCTCTTGCCGCAGCCGGATTCGCCGACGATCGCCAGCGTCTCGCCGCGCTTCACGGTAAAGGAGAGGTCGTCGACCGCCTTGAACAGGCCCGAGTTGGTGAAGAACACCGTCTTCAGGTTCTTCACCTCGAGCACGAGATCGGATTTGTCGGTCATCAGCCGCGCTGCCGGGGATCGAGGATGTCGCGCAGGGCGTCGCCGAACAGATTGGCGCCAAATACGGCGAGGCTGATCGCGATGCCTGGGAAGATCACCAGCCACGGCGCGGTGCGGACATATTCGGCGGCTGACTCGGAGAGCATGCGGCCCCATGATGGATAAGGCTCGGGAATGCCGAGGCCGAGGAACGACAGCGAGGCTTCGGTCAGGATGGTCGACCCGAGTTGGGCGGTGGCGAGTACGATCAGCGGCGCCAGCGTGTTCGGCAGCACATGGCGGAGCGCGATGCGCATCTCGCTCATGCCGATCGACTTGGCGGCCTCGATGAAGGGCAGTTCCCGCAGCGCCAGCGTGTTGGCACGGATGACGCGCGCGACCGTGGGGATCAGCGGAATGGCAATCGCTATGATCACGTTCGGCAGCGACGGGCCGAGTGCCGCCGTCATCACCAGCGCCAGCACCAGCAACGGCAGAGCCTGGAGCACGTCGGAAACGCGTTGGAACACCAGATCGACCCAGCCGGAGAGATAGCCGGAGGTCAGGCCGACGATGACGCCGATCGTGCCGCCGAGCGCGGTCGAGCCGATCCCGACGGCAAGCGAGATCCGCGCGCCGTGGATGATGCGGCTGAACACGTCGCGGCCGAACGAGTCCGTTCCCATCCAGTGCGCCAGGCTCGGGCGGGCCAGCGCGCGGGCCGAATCGATCGAAAGGGGATCATAACGCGCGATGAAATCGGCGAAGATCGCCGTCAATACGAACGCGGCCATGATGACGAGGCCCGCCGCGCCCAGCACATGCCGCTGTGCCAGAAACAGCACGCGCCGCCAGCCGCCGGTCGCATGCGCGCCGGCCCGCCTCAGCTCAACGTCGAAGTCGATCGCGGCCAAATTGATCTCCTAATCCGTGTACCTGATGCGCGGATCGAACACGGCGTAAAGCATGTCGACGATGAAATTCGCGCTCACCACCACGACGGCCATCAGCATCACGAGGTTCTGCACGATGGGATAGTCGCGCCAGCGGATCGCCTCGACCAGGAAGCGGGCGACACCGGGGATGTTGAACACCGTCTCGGTGACGATCAGGCCGCCGATCAGGAATGCCGCCTCGATGCCGATCACGGTGATGACGGGCAGGATTGCATTCTTGAGCGCGTGCCGATAGTTGACGGCGGTCTCGGAGGCGCCTTTTGCGCGCGCGGTGCGGATGTAATCCTGGCGCAGCACCTCCAGCATCGAGGACCGCGTGATGCGCATGGTCAGGGCGGCGCTGCGGAAGCCGACGGCGGCGGCGGGCACGGCGTAGGTTGCGAATGCCTCGAGCCAGGTCTGTGGGTTCGGATTGAAGATCGGCATCTGGCCGAACATCGCCACCGACGCCGTCAGGATGAGCAGGCCGAGCCAGAACGAGGGCAGCGACAATCCGCTCAAGCTGACGATACGCAGGGCGTAGTCCAGCCGCGTACCTTGCTTCACCGCGCTGATGACGCCGAGCGGGATGCCGATCGAGGCCGAGAACAGCAGCGCGAGACCGGCGAGCCGTGCCGTGATCGGGATCCGCGGCAATATCTCCTGCAGCGCCGGCTTCTCGGAGACGTAGGAGTAGCCGAAGTCGCCGCGCAGAAAACCTGAGATCCAGTGCCAGTATTGCACGACCAGCGGCTGGTCGATGCCGAGCTCCTTCTCCAGATTGGCCTTGTCGGCGGGATCGACGTAGCCGGCCGCGGCGAACAGGATGTCGACGATGTTGCCGGGGACGATGCGCAGCAGCAGGAAGATGACGATCGAGATGCCGAACAGGGTCACGAGCATCAGGAACAGGCGCCGCACCAGATAGGCAAACATGTCGCGCCTCCCGTCGAGCTGCCAGCGCGCTTACTTGTCCATCCAGACGTCTTCGTAACGGTAGCCGTTATAGGAGCTGTTCGACATCACGGTCACGCCCTTGACGTAGGGCTGCCAGCACGTGCCCGTGCGCGCATGGAAGATGATCGGGCGCGCCACGTCCTCCTGCAGCTTCTTGTCGATGTCCCAGACAAGCTTCTTGCGTTTCTCGACATCGGTCTCCTGCGATTGCACGTCGAACAGCTTCTCGATCTCCTTGTTGCAGTAATTGGTGTAGTTGCGCTCCGAGCCGCAGGAATAGTTCTCGTAGAAGGATTGGTCGGGATCGTCGACGGCATTGCCGGTGAGGTTGAGGCCGAGCATGTAATCCTTGCGGGCGACCTTCGGGAACCAGTTTGCGGTTTCGACCACGTCGAGCTCGCCGTCGATATAGATGCTCTTGAGCTGGTCGATCAGGATCACCGCGGGGTCGCGATAGACCGGGATGTTGCGGGTCGAGACCTTGACGGCGAGGTGCTTGTCGGGCCCGTAGCCGGCCTTCTGCATCAGCTTCCTGGCTTGCTCGCGATTGGCGTTGATGTCGGGACCATAGCCCGGAATGCTCTCGAGCATTTCCTTCGGCATGCCCCAGAGCCCTTGCGGCGGCGGCAGCATGGTGCCGCCGACGTCGCCTTGGCCCTCGAACATGATCGAGATGAAGGACTTGCGGTCGAGCGCCATCGCCATGGCGCGGCGGATGTCGACATTGTCGAACGGCGGCGCGGAGGAATTGACGATGATGTTGGTTGCGACGTTGTTCGGCTCGACCACGCAGACCGCGTTCGGCGCCTGCGTTTTCACGTCCTTGAGCAGCGGAATGCTCACCTCTGTCGGGAACGTCATGTCGAACTTGCCGGCGACGAAGGCGAGGATGGCCGTCGAGCGGTTCGGGATGATGGTGAACTCGATGCCGTCGAGATAGGGACGGCCCTTGCGCCAATAGTCCGTGTTTCGCGTCAGCTTGATCGACTCATTGGCCTTGAACTCGACGAACTTGAACGGGCCTGTGCCGATCGGATGGGTGCGCATGTCGCCGGGCGAGACATGGCACGGATAGACCGGTGTGTAGCCCGAGGCGAGCAGGGCCAGCAGCGAGGGCTGCGGTCGCTTCATGTTGAAGGAGACCTCGAGATCGCCGTTGGTCGAGATCTCGTTGACCTCGTTGTACCAGCTCTTGCGTGGATTCTGCCGGAACTTCTGTTGCGATTTCCCCATCAGCAGGTCGAAGGTGCATTTGACGTCGGCCGAAGTAAACGGCTTTCCGTCGTGCCATTTCACGCCCTGGCGCAGCTTGAAAGTCAGCGTCTTGTTGTCATTGACCCAGCCCCAGCTCTCCGCGAGCTCGGGGATGATGTTGTCCATCCTGTTCTGGGCCTCATCCTGCTTGTAGATGACGAGGTTGTTGAAAATGGGCATGAAGGGAACATTGAGCGAATAGGTCGCGCCTTCATGGATCGAGGCGTTGCCGGGACTGTCGCGATGATACATGCGCAGGACGCCACCCTGCTTGGGATCGCCGGCGAGCGTGATGGTCGAGGCCGTCAGCACAGATAGCGCCGCTATTGCGGCGAGCGCCCATACGCTCCGCATGCTCATCCTCCCTGGAGATCGGCCTTTTGCGGCCTGTTGTCGCGACGATAGCACGCAAGCCGGAGGAGGCAACCGGTAAGGCCACAGGCCGCCTCGACAATTCGGATGACGGACCCGAGCCCCATGATTACAGGGAGAAGTTGTAGTGCGTCGAAGCAAACACCGTGTCTTCGCCAAACTCCTTACGTCGTCATGGGTCCGGGATCGACACTTCGCTCGTCCGGGACGACAGCGGAATCTGGAGCCAGCCTCTCACACAATCCGTGAGGCCTTGTTGCCCCAATAGCGGTCCCGCAGCAGGCGCTTGTACAATTTCCCCGTCGGGAGCCGCGGCAATTCCTTTTCGAAATCCACCGAGCGCGGCACCTTCTGCCGCGACAGCGATTTTGCGCAGAACGCAATCAGCTCTTCGGCGAGCGCCGCGTCCGGTACGATACCGGGCATCGGCTGCACCACCGCCTTCACCTCTTCGCCGAGATCGGGATTGGGCACGCCGAACACGGCGGCATCGGCGACCTTGGGATGGGTGATCAGGAGATTCTCACATTCCTGCGGATAGATGTTCACGCCGCCGGAGATGATCATGAAGGTGGCCCGGTCGGTCAGGTACAGAAACCGGTCGGCATCGACATAGCCGACGTCGCCGACCGTGCTCATGCTGCCGTCGGCCGAGCGGGCCTCCTTGGTCTTCTCCGGATCGTTGAAATATTCAAACGGTGTCGCCGTCTTGAACCAGACCTGGCCGGGGGTGCCGGTCGGGCATTCCCGCATGTTCTCGTCGAGGATGTGGAGGTCGCCGAGCAGCACCTTGCCGACGGTGCCGCGGTGGCTCAGCCATTCCTCGCTGTTGCAAGCGGTGAAACCGAGGCCTTCGGTCGCGCCATAATATTCGTGGATGATAGGGCCCCACCATTTGATCATGTCGTCCTTGACCAGCGCCGGGCAGGGCGCCGCTGCATGGATCGCGATCTCCAGCGACGACAGGTCGTAGCGGCCGCGCACCTCTTCCGGCAGCTTCAGCATCCGCGAGAACATCGTCGGCACCAGCTGGGTGTGCGTGATGCCCCAGCGCTGGACCAGCTCGAGGTAGCGCTCGGGATCGAAGCTCTCCATGATGATCACGGTGCCGCCCATGCGGATCGTGAGGTTCACGGCCGCCTGAGGTGCGGAATGATAGAGCGGCGCCGGCGAGAGGTAGACCATGCCCTCGCGGTAGTGCCAGAGCTTGGTCAGGAAATCGAACAGCGGCAGATTGTGCTTCGGCGGCTCCTCCGGCAGCGGTCGCAAAATGCCTTTCGGCCGTCCCGTCGTGCCGGACGAATAGAGCATGGCGGTGCCGAGCCACTCATCCGCGATGGGTGTTGTCGGCATAGCCGCGGTCACGTCCGCAAGACCGACGATGCGCTCGCTCTCGCCGGGTCCGTCGGCGACGATGCAGAGCTTGATATCGGGACAAGCCTGGATCGCCTCGCGGGCGATGTCGAGCTTCGCCACCGAGGTGACCAGGATCTTCGACTGGCTGTTGACGAGCAGATAGCTGAGTTCGCCCGGCGTCAGGAAGGAGTTGATGCAGGTGTAGTACAGCCCGGAGCGTTCGCCCGCGCCGCAGGCCTCGAGATAGCGGGAATTGTTCTCCATGAAGATCGAATAATGGTCGAGCCGCTTCAGGCCGTGCCTGCGGAACAGATGGGCCAGCCGGTTGCTGCGCGCATCGAGCTCGCGATAGGTGACGGCTTCGCCTGTTGCCGCCATGATGAAGGCGGGCTGCAGCGGGCGTAGGCGGGCATGCTGACCTGGGTACATCTATCCTCCGGCTGTGGACTATGCGGCGAGAAGCAGGATTTCGCGCACCTGCGCCGGGTCTTCGATCTTGCGCGGATTGCGCGGGATCCAGTTCGTGCGCATCGCCTGCTCGGCGATATCATCGAAATGCTCGGGAGAGACGCGCACCTCCGCGAGGCTGCGCGGCATGCCGAGCGAGCGGATGAAGGCATCGAGCACGTCGGCGGCGGCGTGGCCGGGATAGCCCATGGCTGCGGCGACGATCATCTGACGTTCGGCGTTGTCGCGCGCGTTCCAGCGCATCACTGCCGGCAGCATGATGCAGGAGGTGTAGCCGTGCGGCACGTCGAAGGCCGCGCCCAGCACGTAGCCGATGCCGTGGCTCGCGCCCATGGGAACGCCGGCCGCGAGCGCACCCATCGACAGCCATGTGCCGATCTGCGCATCCATCCGCGCGTCGAGGTCGGCGGGATCGGCCTTCACCCGTGGCAAGGCGTCGGCCAGCATGGCGAGGCCCTTCACCGATTGCGCGTCGGCATAAGGATGCGTCTCGCGCGAGCAGATCGCCTCGACGCAATGGTCGATGGCGCGGACCCCGGTCGACAGGAACAGCCACTCCGGCGTGTGCACGGTGATGGCGGGATCGAGGATGGTCGCGCGCGGCACGGCAAGCGGGTGCCGCAGCATCTGCTTCACGTTGGTGCGGCGGTCGGTGACGCCCGCGATCGCGCTGAACTCACCGCCGGCGATCGTGGTCGGCACGCTGACCTGCCGCACCGTCGGCGCATTCATCTCCGGCGCCGTGCCCTTATGGACGCGGATGCGGTCGATGCCGTCGAGGTCGGTGATGCCGTTGGCGAGGCAAAGCTGCACCGCCTTGGCGCCGTCGGTGATCGAGCCGCCGCCTACGGTGACGATCAGGTCGGCACCCGCCTCGCGCGCGGCATTTGCAGCCGCGATCACCGCCTCACGCGGCGTATGCGCCGGCATGGCGTCGAACAGGCCGGCGCAGCGCGAGCCCAAGGCCTGCTTGATTTTCTCGATTTCATCGGTCTGTCGGTTGAGTGTGCCCGACACCATCAGGAAAGCACGATGAGTTCCCAGCCGGTCCATCTGCGCGACGATGGCCTCGGTCGCAGGATGGCCAAACACGACCTCCTCGATCGCGCCGAAAACGACACGTCCCTGGTGCACGCCTGTCCTCCCGGACAATCTGTCTTGTTCTTGTGGACGTAATCTAGCCGAGCCACCGGCCTCCGTCATGTGCGAAGGCGCTGGCTTATTTCCTGACCCTCCCGCTTCGGGCCCTCTAGGGGAGGGTGGCGCCGTGCCTCGTCAACAGTCTCGTCTCCCTTGGGAGAGCCTCAGTCGGATCCGTCAACCCGCCATCCGGTCAGGGTGCGCTCGGAAGACCTGCAAGCGCTTTGGTCTTGAAGTGTTCATCAACTCCACCCATCTTGGAACGCCCGCGGGTAAATGCCTACCCTGCTTTTTCCGCGGCTTTTGACAAAGGACGATGCGAGGACCTGGGATGGCTGGACCGGATGGAAGCGAGCGACTTGTCAAAAAGCACGATTACGTCCAGCCGCGACATTACGCACTTGTGGGTCTGCTCGTCGCCTCTTTCGCGCTCACCGGTTGCGGGCAGCCGACCTCACAAGCAGCCGCGCCGCCGCCGCCGCCCGTGACGGTCGCCCAGCCGGTCAAGCGCACTGTCACCGATTGGGACGAGTTCACTGGACGCTTCGAGGCGGTCGAGGAGGTGCAGGTGCGCCCGCGCGTCGGCGGCTTCGTCAACTCGGTCGAATTCCAGGACGGCGCCATCGTGCATCAGGGCGATCTGCTCTACGTGATCGACCCGCGTCCGTTCGAGGCAGTCGCCACGCAGGCGGAGGGACAGCTGTCGGATGCCCGGGCCAAGGTGGAGCTGGCCAAGCGCGAGCTCGACCGCGGCCTCAGCCTGGTGCAGAGCAGCGCGGTCTCCGAGCAGGTCGTCGACCAGCGCCGTCAGGCCCTGCAGGCTGCGCATGCCGCGGAAGTGCAGGCGGAAGGCGCGCTGAAAGCCGCAAGACTGAACATCGAATTCACCCATGTGACGGCACCGTTGACCGGCCGCGTCGGCCGCCATCTCGTCAGCCCCGGCAATCTCGTGCAGGGCAGCGACAATGGCTCTTCGACCCTCCTGACCTCGATCGTCACGCTCGACCCGATCTACGTCTATTTCGACATGGATGAGGCGACCTTCATCAAGTACAGCAAGCTGTGGTTCGAGGGCCGGCGCCCGAGCTCGCGCGACACCGCCAATCCGGTGCAGGTGACGCTGGCCGGCGAAACCAAGCCGTCGCATGAAGGCACCATCAACTTCCTCGACAACCGGCTCGACGTTTCGACCGGCACGCTGCGCAGCCGCGCCGTGGTCAAGAACACGGACCTGTCGATCCTGCCCGGCCAGTTCGGCCGTGTCAGGCTGATCGGCAGCGCGCCCTATGAGGCACTGCTGATTCCGGACGTCGCTGTTGCGACCGATCAGTCCCGCAAGATCGTGTTCGTTGTGAAACCCGACGACACCGTCGAAGCGCGCCTTGTGGTGCTCGGGCCGCTCGACGAAGGCCTGCGCGTGATACGCGAGGGATTGAAGGCCGATGACCGCGTCATCGTCAACGGCATCCAGCGCGCCCGTGTCGGCGCCAAGGTCACGCCGCAGACGGCGCCAGCTCCAGCCGGTGGCAAGTCATGAATCTCGGCCGCCTCTCCATCAACCAGCCCATCCTGGCGATGGTGCTGTCGATCGTGCTGCTGATCGTCGGTGCGCTCGCGTACACCACGCTGCCGGTGTCGGAATATCCGCAAGTGGTGCCGCCGACGGTCGTCGTCACCACGCAATATCCCGGCGCCTCCGCGCAGACCGTGTCCGACACAGTTGCGGCTCCGATCGAGCAGGAGATCAACGGCGTCGAGGACATGCTGTATCTCTACAGCCAGGCCACCTCGAACGGCCAGCTCACCATCACCGTCACCTTCAAGCTCGGCACCGATCTCGACAAGGCCCAGGTGCTGGTGCAGAACCGCGTCGCGATCGCGCAGCCGCGCCTGCCCGAGGAGGTCCAGCGTAACGGCGTAACCACCCGCAAGAACTCGCCCGACATCCTGATGGTCGTGTTCATGCTGTCGCCGGACGACACTTTCGACCAGCTCTACATCTCCAATTACGCGCTGCTCCAGGTCCGCGACCAGCTGCTGCGTCTCGACGGCGTCGGCGACATCCAGATGTTCGGCGCGCGCGACTATTCGATGCGGCTGTGGCTCGACCCCGATCGAATCGCCAATCTCGGCCTGACCTCGGCCGAGGTGCTGGCTGCGATCCGCGCCCAGAACGTGCAGATCGCCGGCGGCCAGATCGCCGAGCCGCCGATCGCCGATCGCGCCTTCCAGCCCAACCTCACCTTCACCGGCCGCCTGAAGGACCAAAGGCAGTTCGAGGACATACTGATCAAGGCTGGCTCCGACGGCCGCATCGTGCGGTTGCGCGACGTCGCCCGCATCGAGCTCGGCGCGCTCTCCTACACCACCAACAGCTTCCTGCTGCGCAAATCCGCCGTCGCCATGCTGGTGACGCAGCGGCCGGGCTCGAACGCGCTCGCGACCGCGAAGAACATTACCGACACCATGACGAGGCTGAAGGAGACCTTCCCGAAGGGCCTCGACTTCAATATCGGCTATAATCCCACCGAGTTCATCGCCCAGTCCGTCCACGAACTGATCAAGACAATCTACGAAGCCATGCTGCTCGTGGTCATCGTCGTGCTGGTGTTCCTGCAGGGATGGCGGCCTGCGATCATTCCAATCATCGCCATCCCGGTGTCGCTGGTCGGCACCTTCGCGGTGATGGCCGCGCTGGGCTTCTCCATCAACAACCTCACCTTGTTCGGCCTCGTCCTCGCCGTCGGCATCGTCGTCGACGACGCCATCGTGGTGGTCGAGAACGTCGAGCGCCATCTCGAGCACGGCATGAGCCGGCGCGACGCGGCGCTGAAGACGATGGAGGAGGTCGGCGGCGCGCTGGTCTCTATCGCGCTGGTGCTCTGCGCGGTGTTCGTGCCGACCGCGTTTCTCGGCGGCATCTCCGGGCAATTCTTCCAGCAATTCGCCGTCACCATCGCGGTTGCGACCGCGATCTCGTGCTTCTGCTCGCTGACGCTGTCGCCCGCGCTGGCCTCGCTGATCCTCACGCCCCACGGGGAGAAGCGGCCTCCAGCGGGCTGGAATGTCATAGCGCGCGGCTGGAACGCCTTCACCGGCGTCTTCAACCGCGTGTTCGATCGCTTGGCCCACGGCTATGCCGGCCTCGCCAATTTCGTCATTCGGCATTCGGTGGTGATGATCCTGATCTACGTCGTGCTGATCGGCAGCGCCGGTTGGCTGATCGCGACCACGTCGCAAGGCTTCATTCCGGCTCAGGACCGCGGCTACGTCATCATCTCCGCGCAATTGCCAGGCGCCGCGTCGCTGGCGCGCACCACGGAGGTCGTGCGCGAGATCGAGCGGATCTCGCTGGAGACGCCGGGCATCGTCCGCGTCGCTGCCTTCGCCGGCTTCTCGGGCGCCACCCGCACGCAGGCCGGCAATGCGGCCGCGCTGTTCCCGGTGTTTGACGAGCCCGAGGCTCGGATCAAGAAAGGCCTCACGGCGAACGCGATCACGGCCGACCTGCGCAAGCGCCTGTCCGCGATCCAGGGCGCGTTCATCATCGTGATCCCGCCGCCGGCCGTACCGGGTATCGGCACGGGCGGCGGTTTCACCATCCGCATCCAGGACCGCCAGGGCCGCGGGCCGGAGATGCTCGCCGCAGCCACCGACGAGCTCGTCGCTGCAGCGCGCAAATCGCCCATGCTGCTCGCTCCCACGGTGTTCTCGCCGTTCTCGGCCAACACGCCGCAGCTGTTCGTCGACATCGACCGCACCAAGGCGCAGAAGCTCGGCGTTCCGATCTCGAACATCAACGATACGATCCAGAGTTATTTCGGATCGACCTACGTCAACGACTTCAACCTGTTCGGTCGCACCTATCACGTCACCGCGCAGGCCGACTTCCCGTTCCGGAAAGAGCCCAGCGATCTCGCACGCCTGCGCACACGCAACGCCTCCGGGGACATGGTGATGCTCGGCAGCGTGGTCGAGTTCAAGGATGTCTCGGGTCCCGACCGCGTTGCGCGCTACAACCTCTATGCGGCGTCCGAGCTCCAGGGCGAGCCGGCGCCGGGCACCAGCTCGACCACGGCGCTCAACACCATCAAGAAGCTGGCGGACGACACCTTGCCGAGCGGCTTCACCTTCGAATGGACCGACCTGTCCTATCAGCAGATCACCGGCGGAAATGCCGGCCTCTACGTGTTCCCGATCTGCGTGCTGTTCGTTTATCTCGTGCTCGCCGCACAATATGGCAGCTGGACCCTGCCGTTCGCGGTGATCCTGATCGTGCCGATGTGCCTGTTGGCTGCCACCATCGGCGTGCGCATCATGGGGCAGGACGTCAACATCCTCACCCAGATCGGCTTCGTCGTGCTGGTGGGGCTGGCGGCCAAGAACGCGATCCTGATCGTCGAGTTTGCGCGCGACATCGAGAACGAGGGCAAGCCGCGGCTGGAGGCCGTGATCGACGCCTGCCGGCTGCGGCTGCGGCCGATCCTGATGACGTCCTTCGCCTTCATCCTCGGCGTACTGCCATTGGTGATATCGAGCGGCTCCGGCTCCGAGATGCGGCAGGCCGTCGGCGTCGCCGTCTTCTTCGGCATGATCGGCGTCACCCTGTTCGGCCTGTTGTTTACGCCCATCTTCTATGTGCTGGTGCGGAACCTGGCCGAGGGGCGGAACGAGGGGAAGCCGAAAGTGGTGGGCTCCTAACAGCAGGTGGTGGCCACCGGCGTACCCTTAGCCTCGCTGTCGTCCCCGCGTAGGCGGGGACCCATATCCCCAGGAAGAAAATGTGGCGCGAGATTGGTAGCCACGAGTCTTCCAAGCTCGTCCCTGTGGTTATGGATCCCGGATCTGCGCTTCGCTTATCCGGGACGACAGATGTTGTTTGGCGCGCACCGCCCATACTAACGGCCAACGTGAAATGGATGGGCAGGCGCGGGGTTCTTCACTAGTATCCGCGCGATTTCAAAACAGAAACTGCTGGGAGCTAACAGATGAAATCAGCACTTTTGGCCGCCGTCGCAACTTCCGCCCTGGTGCTGGCGGCGTCGGCGTCTGCGCAAGGCGTCAAGATCGGCATCCTCAACGACCAGTCCGGCGTCTATGCCGATTACGGCGGCAAATGGTCGGTCGAGGCAGCCAGGATGGCGATCGAGGATTTCGGCGGCGAGGTACTGGGGCAGAAGATCGAGCTCGTCACTGCCGACCACCAGAACAAGCCTGACCTCGCGACCTCCATCGCACGGCGCTGGTACGACGTCGAGAACGTCGACATGATCACGGAACTGACGACCTCCTCGGTCGCGCTCGCGATCCACGAGCTCTCCAAGGAAAAGAAGAAGATCGACATCGTCGTCGGCGCCGCGACCTCGCGCCTCACGGGCGATGCCTGTCAGCCCTACGGGTTCCACTGGGCCTACGACACCCGCGCGCTCGGCGTCGGCACGGGCGGTGCGCTGACCAAGGCTGGCGGCGACACCTGGTTCTTCCTCACCGCCGACTACGCCTTCGGCTACGCGCTGGAGAAGGACACCAGCGAGATCGTCACTGCCAATGGCGGCAAGGTGGTCGGCTCGGTGCGCGTGCCGCTCAACTCCTCGGACTTCTCCTCCTTCCTGCTGCAGGCGCAGAGTTCGAAGGCCAAGATCGTCGGCCTCGCCAATGCCGGCCTCGACACCACCAACTCGATCAAGCAGGCCTCCGAGTTCGGAATCGTCTCCGGCGGCCAGAAGCTCGCCGGCCTGCTGATGACGCTCGCCGAGGTGAACGGCCTCGGGCTCCAGGCCGCACAGGGCCTGGTGTTGACCGAAGGCTATTACTGGGACGTCAACGACCGCTCGCGCAACCTCGGCGAACGCTTCCTCAAGCGCACCGGGCGGATGCCGAACATGATCCAGGCCGGCACTTATTCGGCAACGCTGAGCTACCTGAAGGCGGTCAAGGCGGCCGGCACCAAGGATCCCGATGCGGTCGCCAAGAAGCTGAAGGAGCTGCCGGTCGACGACGACTTCGCGCAAGGCGGCAAGGTGCTCGAGAACGGCCGCATGATCCACGACATGTATCTGTTCGAGGTCAAGAAGCCCTCGGAGTCGAAGAAGCCCTGGGATTATTACAAGCTGCTCGCCACCGTTCCCGGCGACAAGGCCTTCTTCACCGCCAAGGACAGCGGCTGCCCGTTGACGAAGTAGGGCACTCTCGTGCCCCGGACGCATCGCAGCGCGCAGTGGTGCGATGCAGAGCCGGGGCCCTTCTGTCCGGACGGCGACCGCCTGCTGGGTCCCGGTTCAGCGGCGCAGCGTTACACGCTGCACCGCGCCCGGGACACGAGCACCCACGATGCCGGAATTCTCTCACACCAGCCGCAACACCACCGCCCCGAGCGCCCCCGCCCACAACGCGATGGCCGCAATGCCCTGGATCGCAAAGCCCGGACCGCGCTTGGCCGCCGCCTTCGAATAGCCGATGAAATAGACGACGCGGCCGATGATCCAGACCGCGCCGAGCGCTGCCGCGATGCCGTCGCCGATATAGACAGCGAAAAGCCAGAGCGCCGGCAGAAAGATCGGCATCCACTCCAGCGTGTTCATCTGGATGCGGAAGGCGCGTTCGAAATCCGGATGGCCCGACATTGCCGGCACCTTGACGCCGGTGGTGCTGCGCGAGCGCGACACGTTGATGCAGGTGAAGAAATAAAATGCGATCGCCAGTAGCGTGACGAGAGCGGTGAAATGATACATCGCGGAATTCCCTTGAAGAGGTCGCGGCTTCAATAGCCGGTCAGCTCGAGATAGCCAACGCCATCATGCGTCCCGGCAAAGCTGAGCGGCCCCTCCCAGTAGGAGAAGCCGGTCCCCATCCAGGCATTTGGATTGAGCGGCTTGCACAGGATCGAGAGCGATCGCGACGGGATCGCGATCTGCCATTCCACCGGCAGCTTGCGTCCGGCGACCTCCGCCGTCGCCTTCGGGACCATTTGAATGTCCCCGCCCGCGATCATCTGGGTCTCGCCGGCAGCGCTGATCCAGTTGCCGAACGGATAATCCCGCCCGTCCTTCTGCCGCAAACGATACAGCATCAGCTTGTCGCCGGACGCGAGATGCAGCGACAGCCAGTCCCAGCCGGTCTGGTCGGCATCGAGCGGCTGGCTGCTCCATTCTCGGTCCATCCAGGCCTGGCCCGAGACATCGACCGGCTTGTCGTCGATGGTGAGCGTGCCGCGGGCGCGGTAGAACGGCTGGCTGTAGTAATAGGACGCCTGGCCGCGCTCCGACTTGCGGCTGTAGCCGCGGTCGCCCTGCAGCACGACGGGACGATCGGCCTCCAGCGTCAGCGCGTAGCTGAAATCGGTACTGGACGCCTTCAGCGCCAGCGGCGCCAATGTGCCATCGCCGGTGCTGTCAAAACCCTTCAGCTCCCAGTCGTCGATCCAGGCATCGAACGGCTTGGCCGTGACGCCGGCCTGGCCCACGCCGCCGCGTGAAAACACCTCGGTGAAACGGTGGGTGTCGGCCCGCGTCACCGCGGCATGCGCCATCCAGACCTGCTGATTGGCCCAGCCCTCGCCTTGCGGGCCCGGCTGCGCCGCCTGACGAAACAGCGTCCATTGCAGGCCGCAAGCCGCGCCGCTGAAATCGACGAGGTTTGCCGTCAGATACCACCACTCGATACGAAACTCCGGATGCGGCCCGTGATCGCCGGGAAAGGCAAACAGCTTCCCCGGCGTCACCTTCGCAAAGCCATCCGCCTTCTCACCCAGCCCCGCGTAGCCCTGCGCACCGGCCTGCCGCGCGAGAGCAAGCGCAGCGATGCCGCCGGCGAAGGCCCGGCGTGAGATCCGATCAACGCTCATTGGCAAATACCTTGACGAGGTTGGCCGGCTGCATCCGCGCCAGCCGTATCACCGGCAACAGCGCCGCAAGCATCGACGCGACCAGCGCCACCGCGACGAGCTCGACCAGTTGCAGCGGGAAAATATGAAATGGCAGCCGCCAGCCGAACGCCTTCACGTTCACGATCGCGATCAGGCACCACGCCACCAAGAGGCCGAGCGGCACCGCGAGCAGCGCCGTGAACAGCGCTACCGACAGCGTCTTGGTCAATTCGATCGCGGCAAGGTGCGGCCGCGTGATGCCGATCGCCCATAGCGGCGCAAGCTGTGGCAGGCGGGAATTCGCCAGCGTCAGCAGGCTCGTGAACAGCGCGATGCCGGCGACGCCGAGCGTGAAGGCATTCAACGCGGACGTGACAGCAAAGGTGCGGTTGAAGATGCGGATCGATTCGGCCTTCACCGTGGCCTGGTCGGCGACACTGCGGTCGTCGAGTGCGAACTGTTTCTGCAACGCCCCGATCAGACCCGGGATGTTCTCCTTGGCGACGATCAGCCCGATCCGCGTCTGCGGTGTCTGCGGAAACTGCCGGATCAGCGCGGCGACATTGACGGTCAGCTGGCCCTTTGGGTTCCCGTAATCGGCGTAGATGCCGACGATGTCGAGCTCCCAATTCCCGCCCGGCGCCGGCACCTCGATGACGTCGCCGATGCGGACGTTGAGACGGCGGCTGAGCTGCTCGCTGATGAAGGCGGCATTGCCCGGCACGAGCCGGGTCCAGGCCTGCGGCGCGGCCTCCAGCAGCGGCCAGCGCTCGCGATATAGCGCGTGATCGGGCAGGCCGAGCAACTCCACCGGCTGGCCCTGAACCTGCGTGTCGGCGCGGCCGCCCGACAGGACCGCCTGCACGTCGCTGCGCTCTTTCAGCCAGTTGCGGATCGCAACACCTTGCCCATTGTCGGAGGCGTTGATGTAGACGTCGGCTGCGAGCCGCCCGTCGAGCCAGCCAAGAAAGGTCCGGCTGAACGTCTCCACCATGGTGGAGACCCCGACATTGACGGCGAGGGCAAGCAGCAGCGCCATCAGCGCCAGCGACAGTCCGGAGAGTTGCTGCCGGCTGTCCGCCCAGAACCACAGCGCAAGCGGTCGCCGCGCAGCGCGTTGTCCTGCGAGCAGGAGAAGTTCGAGGAGGGCCGGCAGGATCAGCGCCGCACCGAGCATCAGGGCCGCCAGCAAGCCGAAGCCCGCGATCAGCGATTGGCCATAGCCAAGCAGCAGCAGCCCGACGGCGAACACGCCACAGGCGGCAAGACTCTGCAGGACCAGCCAGCGGCGCTGCCGCTGTTGCCAGGCGCGCGGCTGCGCCGTCGTCAGCACCGGCATCCTGATCGCCTTGATCAGGCTGGTCGTCGCCGCAACGAGCGCGCCGGCAATGCTGATGCCGATGCCGGCGAACCACCATTCGGGTCGCAAGCTGAGCTGCCCCGGGATCTGTGCGCCATAGAGTCCGCGCAGCGACGCTGCGACGTCGGGCAGCAACACGGCCGCGATGAAATAGCCGCAGACGAGCCCGATCAGGCCTGCGACCAGCGCCAGCGCGACGAGCTCCACCACAAGGACGGTGTTGACCAGCCGCGCCGAGGCGCCGCAGGCGCGCAAGGTGCGCAGCATCGGCAGCCGCTGCTCGAAGGCGAGGCCGACGGCGGAATTGACAATGAACAGGCCGACGAAGAACGACAACAGGCCGAACGCCGTGAGGTTGAGATGAAAACTGTCGGTGAGGCGCTCCAGTTCGGTCTCCGCGGTCGGCTCGACCCGCTGCAACTGGTCGCCGACGACGCTGGCGAGCGCCGCGGGCTTGCTCTTCGGCTGGCCGATCAGAAGCCGCGAAACCTGATCCGGTTTGTTCAGCAGACGCTGCGCCACGCCGATGTCGACCACCAGCACGCCGGGCGCGAGCTGCGGCAGCACCCGCAGCGGCGGCAGCTTCGCGCCGTTGCTGATCGGAACCGACGCGCCTTCGGCTTCCTGCAGGTCGCTCAGCGTCTCGGGTGCCACCAATGTCTGGCCCGGCGGGGCCACGAAGCTGCTCAAATCGGAGGCGCCGAGACGCGGTGCGTTGCCGATCTCGACCGGCAGCGTCACCGGCTCGATGCCGAGCAGCCGCAGCGAGCGGCCGTTGACCTGGACGCGGCCCTCCAGCGTCGGCGACACCGGCCAGCCGGCGCGGCGGAGTTTCACGTACAACTCTTGCGGAAAGGTCGCCGCATCAGGCGCGACCAGCATCGCGGTGCGTGCGCCACCGAAGGTCGCCGCAGCGCGGTCGTAGGCGGTGCGGGCCTGCTGGTTGATGGCCTGCACACCGCTCCACAGCGCCGTCGCCGCGATCAGCCCGACCAGAAGCGTCGCGAACTGCATCTTGTGACGCCGCCAATGGCTGAGCAGCACCGCGAGCACCCACAGCGCGCGTCTCATGCGATTCGCCCCGCATGCAAAGTGAGATGGCGGTCGAGCGTCGCTGCCAGATGCAGGCTATGGGTCACCATCAGGAAGCCGCAGCCGGTGCGCGTGACGAGGTCGCGCGTCAGCGCCAGCACGTTTTCGGCGGTGGCCTCGTCGAGATTGCCGGTCGGCTCGTCCGCCAGCAGCAGCGATGGCTTTATCGCCAGCGCGCGGCCGATCGCGACCCGTTGCTGCTGCCCGCCGGACAATTGCTCGGGATAGCGCTTCAAGAGAGTGCCGAGCCCGAGCCGCTCGACCAGTTCCTTGGTCCAGGCCGCATCGTGACGCTCGGCGATCCGCGCCTGAAAGGCCAGATTGTCCGCGACCGACAGGCTCGGGATCAGGTTGAATTGCTGGAAAACCAGCCCGATCCGGTTGCGCCGCAAGCGGGCGCGCCCTGCATCGGACAGTGCGGTAACCTCGATATCTTCCAGCCGGATCGTGCCGCCATCGGCGGCGTCCAACCCAGCGATCAAATGCAGCAATGTGCTCTTGCCGCTGCCGGACTCGCCGGTCAGCGCGACGCGCTCGCCGGCTCTGAGGTCGAGATCGACGCCGCGCAGCACATGCACCGGCTCGCCGGCCGAGGAATAGGTCTTGGAGAGATTCTTGATGTTCAACACGATGAATGGCGCCGGGCGGAATTAGCGGAATTGCTGCGTAGCACACTTGCTGCGGAAATGCCGGGTTGCGTTGGTCTCGAAGCCGTTGTTAGCTCCCAAACGGCCAAATCAAAAAAGTGCCAAAAATCAAAAAAGACAGCGATGGGGGAGGATCATGAGCGTTGAGCGAACGACGGAGATGGCCGGCAAGGCAATCGGGACCAAGGCAACGCCGAAGGGCGCCTGGACCGTCACGTTTCTCCTCTTTCTCTTCATGGTCGTGAACTTCGCGGACAAGATCGTCGTCGGTCTCGCCGGCGTGCCGATCATGACCGATCTGAAGCTCAGCCCGGAGCAGTTCGGCCTGCTCGGCTCCTCGTTCTTCTTCCTGTTCTCGATCGCCGCCATCGTGGTCGGCTTCATCGTCAACAAGGTGCCGACGCGCTGGGTGCTGCTGGTGCTCGCGGTGATCTGGGCGCTGGCGCAGTTTCCGATGGTCGGCACGGTCTCCTTCACCACTCTGTTGATCTGCCGCATCGTACTGGGCGCCGGTGAAGGCCCGGCCTTCTCGGTCGCGGCACACGCGATCTACAAATGGTTCCCCGACGAGAAGCGCACGCTGCCGACCGCGATCTTGTCGCAGGGCTCGGCTTTCGGCGTGATTCTGGCGGTGCCGGCGCTGAACTGGGTCATCGTCAATCACTCCTGGCATTACGCCTTCGGCGCGCTCGGCGTCGTCGGCCTGATCTGGGTCTGTGCCTGGCTTGCGCTCGGCAAGGAAGGGCCTCTGGAGGACACGCAGGTCCTGGCCGCGACCGAGCAGAAGATCCCTTACCTGCAGCTTCTCACCTCGCGCACCTTCATCGGCTGTGTCGCCGCGACCTTCGGTGCCTATTGGGCGCTGTCGCTCGGCCTGACCTGGTTCACGCCGTTCATCGTCAAGGGTCTCGGCTTCTCGCAGAGCCAGGCCGGCTTCATCTCGATCCTGCCCTGGGTGTTCGGTGCCACCATCGTCATTCTCACCGGCTGGATATCGCAGGTGATGATGGCCCGCGGCTACAACACCCGCGTGGCGCGCGGCGTGCTCGGTTCGGTGCCGCTGGTGCTCGGCGGCCTGATCTTGGCGATGATGCCGCATGTCCAGGGCGCGGGCCTGCAGATCGCGCTGCTCGTGGTCGGCTCGGGCCTGTGCGGGGCGATCTACGTGGTCTGCCCCCCGATGCTCGGCGAGTTCACGCCGACGTCGCAGCGTGGCGCCGTCCTCGCGATCTACGGCGCGCTCTACACGCTGGCCGGAATCATCGCGCCAGCGGTGATGGGAGCGATGATCCAACGTGCCGGCAGCACGATCGACGGCTATATGACCGGCTTCACCATCAATGCCGTGATCATGGTCGGCTCCGGCGTGCTCGGCCTGCTGCTGCTGTGGCCGAACACGGAAAAGGCCAGGCTGACGCGTGGTATGACTGCGCAAGGCCCGGCGCTGAAGGGCGCGGTGTCGCCGACGTAGGGGCGGGCGCCTTTCTTACCCTCCCCCTCAAGGGGAGGGGTAAGCGACGGCCTCGCTCAATTCATTCCCTGGGCCCCGCGGATCAGCTTGCCCGGCCGCTGTCCTGTCGCCTCGCCGTGCCGCCGCGTCACCACGCCCGAGACGATCGTCGCGTCATAGCCGTCGACGTCCTGCAGCAGCCGTCGCCCGCCGACCGGCAGATCGTAGTGCACTTTCGGCGGATGCAGGTGCAGCCGGTCATAGTCGATCACATTGACGTCGGCCTTGTAGCCCGGAGCAATCAGCCCGCGATCGGTGAGGCCGACCGAGAGCGCGGTCTTGCGGGACTGCGCCGCGACCACGAACGGGATCGACAGTTTCTCGCCGCGCCTGCGGTCGCGCGTCCAGTGCGTCAGCAGATAGGTCGGGAAGCTGGCATCGCAGATGATGCCGCAATGCGCGCCTCCATCGGACAGGCCCGGCACAGATTGCGGATCGGTCAGCATCTCGCGCGTCGCATCGAGATTGCCATCTGAGTAGTTCAGGAACGGCACATAGAGCATGCCCTTGCCGTCGTCCGACAGCATGGCGTCGTAAGCGAGTTCCTCCGGCTGGCGGCCCTGCTTGCGTGCCTGCGGCCCCAGCGCGTTCTCCGGCGGCTGCTCGTAATCGGGGGGATCGCCGAGCAGGAACATCTTGTCGTAGTTGGGCCGGAAGAACAGCGGATCGTCGGTGGCCGTCGCATTCTCGCTCAGGATCGCCTTGCGCACCTCCGGTTGATGCAGCTTCGCCAGCCGCTCCTGCAACGGCAGGTGCGCGATTGCCTTGTAGCTCGGATGGGTCTGGAACGGGTTGCGCGACAGCTCGAGCCCGAGCAAAAGGCCGACCGGGCGCGCCGCGATCTGCGCGGTGATGGAGAGGCCGCGTTTGGCGGCCGCGTTGATCTCGTCGAGCGTCTGGCGCCAGCGGTTTGGCGCCTTGTCGTTCTGCGTGATCGAGAACGAGATCGGGCATTTGGTGGCATCCGCCACCCGCAGCATTATTGGCAAATCTTCGTGGATGGTGGAGAGGTCGAGCACGAATTGCAGCACGCTGCGGCCCTGGCTGTGCATCGCGCCTGCAATGGCGGTGAGTTCGTCCTCGCCGGCCTTCAGTGTCGGCGTGAAATCGCCGGTCGAGGTGCGGTGGTTGAGCGTGCGCGACGTCGAGAAGCCGAGCGCGCCGGAGCGGACCGCTTCGCCCGCCAGCTTCGCCATCGCGGCATTGTCCTCGGCAGTCGAGGGATCGCGGCGCGCGCCGCGCTCGCCCATGACATAGACCCGCAGCGCCGCATGCGGCAGCTGTGCGCCGACATCGATGTCGAAATCGCGCTTCGCGAGCCAGTTCATGTAGTCCGGAAAGCTCTCCCAGGCCCAGGGGATGCCGGCGCTCAGGACAGGCTCGGGAATGTCCTCGACGCCTTCCATCAGCTGGATCAGCCTTGTGTGGTCGGCCGGCTTGCACGGCGCAAAGCCGACACCGCAATTGCCCATGATCGCGGTGGTGACGCCGTTCTGCGAGGACGGCGTGATATCCTGGCTCCAGGTGACCTGGCCGTCATAGTGGGTGTGCACGTCGACGAAGCCCGGTGTGACGAGCTTGCCGCGCGCGTCGATTTCCTCGCGGCCCTTGGCCGAGATCTTGCCGACCTCGGTGACCTTCCCGCCGGTGATGGCGACATCAGCCTCGAACAGCTCGCCGCCGCTGCCGTCCGCAACGGTGCCGCCACGGATCACGAGGTCAGGATTGCTCATGGTGCTTCTTCCCGATGATTGTTTTGCTTGAGCGCATTTTCGGGTACGCGGTCGCGGTGTCAACCGCGGGGTAGTGCGCTCAGGGTTGCGTGGCAGCCTTGGCCGGCGTCCGTTCCGTGAACGGCGACAGCACCACCGTCGCCAGCATGAAGATCACCGACGCGCCGAACACCCAGTGTGGCGCGCTCTGGTCCATGATCCAGCCGAACAGCAGCGGCGAGACGATGCCGCCGAGATTGAAGCCGGTGGAAACGATGCCGAAGGCGCGTCCCGCGGCGCCTGCCGGCGCGGCATTGCGCACCAGCATGTCGCGCGAGGGGGCGATCACGCCGGAGAGGAAGCCTGCAGCGGTCATGGTTGCGGTCAAGGCCCAGCCCGGCAGCGTCACCAGCGCGATCAAGAGAACGATCGCCGCGTTCGCGGCAAAGCAGGCCGCAGCGACATAGCCATGGCGTTCGGTGTGATCGGCGAGGAAACCGCCGGCCAGCACACCGGCGGCGCTGGCGCCGAGGAACGCGGTCAGCGCGACATTGGCGATCGAGTAGGAGGTGCCGTAGCCGCTCATCAGCGCCACCACGCCGAAATTGTTGATGCCGGCCACCGACAGGCTGAGCAGCATGAACAGGGCCGTCAGCGTGATCAGCGCCGGGGTGACGACGGCCTGCTTCGGCGCGTTCTCGTGGCCCGGTTTCGTCTTGTGGGCGCCGGCTTCGGGGATGCCGATCGCCACCAGCAGCAGCGCCACCAGAATGGCGATGGCGCCGGATGCGATCAGCGCACCGACCCCGCCCGACACGATGACGAGCGCGGCGATGACCGCCGGCGTCACCGCGCCGCCGAGATAGCCGGCAAAGGTGTGGATCGAGAAGGCGCGGCCCATCCGCGCCTCGTCCATGTGCTCGGCCAGGATTGCGTAATCGGCGGGGTGATAAACGCTGTTGGCGAGCCCGAGCAGCACGGCGCAGGCGATCAGCGAAGCGTAGCTCACATGCAGGCCGAGCAGGATCAGCGCACAGCCGCCGAGCATCAGCCCGATCAGCAGGATCTTGCGCGCACCGAAATGGTCGACGAGGTAGCCGGTCGGGGCCTGCGTCAGGCCGGAGACGACGGCAAGTGTGGTCAGCGAGAAGCCGAGCTCGACATAACCGACGCCGAGCCTGTCCTTGAGGAACGGGAACAGCATCGGCAGGACCAGCAGATGGAAATGGCTGACCCAATGCGCGATCGAGATTCCGGTCAGCGTGCGCAGCGCGCTGTCCGCCTTGCCTTGCTGCGGTGCGGCGAGAATATCGACCATTGCAGTTTCGGTTTCACTCCCTGGAAGGCGCGCAAACTATCGGGGAGAGCGGTTATTTGTCATGAACGCAGGCGCATGGCAGCTAGTGCGGGTGGGGGCGACCCCGGCGTGGGCCGCTCACAACGGCTCGTCATCCGGGCCATAGCGGTCGCGCTTGGGCGTTGCCATGTCGCCGTCCTCGTAGTCGTCGTCATCGCGAGGCGGCGGAGGTGTGTTCGTCTTGCCTTCCGCCGGCTTCTTCTCGGCGATCCCAGACGGCTCGCTTGGCTTGCAGATCTTGGTCATGGCTGGTCCCGGATGGTGATGCTGCATCCGATCCTATCCGGAAGATATGTGCAGTTTCTGACCTGCCGCAAGCAGGCCCTCAGTGTACCAGCGGGCCGCCCGCCTTCTTCCAGGCGTCCACGCCGCCGGCGATGTGGGCGGTGTTGGACAGGCCGGCGGCCTTGGCGGCAGCCACCGCCATCGCCGAGCGCTCGCCGAACGCGCAGAAGAACACGACGCGGCGGCCGGTGGCGGCGGCGACCTCGCGCAGCATGCCGCCTGTCTTGAGGCTCTCCTCGATGGACGGATAGGGCGCATGCAGCGCGCCCTCCAGCATGCCGTGCTTCATCCGCTCATTGGTCTCGCGCAGATCGACCAGCAGCATGTCGGGCCGGCCGAGGACGCGGATCGCCTCGACCGCGCTGAGCGCGCGGCCTTCCTTTTCCAACTCCTCCTGATGCAGGCCGACATGCATGTTGGCGGGCACCGCCACGTCCATCATCTTTGGGTTGGGCAATTTCAGGTTTGCCATCAACTCGATATATTCGTCGACCGAGCGAACCTGGAGCCGCGGGTTGTAGCGCTTCTCCTCGCCGATGGTGGAAACGGTGTCGCCCTTATAGTCATGCGCCGGAAACACCATCGTCTCATCGGGCAGCTTGAGCAGCCGGTTGAAGATCGAATCGTACTGCGCGCGCGAAGAACCATTCTGGAAATCGGTGCGGCCGGTGCCGCGGATCAGGAGCGTGTCGCCGGTGAAGACGCGATCGCCCATCAGATAGGAATAGGAATCGTCGGTGTGGCCGGGCGTGTACATCACGTCGAGCGACAGGCCCTCGATCGTCACCTTGTCGCCATCGGCGACCCGCATCGCCACCACATCGGCCTTGGTCTGGTCGCCCATCACGGTCATGCAATGGGTGCGGTCGCGCAACTCACCGAGGCCGGTGACGTGGTCGGCATGCAGATGCGTGTCGACCGCCTTGACCAGCTTGAGGTCGAGCTCGCGCAGCAATTGGCAGTAGCGATCGACCTTCTCCAGCACGGGATCGAGGATCAGCGCCTCGCCGCCGGGGCGGCTGGCAAGCAAGTAGCTGTAGGTACCTGAAACGCTGTCGAAGAGTTGGCGGAAGATCATGGCAGGACCCGGCATGGAACTGGTTTCGAGGATTCTACTACGCTGGCGGCCACAAAGAGAAGCAATTCACTGTGTAATGAGCACAATTTGGAAGATTTTTATTGTGCGTCGCGCCGGGGGCCCGATAGCCATCAAGGCTCCGGAGCAGTCAGCGACGCAAAGGCGGCACGCCCACCACCGCTGTCGATCCCCGCGAAGGCAGGGAATCCAGCACGCCGCGGCTTCTCAATTCATCCACCGGCGGTCACGGAGCCCTGGACCGCCCGCCTTCGCGGCGATGACACCGAATATGTTGCAGGGACGCGCTGGGCACTCCGGCGGCTCTACGGACGCACCACTGTATACCCGTTCTCCGCCAGGAACAGGATCTGCCCGACGCCGACCTGCACCGGTGTCGCGGCGGGGATGAACTCCGGCCGCTTGCCGGTCTCGCGCTCGATCGTATCGACCGTGTTGAGGCAGATGTCGAACCGCACGCCCTGCGCGATCAGGCTCTCGACCTGCTTGCGACGCTCGCTGCCGGACAGCAGGAGGTCGATGCCGGGCCCGAACGTCACCACTTCGATCGCGATCTTGTCGGGGTCGTAGGCCTTCAGAAGATTGTTGGCGACGCTCAGCACCAGGGCCTGCTTCTTCGTATCGCCGTCGGAGAGCTGCAGCACGATTTTGTGCTCCGCGAACGGCTTGTCCTGAAGCGGCACCTGCTGCGCCGAAGCGGGTGCGATGGCGGCTCCGACCAGCAGTGCCAGCATCAGCGCAAATGAGATCCGCGCCCGCCTCATCCCTGTCCCACAATGCCCGGATTGTTCTCGACGCCTCTCAGCGTCACGCCGGAGCCGAGCCGCTCCTGAAACATCCGGCCCGAGCGCAGATATTTGCCGACGACGTCCCACACCGGCGCGCCCTGCTGCCCGTTGACCGAAGCCCAGCCTGCGACCTTGTAGCGGTGGTTGGCGCTGAGCGCCTTGCCGCTATTGAGCTTCAACTCCGAGATGCGGCCGCCGATCGAGCCCGTCGGCGCGCAGGTGTAGCTGAGCCCGCCGGCGCGCACCATGTCGCCGCCCTGCTGGTAATAGGGGTCGGCATTGAAGAGGTTGTCGCAGACGTCTTCCAGCACGTCCTTGATCTGGGCGCCCGTCATCTCCTGCACGTAGGTCTCGGGATAGGTGATCGCGGTCTCCGCCAGCAGATCCTCCATGGTCAGCGGCTGGCCTGACAGAGCGGTAATGCCCCAGCGGAACCCCGGCGACAGCGCGATCTCGGCATCGAGCTCGGTGCGCAGCGCGGTGCAGATCAGCTCGTCGACCGGCCCGGAGAAATTGCCGCGGCGATAGAGCAGGCGGTCGGGCGTTGCGATCTTCTCCGACCAGTCGGTGACGTGCGGCGCGCGCAGCCGGCCGATCAGCTCGGCCATGGCGGGATCGGGCTTCAGCAGCTCGGAATAGACCGGCAGCAGATGATAGCGAACGTCGCCGACCTTGCCCTTGTCGATCGCAAGGTCGAGCACGGCGAGGAATTTTCCGTTGGAGCCGGCATTGGTGACGAGCGTGGTGCCGGCGGCGTTCTTCACTGGCATAGGCTGCGGCACGGCGTCATGGGTATGGCCGCCAAGGATGACGTCGATGCCGGTGACGCGGCTTGCGAGCTTGAGGTCGACGTCCATGCCGTTGTGCGACAGCAGGACGACGGCATCGACCTTGTCGGTGCTGCGCAAGGCATCGACATGCTTTTGGAGCTCTTCCTCGCGAATGCCGAAAGTCCAGTCCGGTGTGAACCGCTTGGGATGCGCGATCGGCACATAAGGGAAGGCCTGGCCAACGATCGCGATCCGATGGCCGCCGATCTCCTTGATGACGGAGGGCTTGAACACGCGCCCGGTCGCCTTGTCGAAGGCGGGGACGTCGTTGAACGCGGCTTCCTCGGTCAGGAACACGTTCTGCGCCAGGAACTCGCCCTTGAAGCGCTCGAGATTGTCGCGCAGCACCTGCTCGCCATAGGTGAATTCCCAATGTCCGGTCATCGCTTCGATGCCGAGCAGATTGGCGACCTCGACCATGTCGCGGCCCTGCATGACATTGGCAAGCCCGGTGCCCTGCCAGAGATCGCCGCCGTCGACCAGCAGCGAACGCTTCTCGCCGACCTCGCCGCGCAAGCGATCGACCAGCGTCTTCAAATGGGCAAAGCCGCCGAGCTTGCCGAAGCGGCCCGCGGACTTGTCGAACTCCAGACAGGTGAAGGCATAGGCATCGGCGCTGTCGGGGCGGATGCCGAACCGGTCGAGGAAGGCGCGGCCGACCAGATGCGGCGGCCGCCCGTCCATCTCACCGATGCCGATATTGATGCTGGGCTCCCGGAAATACACCGGGTTGAGCTGCGCATGGGTGTCCGTGATGTGCAGGATCCGCGCGTTGCCGAACCGCTCGAGGTCGTAGATGCTCGCCGTCTCGGTGCCCCGCGCAAGCCGCGGCAGACCGAGCGATGCAGCGGCAAGACCCGCGCTCTTCAGGAAATCACGGCGGCGGATCGCCATCCAAAAATTCTCCGCGCCCTCAACGCTCGCAAGACTGCTCCACTTAAGACCAGTCTAGCGGATTTCCATGGCCTTCCAGGCGTCTTTTTCGGAGTTCGCCTGGAAGATCGACGCCTTGGCCAGCGCCTCGGCCTCCCTGGCTGCGGCCGTGGCGCGGTCGAAATCGCCGCCGTCCGCCGCCTTCCTGGCCGCGGCCAGCGTCGTGACGGTGGTGGTCCACTGGTTGCGCAAGCCAGCAGCCTCCTTCGATGCGGCTTCGGCGGTGGCATAGGCCGCCTTGTAATCCGCTTCATTTGCCGCGCGCGCCGCCGGCGCGAGGCTCAAGGCCAGCAGCATGGCGAGGGGAAGTGACCGCTTCATGGCCGCGCTCCCGGTCCGGATATCGGCAGGCCGTTGGCGACATAAGACAGGAAATATTCGACGTCGCGGTATTCATCCGACTGCGGCTCCAGCGGAACCGCGCGGGTCTGGCTATTGCAGGTGACGAAGCGGCGGCTGATCGTGCCCATGCCGCTCCATTCGGACCGGTAGATCGGCATCGCGTTGAGAATGCCGAGCGCCGGCGCCAGGACCTCGGCGCGGATGCGCTCGCCCGGGCTCTGCACATGGCAGCTGGCACAGGAGAAGTTCATCTGGCCGCGGCGGGTGTAGAAATAGCGCTTGCCGTTCTCGAACGCCGCAAGTGCGCGCGGATCGTCGGGAATCCTGATGTCCATCGGCTTGCCGCGCGAGGTGAAGGCCATGTAGGCGGTGAGCGAGGCCATCTCGTCCTTGACGTAGGAATAGGGCTGTTCGCCATTGGCCTCGCGGCAGCGGTTGAGCGCGAGCTCCAGCGTGACGACCTTGCCTTCCTTCTCGTCGAAGTAGGGATAGGTCTGGCGGATGCCGACGCCGCCATTGGGGAAGCAATCGGCATAGGTCTTGCCGTTCTTGAACGGGGTGGCGAACATCTCCTTGCCGGCATCGAGCGCGAATTCGTAAGGCGGGAATTCTTCCTTCTCCTGCCACTGCCGCTTCATGTCCGCGTTCATGGAATACGGCCCGTTGACGAAGTCCTCGGGCTTCACCTCAGGAAATTTCTGGAAGAAGAAGTTCTGGAACGCCTTGGCGTCGGCAGCCGGATCGACCTTGTCCGCCGCAACGACCCGCGGCGAGGTGAGGGCGAATGCAACGAGTGCGGCGCTGAGCGAGCCAAGCAGCAGGGCAGATCGGGTTTTCATTACGCGATCTTCGCGGTGGTCGTATCCGACGCACCCTTGTTGTCGGTCCAGGATATCTTGAGGTCGTCGCCTTTCTTGGCGCCCTTGAAGCTGAACTTGACATAGGGGTCCTTGGAGACCGCGGTGCCCCAATCGGCGACGAAGACGTCCTTGCCGTTACATTCGAATGTCAGTTGCTGGATGTAGTGTGCCGGGATCACCTCGCCCTTGGGATCCTTGACCAGGCCGGTATCCATGGGGTGCTGGATCAGCGCCTGCACCTCGGTGATGTCGCCATTGGACGTTGCGCGCACGCGAATGCTTGATGCCATCGGACCGATCCTCCTAGCCGCCGCAGCCGCCGACGGTGACCTTCACTTCCTTGGTCGCGCTGTAGAGCTTGCCGTCAGCCTCGACGATGGCGACCAGTTTGGTGGTCTTGGCCATTTTCAGCCGGTTGGCGACCCCCGGAATGGTGCCCTCGGCAAACTTGTAGGTTGCGGCAAGCGCGAAGGGGTTCTCGGCCACGAAGAACGAGATCGAGCTCACCTTGTCGAGAGTCGTCGTCACCGACACCGGGACCACGCCGCCATTCTCGGCGATCTCGGGCGCATCCAGCTTGACCTTGTCGGAGGGCTCGGCGTTCCTGCCATAGAGCGACTTGATCGCGTCGGCCTCGTTCTTCTGCTTGAAGGCCTCTTCCGGATATTTGTCGTTGGCTGCGGCATGCGCGGGCGCGAACGGCAGATTGCCGAGGCCGAGCAGGGCGACGGAGGCCGCGCCCTGAAGGATCAGGCGCCTTGTTGCAAGCGGGCCGCTGGTCGTGGTCATCTCAATCTCCTGGGCAGCCGGCCGTTAGAGTGTTTGCAGGAAATCAACGATCGCGCTGATCTCCTGTTCGGTCAAAATTCGGTTCCGGCCGAACGGCGGCATCATGGTCTGCGGGTTGCGCTTGGTCTCGTCGAAGATGATCGCGGTGAGTTCGCTGCGATCGGGATATTTGGTCTTGAGGTCCTTCAGTTCCGGCCCGATCGTTCCCGGCAGGTCACCGCCCTTGATGACGTGGCAGGTCAGGCAATTGCCCTTGCCGCGATCGAAAGCGAGCCTCTCACCGTCGGCGACAGCGGATTGTGCCCGCGCCGGAGGCATCGCCGCGCCAGCTGAGAGGATCAGCGTCACCAGGACGGCAAGCTTGCAGGGAAAGGCGGTCAAGGCATCGTCCCAAGCGGTATGTCGATGATCTCGTTTGCGGAAATATAAGCGTTTCCAAAGCACAAAGGGCATCGCCTGACAATCAAGACTATGCATGCGGCAAAATGGAGTTAATATCCTCCGCATTGCAACTGGTGAGATAGGTTCGTTCATCTAACGGGGCGGTACTAGCAAATTATTCCAGGGCGTTTGGCCCTTCTGGCCGGCATTTCCGTTTCACATTCATTGGGGACTCACTTGGCTGAATATGTCGTCGAATTTGGCAGGGACGGCGGACGGGTCGAGCCGGATGGGCGGCTCGATGCTCCGGCATTTCATCGCAATCACGAGCCGCTATGGACGGTGCTGGAAAAGCACCTGACCGGGACGACCGGAGACGTGGTCGAGCTCGGCAGTGGAACAGGCCAGCACGTGGTCCATTTCGCCCGCCATACGCCCGGCCTGATCTGGTGGCCCAGCGACCTCAACCAGCGCCACCTCAAGAGCATCGAAGCCTGGCGCGTCCATGCGGGCCTGCCGAACATCCGCAGCCCGCTGCGGATCGATCTCACCGATCCCGGCTGGTGTCAGGAGATGAAGATCGGGCAGGCGCCGACGAGCCTTGCGGCCGTGTTCTGCGCCAACGTCATCCACATTGCGCCCTGGGCGGTGGCCGAGGGTCTGTTCGCCGGCGCCGGTCGCTACCTGCGACCCGACGGCAAGCTGTTCCTCTACGGCCCGTTCAAGCGCGACGGCAAGCACACCGCGCTCAGCAATGCGGTGTTCGACACCTCCTTGCGAGAAGGCAATCCAGATTGGGGCGTGCGCGACATCAGCGATGTCGAGACACTCGCGCGCGGCGCAGGTCTTCGCCTCGTCGATGCCATCGACATGCCCGCCAACAATCTGACGCTGGTGTTTGAGCGGTAGCACCGGAGTCGGTGCGCTCCCTCCACGCTTGCGGGGGGAAGGGTGGGGAGAGGGTGTCTCAACAACGGGATAGTCCCCAAGAGGAGAGAACCCTCATCCGGCGCTTGGCGCCGACCTCTCCCGCAAGCGGGCGAGGTGCACCGCCTGTTGGGCTCGTGCTTGGCAAAACCAAGCGACAATCACGCCGCTTCGTCCCGCCACCCGATCTTCTCCTTCAAGAACCGATAGCCGAGCACCTCGAAGCCGGCGCGCTCCTTGTTGTCCTTGCCGTAGCCGTGGCCGCCGGCTTCCGGCTCGTAGAACCAGGCCTCGTAGCCCATGGCCTGCAGCTTCGCCGCCATCTTGCGGGCGTGGCCGGGATGCACGCGGTCGTCACGCCGTGTTGTGGCGATCAGGATCGGCGGATAGGTCTGGCCGGCCTTCACGTTGTGATAGGCCGAGTAGGTCTTCAGCCACTCCCACTCTTCCGCCTTGTCGGGGTCGCCATATTCCGCGATCCAGCTCGCGCCCGCGAGCAGCTTGGTGTAGCGGCGCATGTCGATCAGCGGGATGGTGCAGAACAGCGCGCCGAAGCGCTCGGGATAGCGCACCAGCATGTTGGTGATGAGAATGCCGCCGTTCGATCCGCCCTGGGCCGCGATCCGTCTTGCGCTCGTCACGCCGCGGCGGACGAGATCGGCGGCGACGGCAGCGAAATCATCATGCGAGAGTTTCTTGCCGGCGAGCCGGCCGGCGTCGTGCCAGCGCGTGCCGAACTCGCCGCCGCCGCGCAAATTGGCCTGCACGATGGTGCCGCCGCGCTCCAGCCACAGCTTGCCGAGCGAGGAATTGTAATACGGCTTCACCGAATGTCCGAAGCCGCCATAGGCGCTCATATAGACCGGCGCATCGCCGGCCTCGCCTCGCGGGCCGGTCTGGACATAGGGAATACGCTCGCCGTCGACAGAGATCGCTTCGTGCTGCGTCACCACGAGCCCGTCGGCGGTGAACGTCTTCGGCGCCTGCTTCAACACGACCGGGCTCGCGACGCCGCGTTCGAGCAACAGCAGCGACGGCGGGGTTAGCGGATCCTGCACATTGGCGAGCAGATCGCCGTTGCTCTCGCCGGGATGACGATCCAGCGGCCAGACATCGACGACGCCGATCTCGGGCAGGCCGGGAAGCACCGAGCGGCTCCAGCCGGCGGCGGATGGCGTGCAGATCTCGAAACGCGGGCGCAGCTCGTCGAGGATCGACAGCACGAGCTTGCCTGCCGCCCAGAACAGGCCTTGCAAGGCGCGCCGCGGCGCCGGCTCGAACAGCACCGAAAAATCGCGGCTGCCGTTGAGGAACGCCGACAGCGAGATGCCGAGCACGGTGTCGGCGGCGTAGGTCTGTCCCTGCACGGACCAGTCCTTGCGCAGTTTCATCGCGAACCAGTCGCCATGGGCCTGCAGCCAGATCCCGGTCGGCAGATCGAGTTTCGTCATTTGACCCGCCGCATCGCGCAGCCAGACCGCGTGATTGAAGAAGTCGATCTGCTCGACGATCCAGACCCGCGGTTCAGATCCGGTGTCGTCGGCGCTGCCATAGATCATCATGCGATCGGCGGTGGTCTCGATGATCACCTCGGCCTGATCGACCGGCTGGCCGCGCCGCCACAGCCGAACTGTCCGTGCATAGCCGGAGCTCGTCACCATGCCCTCGCCATGGGCGCTCGACAGCAACAGCGTATCGGCATCGAGCCAGTCCGCGCCGCCCTTGGCTTCCGGCAACGTAAAGCCGTCCGCCACGAAGCTCTTCGTCACGAGGTCAAATTCGCGTAACGTTACGGCGTCACTGCCGCCGCGCGACAGGCTCAGAATGGCGCGCGGGTTTCCCGGCGTCGTGGCGATCCCGCTCAGCAGCCAATCCTCGCCTTCGCGCGCTGCGAGCTTGTCGATATCCAGGATGGTCTCCCACGCAGGAGCAGCTTTGCGAAACTCCGTCAGCGTGGTCCGCCGCCACAGCCCGCGCGGGTTGGCGGCGTCCTTCCAGAGGTTGTGCAGGTCGGTGCCGCGCCGGCTGACATAGGGAATGTTGTCGGGGCGATCGTAGATCGAGGCGAGGACGTCGCGGTCGCGCTCGAAGGCCTTGCCGCCGAACGCCGTGAGCGTCAGTTGATTCTGCCGCTCGACGAAATCGAGCGCCTGCGTGCCCTCGATCTCTTCCAGCCACAGAAAGGGATCGTCGTCGGGAGCGCTGAGCGTGGGCCTGGCGTCGACGGTCATGAACGAAACTCCGAAAAATTGGCGGCGGATAGGATTTGATCGAACGCAAGCCGTCAAGGGCGCGGCCCGCTATCATCGCACCGATTGCGTCAGAGGCATGGCCTGCGCCCGTTTGCGCCGGTTGCCCGCCCTTCCGCACCCCTCCATAGTGCCGCGAATCAAACAAGAACCTGTGAGCCCGTTGGGGCGGAAATGCCGATGCTTGACGTGACCTCGACCCACGAGATTTCCGACGACGTCCGGGCGCGCGCCAACGTGGTGCGCCTGGCCGCAGCCCAGGCGCTGACCGGCGCCAACTCGGCGGTGATCTTCGCCACCGGTTCGATCGTCGGCGCGACGCTTGCACCTGACATGTCGCTCGCGACAGTGCCGCTCTCGATGTACGTGTTGGGGCTTGCGGCCGGCACGCTGCCGACCGGCGCGATTTCGCGCCGCTTCGGCCGCCGCGCGGCCTTCGTCGTCGGCACCGGCCTCGGCACCCTCACCGGCCTGCTCGGCTCGTTCGCGATCCTGCACGGCTCGTTCGCGCTGTTCTGCATCGCGACCTTCCTCGGCGGCCTCTATGGCTCCGTGGCGCAATCCTATCGCTTTGCTGCCGCGGACGGCGCCAGCGCGGCCTACCGGCCCAAGGCGGTGTCCTGGGTGATGGCGGGCGGCGTGTTCGCCGGCGTGCTCGGTCCGCAGCTCGTGCAATGGACCATGGATGTCTGGCCGCCCTATCTGTTCGCCTTCAGCTTCCTGGTCCAGGCCGCTGTCGCACTGATCGCGATGGGCATCGTCGCCGGCGTCGACATGCCCAAGCCCGCGCCGGCCGATCTGCATGGTGGCCGGCCGCTGCTCACCATCGTGACCCAGCCGCGCTTCGTCGCCGCGGCGCTGTGCGGCATCATCTCGTATCCGATGATGAACCTGGTGATGACCTCGGCGCCGCTCGCCATGAAGATGTGCGGCCTGTCGGTCTCCGATTCCAATTTCGGCATTCAATGGCACATCGTCGCGATGTACGGGCCGAGCTTCTTCACCGGCTCGCTGATCGCCCGCTTCGGCGCGCAGAAAGTCGTCGCCGCCGGCCTGCTGCTGGAGGCCGGCGCCGCCGGCATCGGCCTCTCCGGTATCACCGCGATGCACTTCTGGGCCACGCTGATCGTGCTCGGCGTCGGCTGGAATTTCTCCTTCATCGGCGCTTCCGCGCTGGTGCTGGAGACGCACCGCCCGCAGGAGCGCAACAAGGTGCAGGCCTTCAACGATTTTCTGGTGTTCGGCATGATGGCGATCGGCTCGTTCTCCTCCGGGCAATTGCTCGCCAGCTACGGCTGGTCGGCAGTGAACCTGGTGGTATTCCCGCCGGTGATCCTCGGCCTTGTCGTGCTCTCGCTGGTTTCCTTGGCCCGCCGCCGCAAGGCGCGGCTGGACACGGCGATGGGTGAGTTCCCGGACGCGATCTGAGTGTCAGGAGATTGTCAGCAGCGTTGATACTTCGATCCAGGTCGAAGTGATTTTCAGGGACGCGGTTGTTACATGATGCTCGTCATCACCAGACGAGCGTGACGCAATGCGCTCGCGGGGGAACAAAGGACCAGCGCAAATGCTCGACAATCCCCACGCGACCGCGCCTGTCGACGAAGCCTCCCTTCGCTACGAGGGCTGGCGCATCGTCGCGGTCTGCTTCCTGCTCGCGACCTTCGGCTGGGGGCTCGGCTTCTACGGCCAGAGCGTCTACGTCGCCGAGCTGCAGCGTGCGCGGGGCTGGCCGACCACGCTGATCTCGTCAGGCACCACGTTCTTCTATCTGTTCGGCGCGTTGCTCGTCGTGTTCGTCGGCGAGGCGGTGAGGCGATACGGCCCGCGACTCTGCCTGGTTGCCGGCACGCTGGCGATGGCGGCAGCCAGCGTCGCGATCGGCGCGGTGCGCGAGCCCTGGCAGCTTTACCTCGCCGATGCCGTGCTCGCCTTCGGCTGGGCCGGCACCAGCCTCGCCATGATCACCAACACGATCAGCCTGTGGTTCGACCACAAGCGCGGCATGGCGATCAGCCTGGCGTTGAACGGCGCCAGTTTCGGCGGCATCGTCGGCGTGCCGCTGCTGGTGACCCTGATCGGCCATGTCGGCTTTGCCGGCGCGATGTACGCCGCCGCCGGCGCCATGCTGGTGCTGCTGCTGCCGGTGATCCTTCTCGTGGTCAGCCGGCCGCCCGACCACCACGGCCGGCACGCGGCGGCGAAGGCGCAGCCGCAATCATCGACGCAGATCCGCGCCTGGGCGCTGCGCGACGTCGGATTCCTCACGGTGACGATCGCGTTCGCGCTGGTGCTGTTCGCGCAGGTCGGCTTCATCGTGCACCTGATCTCGTTCCTCGATCCCGTGATCGGCCGCGAACGCGCCGCGGTTGCCGTCGCGGTGCTGACCGCGATGGCCGTGGTCGGCCGCGTGCTGTTCTCGCTGGTGATCGACCGCCTCAACCAGCGGCTGGCGTCGGCGCTGTCGTTCCTGAGCCAGGCTGCGGCGCTTCTGGTCGTCATCAACCTGCACAACGACTATGTGCTGATCGCGGCCTGCGCATTGTTCGGCTTCTCGGTCGGCAATCTCATCACGCTGCCCTCGCTGATCGTGCAGCGGGAATTCGACTCCGCCGCCTTCGGCGTGCTGATCAGCCTGAACACCGCGATCAACCAGGTGACCTATGCATTCGGCCCGGGTGTCGTCGGGGCCCTGCGCGACTGGTCCGGCGGCTACGCGCTGCCGTTCTATCTCTGCATCGCACTGGAGGTGGCGGCAGCCGCGCTGATCATGGTGCGGGGAACGCCGCGGGCGAAGGCAGCCTGAATCCGCGGCTGCGCCTCAACACACTCGCTTGCAATGACGAGGAGAGGGTGGATCTCACGCTTCCCGCTCCCGCAGCAACGCCTCCACGTCCAGCCGCTTGGTGAACATCGAAAGCTTGCCGTCCGGCCCCAACGGCCACTGCTCTTTCGGCCTGTCCCGATAGAGCTCCACGCCGTTCTCATCAGGGTCGCGCAAATAAAGTGCCTCGCTGACGCCGTGATCGCTGGCGCCGTCCAGCGCGATGCCCGCGGTGAGCACGCGGTGCAACGCATCGGCAAGCGCCGCGCGGGTCGGATAGAGGATCGCCGTGTGATAGAGCCCCGTCGTGCCGGGCGGCGGCGGCGAGCCGCCCTTGCTCTCCCAGGTGTTCAGCCCGATGTGGTGATGATAGCCGCCGGCCGAAATGAAGGCGGCGCCCGAGCCCATGCGCTGCATCAGCTCGAAGCCGAGCACGCCGCAATAGAAGCCGAGCGCGCGATCGAGATCGGCGACCTTGAGATGGACGTGGCCGATCCTGGTGCCGGCGGCGACGGCTGGTTTCTGCGACATGTGGCTGCTCCGTTGATGAACTCCACATAGGCCTGGCTCCGGGACGGCGCTACCAGCCTGTTCCGAAACCCATCGTTTCCGAATGAGCGACTAGGCCAGCTCCGGCACCTCGCCCTCCGGCAGTTCGAACGCGAACGTGTTCAGCGTCATCGACACCATCGTGTAATAGCCGCACAGGCCGATCACCTCGACCACGCCGCGCTCGCTGAGCAGCTTCACCGCCTCGTCATAGAGACCCTTCTCGACGCCGTGCCCCTCGTGCAGCGACTTCGCCAGATCGTAGATCATCCTGGCCTTGGGGTCGTCGAACTCGGGCGTGCGGCGGTCGCGGATGGCGTCGATGATCTCAGGCTTCATGCCGCCGGCGAGCGCGAGGCGCTTATGCGCGTACCATTCATAATGCGCCGTCCAGTGCCGCGCCGTGACCAGGATCGCGATCTCCGAAAGCTTTGCGGGAAACATCGTGTCGTAGCGCAGCACCTCGCCGAGCCGCGTGGCGTGACGGGCCATGTCCGGGCTGTTGAGCCAGGCCATCATCGGCGCCGGCGGTTTGCCGCGCTTGCCGGCGATCGACTCGTCATAGGTCTGCCGCTGGCTCTCGTTCATTTCGCCAGGCGAAAGAAGTTTCAGGCGCATCCTCGTTTCCTCCATGTTTTCAAGCACTCTGTCGAATGCGACTATAGCTGAACGCAGGCGCGCGGAAGTGGTTGAATTCCACGAGGGCTTGGCCCAAAGTCGCGCCCAACAAGTCGATTTTGATGATGGAAACGACCAATGACTGACTCCAGTAACAGCGACACTGAGACGGCCGAGCTCGAAACATTCCGCGCCGAGACGCGTGCCTGGCTCGAAGCCAATTGCCCGCCGGAGATGCGCAAGCCCGCGACGTCGGATGACGACGTGTTCTGGGGCGGCCGCAACGCGAAGTTCTCGTCCGAGCCGCAGCGCATCTGGTTCGAGCGCATGCGCGACAAGGGCTGGACCGTGCCGGATTGGCCGAAGGAATATGGCGGCGGTGGCCTCAGCGCCGCCGAGCATAAGGTGCTGCGCGCCGAGATGGGCAAGATCGGCGCCCGCCCCCCGCTGTCGAGCTTCGGCATCTGGATGCTCGGACCGGCGCTGCTCAAATACGGCAACGACGCGCAGAAGAAGGAGCATCTGCCGAAGATCGCGGCGGGCGAGATCCGCTGGTGCCAGGGCTATTCCGAGCCGAACGCCGGCTCCGACCTTGCTTCGCTGCAGACCCGTGCCGAGAGCGACGGCGACGATTTCGTCATCACGGGCTCGAAGATCTGGACCTCCTACGCCAACTATGCCGACTGGATCTTCTGCCTCGTCCGCACCGATCCCGCGGCCAAGAAGCACGACGGCATCAGCTTCATCCTGTTCGACATGACCTCGAAGGGCGTGACGACCAAGCCCATCCTTCTGATCTCCGGCTATTCGCCGTTCTGCGAGACCTTCTTCGACGGCGTCCGCGTGCCGAAATCGCATGTGGTCGGCACCATCAATCGCGGCTGGGACGTCGCGAAATATCTGCTGCAGCACGAGCGCGCGATGATCTCGGGCATGGGCGAACGCGGCGTCGGCCGGCCGCTCGGCCAGATCGCAGCCGATTCCGTCGGCACGGACGCGCAAGGCAAGCTCGACGATTCCATGCTGCGCGGGAAGATCGCGACGTTCGACGTCGATGAGGCCGCGCTTGCGGCCTGCGCCGAGCGCGCCGTCGATCTCGCCAAGGCGGGGCAGGCGCATCCGGCGTTCTCGTCGGCGATGAAATATTACGGCACCGAGCTCAACAAGCGCCGTCACGAGATCCTGATGGCGGCCGGCGGCATCGATGCGCTGGAATGGGAGAGCGAGCGCTCCAGGCAGGGCGCCCGCCCGCGCGCCTGGCTGCGCACCAAGGCCAACTCGATCGAGGGCGGGACCAGCGAGGTGATGCTCGGCATCGTCGCCAAGCGAATACTCGATCTGCCGGGGGCGTAAGGCCACCTTCTCACCGCCCGTCATTCCGGGGCGCGCCACGCGCCAGCCCGGAATCCATAGCCACCAGTCGGGAATATGGATTCCGGGCCTGCGCCTGAGGGCGCATCCCGGAATGACGAAGACCAATAGATCTCGAATCGGAAACACGCACATGGCCCTCGTCCTCACCGAAGAACAGTCGATGCTCCGCGATTCTGCGCGCGGGCTGATCAGCGACAAGGCGCCGGTGTCGCATCTGCGATCCCTGCGCGACAACAAGGACCCGACCGGCTTCTCCAGGGAGCTCTGGCATTCCTTCGCCGAGATGGGCTTTGCCGGCCTGCTGGTACCTGAGGAGTTCGGCGGCAGCGGACTCGGCTATGTCGAGGCAGGTGTCGTGATGGAGGAGATTGGCCGGACCTTGATGCCGTCGCCCTTCCTTGCCACTTCAGTTGTCGCGGCCTCGGCGCTGAACCGCGGCGGCAGCGCCGCGCAGAAGTCGGAATATCTGCCGAAGATTTCGAACGGCTCGCTGCTCGCGACGCTGGCGATCGACGAGGGCGCCAAGCACCGTCCGCTTCAGGTCAATTTGCAGGCCGTGCGCGCCGGCAACGGCTTCAGGCTTTCGGGCGCCAAGGCCCTCGTGCTGGACGGCCATGTCGCCGATCTCCTCATCGTCGCCGCGCGCACCTCGGGCGCCGCAGGCGAGCGCGACGGCCTCACGCTGTTTCTGGTGAACCCCAAGGCCAAGGGCGTCGCGATCGAGCGCACCATCATGGTCGATTCGCACAATGCGGCCCGGATCGAGTTGGCCAATGTCGAGGTCAATGCCGACCATGTGCTCGGCGAAGTCGACCAGGGGGCCGCCATGCTCGACGGCGTGCTCGATATCGGGCGCGGCGCGGTCGCCTCCGAAATGGTCGGCTTGAGCGAGGAGGTCTTCAACCGCACCGTCGAATATCTCAAGAGCAGGAAGCAGTTCGGCAAGTTGATCGGCGAATTCCAGGCGCTGCAGCACCGCGCCGCCGAGCTCTATGTCGATATCGAGATCACCCGCGCCGCCACCATGAAGGCGCTGCAGGCGCTGGACGCCGATGTTGCCAAGGCAACCTCAGCCGTCGCGGTGGCAAAGGCCCGCGCCGGCACCACCGCCACGCGCGCGGTGCAGGAGGGCGTGCAGATGCATGGCGGCATGGGCATGACCGACCAGTTCGACATCGGCTTCTTCATGAAGCGCGCAAGGGTGTGCGAGGAGCTGTTCGGCGACGCCAATTACCACACCGAGCAGCTGGCGCGGGTGCGGGGTTATTGAGGCTGCGGCAGTAACGCAAGCCGTCATGGCCGGGCTTGTCCCGGCCATCCACGTCCTTTAGCGCCTCAAGACGTGGATGCCCGGGACAAGCCCGGGCATGACGATTGAGAATGTGGCGCGAGCCTGTATCACAATCGTCATTGCGAGCGCAGCGAAGCAATCCGAAATCTGACCGCGGAGACAGTCTGGATCGCTTCGTCGCTTTGCCCTCGCAATGACGGCGGCGAGACCGCCCTTACCTCATCGGCGGTGCGTACTGCACGCCGCCCGCGTTCCACAGCTGGTTCATGCCGCGCGGGATCTTCAGCTTCGACTTCTCGCCGATGTTGCGCTCGTACATCTCGCCGTAATTGCCGACGTGGCGGATGATGCGGGCGGCCCAGTCCTTGGTGAGGCCGAGCTGCTCGCCGTAATTGCCTTCGGTGCCGACCAGCCGCATCACTTCCGGCTTCTTCGACTTCAGCGCCTCGTCGATGTTCTCCGAGGTGACGCCGAGCTCCTCGGCGTTGATCATCGCATAGAGCGTCCACTTCACGATCATCATCCAGTCGTCGTCACGCTGGCGCACCACGGGAGCGAGCGGCTCCTTGGAGATCATGTCCGGCAGGATCATGTTGTCGCCGGGCTTCGCCAGGTTGATCCGCAGCGCGTAGAGCTGGGAGACGTCGGCGGAGAGCGTGTCGCACTTGCCGGTGTCGTAGGCCTTCACGACATCGTCGAGCTTGTCGAACTTCACCTCGTCATACTTCATGTTGTTGGCACGGAAGTAGTCGGCGACGTTGAGCGCCGTCGTGGTGCCGGCCTGGACGCAGACCTTGCTGCCATCGAGGTCCAGCGAGGTCTCCTTGTTGCGCGAGCGCGGCAGCATGAAGCCGGCGCCGTCGTAATAGGCGACCGCGGGGAAATACAGGTCGTAGTCGAGCTCGCGCGCCATGCTCCAGGTCGAGTTGCGCGAGAGGATGTCCACCTTCCGGCTCTGCAATTCCTTGAAGCGTTCCCCGGCATCGAGCGGGATGAACTTCGCCTTGCCGGGGTCGTTGAAGATCGCCGCGGCCACCGCACGGCAGAAATCGACGTCGAAGCCGGTCCAGGTTTTGTTGTCCTCGGAGTAGGAGAAGCCCGGCAGGCCCTTGTTGACGCCGCACAGCACCTCGCCGCGGCGCACGGTGCGCTTCAGCGTGCGGGTGTCGTAGAATTCGTAGATGATGGCGAGAACGGCGACCAGCACGGCGACCGCGAGCCCGATCAACAGGCCGCCACGAAAAGTGCGCATCATTTTTAATCTCTCGAATAATCGGGAAAAGGAGTGAAGACGGAGAGATGGCGAGCATGGCCCGGAGGACCATGCTCGGATCGAAGCCTCAGAGTTCGGGCTTCTGCCGGATGATCACCTTGGTGCCGACAGGCACGCGGTCGTAGAGATCGGCGACGTCGTTGTTGACGAGGCGGAAGCAGCCGGAGGACACCTTGGTGCCGATCGTGTCGGGGCGGTTGGTGCCGTGGATGCGGTAGACCGTGGTGCCGAGATACATGGCGCGGGCGCCGAGCGGATTGCCGGGGCCGCCGGCCATGAAGCGCGGTAGATAGGGCTGGCGCTGGATCATCTCAGGCGGCGGCGTCCAGTCCGGCCACTCCTTCTTGTTGGTGATGTTCACCAGCCCCTGCCATTGGAAACCGTCGCGGCCGACGCCGATGCCGTAGCGGATCGCGCGCCCGCCGGGCTGCACCAGATACAGGTGCCGTTCGGCGGTCGAGACGATGATGGTGCCCGGCGCCTCGGTGGTGCGGAAATAGACCACCTGCTTCTGCCACTCCGGGTCGAGCTGGTAGCCGTCATCGGCGACCAGACCCGGCTCGTCACCGCGGTCGGGCTGCTGTGCGATAGCCTGTGGCGCGGACAGGATCAGGCCAATCGCAGCCACGCACATCCCGGTCAGACGACGAAAATCCGTCATTTCAAGCTCTCCCCACTGCCTCGGCGCAAATCATTCGGAACCATCAAACCTGAGGGGCATGTTCATGGCAAGTTGATGGCGCGCCGCCCAGATATGTCACGAGAATGCTTTGGTTTTTTGACGCCACCCCGGCAATGCCACAAACAGGGGATGGCGCGAAAAGCATAGATTTTGGCGGCTGGGCTCGGTGCGCTCCCTCTCTCGCCCGCAGGGGAGGGTCATTTGGCACCGGTTTAAGCCCACACCTCTTCGAGACGACCGCTGCGCGGTCTCCTCAGGATGAGGCTGAGAACAGTGTTGCTCATCGAAATTGTCACCGCGGAGTCTGCCCTCATCCTGAGGGCCCCCGCTGGCGGGCGTCTCGAAGGATGGCCCCAGGCGAACTGCCGGCTCCCCTCTAGATCTTGTTGCTCTCCGCCGCGATCCCGAGCCGCCGCACGATCTCCGTCCCCACCGCCCGCGCCTCGACCCTCGAACCAATCCGCGGGCTGCGAAATCGTCGTCCGGAGTGCAGCCGGATCACCACGATGCAGTGCTCGTCCTCGGACCGGCCGCGGCGGTCGACGGTGATCGTTTTCACGTCGGGCCCCTCGATGATGTCCGTGCGCGGCGTGCCGTCGCCCCATAGCCGCTCGACGCGGATATCGCTCTGCCGGATGATCCAGAACGCGCCGATCACGAGGTTGGCGTATCTGTAGACCGCGAACGCCGCCAGAACACCGAGCGGCAGCAGCAGGATGTCGACGTGGCTCGGCGGCCATCCGCGCCAGAGCTTGTAGGCGTAGGGCACGGCGGACAACGCGACGGCGATCAACGCGACGATGCGGATGTCCCGTGCGGGAAAGGCCTCGAGAGGCTCGCCAAGGTGCATCTCGCGATTGCTGGCATCGAGCGGATTGACGGGTTCCTCGACATTGGGAACCTCGAACTGCGCGGCGATCCGCGCCACGGTGTCGTGAACATGCGTGACGTCCGAGATCGGCGGCGACGTCAGGCGCTCCCCTGAAGTCAGCGTGAAGACGAGTTGAAAGCGGGCCTTCACCCGCTTGCTGCCGGGAACCTGCAGCGCCGTGATGTCGTCCTTCGCGACGATCCGCGTGCGCAGCTTGCCGAACGGACTTTGCCGCCCGATCAGGATCTCGTTCGCCGTGATGATCCACACCACCGCCGGCGCCAGCATGATGCCGACGACGAACCCCGCGCCCGCCAGCAGCGCTACCACCGAGATGACGATCTCAAGCGTGTCGTGCGTGAACAGGCCCGGCGTGAAGCACAGCGCAACGGCCGCGGCAAAGGTGGACATCACCAGCCGCTGCGCGATCGAAGAGCCTTCACGAAGGCGGATGTCGGTGCTGGTGGTCGCGTCGTCCATCGCGGGCGGCTGATTCCGTTGCGCGCGAAAACTCCACGGACGGGTCCGCGGAGTCAAGCAACAAGGGCGTCACCCGAACCGGGATGAGGGGACCTATCGGCGCACCTTCTCCGGGGCGATCCCCAGCCTTCGGACGATCTCGTCGCCGACAGCCCGTGCCTGCGCCTGCGTGCCTATCTCGGGGCTGTAGAGTTTCTTCCCGCCGTGAAGCTCGATCCTGACTAGATAGTTTCCTTCGGGAGGGCACTCGATCGCGATGGCTTCGACATCGGGACCCGAAATGGCGTCGGCAGTAGGTACGCAGCCTCGGGACATCCGTTCGATGCGAAGCTCGCCTTGACGGACGACACACGAGGTACCGGCAAAAACGTGCGCATATCGGAAAACCACGAAAGCGATGACAGGACCGACCGGCAGCAGGATCATTTCGCCAATGGAAGGAGGCAGGCCATTCCAGACTTTGGATGCGCAAGGGACGGCGCAAAGACCAGCGATGATCAGCGTGAGAATTCGCGACCGGGCGCCGACGGCCTTTCGGACCGGTGCGCCGATCCGCATCTCCGCATTCGTGGCGTCCAGGGGATTGGCTGGAGGATTGCCGCGGGGCTGCCTGAGCAGGTCGGCGATCAGATTGCTCGTCTCGCTGACGCGCGTGATCTCTGCAATCGGTGGCGACAGCAGGTAATCCCCGGACGTGAGCTTGAGCGAGATGCGGAAGTCCGTGGCGTCCGTCTTGTCGTTCTGAACCTCAATGGTTGCGATGTCGTCGCGCCTAATGACCCGCGTTTGAGGCCGGCTGAACGGGCGCATCCTCCCGATCACAATGCCATTGGCAGAGATGCTCCAGAGCAATTCGGTCGCGAGTGCTGCGTAGCCCAGGATCGTCGCGCCGATCGCAGTCGGCACGAATGCCGAGATGCCTGACTCCGCGGCAGCGAAAAGCAGCGCCGCTATTCCGAAGCCCGCGCCGAGCAGGCGCTCCTGGAGCGAGGGGCCGCCGCGAAGATGAATCTTGTTCTCTCGTGTTGCCTCGCCCATCGCCTGCACTTCCATTGCCGCGAAACTTCACGGACGCCGCGTGGAGTCAAGCGACAATGGCAAAAAGGGCTTGCCGGCAACTTAAGGCGAGCCTAGCTGCTCGCGTTGAGCAGCTTCGCCACGGTGCGGTCGATCTCGTCGTAGCGGCCTTCGCCGGCGTGCTGGAACACGATCTTGCCGCTCTGGTCGATGATGTATTGCGCCGGCCAATATTGGTTGCTGTAGGCGTTCCAGGTCCTGGAATCATTGTCCTGGGCCACCGGATAGGTGATGCCGTGGCGCTTCAGCGCGGCCTGGACGTTGGCGGCCGAGCGCTCGAACGGAAATTCCGGTGTGTGGACGCCGACCACGACGAGGCCCTTGTCCTTGTATTTGGCATAGAGGTCGGTGACGTGCGGCAGCGTGTTGACGCAGTTGACGCAGCCATAGGTCCAGAAGTCGACCAGCACGACCTTGCCGCGGAGGTCGGCGAGGCTGAGCGGCTTGGAGTTGAACCAAGTGTTGATGCCGGTGAAGTCGGGCGCGGTCTGCTGGCTTGCGGCGGCGACCTCGATCGGCACTGCGGGGGCGGTGACGACAGGCGTCGCGCGTGCAGCCTCGCCGCAGATGCCGGGGATGACAGCGCCGGTGACGGCCATGCCGATCAGGGCGGTGGAGACGGCGAGCAGTTTGAATGTCACGGTAGCGTCCTCCGAGGAGCTTTGCGGTGATCACAGGCCGATCTGGCCGGTGGGATAAAAGCCGGTGAGCCACGCCACGATCAGCGTGTCGTATTGGAAGTAGGCGGCGACCGCGAAACCGATCACGACGACGCCGAAGCCCTGCTGCAGCCGCGGCGAGATGCGCGAAAGGCTGCGCACGCGCGTGGTCGCGGCCTGTCCGCCATAGGCGATCGCCAGCATCGGGATCGCCGCACCGATGGCGTAGGCGATCAGCAGCGTGCCGGCCCAGGCGGCATTCTTCTGGGTCGCAACCAGCGTCAGGATCGAGCCGAGCACGGGGCCGGCGCAGGGCGTCCAGACCAGGCCCAGCGTGGTGCCGAGCACGAGCCCGCCGAGCGCGCCTTCGCGTTGTGTGCTGCCTGCGTTGCCGAGATCGAGCCAGCCATTGAGCCGGCTCGACAGCCATTCGAACGGCGCCGGCCACAGCATCAACAGCCCGAAGCCGAGCAGCAGGACCGACGCGGCCTCGCGCAGCACGCTCGGATCGAAATCGAACAGGCGCGTCAGCGCACCCAGCAGGAGCGCGGTCGCCGAGAACGACAGCACAAAGCCGAGCGCGATCATCGCCGGCCGCAAGTGTCCCGCGCGCCCGACCGAGGCGCCGAGCAGGATCGGCAGCATCGGCAGCGTGCAGGGCGCGGCGATGGTGAGGATGCCGGCGAGGACGGCGAGGATAAGTTCGAGCATGGCGCACTCGTGATGAAGGTCACGAGGGCAGTTCGGACCCGAGGTGCCAGTCGTTACGCGGCGTCACGCCTTCGTGACGGGAGCGGCGCTCGGGTCACGGAGACGGTGCGCTCCCTCCCCGCCTGCGCGGTAGAATTGGGGAGAGGGTGATTCCACAAAGGGATGAGAGAACCCTCTCCGCCGCTACGCGTCGGCCTCCCTGCAAGCGGGAGAGGCGGGAGCCTGCGTCGGCTACCTCGGGCCCCCAAATACAAAACGACCCGGACGGGGGCATCGTCCGGGTCGTTGGAGGTCCTGGGAGGTTTAAGCAAAACCGTATGTGAGCTTTATAGGGAGGAAGTTTTTCCGCCTGATGTTGTGCTTTGTTTCAATTGTTTCGTCGGCGGTAACACTTCTGTGTGCGAGACGGGCCGGATTGGTGGCCCTATCCCTCTGAATTCATTGATCTCAGGCCGCGAAGCGCTCGACGCCGGCGCCCTTAAGCAATTCCGCCAGCTGCTTGCGGGCATAGAACATCCGCGTCTTCACCGTGCTCTGGGGGATGCCGATGATCTGGCCGACCTCCTCCACCGACTTCTCATGGTAGTAGACGAGGGTGATGATCTCGCGATGCGCGGGCGACAGCTTCTGCACGCAGGCGCGCAGGATGGCGCTGGTGTCGCTGCGGTCGAGCGAGGTCTCCGGCGTATCGGAGCCGTCGGGAATCTGGCGCACGTCCTCCTGGTCGATGTCCTCGAAGCGGCGCTGGCGCATCGCGGTCAGCGCCTTGAAGCGGGCGATCGACAGCAGCCAGGTCGAAACCTGCGAGCGGCCCTGGAATTGGCCGGCGGTCCGCCACACGTCCAGGAACACCTGGCTGACGAGGTCTTCGGCCGCGGTGGCGTCGCGCACGATGCGCAGGATGAAGCGATACACCCGCACATTGTGGCGGCAATAAAGGATATGCATCGACGTCCGGTTGCCGTCGGCAATGCTCTCTAGAAGCATATCGTCCGAAGTCGCCTGAGCGGCGATGATGCTCTGGCTGGCCTGGGCGTTGATGGCGATGACGTTCCGCATTGACTTGGCTCCCCGTAGCGCCGCAACCGAGCGGCGTTTCCTTGGACCAAAGTGTTAATGAGCCAACGTTTCGGGACGTCTGCACGAAAGCCGGAAAATGGTTTCGTGCGCCGTCAAATTGTTTCGTCGAAGAAGCCCCAACGAAACATTGGGAGCAAAAAAGCGTGGAATTTCAATGTACGGAAAATACGGGGAGGGCGTTTAACGGCGCTCTGAACCGCCGGGAACGAATGTCCGGCTCCTGCTTCGGCGCTGGACGCCATGCGATATTCGATCGTCGAGCTGCCAGGTTAAAGAACCTTAGGGCGAAACACGTTGGCGCGGCGGCGTTGGTGCATCAATTGAAGCGGAGGTTGAGGCGGAATGCACTTTTGGAGGTTGTACGTCGATGCCGCCTGTACCGCGCGAAAATCGATCACGGCGAAGCGATTCAAAGCCGTAGCAAGCCAGTGCAATGACGCGGGGTATTGGCCCCTTCGTCGCGTAGGTCGCGATTTGCCTTCTACTTCGCCCTAAGAGAGCCGCAGCGGCTTCTTGAGTCAGTCTGTTGCGTGTCAGGAAATCAGTAAACTCCTTGGGCGTCCAACTCTCCTGCGCGAGCGATTGGATGGTGTCCGCGGACATCATCAAATCCTCGCTGTCCCCCCAAGCAACAGCATCACCATCTTCAACAAGGGTGCCTTTCAGAAAGAGGCTTTCATCTCGTAGAGGGCGGTAGACTTTGTAACTAAAAATGGCTGGGCTTACGTCTACGAAATCTTCGCGCCCCGCTCTTGCCCCTTCGGCCCATTTCACTCGAAGAACGAAGTCGTGGAGCGGTCGAACGGCAGCCAGCCGGGGGAATGGAATCCCACTATCGACGGCATCATTCGCGCTCATTGAGCCTTCTCCACTCCGACACTAGCACGGCCAGATTTTCTGGCTTTGAGGCCCACTCCTTCACTTCCGCCAAGTCCTTCTTGGAAGCTTTCCCGGCTATGACTTCCAAAGTGATCAAATTTACGGAGGCTCTGGAATCCGGTCCCTTTAGATGAAAGTGCGGCGGATTGTGATCCCCCGGATAAATGTAGATTTTGCAGTTGGTTAGCGGAGCGCTGATGCTCGCCATATCGCCCCGGCAGCAGTATCTTAGTGCAGTAGTTGCACAAAATCAAGAAAAAATGTGAAGCCATTGCACAATGCAGTAAACTTCGCCAGCGAACAACCTTAGCGTTTGTTCTACCGGGGCCAAGGTACATTTTGCGGCGGCTAGGATCGAGCCGCCTGCCTTAAGCCTTCTCGCCCTGCGGCGAGAACAGATAGCCGCCGCCGCGGATGGTTCTGATCACGGCGGGCTTGGCCGGATCGGGCTCGATCTTGCGGCGGATGCGCATGATGCGGAGATCCACCGCGCGGTCGAAGGCTTCGGCGTCGCGCGCATTGGCCAATTCCAGCAGGCGCTCGCGCGACAGCACGCGCTTCGGATTGGCCGCGAACACCTTCAGGAGCCCGAACTCGGAGGCGGTCAGCGGATGCTCGTTGCCCTCGTCGTCGCGCAAGGCCTGGGCTTCGAGATCGAGCCATTTGGTGCCGAAGCGCACCAGCTGCTCCTTGTCCGATTTCGCCGCCGCCTCGGGCGCGGCCACCTTGGCCGGCACGCTCCTGCGCAGAACCGAGCGGATCCGCGCCATCAGCTCGCGCAGCTCGCAGGGCTTGGCCACGTAATCGTCGGCGCCGAGCTCGAGGCCCACAACGCGATCGATCGGGCTCGCGGTGGCCGTCAGCATGATGACAGGCACGTTGATGCGGCTCTTGAGGTCGCGGATGATCGAGAGGCCGTCTTCCTCGGGCATGTTGAGATCGAGCACGACGAGATCGGGCATGCTGCCCTGGATCGCGGTCCGCAACGATTTGCCGCCGTCGCACAGCGTCACGGTGAAGCCGTGCATCTTGAGATAATCGCCGACCATCTCCCGGGCCGGGGCTTCGTCGTCGACGATCATGATGTGCTGGCTTTGGGTCATGGCTTCCAAATCAAGGCAGTTCGGTCGCGGGGAGGGTGATGGTGAAGGTCGAGCCCTTGCCGGGGCCTTCGCTGTCGGCGGTCACCTCGCCGCCATGCATGTCGATGATGCGCTTGACGATGGAGAGCCCGAGGCCCGTCGAGCTTTCGCCCGCGGTCGGCTTGGCCGACAACCGCTGGAAGCGGCCGAACAGGCGGCCGAGATCCTCCGGCGAGAGGCCGGCGCCCTCGTCGCTGACACGGACAATGGTCTCGCTGCCTTCGTGGCTGACGACCACGTCGATTCTGCCGCCGATCGGCGAGTATTTGATGGCGTTGCTGATGAGGTTGTCGATCGCCTCGCGGATGCGGTCGGTGTCGCACATGGTGACGATGTTGGGCGGCGCGGCGACGTGGATGGCCTGCTGCTTGTTCACGGCGAGCGGCTGGTTGGCCTCGGCGACCTCCTTCACCAGGCCGGCGACGTCGACCGGCTCGCGGCGGATGGTGATGTCGAAGGCGTCGGCCATCGCGTCCGAGATCAGATGATCGACCATCGTGGTCAGGCGCTTGGTGGCGTCGCGGATGTGGTCGACCTGGGCGACCACGCCGCTTTCCGAGGCGCCGGTCGAGATCAGCTCCTTCAGCATCTCGGTGCGGCCGAGGATGACGCCGAGCGGGTTCTTCAGGTCGTGCGCGACCGTGCCCAGGATCTCGTTCTTGAAGCCGTTGGCGCGCTGCAGCCGCAGCCATTGCGCCGACAGGCGGCGGTTGGCCTGCATCAGGGCGCGGGTGCGCTGGGCGACGCGGTCCTCAAGCTGGGTGTTGGCGTCCTGGAGCTGCTGGTAGAGGATGACGTTGTCGAAGGCGATCGAGAGCCTGCTCGAGAAGATCTCGACCAGCGAGCGGTCGGTCTCCGACAATTCGCGCTCGGCCTGCAGCAGCACCACCACCTCGCGGCCGCTTCCGGTGCGCAGATAGATCACGCTGCGGTGGTCGGCGAATTCGTTCTTGCGGCCCTGGAAGGCGGCTTCCACCATCGCGCGCAGATCAGGGTCGAGCGCCTTCGACGAGGTGGTGCCGATGAAGCGGCTGTAGCAGCCGCTGCCGGCGAGCACCGACAGTTCGGGGTCGATGCCGCCATTGTCGCGCAAAACCAGTATGCCGGCGCAATCGACGTTGAGCAGCGAGGCGAGCTGGGTCAGCACGCCCTCGGCGAGCCGCTGCATCGACTTGAAATCGTACAGCGTCGAGGCCGCGTCGATGATGATTTCGAGCCCGCGCCGGGTCTGCAGCATGCGCTCGAGCTGCTGATAGGAGCGCAGCGCCGCGGTCAGCGAGGTGAACAGCTTGTCGGCGGTGAGCTCGGTCTTGGCCTTGTAGTCGTTGATGTCGTACTGGACGATCACGCGCCGCTCCGGCGCCTGGCCGGGCTGGCCGGTGCGCAGGATGATGCGCACGGTCTCGTTCTTGAGCTCGTTGCGGATGTATTCGACCAGCTCGAGGCCGGCGACGTCGGTCTCCATGATGACGTCGAGCAGAACCGCGGCGATGTCGTTGTGCGCGGCCATCAGCTTGCGGCCTTCGGCCGCGGAATGCGCCGACAGGATCTCCAGGCTCTGGCCGTTCAGGCTGTAATCCGAGAGGGCAAAACGGGTGCCGTCATGCACGGCCGGATCGTCGTCGATGACGGCGATCTTCCATTTCCGGGCGTTGGCATCCTCCGACGCGGTACCGGTATCGTCGATCAGGTGGAGGACATCGTCCTGTTCGGCCATTGAGAAGTCCCGTCACTTTCTGTGCTTTGCGCGCCGCCCTTGGCGACCCGGGGCATGATAATGCGAAAAGTGGTGCCTTGTCCCAGCTTGGATTCCAGCATCATGCGCCCGCCGAGCTGCTGGGTGACGAGGTTATAGACGATATGCAGGCCGAGTCCCGTACCGCCTTCATTGCGCCGGGTGGTAAAGAAAGGGTCAAAGGCCTGGCGCTGCACGTCGGGGGTCATGCCGGCCCCGTCGTCGGTGAAGATGATCTCGATGTCGTCGGCGCCGCGCGGCCGCGCCGAGATGGTGATCGTGCCGGCACGCCCGTCGGCGAAGGCGTGATTGGCGGCGTTGAGGAAGAGGTTGGTCAGGATCTGGCCGTAGGAGCCGGGATAGCCGTCGAGCAGCAGCCCCTCGGGCACGTCGACTTGAAGCGTGATCGGCGAGCGCTTCAGCACGGGGCGAAGGCTCGCGATGATCTGGTCGGTGGCCTCGCTGAGCGAGAATTGCCGCCGCTCGGCATGCGAGCGGTCGACCGCGACCTGCTTGAATGACTGGATCAGCTCGCCGGCGCGCTGCAGATTGGCGACCAGCTGCTGCGAGGCGTCGCGCGAGGACTGCACGAACTCTTCCAGCTGCGAGCGGCGCAGGCCGCCGTCGCCCCTGAGCTGGGCTTCGAAGATCTCGCTGCGCCGGGCAAAGCTCGAGGCCACAGTGAGGCTGATGCCGATGGGGTTGTTGACCTCGTGCGCGACGCCGGCGACGAGGCCGCCGAGCGCCGCAAGCCTCTCGGCATCAATCAAATTCTGCTGGGCGGTGTTGAGCTCGAGCAGCGCGCTTTCGGCCTTCTCCTTGGACGCGCGCAGCTCGTCCTCGGTCTGGCGCTTCGCGATCGCGTTCTCGCGGAACACTTCGACCGCGCGGGCCATGGCGCCGACCTCGTCGCGAGCCTTGGTGCCCTGCACCTCGCGGCCGAGGTCGCCGAGGGTGATCGCGCGCATCGCCGCCATGATCTGCTGCAGCGGCAGGCGGATCGATAGCGCGATCAGCACGCCGGCGGTGAGGATGATGCCGAGGAAGATCACCGCGATCGTCAGGACCCGGCGGGAAATAGCCGCCAGCGTGCGGTCGAAGGTCTCCTGCGCCTTCTGCTCGCGCTGGCGCATCTTGCTGGAGAGGTCGTCGATGGCGCCGATCGCCTCGGCCTGGCTGGCGTCGATGGTGTTGCGCAGGAGTTCGGTGCGGCTCGCAAGCTGCTCGGAGAGTTTTGCAAAGCCCTCGCGCAGCGCGGCGGTGCGGGCCCCGAGGCGCCGCAACGCCATGCGCTGGAGGTCGTTGTCGGCGAGATCGATCATCACGGGGATGGTCTTCTCGATGGTCTCGGTGTTGCGGCGCGCGTCGTCGGCCGCGCCCGTCTGCAGCGACAGGTAATAGGAATTGGCCGCCACCAGCATCGCGGTGAAGGCCTCGCGGGATTTGCCGAGCGAAGGCCAGATCAGCGCATCGCGATGCCCGGTGGCGCCTTCGATGATGGAATAGAGGCCGGCCATGTCCTTGGCCGGTCCCTGGACCTGCTCCTCATAGGTCCTGGCGATGGTGGCCTGCACGCCGCGCAGTTCGCCGAAGCCGTTGAGGAAGCGGTCGGTGGTCCGCTCCAGCTCCTCGACCGAGCCCGACAGCATCGGGTCCTTGGCGGCGCGGTTGGACAGTGTGCCCAGCACGGCCTCGCGCAACAGCAGGATTTCGGCGAACAGGTCCGGGCTCGGCTGGTTGATGTAGCGGTGGATCAGGTTCTGCAGCCGCCCGGTCTCGCTTTCGAGCAGCGCCAGGATCCGGTCGGATTCGCGCACCTGGCGGACGTCGTCCCAGGCCGAGCCCAGCACCTGCGCGCCGTTCCAGATCATCGCCGCCAGCACCACGACCACGGCGGAGTTCAGCGCGGCGATCGACAGGATGCGCCAGCGGATCGGCACCGCCCGCAGCGCCCCGACGATGCGCGCGCGCAGCTTCCCGAGCGGGCCCGACGGCCGCTCTGCGTGCTCGCTGTGTCCAAGCCCGGTCAACAGGCCTCACTCCACCTTGCGAATGCGTTCGATCAGCGCGGCCGCGGCGGGATCGCGCCCGGTCTTGGCGTAGATCGGGGCCATCGCGTCCTCGAACGGCTTGCGGTCGATATCCCTGATGATGGTGACCCCGGCTTCCTGCGCCTTGCGCTGCGACTGCTCCTCGAGGTCGCGCCACTTTTCGCGCATGAACCGGCTGGAGCGCTGCGCGGCCTCCCGGAAGATCTTCTGGTCGTCCAGCGACAGGCTCTGCCAGGCCTTCAGCGAGATCACCAGCACCTCGGGGCTCATCGTGTGCTCGGTAAGCGTGTAATGGCCGGCATGCTTGTAATGGTCCGTCGTCACGAAAGATGGCCAGTTGTTCTCGGCGCCGTCGACCAGATGGTTGGCGAGCCCGGTGAGCACCTGCCCATAGGGCATCTCGACGGGCTCGGCGCCGAGCGAGCGGATCATCTGGCTCATCAACTCCGACTGCTGCACCCGGATCCGCAATCCCTTGAGATCCGCGATGGACTTCACCGGGCGGACGCCGTTGTAGATCGACCGCGCCCCGGAATCGTAGAAGGCGAGCCCGACGAAGCCGTAGGGCTCGAAACTATCGAGGATTTCGCTGCCGACCGGCCCGTCCAGCACTTTCTGCATGTGCTCGATGGACCGGAACAGGAACGGCATGGCGAGCACGTTCATCGCCGGCACGAAATTGCCGATCAGCGCGACGTTGGTCCGGTTGAGGTCGATCGCGCCGGCCCGGGTCTGCTCGATGGTCTCCTTCTCCTCGCCGAGCTGGCGGGAGTGGAACACCTTGATCTCGTGGCGGCCGCCGCTGCGCTCGGCGATCAGGGCGCCCATGTAGCGCAGCGCCTGGACCGTCGGGTAATCCTCGGTCTGGGTATCTGCGGCGCGAAATTCGCGTGCGCCGGCGCCCGTCATGCAGACGGCAAGCACAAGCGCGACGAAGATCACCCCGGTCCGCGAGAGTTCGGCACGGTTCAGCACTGGCACACTCAACCCCTCGGTGATGGAGTCTATGGCGGGGGCAAAAGGTTCAATGCAATCTAGCAGATGGGAGGGCCAAGGCTACCCGCTGCGGGTACGCCCGATTGTGCAGCGCGGCCGGGATACCTTGCCGGTTGAAACCGCTGGGGAGGCGCCGTAAGCAGGGTCGCCCGCCCTACGGCGTGAGAAACGAGAAAAGCCATCGTGACGTCAGCATTGCGCCCCTTGTTCCTCGCCATTCTTGCGGCGTTCTCCTTGGCGGCTCCGGCTCGCGCCGCCACCGACATCGCCTGGTGGCACGCCATGTCCGGCGAGCTCGGCCGCCGGCTCGAGAAGCTCGCCTCGGATTTCAACGCCTCGCAGTCCGACTATCGCATCGTGCCGGTTTACAAGGGCAACTACACCGAGACGGTGACCGCCGCGATCTTCGCCTTCCGCTCGCGCAGCCAGCCCGCCATCGTCCAGGTCAACGAGGTCGCCACTGCCACCATGACCGCGGCCAAGGGCGCGATCTATCCGGTGTTCAGCCTGATGCGGGACATGAACGAGCCGTTCTCGCTGGCCGATTACCTGCCCGCGGTCTCCGGCTACTACACCGATGCGGCCGGCAATCTGTTGTCGTTCCCGTTCAATTCCTCGACGCCGATACTCTATTACAACAAGACCATGTTCCGCGACGCGGGCCTCGATCCGGAGACGCCGCCGAAGACCTGGCCGGAATTGGGCGCGGCTGCAAAGCGCCTGCGCGACCGTGGCGCTGCGTGCGGCTTCACGACGTCCTGGCCGTCCTGGATCCATGTCGAGAATTTCTCCGCTTTCCATAATTTGCCGTTGGCGACGCGCGGCAATGGCTTTGCCGGGCTGGACGCGGAATTGACCATCAACAATCCGGTCGTGCTCAAACACATCGCCCAGCTCGCCGAATGGCAGAAGACGAAGGCGTTCGACTATGGCGGTCGGGGGCAAGCGGCCGAGCCGCGTTTCCAGCGCGGCGAATGCGGCATCTTCATCGGCTCCTCGGCGACGCGCGCCGACATCAAGGCGAATTCGAAGTTCGAGGTCGGCTACGGCATGATGCCATATTGGCCCGACGTGAAGGGCGCGCCGCAGAACTCGATCATCGGTGGCGCAACCCTGTGGGTGCTGCGCGACCGCCCGCGCGAGGAATACAAGGGCGTGGCGCGATTCTTCGCCTATCTGTCGCAGCCCGGCGTGCAGGCCGCCTGGCACCAGAACACCGGATACCTGCCGATCACCCGCGCCGCTTCCGAGCTGACGCGCGCGCAGGGCTTTTACGAGCGCAATCCGGGCGCGGCGATCTCGTTCGAGGAAATCACGCTCAATCCGCCGACCGAGAATTCGAAAGGCATCCGGCTCGGCTCCTTCGTCCTGATCCGCGGCGCGATCGAGGACGAACTGGAGCAGGCCTTCGCCGGCCACAAGAGCGCGCAGGCCGCGCTGGATTCCGCGGTCGAGCGCGGCAACAAGCTGCTGCGCCAGTTCGAGCGTGCCAGTCCGGACCGGTAGGAGTGATCGGTGCGCACGCCTCGTCCTTCGAGACGCCCGCCTCCGGCGGGCTCCTCAGGATGAGGCTCAGCAGCGCCTGTCAATGCCGCTGCGCAATCAGCTCCTCATCCTCAGGAGCCCGCAAAGCGGGCGTCTGGAAGGATGGCCGCAAGGATACTGTTTCAAGAATGTAAGCCGATGACACTGTCAAACTTCACCGACGCCGAAAGCTTCCGCGCCTTCCGTTCCGATCCTGCGCAATGGCTGCCGATCGCGCTCGACATCGCGCGCGGGCACGGCCTCGATACCAGCGCGCCGCATGTGTTTGCGAACGGCACCAACCTCGTGGTCGGCCTCGGCGAGACGCTGATCCTGAAGATCTTCCCGCCGCTGCTGCGTGCGCAATTCGTGTCCGAGCGTGGTTCGCTGGCGCAACTCAAAGGCCATCTCGATCTGCCGATCCCCGAGATCGTCGCGCAAGGGGCGCGCGACGGCTGGCCCTATCTCGTCATCACGCGTCTCACAGGCACGCTCGGCTCGGAGGTGTGGCCGCAATTGCCGGAAGACCAGAAAGAGCGCCTGCTGCGCCAGATCGGCGAGACCATCGCGCGCGTCCAGCGCGTCCCGCTCGGACCGCTCACGAGCATCAAGCCGCGCTGGAACGACTTGATGCGTGCCCAGATGCAGGGCTGCAAGGCCCGGCACACGCGCCTCGGCCTTGCGCCGAAATTCCTCGCAGGCCTCGATGATCTCCTGCGCGATGCGGAAAAGCTCATTCCGATGGATGCGCCGCCGGTTTTTCTGGTCGGCGAGTACATTCCGGAGAACTTCCTGCTCGCCTGTGACGACGGCCAGTGGTCGCTCGCCGGCCTGTTCGACTTCGGCGACGTCCTGGCGGGATGGCGCGATTACGATCTGCTCGGCCCCGGCGCGTTCATGGCGGCGGGCCGGCCGGGCAGGGTGAGGAGCCTGCTCGCAGGCTTCGGCTATGAGAAGCTCGACTACCCGCTCAAGCGCCGCCTGATGGCCCTGATGCTGCTGCACCGCGCCAGCGACCTCAACGCGCACGTCTGCATCGATGGCTGGCAGCACAAGGCGAACGATCTGATCGAGTTGCAGGAGCTGATCTGGGCGGGGTGAGCGGGCGCGCTCCGCCTCTCTTCGTCATTCCAGGGCGCCGCGCAGCGGCGAGCTATGGTGCGCAATTGCGCAGCTGAGAATGCATCGTCCCGCGCGAACTTCTGCCCGATGGATGCCGGGCCGATCGCATCGCTCCGGAATGACGGGCGTGCTTATTGGAAGGGCGCCCACGAAATGAAGCTTACTAAATGAGCAAATCTGCATCTTTGTATGCAAGGTGTAAAGATCGAGGCGAGCGCCTCCGACCTGTTAAAATCAGGAATTCATAGCGATTTCAGTCTAGTAGCTCGGTCGTAAACCGGCATTAAGCCTTGGCACGAACCTTGCGAATCCGGTTCCAACCAAAAACATTGTGTTGGAGCCATTGCCATGAAGCGCCGCGATTTCCTCAAGTCCGTTTCCGGATTGGCCGCCGGAGCGGCGCTTCCGGCCATGCCGCAGGTGATCTCCTCGGCCTATGCCGACGCCCGCTCGGAGACGCTGCTGATCGTCTCGGAGGGCGGCCCCAACAATCTCGACATCCACGGCGTCGGCACCAACGTGCCCGGCTATGAAGTCTCCTGGAATTGCTACGACCGCCTGATCAGCCACGAGATGAAGAGCGGTCCCGGCGGCGTGCCCTATTACGACCGCGACAAGTTCAAGGGCGAACTCGCCGAGGAGTTCAAGATCGACGACATGTCGGTCACCTTCAAGCTGCGCAAGAACGCCAAATTCCACGACGGCACGCCGGTGACCGCCAAGGACGTGAAGTGGTCGCTCGACCGCGCCGTCAGCGTCGGCGGCTTCCCGACATTCCAGATGAGCGCGGGGTCTCTCACGAAGCCGGAGCAGTTCGTCGTCATCGACGACCACACCGTACGCGTCGACTTCCTGAAGAAGGACAAGCTCACGATTCCCGATCTCGCCGTGATCGTGCCCTGCATCGTCAATTCCGAGCTGGTGAAGAAGAACGCCAGCGAGAAGGACCCCTGGGGTCTCGAATTCACCAAGCAGCAGACCGCGGGCTCTGGCGCCTACAAGGTGACGAAATGGACCGCCGGCACCGAAGTCATCATGGAGCGCAACGACGATTGGGTCTGCGGTCCGCTGCCGAAGATCAAGCGCGTGATCTGGCGCATGGTGCCGCAGGCCGGCAACCGCCGCGCGCTGCTGGAACGCGGTGACGCCGACATTTCCTACGAGCTGCCCAACAAGGACTTTCAGGAGATGAAAGCCAACGGCAAGCTCAACGTGGTGTCGCTGCCGTTCTCCAACGGCATCCAGTATATCGGCATGAACGTCACCAAGCCGCCCTTCGATAATCCCAAGGTGCGCCAGGCCGTCGCCTACGCGCTGCCCTACCAGAAGATCATGGACGCGGTGATGTTCGGCCTCGCCAACCCGATGTTCGGCGCGCCAAAGGACAAGGCCACCGAAGTCGCCTGGCCGCAGCCGCACAAATACAACACCGACATCGAGAAGGCGAAGGCATTGATGGCCGAAGCGGGCATGGCCAACGGCTTCGAGACCACGATCTCGTTCGACCTGAATTTCGCCGGCGTCAACGAGCCGCTCTGCGTGCTGGTGCAGGAGAGCCTGGCCCAGATCGGCATCAAGACCACCATCAACAAGGTGCCCGGCGCCAACTGGCGCACCGAGTTGAACAAGAAGGAGATGCCGCTCTTCACCAACGTGTTCTCGGGCTGGCTCGATTACCCCGAATACTTCTTCTACTGGTGCTATCACGGCAACAATTCCGTCTTCAACACCATGAGCTACAAGTCGGCGGAGATGGACAAGCTGATCGACGGCGCGCGCACCGCGGCCGCAAGCGGCGACACCGCCACCTACGACAAGGACGTGAAGGGCTTCGTCGACCTCGCCTTTGCCGACATCCCGCGCATCCCGCTGTACCAGCCCTTCGTCAATGTCGCGATGCAGAAGAACATCTCGGGCTATCAGTACTGGTTCCACCGCCGCCTGGATTATCGCGCGCTGGCGAAGGGGTGAGGAGTCGGAACGGCGAATAGCGAGTAGGGCGAGGCAATCGCATATGGTGTTCGCAGGCGTATCGGCTGGCTCTGTTCGCCTCTCCCGCTTGCGGGGGAGGCCGACGCGCTCGAACAGCGCGGCGGGTAGGGGCTCTCTCCACACGAAAAGCCCCTATGCAGAGGCGCCCCCACCCCAACCCTCCCCCGCAAGCGGCAGAGGGAGCGCGATCGTGCGTGTTGCGTCACCTCTCCTCACCACAGGGAGCACCCCATGCTGACCATGATCGGCAAGCGCCTGATGTTCGCGATTCCCTCGCTGATCGGGGTCGTCATCGTCACCTTCCTGCTGACGCGCGCGTTGCCGGGCGATCCCGCCGCCTACTTTGCCGGTCCCGCCGCGACCAAGGAGGCCGTCGAGCAGATCCGCAAGAAGCTCGGCCTCGACAAGCCGCTGATCGAGCAGTTCTTCCGCTACACCAACGACCTCGCGCACGGCGATTTCGGCAACTCGCTGACGACGGGCCAGCCGGTCGCCGCCGAGATCCGCAACCGCCTGCCGGCTTCGGCCGAACTGACGCTGCTCGGGCTGGTCGTCTCGATCGTGATCGCGATCCCGCTCGGCGTGCTGGCGGCAACGCGGCCGGGATCCTGGGTCGACCATCTCTGCCGCGTCACGACGACGGCGGGCGTGTCGCTGCCGGTGTTCTTCACAGGCCTCGTGCTGGTCTATGTGTTTTATTTCCGGCTCGGCTGGTCGCCGGCGCCGCTCGGTCGTCTCGACGTGTTCTACAGCGCGCCGCCGACGGTCACGGGCTTCTATCTGATCGACACCCTGATCGCGCGCGACTTCGAGGCCTTCCGCTCCGCGCTGAGCCAGCTCATCCTGCCGGCGACGACGCTTGCGATCTTCTCGCTGGCGCCGATCGCGCGCATGACGCGCGCCTCGATGCTGGCGGTGCTGTCGTCGGAGTTCGTCCGCACCGCCCGCGCCAGCGGCCTGTCGCCGGCGACCGTCATCGTCACCTACGCGTTTCGCAATGCGATGCTGCCTGTGATCACCACGCTCAGCATGGTGTTCTCGTTCCTGCTGGGGGCCAACGTGCTGGTGGAAAAAGTGTTCGCCTGGCCCGGCATCGGCTCCTACGCCGTGGAAGCGCTGATCTCGTCGGACTTCGCGCCGGTGCAGGGCTTCGTGCTGACCATGGCGGTCATGTACGTGCTGCTCAATCTCGTGATCGACATTCTCTACGGCGTGATCGATCCACGCGTCAGGTTGGAGGGCTGAACCATGAGCTCCGTTGCGCCTGCTGTCGAACCTGTCGGTCCCGCTCGCACCTCCGGACTCGTCGCGGTGCTCGAACAAACCCGCTACGTTCTCGGCGAGAACAAGGTCACGGGCTTCGCCTTCGCCCTGCTGATTCTGATCCTGGTCGCCGCGATCTTCGGCCCCTACGTCGTGCCCTACGATCCGCTCGCCTCGGATACCGCTGCTGCTCTGAAGCCGCCGTCGGCGGCGCACTGGTTCGGCACCGACCAGCTCGGCCGCGACATCTTCAGCCGCGTCATCGTGGCGACGCGGCTCGACACCTTCATCGCGGTCGCTTCCGTCGTGCTGGTGTTTCTGATGGGTGGGCTCGCCGGCATCGCGGCGGGCTATTTCGGCGGCTGGACCGACCGCATCGTCGGCCGCATCGCCGACACCATCATGGCCTTCCCACTGTTCGTGCTGGCGATGGGCATCGTCGCCGCGCTCGGCAACACCGTGCAGAACATCATCCTCGCCACCGCCATCGTGAACTTCCCGCTCTATGCCCGTGTCGCGCGCGCCGAGGCCAACGTGCGCCGCAACGCAGGCTTCGTGCAGGCTGCGCGCCTCTCCGGCAACGGTGAGTTTCGTATCCTGCTGGTGCACATCCTGCCGAACATCATGCCGATCATGATCGTGCAGATGTCGCTGACGATGGGCTACGCCATCCTCAATGCCGCCGGCCTCTCCTTCATCGGCCTCGGCGTCCGCCCGCCGACCGCCGAATGGGGCATCATGGTCGCCGAAGGCGCGGGCTTCATGGTCTCGGGCGAGTGGTGGATCGCGCTGTTCCCCGGTCTTGCGCTGATGATCGCCGTGTTCTGCTTCAACCTTCTCGGCGACGGCCTGCGCGACATCGTCGACCCCCAGCGGAGGACGTGATGGCCATTTTTCGTCGAAAATTCCTCAAAGATTTCAATGCCATTCTACTGTGCATGGGGTTGTTTTCGCGTTTTTTGAGTCACGGTAGGCCCGCATGACCGCCCAGCCCCTGCTCGACGTCCAGGACCTCACCGTCGAATTCTCCACCCGCCGCGGCATCGTCAAGGCCGTGCAGCACGTCAACATCTCCGTGGCCAAGGGCGAGACGCTGGCCATCGTCGGCGAGTCCGGCTCCGGCAAGTCGGTGACGTCCTATGCCGTGATGCGCATCCTCGACCGTGCCGGGCGGATCGCCGAGGGCTCGGTGATGTTCTCAGGCATCGACGTCAAGGCCGCGACCGAAGACCAGATGCGCGATCTGCGCGGCCGCGAAGTCTCGATGATCTTCCAGAATCCGCGCGCGGCGCTGAATCCGATCCGGAAAGTCGGTGACCAGATCGAGGACGTGCTGCGTACCCATGTGCAGCAGGCGACGGTCTCGGACCACGGAGAAAAGGCGATCGAGGCGCTGGAACAGGTCAAGATCGCTCGCCCGCGCGAGCGCTATCACGCCTATCCGTTCGAGCTGTCCGGCGGCATGTGCCAGCGCGTCGTCATCGCGCTCGCGCTGGCCTGCAATCCGCAACTGCTGATCGCGGACGAGCCGACCACCGGCCTCGACGTCACCACCCAGAAGGCGGTGATGGACTTGATCGTCGAGCTGACCAAACGTCGCGCGATGTCGACCATCCTGATCACCCACGATCTCGGCCTCGCCGCCGCCTATTGCGACCGCGTCGTGGTGATGGAGAAGGGCCGCGTGGTCGAGACCGCCAAGGCCGCCGACATCTTTGCCAATCCGCAGCACCCCTACACCAAGAAGCTGATGCGCGCGACGCCGCGGCTCGGTGTGTCGTTGCGGGATCTGCTGCCGGAGGAGGAGGGCTCGGCCGTCATGGCCGGGCCTGACCCGGCCATCCATCACGCTTCGCAACACCAGTCTCAGTCGATGGACCCCCGGGTCAAGCCCGGGGTTGACCAGAGCGCAAAGCCACTTCTCCTCATTGAAAAGCTCGTCAAGGAATACCCCCGCCAGGGCGCAACGGCCACGCTGGGGAAGCTGTTCGGTCGAAAACCGCCCGTGGAGCCCGATGTGTTCCGCGCCGTCGACGGCATCAGTTTCTCCATCGGTCACGGCGAGAGCGTCGGCCTGGTCGGCGAATCCGGCTGCGGCAAATCGACCACCTCGATGATGGTGATGCGCCTGCTCGACCAGACCTCCGGCCTGATCCAGTTCGACGGAGAGGACATTGGCGCGATCCAGCCTGCCAACTTCGCGCGGCTGCCGCAGCGCAGCCGCATCCAGATGGTGTTCCAGGATCCGACCGACAGCCTCAACCCGCGCTTCACCGCCGCGCGCGCCATCGCCGATCCCATCATGCAATTGAGCGACATCAGGGGCCGCGATGCGCTCCGTGCCCGCTGCGAGGAGCTGGCCACCATGGTCGGCCTGCCGCACAATCTGCTCGACCGTTTCCCGCACCAGCTCTCCGGCGGGCAGAAGGCCCGCGTCGGCATCGCCCGCGCCATCGCGCTGCATCCGAAGCTGGTGATCCTGGACGAGCCGACCGCGGCGCTGGACGTCTCGGTGCAGGCGGTCGTGCTGAACCTGCTGCAGGATCTGAAGGCGCGGCTCGGTATGAGCTATCTGTTCGTCTCGCATGATTTGAACGTAGTGCGCTTGCTGTGCGATCGTGTCATTGTGATGCGGACGGGTCGAATCGTCGAGGAAGGCTCTTCCGAGCAGGTCTTGAGCGATCCGCAGGACGACTACACCAAGGAGCTGCTGACGGCGATCCCGCATCCGCCGTTGCAGGTACACTGAGCGCACTGAGAGGTTGTTGGGAGCGTGATGGCCGAGCCGCTGGACGATTATATCGACGCCGTATCGAAAGCGCTGGCGCTGCCGGTCGAAGAAGCCTGGAGGCCTGCGGTGCGTGCCAATCTCGAAGTGTCGCTGCGGCTTGGCCGTTTGGTCGACGAATTCGCGCTGCCGGACGAGACCGAGCCGGCGCCGATCTTCACCGCCTGATGCTGCCATGACCAGCAAGCCAGAGATGACGGCCACCGAAATCGCGAAGGCGGTTGCGGGCGGCAAGATGTCCGCGCTCGATGCGACCGAAGCCGCTCTCACGCGCATCAAGCAGCACGACGGCATCCTCAATTCCTTCACCGACGTCACCGCCGACCGCGCCCGCGCCAAGGCACGCGCGATCGATGCCGATATCGCCGCCGGCAAGGATGTCGGCCCGCTCGCCGGCGTGCCCTTCGCGGTGAAGAACCTGTTCGACGTCGCCGGGCTTCCGACCCGCGCAGGCTCGAAGATCAACCGCGATCGCGCGCCCGCAGCGCGCGATGCGACGCTGATCGAGCGCATGGAGGCCGCCGGCGCCGTGCTCGTCGGTGCGCTCAACATGGGCGAATACGCCTACGACTTCACCGGCGAGAACGTCCATGACGGCCCCTCGCGCAATCCGCACGACACCACGCGAATGACCGGCGGCTCGTCCGGCGGCTCGGGCAGTGCCGTCGGCGGCGCGCTCGTCCCGATCGCGCTCGGCTCGGACACCAATGGTTCGATCCGCGTGCCGTCCTCGTTCTGCGGCATCTTCGGCCTGAAGCCGACCTATGGCCGGCTGTCGCGGGCGCGCTCGTTTCCGTTCGTAGCGAGCCTCGATCATCTCGGTCCGTTCGCGCGCTCCGTCGCCGATCTCGCACTCGCCTATGATGCGATGCAGGGCCCGGACGCGGAGGATAGCGCCTGCACGACGCGCGGGCTGGAGCCGACGCTGCCGCTGATCGCCAATCCGGTCTCGGATCTGCGCATCGCCATCGCCGGCGGGTATTTCCAGAAGAATGTGTTTCCGGAGGCGGTCGAGGCCGTCAGCCGTGTCGCCAAGGCGCTCGGTGCGACGAAGGTTGTCGATATTCCCGAGGCCGCGCGCGCCCGCGCGGCGGCTTATGTCATCTCCACCACCGAAGGCGCCTCGCTGCATCTCGATCGCCTGCGCCGGCGCGCGAACGATTTCGATCCGGCCGTGCGCGACCGGCTGATCGCGGGCGCCATGGTGCCGGCAGCGTTGGTCGACCGCGCGCAGAAATTCCGCCGATGGTATCGCGCGGAGCTCGCCGAGATCTTCAAGTCGGTCGACGTGCTGCTCGCGCCGGCGACGCCCTGCACCGCGCCGAAACTCGGCCAGGTGAATTTCAATCTCGACGGCGTCGAGCTGCCGGTGCGCGCCAACATCGGTATCCACACCCAGCCGATCTCCTTCATCGGTTTGCCGGTGGTCGCCGTCCCGGTGCCACTCGAGCCGCTGCCGATCGGCGTGCAGATCATCGCCGCGCCCTGGCGCGAGGACATCGCGCTCCGCGTCGCGCACGCCCTGGAAAAGATGGGCGTAGCCGCCGCGCCATTGCCGAGAGGACTCTGACATGGAGATCGATCTCCCCGAGGTGATCGCGGAAGTCAAAGCCGCGTTCGACCGCTATGAGCAGGCGCTCATCACCAACGATGTCGCCGTGCTCGGCGAGCTCTTCCGCAACGATCCCCGCACGCTGCGCTACGGCATCGGAGAGAACCTCTACGGCTACGAGGCGATCAACGGCTTCCGCGCCGCGCGTTCGCCGGTCGGCCTCAATCGCCGCACTGCAAAGACCGTCATCTCCAGCTATGGCCGCGACACGGCCGTGGCCTCCACCCTGTTCTATCGCGATACCGCGCCCGGCAAGGTCGGCCGGCAGATGCAAACCTGGATTCGCTTTCCGGAGGGCTGGCGCGTCGTCGCCGCCCATGTCAGCGTCATCGACGAGCCGAAAGAGACCGCATGACGCTCGACGATCTTCCGCGGGGAGCGCTACCGGCCGAGCCGGTGGTGCCGCGCGTCGACCGTCCCTCGGCATCGCTGCACAAGGTGACGCGCGCCGAGGAGCTGCGCCTGCAGCTTGCCGACGAGATCGTGCGCGGCACCCTGGCGCCCGGCGCGCCGCTGGACGAAACCGACATCGCCCGCCGCTTCAGCGTCTCGCGGACGCCGGTGCGCGAGGCGTTGCGCCAGCTGGTCGCCAGCGGTCTCGTCGAGTCGCGTGCTCATCGTGGCGCGGTGGTCGCGCAGCCCTCAATCGAGCGGTTGACAAGCATGTTCGAGGCGATGGCCGAGCTCGAGGCGATGTGCGCCGGTCTTGCCGCAGAGCGCATGTCGGCGGCCGAGCGCCACGGCCTGGAGGCCGTGCACGAGGAGCTGAGGGTGCTGAGCTACACCGGCAATCCCGAGCGTTTCCACGAGGTCAACGAGCGCTTCCACAACGCGATCTACGCAGGATCGCAGAACGGCTACATCGCCGAGATCACGCTCGCGACCCGCGTCCGCGTGCAGCCGTTCCGCCGGGCCCAGTTCCGCAATCTCGGCCGATTGGCAAAGTCGCAAGCCGAGCACGACCGCGTCGTCGTCGCCATCATGCGCGGCGACAAGCAGGGTGCCGCGGCCGCGATGCGTGCGCATATCGAATTGGTGCGCGGGGAGTACGAGATCTACGCGGTGTCGGTGTAGCGCGTACTCGTGTCCTGAACGGGGTGCAGAGCCGGGCCTATCCATCCATTCGCTTGCTGCTAGATGGGTCCCGATTCAGCAACGCACCACTGCGTGCTGTGCTGCGCCGGGGACGCGAGGCCGGTTACCCCGTCGCCTTCTCCGCCATGAATTTCCGCCAGCCGCCATACGCCGTGATGTCCCGCGCCTCGCCCAGCACCTCGGGCTCGACGAGAAACCCCTTCACGCTGCGGCCATCGGCGAGGCGCACCGTGCCGATCGCCATCGGCGCGGGGATCGCATTGACGAACTTGCCGAACGCGGAGGACGACAGCGACCAGAGCTCCAGCTCGATTGCGGCGCCGCTACCGGCCGAAACCCGCAACATGCCGGGCTTCGGCGGCGTGGTCTTGAGCGCGTAGAGCTTGTAGTCGGGCGCGGTCTTCGTTGCCTCGATCAGCTTGGCATTCAGCGCCGTCAGCTCACTGTTCAGCGCCATGCCGGAGAGATGTGCGCCGACGACCGCGATCGGGATCTCGTCGCCGCCGCCTGCCGGCAATGGCGCAAGCGGTGCCTGTGCCACGCCATTCGCTCCGACGGTCAATTTCGTATCCGCATGGAAAACGCGGCCGATGCTCGCCAGCAGCGCGTCATGCCCCGCGGGGGCGAGCAGTGTGATGCCGAACGGGATGCCGTCGGCGCGCATCTCTGCCGGCAGCGCGAGGCCGCAGAGGTCGAGCAGGTTGACGAAATTGGTGTAAGTGCCGAGCCGGCTGTTGAGCTCGATCGGATTGGCGAGCACCTGCGCGGTCGTATAGGCGGTCGGCGCCGTCGGCAGCACCAGCGCGTCGATATTGCCGAACGTCCGCTCCGCGATCTTGCGCAGGCCCTGCAGTCGATAGAGCGCCGAGAACGTGTCCGCAGCGGTGAGCCGCGCTCCCGCGGCGGTGATCTCGCGCGTCACGGGGTGAATCGAATCGGGCGCGGACGCCAGCAGATCCTTGATCACGAGGTAGCGCTCGGCGACCCAGGGACCTTCATAGAGCAGCCGCGCCGTCTCGTAGAACGGCTCGAGATCGAATTCGACCAGCGTCGCGCCGAGCGCCGTCCAGCGCTTCAACCCGTCGGCGTAGGCGGCTTCCGCCTTCTTGTCGCCGAAGAAGATCAGTTGCCCCTTGCGAGGCACGCCGAGACGCAGGCCCACCGGGAACGGCGTGATCGCGCCCAGCGGCCGGTCGCGTGAGAACGGATCGGCGGCGTCGGGCCCTGCCATTACCGACAGCGCCAGCGCCGCGTCGTCGACCGTCAGGGCGAACACCGAGATGCAGTCGAGCGTGCGGCAGGCCGGCACCAGCCCGGCATTCGAAATCATGCCGAGGCTCGGCTTCAGCCCGACGATGTTGTTGAGCATCGCCGGCACGCGGCCCGAGCCGGCGGTGTCCGTGCCGAGCGATAGCGGCACCAGGCCGGCGCCGACGGCAACGGCGGAGCCCGAGCTGGAGCCGCCGGGAACGAGATCCTCGCGGATCGAATTCTTGGGGACGCCATAGGGCGAGCGCACGCCGACGAGGCCGGTCGCGAACTGGTCGAGATTGGTCTTGCCGATGATGATCGCGCCGGCCGCGCGCAGCCGCGCCACCGCCGTCGAATCGTGGGTGGGCGTATAGGAGAAGGCCGGGCAGGCCGCCGTGGTCGGAAAACCCAGCGCGTCGATATTGTCCTTCACTGCGACCGGCACGCCGTAGAGCGGCAGGCTGGCGGCGTCTTTCGTCGCAAGCCTCTCGGCCTCTGCGATCGCATCCTTTTCGTCGCGCAGGCTGATGAACACGGCAGGATCGTTATGGTCGCGGATGCGCTGATAGGTCCGCGCGATCGTCCCTGCCGGCGTCATCGTGCCCGCGCGATGCGCGGCCATGATCGCGGCAATCGTTTCAGGCTGCTCAGCCCCCATTCCCAGCCCCCATGGCAACAACACTCCGGCAACTTGTCCTCACCCGGATTGAAGCAAGCGATGTGCCATTGTGTACACAATCCGGGCAGGACTGAAGTTGCGGATATTATCCGTGTGATCAGTGGCTTGGGGGAGAATTTGACAGGCGGGCGGGCCGCGATGTCAGCGCCCTGTGACGGGCATCTGCTCAAATCATGGGCAGTCTAGATCAGGTGAAGCCGGCGAGGATTTTCAGCAGCTGCGCACGGTTCTCCTTGCCGATCTTCGCCTCGACATGCCGTTCGTGCTCGGCCGCGAGGCGCTTGAACTTGGCCAGCGCCGTCTCGCCCTGGATCGTGAGATGCAGCGCATGGGAGCGACGGTCCGCCTTCGACTTGACCCGCTTCACGAGCTTGCGCTGTTCGAGGCTGTCGAGCAGGTGCACCAGACGGGCGCGCTCGATGCCCAGGCGTTTCGCCACCGCCATCTGCGACAGGCCCGGATTGGCGCCGATCACCGTCAGCACCGAATATTGCGTCGGCCGGATGTCGACATCGCCGAGCGTCTTGATGAAGTCCTGGAAGATCCAGATCTGGAAGCGCCGCACCGCATAACCGGCGTGCCCCACCAGCGCGTCGAGGCCGATCTCGTCGGCATCGGTCCGCCGCGCCGTGCCGTTGCTCGCTCGTTTGCGTGGGAAGGTCCGGGGCGCGGTGGCTGTCACATCGTGTCTCCTGCCGGGCAAGCTTAACGCTTCAGGCGCCGCCAAGAAAGATTGTTGTTGACGACAACAATTGCCGTGCCCAACATTATGGCCAAAGCAGCCCGGAACGAGGCTGTCGCCGATCGGGCGGAGGAGGGAACCATGACAACCGCCGCACGCGGTGATGCTGCAAGCCTGTTCGCAACACCCAGAACCGTTGCCGAGCATCGCGCCGACGGCAGCATCGTGCTGCGCTCGCCCGAACCGTTGCGCGATGGCGCGCGCTGCGTCGGCGACTGGCTGGAGCAATGGGCGCGGCAAACGCCGGATACGATCTTCCTGGCCGAGCGCGGCCATGTCGAGGCACCCTGGACCACCGTCACCTACGCGCAGGCGCTCCGCCAGGTGCGCGCGGCGGCATCCTGGATTCTTGCGCAGGGCCTGAGCGCCGAGCGTCCGCTGGCAATCCTCTCCGACAACAGCGTCGACCATGCGCTGCTTGCGCTTGCCGCCCAGCATGTCGGCGTCCCCTCGGCAGCGATCTCGCCGGCCTATTCGCTGATGTCGAAAGATTTCGACAAGCTCAGGAGCATGGTCGCGCTGCTCGATCCGGGCGCGATCTATGTCTCCGCGACCAAGTCATTCGCGCCGGCGCTCGCCGCGATCAAGCCACAGCACCAGGCGCAGATCATCAGCGGCAACGCGAGCGATGGCGACGCGCTCGCTTTCCGCACGATCGCGGAGACTCCGGAGAGCCCGGACGTCGCAACGGCGTTCGCCGCGGTGACACCCGACACGATCGCAAAGTTCCTGTTCACGTCGGGCTCGACCGGCACGCCGAAAGCCGTCATCAACACCCAGCGCATGCTGACCTCAAGCCAGCAGGCGAAGGCGCAGACCTGGACCTTCCTGCAGCCGGGCCGCGGCGATCTCGTCATCCTCGACTGGCTGCCCTGGAGCCACACCTTCGGTGCCAACCACAATTTCAACCTCGTGCTGCGCAATGGCGGCTCGCTCTATATCGACGGCGGCAAGCCCGCGCCGGGCCTGTTTGCGACGTCGCTCGCGAATCTGAAAAGCGTGATGCCGACCGTCTATTTCAACGTGCCGCGTGGTTTCGACATGTTGATCGGGGCGCTGCGCGGCGACGAGGCGCTGTGCCGCCGTTTCTTCAACGAGGTAAAGTTCGCCTTCTATGCCGGCGCGGCGCTGCCGCAGAATCTCTGGGACGCGCTCGAAGAGCTTTCGATCAGAACGGTCGGCCGCGCGCTGCCGATGGTCTCGGCCTGGGGCTCGACCGAGACGTCGCCGCTCGCGACCGACTGCCATTTCCTCGCCAAACGCTCCGGCAATATCGGCGTGCCCATTCCCGGTACCGAGCTGAAGCTCGTCACCTCCGGTGACAAGATGGAGGTGCGGGTGCGTGGTCCCAACGTCACGCCCGGCTATTGGAAGGCGCCGGAGCTGACCAGGCAGGCCTTTGACGAAGAGGGCTTTTATCTGATCGGCGATGCCGTCAAGCTCGTCGACAGCGCGCGGCCGGAGCGCGGCCTGTTCTTCGACGGCCGCGTCGCCGAGGATTTCAAGTTGAATTCCGGTACGTGGGTCAATGTCGGCTCACTGCGCGTGGCCGGCATCGCCGCGCTGGCGCCACTCGCTCAGGACATCGTCGTGTCAGGGCACGGCGGTGACGAGGTGCGTTTCCTCGTGATCCCGAACGTCGCGGCCTGCCGCGCTCATGCCGGCCTGGGCGAGACGGCCGATGTGGACGAGGTGCTCGCACATGACAAGGTCAGGAGCGCGATCGCGCAGGGCCTGGCGAAACTGAGGCAGCAAGGCCCCAACTCCTCCGGCCACGCCACGCGTGCGCTGCTTCTCGCCGAGCCGCCGTCGGTCGATGGCGGCGAGATCACCGACAAGGGTTACATCAACCAGCGTGCCGTGCTGACGCGCCGCGCCGATGCGGTAGCGCGGTTGAACGATGATACGTCGGCGGAGTGGATCGGGTGCGTCGCATAGCCCGTCCCGCCCACCGCCAGCTGCTATCGTGCCCGGACGCAGCGCAGCACGCTGTGATGCGCTGCAGAGCCGGGGCCCATCACACATGGCGCGCGGCCTCATGGGTCTCGGCTTTGCGCGGCGCGTTTACACACTGCAACGCGTCCGAGACACCAGAGCGGGGCATGGCCAATAGGTCATCCACCCTGCAGCAATATACTGCCGATTATTTTGTTGCCTAAGCAACTAATCTATGCGAACCCTTCGAGGAGCGACGACGGCGGGGAAACCGCCGCGTCTGATCCTGGAGGAAACGATGCCCGGCCCGAATGGTGCCGCCGGTAAACACCGGCGCATGCCTGGACGTAACGGCAGCAAGCGCCCCGCTCGCGACCGTTCAGGCTTCGGTGTCGCCGGTGACCGCGCCGAGATTTTCATGCAGCCGGCGCAGCAGATGGATCAGCACCTCGCGCTCGTCCTTGTTCAGGCAGGACAGCAGCCGACGTTCGCGCTCGAGTGCCGCGACGATCACCTTGTCATGGGTGGCGCGGCCCTTCGCCGTCAGTGCGATCGAATGGGTGCGGCCGTCATGGGGATCAGTGCGGATCGAGACCAGCCCGCGCTTCTCGAGTCCCGCCAGCGTCCGGCTCACCGGCCCCTTGTCGAAGCCGATGACGTGACAGATGCGCGAGGCCGGAATCCCGGGCTCGATCGCCAGCAGCGACATGATCCGCCATTCCGTGACGTTGACGCCGAACTGCCGCTGATAGAACGCGGTCGCGCTGTTCGAGAGCTTGTTGGCGATGAACGTGACGAACGCCGGGACGTAGCGGTCGAGATCGAGCGTCGGTCCTGCATCGCTAGGCGCGGGCTTCTGGCGGGATCTCATCGAAGGCGAAGGCATGTCGGGGGTCTGACTCGCGGTGGGGCGACCGACCTAAGGGCAAGCGCCATCCTTTCACAAGATCAAAATGAGGGAGGTCTCCCATGAGCGTATCCGGCTCCCCGATCTCGTCCGGCTCCGCAGCCGTTCCGCATCTCGACGTCGATCCCTTCGCGATGGATTTTTTCGCCGATCCCTATCCCACGCATGAGCGGCTGCGGGAGGCGGGGCCGGTGGTCTATCTCGACAAGTGGAACGTCTACGGCGTAGCACGCTATGCCGAGGTCCATGCGGTGCTGAACGATCCCGCGACCTTCTGCTCCAGCCGCGGTGTCGGCCTCAGCGATTTCAAGAAGGAGACGCCGTGGCGGCCGCCGAGCCTGATCCTCGAAGCCGACCCGCCCGCGCACACCCGCACCCGCGCCGTGCTGTCGAAGGTGTTGTCACCGACCGTGATGAAGGGGCTCCGCGACCGCTTTGCGGCTGCGGCCGAAGAACGCGTCGATATGCTGCTCGCCAAGCGCAGCTTTGACGCTATCACGGATCTGGCGGAAGCCTATCCGCTCTCGATCTTCCCGGACGCGTTGGGGCTGAAGCCCGAAGGCCGTGAGCATCTCATCCCCTATGCGAGCGTCGTATTCAACGCGTTCGGTCCGCCCAATGAGTTGCGCCAGGAAGCCATCGCGCGCTCGTCGCCGCATCAAGCCTATGTCACCGCGCAATGCCAGCGTGACAACCTCACGCCCGGCGGCATCGGGGCCTGCATCCACGCCCATGTCGACGAGGGCGCGATCACCGCGACCGAGGCGCCGCTACTGGTGCGGTCGCTGTTGTCGGCCGGCCTCGACACCACGGTCAACGGCATCGGTGCCGCCGTTTATTGCCTGGCGCGTTTCCCCGAGCAATGGCAGCGCCTGCGTGATGATCTGACGCTGGCGCGCAACGCCTTCGAGGAGGCCGTGCGGTTCGAAAGTCCGGTGCAGACCTTTTTCCGCACCACGACGCGTGACGTCGAGTTGTCCGGCGCGACGATCGGCGAAGGTGAAAAAGTGCTGATGTTCCTCGCCGCGGCCAATCGCGATCCCAGGCGCTGGGACAAGCCCGACAGTTACGACATCACACGCCGCACCTCCGGCCATGTTGGCTATGGCTCCGGCATCCACATGTGCGTCGGCCAGCTCGTGGCACGGCTGGAAGGCGAGACGATGCTCTCGGCGCTGGCGCGCCGCATCGCCAGCATCGAGATCACGAGCGAGCCGAAGCGCCGCTTCAACAACACGCTGCGCGGGTTGGACAGCCTGCCGGTAACGATCACGCCGGCCTGACACGACCGGAAAAACAAAGCAGGGGACGGACCAATGAAAAATCTGAAGTGGACGCTCGCGCTGGCCGCGGGCCTCATGAGCGGCGCGGCAAGCGCCGAGATCTCCGACAATGTCGTGCGCGTCGGCGTGCTCAACGACGTCTCCGGAATCTTCCAGGATACCAACGGCATGGGCTCGGTCGAGGCCGCGCGTATGGCGGCGGAGGATTTCAACGGCGGGGCTAAGAACATCAAGGTCGAGATCGTCTATGCCGACCATCAGAACAAGGCCGATGTCGGCAACGCCATCGCGCGCAAATGGCTGGATGTCGAGGGCGTCGATGCCATCGTCGACGTGCCGAACTCGGCCGTCGGCCTCTCGATCAATACGCTGCTGCGCGACAGCCGCATGACCTTTCTGGCGTCCTCGACCGCAAGCTCGGACCTCACCGGCAAGGCCTGCTCGCCCAACACCATCCAATGGGTCAACGACACCTGGGCAACCGGCAACACGACTGCAGCCGCAATGATGTCGCGCGGCGGCAAGGACTGGTACTTCCTCACGGTCGATTATGCGCTCGGCAAGGGCATCGAGGCCGAGGCGCAAAAATATATCGAGGGCCATGGTGGCAAGGTGCTAGGCTCCTCAAAGCATCCGCTGGGCACCTCTGATTTCGCGTCGTTCCTGTTGCAGGCGCAGGGTTCGAAGGCGCAGGTGATCGGCCTTGCGAACGCCGGCGGCGACACCATCAACGCGGTGAAGCAGGCCGCCGAATTCGGCATCCAGCAGAACGGCCAGAAACTCGTCGCCTTCCTGCTCTTCATCAACGACGTCCACGGCATGGGCATCAAGGTCGCGCAGGGCCTCCAACTGATGGAAGCCTTCTACTGGGACATGAACGACGATACCCGCGCGTTCGCCAAGCGGTTCGCCGCGCGGCCCGGCATGAACGGCAAGATGCCGAGCGGCAACCAGGCCGGCGTCTATGCCTCGACGCTCGCTTATCTCAACGCGGTTGCCTCGACCGGCAGCGACAACGCCAAGGACGCCGTGCCCGAGATGAAGAAGTTCAAGGGCAAGGACAAGCTGTTCGGCGACACCACCATCCGCCAGGACGGCCGCGTCGTGCACCCCATGTATCTGTTCGAGGTTAAGAAGCCGGAGGAGTCGAAGTACCCGTACGACTATTACAAGCTGGTCTCGACCATTCCGGCGGAGCAAGCGTTCCGGCCGATCGCGGAGGGCGGTTGCGAATTGGTGAAGTAAGGGAGCTCCGCGACTGCACCTTCTCCCACAAGGGGACAAGGAAAAGGAGCTACACCACCTTGCTGCTTCCCTGCGTGATCAGCCGCGCCGCGCGCTGGTCGCGCGCGTAGATCCACAACCAGCTCAGCGCGACGCTGAGACGGTGACGGAGGCCGATCAGGAAGTAGATGTGGGCGATGCCCCAGATCCACCACGCGATGGTGCCGCGCAGCTTGAAGCGGCCGAAGTCGATCACGGCGAGTCGCTTGCCGATCTGGGCGAGGCTGCCTGCGTGCTTGTAGCGGAATGGGCCGGTCGCAGCTCCGCGCAGCCGCGCCTTGATGGTGTCGGCGACATGACGGCCCTGCTGCTTGGCCGCCGGCGCGATGCCGGGCACCTGCTTGCCTTCCCAGGCGTTGATGCTGACGGTGTCCCCGATCGCAAAGATCTCGGGATGACCGGGGACGGTCAGGTCGTCTTCGACCTGCACGCGTCCGGCGCGATCGGCTGGTGCGCCCAGCCATTCGGCGGCGGGCGAGGCGCGAACGCCGGCGGCCCAGATCCGCGTCTTGGCTTCGAGCAGCTTGCCGCCGAACACCACGCCCTCGCGATTGATCTCGGTGACGGCCTGTCCCAGCACGACCTCGACTCCGATCTTCTCCAGCGAGGCCTGGGCATAGGCCGAGAGGTCGTCGGCAAAGCCTGCGAGCACGCGCGGCCCCGCCTCGATCAGCACGACGCGCGCCTTGGTGGTGTCGATGTTGCGGAAGTCGCCGGGCAGCGTGTGACGCGCCATCTCGGCGATGGTGCCCGCGAGCTCGACGCCGGTTGGACCGGCGCCGACGATGACGAAGGTCAGCCGCGCCGCGCGCTTTGCCGGATCGGTCTCGCGCTCGGCGCGCTCGAACGCCACCAGGATGTGACGGCGCAGCGTGGTGCCGTCCTCCAGCGTCTTCAGGCCCGGCGCCCACTGCTCCCATTCGTCGTGGCCGAAATAGGCGTGACGCGCGCCGGTCGCGAGCACCAGCGTGTCGTAGGCCACTTCGCTGCCGTCATCGATCAGCACGCGACGCCTCGCCGCGTCGACGCCGCTCACCGTTGCGAACAGCGTCGTTACCTCGGGCCGGTCGCGCATCAAATGCCGGATCGGCCAGGCGATCTCGCTGGTGGCGAGCGAGGCGGTCGCGACCTGGTACAGCAGGGGCTGGAACAGATGATGGTTGCGGCGGTCGATCAGCGTGATCTCGACCGGCGCACCTGCAAGCCGGTAGGTCGCTTCCAGCCCGCCGAAGCCGGCCCCGACGATGACGACGCGATGCGGTGTCGTGGTCATGATGTGCCCTCGAATCTCGCTGCTCCACATCCCCCATTTAAGTGCGGATCGGACGCCGCGGTCCAATAGCCGTCATCAATCGCCGCATAGGCGGGATGTATCGATCAGGCGCGAGAGAGCGCCGCAGGGTTGGCCGAAGTATGTAGAATTATATTTCTTGCCTTCGTCGATGGGGGCGAAATATGGTGCAGGACAGGCACTGAGCCATTGGCGGCGCGACGGATTTTGCGTTCAATAGAGATAGACCCGGGGCGGCGACACCGCGTTTCCGGGCTCAATAATGTGGAGGGGAGTGGTTATGAGGACGGCATTCTGGCTGGCGGGCGCAGCGGCGCTGGTGCTGGCGAACCCGGCATTCGCCGGCGACACCATCAAGATCGGTTTCGTTTCGACCTTCAGCGGCCCCACCGCCGTGATCGGCAACGACATGCGCAACTCCTTCGAGCTGGCGCTGGATCACATGGGCCGCAAGATGGACGGCAAGCCGGTCGAGGTCATCTACGAGGATGACGGCCAGAAGCCCGACGTCGGCAAGCAGAAGACCGAGAAGCTGGTGCAGTCCGACAAGGTCGATTTCATCGTCGGCTACATCTGGTCGAACGTGCTCCTGGCCTCGCTGAAGACCGCGGTGGACACGCAGACCTTCCTGATCTCGGCCAATGCCGGCCCCTCGCAGCTCGCCGGCGAGCTGTGTTCGCCTTACGTGTTCTCGACCTCATGGCAGAACGACCAGACGCCGGCGGCCATGGGCCTCTACATGAACCAGAAGGGCGTCAAGAGCGTGTTCCTGATCGGCCCGAACTACGCGGCCGGCAAGGACATGCTGGCCGGCGTGAAGAGCACCTTCAAGGGTGAGGTCAAGGGCGAGGAATACACGGTCTGGCCGAGCCAGCTCGATTTCTCCGCCGAGCTCTCCAAGGCGCGCGCCTCCGGCGCCGAGTCGATCTTCGTGTTCTATCCGGGCGCTGCTGGCGTGCAATTCCTCAACCAATATGCGCAGGCGGGCCTGAAGAGCACGATGCCGCTCTACACGGCGTTCACTGTCGACGAGCTGTCGCTGCCGCTGCAGAAGGAGAACGCGCTCGGGGTGCCCGGCGCGCAGGAATGGGTCAACGACCTCCCCAACGAGCAGAACAAGCGCTTCGTCGCGGACTATCGCAAGAAGTACACCGGCCTGCGTCCGACCTATTACGGTGCGCAAGCCTATGACGCCGCGCAGCTGATCAACAGCGCGGTGGTCGCGGTGAAGGGCGACACCAGCAAGAAGGATGCGATGAAGGCCGAGATGGAGAAGGCCAACTTCAAGTCGCTGCGCGGCCCCTTCAAATACGGCAAAAACCACATCCCGGTGCAGAACTTCTATCTGCAGGACGTGGTGAAGGATAGCGAAGGCCAGCTCTCGCTGAAGACCGTCGCGACCATCGTCGAGAACGACCAGGATCGCTTCCACGACAAGTGCCCGATGAAGTAGCTGCAAGCGACGTTGCCCCTTCTCCCCTTGTGGGAGAAGGTGGCGCGAAGCGCCGGATGAGGGGTGTATCTCCGCCTATTCAACTGCGAGAGATGTGCTCGTGGAGAGAGACCCCTCACCCCTCTCGCCGCTTCGCGGCGAGCCACCCTCTCCCACAAGGGAAGAGAGTCATTACATCCGCGGCATGCTCGCGGGCCGCACTTCGCGGGCCTGGGCTGCGAGCCTGATGCCGGCATTGGCCGCACCGAAACCCTGATAATTCCTGCGTTCGACGATCTCGAAGAAGAAGCGCTCGTCGAAAATGTGGGTGTAGACCTGGAAGAACTCGCCGTCGCCCTCGCGGTCGTAGAGGATGTGATTGGCGCGGAGCTGCGCCATCAGCTGGGGCGCAAGATCGTATTTGGCTTCGATGTCGTCGTAGTAATTGGCGGGGATATCCAGGAAATCGGCGCCGCGCTTGCGCATCTCGGCGACCGTCGCAAAAATGTCCCGGCACGCAAACGCGACGTGCTGCACGCCAGAACCGAAAAACTCCGAGATGAAGCGCGCCGGCAGCGTGCGATTGGCGGAGGAGCCGTTGAGTACGAAGCGCAGGCTCTGGTCGGCGTTGATGATGGCCTGGCTCTGCACCAGGCCCCTGGGGTCGGCGATTTCCATCTGCGGCAGACGCTTCAAATCGAGGATGCCGGTGTAGAACAAAAGCCACGACAGCATCTCGTCATAGGGCATCGATTGCGCGATGTGATCGACGGCGAGCAGCGCGTCCGCGCCTTTGTCGCTCGTAACAGGCTCGAAATCCGTGTCCCAGTTCTTGCCAGCCTGGTCGAGGAAATACAGCAGGCTGCCGCCCACGCCGTGGATCGCCGGGATCTCGAGTTCGCCCGGCCCGACCGGCTGGTAGAAGGTGCGCGCCCTCAGCGATTCGGCACGCTGCATGGCAAGGCCGGCATTGTCGACATCGAGCGCGATCGCGCAAACACCGGGGCCGTGTGTCACATAGTGCGAATGGGCAAAGCCGTCGGTCTCGCTGTTGATGACGAGCTCGACCTCGCCCTGCGACCAGCGCTCCACTGCCTTGCTGCGATGCGCGCCGGTCTTGCGAAAGCCGAGTTGCGCAAACAGGCGGCCGAGCTCGCCCGCCTTGGTCTCGTTGACCGCAAACTCGATGAAGCCGATGCCGCGGCTCTTCGCTTTCGGCGCCAGCGGCTCGGCGGCAAATCTCGGCCAATCCGGCGCAAGCTGGTCGTCGAGCAGGATCAGCGAGCGCAGGCCGTCGAGCGCGGTCTGCGTGGCCGAGCCGGCGCGGAACTGGTCGTTGAAGATTTCCAGCGACAGCGGCCCGGCATAGCCGGTCGCCGCGATCGCGGCCATGAACTCGCCGACCGGCAGGTCGCCCTGGCCGGGGAAAGAGCGGAAGTGCCGGCTCCACGACAGAATATCGAGCTCGAGTTTCGGCGCGTCCGCGAGCTGCACCAGAAAAATCTTGTCGCCGGGAATCGAGGCCATCGCGCGCACGGGAAAGCCCGGTGCCAGGGCGTGAAAGCTGTCGAGGATGATTCCGATCGCGGGATGATCGGCGCGCCGCACGATCTCCCAGGCATCGCGATAGTCGTTGACGTGGCGGCCCCAGGCCAAGGCCTCGTAGCCGATGCGCAAGCCGCGCCTGGCGGCGCGATCGCCCAGCTCGCGGAAATCATCTGCCGCGCGGTCGATGCCGCCGAGCGAGGCAGGCGAGACGTTAGAGCAGATCAGCAGCAGGTCGGTGCCGAGCTCCTGCATCAGGTCGAACTTGCGCTCGGCGCGGGCAAAATTGCGTGCACGCTGCGGCTCCGGCATGCCCTCGAAATCGCGGAACGGCTGGAACGCGCAGATCGCGAGATTGAGATCGCGGCAGAGCTTTGCAATGTCGCGCGGGCCTGAACCGAACGACAGCAGATCGTTCTCGAAGATCTCGACCGCGTCGAAGCCGGCGGATGCGATGGCGCGGAGTTTCTCGTCGAGTGCGCCGGAGAGGGAGACCGTCGCGATCGATCGCCTGTTCATGCCGCGCTCTCCTCCATGGCCCCGCCGAGAAAGAGCTGGCCGATGCGCGGATCGTTCAGGATGCGCCTGGCGTCGTCGACCATGCGGGTCTGGCCGAGCTCGAGCACGATGCCGATGTCGGAGATTTCAAGCGCCGAGCGTGCGTTCTGCTCGATCATCAGGATCGTGACGCCGCGGTCGCGCAAGCTTTTGAGGATGTCGAAAGTCTGCTGCACCATCAGCGGCGACAGGCCGATCGAGGGCTCGTCGATCAGCACCAGCTTTGGCTCGAGCAGCAGCGAGCGGGCGATCTCGAGCTGCTTCTGCTCGCCGCCGGAGAGCGTCGAGGCCTGCTGCGTGGATTTGCGGCGCAGGGCGGGAAACAAATCGAGCGCCGCCTCGATCCGCGTGGGCAGGTCGAGCCCCTTGCCGGCGGCGACGCCGCCGAGCTCGATATTGTGGCGCACCGACAGCTCCGGGAAGATGTTGCGGCCCTGTGGCACGTAACAGATGCCGGCATTGAGCAGCGCGCGCTGGCTCAAGTTGGTGATGTCACGACCGGCAAAGCTGACCTTGCCCTCGCGCAGCTTCAACAAGCCGAAGATCGCCTTGAACACGGTGGACTTGCCGGCGCCGTTCGGGCCGATGATGGTGGTGATGGTGGCCTGTGGCACGGCGAAGGTCGTGCCGTTCAGGATCGTCATCTTGCCGTAGCCGCCGACGAGATTGTGAACCGAGAGGATCGGGTCGCTCATGGTCAATGTCCCAAATAGGCTTCGATCACGGCGGGGTTCTTGCGGACCTCGTCGGGCCGGCCCATCGCCAGCACCTTGCCCTCCGCCATCACCATCACGCGCGAGCACAGCGACATCACGAATTCCATGTTGTGCTCGATCACGACGAAGGTGGCGTTCTTCTCGCGGTTGATCGCGACCAGGCGCTCCTTCAAATCCGCCAGCATCGACGGGTTGACGCCGCCGGCGGGCTCGTCGAGCAGCACCAGGCGCGGGCCGCCCATGAAGGCCATGGCGGCATCGAGCAGCTTTTGCTGGCCATAGGACAATCCGCCGGCTGGCTCGTCGGCGAGATGATCGAGCTTGAAGAAGCCGATCATCTGGTTGGCGGCATCAGTCAGCCCGGCATCGGAGCGACCGACCAGCCGCGAGGCCATGTTGCCCTGGTGCTCCTGGCCCGCGAGGATCAGGTTCTCGCGCACCGAGAGTTTCGGAAACACCTGCAGCAGCTGGAAGGTGCGGCTGACCCCGAGCTTGTTGAGCTCGGAGGGGCGGAGGCCCGTGACGACCTTGCCGTCGAGCTTGACCTCGCCGCCTGACGGGGAGAGCTGGCCGAGGATGCAGTTGAACAAAGTCGACTTGCCGCAGCCGTTCGGCCCGATCAGGCCGAGGATCTCGCCCTCGCGCACGTCGAAGGAAACGCCGTCGACGGCGCTGATACCGCCAAAATTCTTCTTGATGCCGTAGACTTCGAGGACCGCACTCATTGCGCCGTCTCCAGACGGGATTTCGCGACGGCGCGCAGCGCGGAGGCTGCCTTGGTGCGGCGCTCGGCGAGGTAGCGATCGACGATTCCGAGAATGCCGGTCGGCGACCAGATCAGCAGCAGCATCACCGCGACCGCATACAGCATCAGATAATAGCCTTCGGTGAAGCGCAGCCATTCCGGCAGCAGCACCGCGATCATTGCGCCGAGGAACGGGCCGAAATAGAAGCCCGCGCCGCCGACGATCACCATCATCAGGAGGTCGAGCGAGAGTGACAGGTTGAACGGCACCGGATCGATGTACTGCGTCAGCGGCGCATAGAGCGCGCCGGCGACGCCGCCGAGTGCCGAGCCGATCGCGAACGCCATCAGCGTGTAGCGGCGGGTGTCGATGCCGAGCGATTGCGCGCGCAGCGGGTTTTCGCGCAGTGCCATGAAGGCGCGGCCCCAGGGCGAGCGGATCAGCCACCACACCGCGGCCGACACGATCGCGAGCGAGCCGAGGCAGACATAGTAGAACGGTAGCGGCTTGTTGGTCGCAATCCCGAAGAAGTTCGGCCGCGGGATGTTGGAGATGCCGTAGATGCCGCCGGTCAGCCAGCTCTCGTTCCGGAATACCAGGAAGGCGAGGGTGGAGAAGGCCAGCGTGACGAAGGCGAGGTAGTGGTGCTGCACGCGCAGCGCGGGATAGCCGAGCACCCAGCCGACCGCGAAGCTCAGCACGATGGCGACGACGATCGCTGCCGGCAGCGGCCAGCCATGGGTGGTCATGATCGCCGCGGCATAGGCGCCGATGCCGACGAACGCGCCCTGCGCCAGCGAGACCTGGCCGGCATAGCCGAGCGTGAGGTTGAGGCCCATCGCGGCGATCGTCATCACCGCCCATTGGCTGAGGATGAACAGGCCGTAGCGGTTGAAATTCATAGGGACGACGATCAGGCCGGCGATGACGACCAGGCCCAGCGCGATCTTCAGGGGTTTGCCGAAGCCGCTCATACCGTGCGCTCCTCGGCGCGGCCGAGCAATCCTTGCGGCCGGAACAGGATGACTATGATCAGGAAGATCAGCGGCACCGCCGCGCGATATTGGGTGGAGACGTAGCTGGCTGCGAGATTGTCGAGCACGCCGATCAGCAGGCCGCCGGCGATCGCGCCGCGCACCTGGTTGAAGCCACCGACGATCGCCGCGATGAAAGCCGCCTGTCCCAGCACTTCGCCGGAGGAGAATTTTGCCAGATAGATCGGCGTGATGAGAAGCGAGGCCAGCGCGACCAGGACGGCGTTGATCAGGAATGTCAGCAGGATCATCCGCTCGACGGGCACGCCGATGATGCGCGCCACCGTCGGGTTCTGCGCCGCCGCCTGCATCTGGTGGCCGAGCGAGGTGCGGTTGAGCAGCGTCGTCAATCCAACGACGGCGAGTATGGCGACGACGAGGACGCCGATGCTTTGCAGCGAGACCGCGTGGCCGAGAATGGAGACGTCGCCGGTCGGCACGATCGACGGGAAGGGCGAGGCCTCCGCGCTGAAGAACTGCTTGACCGCTTCCTTGATGCCGATCGCGAGCGCCATGGTCGCGATCGCCAGCGGCAGCACCCCGTGGCGCATCATGGGATCGACCAGCAACAGCTTGAAGCCGAGCCCGAGCAGGATCATCGACAAGAGCATGCCGAGGATGATCGCGAGCCAGAACGGCGCGCCCGCATGCATCGCGGCGAGCATCAGGAAGGCTGGCAGCATCACGAACTCGCCTTGCGCGAAATTGATGGTCTGCGAGGTCTGCCACAGCAGCGTGAAGCCGACCGCGACCAGCGCATAGATCGCGCCGGTGGCTAACCCTGCGACCAGAAGATCGAATAGGTTGGACATGTTCCCCTCTTTCTCTTCCGCTCCCGCGAGCGCCAGGGCAATCGCATATGGAAGCGATCATGCCTGTGGCCATCCTTCGAGAAGCCCGCCGTTGGCGGATCCTCAGGATGAGGGCGGAGTGCGCGGCTGCAGCACCATGCGCTCCGCAGCGAGTTCGGCCTCATCCTGAGGAGACCGCTAAAACCGGTCGTCTCGAAGGACGAGGCGCTTGCTCCGCTCTCTCTCACTTCACCTTCGGCAGCACTTGCTTCACGACCTGCTTGCCTTCGACCACCTCGACCAGAAAGCTCTGACGGTCGATGTCGCCGGTGTCGCTGAAGGTCACGTCCATAAGGATGCCCGGTTCGTCCGCGGCCTTGATGGTGAGGCCGTGCAGCGTGTCGGCGAACTTCTTCGGGTCGACCTTACCCATCTTCTCGGTGGTGGCCTTCACCATGTAGACAGCGAGATAGCCTTTCAGGCCGTTATGGTCAGGGACGTAATTGTACTTCTTGGAAAACTTCTCGCGGAATTGCTTGACCAGATCGACGGGCGCGTCGGTGGTGAGGCCGACATGTCCGCGCGCGCCGTTGGCGGCGTCGCCGGCGAGCTCGATCACCTTCTGGCCGATCAGCGTCGTCTCGCCCATCAGCGGCGCGTTGACGCCCTGGCGCTTCAGCTCCTTCAGGATGCGCGCGCTCTCTTCCTCGTTCAGATAGACGAACACGGCGTCGGGATTGGCGGCCTTGATCTTGCCGACGTCGGCGGCGAAGTCGGCCTGGCCTGCTTCAGTGGAGAGATCGGCCACCACCTTGGAGCCGAGGCGTTCGAGCTCCTTGGTCACCATGTCGCGTCCGCCGCGGCCGAAATCGTTGTTGACCCAGACCACTGCGACGGTTTTCGCCTTCATGTCGTCGTGGATGTATTTCGCGACCTTCGGCATCGAGGATTGTTGGCCGAACGAGGTGCGGAACAGAAACTTGTTGCCGGCTTGGGTCAGCTCGGCGGCTTCGCCACCCATGATCTGCGCGATGCCGGCTTCGGCCGCGAGCGGCGCCGTCACCTTCACGGAGCCGGAATAGCCGGGCCCGAGCAGCACATAGGGCTCGGCGTCGAGCGCCTTCTGCACCTGGGCGCGGGCAACACCCGGGTTGGACTGCGAGTCGGCATGGCTGACTTCGAGCTTGCGGCCGAGCACGCCGCCCTTGGCGTTGATCTCCTCGATCGCGAGGTCGATGCCGTTCTTCCAGTTGGTGCCGACGGTGGCGCCGCCGCCGGAGAGTTCGGCGACGTTGGCGAGCTTGATCGCCTGGGCGTGAACGCCGGTTGCAGTTGCGAAGGCAAGCAGGGCGCCTGCCAGAATGGTCGATCTCATGATGTCTCCTCCCGTTTCCTCTGATGTTGCCGGCGGCCTTGTATCGGCCGCTTCGGTTACGCTGCGTGATAGGCCGAGCTTCGTGCCGCCATCACCTCGTCGAATGCCTCTCCCATGATCTCGGTCGATGGGGCAAGGCCCGTGAACAGTTCGAATGCGTCGGCGGCCTGATAGATCGCGAGCTCCCGCCCGGTCATGATCCGTGCGCCCCTGGCTTGTGCCGCCGCCAGCAGCGGCGTGATCAGCGGCGAATAGACGGCATCCGCGACCCACAATTTTTCGTGCAACAACGTGGCCGCAACCGGCATGCCGCGGTCCGGCAGCATGCCGACCGGCGTGCCGTTGACGAGACCGGTTGCGCCGTGAACCGCATCCTCGACGCTTGCGGCAACCCTGGCGCCGCCCTGCGGCGCCAGCAGGGAGACGAGCGTCGCGGCGCGCGCCGGCTCGCTGTCGAAGACGCGGATGTCGGACACTTTCAGGCTCGCCAGTGCAAACGCGATCGCCTTGCCGACGCCGCCGGCGCCGATCACCGCAACGGCATTTCCCGCGGGCGCCAGCAGCGGCGCCACCGCGCGCGCAAAGCCGGTGGTGTCGGTGTTGTGGCCGGTCAGGCGGGCGTCCTTGACGACGACGGTGTTGACCGCGCCCATGCTGGCCGCACCGGGCGCCAACGCGTCGAGCAGCGGGACCACCGCTTCCTTGTAGGGGTAGGTGACATTGACACCGGCAAAACCGAGCCGCCGCACGCCCTCGAGCATCATGCGAAGCGCTGCCGCATCGGCTCCGGCCACCTCGATGAGCTGGTAGTGGCCGCGCAGGCCGAGCGCCTCCGCGGCGCGCTCATGCATTGCAGGCGATGCGGAATGCGCGATCGGCGCGCCGATCAGGCCGGTAAGGAGCTTCTTGCTGGCGGCGTATCCGCGCTGGGACATAATTCGCTATCGTCTCAAAAGGAGCGTTCGGTCCCGGCCATTAGCGGGGAAATCCGCGCGATTCCAAGCGGGATCTCAGGTGCGACGATAGCCATTCCTCCGCCTAACACAATTACCCTTTTATCCGGCAAACCTAACATGATGTTATTTCTTCCGCCCGCGCGTCGGCGCGGCCTTGCCGCTGCCACCCGACACGGCCTTGCCATTGCCGCGGGACGGCTCGACCGCGCGCATCTCGGCGCGCAGCGACTCGATGAAGGACTCCGCATGGAGCGACAGCGGCGCGCCGCGCTTGACCGCGATATAGGTGTCGAAGCGCGTCGGCTCGGCGATCTTCAGAAGCTCGATCCCGGGATAGCCGCCATGGGCCACCGTGAACTGGTCGATGATCGCGATGCCGAGGCCCGCCTTCACCAGCGCGCAGACCGTGGTGCCGAAGCGCGCCCGAATGGTGATGTTGTAGGCGAGCCGGTGGCGCGCGAAGATCTCGGCCATGATCCGGCCGTAGGGATCGTTGGGATCGATGCCGATCAGCGGATAGCGGGTGATCTCGGCGGCGGAGACCTGCTTGCGGCCGGCGAGCTCGTGGCCCGGCGGCACGATGCAATACAGATCGCCCGAGGCCAGCGGCATGAAGTCGAGCCCGGAATGCTCCAGCCGGTAGCTCATCGCCACGCACTCGCCGCGGCCGAGCATGAGATAGTCGATGGCCTCCTCGAGCTTGAGGATGTTGATGTCGATGCCCAAATCGGGATAGCGGCGGCGGACGCGCTCGATCGCGCGCGGCACCATCACCTGCGAGATGCTCGGCACCGAGCCGATGCGCAGTTCGGACAGGCCGCCGCGGCCGATCTTGGAGATGATCTCGGAGAGGTCGTCGACCTTCTTGTAGACGCCGTTGATCTGCTCGAAGATGTTCTCGGCTTCCGGCGTCGGGAAGTAGCGCCCGTTCTGGCGCTGGAAGAAGCGGATGCCGAGAGAGCGCTCGGTGTATTTGACGAGGCGGCTGATCCCGGGCGCCGAGACATTGAGCAGCTTCGCGGCGCCGCCGATTGTGCCCGTCACCATCACGGCACGGATCACTTCCACCTGGCGCAGCGTCATCATGTCTGGATGTCCCGGAATGGTCTTCCAGGATCATCTCATGGAAGGCGCGCGGCCATCCAGCGACAAATGCTAGGAATGGAAGTGGCCGTATTTCGGAATCAGGATCTGGCAGACGACGCCGGTCGGCCGGAATTCGAGCTTCGTGCCACCGTTGGCGCCGCTGCCAAGGCTGCGCGAGATCAGGGTCTGGCCGAAGCCGGAGGTCGTCGGCGGCGTCACCATGGGGCCGTCGCGCTCTTCCCACTCGATCTGCAGCGCGCCATCGTCGACCAGGCCGATCCGCCGCACCGACAGCTTGCCGGCCCGGGTCGACAGCGCGCCGTATTTCACCGCGTTGGTCGTCAATTCGTGGAACACCAGCCCGAGCGAGACGGCGGTCTTGGAGTCGACGGAAACATCCAGCCCCTCCATCGTGATGCGCCCGCTGGACAAGGTCGCATAGGGCGCCAGCTCGACGCTGAGCACGTCCTTGATCTGCAAATTCTCCCACGACGCGTTCGACAGCAGCGTGTGGGTGGCGGCGAGGGCCTGGATGCGGCCGGAGAATGACTTCTGGAAGTCCTCGATCGTGCGCTCGTGCGAAGCGGTGCGCGCGGAGATCGCCAGCACCATGGCCAAGGTGTTCTTGACGCGGTGATCGAGCTCGCCCATCAGGAGGGCCTGGCGACGCTCGGCGGCCTTGCGCTGCGACAGGTTGATCAGCGTGACCACGCAGCCCTGGGTCCGCTCGCCGGATACGACGAGCGGTGCCGCGCTGATCATGACGTCGGTGACGTCGACGGCGGACGTCTTCACGGCGGCTTCGAGCCCCTGCACCGGCGTGCCGCCAATGGCCATCGCAACGATGTCGGCTCCCGACATCAGCTCGGCGGCATCGGCAAAGGTCAGTGCGATCGCCTCCTCGAACCGCTTCCCGATCGGCGCCTCGGCGCAAATCCGTTCGGCGGCGTTATTGATGTGAGTGACCGTACCGGAGCGGTCGCAGACGATGACGGCCTCGTTGGCGGAGGCGAGAACGGACCGCGCCAGCCGCTCGGACTCCTTGGCGGCGGCGGTCTGCTCACGCTCGCTGATGTCGGTGAAGGTGATGGCGACGCCGCTAACGATGCCAAAATCGATCGGCGTTCCGGTGAGAAGGAAGCTGCGCTCGCTGTCGTTCACGCGAACGTGGATTTCAGCGGATTGACGTTCTTCCATCGCCTGCGCCAGGAGGCGGCGGAACGTCGTTTGATTGACGGCATCGAGGATGTCGAGCAGCGCCGGCCCGGAAAGTCCGCCGGCCGGCCGGTCCAGCAACGTACACAGCGCCTGGTTGGCATAGAGCAACTGCCCATCGGCGTCGAACGCGGCGGCGCCGATGTCCATCGCTTCCATGAAGGTGCGGTAGGAGTGGCCGTCACCCTCGAGCGTGAAGACCTGCTCGGTCGTTCCGCCTTTGATGACGACGGCATCGATCTCGCCTTCGCGGATGGCACGGAGCGTCTCCTCGGCTTCGTATAGCCGAGCCTCGAGTTCGTCCCGGGTCAACGCGGATGCGAGCGACACCACCGTCATCATTCCTCAACCGACAGATGCACTAGAACCTTCTGGGTGTCGGAAAGGTCCCCGATGATCTTGCGAATCGGGACAGGAAGCTCCTTCACCAGGGTGGGAATGGCGACGATGCCGTGCTCCCGGGCGAGCTGGGGTTGCTTCTTGAGATCGACGACCTCGACCTTGTACTTGCCGGCCAGGTGCTCGGAGCAGATCTTTTCGAGATTGCGGATCGCCGCGAGCGACTTCGGGGTCTCGCCGGCAACGTAAAGGACGAGCTTGACGGGCTCTTTGTCGACTTCGGTCATGACTTAGCCCTGCTTCTTCATGCCGGTAGACAGGTCCAGTCCCCGTCCGCGCGCCAGTGCTGCGGCACTTTCCCGGCTGAGTTGTTGATAGGTTTCCTCGGCCGTCACCAGCCGCCTGAGTTCGGCCTCGTCGGCCTCGATATCCGCGTTGAGAGTTTCGATCTGGGCAAGTGCGCGGCGGCGCCGTTGCGTGACCTGGTCCTGCACGCGGGTCACCTCGGCCTGCCGCTCGGCCTCGGCGCGGCGCGCCCGCGCCTCTGCGTTGCGTCGGGCCGAACCCGTCAATGCGCCGTCCTCGCCGAGATAGGGGTCTAGCAGGTGAATGCCATTGTTCGACATGACGAACTCGCGGACCTGGTTGGAATGGGAGATGCCGCGCGCTTTCAGCAGATAGAGCTCCCGGTTGAACTCGCCGTTGGCCTCGCGGTTGAGCAAAAGCACCCAGCCATCCATGATCGACGACAGGCCGGCGTCGGTCTGCGCCTGCTCGACACTGGCCAGATGGGTGAACACGGCGGTGATGCCGTTGGACTTGAGGTAGTCGACGATGCGCAGCAGCATGGCCTGCACCTCGGCGATGTCGGCAGAGTCGGTGAAGGCGGAGATCGGATCGAGCACGACGAGCTGCGGCTTGAACCTGTTGATCTCGCGCAGCATGATCGCAAGGTGCATTTCGAGCGAGTAGAAGGTCGGTCGCGCGGCAATATAGCGCATCTGGCCGCTCTTCAGCCATTTGCCGAGATCGGTGCCGATCGACTTCATGTTGCGGACGGTCTGCGCCTCGGATTCCTCGAACGAGAGGTAAAGGGCCCGTTCGCCGTTCTGGCAGGCGGCGTCGGCCATCATGCACGCGAGCGAGCTCTTGCCGGAGCCGGCGACGCCGGTGAGCAGGATGCTGCTGCCCCGGTAGAAGCCGCCGCCGGTCAGCATGGCATCGAGGTCGGCGACGCCGGTCGAAATCCGGTCTTCGAACACCTTGTGCCCAAGCCCGAGCGAGGACACCGGCAGTACGGAAAAGCCGTCCTCGTCGATCAGGAACGGATATTCGTTGGTGCCGTGCGCGGTGCCGCGATACTTGACGATGCGCAGGCGCCGCGTCGAGATCTGGTTGTCGACCCGGTGATCGAGCAGGATGACGCAGTCCGAGACATATTCCTCGAGGCCTTGCCGGGTCAGCGTGCCGTCGCCGCGTTCACCGGTGATGACCGCCGTCAGGCCCTTCTGCTTGAGCCAGTCGAACAGGCGGCGGATCTCGGCGCGCAGGATCGCCGGATTGGAGAATGCCGAGAACAGGCTCTCGATGGTGTCGAGCACGATACGCTTGGCGCCGATCTGGTCGACGGCGAATTCGAGCCGCAGGAACAGAGCCTCCAGATCGTAATCGCCGATCTCGGCGACTTCCGATGGATCGATCTCGATGTGCTCGATGTGGATCTTCGACTGATCGATCAACCCCTGGAGATCGAAGCCAAGCGAGTCGACATTGGCGACGATGTCGATCGGGCGCTCCTCGAACGTGACGAAGACGCCGGGCTCGTCGTAGATCTTCGCGCCATTGAACAGAAAGGTCGAAGAAAAGAGCGTCTTGCCGCAGCCGGCCGAACCGCAGACCAGCGTCGGCCGTCCGGTGGGAAGGCCGCCGAGCGTCAGGTCGTCAAAGCCTTCGATTCCGGTTGGAGATTTCGTGATGCCGTCAGTCATGTCCCATCCTGGTTCCCTGCGGATTTCTAAGCAAAGAACCTCAAAACGCCTAGGGGCGAGCGGGCAAATTTGTCAGCCCCTTGGTTAGGAACAAGTCGCCCGGATCGATGTTGATCCTCTCGTCCTATCCTTGGAGCCGAGGTTGGCAGCTTTCGGCCAGCGGTGTCGGTCTTCGGCTTTTCAAGCGGCGGTCGTCGCAATCGGCTCACCGCTCCTTGTGCTCACAAGTGAACATACAATCTTACCTCTTCATTTACATGAAGCTCAGATGAGCGCCACTGCCGGCGCGTGAGGGACGACATGAGCGAGGTCGAAGGACGCCTGCGTACGATCCTGGATGCGGCACTTGAGGCCGCGTTCGGTCACGTCAGGCATGGCGGTGATCACGAGAGCCGGAAACTCGTTGCGGCACGTCTGCTGGACGCGGCTCGCTCTGGCATTACGGCATTGGACGAATTGACGGCGGTCGGACGTCGCGCGCTCGTTGATCTCAAGACCAGGTCGCGGGCTTGACCCTGCTGTCGGCAGCGCAAGCTATACTGAACTTGCGTTCTAGCTCGCCGGACCTTCCGGGACGACGCTTTCGGGAATGTCCTCGCGTTCGGCTTCCAGCACCTCGCGCGCGAACTCGATGATCTTCTGCTTGTTTGCCGTTTCGCGGATGGCGAAGAACACGCGGTTCAATTCCAGGCCGAGCACGCTGTTGAGGGCGATGTCCTCGTCTTCCATCGTGGTTTTCCCGCTCAAGTCGCGACAGGTGTATCGTGACGTCAATTCTGCCACAAGTAGTTTAAATCTTCAGACCGGATGAGCACCGGGAAACTACGGCCGCAGCGAATTGAGGCAGTCCCCGAAGACGTGCTATACGAGCCCTTGTGGGTTAGGAAACGCACCGATGTCCGCCGTGGATTATGGCCGGGAGGCGCTCGACTTCATTGAGGGGCTGGAGACCTATCGCAAGGTGCCCGATGCCATGAACGCGCTAGAAACCGCGTTCGGGCGCTTCGGCTTCGAAACCATCATTGTGACGGGATTGCCCAATCCCGACCAGCGGTTTGCGCAGATGGTGCTCGCCAAGCGCTGGCCGGCCGGCTGGTTCAGTCTCTACACCCAGAACAATTACGACCGCTTCGATCCCGTGGTGCGGCTGTGCCGGCAATCGGTCAATCCGTTCGAATGGTCGGAAGCCCCCTATGACGCCGAGCTTGAGCCCGATGCGGCCGAGGTGATGAACCGCGCCACCGATTTTCGCATGTCGCGGGGCTTCATCGTGCCGATCCACGGGCTCACCGGCTATGAAGCGGCGGTGTCGCTTGGCGGCGTTCATCTCGACCTCAATCCGCGGAGCAAGCCGGCGCTGCACCTGATGGCGATGTATGGCTTCGACCACATTCGCCGTCTGCTCGAGCCGACGCCTTATCCCCCGGCGCGCCTTACCCCGCGCGAGCGCGAGGTGATCTCCTGGGCTTCACAGGGCAAGTCGGCCTGGGAGATCGGCGAGATCCTGCACATCACGCAGCGCACGGTGGAAGAGCATCTTGCAACTGCCGGGCGCAAGCTCGGTGCCGTCAACCGCACGCATGCGGTGGCGCTGGCGATCCGGAACAAGATCATCAATCCGTAAGCGCCGTACTGGGAAATTTCCCAATATCGAACCCGGCTCTTTTCGCCGACTCTGCTCCCATTGAGGCTGAATGGGGGTTTTCATGATTCACGCCATTTCTGCGGTCAATCGCCACCTCTATGAAGACGTGATCGAGCAGCATTTCCGGTTGCGCCACGATATCTTCGTCAAGGAGCGGCGCTGGGAGGCGCTGCGCAGGCCGGATGGCCGCGAGATCGATTCCTATGACGACGAGGATACGGTCTATCTGCTTGCACTCGAGGGGCGGCGGGTCATCGGCGGTCACCGGCTCTACCCGACGACCAAACCCTCGATGATGAGCGAGGTGTTCCCGCATTTGGCGTCGGTGCGCGGTTGCCCCGCGAATCCGGTGGTGTGGGAATGGTCACGCTACTTCGTCGTGCGTGATCGCCGCGACGGCGCGCTCAATCTGCAACTGATGGCGGCGGTGCAGGAGTTCTGCCTCAATCAGGGCATCGCGCAGGTCAGCGCGATCATGGAGACCTGGTGGCTGCCGCGCTTCCACGAGGCCGGCTTCGTGGTGACACCGCTTGGCCTGCCGGCTCTGGTGGAGGACGCGTGGACCATGGCGGCAATCATCGACATTCGTCGCGAGACCCTCGATGCCCTGCATGATCGTATCGGCATGCATCCGGTCGTGCGTCAGGACGGCCCGCATCTGGACGCCGTCGCCCGAGCCAACCTCTGCGGCCTTGCCGCGCAACGAAAGAGCGCCTGAGAATGTCGAACATGATGCGGGACAGCCAGATCATGGCGCAGATCAGGGACGAGAATCTCGGCTACATGTCGGACATGGCGCTCGAGCTGGCGCAGATGGCGGAGGACACCGGATTGGCGACGCTCGCCTATCTGTTCCGGATGGCGGCGCTGGAGGCCTCGACGGCCAACAGCGCGCTCGCCGAACCGGATGACCTTTCCCGGCAGATGACGTCGCACTAGACGCATCTCCCCGATCCCATGAACTCAACACCCTCTCCCCGGCAACGGGGGAGAGGGTGATCGCTTGGGTGCGGCAGCTTGCCCCAGCCGGCGCGGCAGCCTTCTTGCAAGGCCATTTCGACCGCATGCATCGGCATGCAACAAAGTGCATGTTTGGTGTCGAATCGCTCTTGCCTCGGAACGATACTGCCATTACCCATTTTTCCGCCTTGATGAGGCAGGGGGAGCTCTTTCACTGATGGCGACCGTGTTCGAACATCGGCGCGACACCGCGTGCGCCTGAAAGAGTCTTGATGCTGCTCGTCGTCGAACAGTTTCTGAACGGATTGCAGTTCGGCCTGCTGCTGTTTCTGCTCGCCGCCGGCCTGACGCTGGTGTTCGGGATCATGGATCTCGTCAACCTCGCGCACGGCTCGCTCTACATGATGGGCGCCTATTTCGCCGCAACCTTCGCAGCCTGGACCGGCAGCTTCCTGCTCGGCGCGCTGCTGGCGCTTGGTGCCACACTGATCCTCGGCATCGTGCTCGAGATGTCGGCGCTACGGCATCTCTACGGGCGAGATCATCTCGACCACGTGCTCGCAACCTTCGGCCTGATCCTGTTCTTCAACGAGGCCGTGCGGCTGATCTGGGGTCCGGCCGGCCTTGCGCTGCCGCTCCCGGCCTGGCTCACCGTGCCCGTGCCGATCCTGCCCGGCATTCACTATCCCGCCTATCGGCTCGCCATCATCGTGGTGGCGCTGCTGGTGGCGCTGCTGCTCTATCTCGGCGTGATGCGCACCCGCATCGGCATGCTGATCCGCGCCGGCGCCTCCAACCGCGAGATGATCGGCGCGCTCGGCATCAACATCCAGCTGCTCTACACGCTGGTGTTCGGCCTCGGCGCCGCGCTCGCAGGCTTGGCCGGGCTGATGCAGGCGCCGATCCTCACCGTGCAGATCGGCATGGGCGAGAACATCCTGATCCTCGCATTCGTCATCATCGTGATCGGCGGCATCGGCTCGATCCGCGGCGCGTTCCTGGCCGCAATCTTCGTCGGCATGATCGACACGCTCGGCCGCGCCTTTCTGCCCAATCTGCTGCGGCAGGTGCTGAGCGGCGCCGCTGCCTCCACCGCCGCGCCCGCATTGTCCTCCATGCTGATCTACCTGCTGATGGCGATCGTGCTGGTGGTGCGGCCGGAGGGGCTGTTTCCAGCCAACCGTCGATGAAGAGTTTGACTGTGAGCAAGGCCGTCACGGCCCTGATGCTGGCCGGCCTCGTGCTGCTGCCGCTGTATTCGCAAGCGTCCGGCAACGTCTTCATCCTGACGCTGTTCACCCGCATCGTCATCCTGGCGCTGGCGGCCGCGAGCCTCAACCTCATCATGGGTTTTGGCGGCATGATGAGTTTCGGCCACGCCGCCTATCTGGGCATCGGCGGCTACGCGGTCGGCATGCTGGCGCAGGAAGGTGTCGGCTCGGGCTTCATCCAGTTTCCGGTCGCGCTGGCGGCGTCCGCGCTCTATGCGCTCGTGATCGGCGCGCTGTCCCTGCGCACCCGCGGCGTCTATTTCATCATGATCACGCTGGCCTTCGCGCAGATGGCCTATTACGTCGCCTCGGGCCTTGCGCGTTATGGCGGCGACGACGGGCTCACCGTCTACAAGCGCAGCGACTTCTCCGGCCTGATAAATCTCGGCAATCGCACGCAGTTCTATTATCTCTGCCTGGCCTGCCTGTTCGGCGTGCTTTTCCTGATCTGGCGCATCGTCAATTCGCGCTTCGGCCTCGTCGTGCAGGGCTTGCGCTCCAACGAGCAGCGCATGCAGGCGATCGGCTTTCCCGCCAAGCGCTATCAGCTGGTCTGCTTCGTCATTTCAGGGACGATGTGCGGCCTCGCCGGCGCGCTGCTTGCCAACAACACCGATTTCGTCAGCCCGGCCGTGATGTACTGGACCCGCTCCGGCGACCTCATGGTGATGGTGATCCTGGGCGGCATGGGCACGCTGTTCGGCCCGGTCGTGGGCGCGGTGGTGTTCCTGTTGCTCGAAGAGTTCCTGTCGCAGATCACCGAATATTGGGCGCTCATCATGGGCCCGCTTCTGCTGCTGATCGTGCTGTTCGGCCGCGGCGGCATCATGGGCCTGCTCGGGAGGTTCAATCGTGGCTGAACCCCTGCTCCGCGTCGAAAAGCTGGTACGCCGCTTCGGCGGCATCATCGCCACCGACAATGTCTCGCTCGACGTCGCGGCCGGCGAGCTGCACGCCATCATCGGCCCGAACGGCGCCGGCAAGACCACGCTGATCAGCCAGCTCACCGGGCATCTCGAGCCGCATTCCGGCAGCGTCTCGCTTGGGGGCCGCGACATCACCTATCTGCCGGCCCATCGCCGCTGCGCGCTGGGCTTGGCGCGTTCGTTCCAGATCACCTCGCTGCTGCTGGACTTCACCGCCGCCGACAACGTCGCGTTGGCGGCGCAGGCTCATGCCGGCACCTCGTTCCGCTTCTTTGCCGATGCGCGCAAGGAAAAGGGCCTGCGCGATGCCGCCCATGCCGCGCTCGACCGCGTCGGACTGCTGCATCGCGCGGACGTCGTTGTCAGCAGGCTCAGCCATGGCGAGCGCCGCGAACTCGAGCTTGCGGTGGCGCTGGCGAGCAAGCCGAAATTGCTGCTGCTCGACGAGCCGATGGCCGGTCTCGGCGTCACCGAATCCCAGCGCATGGTGAAGCTGCTCCAGGAGCTGCGCAAGGAAGTCTCGATCGTGCTGGTCGAGCACGACATGCCGGCGGTGTTCGCGCTGGCCGACCGCATCACGGTGCTGGTCTATGGCCGCGTCATCGCGTCCGGCGATCCGGCCGCGATCCGCGCCAACGAGGACGTCAAGCGCGCCTATCTCGGCGACCAGCACGTGGTGACGCACCATGGCTGAAAAAACGATCGCTGACACGCTGCTCGAGGTCGACGGCATCGAGACCTGCTACGGCCTCTCCCAGGTGCTGTTCGGGCTGTCGCTGTCGATCAAGCCGGGCGAGATGGTCTCGCTGATGGGCCGCAACGGCATGGGCAAGACCACGACCATCCGCTCCATCATGGGCCTGACGCCGGCGCGTGCGGGTTCGATCCGCTTTGCGGGCACGGAGGTGCGAACGCAGCCCTCCTACCGGATCGCCAAGCTCGGCGTCGGCCTGGTCCCCGAAGGACGCCAGATCTTCCCGAACCTCACCGTGCGCGAAAATCTGGTCGCAGCCGCAGCCAATCGCTTCGGCAGCGCCAATCCCTGGACGCTGGCCGCGATCTACGTGATGTTTCCACGCCTCGCCGAACGCGCCGCCAACATGGGCAACCAGCTCTCCGGCGGCGAGCAGCAGATGCTGGCGATCGGCCGCGCGCTGATGACCAACCCGAAGCTGCTGATCCTGGACGAGGCGACCGAAGGCCTTGCGCCGCTGATCCGCGAGGAGATCTGGCACTGCCTGTCGCTGCTCAAGAGCCGGGGCCAGTCGATCCTGGTGGTCGACAAGAACGTCGATCACCTCGCCCGCATCTGCGACCGCCACTTCATCATCGAGCGCGGCAGGACGGTGTGGAACGGCACGTCGGACGAGCTGATGGCCGAGCCGGATTTGCAGCACAAGTATCTGGGGATTTAGGGTCTCTCAATATCGTCATGGCCGGGCTTGTCCCGGCCATCCACGCCTCGCCGCGCGACACGAAGAACGTGGATGCCCGGGACAAGCCCGGGCATGACGGCGACGACGTGGCTGTCAAAACACCTCGAAATACTCGCGATGCTCCCAGTCCGTCACCTCGGACAGGAAGCGGTCGATCTCGGCATTCTTGATGTGCGTGTAATAATCCACGAACTCAGGCCCGAACTTGTCGCGGAAGAACGGATCGTCCTTCAGCGCGCTGACCGCATCGCGCAGTGATTTCGGCAGCAGCGGCGCCTTGGTCTCGTAGGGCGTGTCGGCCGACGGGCCAGGATCGATCTTGCGGTCGACGCCGTCGAGGCCTGATAGGATCTGCGAGGCCATGTAGAGATAGGGGTTGGCGGCGGGCTCGCCGATGCGGTTCTCCAGGCGCGTCGCGGCGTCATTGGCGCCGCCGAGCACGCGGATCATCACGCCGCGATTGTCGCGGCCCCAGATTGCGCGGTCCGGCGCCAGCGAATAGGAACGGTAGCGCTTGTAGCCGTTGATGGTCGGGGTCGTGAACAATGTCGAGGCGCGGGCGTGGTCAAGCAGGCCGGCGAGATAGGACTTGCCGAACGCGCTGAGCGGCTCGCCGCCGTCCTGCGGCATGAACAGGTTCTCGGCCGTGGCGCGCGAGACGATCGACTGGTGCAGATGCCAGCCGCTCGCGAACACATTCGGCAATTTCGGCCGGCACATGAAGGTGGCGTGGTAGCCGTGGCGGCGCGCGATCTGCTTTACGGCAGACCGAAACAGCACCATGTTGTCGGCCGGTTCGATTCCCTTGCGGGGTGCGAAGGTGAACTCGCACTGGCTCGGACCGAACTCGACCTCGACCGAGCGCAACGGGAGCCCGAGCGCGACGATGTCGCGCCGCAAGACCTCCAGCACCGGCTCCATCTGATCGAAGCGCTGTTCGGTGAGATATTGATAACCGTGGCTAAGCAAGCTCACCGAGGGCGGCACGCCTGGCTGTCCCGCATCCTCGGGCCGCATATGCGCATCGTCGAGCTTGAAGATGTGGAATTCGACTTCGAGCCCCGCGACGAAGTCGTGACCGCGGCTGGCGAGTTCGTCCAGCGCCTTGCGATAGAGCGAGCGCGTCGCGAACGGCACCGGGCGGCCGTCGGCAAAATAAAGGTCGCACAGCACCCAGCCCGTGGTCGGTGCCCACGGCAAGACGCGAAACGTGGTGGGATCAGGCACCATCAGTACGTCGGCCGCGCCCTCCATCTCCTTCATGCCGAAGCCGCCGCCCGCGGTGAACACCGGAAACACCGTGCGGTGCGAGGTGTCCTTGGCCAGCATCGTGGTGGTGATGGAGCAGCCGCTCTCCAGCGACGCGATCGCCTCCGAGGCGATGATGGTCTTGCCGCGCAGGATGCCGTGCTGGTCGGGGAAGGCGAGGCGGATCACCTCGAGATTCTTCTCCTCGACGAGACGGCGCATGCGCGACGCGGCATCCCTCTGCTCATCCGACCACAGCGCATGACGCGCGACGAAAGTCACTTTGGTTGCTCCTCAATCCACGCTGCTCGACGTGAGCAAAACACTTGCCACATTCTCCGTCATTGCGAGGCGCGAAGCGACGAAGCAATCCAGCGTCTTTCTAGAGAGGCAGTCTGGGTTGCTTCGCTTCGCTCGCAATGACGTGGTGGAATTTCGCTTTACTCCGCCGCCGTCAGCCGGTGCACGTTGTCGGCGATCTCCTTCGGGACCGGTGCAGCCCAGGGGGCGCCACGGCGGCGCTTGACGTCGACCTCCATCCAGTAGAGCTCCCAACCCTGGGTCGGCCCGATGCCGTCCATGGTGGCCGGTCCCTGAATGCTGCGTGCCTTGCTGTCATCCAGAAACAGCATCGGCTTCTCGCCGCCGCCGACCTTCTCGATCTCGGCCCGCAGCAGGCGACGATATTGCACGATCGCCTTGTCGCTCGAGCCGAGATGCTCCTGGGTGCGGTCCTGGATCGCGCCCATCGATTCAACCGCCCATTGGTCGTGGACGTTGATGTCGTTGCCCATGCCGGTATAGGTCGCGGTCTGCTGCTCGTGTGGATCGAAACCGTAATCGTTAGCTCGGTTCTTGCGCGATTTGTAATCCGGCAGCTCATAGAGCTCGAGCCGCTGGTCGCGCATTTTCTGCTTGTCGACCGGGTTCGAATAGCTGGTGAAGATCGCGTACCAGTAGCAGTTCTCATCGTCGACCGGCACGTGCCACTGCGTGATCGTCATCTCGGTGCTCATGGGAATGACGAAGCCGTGCGGGAACAGCTGGTTGGTCACGCGCACATGGGTGCGCTCCTCGTCGATCTCGCGGAGCGCGATCAGCCGCAGACCATATTCGGTATGCTCGACATTGATGATCGGGCGGTCGTATTCGCGCAAAATCTTCGTCATCGGCAGATCGCTTCCTGCGGAAGCGCCGCGGAATTGCTTGCCGTAGGCGGTGGAGGTGTCCTCATCCTCGAAGAAGCGGTGCAGGTAGGAAGCGTGCGCGGGATCGATGCCGACTTCGAGGGCCTGCAGCCAGTTGCAGGCCATGTGGCCCTTGAATGCAAACGTGTGAGTCCCGGGAGCGACAAAGCAGTCGAGCTCGGGGAATGAAGGCGGCGCGCCCTCGCCGAGATAGGCCCAGAGGATGCCGCTCTTCTCCACCACGGGGTAGGAGCGCTGCCGGATGTTCTGGCAGAGTTTGGAGTCCTTCGGCTCGGCCGGCGTCTCGATGCATTGGCCGGTGGCGTCGAACAGCCAGCCATGAAAGGCGCAGCGCAGGCCGCCATGCTCGAGCCGTCCGAAGGCGAGATCGGCGCCGCGATGCGCGCAATGGCGATCGATCAGGCCATAGCGCCCTCGCTCGTCGCGGAACAGCACCAGGTTCTCGCCGAGCAGCCTGACGGGACGGATCGGTCGCTCGCCTTGCAGCTCATCCACCAGCGCCGCCGGCTGCCAGTAGCTCCGCATCAGCTTGCCGCAGGGGTCTTTCGGCCCGGTGCGGGTGATCAGGTCGTTCTGCTCCTGGCTCATCATGGCGGGTGCATCCTTGCGTGGAATGGCGCTCGTTCGCCTATTGAACGAATGTGCGAATTATGACATGCCTTTAAACGTCAGCAAGCACTATTTTGCAGGATTATCCCCGACATGCCCAAGCTGAGGCGGAGCGAGAACGATGAGCGTGCGACCGACTTCGTCGAGGCGCTCGATCGCGGCCTGCGCCTGCTGCAATGCTTCGGCACCACCGCAGGCCCGATGACGCTGAGCGATCTCGCGCGCGCGGCGGATCTGCCGCGCGCGACCGCCCGGCGCATGCTGTTCACGCTGCAGCGGGGCGGCTATGTCTCGGGCGACGGCAAACTGTTCTCGCTGACGCCGCATGTGCTGACGCTGGCAGCGTCCTATCTGCGATCCAACCAGCTCGTCACTGTCCTGCAACCGGTGCTCGATCGTGTCGCGATCGCGGCAAACGAAATCTCCTCGCTCGCAGTGCGCGATGGCGATGACGTCGTCTTCGTCGCCCGCAGCAGTCCGGCGCGGATGTTTTCCGGTGGACTCGAAATCGGCTACCGGTTGCCCGCCTTCTGCACCTCGGTCGGCCGCGCCATGCTCGGCCAGCTCGACGACGCCGATCTCGCGGCGCGCCTGAAGACGATGACGCGCGAGGCGTTGACGACGCAAACCGAGACCAATCCCAAGGCGCTGCTCGCGCGTATCGTCGCCGATCGGGCGCAGGGCTATTCGCTGGTCGATCGCGAGGCCGAGCCGCATTTCCGCTCGATCTCGGTTCCCGTGCGTCGTTACGACAATGTGATCGTCGCCGCGATCAACATGGGCGCCCATGTCGATCGCGTGCCGGCGCAGGAATTGATCGAGCGCTTCCTGCCGTTGCTGCGCGACGCCGCGGAATCCGTGCGCTTGCAATTGCTGTGAGCTACGACCCGCGCGCACAGGTCGCGGTGCGCCAGCGTGCTCGCTGTGTCACAAGGCAAAAATGCCGCATGAAACACCGCTCATCGCCACCATCGTCGTCGGACTCGGACTAGCCTTCGTATTCGGAACCATCGCACAGCGGCTCCGCATACCGCCGTTGGTCGGATATCTCATCGCTGGCGTCGCGGTCGGTCCGTTCACGCCAGGCTTCGTCGCCGACCAGGCGCTCGCCACCGAACTCGCCGAGCTCGGCATCATCCTGCTGATGTTCGGCGTCGGCCTGCATTTCTCGCTGCAGGATTTGCTGTCGGTGCGGAAGATCGCCGTACCCGGCGCCGTCGTGCAGATCGCGGCTGCGACATTGATGGGACTCGGCCTTGCATGGCTGATGGGCTGGAGCATCCCGGCGGGGCTCGTGTTCGGCCTTGCGCTATCGGTGGCAAGCACCGTCGTACTGCTTCGTGCGCTTCAGGAGCGCCGCCTGATGGAGACCGACCGCGGACGCATCGCGGTCGGCTGGCTGATCGTCGAAGACCTCGCGATGGTGCTCGTGCTGGTGCTGTTTCCCGCGATCGCCAGCCTGCAGGGCGGCACCGAGGGCAAACCCGCATTCGAGCCGCTGGCCGCGCAAGCCGGCTTCGGGCTCGCCGGCATCGTGGTGCTGACCCTCGTCAAGATCGTCGTGTTCATCGGGCTGATGCTGGTCGTGGGGCGCCGGGTGATCCCGTGGATCCTGCACTACATCGCCCATACCGGCTCGCGCGAATTGTTCCGTCTCGCCGTGCTCGCAATCGCACTGTGCGTCGCGTTTGGCGCGACCAAGCTGTTCGACGTCTCGCTGGCGCTCGGCGCGTTCTTCGCCGGCATGATGCTGCGGGAATCGCCGCTCAGCGCGCGCGCCGCGCAGGAATCACTGCCGCTGCGCGATGCTTTCGCCGTGCTGTTCTTCGTCTCGGTCGGCATGATGTTCGATCCGATGAGCGTCGTCCGCGAGCCCTGGCCGCTGCTTGCCACCCTCGCGATCATCATGCTGGGCAAATCGCTCGCGGCCTATTTGATCGTGGTCGTGTTCCGCCACCCTGTCGCCACGGCGCTGACCATCTCGGCGAGCCTGTCGCAAATCGGCGAGTTCTCCTTCATCCTGGCCGAACTCGGCGTCGCCTCGCAGATCCTGCCCAAGGAGGGCCGTGACCTGATCATGGCGGGCGCGATCCTCTCCATCATGCTCAACCCGCTGATGTTCGCCGCCGCCACCTGGCTTGCACCGCGCCTCGACCCGCGGCGCGAAGAGCCTGCGGCCCCGACAGCGGTCACCGAGGCGATCCGGACGACAGAACTGACGGATCATACGATCGTGATCGGCTATGGCCGCGTCGGTGCGCTCGTCGGTGATGCGCTGAAGCAGCGCAAATTGCCGTTCCTCGTTACTGAAGTCGGCGAGACCGCGCTGGCGAAGCTGAAGCAGGGTGGCATCGAGACCGTCGCGGGCAATGCCGCACAGCCGCAAATCCTCAGTGCCACCAACCCATCGCGTGCGCGACATCTGGTGGTCGCGATCCCGGAAGCCTTTGAAGCGGGCCAGATCGTGCAGCAGGCGCGCGCCGCCAATCCCGACATCCGCATCATCGCGCGCGCGCATGCGGATGCTGAGGTCGATCATTTGAAGGGACTGGGCGCCGACGTCGTCATCATGGGCGAGCGCGAAATAGCCCGCGGGATGATCGAGGAACTGGAGAAGAAAGTCCCGAATGCCACCCGGCAGGAGTCACGGCCACGCGCAGTCGGTTCGGTCGGTTGAGATGATCTTCCCGGCGGTCCATCACCTCTGGCGACAGGGCCGGGAACAGCAGCAGGCTTGTTTGTAACAATTCCCTTAGGAACGACCGAGTGAGCTCGCCGGTTGTCGTTCACCTCTCCACTATGAAGGATCACGATAATGGATAGCGAACACGTCAAGGGCGTCGCCGACAAGGCCAAGGGCGCAATCAAGGAAGGCGCCGGCAAGCTCACCGGCAACGAGAACCTTGAGGCCGAAGGCAAGATGGATAAGGCCAAAGGCGCCGCGCATAGCGTTGCGGGAGATGTCAAGGATGCGGCCCGCGATGCTGCGGATGCCGTCAAGAAATAGCAGATCTGATTGAGCAGGGAGGCCGCCTTCGGGCGGCTTTCTCTTGTTGTGCTCCACTTTGGCAAACCGCCTGTCTGTTTTCGGAGAGCTGGAAACAGGCCGCCAGCTTCCCTACCGTTCTTCCGCCTCGCGCTCCATGTCGCGTCCGGCCAGCTCCTCGCCCTGCATATTGGCGTAGTCCCGCGCCATCTCGCGCATCAGGAATTTCGCCGGCACATCGTGATAGGTACCGCGGTCGTTGACGTATTGCATGTACGCACGACCTTCGCCGTCGAAGGGGTGTAGCAGCGCATCGGTATGGCCGTCGAAATCAAGCGGCGCCACGCCGACCTTGGCGCAGAGGCTCGCGTTGAACGTCGGCGTTGCCTTGCGCCAGGCGTCGTCCACGTACACCTCCGTAAAACCGTGCCAGGTGAAGATGTCCGTGCCCATGCTGGCGCGCAGCTTCTCGGTGGTGAGGTGGTTCTTCACGTCGGCGAAACCGACGCGGGCAGGAATGCCGTGGACCCGGCAGGCGGCGGCATACAGCGAGGCCTTGCCGACGCAATAGCCCTGGCCTGCGGCAAGCACGCTCGACGCGCGAAAGGTCTCGGCGACGCGCATGCTCACATACGGGTTGTAGCGGATGCCGTCGCGCACCGCCTTGTAGAGCTGGCTGGCCTTCTCACGCGCGCTCGCATCCACGCGCACGGCGTCTGATGCGAATTGCTGCACGGCGGGGTGATCGCTGTCGATGTACTCGCCGGGATCGGTATAGAGGCGGCGGATGGTGTCGGGAAGGGTGTCGGTCATGCCGGCAAGTCTAGCCCGGCGTGACGCGATGTCTACGCAGTGTCGTCGTCCATGCCTGAATGCCAGCGTTGCGCATCTCGGTGACCTGCAGTCAGTCAGCCCGGCAGAGGATCCTCGCCGACCTTGGGCCAATAAGTGCCGAAACTCCATAGGCCGCCCTCGGGATCGCGCGCCGCAAAATCCCGGCTGCCGTAATCGGTCTCGTACAATTCCATTTCGATCGGAGCCCCGGACGCCTTCACCTTGGCGTAGAGCGCATCGGGATCGTCGACGGCCAGATAGACAGAATCGGTTCTGCGGCCCTCCAGCTCTCCGACACGCTTACCATAGGCGTCCGGCCGGTCGGCCCCCAGCATCAGGATCGACGACCCGAACGACAATTCGGCATGCACAACGACGTCGTCGCGTCGGTAAATCACGCGTTCCCTGAAGCCGAGAACGTCCTTCAGCCAGGCGATCATCGATTCGGCATTCTTGCAGCGCAGGGTGTGATACAGCCGTGGCGCTTCAGTCGCTGTCGGGTTGGACATGGTGTCTCCTGGGGTTGCTCATTCCCCTTAAAGTGCCCGCCGACCGAATTCTTGAAGATTTGGGACATCGTCTCTCATCCGCCGGCCTCGCGCATGAGGCGGTGGTCCGCGATGGCCAGCCGTGCCGCCCACTCGGTGGGTTTTTCGCCGCTGAACTCCCTGAAATCGCGGGCGAGATGCGCCTGATCGGCGAAGCCCGCTTCAAGCGCGACGCGAGCCCATCCGGACGCATTGCCCTCGCGCGCCAGCGTGCAGGCGCGGTGGAAGCGCAGCATGCGCGCCAGCGTCTTCGGTGAGACGCCGATCTCGTTGTGGAACCGGCGCGACAGATGCTTGCGGCTCCAGCCCACGTCCGTGGCGATGTCAGATATCCGAACCGCGCCTGCGCTGCGCCATAGCCGTTGGATGGCCGCAGCGATCTCCGGCGAGGGCTCGTTCACCGTCCGCCCGATCACGAACGTCTCGATGATCTCCCAGCGCTGTTGCCAATCCGGCGCGTCCGCAATCCTTGCACTGAGGTCCCGGCCGTCCCGGCCCAGCAAATCCCCGATGTCGACCATTCGCGCCGTCAGATCGGGCATCGCGCCGCCAAAGAAGCGGTAGGCGCCGAGCGGGGTGAAGTCGATCTGGATGCACATGGCGCGGCCGTCCGATTCGATCTGGACCGGTCCGGGGAAAAGCCCGGCGGCAAAGCTTGGCCGCGCATCGGACAGGCCGGGCTCGCGGCCGAGCGCGATCCGGAATGGATTTCCGAGGTTGATGAGCAGGGGAAGCGACAAGGGCGCCGCGTGGCGAAAATTGACCAGGCCGAGCCCGCGCTCGCGATAACAGGAAATCGACGAGACGATGTGCGCCAGATGCGCAGGGACAGGCCGCCTGATGACGTCCGGCGTCGTGGTCGCGTCCATCGAGAGTGTCTCCGTGACGGAGCGCAGCTTAGCCCGACGGTGGGATCGCACCAAGAGTGGGGAGCCCGACCTATTGCCGGTTGCGCATCCAGTCGGCGAGGCCCGACAGCGCCTTGTCGAGATCCCGGCGCGCGGCGGCATCGGTCACCGTCTCCTCCATGGCGCCGCGCATGCACAGCATCCAGGCGTCGCGTTCGGCATCGCCGATGGCGAAGCCGAGGTGTCGCTGCCGTAATCGCGGATGGCCCTTCTCGGGCGTATAAAGTTTGGGGCCACCGGTCCATTCGGTGAGATAGCGCTTCAGCACGTCGCGGATCAGGCCGAGATCGTCCGCGTGCATCGCGCGGATGACCTTGGCTTCCGGCAAAGTTTCCATGCGGTCGTAGAACCGGTCAACCAGGGCGTCGATCGTGGCGCGGCCGCCGATCCGCTCGAACATGGAAATGGTGACGTCGCTGTCGGTCATCTCTACAGCGCCACGCTGCGCAGCCCGAAGCTGCGGGCTTCGTTCTGCAGCACAGGCCGCACCGCATCGATCAGCCGCGCTGCTGCGGCATCGACAGAAAGACCCGCCGTATCCACCACAGCCGTGGCCCGCGAATACAGCGGCTCGCGGCTCAGCAGAATGTTGCGCAGCTCCGCCATTGCGGAGCGATCGTCGGCCATCGGGCGCAGATCGCCCTGGCGACGGACGCGGGCCATGTGCTCCTCGGGCTCGGCCTTCAGCCAGATCGTGTAGAACGAGCTCAGGATCTGGTCGAAGGTCAGGGGCTCCGAGACGATGCCGCCGCCGGTCGCCAGCACCATCAGTTCGTTGCGGGCCAGCAACTGTTGCAGCGCCGCCTGCTCCATGCGGCGAAAGCCTTCCTGCCCGTAGAGCGCGATGATCTCGGCGACCGAGAGGCCGTTCTGCTGCTCGACCTCCTTGTTGAGCTCGACGAAGCTCCAGCCGACCTTCTTCGCCAAAATCTTGCCGAGCGTGGATTTGCCGGCGCCGCGCAGGCCGATCAGGGCGATGCCGCAAAACGGCGCGCGCCGCGGCGCCGAGGCGCTGCCGCCGGCGAGCAGATCCTTGGCCTGCGCGATCTGGGCAGGCGTGGCCTTGCGCAGGAGATCGCGAAACATCTGCCAGTCCGGTGTCGGATCGGCGCTTGGCAACAGATCCTCGAGATGCGCACCCATCGCGTCGGAGACACGGCGCAACAGCACGATGGAGACATTGCCCTTGCCGCTTTCGAGCTGCGCGATGTAGCGCTCCGAAATCCCCGACACCTTGGCGAGCACCTTGCGCGACATGCCGCGCAGTGCGCGCATGGTGCGCACACGCTGGCCGAGTTGTTCGAGGAATTGGGATTCGGCGTCGGGACTGTCGGTCATGATCCTTCTTACGGATGTCCTCTTGAAGGAAGTCCTGCGGCGCGCTTTAATGAAACATAGTGCCTGCTGGCATTGACAGCAAGCCGCCGCGGTGTCTTTCTATGAATTATAATTCTAAAATTCGGGGGAGAAGTCCGTGAGCGAGGGATCCTACAATGCGGTGACCTGGCTGCTCGACCGGAACGTCAGGGAAGGCCGCGGCAACAAGCTGGCCTTCGACGACACCGTCTCGCGCCTGACCTATGGCGAGCTCCAGCACCAGAGCTGCCGCGCCGCCAACATGCTGCGCCGGCTCGGCGTCCGCCGCGAGGAGCGCGTGGCGATGATCATGCTCGATACGGTCGATTTCCCGGTGGTGTTCTTGGGCGCGATCCGCGCCGGCGTCGTGCCGGTGCCGCTCAACACGCTGCTGACCGCGGACCAATACGCCTACATCCTCGCCGACTGCCGCGCCCGCGTGCTGTTCGTCTCCGAGGCGCTCTATCCCGTCATCAAGGACGTCGTCGGGCGCATGCCCGATCTCGAGCATGTCGTGGTCTCCGGTGCCGAGCAGAACGGCCACAAGCAACTCGCCGGGGAGCTCGCGGGCGAGAGCGATCAGTTCGCCACCGCCGCGACGCATCCGGACGAGCCGGCGTTCTGGCTCTATTCGTCGGGTTCGACCGGCATGCCCAAGGGCGTGCGTCATATCCATTCCAATCTGCAGGCGACCGCCGACACCTACGCCAAGCAGGTGCTCGGCATCCGCGAGAGCGACGTGTGTCTCTCCGCGGCCAAGCTGTTCTTCGCCTATGGGCTCGGCAACGCACTGACCTTTCCGATGTCGGTCGGCGCCAGCGTGATCCTCAACAGTGAGCGGCCGACGCCGGCGCGCATGTTCGACCTGATGAACCGCTACAAGCCGTCGATCTTCTACGGCGTGCCGACCCTGTTCGCGGCGATGCTCAACGATGAGACCATGAAGGCCGAGCGCGGCGGCGGCGCCTTGCGCATCTGCACCTCGGCCGGCGAGGCGCTTCCGGAATCCGTCGGCACCAGCTGGAAGGCGCGCTTCGGCGTCGACATCCTCGACGGCGTCGGCTCGACCGAGCTGCTGCACATCTTCCTGTCGAACGCGCCCGGTGACATCAAATACGGCTGCTCCGGCAAGCCCGTGCCGGGCTATGCGGTGCGGCTGGTCAACGAGGCCGGGCAGGACGTCGCCGACGGCGAGGTCGGTGAGCTCCTGGTCGATGCGCCCTCGGCCGGCGAGGGCTATTGGAATCAGCGCCACAAGAGTCGCCGTACCTTCGAGGGGCCGTGGACCCGCACCGGCGACAAATATGTCCGCGACGCGGAAGGCCGCTACACCTTCTGCGGCCGCGCCGACGACATGTTCAAGGTTTCCGGCATCTGGGTTTCGCCGTTCGAAGTCGAGAGCGCGCTGATCACCCATCCGGCCGTGCTGGAGGCTGCCGTCGTGCCCGAGGCCGATCCCGAAGGACTGTTGAAGCCGAAGGCCTTCGTCGTGCTGCGCCCGGGCGCGACCACGACGGAGCTTCAGGAAATGCTGAAGGAGCACGTCAAGCAGAAGATCGGCCCGTGGAAATATCCGCGCTGGATCGACGTGGTGGAATCCTTGCCGAAGACGGCAACGGGAAAGATCCAGCGGTTCAAGCTGCGAGAAGGGGCGCACTAATTGGCCAGGTACAACAGGCCGTCATGGCCGACCTTGACCGGGCCATCCCCGCGCAGCCGCGGTTGACGAAAGACGTGGATGCCTGGGCATAGGCGAGCGCGACGCCGTCCTTCAGACGGCTACGCCCGGGCAGGACGGCGAAGAGACAAGAGCAACAGCATGACCAATCTCACACCTACCGGCTTCCTCACCATCGGCAGCGCCAGCCTCGAATATAAATGGCTCGCCCCCGCGTCCGCCGATGCGCCGACCATCGTCATGCTGCATGAAGGCCTCGGCTGCGTCGGCCTCTGGAGCGATTTCCCCGAGAAGCTGCAACAAGCCACCGGCGCCGGCATCTTCGCCTATTCGCGCGCGGGCTACGGCCGGTCAGGCCCGGTGACGTTGCCGCGGCCGCTCGACTACATGCAGCGCGAGGCGCTGGACGTGCTGCCGAAGCTGCTCGACGCGATCGGCTTCAGGCGCGGCCTGTTGCTCGGCCATTCCGACGGCGCCTCGATCGCGACGATCTATGCCGGCGCGCATCAGGATCATCGCCTGCAGGGCCTCGTGCTCCTCGCCCCGCATTTCATCGTCGAGGACATCTCGGTGACATCCATCGCCGCGATCAAGGCCACCTACGAGACTGCCGACCTCAAGACAAAACTGGCGCGCTGGCACAAGGACGTCGACTGCGCCTTCTACGGCTGGAACGGGGCCTGGCTCGATCCGAAATTCCGCGATTGGGACATCTCGGAATATCTGGCCTATGTCCGCGTTCCCATTCTGATCCTGCAGGGCGCAGCCGACCAATATGGGACATTGCGTCAGGTCGAAATTGCGCAGGAAGAGTGCTACTGTCCGGTCGATATTAAAGTCATTTCAGACGCGGGCCATTCCCCGCATCGTGAAGCGCCGGGGGCGACGCTTGACGCGATTGAGCAATTTGCAAGAGCGGCCCTGCGCGACGATCAGGGACTTCAGGGGCACGCCGCATGACCATGCGGAGGCGCATCGATGAATGTGCCTTCACATGCGACCGGCCAATTGCCGTGGCCGCGATGGGCCTATGTGCCGGGCGAGCCCGGCGGCATCGAGGCGGATGACGAGACGCTCGATTTGGCCAAGGCGCTGGTGCCATCGGCCTTTCGCGGCCACGTGCCGGCCCGCCATCCGGCGCTGCGCTACGGGCTCGCGCTCAACGACCGCGGCTATTTCTGGGAAGCGCAAGAGGTGCTGGAGACGGTCTGGGCCGCTGCCCCGCAGAGCGGCCGCGAACGCATCCTGCTGCGTGCCTGCATCCATATCGCCAATGCCAATCTGCGGCTGCGCATGCAGAAGGCGCATTCCGCCGCGCGCCTGTTCGGCGACGCGCTGACCGAGCTGCGCGCGTTGAGCGCGCGCAAGGCGGCCGGCGGCGGCGACGGCTTTGTCGAGAGCTTTCCGGTCGCCGCCGTGCTGGCGCTGCTCCAGGCCAAGATCGGCCGCCCGCAACTCTCGAAAGCCGATTGGATCGCGCTGGGCGCGATCGTGCGGACCCAGCCGATTGCATGAAACAAAGTGCATGTGGGCGTAGTTAAGGGCTGGACGCGTGCCAAAAGATGCACTATTGTGCATCTAACGCTAAACCAAAACGAGCTCAAGGGTGGCCCATGGCCGGGGAAGATCGGCGCCTCGCAGGCGGCGCGACATTCATCGATTTCCAGACCGAACCATCCTGCTACAAGCACTGGAAGCTCGGGGTCGAGGGTGACGTCGCGACGCTGACCATGGATGTCGACGAGAACGGCGGCCTGTTCGAGGGCTACCTGCTCAAGCTCAATTCCTATGATCTCGGCGTCGACATCGAGCTTGCGGATGCCGTGCAGCGTCTGCGCTTCGAGCATCCGGAAGTGAAGGTCGTGCTGCTACGCTCGGCCAAGAACCGCGTGTTCTGCGCCGGCGCCAACATCCGCATGCTGGCGGGCTCCACGCACGCCCACAAGGTGAACTTCTGCAAGTTCACCAACGAGACCCGCAACGGCATGGAGGATTCGTCGGAGAATTCCGGCCAGCGCTTCATCACCGTGGTGAACGGCTCCGCCGCCGGCGGCGGCTATGAACTGGCGCTCGCGACCGACCACATCATCATGGCCGATGACGGCGCCTCCGCCGTCGCGCTGCCCGAAGTGCCGCTGCTCGCGGTACTGCCGGGCACCGGCGGCCTCACCCGCGTCGTCGACAAGCGCAAGGTGCGCCGCGACCATGCCGACTTCTTCTGCACCATCGAGGAAGGCGTGAAGGGCAAGCGCGCCGTGCAGTGGCGCCTCGTCGACGAGATCGTGCCGAACAGCAAGCTCGAAGGCAAGATTGCCGAGCGCGCCAAGGAGTTCGCAGCCGCCTCGACGCGCAAGGGAAGCGGCAAGGGCATTACGCTCTCCCCGCTCAAGCGCGTCATCGACGAGACCAGCATCCGCTACGGCTTCGTCACGGTCGACATCGATCGCGCGGCCCGCATCGCCACCATCTCGATCAAGGCGCCGGAGACCGCAGCGCCCGCCGACATCGACGGCATGATGGCCCAGGGCGCGTCGTTCTGGCCGCTCCAGGTCGCGCGCGAGCTCGACGACGCCATCCTGCACTTGCGCATCAACGAGCTCGAGATCGCGATGCTGGTGTTCAAGAGCCATGGCGACCGCGCCCATGTGCTTGCGCATGATGCCTTCCTTGAAGCCAACAAGGCGCACTGGCTGGTCAACGAGATCAGGCATTACTGGAAGCGCGTCTTGAAGCGCATCGACGTCACCTCGCGCACGCTGGTGACGCTGGTCGAGCCCGGCTCCTGCTTTGCCGGGACGCTCGCCGAACTCGTCTTCGCCGCCGACCGCTCCTACATGCTGATCGGCACGCGCCAGGGCGACAACCGCCCGCCGCCGTCGATCGAACTCTCCGCGATGAATTTCGGCCCCTATCCGATGAGCCACGGCCTGACGCGGCTGCAATCGCGTTTCCAGGCCGATCCCGCCGATGTGGAGCGCGCGGAAGCGACGCTTGGCACTGCGCTCGACGCCGAGCAGGCCGAAGAGCTCGGCCTCGTCACCTTCGCGCTCGACGACATCGACTGGGACGACGAGGTCCGCGTGTTCCTCGAGGAGCGCGCCAGCTTCTCGCCCGACAGCCTCACCGGCATGGAAGCGAGCCTGCGTTTCGTCGGCCCCGAGACCATGGAATCGAAAATCTTCTCGCGCCTGACCGCGTGGCAGAACTGGATCTTCCAGCGCCCCAACGCAGTCGGCGAGGAAGGCGCGCTGCGCCGCTACGGTAGCGGCCAGAAACCGAAATTCGACATGACGCGAGTCTGACATTCACCGCGTCATGGCCGGGCTTGTCCCGGCCATCCACGTCCTTCGCCCAAGGAGGCAAGAACGTGGATGCCCGGCACAAGGCCGGGCATGACGGAACGAGTTCGCAAGGAGAGCACGGCCATGAACATGAACATCATGAACGTCGACTACTCGACCAAGATTCCCAACAACGTCAATCTCGCCGAAGACCGCCAGGTGCTCAAAGCCCTGGAAGGCTGGCACCCCGGCTACATGGATTGGTGGAGCGACATGGGGCCGGAAGGTTTCCAGGAATCGCTGGTGTATCTGCGCACCGCTTACTCGGTCGACCCGCGCGGCTGGGCCAAGTTCGACTATGTCCGCATGCCCGAATATCGCTGGGGCATTCTGCTCGCTCCTCAGGAAGAGAATCGCGTGGTGCCATTCGGCGAGCATTATGGCGAGCCGGCCTGGCAGGAAGTCCCGGGCGAGCATCGCGCCATGCTGCGTCGCCTGATCGTGATTCAGGGCGACACCGAGCCCGCCTCGGTCGAGCAGCAGCGCCATCTCGGCAAGACCGCGCCCTCGCTCTACGACATGCGCAATCTGTTCCAGGTCAATGTCGAGGAAGGCCGCCATCTCTGGGCGATGGTCTACCTGCTGCAGAAATATTTCGGCCGCGACGGCCGTGAGGAAGCCGATGATCTCTTGCGCCGCCGGTCCGGCGATGCCGACGCCCCGCGCATGCTCGGCGCCTTCAACGAGGCCACGCCGGACTGGCTCTCCTTCTTCATGTTCACCTATTTCACCGACCGCGACGGCAAGATGCAGCTGCACAGCCTCGCGCAGTCCGGCTTCGATCCGCTGTCGCGCACCTGCCGCTTCATGCTGACGGAAGAAGCGCACCACATGTTCGTCGGCGAGACCGGCATCACCCGCGTCGTGCAGCGCACCTGCGATGCGATGCGCGAGGCCGGCATCACCGATCCCACCGACATCGCCAAGGTGCGCGCACTCGGCGTGATCGATCTTCCGACCATCCAGAAGAAGCTGAACCTGCACTATACGCTGTCGCTCGACCTGTTCGGCTCGGAGGTCTCGACCAACGCGGCCAACGCCTTCAACGCCGGCATCAAGGGCCGCTATCACGAGACCCAGATCGAGGACGATCACCAGCTCAAGAATGCCACCTATCCGGTGCTCAAGTTCATCGACGGCGAAATCAAGCTGGTCGACGAGCCGGCGCTGACCGCGCTCAACATGCGCCTGCGCGACGATTACAGCCAGGATTGCGTCAAGGGCCTGCTGCGCTGGAACAAGGTCATCACGACAGCGGGCTACGATTTCCAGCTCAAGCTGCCCAACGTCGCCTTCCACCGCCACATCGGCGAGTTCAAGAACATCCACGCGACGCCCGACGGCCTGCTGATCGACGATGCCACCTGGGCCAAGCGCAAGGACGATTGGCTGCCCTCGACCGCCGACGGCGACTTCATCACCTCGCTGATGCAGCCCGTCACGGAAAGCGGCAAGTTCGCCTCGTGGATCTCGCCGCCGAAGGTCGGCATCGACAACAAGCCGGGCGATTTCGAATACGTGAAAATCGAGTCGTAAGCTTGCCTGCGAGGCGCGACGTCGGCGCCATATGACGACTGTCATCACCCGCGAAAGCGGGTGATCGGGTATTTCAGAGAAGAGATCGAGAAGCCGCGGCCTACTGGATGCCCCGGTCAAGCCGGGGCACGACAGCGGAGCGTGTCGCGAAGCAAAGCGTAAGCGGAGTATTTACCCCGCAATCTCCAGTCCGGCATTCGCGTACACCACGCCGCCGTCGACCGCGATGGTGTTGCCGACGACATAATCGCCCGCGCGCGAGGCGAGATAGATCGCAACGCCCGCCATGTCCTCATCCGTTCCGATGCGCCTCGCCGGAATCCGCTTGGCGACGTCGTCGGCGTGGTCCCGCGCGGCGCGGTTCATGTCGGATTTGAACGCGCCGGGCGCGATCGCGGTGACGTTGATGTTGTCCTTGACCAGCTTCGTGGCCATGCGCCGTGTCAGATGGATCACGGCGGCCTTGCTGGCAGCGTAGGAATAGGTCTCGCTGGGATTGACGAAGATGCCGTCGACCGAGGCGATGTTGATCACCTTCGCCGGCCGTTCGTGCGAGGCCGCCGCGCGCAGCGGTTTCGCCAGCGCCTTGGTCAGGAAGAACAGCGACTTGACGTTGAGGTCCATCACCTTGTCCCAGCCGCTCTCGGGGAATTCGTCGAACTCCGCGCCCCAGGCCGCGCCGGCATTGTTGACGAGGATGTCGAGCTTCGGCTCCAGCTTGATGATCTCGGAAGCGAGCCTGTCGCAGCCCTCGACGGTGGAGATGTCGATCGGCAGCGCGATGCATTCGCCGTCATATTGCGCGCTCAGCTCCTTGGCCGTGGCCTCGCACGGTCCGGCCTTGCGCGCGGTGATGTAGACCTTTGCCGCGCCGGCGCTGAGAAATCCTGCCGCGATCATCTTGCCGATGCCGCGCGAGCCGCCGGTCACAAGCGCGACGCGGCCTTTGAGCGAAAACATATCCTTGAACATGGTGCCTCCCTGGGTTGGCGTTGTTTTGGGCGGGGAGGGGAGGGGAGTCAAGGAAGGGGCCGAGAGGCGCGCGCGCCAACGGAGTTTGCGCGCCTACGCCGCGGCGATCCGGCGGAAGCCGTTCCACATCGCGGTCGCGGCACCCGAGGTCAGCACCGGCAGGATGCGCGCGTCCTGGTAGTTGCCGTTGAGCGAGACGCGCGGCAGCGCCGTCATATGGGCGGCATTGTCGGCGAACAGCATGCCGGGCCGCGTCGTCACCGCGGTCTTGAAGCCTGCCGTTGCAGCAAGACCGAATTCGCGTACGCCGGCGGCCTCGCGATCGCCATAGGGATAGGCGAGATGCAGCACGGGACGGTCCAGCGCCTGCTCGATCCGCGCGCGGCTCGTGGCGATCTCCTGCGCGGCGACGTCTTCGGCCTGCTTGGCGAGATTGCAATGGCTGACGCTATGCGCGCCGATCGTGACCAGCGGATCGGCGGCGAAGCTCTTCAATTCGGTCCAGGACAGGCAGAGGCTGCGGCACAGCGCTGGCATGTCGACGTGGTGTGTCGCGCAGAGCGCCTCGATCTCCCGCTTGAGATCATGCTCGCCGGGCAGCGCGCGCAGCCAGTCGTGCAGGCGGTCGAACGCGGCCTGCTTGGCCACAGGCGTTGTCGTATCGAGCCGCAGCGCGGAATGGCCGATCATGACGTCGATCTGCTCGGCCTTGGCGATCACGGCCTCCAGCGCCGCCCACCACAGCCGCCCGGTGCCTTCGGCAAAATCGCTCGCGACATAGACCGCCAAAGGCGCGTCAAATTCGCGCAGCACGGGCAGCGCGTAGTCGAGATTGTCGCGATAGCCGTCGTCGAGGGTGAAGGCGGCGAAGCGGCGGTCGAACCGGCCCTGCACCAGCCGCTCATGCAGCTCGTCCATGCTGACGATGTCGATGTCGCGCGAGCGCAGATGGCACAGCGCCGCGCGCAGGAATTCGGGGGTGACTTCGAGATGCCGGTTTGGCTGGAACGCCGCCTCCCGGGCCGGCCGCACGTGGTGCAGCATGAAAATGGCGCCGACGCCCGACAAGAGCGGGCGCAGCAAATGGTGCGCCCCGCTGAAGTAAAGTGCTCCCAGCCCGGCGCGGATGACGTTGTTACGCAGTTGTTTCATGACCGGCTGGCAGACTCTGGCATTCCGCCCGCAACTTACGGAAGAACCCTTGAAGAAAAAGTTAGTCGGATTGTCGAGCCGGCGCCCTCGGAAGGGCACCATTTCCGGTTTGACAGCCCGCCAAGGGTTTGTTTTGTCTCCGTTTCCAGAGTTCGGGTCGTCGAATGCAGAAGCTTTTTAGGTGGGCCAGCAAATGGTGGCTGGGGCTGATTCCCCTGGCCGTCATGTGGGGATTTGCGGCCTGGAATAACACCTTACCGGTCGAAGCCGACCTGTCGGCCCGCAGTTCGGCGGCGCTAAAGGATACCGTTCTGGACAAGACCCGGATCGCCGTCGACGGCCGTGATGTCAGCCTGGCCGCTGATGCCTTCTCCGAGGAGGGGCGCCGGGACGCCGTGATGGCGGTCGAGACCGTCCCCGGCGTACGCCTGGTCGACGACCGGACCCGCCTTGCTCCCGAGGCCAAACCCTTCGTCTGGAACGCCGAGCGCGACGTGGTGCGGGTCACCCTGTCGGGCTCCGCGCCGTTGCCGTCAATGAAGGGCCGGCTGGCCGAGGCGGCCCGCAAGGAGGTCGGCGGCGTCGAGGTGGCCGACCAGATGGGGTTGGCGCGCGGGGCGCCGCCGCGGTTCGAGGCCGCCGCGATGTTGCTGCTGGACCAGATCGGCAAGCTGAAGGACGGCAAGATCACGATCACCGACACCAAGGTCAATCTCTCGGGCATGGCGCGCGATCTCGGTGGCCGCGAGGCGATCGCGGCGGCGCTGAAGAACCTACCCGAGGGCTTCTCGATCGCGGCCAACGACGTCAAGGCGCCGCCTTATATCTTCCAGGCCTACAAGGATCCGGTCGCCGCGACCGTGACGCTGACCGGCTACGTGCCCGACAACACCATCCACGCGGCGATCGCCACCAGCGCCGCGCGGAAGTTCTTCACCGAGAAAGTCGTCGACAACCTCAAGGCCAGCGTCGGCGCGCCCGGCTCCTTCAACACGGCCGTGATCGCCGCACTCGGCGCGCTGTCGCGGCTGTCGACCGGCACGCTCGTGGTCTCCGACCGCGAGGTGAAGCTGTCGGGCGATGCGCTCTACGAGGCGGCCGCCAATGACATCCGCGCCGGCCTCGGCAAGGACTTCCCGAAGAACTGGCAGTACAAGCCGGAGATCACCGTGAAGCCCGCGGCAGGCCCGGTCGACGGCACCGTGTGCCAGCAATTGTTCACGGACCTTCTCGCCAAGGGCAAGATTCGCTTCGCGGCCAAGCGCGCCGACATCGATCCGGATTCCGCCGCCATCCTCGATCATCTGATCGAGACGGCGCTGCGCTGCCCCAACACCAATGTCGAGGTGGCCGGACATACCGACGCCGACGGCGAGGACGGCTTCAACCGGGCTCTCTCCGAGAAGCGTGCGCAGGCGGTGATCGACTATTTGGTCAAGGCCGGCCTGCCCGGCAGCCGCTTCACCGCAATCGGCCATGGCAGCACGCAGCCGGTCGCCGGCAACGACACCGATGAAGGCAAGGCGCAGAATCGCCGCATCGAATTTCTGGTGAGGTGACGATGCCCTATCTCGTCTCGTTCCATCTGGGCTGGCTGATCGGCTCGCTGCTGCTGGGCTTCTGCATGGGCTGGATCTCGGTGGTCCAGCGCGGCAACGGAACCTCGAAGGTGACGGCGCGCTGGCTCGCCGCGCTGGCTGCCGCCCTGGTCGCGGCTTCGTTCGCACACGTCGTCCCGGGCCGCTTCGGCTATTGGCTCGATCTCGGCCTGATCATGTCCGCCAGCTACCTGGTCGGCTGCACCATCGGCGCCTGGCTGCGCGACCGCGTGGTCTCGCGCAGTATGCGGACCAGCTGAAGCTTTTCGACCTGCACCCTCATGCCTAGGCACGGCATTCGAATTGGCGAAAACGATCGGTTGACTTTAATACGTACGTACGTACGTATTATGGGTGTATGCCCAAACCTTCCCTCAAAGATGCCATCCTCGATGCCGGCCTGAAGGTCATGTTCCGTACCGGCTACCACGGCACCAGCGTGCGCGATGTCACCGCCGCGGCCGGCGCACCGCAGGGATCCTTCACCAATCATTTCCGCTCCAAGGAAGCATTCGCGTCGGAGGTGCTCGATCGTTATTTCGAGATCACGAAGGGGTTGGTCGCGGAGGCGCTCGAAGACGCCTCGCTGACCCCGCGGGCGCGGCTCAAGCGCTATCTCGACATCATCACCGGCCGGCTTGAAGCCGACGGCTATGGACGCGGCTGCCTCATCGGCGATCTCAGCCTGGAAGCGGCCGGCAGCAGCGAGATGCTGCGAACCCGCCTTGCAGAAATCTTCGCCGAATGGCGCATGCCCTTCGCGGCATGCATCGCTGAAGCGCAGAGAGATAGCGAGATCGATCCCGAATTCGAGCCGGGGGAGCTTGCCGACTTCCTGCTGGCATCCTGGCAAGGCGCGATCCTGCGCATGAAAGTCGACCGCACACCCGAGGCGCTCGAGCGCTTCAAGACCATCGCCTTCAAGACTGTCTTTAAGGAGCCGATATGAGCAAGCAGGCCGAGATCCTCATCCGCAGCGCCGCGGTGCTGGGAAGCACAATGGCTTATCGCGACACGGGCGCGCAAAATGCGCCGGTCGCGCTCTTCCTTCACGGCAATCCGACGTCGTCACATATCTGGCGAAACATCCTGCCCTTGGTGGCGCCGGTGGCGCATTGCATTGCGCCAGATCTCATCGGCTTCGGCTGCTCGGGCAAGCCCGATATCGCCTACCGGTTCTTCGACCATGTTCGCTATCTCGACGCGTTGATCGAACGCCTGGGCATCTCATCGGCCTATCTGGTGGCGCAAGATTGGGGCACGGCGCTCGCCTTTCATTTGGCGGCGCGCCGACCGGCCTTCGTGCGCGGCCTCGCCTTCATGGAGTTCATCCGGCCGATGCCGACCTGGCAGGATTTCCATCAGGTCGAGGCGGCGCGCCAGACGTTCCGCAAATTCAGCACGGAGGGCGAGGGCGAGGCCATGATCCTGGAGGCGAACGCCTTCGTCGAGCGCGTGCTGCCGGGCGGCATCATGCGCCGTTTGGAGGACGACGAGATGGAGCCTTATCGCGCACCCTTTCCGACCCCGGACAGCCGCCGTCCGACGCTCGCTTTCCCTCGTGAACTGCCGATCGCCGGTGAGCCCGCCGACGTCTATCAAGCGCTGCAATCGGCTCACGCGTCGCTCAAAGCGTCAGCATATCCTAAGCTGCTATTCGCAGGCGAGCCTGGCGCCATCGTCTCTCCCGAATTTGCCGAGACCTTCGCTGCCTCGCTGACGCACTGCGCGCTCGTCCGCCTCGGGCCCGGCCTGCACTACCTCCAGGAGGATCACTCCGACGCGATCGGCCGTTCCGTTGCCGGCTGGATCGCCGGCATCGAAGCAGTGCGTCCCGGGCTTGCGGCCTGAAGGAGGACGAGATGTCGGACGTGACCATCATCTATTGCAGGCCTTGCGGATACGAGAAGCGCGCCAAAGAAGCGGCCGCGGCGCTGCGCCGGCAACTGGGGCTGGAAGCCGATCTCGTCCCCGGCAAGGGCGGTGTTATCCAGGTCAAGGTCGGCGACCGGATCGTCGCCAGCCGTAGCAAAGGCCATTTCCCTGACGGCGACGACATCGTCGCTGCCGTCACCGCCGCGCCAGACTGAGCCAGGGAGGGCTTTCGCGATGCCGATTGTCTGGGCCGACGATCTCGCCGGGATCGACTGGGACGAACTGTCCGAACTCTATCGCATCGCGCCGCTGGGCAACAAGAATCCGGCCGATCTCGCGATGGTGTTCGGCAACAGCATGTTTCGCGCCTTCGCCAATGAGGGCGGTCGCGTCGTGGGTGCGGGACGCGTCCTGGCCGACGGGCGCGACTGCGCCTACCTCTGCGATATCGCCGTGCATCCGGACTGCCAGGGACGAGGTCTTGGCCGCGACATCGTCGAGCGTCTGCTTGCGCACTGCCGCGGCCATCGCAAGATCATCCTCTACGCCGTCCCGGGCAAGGAAGGGTTTTACGAGCGCCTGGGCTTCAGGCGAATGACCACGGCCATGGCGATCTTCGAGGATCAGGCCGGCGCCTTTGGCCGCGGCTATTTGACCGGGCCTTGAGCCGCGCCCCGCGGCCTCCCGGCGCATCCGAAATCCATCAACATTGCTTGGGCCGTCCCCCTCTTTCAACAGGTGGGCGGCGCTCATAGATTGACGTCGGCTTAAGGCGTGAGGGAACATTGTGCGGCCGAAATCATCAAACTTTCATGGCGCCTGCGCAGGATCGCCATGGAGATTCGGGTCAAGCCTGCCGCCGAAGGCGCCAAACCGTGCATCAGGAGCCCGTAATCCTGCCTAAAATATTGAATGCACGTGTTTTTGTTCGAATTGGCGAATTCCACTCCGCCCCAAAACGCGCTAGTGGAGGGGCAGGAGGCATGCGCGATGCCGGAGCCGGCGGCGAGGGATCGTCGAGTGCCGTTCGTTGAGTGCCTGTGCGTCGTCTGCCTGTTCGCCGGCCACCCTGGCCGCTGAAGCGTTGTTCGAGGTCTAGATGCTGGAAGCCATACGCAGAGCGGTGTCGTTTCTGCGCCAGAAGCAAATCCTGCATAAGCTTGGCGTTGTGATCAGCGTCGCGGTCATCGGCATCGCTTGCTATGTGCTCTATCACATGCTGCGAGGCATCGATTTCAACGAAGTCCTCGAGGCAATCAAGAGCACCGAGCCGAGCCAGATTGCGATGGCGGCGCTGTTCGTCACCGCGGGCTATTTCACCCTGACCTTCTACGACCTGTTCGCCACGCGCGCGATCGGCCATGCCCATGTGCCCTATCGCATCAACGCGCTCGCGGCCTTCACCAGTTATTCGATCGGCCACAATGTCGGCGCATCCGTCTTTACCGGTGGCGCGGTGCGCTATCGCATCTATTCGGCCTACGGCCTGAACGCGATCGACGTCGCCAAGATCTGCTTCCTTGCCGGCCTGACCTTCTGGCTCGGCAACGCCGCCGTGCTCGGCCTCGGCATCGCCTATCATCCGGAGGCCGCCGCCTCGATCGACCAGCTGCCGCCCTGGCTGAACCGGACGCTGGCCCTGGTGATCATCGTCGGGCTGGTCGGCTACGTGGTCTGGGTCTGGACCCAGCCGCGCGTGGTCGGCCGCGGCCCCTGGACCGTGGTACTGCCGGGCGGTCCGCTGACCCTGCTCCAGATCGCGATCGGCATCATCGATCTCGGCTTCTGCGCGCTCGCGATGTACGTGCTGGTCCCGGACGAGCCGAATCTCGGCTTCGTCGTGGTCGCGGTGATCTTCGTCTCGGCCACCCTGCTCGGGTTCGCCAGCCACTCGCCCGGCGGGCTCGGGGTGTTCGACGCCGCCATGCTGGTCGGCCTCTGGCAGATGGACCGCGAGGAGCTGCTGGGCGGCATGCTGCTGTTCCGCGTCCTCTATTATCTCTCGCCTTTCGTCATTTCTGTAATCTTGCTGACGTTTCGCGAAGTTATCATCGGCGCACGATCGAAGCGCCTGCAGCAGGCGGCGCTCAAACTCGACCCCGGCCCGGCGCCTAAAGCCGCTTATGTGAGAGAGCGCAGCGACAAGTCCTAGGACGGGTCCTCCAGGAGAAGTCCGCCCCGATGGCGATCGACGCCCCATCTTCTCCCTCCGCGCAGCCCTGGTCCGACCGGCTGCGGCATTCGACCGTGATCCTGATCGCCGCGGCGCTGGCGCTGTCCGTCGTGGTCTCGCTCAGCGAATTGTCGGCGTTTCACGCCGCGATCGTGTTCCTCTGCATCGCCGCTGCGGCCTTGATCCCGTGGCGGCTGCACGATCCCGCCGCGTCCCGCGACGAGGTCAGGCGCATCAACCCGGTCGAGAGCGCGGCGGTAGCCGCGGTCGTCGCCGGCATGCCGGATCCGGCAGTGCTGCTCGACCGCGCCGGCCGCGTCATCCACGTCAACGCTGCCGCCGCCCAGCTCGCGCCGGCGCTGCGCCGGAACGAGCTCGCCCAGTTCGCGCTGCGCTCACCGGAGATCATCACGGCGTTGCGCGAAGCAATCGCGACCACCGAGGCCCGGCGCGCGACCTATCTCGACCACGTCCCGGTCGATCGCTGGATGGAGCTGATCATCACGCCGGTGCCGGTGCCGACCAGCTTCGGCGGCGCCGACAAATGCATGCTGATGACTTTCCACGACCAGACGCCGCTGCGCCGGGTCGAGGAGATGCGCGCCGACTTCGTCGCCAATGCCAGCCACGAGCTGCGCACGCCGCTGGCTGCCCTGTCGGGCTTCATCGACACGCTGCAGGGCCAGGCCAAGGATGATCCCAAGGCGCGCGAGCGCTTTCTCGGCATCATGCACAACCAGGCCACCCGCATGGCGCGCCTGATCGACGACCTGTTGTCGCTGTCGCGGGTCGAGCTGTCGGCCCATGTCAGGCCCGACACTCTGGTCGACCTGCTGCCGATCATCCGCCAGGTCGCCGACGGGCTCGAGCCGTTGGCGCGCGAGCGCCAGGTGGAGGTCGAGATCCAGTTGCCGGAGGGGCCGGTGATGATTGCGGGCGACCGCGAAGAACTGCTCCGCCTGTTCGAGAATCTGATCGAGAACGCGCTCAAATACGGCGCCTCCGGCGGACGTGTGATGGTGTCGCTCACATCTGGTGCGGCCACTGATGGAACTCAGGAAGTCCGGATCATGGTGCGCGATTTCGGCCCCGGTATCGCGCCCGAGCACCTGCCACGGCTGACAGAGCGGTTCTACCGGGTGGACGTCGGCGACAGCCGCTCGCAAGGCGGCACCGGGCTCGGATTATCGCTGGTGAAACATATTCTTAACCGCCATCGCGGCCGGCTTTTGATCGAGAGCGTGCCCAAACAGGGCGCCACCTTCACCGCCTGTTTTCCCCAGGTCAAGACTCAGGTCGCGGCCTGAAATTCAAGCGATTTCAATCGCTTGAGGGTGTCATCCGACTGTCACGAAACCTTCGTAAAAGCACAGCCGACCGCTCCTAAAGGGGCGGCGTGGGGAGCGCGATCGGGCGCGGATGGCGCTTCGCTCCCCTGCATGGAGACCAGCATGAATTTCCTCAAAACGATCGTCGCGGCCGGCATGGTTGCCGCTTCGACGACAGCGGCCTTTGCTGCCGACATCACCGGTGCCGGTGCGACCTTCCCCTTCCCGATCTATTCGAAGTGGGCTGACGCCTACAAGAAGGAGACCGGCAACGGTCTGAACTACCAGTCGATCGGTTCCGGCGGCGGCATCAAGCAGATCCAGGCCAAGACCGTGACCTTCGGCGCGACCGACATGCCGCTCAAGGCCGAGCAGCTCGAGAAGGACGGCCTCGTCCAGTGGCCGATGGTGATGGGCGCCATCGTTCCCGTGGTCAACCTCGAGGGCGTGAAGCCCGGCGAGATGGTGTTCGACGGCGAAACGCTGGCCAACGTCTATCTCGGCAAGATCACCAAGTGGGACGATCCGGCCATCAAGAAGCTCAATCCGAACGTCAAGCTGCCGTCGGATGCGATCACCGTGGTCCGCCGTTCGGACGGGTCGGGCACCACCTTCAACTTCACCAACTACCTCTCCAAGGCCAGCGCGGACTGGAAGAGCAAGGTCGGTGAGGGCACTGCGGTCGAGTGGCCGGTCGGCGTCGGCGCCAAGGGCAACGAAGGCGTGTCGGGCAACATCGGCCAGACCAAGAACTCGATCGGCTACGTCGAGTATGCCTATGCCAAGCAGAACAAGCTGACCTACACCGGTCTCGTCAACAAGGCCGGCAAGCCGGTGCAGCCGACCGTCGAAGCTTTCCAGGCGGCCGCCTCCAATGCCGACTGGGCCAAGGCGCCCGGCTATTACGTCATCCTGACCGACCAGCCCGGCGAGAAGTCCTGGCCGATCACGGCGGCGACCTTCATCCTCATGCACAAGGATGCCACCGACAAGGCGGCCTCGCAGGAAGCCATCAAGTTCTTCCGCTGGGCCTTCACGAAGGGCGACAAGGCGGCCGAGGAGCTCGACTACATCCCGATGCCGGACACCGTCGTCCAGCAGATCGAGAAGACCTGGGCTGCCGATATCAAGAGCTGAGCGCTCTCCTCTCATGTCCCGGACGCGGTGCGGCCCTGGCGATGCGAAGCATCGTCCAGCGTGCTGCTCCGCAGAGCGGGACCTACAAGCACCGGGCCCCGGATCAGCGCCGCGCCGCGACGCACCGCGCCGCATCCGGGGCACGAGACCAGCAAAGCGTATATAACGGGTACAGGGGATCGGCGTGGCAGAAATGGCCGTTCAGAGCGATATCATCGACGACGTCGGGCCGTATGACCGCGCCAAGGCCTTGGGTGCGTTCAAGCTCGGCGACGTCACCTTCTACTGGATCACGCGACTGTCCGCGATCTCGGTGCTGCTGATCCTCGGCGGCATCATCATCTCGCTGATCGTCGGCGCATACCCGGCGATGAGGGAGTTCGGCTTCTCCTTCCTGTGGACGCAGCGCTGGGCGCCGTCGGCCGATCCGCCGGTGCTCGGTGCGCTCGGTCCGATGTACGGCACGCTCGTCACCTCCTTCATTGCGATGCTGATCGCCATTCCGGTCGGTCTCGGCATTGCGATCTTCCTCACCGAGCTCTGCCCGCAATGGCTGCGCCGCCCGATCGGCATGGCGATCGAGCTGCTCGCCGGCATTCCCTCGATCATCTACGGCATGTGGGGCTTCTTCGTGCTGGGCCCGTTCCTGGCCAACAGCTTCCAGCCCTTCATGATCAAGATCTTCGACGGCGTCCCGGTGCTGGGCGCGATCTTCGCGGGTCCGCCGTCCTATCTCAGCACGTTCAACGCCGCGCTGATCCTCGCCATCATGGTTCTGCCCTTCATCACCTCGATCTCGGTCGACGTGTTCAAGACCGTGCCGCCGGTGCTGAAGGAGGCCGCCTACGGCGTCGGCTGCACCACCTGGGAGGTCGTCCGCAGCGTGGTGATTCCCTACACCCGCGTCGGCATCATCGGCGGCATCATGCTGGCGCTGGGTCGCGCGCTCGGCGAGACCATGGCGGTGACCTTCATCATCGGCAACTCGTTCCGCATCTCCTCATCGATCTTCGCGCCGGGCACCACGATCTCGGCGGCGATCGCATCCGAGTTCGCCGAGAGCGACGGCCTGCACCAGTCCGGCCTGATCCTGCTCGGTCTTTTGCTGTTCGTGCTGACGTTCTTCGTGCTGGCCGCCGCGCGGCTGATGCTGATGCGGCTGGACAAGAAGGCGGGGAAGTAAGGTCATGGCCCTCAATCCGATCTATTCGCGTCGTCGCCGCACGGACATCATCATCCGCGGGCTCTGCTTCGCTGCGGCCGCCTTCGGCGTCACCTGGCTCGCGCTGATCCTGATCACGCTGCTCTTCAACGGCCTGGCCGGCCTCAATCTCGAGCTCTTCGTCGCGGATACGCCGCCTCCGGGCTCGACCGAAGGCGGCCTGCGCAACGCGATCGTCGGCTCGATCATCATGACGGTGATCGGCGTCGGCATCGGCGCGCCGCTCGGCCTGTTCGCCGGCACCTACCTCGCCGAATACGGCCGCAACGACCGCCTGACCTCGGTGATCCGCTTCATCAACGACATCCTGCTCTCGGCGCCCTCGATCATCATCGGCCTGTTCATCTACGGCGCGGTGGTGGTGCCGATGAGTGGCTTCTCCGCGATCGCAGGCAGCCTGGCGCTCGCCGTCATCGTGATCCCGGTCGTGCTGCGCACCACCGAGGACATGCTGCTGCTGGTGCCCAATCCGCTGCGCGAGGCGGCCTCGGCACTGGGCCTGCCGCGCTCGCTGGTGATCAAGCGTATCGCCTATCGTGCGGCCCGGTCGGGCCTCATCACCGGCGTGCTGCTTGCCACCGCCCGAGTCGCCGGCGAGACCGCGCCGCTGCTCTTCACCGCGCTGTCCAACCAGTTCTTCAGCCTCGGCCTGAACAAGACGATGGCCAACCTGCCGGTGACCATCAACAACTTCGTGCAGAGCCCCTACGCCTACTGGAAGCAGTTGGCGTGGAGCGGCGCCCTGCTCATCACCCTGACCGTGCTTGCCCTGAACATTGGCGCGCGCATCCTTGGCGCCGAGAGGACCGCAAAATGAGTGATCTTTCCGTATCGATGAGCGCGTCCGGCGGCCTTCCGCAGGCGCCGGTGCTCCCCGAGGCGCCCGCCAAGGTGACGGTGCGCAACCTCAACTTCTATTACGGCGAGCACCACGCGCTGAAGAACATCAACCTGACGCTCGGCGCCAACCGCGTCACGGCGTTCATCGGCCCGTCGGGCTGCGGCAAGTCGACCCTGCTGCGCATCTTCAACCGGATGTACGACCTCTATCCGGGCCAGCGCGCCACCGGCCAGCTGATGCTGGACCAGACCAACATCCTCGACCCCAAGCTCGACCTCAACCTGCTGCGCGCCCGGGTCGGCATGGTGTTCCAGAAGCCGACGCCGTTCCCGATGACGATCTACGAGAACATCGCTTTCGGCATCCGCCTCTACGAGAAGATCTCGAAGTCCGAGATGGACGACCGCGTCGAGAAGGCGCTGCGCGGCGGCGCCCTCTGGAACGAGGTGAAGGACAAGCTCAATGCCTCCGGCCTGTCGCTCTCCGGCGGCCAGCAGCAGCGCCTGTGCATCGCCCGCACCGTTGCGGTGCGCCCGGAAGTCATCCTGTTCGACGAGCCCTGCTCGGCGCTCGACCCGATCTCGACCGCCAAGGTCGAGGAGCTGATCCAGGAACTGTCCGAGAACTACACGATCGCGATCGTCACCCACAACATGCAGCAGGCGGCGCGCGTCTCCGACAAGACCGCCTTCATGTATCTCGGCGAGCTGATCGAGTTCGACGACACCAGCAAGATCTTCACGTCGCCGACCGACCGGCGCACGCAGGACTACATCACCGGCCGGTTCGGCTGAGGAGACGCGACATGGGTACCGAACATACCGCAAAGGCCTTCGACACCGACCTCCAGGAGCTCACGCGCCTGGTCGCCGAGATGGGCGGCATTGCCGAGCGCATGATCGTCGATTCCGTCGATGCGCTGATCCGCCGCGACGTCGCGCTCGGCCAGCGCGTCGTCGCCATCGACGCCGATCTCGACGCGTTGCAGAAGCGCATCGAGGAACGCGCGGTGCTCACCATCGCCCGCCGCCAGCCGATGGCGGTGGATCTGCGCGAGATCGTCGGAGCGATGCGCGTCGCGACCGACCTCGAACGCATCGGCGACCTCGCCAAGAACATGGGCAAGCGCGTCGCCGCGCTGGAGACCGACTTCCATCCTCTGAAACTGTTCCGCGGCCTCGAGCACATGACCGATCTCGTGCAGCAGCAGGTCAAGTCGGTGCTGGACGCCTATGCCGCGCACGATCTGCCGGCGGCGATGGCGGTGTGGAAGGGCGACGAGGAGGTCGACGCGATCTGCACCTCGCTGTTCCGCGAGCTCCTCACCTACATGATGGAGGATCCGCGCAACATCTCGTTCTGCATCCACCTGATGTTCTGCGCCAAGAACATCGAGCGGATCGGCGACCACGCCACCAACATCGCCGAAACCGTGTTCTACATGATCGAGGGCCAGGCGATCACCGACAAGCGGCCGAAGGGCGACATGACCACCTTCGCCACGACGATCCCGAACAGCTGAAGACTTAAGGAGCGACGACACCATGGGCGCACGCATTATGGTGGTTGAGGACGAGGAAGCTCTCACCGAGCTGCTTCGCTACAACCTCGAAGGCGACGGCTATGACGTCGAGACGGTCATGCGCGGCGACGACGCCGACACCCGCCTCAAGGAGCACATCCCCGATTTGATCGTGCTCGACTGGATGCTGCCGGGCCTGTCGGGCATCGAGCTGTGCAGGCGCCTGCGCACCCGGCCCGACACCAAGCAGCTGCCGATCATCATGCTCACCGCGCGCGGCGAGGAGAGCGAGCGGGTGCGGGGGCTTGCGACCGGCGCCGACGACTACATCGTCAAGCCGTTCTCGGTGCCGGAGCTCCTGGCGCGCGTGAAGGGCCTGCTGCGGCGCGCCAGTCCCGAGCGGCTCGCCACCGTGCTGGCCTATGGCGACATCGAGCTCGACCGCGACAAGCGCCGCGTGGCGCGCTCGGGCCGGCCGATCGATCTCGGCCCGACCGAATATCGCCTGCTGGAGTTCTTCCTGGAGCATCCTGGCCGCGTGTTCTCGCGCGAGCAGCTGCTCGATAGCGTCTGGGGTCGCGACATCTACATCGACGAGCGCACCGTCGACGTTCATATCGGCCGCCTGCGCAAGCTGCTCAATCTCGGCCGGGAGCAGGACCCGATACGTACCGTCCGCGGCGCCGGCTACGCGCTGGACGATCGCTTCGCGAAAGCGGAGCAGGCGTAAGGTTAGGCGAGTTGTCGGCTTGGCGAGCCGCGGCGACAATCTCGCCTGTCGTCCCGGGGCGCGCGCAACGCCAGCCCGGGATCTCCGCGCCAGCGCTTGCGCTGGCCGCGATAACCACAGGACGTGGTTCGGCGAAGACTCGGAGTGACCATCTCGCGCAATAGCTGCGCCCTGTGGTTATGAATCCCCGCCTTTGCGGGGATGACACCGAGGAGTTGAAACCGTCATCGCAACGACGGCTGAAGTTCTTGCAGTCGACTAATTCCGCGACTTCACCGCGGTCCCGGCTTCGCCGGTGCGCGCCGGCGGTCCGCCGCCGGCTGATAGGCCACGCGCGAGTGCTGGGCGCAGTAGGGCAGGCCGGAGAGCGCCTTGCCGCCGCAGAAGAAGAAGTCCGGGCTGGAGGGATCGCCGACCGGCCAATGGCAGGTCGCCTCGTTCAGTTCGAGCAGCGACAGCCGCTGGCTCATCGGCACCACGTTGTCGTAGGTGACGGGTTCTGCCTCGACCTCGACCTCGAAGGCCTGGGCCAGCGCGGTGTTGCCGCGCGCGACAGGGCGGCTCACCCGCATCATGTGCTGCGCGGGACGCGCCTTGCGCGGCCGGGGCGCGGCCGAGGACGGGCTCTTGGCGCGGCCGGACAGACCGAGCCTGTGCACTTTGCCGATCACGGCATTGCGGGTCACATTGCCGAGCTCAGCTGCGATCTGGCTGGCCGAAAGTCCGGCCTCCCAGAGCTTTTTCAGCTGCTCGACGCGATCATCGGACCAGGTCAAAACCGTCATTGCACCCTTTCCCTCGCTGCGCGGCTGCCGTCCTGGCGCCCATGCGGCGATTGCTAAGCTTCGAAAAACCCGTGCTGCCAGAATCCCTTAAGGCTCGCCGGGCGCGTAACTGACGCCCGAACGTTTACGCCGGTACATGAGGACACTTGAGATCAGAACCGCTGCACGAGATGTCGTATCTGACAATTCAAACGCTACAATATGGCGTGACTCCCGCGCAAGAGTCCGCCGACTCGCTTCCACATGTTCCGTGGTGAAAACCCGCAAAATCGGCACCGCAAGACTACGGATTCAGCGTTTCCTGGGGCTTTCCGGCGGCATTGACACCCGTCTTGCCAGGCATAAGATAGTCCCGCGTGCCGCCCTTAAAAGGCGGCACGTTTCGTTTTCCGGGCCGGTGGATGGTGCGTTGCGTAATGCACGCGTCCCATCGTCCGCAACATTCAAGTGACATCATGACGAACAGCGCAGCGCCGCATTTGCTCCCCGTTTTCGCCAGAGCCGACCTTGGCTTCGAGCGCGGTGAAGGCTGCTGGCTGATCGCGACCAATGGCGATCGCTATCTCGATTTTACCTCGGGCGTGGCCGTGAATGCGCTCGGCCATTGCCATCCGCATCTGATCAAGGCGCTGCAGGAGCAGGCGACCAAGCTCTGGCACATGTCGAACCTGTTTCAGAGCCCGGATGGCGAGAAGCTCGCCAACCGGCTTTGCCAGGAGAGCTTTGCCGACTTCGTGTTCTTCTGCAATTCGGGGGCCGAAGCGCTGGAGGGCGTGATCAAGCTGGTGCGCCACCATCACTTCTCCAAGGGGCATCCGGAGCGCTATCGCATCATCACTTTCGAAGGCGCCTTCCACGGCCGCACGCTGGCGACGCTGGCTGCGACCGGCTCGGCAAAATATCTCGAAGGCTTCGGTCCGCCGATGGAAGGCTTCGACCAGGTGCCGCATGGCGACATCGAGGCCGTCAAGAAGGCGATCGGCCCGCACACCGCCGGCATCCTGATCGAGCCGATCCAGGGCGAGGGCGGCGTGCGCTCGGCTGCGCCCGGCTTCCTCAAGGCGCTGCGCCAGCTTTGCGACGAGAAGGGCCTGCTGCTCGCCTTCGACGAGGTGCAGACCGGCATGGGCCGCAGCGGCGATCTGTTCGCCTATCGGCGCACCGGTGTCACGCCTGACGTGATGTCGCTGGCCAAGGCGCTCGGCGGCGGCTTTCCGATCGGAGCCATTCTGGCGACCGCGGATGCGGCCGCCGGCATGGGGCCGGGCTCGCACGGCTCGACCTTCGGCGGCAATCCGCTGGCGATCGCGTCGGCCAACGCCGTGCTCGACGTCATGCTCAAGCCCGGCTTCTTCGACCACGTCCAGAAGATGTCGCTGCTGCTCAAGCAGAAGCTCGCCTCCGTGATCGACCGTCACCCTGACGTCGTCAGCGAGGTGCGCGGTGAGGGCCTGCTGATCGGCATCAAGGCCGTGGTGCCCTCCGGCGATCTCGTCGCGGCGCTGCGTCATGAAAAGCTGCTCACCGTCGGGGCCGGCGACAATGTCGTGCGTTTCCTGCCGCCGCTGATCGTGACCGAAGCCGAGATCGAGGACAGCGTCGGGCGGCTGGAGCGCGCCTGTTCCGCGATCTCGTCCAGCCAGACCAAGCGGGCGGCAAGCTGATGAGCAAGTCCCCCAACAAATCTCCGAAGCACTTTCTGGATATCAACGAGCTGCCGTTGTCGGAGCTCAAGCGCATGCTTGCAGCTTCGTCCGCGATGAAGGCGAAGCAGAAGGCGCAGCAGCCGGTGCGGCCGCTCGAAGGCAAGACGCTGGCGATGATTTTCGAGCGCCCGTCGACCCGGACACGGGTGTCGTTCGACGTCGCCATGCGCCAGCTCGGCGGCGAGCCCATCATGCTCACCGGGGCCGAGATGCAGCTCGGCCGCGGCGAGACCATCGCCGACACCGCGCGCGTGCTGTCGCGCTATGTCGACGCCATCATGATCCGCATCCTCAATCATGACGCGCTGCTGGAGCTCGCGGCCAACGCCACCGTGCCCGTCATCAACGGCCTGACGCGGCGTTCGCATCCCTGCCAGGTGATGGCCGACCTCATGACCTATGAGGAGCATCGCGGCCCGATCGAGGGCAAGACGGTGGCCTGGACCGGCGACGACAACAACGTGCTGGCGTCCTGGGCGCACGCCGCCGAACGCTTCAAGTTCCAGCTCAATGTCGCGACGCCGCCGGAGCTCGCGCCGAAAAAGGCGATGCGGGACTTCATCAAGGCGACCGGCGCGCCGATCATGCTCGGCACCGATCCGGAGGCCGCCGTGCGCGGCGCCGACTGTGTCGTTACCGACACCTGGGTGTCGATGGGCGACAAGGAAGGCGAGCACCGCCACAACGTGCTCAAGCCCTATCAGGTCAACGGCAAGCTGATGTCGCTGGCCAAGCCCGACGCGCTGTTCATGCACTGCCTGCCTGCCCATCGCGGCGAGGAGGTTACCGATGACGTGATCGACGGTCCGCAATCGGTCGTGTTCGATGAGGCCGAAAACCGCCTGCATGCGCAGAAGGGCATTCTGGCCTGGTGTTTTGACGCGGTGAAGTGATCTCAAGGTGGGGCCGGGTTGATGGCTCCATTCTCCCGTGTCATCCCGGACAAGCGCCGCCTGGTGGCGCCAGATCCGGGATCCATGACCACAGGACGTCATTTCGCGATGACTCGGAGTTGTCATCGCGCGCCATAAAGTCATCCTGTGGTTATGGGTCCCGGGCTCGCGCGTTGCGCGCCCCGGGGACGACGTCGGGTTTGGAGTGCCCCGTGCCCCTTCCATTTTCGCCCTCGGACCCCAGATAATGCGCCATGATTTCCCAATCTCCTGACTTGAAAGCCGGCCCCGAAGGCCCGGTTCGCGCGCCATCAGCGGTTCCGATCGATGACGCCGTGTTGCCCTACGAGGTTGACGCGCTCGACGTGCGCGGGCGCCTGGTGCGGCTTGGCCCGGCGCTCGACGAGATCCTGACCAAGCACGATTATCCCGCGCCGGTCGGCAAGCTGCTCGGCGAGGCCATCGTGCTGACGACGCTGCTCGGCTCGGCCCTGAAATTCGAGGGACGCTTCATCCTGCAGACGCAGACCGACGGTCCGGTATCGTTCCTGGTGGTGGACTATCAGGCGCCGGATCGCCTGCGCGCCTATGCGCGCTTCGATGCCGCGCGCCTCGGCGATGCCCAAAAATCGGGAATGGAGTCCGGCGCGCTGCTCGGCCGTGGTCATCTCGCCATGACCATCGACCAGGGCCCCGACATGAGCCGCTATCAGGGTCTGGTCGCGCTCGATGGCGGCAGCCTGGAAGACGCTGCCCACGAATATTTCCTGCGCTCCGAGCAGATTCCGACCAAGGTGCGTCTCGCGGTCGGCGAGGAGTGGCGCTCGAACGACGGCGGCAAGCATCGCTGGCGCGCCGGCGGCATGCTGATGCAGTTTCTGCCGAAGGCGCCGGAGCGCGCGCGGCAGGCCGATCTGCATCCCGGCGATGCCCCCGATGGCGTCGAGGTGCACAGCGTCGCCGAGGACGACGCCTGGGTCGAGGCGCGCTCGCTGATCGAGACCGTCGAGGACGTCGAGCTGATCGATCCCGAGCTCTCCGGCGAGCGGCTGCTGTTTCGCCTGTTCCACGAGCGCGGCGTGCGCGTGTTCAATCCAATCGATCTCAAGGCGCAATGCTCCTGCTCGCGCGATGCGGTCGCGGCCATGCTGAAGAGCTTCTCGCCGGACGACCGCGCGGCGATGGTGAAGGACGACAAGGTCGTCGTCACCTGCGAGTTCTGCAGTTCGGTGTACGATTTCACGCCTGACGAGGCGGGCGTCGAGGACGCGTAGCGAGCTCTTGGAGGGTGGGCGAAGGCATACTTGTGCCAAGCCCACGATCTCTCGACGGCGGACAAGGACGTGGCCACGCTTCCGCGCTCCTCGAGCTATGGCGGAGGCGTCGGTTTGCCCACCCCACGCGGCTTGCTGTGTCGCCGCGTGTCAATCCACGCGCGCGAAAATATTCCACTTTACCGAAATTCGGTTTCGGCGTATGTGTCGCCCATCCCGGCTCACCCAAGAGGGGCGACGTGAAGTCGTCATGCTCGCGAGCCGGGCTTGCGGTGGACGCGGCAGCGTCGGCACGAGAGGCGCGGGCAGGGCGGGTAGTCCCTGTGAGCCCGAGGCCACGTGCGGACGACGGCGCTGTCAGGCTTCGTCTCGCTCGTAAGTTTCCGGCCACGGTCAAGCCGTTCGAAGATGTGCGCGAGCCCAACCGGGCAGACGGCATCGTCAATTCGAACGGCGAGGGAGGCCAAGAGGAATGGTCGGCTCCCGGGAGATCACGGCATAAGCCGTCCAGCCACTGCGCAGGGAAGGCCGAGTGATCGGCGACACCTGTATGCTGCTGTGCGGTTCTTCCTGCGTGTGCATTTTCGCGCAGCGGACCGCGGGTGCCAGCCGGCACCCGGCCTTCCCTGCGCCCTCTTGGATTGGAGGGTGGAGTGACGAAGCAAAGCTCGGGCGAAACGCGCCGCGGGAACGATAAGGCGTGTCTGCTGCCACACACTCAGTGTGATCGCCCGGCCAGTGCGCAACTGCGCACAAGGACCGGACGATTCAGTCCTCCGAGACGGTTGTGGTTCAACCGAGAGGCCGCCGGCGTACTGGCTTCCCCGCCTTCGCGGGGAATGACATTGAGGCTAATTCAACACCCGCTTGTTATCGGGGCTATCCAGCGAAAACGCCGGCACGTCGATCTCGAAGCGCTCGCCGCTTTCGCTGACCATCTGGTAGCGGCCTGTCATGAAGCCGGAGGCGGTGGAGAGCGGGACGCCCGAGGTGTATTCGAAGCGCGCGCCGGGGGCGAGCGTCGGCTGCTCGCCGACCACGCCTTCGCCCCTGACCTCTTGCTGGCGGCCGGAGGCGTCGGTGATGATCCAGTGCCGCGTCTTGAGCTGCACGGTCTCATCGCCCGAATTTGTGATGACGATGGTGTAAGACCAGAAATAGCGGGAACGGTCGGCCGAGGACTGTTCCGGAACAAAGTTCGGCTCGACGGTTACTTCAATCTGGCGGGTCACGGCGCGGTACATGGCTGCTACCATACCGAAATCCCGCTCCGGAACCAAACCCCTGAGGCGGCTTTCGCGACATCGTCCCGCCAGAATTCGAAGGGTAGGACACCCCCGAGGGAAATACCTCCACAGGAGTCGGGCCCTTCCTTGACCCGGTCGCTTTGCGAGACGACGACCGGACCGGTACACTCCTCGAGACGCGTCGCGATTTGCCGAAGGGTATTTGGCCCCCGATGACCATTGCCGACCAAGTGACGGGATCGACGATCGCGGGAACCGCCAATCCTGCAGACGTCAAGCTTGCAGATAGCGCAGCCGTGGGCAGCAAGCCCGCGGGGGCGAAGCCGCGCGCGAGGGCGCCGGCCATCACGCTGCCCGCCATCGGCGAACGCGAGCTCCGGCTCGACCTGTTCCGCGGGCTGGCGCTCTGGCTGATCTTCATCGACCATCTGCCGCCGAGCCTGCTGACCTGGTTCACCATCCGCAATTACGGCTTCAGCGACGCCACCGAGATCTTCATCTTCATCTCCGGCTACACCGCCGCCTTCGTCTACGGCAGGGCGATGCTGGAGAGTGGCGTCGTCATCGCCACCGCGCGCATCCTGCGCCGGGTCTGGCAGATCTATGTCGCCCACGTCTTCCTGTTCACGATCTTCCTCGCCGAGATCTCCTACGTCGCGACCCGCTTCGAGAACCCGCTCTACACCGAAGAAATGGGGATCATGGATTTCCTCAAGCAGCCCGACGTCACCATCGTGCAGGCGCTGCTGCTGCGTTTCCGCCCCGTGAACATGGACGTGCTGCCACTCTACATCGTGCTGATGCTGGCGCTGCCGCTGATCCTGTGGTCGATGAAATGGCGACCCGACGTCACGCTCGGCCTCTCCGTCGTGCTCTACGCGGTGACCTGGGAATACGATCTCTATCTGTCGGCCTATCCGAACGGCTTCTGGGCGTTCAATCCCTTCGCCTGGCAATTGCTGTTCGTGTTCGGTGCCTGGTGTGCGCTCGGAGGTGCGCGCCGCATGTCGCGTATCCTGGCGTCGCCGGTGACGATGTGGATCGCGATCGCCTATCTCGTTGCGGCGTTCTACGTGACGCTGACCTGGTACGTGCCGCAGCTCTCCCAGTTCATGCCGAAGCGGATCGAGCAATGGATGTATCCGATCGACAAGACCGACCTGGACGTGTTGCGCTTCACGCATTTCCTGGCGCTGGCCGCGCTCACCGTGCGCTTCCTGCCCCGGGACTGGCCGGGCTTGAAATCGCGCTGGCTGCGCCCATTAATTCTATGTGGCCAGCATTCGCTGGAAATCTTCTGCCTTGGCGTCTTCCTGGCCTTCGCCGGCCATTTCATTCTCGCCGAAGTCTCCGGCGGGGCAGCTATGCATGCGCTGATTAGTCTCTCCGGGGTCCTGATCATGTGGGGCGTGGCCTGGGTCATTTCGTGGTACAAGCGCGTGGCTGACAAGAGCGGTGCGAAAACCAAGAACGCCGTCGGCAACGCCGATCTGGCGGGAGGGGGCTGATGAAGGCGAAGGTTCTCCTGAGCCTGGTCCTGCTATGCGGTAGCCTCGCCGCGCCTGTGGCGCGCGCGGGGGATGCTGCTGCGCCTGCCGCTCCGACCGCGCCCGCAGCGTGCGAGCTGCCGTCCTATCTCCTCAACAGCGAAAGCCAGCTTCCCAAGGTCGCCGAAGCCGTCAAGGCCGGTAAGCCGCTCGAGATCCTGGTCATCGGCAGCCGCTCGACCACGATTCCGGCGTCGGAGAGCAGCTCCTATCCGGCGCGCATGGAGGCGATCCTGAAGGAAAAACTGCCGCCATCAGAGGCGGTGCACGTCTCCGTAGAAATACAGAGCAAGAAAACGGCAGAGGAGGCCGCCTCGACCTTCGTTAAGCTGATGGAAGCAAAAACGCCTACTTTGGTGGTGTGGCAGACCGGGACCGTGGACGCCATCCGATCCATCGATCCCGACGAGTTTCGCAGCGCCGTCACCGACGGGGTTATTGCGCTGCAAAAGGCAGGGGCCGACGTCGTTCTGATGAATTTGCAATACAGCCCACGTACCGAGACGATGATCTCGGCCCAGCCCTTTCTCGATAATATGCGCGTCGTGGCGCAGGAGCATGATATTCCGCTGTTCGACCGCTTTACGATCATGCGGCAGTGGAATGATCAGGGTCAGTTCGACCTATTCAGCCCGTCCCGCGGGCCCGAGCTGGCGAAGCAAGTCCATGATTGCCTTGGCCGGGCGTTGGCACAGTTCGTGATCGACGCAGCCCATCTGGGCCCGGCCCAGCAGCAAAATTGAGGTCTAGCGTTAATGAGTTCTCTCCGCCCTTTTTGCCTGAAGGCATGGATGGCCGCGCCTGCAGCCGCAGTGCTGTTGTTGCTGGCACCGGCCGCGCAGGCGCAGACCCAGGCCGCGCAGGCGACGCCCGCACCGGCACAGTCGTCTGATCCCACGTCCGCTTCACCCTCCCAGACCACCGTCGCCGCAAGGTCATCCGAGCAGCGCGGCGTCACCTCACGCGCCATCGACAAGGTGAAAGAGGTCGCGAAGTCCGCCGCCGATATCTTCAACCGCGTGCCGTGCCTGCCGCCGAAGGGCGGTTCGAAGGCGATGGGCTCGCTGCCGCATGTCGCAGGCAAGCTCGTCGCGGGCCAGCCCGTCGTCATCGTCGCGTTCGGCTCGTCGTCGACTGCGGGCTTCGGCGCCAGTTCGCCGGAGTTCAACTATCCGAACCGTCTCGCCGCGCAGCTGCGCCGGCACTATCCGACCGCCGACATCACCGTCGTCAATGCCGGCGTCGGCGGCGAGGACGCGCCCGAGATGATGAAGCGCCTGCAGACGCAGGTGATCGACGTGCACCCGGATCTCGTGATCTGGCAGGTCGGCACCAACGCGGTGCTGCGCAATCTCGATCCCGGCGAAACCGCAAAACTGGTCGAGGACGGCATCAGCCGCATCCAGGCCGCGGGCGGCTCCGACATCGTGCTGGTCGATCCGCAATATTCGCCGGCGGTCAACCAGCGCAAGGAGAGCGCCGGCAAGATGGTGAACCTGCTCGGCAAGGTCGCCGAGCTTCGTCACGTCGGCATCTTCCCGCGCTTCGAGGTGATGCGCGACTGGCACGAGAACCAGGCGATCCCGGTCGAGAGCTTCGTCATCGCCGACGGACTGCACATGAACGACTGGGGCTATGCCTGCTTCGCCCAGCTGCTCGGCGACGACATCATCCGATCCGTCGGCCAGATCAAGCTTGGCGTGAACGTGCCGGGGGACGTGCGGACCTATCGGCCGATGTGAGACGTGCCGTAACGCTGCCGTAGGGTGGGCAAAGGCGCAAAGCGCCGTGCCCACCATCGCTCAGTGATACGAAGGAAGACGACGTGGGCACGCTTCGCTTTGCCCACCCTGCAAGACCTCGCCTCTCACGCCTTCTCCAGCGCCGCCGTCAGATCCTCGATCAGATCATCGGCATGCTCCAGCCCCGCCGAGAAGCGGATGAAACCTTCGCTGATGCCGAGCGCGGCGCGATCCTCCGGCTTCAGGCGCTGATGCGTCGTGGTCGCCGGATGGGTGACGAGGCTCTTGGCGTCGCCGAGATTGTTGGAGATCTTCGCCAGCTTCAATTCGTTGAGCACGCGGAACGCCGCCTGCTTGCCGCCCTTGACCTCGAAGCCGACCAGCGTCGAGCCGCCGCGCATCTGCTTCTTCACCAGCGCCGCCTGCGGATGATCGGCGCGGCCCGGAAAAACCAGCCGCGAGATCTTCGGATGGCTCGCCAGCACGTCGGCGATGCGCGCGGCGGTCTCGGTCTGCGCGCGCACGCGCACGCCCAGCGTCTCGAGGCCCTTGAGCAGCACCCAGGCGTTGAACGGCGAGATCGACGGGCCGGTCTGGCGCATGAAATTGTGGATGTGCTCGGCGATGAAGGCCTCGGACGACAGGATGATGCCGCCGAGGCAGCGGCCCTGGCCGTCGATATGCTTGGTCGCGGAATAGACCACGACGTCGGCGCCGAGCGCGAGCGGGCTCTGCCAGATCGGCGTCGCGAACACGTTGTCGACGACGAGCCGCGCGCCGGCCTTGTGCGCGATCTCGGCAATCCCGGGGATGTCGAGCACGTCGAGCGTCGGGTTGGTCGGGCTCTCCAGGAAGAATGTCTTGGTGTTGGGCTTCACCGCGCGCTGCCATTCGTCGAGATTGGCTCCGTCGACCAGCGTGGTCTCGATGCCGTAACGCGGCAGCAGGTCCTGCACGACGTAGAGGCACGAGCCGAACAGCGCGCGGGAGGCGACCAGATGATCGCCCGCCTTGAGCGGCGCCAGGATCGCGGTCGTCACCGCAGCCATGCCGGTCGCGGCCGAGCGGGCGGCTTCGGCGCCTTCGAGCTCGATCATGCGGCGCTCGAACATCGCGATCGTGGGATTGGAGTAGCGCGAATAGATGAAGCCCGGATCCTCGCCCTTGAACCGCGCCTCGCATTGCTCGGCGCTGTCGTAGACATAGCCCTGGGTCAGGAACAGCGCCTCCGACGTCTCGCCATATTGCGAGCGCAAGGTGCCGGAATGGACCAGGCGGGTTTCGGGACGGTAGTTGGCGGTCGACTTCGACATAGGTACCTCCGACATGACCGCTTGACGCGAAAACGGTCACAAAAAAACCGGCCTGGACATGTCCACGGGCCGGGATCTCAGAGGTCCCCGGCCTGTTTAGCGACTTATTTAACGTGGCTGCAAGCCGGCCGGCTCAAATCACCACGGGATAAGTGATGCTCATATTCCGCAATGCCCTTTCCGTCAAGGCATCCATCGGATAGCCGTAAAAGACCTGTATTTCCGGCATGTCCGGATGCATCTGACCCCCGACGAGGACTCCCGGTTGACGTTCACGGTCGCGCCCGACGCCAATGGTATCCTGCCCGACCGCATGATCGCGGCGATGGCGGCGGCAGGCCTCATCCTGCCCGCCTATGATTTCGTCGAGAGCCAGATCCAGCCGGCGAGCCTCGATCTGCGTCTCGGCGACATCGCCTATCGCGTCCGCGCCAGCTTCCTGCCCGGTCCCGGCGCCACCGTCGCCGAGCGCATCGACGAATTGAAGCTGCACGAATTCAGCCTCGCCGACGGCGCCGTGCTTGAAACCAACTGCGTCTACATCGTGCCGCTGCTGGAGAGCCTCGCGCTGCCGCCTGAGATCGTTGCGGCCGCGAACCCGAAGAGCTCCACCGGCCGGCTCGACGTCTTCACCCGCGTGATCGCTGACGGCACCCGCCGCTTCGACATGATCGGCGCCGGCTATCACGGCCCGCTCTATGCTGAGATCAGCCCGAAGACGTTTCCGGTGCTGGTCAGCGAAGGCTCGCGCCTCAGCCAGGTGCGCTTCCGCACCGGCGACGCCATCCTCAATCCCGACGAACTCGATTCGCTTCATGCCGCCGAGCGCCTCGTCGACATCGACGATGCCGATCTCTCGGGCGGCGTCGCCGTCTCCGTCGATCTCTCCGGCGAAAGGTCAAACGGCTTCGTCGGCTATCGCGCCAAGCGCCACACCGGTGTGGTCGACGTCGATCGCCGCGCCGGCTATTCCGTCGAGGACTTCTGGGAGCCGATCTCGGCCCGTCCCGACGGCAGCCTGATCCTCGATCCCGGCGAGTTCTACATCCTGGCGTCGAAGGAAGCCGTGCAGGTGCCGCCCGACTACGCCGCGGAGATGGTGCCGTTCGATCCGCTGGTCGGCGAATTTCGCGTGCACTATGCCGGATTCTTCGATCCCGGCTTCGGCTATGCCGGCGCCGGCGGGTTGGGATCGCGCGCCGTGCTGGAAGTGCGTTCGCGCGAAGTGCCGTTCATCCTCGAGCACGGCCAGATCGTCGGCCGCCTCGTCTACGAGAAGATGCTGGCCCGCCCCGACGCGATGTACGGCCAGCGCATCGGCTCCAACTACCAGGCCCAGGGCCTCAAGCTCAGCAAGCATTTCAAGGTGTAGAGCTAACCTCACCACCGCTGTCACTCCCCGCGAAGGCGGGCAATCCAGTACGCCGCGGCCTCTCGGTTCAAGCATGTCCGTCTCGGAGTACTGGATCGCCGGCCTTCACGGGCGATGACACCGAGCTTGTGGTGTGTTGCGTCACCCGATCCGCGATGACACACTCCCGCAAAACAACAAGCCGGGAGCGAACATGACCGCCGCATCAGATCTCGCGCAGGAAGCCCAATGGAAGCGCTGGCGCGCGGTCGCCGATCTCTACCACGCTTACTTCACCGGCCTCATCCTCACCGTCGTCACGCGGCGCGGCACGGCGGACGCCGCCGAGTTCGTCTTCCGCGTGTTCCGCCGTCAGCAGCAGGAGCGTTTCCTGCCGGGGCTCAAGAAGCTCGGGATCGATCATCTGCCGCCGGCGGTGGCGGCCGCGCAATATCACTATCTCTCCAACTGGATCGGCGGCGTGCATGTCGAATACATGTATGAGAGCGATACCAAGGCCTGGATCCGCTATCCGCCGCCGCGCTGGATCTGGAAAGGCACCGCGATCTGCGGCGTTCCCGGCGAGGTGAGCCGCGCGATGCTGCGCGGATGGCACGCCAATAATGGCGCAGCCCTCGGCGATCTCAGGCTCGGCTTCGTCTGCACCAAGCAGAGCGTTGACGGCCAGGACGGACTGGAGGGCTATTATTGCCAGTACGACCATCCGCTCGATCTCGACCAGCGGCTCGTGTTCGCGCGCCACCTCGAAGCGCCGCTGTTCGATGCCAAGACTGCGCCAGCGTTGCCGGTTGCGAGCTGGCCGAAGCCGCGCCTGGAGAAAGCCTATCGCAACTACGCGATGGAATATGTCCGCACCGCCGCGCCCGTGATGGTGCAGCTGTTCGGACCGGAGGATGCGAGCTATCTCCTGCACCTCACCGGCAAGCTGATCGGCATGCAATATTTCGACGACGTCGCGGCCGCATTGGCGATGAGCCGCGGCGGTCCAAATGAATTCGCCGCATTCCTGAATGCGCTGCTCGCCGCGCAGGACGACACGGCCGAGACCACGCAATCCGAAGGCACGTTCGAACTCCGCCAGCAGAGTTGGAAGCTGATGGAGGACGTCGTCGACTATCACCCCGCTTGCGCCAGGGTGTTGGAGGGATTGTTCGCAGGCCTCGCCGCGGGATGCGGGCGCCACATCGGCGTGCACATGCGCCCGACGACAGGCGGGAGGCCGCCGTTGGTCTGGACGATTGGGTAAGTTCATCTCGCGAAATGCACTGCCGCAGGGCACGCCTGCAATTGGCGCAGGAGGAATCGCAGCAGGCCGTGCTAACAAGCGTCTCGTTGCGCCTTCTGCGCGAAGAAAATTATCGGCACACCTACGCATTGCCGCGCCGCAAATGGCGCTCCGCCCCGGAGAGGACATGTCCGACATCGCCGAAATCCCGGTCGATGAACAAGAGCGCCCGCTGCCGCCGCCTCCGCAGCCGGTGCGAAGCGCGCTTGTCGACGGGCCGATCCTGCGCACACTGCTGTCGCTTGCCTGGCCCAACGTGATCGCGCTCTCGGCCGGCACCTGCACGGTGATCGCGGAGACCTCCTATATCGGCCGTCTCGGCGTCGAGGCGCTGGCGGCGATGGCGCTCGTGTTTCCGACCATCATCCTGACCATGACGATGTCGGGCGGCGCCATGGGCGGCGCGGTCGCGTCCGCGATTGCCCGCGCGCTCGGCGCCGGAGATCGCGAGCGGGCGGCCACGCTCGCCATGCATGCGATCCTGATCGGCATCAGCTTCGGCCTCGTCTTCATGCTGGGCATGCTGATTTTCGGGCCGACGGTGCTGGAAATGCTCGGCGGCCGCGGCGATGTGCTGACCCATGCGATCGCCTACACGCAGGTGTTCTTCGGCGGCGCGGTGCTGCCCTGGCTGCTCAACACCATGGCCGGCGTGCTGCGCGGCACCGGCAACATGAAGCTGCCGTCGTTCCTGATCCTCAACTCGGCGGCCTGGCAGATCGTGCTGGGCGGCACGCTCGGCCTCGGGCTCGGGCCGGTGCCGCAGTTCGGCATGCGCGGCGTCGCGGCCGGCGCGCTGATCGCCTATTCAATGAACATCTGCATCATGGGCTGGTATCTGTTCTCCGGCCGCGCCCGGGTGACGCCGAAGCTGCGCGGCTTGCGGATTCAGTGGGCGATGTTTTTCGACATCCTGAAGGTCGGCGCCATCGCCTGCTTCTCGCCGCTGCAGTCGGTTCTGACGATCTCGATCTTCACCCACATGCTGGCGAAGTTCGGCACCGCGATCCTCGCCGGCTACGGCATCGGCGCGCGGCTGGAATTCCTGCTGACCTCGATTGCGTTTTCGTTCGGCATCGCCTGCGTGCCGCTGGTCGGGATGGCGATCGGCGCAGGCAACATCGCGCGTGCCCGCCGCGTCGCCTGGATCGCCAGTGTCGCCGCCTTCGTCGCCGTCGGCGCGCCGGCCTGCGTCGTTGCGATGTTCCCCGATCTCTGGATCAACATCTTCACCGACAGCGCGGCCGTGCGCGCAGCGAGCCACCAATATCTCTCGACGGTCGGACCGTTCTACGCCTTTTTCGGCATTGCCACGACGATGTATTTCTCCTCGCAAGGCGCGGCCAAGGTGATCGGGCCGGTGCTGGCGCAGACGGCGCGGCTGGTCTACATCTCGGCGGCCGGCTGGTGGCTGTCGACGCATGAGGCCAGCGCGCAGAGCTATTTCTGGCTGGCCGCGAGCTCGATGGTCCTGCTTGGCCTGCTCTCATCTTCCAGCGTTGCGGTCACGCGCTGGGAGCCGCGCGCGAGCAAAGCTGCGATCCGGCCGGCGCTTTCAGGCGCCGCCGATTAGCGACGCCTGTGGCGGCGATGGCCGCTGCCGCCGACATTGGCGAGCCGCATCAGTTGCGGGATCATCGCCATCATGTCTCCGCCGCTGGCGCCGCCGATCATGCCCATGATGTCGCCGCCACCAGCGCCGCCATAGCCGGCCGGCATAATGCCGCCACCCATCGCGGTGTAGCCGCCGTAATTGGGTGCGACGAAGCTGCCGCCGAGCGTGCTGCTGCCGAGGCCGCCGCCGCCGATCACGCCATCAAGTCCGCCGCCGCCATTCTCCATCATGCGGCTCATCATCGGGCCCATGGTCTGCATCATCATGGCGAAGCGGCGCTTGCCCATCTTCGCCTTCATCATCTCCAGCATCGGCGCCATCTGGGTCATCATGTCCTCGCCGCCGGTACCTCCGCCGCCGAGGAACTGCGCCTTCGCCGGCGAGCTCGCGACTGACAACAGCAGCAGCACGGCGGCTGCCTGGCAAATCACCTTGTCCGCACCTCTCATGGCATGCTCCTCGCGTGCGTGGCGCCGCCGGAAGAGCGGAGCCGACCGGACGCACACCGCGATGGTTACGGCCGGCGAGGGCGGAGCTCTGTGAGAAAACTCACAGAGGCGGCAGCGCGTCCACCGCGGCTAGGCTGCCGCCGGCGGAAACGCCTTATGGATCGCAACGACAGCCTCCCTGGTCTGCGCCTCGACATAGGCCGCAAGCTCGTTCGGTAGCATGTCGATGATCCACACCAGACGGCTGCTCCCCGCGCCGTCGGCGATCACCTGCACCGACGCGCTGTAATGATTCAATCGCTCGTTGTTGATGGCATAGACGAGACGCTGCCGTGCGTCGTCGCAATCGACCAGGATCTCGCGCGCCACCGAACCGTTGGCGAAGGTGACGATACGCGCATCGCCGTCCAGCGTGCAGGCGGTGACGAAGCCGGGCGCCAGCCGCTCATGCAGCGCGCCGAAATCGCGCACCGCATCCCACACGTCGCGCGCCGAAGCGGCAAGGGAGACGTCGTTGTGGATGGAGGCCATGGAGGTGTCCTTTGACTACGATAGGTCGGCGCTCGCAATGACGAGGAGAGTGTTCAGCTACAGACCGCCTCGATATTGTTGCCATCGGGGTCGATCAGGAACGCCGCGTAATATGTCGGGCTGTAATCCTTGCGAGGCCCGGCACCGCCATTGTCGCGGCCGCCGCTCTTCAAGCCTTCGCTGTGAAACGCCTTGACCGCGTCATGATCGCCGGCGCGGAACGCAATGTGCGCGCCGTCAGCCTTGCGGCCCTTGTTCAGATGCAGCCACAGCGCCGGCTCGCCCTTCGGCCCGAACCCGGCATAGCCGTCGCCGCTGGAGCACAGGACGTAACCGAGCGGCGCCAGCACCGCGGTGTAGAAGCGCGTTGCGGCGTCGAGATCGGCAACGCGAAGCCCGATATGGTCGTACATGGTCGTCTCCATCTGCAAAGCGCGCCGAAGTGGGCGCGCGCCGCAGACGACCCTAGTCGGGGTGAGGTGGGCAGCTCTTGGAGAATCTTGCGCCCGGCTAGTTCGCCGGGGCCTGCGACTGCCACCGGATCACGCGCTTCAGGTGATAGACGTGAACCCACATGTTCGTTCCGATCACGCTGACCGTTGCGACGATCAGCGCCGTGAGTTTCTGAGGGTCGTGATGGGCGAGAATGAGCAGGAAAGTGGACAGCGCCGCCGTGATGCCGAAGCTGAACCAGAGTCCGACGAGGCGTGGGGCAAACCAGGCCGGCTGACCGTCAGTGCCCCACTGCATCGGAATCCTGCGCGAGGTGATCCGGCGGCCATAATAGACGGCGCAGCCGGCGATGAAGGCGAGGCCGACGGCAAGCGCGACCAGGGTGGCCGCAATCACATCATCCGGGGTACTGTTCATCTGCCGGCTTGCCGCCTCGAAGGAGCGTTGATTCGCCCGCTGGTTGTAGTATCGCACGGCGTCCCGCAAGCCCAGCGCGACGCACCCGTCTGGTCAACAGACTGTTACCCGCACATGCGGCCGGCCTGTCTCAGTTGAGGACGAGCCGTTGGGCGAAGATGCTGCGCTCGCCCTTCGAGGCCTGGCGGAATTTGGTCGGCGATACGCCGGCGGCGCGGTGGAAGGTGCGGACGAAGTTGGAGAGATCGCCGAAGCCGACGTCATAGGCGACATCGGTGACCGCAATGTCGTCATCCGCAAGAAGCCGTGCGGCGTGGCGCAGCCGCGAGCGCACCAGGTATTGATGCGGGGTGACGCCGAGCACGCTCGAGAACAGCCGCAGGAAATGGAACGGGCTGAGGCCCGCCTGCTTTGCGGCCTGTTCGAGATCGATCTCTTCATGCGAGTTGTCGTCGATCCACAGCGCGGCCTCGACCGCGCGGCGGCGGTCGCGCGCATTGGGCGTGGCTGGCTTGCGCGGCTTGCCCGAAACGATGTCGACGAAGCGGCCGGCCAGGATCTGGCCGATCTCGTCGAGCCCGAGGTCGCTATTGCCATCTGCTGCCGTCTGGGCGAGTTCGCCGAGCACCATCAATTCGGGTAGCGGCGGCGTGGCGCCGACCTGCCAGGTCTCGCGCCGCCCGCCGAGGGCGTCGACCAGATCTGCGCCAAGGAAGAACGACAGGCAGACATCGCCGCTGACATGCTCATGCGTGCAGGTGTATTCCTCGCCGGGCGCGCCGACCAGCATCGAGCCCGCCACCAGTTCGAAGAAGCCGGCGCGGCAATGGCAGCCAAAGCTGCCCGAGCGGACATAGGCGATGGAATGCCCGGTACGGCATTCGGCAAACGGCGCGTCATTCGGCCCCGCGTCGCAGCGAAACTCGGAGACCGTCATCGAGGGTGTATTCAGCAGCGTGGTCGCGTCCATGCCACCTATCTAGGTGGATGGCCTCGGCGGAGCAACGGGCAGCAGCACCTCGAACAGCGTCTTGCTGGCGACGGGGTGGGCGCCCTCCAGCGCCAGCAGCCGCCGTTTGGAGATCACTCCGCCGTAAGGCGAGAGCCGGTCGGTGTAATTGCCGGCCTCCAGCACCCGGTGGCAGGGCACGATCAGCATGTAGGGATTCTTGGCGATCGCCTGCGCCACCGAATGTGCCGCGCCCGAAGCGCCCAGCGCCCTGGCGACTTCGTGATAGGTCCGCGTCTCCCCGCGCGGGATCGAGCAGGCGAACTCATAGACGCGCCGGTTGAACCCGGGCACCCCGCCGGCGTCCAGGCTGACCTCGGAAAAATCGGGATCGTTGCCCTGCAGCAGGCTCACGATGCCGTCGATCGCAAGTTCGGCATTATCGGAGGGGCGCTGCTCGCGCGCTTCGGGATGCACCGCAAAGATGCGGCGGCGGGTGTCGATCTCCCGGGCCTCCGGCAATTGCACCGCGACGACGCCGGTGCTGCTCCAGATGATGCCGCAACGGCCGATTGCCGTGTCGAATATCGAATAGCCACGCCCCACCATGCACACGCCCCACTCAGTGCACGTCTCTCCCAGTCATCGGATCATAACACCGCCACAATCCGGCGCACCTGGAATCTTAGCGAAACCTTAAGAAGCATCAGGCCGGCCGCGCCAAACCGCTTGGCGGAGGGCGCCGTCTCGGCTAATCAGGACGGGCGGCGCGAGCCGCGCATCAGCGGGCGTAGTTCAATGGTAGAACGGCAGCTTCCCAAGCTGCATACGAGGGTTCGATTCCCTTCGCCCGCTCCAAAGGCTTCCACTCCGGCACGATGGCCCAAGCGGCCCTGTCGTCTCGTGGGCCCGAAAACCCCAGCGGCTTTGAACTGGAAACAACGGCACGTTGAGCTGATGCTCTCCTGTCCTAATCCATTGCGCTTAGCACGAACTGCAGTCTGTCGGCAGGCCGGCGCTGAGTTCAATGTCTCGTGGCCGGGGTACCGCCCACGCAAATGCACGCGCAGCATCGACAGACCGGGCCGAGGGCCGGATCGAAACCAACGAGGTGCAGCGCATCGAGAGTGGACAGAGCGTAGTCGGGAGAAAGTCCCATGCCTGATGTACGAATTCACATCGTCTCCGCCCTGATAGCCGCCTTCGCGATCAGCTCGGCGTACTCCATGACCGCGCTGCAGGAGCAGCAGGCCTCTGCGATCTCGGCACGGGCCATGGTCCCGAAGAAGCAAGCCGCCGTGGCCAAGCCGGCGCTGCATCGGCTCGTGATCCAGGTCAACCAGAACGATCCCGCCGTGATGAACCTGGCGCTCAACAACGCAACCAACGTGCTCGAATACTACCGCAAGAAGGGCGAGGAGGCAGATGTCGAGATCGTGGCGTTCGGTCCCGGGCTGCACATGCTGCGCAAGGACACGACACCGGTCGCCGATCGCATTCACGCAATGAACGAGCTCAGCTTCCCGAGCAAGATCCGCTTCGCGGCATGCGGCGTCACCCGGGAAGGGATGGAAAAGAAGGAAGGCAAGCCGCTCGAGCTGCTGCCGGAGGCGTCCATGGTGCCCTCCGGCGTCGTCCATATGATGGAGCTGCAGGAGAAGGGCTGGAGCTACGTCCGGCCGTAGCAGAGCGACGCATGGGAGGTCGCGATGATGCGCAAGCTGCTGTTGATCCTCGCCTTGTCGCTAGTCGCGCTGCCTGCTTCCGCTCAAAATGCCAACGGCGCCGGTGCCGACAAGCGGTCCGCCGATCGTGCTGCAGCCGCGCCGCCGCGGGTCAATCGCGCCGCGCGCCCCGTTTACCCGCAGAACTCGGAAGCAGAAATAAGGGATCGCATCAACGCCGGCTCGATCGGCCTTGCCGCCGGATTGCTGGAAGGCGCGCCGCTCCGCTTCGCCACCGAAATCTCGCGTGTCGTCAACGAGGGCGGAAAGGTAAAGCTGCTTCCCATCGTGACGCGCGGGCCGACCGAGAATGTCAACGACCTGCTCTATCTCAAGGGGGTCGATGTTGCGATCATCAACAGCGACTCGCTCGACGAATACCGCGCCCAGGTTCCCGAGATCGGAAACCGCATCGTCCATGTGATGAACCTGTTTCCGTCGGAGCTGCACATCTTCGCTCGTCCGGAGATCAACACGCTCGCCGACCTCGCGGGCAAGAAGGTGAATTTCAACACGCAGGGCACCGCCGCCGCCTATTCGGGTCCGCTCATCTTCAGCCGCCTCGGTATCGAGGTCGAGAAGACGTTCGTGCCTCACCCCGTGGCACTCGAGCAGATGCGCAAGGGCGAGACGGCGGCCGTCGTCTTCGTCACGTCAAAGCCGGTCGACGCTTTCGTGAAACGCAAATGGGACGAGGGCTTCAAGTTCCTGCCGGCGCCGTTTGGCCCGGGATTGATCGACTATTACATTCCCGCCTCGCTGACCTCGGCCGACTATCCGGCACTGATTCCGGCGGGACAGACGGTCGAGACGATCGCAGTGCCGACCGTTCTGGTCGCCTATAATTGGAAGCCGGGCTCGCCGCGCCACGACCGCGTGGCGGCGTTCGTCAACGAACTGTTCGGCAAGCTCGATGAGTTGCGCGTGTCGGGCTTCGATCCGAAATGGAGAGATGCCGATCCCTATGCCAGCGTCCCCGGGCTGCAACGCCTGAAGGCGGCCGATAGCTGGCGGGATTCTCACCAAATGGCCAACCGGACCACGCGTCCATGAGGCGGCTCGCCGCCATCCTGTGCGCCATGATCGAGATTGCGCAGGCCCGCGGTCAATCCGCGTCCGGCACCTTGAAGGGCCTGGACGAATGCGTCGCCCGAACAAGCGACGCCGAAGCGGCCTGCGATGAGGTCGGCGGCGACACCGCGGCTCGTCTTGCCTGCAGGTTGAAGGCGCACAGTGCGGAGAAGCAATGCCTCGACAATCTGTTCGCGAACAGGGACGGCGCCAGGCAGCCTGGCGATGCGCCGGCGAAACCGCTTGTCCATACGCCGACGGGACCCGTCGCACCCGAGCCACCGACAGCCCAACCGGATCGAAGCGATTCGACCGCGGCTCTTCCGGCCGCAAGCGGCTGGCTGATCAGCGAGACGACGTCGCCGCGAGACTTCTCGCCGCTGTTCGTCGCCAAGCTGTATGCGCTTTCCCCCATCGCTGCCGATGCGCCCCAGACCCTGGTCCTGCGCTGCCGGAACGAGCATACCGAAATGTCCCTCGGTGCCAACGGTGTCTGGCGCCCGTCGCGAAGCGCAGACGTCGAGGTCGCGATGCCCTCCGATCGCCCCGCGGCAAGACCGCTGCGCTGGCGCCTGGCGGTCGATGGCCGCACCGCGTTCATGGCGGACGATCCGGTCGGTCTGCTGCGCACGCTCAGCGGAGGGCGAATGTCGGTTGCGGTGACCGACGGCGCGGGCCGCACCGTCAGCGCGACCTTCGACCTCGCCGGCATCGACATCGTCCGCGCCAGGCTTGCGAATGCCTGCCGTTGGCCGAATGCGACGGTCGAGTCGCGAGGGCGATAACGGCGTGTCGCGCGGCTCAAGAGGCGAGTTCCCGCTGCAGAGCCCTCAAAATGAGTTGCGTACCTCAAAACGCCTCTGCTAGCCTTCAGCCATGGCCGAGACCCTCACTCCAACCGCGCTGACGCTGAAGGATATCGCCCGGGAGGCGGGCGTCAGCCTGGCGACCGTGGACCGCGTGCTGCACAACCGGCCCGGCGTGCGGCCGGACACGGTGCGGCGCGTCAAGGCGGCGATCGAGCGCAACGCGTTCCAGCCGCAAGTCGCCGCGGCCGAACTGGCCCGCGGCCGCTCACGCCGCTTTGCCTTCGTGATGCCGTCAGGGCCGAACCCGTTCATGCAGCAGATCGAGGCCTATCTCGGCGAAATGTCGGCCTGGCTCGCGGTTCGCCGCCTCAATGTCGAGATGGTCGCAACCGACGTGTTCGATCCGTCGGTGCTCGCAGCCTCCCTGGAGGCGCTGTCCGGCGATTGCGACGGCGTCGCGGTGGTGGCGCTGGATCATCCCAGCGTCCGCGCGGCGATCAACGATCTCGTCGACGCCGGCACCAAGGTGGTGACGCTGGTGTCCGACGTGCCGTCGTCGCGCCGGCACCATTATGTCGGCATCGACAACATTGCCGCAGGGCGCACCGCCGGCGCGCTGGTCGGGCGGCTGGCCGGCCAAAAGTCCGGCAGGGTCGCGATCGTCGCCGGGTCGCAGGGCCTGCGCGACCATGCCGAGCGCATCTTCGGCTTCAACCAGGTGATGGCGTCGGAATTCCCCGGTCTCAGCGTGCTGCCGGTGCTGGAAGGGCGCGACGAGGACGATCGTTCGGAACAGGTGCTGGCACGGCTGTTGGCGAAGCATGCCGACATTGTCGGCCTTTATAACGTCGGCGCGGGCACGCAAGGCGTTGCTAAGGCGTTGAGTGACGCCGGCCGCGCCAAGCAGGTCGTGTTCGTCGGTCATGACGTCACCGTGCTGACGCGCCGGCTGCTGCTGCAGGGCGTGATGGATGCCGCGATCTCACAGAACCCCGGGCATGAAGCGCGTGCCGCGGTGCGCGTGCTGCTCGCGCTCGCTCGCGGCGAGCCGATCCTGCGCGAACAGGAGAAGATCAGGATCGACATCGTGATGCGGGACAATCTGCCCTAGGGGGCGGCTCTGGCGGAGAGCGCGACGTCAAGATCGCGCCTCGCAATGAACAAGGAGGAGACGACGTGTATCTCGGACTGGACATCGGCACGTCCGGCGTGAAAGCGGTGCTCGTGAGCGAAGCCGGCGCGATCCTCGCGACGGCGGCGCGCGAGCTCGCGCTGTCGCATCCGGCGCCGCTGTGGTCCGAGCAGGATCCCGATTCCTGGGTCGAGGCCGCCATCGGTGCGGTCGACAATCTTGCGGCCCGCCATCCGCGAGAGGTCGCGCAGGTCCGCGGCATCGGCCTGTCGGGCCAGATGCATGGCGCAACGCTGCTCGACGAGGACGGTCGGCCGCTGCGTCCGGCGATCCTCTGGAACGACGGCCGATCGCAGGCCGAATGCGCCGTGCTGGAGCAGCGTTGCCCCTCGCTGCACGCGATTACCGGCAATCTGGCGATGCCCGGCTTCACCGCGCCGAAGCTGCTGTGGGTCGCGCGGCATGAGCCAAAAACCTTTGCGCGGATCGCAAAGGTGCTGCTGCCCAAGGCCTATGTTCGCTATCGCCTGACCGGCGAGATGATCGAGGACATGTCGGATGCGGCCGGCACGCTGTGGCTCGATGTCGGTCTGCGTCGCTGGTCGCCCCTGTTGCTGCACGCCACCGGGCTCGATCTCCACCACATGCCGCGCCTCGTCGAGGGCAGCGCCGTGAGCGCGGCGCTCGGGCCGGCATTCACACAGCGCTGGGGCATGACGAAGGATGTCGTCGTCGCCGGTGGCGCCGGCGACAACGCCGCGAGCGCGATCGGGCTCGGCGCCATCGCGCCGGGCGATGCGTTTCTGTCGCTGGGAACGTCAGGCGTGGTGTTCCGCGTCACCGATCGGTTCGCGCCGGCGCCTGAAACCGCAGTGCATGCGTTCTGCCACGCATTGCCGGGCCTCTGGCACCAGATGGGCGTGATGCTCTCGGCGGCGGCGTCGCTGGCCTGGCTCGCCGGCGTGATGGAGACACCGGCCGCAGCGCTGCTGGCGCCGCTCGGCGAACGCGTCGATGGGCCGAGCCCGATCAAATTCCTGCCGTATCTCGACGGCGAGCGCACGCCGCACAACGATGCCGCCGCCAGCGGCGCCTTCGTCGGCCTGCGCGGTGCGACCGGGCGAACGCAGATCGTGCAGGCCGTGCTCGAAGGCGTCGCCTTCGCCGCGCGCGACAATCTGGCGGCGCTGAGCGCGGCGGGCGGGCCGGTTGCCGAGCTCGATCTCGTCGGCGGCGGCTCGCGCTCGCTGCTGTGGGCGCAGATCTGCGCCGATGTGCTCGGCATTCCCGTTCACCGCGTCGAGGAAGGCGAGGTCGGGGCAGCGCTCGGCGCCGCCAGGCTCGGCCAACTCGCTGCGACCGGCGAGCGACCGGCCGCGGTCTGCACCCGCCCTCGGCGGCTCGCGAGCTTCACGCCCCGCGCATCCGTCACGGGAGCCTATGACGAGGCCTATCGGCGATGGCGCCAGCTTTATCCCGCATTGAAGGAGTGCCCTTAAGTGAATGCGCCAGCCAAATTCTTCGATGCCACTGCGCCCGTTGCCTTCGCCGGCAAGGAGGCGGGACAAGCGCCCGCGTTTCGCTGGTACGACAAGGACCGCCTCGTGCACGGCCGCAGGCTGGAGGATCATCTGCGCTTTGCGGTCTGTTATTGGCATTCGTTCTGCTGGCCGGGTGGCGACCCCTTCGGCGGCGAGACGTTCCTGCGGCCTTGGCACCACGGCACAGACGCCATGGCGCAGGCGCGGGCCAAGGCCGACGTCGCGTTCGAGCTGTTCCGGCTGCTCGATGTGCCGTTCTTCACCTTCCACGACGTCGACGCGGCGCCGGAAGGCGCTTCGCTCGCCGAATCCGTCGCCAATCTCAACGCGATTGCTGATCTGTTCGAACAGAAGATGGCGTCGAGCAAGGTGCGCCTGCTGTGGGGCACGGCGAATTTGTTCACGCATCGTCGCTACATGGCGGGCGCGGCAACCAATCCGGACCCTGACATCTTCACCTACGCGGCAGGCCAGGTCCGCGCCGCGCTGGAGGTGACGCATCGGCTTGGCGGGCAGAACTACGTGCTGTGGGGCGGGCGCGAGGGCTACGAGACGCTGCTCAACACCGATCTCAAGCGCGAACTCGACCAGCTCGGCCGTTTCGTTTCGCTCGTGGTCGAGCACAAGCACAGAATAGGCTTCAAGGGGCCTATCCTGATCGAGCCGAAGCCGAAGGAGCCGACCAAGCATCAATATGATTTCGACGTCGCCACCTGCTACGGCTTCCTCGAACGCTACGACCTGCTCAGCGACGTCAAGCTCAACATCGAGCAGAATCACGCCATCCTTGCCGGCCACTCCTTCCACCATGAGATCGCGCTGGCCGAGGCGCTCGGCGTGTTCGGCTCGCTCGACATCAACCGCGGCGACGATCTGCTCGGCTGGGACACTGACCAGTTTGCGATGAACGTCCCGGAGCTGGCGCTGGTGTTTCACGAGATCCTGAACCGCGGCGGCTTCACCTCCGGCGGGCTCAATTTCGACGCCAAGATCCGGCGGCAGTCGATCGACCCGGACGACCTGATCCACGCCCATGTCGGCTCGATGGATGCCTGCGCGCGGGCGTTCCTCGCCGCCGCCGACATGGTCGATGCCGGCGCGCTCACGGCGCCGCTGACTGAACGTTACCAGGGATGGTCTGAGCCAGAGGGCCGCGCCATTCTCGGCGGTCAGCGTTCGCTTGCCGATCTCGCCGACCGCGCGCTTCAGCCGGGCTTCGATCCGCAGCCGCGCTCGGGCCGGCAGGAATATCTGGAATCCCTGGTCAACCGCTATGTCTGAGCGAGGCTGCTGATGGCAAATGCTGACGCGACACCGGTCCTTGAGCTCTCCGGGATCGGCAAGGAGTTCGGCGCGATCCGCGCGCTACACGGCGTCGACATGCAGGTCATGCCGGGCGAGGTGGTCGGGCTGATGGGTGACAACGGCGCCGGCAAGTCGACACTGGTCAAGATCATCGCCGGCAATTTCCGGCCCAGCCACGGCGAGATCCGCTTTGCCGGCAACGCGGTGCATTTCAGCCGGCCGGTCGACGCCCGTGCGGTCGGCATCGAGGTCGTCTACCAGGACCTCGCGCTATCGGACAATCTCACCGCGGCGGCCAACGTGTTCCTCGGCCGCGAGCTGAAGCGCAAGTTCGGGCCGATCGCGCTTCTCGACCACAAGGCGATGGCGGCGCGCGCGCTGGAGCTGTTCGGCGAGCTGCGCTCGGAGACGCGCCCCGACGACCTCGTCAAGCAGATGTCGGGCGGCCAGCGCCAGGCCGTCGCGATCGCGCGGACCCGGCTCTCCAATGCGCGGCTGGTGATGATGGACGAGCCGACGGCGGCGATCTCGGTGCGCCAGGTCGAGCAGGTGCTCGGCCTGATCCACCGGCTCAAGGAGCAAGGCGTCGCCGTGATGCTGATCTCGCACCGCATGCCCGACGTGTTCGCGGTGTGCGACCGTGTCATCGTCATGCGCCGTGGCGAGAAGCGAGCGGACAAACCGATCCACCAGACCTCGCCGGAGGAAGTCACCGCCCTCATCACCGGCGCGAAGGAGGCGGCGTGATGGCCATGCCCATGGAATCTCCCGTCATCTTCTCGAACGTCGGCAAGACGAAGTGGTGGCAGCGCGGCATCTTCGCCTCGCAGACCGGCTACGTCCTGCTCGCCCTCGCGGTGCTGCTGGTGATCATGCATTTCGCCAGTCCTTATTTTTTCACCGAAGGCAACATGCAGAACGTGGCGAAGAACTTTTCCTTCATCGCCATCGCCACGCTCGGCGTCACCTTCGTCATCATCACCGGCGGCATCGATCTGTCGGTGGGATCGATGATGTGCTTCTCCGCCATGATCACCTCGATGGTGATGACCGAGCTGTCGGCACCCGGCTCGCAGGTGGGGGCGATGTTCGTGCACATGGCGGCCGACGGAAAGACCGTGGTGGCCAACGTACCGGGCCTGATCCTTCTGGTCTCGATCCTCGCCGGCCTCGGCGTCGCGCTGATCGCGGGTCTCGTCAACGGCTTCTGCATCGCGGTGCTCGGCCTGTCGCCCTTCGTCACCACGCTCGGCATGCTCTCGATCGTGCGCGGACTCGGCTATGTCGTCTCCAACGGCCGCGGCAGCTTCCCGGGCGGGCCGGACGCGGATCGCTTCTATGCGCTCACCTCGGGCGACGTGCTCGGCGTGCCCGTGCCCTTCATCTATCTGATCGTCCTCGCACTGGCGATGGCGGTGGTGCTGCATCACACCTCGTTCGGCCGCCACGTCTTCGCGCTCGGCGGCAACGAGAAGGCCGCCGAACTCACCGGCATTCCGGTGGTGCGGGTGAAAATCGAGGTCTACGTGCTCTGCGCCCTCGCCGCGGGCCTGCAAGGCATCATCATCTCCGGCTGGCTCGGCTCGGCGCCGGCCAACATGGCGACGTCCTACGAGCTCAACGTGATCGCGGCGGCCGTGATCGGCGGTGCCAACCTCGCCGGTGGCATCGGCGGACCGCTCGGGGCCATCGTCGGCTGCGTGCTGCTGGAGGTGATCCGCAACGGTCTCGTGCTGGCGCAGGTCTCCTCCTACTGGCAGCAGACGCTGGTCGGCGTGATCATCATCCTGGCCGTGCTGGTCGACCGCATCCGCTCGCGGATGAACTGAGTCAATGTCGTTCCGGGAAGGCAAATAAAATGCTGCCTGTCCGCTTCCCGGGCGCTTTCGAGAGGATGGGCACCAAACAAGGGTGGAGGAGACGATGAGGAAATTTCTACTTGCCGGCATCGCGGTTGCGATCATGGCGACGCCGGCATTCGCCGCGAACTACCGCTTCGTGATCGTGCCCAAGGCGATGAACAATCCGTTCTTCGACTTCGCGCGCGACGGGTGCCTCAAACGTGCCAAGTAGCTCGGCAACATCGAGTGCATCTACAAGGGACCGGTCGAGCACGAGCCGGCGACGCAGGCCCAGATCATCCAGGACTTCGTCACCCAGAAGGTCGACGGCCTCGCGATCTCGGTCGCCGACGTCGCGGCCATGACCAAGTCGATCGAGGCGGCGAGCGCGGCCGGAATTCCCGTCATCACCTTCGATGCCGATGCACCGGGCTCCAAGCGCATCGCCTATATCGGCACCAACAACAAGGAGTTTGGTGTCGCGCTCGGCAAGGAATTGCTGAAGATGCGGCCCGACGGCGGCAAATACGCCATGGTCTCGGGCGGCCCCGGTGCGAAGAACCTCGCCGAGCGTGTCGATGGCGTGCGCGAGGCGCTGAAGGGCTCGAAATGGACCGAGGTCGCGGGCTCTCCGACGTTCTGCAACGACGATCCGGCACTCGCGGTTCAGCAGATGACGGACATGCGCACGGCGACACCCGATCTCGCCGCCATCGTTCCGATCGGCGGCTGGCCGATGTTCGCGCCTGAGGGTTTCAAGGCCTTCGCCAGCCGGAACAAGAAGGACATCGATTCCGGCAAGTTCACCCTTGTCGTCGCCGATACGCTGAAGATGCAGCTCGAACTCCTGCGCGACGGCTATGCCAATGCGCTGGTCGGCCAGCGTCCGTTCGAGATGGGTGAGAAGGCGATGGACACGCTGCTCGCCATCAAGAAGGGCGAGAAGGTGCCGGAGATCGTCTACACCGGCCTCGACCTCGTCACCAAGGACAATGTCGCGCAGATGTTGAAGTAGGAGCGCCGCCAGCCCCGCGCTCCTGCGAATCTCTCCCGCTTGCGGTTTCCGCGAGTGGGAGAGATGATTTGGGCGGCTGGAATGAAGGCTGCTGGAAGGCAAATGGGAATGAAACGATCGCGGCTCGGCTCACTCGACGTCACGTCAATCGGGCTCGGTTCCGCCCCGCTCGGCGGATTGTTCGCCCCCGTCAGCGATGAAGATGCGGAGGCGACCGTCGCGCGCGCCTGGTCTCTTGGGGTGCGCTTCTTCGATACCGCACCGCTCTACGGCTTCGGCCTCGCAGAACGGCGGCTCGGCGCATTCCTGCGGCAGCAGAAGCGCGAGTCCTACGTCATCTCGACCAAGGTCGGCCGTCTGCTGCGCGCACCGGATCACGGCGCCGCCGAGGACGAGCATTACAAGGGCACGCCGCGCGAGCGGCCGGTGTTCGACTTCAGCTATGACGGCGTGATGCGATCGGTGGAGGAAAGCCTGTCGCGCCTCGGCCTCGATCGCGTTGACGTGCTCCTGGTGCACGACCCCGACGATCACTATGACGACGCCGTCGCCGGTGCCTTCCGCGCGCTACAGCGTCTGCGCAGCGACGGAACCGTCAAGGCGGTCGGCGCCGGCATGAACCAGTCGGAAATGCTGGTCCGCTTCGCCGAGGCCGTGCCGGTCGACTGTTTCCTGCTCGCCGGGCGCTACACGCTGCTCGACCAGGGCGCGCTGGATGCGCTGTTTCCGATCTGCACCGCGAAAGGCATCGGCATCCTGCTCGGCGGCATCTACAACAGCGGCATCCTCGCCAATCCGCACGCCGGCGCGAAGTTCAACTATCAGGATGCCGATGCGGTGCTGGTCGCGCGGGCGCTCGAACTCGACGCGCTCTGCCGCAAGCATGGCACCGAGCTGAAGGCCGCCGCACTGCAGTTCTGCATGGCCCATCCTGCAGTCACGGTCGCCGTGATGGGCGCGCGCAACGCAGGCGAGGTTGCCGACAATATCGCGATGTCGGAGACGACGGTGCCGGCGGCCTTCTGGCAAGAATTGCGGGCGCGGAACCTCGTCGATGCCCGCGCGCCAATGCCAGGTGGCGCGTAAGGCATGATCATCGACGCCCACCAGCACTTCTGGGATCCGGCGGGTGCCGATTATCCCTGGATGGCAGCGGACGAGCTGACGCCGATCCGCCGCGCCTTCGGCCCTGACGATCTCGCGCCGCTGCTGAAGGCGAACGGCATCGACGCCAGCATCGTGGTGCAATGCCGCTCCGCGCTGGAGGAGACTGAGGAATTCTTGCAGATAGCGCAGGAAAATCCCTTCGTCGTCGGCGTGGTCGGCTGGGTTGACCTGACGGATAGCGCGCTCGGCGACACGCTCGATCGGCTTCGCGCTTCACGCGGCGGCGACAAGCTCGTCGGCATCCGCCATCAGGTGCACGACGAGGGCGATCCCGATTGGCTGCTGCGGGAGGACGTGCAGCGCGGTCTCACCGCGGTCTTCGCGCACGATCTCGCCTACGATTTCCTCGTCCGTACCCGCGAGCTGCCCGCCGCGATCGCAACCGCGCAGGCCTTCCCGCAGGCGCGCTTCGTGCTCGACCACGCCGCCAAGCCGCCGATCGCCGATGGTGGAAGCAATGATTGGGCCGATCGCATCAAGGCGCTTGGGGCTTGCGGCAATGTCTGGTGCAAGATCTCCGGGCTTGCGACCGAGGCAGCCTGGGACGACTGGGATGCGGAGCGGCTGTTGCCGTTCGTCGCACACGCCGCCAGCTGTTTCGGCGAAGATAGGCTGATCTTCGGCTCGGACTGGCCGGTGTGCCTGCTTGCAGGCAACTACGGCGAGATCAAGCGCGCGCTGGAGGCCTGCCTGACGCAGCTTGGCCCGCAGGTGCGGGCCAAGGCCTTTGGTGTGAATGCGACGCGTGCGTATCGGCTGGCGATCGCAAAATAGCGCTGTGGCGTGCGCGCTCGACTATTCCGACATCGGCTTGTCGGAGATGTCCCAGTCCTTGCCGGTGAAGGTGGAGATGAAGAGCGTCTTCATGGGCGTGTAATCTTCGGGCGTGTAGCTGTAGGTGACGCCGTCGAGGAAGTAGGGCGAGTGGAAGCCTTTGAGGTTCGATGCCTGCTTCAGCACGTTGGCGCGGGTGAGTTCGTCGCCGCAGCGGCGCAGGATCTCGCCCATGGTCACCGCCTGGCCGTAGCCGGCGAAGGCGATGGTATTGTCCTGGTCGATCGCCGGCGTGTATTTCTTGCGCAATTCCTCGAACGCCATCACGTCGGGGTCCTTCTCCCATTTGGGCAGGCCGACCTCCTTGTTGTAGCGGATGGCAACGATGCCGGCGGCGTTCTCGAGCCCCGCGGCATTGAGGATCGAGCGGCCGGTCGAGCCGGCGGAGAGAAGCTGCAACGGCTTCCAGCCGAGCTCGGCGACCTTCCGGATCGACTGCGACGACGCCTTGCCGGTCGAGATGTTGTAGAAGACGTCGGCGCCCGACTTCGAGAGATTGATGAGCTGGGAATCGACGGTCGGCTCGGTCAGATCGTAGGTCTGCTCCATGATCACCGATGCCGTGCCGCCGGCATCCGCCAACACCTTTTTGAACGGACCGAGGAAGTCACGGCCGAAATCGTCGTTCTGGTAGAGGATGCCGACCTTGGCGTTCGGCTTCACGCTGACGACGTGGCGCGCCAGGATGCGCGCCTCGGTCGGATAGAGCGGCAGGCCCGCCATCGTCCATTTGAACTCTTTCGGGTTGTTCCACTTCGACGCGCCGGTGTTGAGCAGCAGCTGCGGCACGCCCTTGGAGTTCAGGTATTTGTGCACGGCGGTCTGCGGCGCGGTGCCGAGCGAGCCGTAGAGCGCGAGCACCTCTTCCTGCTCGACCAGGCGTCGCGTGGCCTCGACGCATTTCGGCGCGCTATAAGCGTCGTCCATGGTGAGAAACTTGACCTTGCGTCCGTTGATGCCGCCCTTCTCGTTCAGCATCTGGAAATAGGCCTCGCCGATGCGCCCGAGCACGCCGTAGAGCGAGCCGGGGCCGGAATGCGGCACGGTCTGCCCAATCTTGATCTCGGTGTCGCTGGCGCCCGCATCGTATTTCTTCTCCGCGGCCCAGACATAAGGCGCGGGCAAGGTCGATGCGGCGATGGTGGCAAGCGCGGCGGCGCTGAAATCGCGCCGCGATGGATTCTTTGTCATTATGTGTTTCTCCCTAGCGAGGGCATTGTGCTGGCATCGCCGTTCCGCTCGCAAGTGGGAAGTCACTGCTTTGCGACGCAATGACGCTGAAATGTCAGGGAGTTAGCGCCTAGACTCAAGTTTTCTCGGCAACCACGACGAGGCCTCGCACCGGCTCGTTGTTTTCGATGCGCGGCGATGCCGTCTGCAATGTCAGAAGCTTCAGGCCGGCCCTGACGAGCGCGCTCCGCACATATTCCGCTGCATGGGCATAGCGCAGGCCTTCCCCGAGGATGATGCCGTTGCCATCGTGGGTCTCGAGCGTGAAGGCGAGCACGCCGCCCGCTGCAAGCACGCGCCTTGCTTCCGTCAGCACCGGTGCGAGATCCGACAGATACACGAATGCATCCGCGGCAAGCATCAGGTTCGCGCTTGCATTGGGCTTGCCGCGCAAGCAATCGATCATGTCGGCGACTTCGAGCTCGGCGTACAGACCCGTCGCGCGCGCCTCCTTGATCATGCCGGATGACAGGTCGATCCCGGTGAAATGATCGACCTGCTTGGCGAAGGCGGCGGCCGCAAGCCCGGTGCCGCAGCCGAGATCGATGGCGCGCTTGAACAGAGCCGGTTTCCTGGCGGCGACGCGTGCGGCGATCACCGCCTTGAAGATCAGGGAGGGCGCGCGGTATCCGAGATCGTTGACCAGGGCATCCTCGAAATGCGGCGCATATTGATCGAACAAGGCCTGCACATAGGCCTTCGGCATCTCCGAGAGCTGCTCGTCGCCCAGCCGGATCAAACGCAGGCCGGCGCCGTGCTGGTCGTCCGGGTCGGACTCGCGGGCTTTCCGGAAGGCGGCGATGGCCTTGTCGCGCTCGCCGAGCTCCTCGCAGATTTCGCCGAGCGTGAACCACGCCGAGGTGAAGTTCGGCGCGAGCTCGAGCGCCTGTTCCAGCAGGTCGGCAGCGGCGGGCAGATCGCCCTTGAGCTGGAGATCCCGTGCGAATTCGAAGCGGCGGTCGGCGATGAGATCGCCCGAGGACAGGAACAGGCGCAGGGGCATTGAGGAACCGGGTTCGTCATTGCCGGGCTTGATCCGGCAATCCATCAAAAAAGGAACTCTTTAGGACGATGGATGCGCGGGTCAAGCCCGCGCATGACGGCTTAATTTGGAGCGGCTCCTTCCTATATTACTCGCATGCGTCCACAAGACATCCTGCTGCCGGTTGCTGCCGGCCTTTGCTGCAAGCCCGGTGGCTTCCATATCGACCCTGTCCGTCCGGTCGAGCGGGCCGTGATCACCCACGGTCACTCCGACCATGCCCGCCCCGGCCATGGCGCGGTGCTGGCGACGCAGGAAACGCTGGACATGATGCGGCTGCGTTACGGCGAGAATTTTGCCGGCTCGACGCAAGCCATTCACTATGGCGAGCAGATCCGGCTCGGTGACGTCACCGTCAAATTTCACCCGGCCGGTCACGTGCTGGGTTCGGCGCAGGTCGCGGTGACCTGCGAGGACACCTGCATCGTCGCCTCCGGCGACTACAAGGACGCGCCAGACCCGACCTGCACGCCGTTCGAACTGGTTCAATGCGATGTCTTCATCACCGAGGCGACGTTCGGGCTGCCGGTGTTCCGGCATGGTGATGCTGCTGACGAGGTCAAGAAGCTGCTCGCCTCCGTCGCGCTGTTTCCGGAGCGCGCACATCTGGTCGGCGCCTATTCGCTCGGCAAGGCGCAGCGCGTGATCAAGTTGCTGCGGCAGGTGGGCTATGACGCCCCGATCTATCTGCATGGCGCGATGGAGAAGATCACCGACTACTATCAGAGCCGCGGCATCGACCTCGGCGAGCTCAGGCCGGCGAAAGGCGTGAAGAAGGCGACGCTGGCCGGCACCATCACGCTGGCACCGCCTTCGGCGACCTCCGATCTCTGGACGCGGCGCTTTCCCGATCCGGTCACGGCATTCGCCTCGGGCTGGATGCGGGTGCGCGCCCGGGCGCGGCAGCGCGGCATCGAGCTGCCGCTGGTGATCTCCGATCACGCCGACTGGGACGGCCTCACCGCCACAATCGCTGCGACCGGCGCCGGCGAGGTCTGGGTCACGCACGGCCAGGAAGATGCACTGGTGCATTGGTGCCAGAGCAAAGGCCTGAAAGCACGGCCACTCGATCTCGTCGGCTATGGCGACGAGGAGGAGAGCGAGACGCCCTCCTCCGACGAGGCCGAGGCATGAACCGCTTCGCCGAACTGCTCGACCGGCTCGCCTACGAGCCCGGCCGCAACAACAAGCTGCGGCTGCTCACCGGCTATTTCCGCGAGGTCGGCGATCCCGACCGCGGCTATGCGCTGGCCGCACTGACCGGCGCGCTCAGCTTCAAACACGCCAAGTCGGCGCTGATCCGCAATCTCATTGCGACTCGCACGGATGAGGTGCTGTTCGGGCTGAGTTACGATTATGTCGGCGATCTCTCGGAGACGGTGGCGCTGATGTGGCCGAAGGCCGTGGGTGTGCACAACAACCCGCCACCCCCGACGCTGACCGAAGTCGTCACCACGCTGCGCACGCTCGGCAAGACCGAGTTGCCGAAGCAGCTCGAGCGCTGGCTCGACGAGCTCGATGAGACCGGGCGCTGGGCGCTGCTGAAGCTCGTCACCGGCAGTCTGCGCATCGGCATCTCCGCGCGGCTGGCGAAGACCGCGGCGGCCGCGCTCGGCGACAAGGATCCGCATGATGTCGAGCTGGTCTGGCCGGGCCTTGCACCGCCCTATCTCGACCTGTTCGCCTGGCTGGAGGATCGCGCCGAAAAGCCGGTCAATCGCGATCCCGCGCCGTTTCGCCCCGTGATGCTGGCGCACGCGATCGAGGACAGCGATTTCGCTGCGCTCGATCCCGCCGACTACATCGCCGAATGGAAATGGGATGGCATTCGCGTGCAGGCCGTGGCGGGGCGTGACGAAAACGGCCACATCACGGCCCGACTCTATTCGCGCACCGGCGAGGACATTACCGGGAGTTTTCCCGATCTCGTACCGTCGCTGCACCTGCCTGGCGCGATCGACGGCGAGCTTCTGATCCTGCGCGAGGGCCGGGTGCAGAGCTTCAACGTTCTGCAACAGCGGCTCAACCGCAAGGTCGTCTCGCCCAAGCTGATCAAGGAGTTTCCGATCCATCTGCGCGCCTACGATCTGCTCGGCGACGACGACAAGGATCTGCGCGAGCTGCCGTTTGCGGAGCGGCGCGAACGGCTGGAGGCCTTCATCGGGAAGCTCGGCGATCCCCGCATCGATCTGTCGCCCACGGTGCCCTTCGCAAGCTGGGAGGCGCTGACCGCCGCGCGCGCCGATCCGGCCAGTGCCGGCGCCGGCGAAGATGCCGACGCCGTCGAGGGCGTAATGCTGAAGCGGCGCGATGCGCTTTACCTGCCCGGACGTCCCAAGGGTCAATGGTGGAAGTGGAAGCGCGATCCGCACATCATCGACGCCGTGCTGATGTATGCGCAGCGCGGCCACGGCAAGCGATCGTCCTATTATTCCGACTACACATTCGGCGTCTGGACTGCAGGCAAGGGCGGCGACGAGCTGGTGCCGGTCGGCAAGGCCTATTTCGGCTTCACCGACGAAGAGCTGCTGCAGATCGACCGCTTCGTCCGCCGCAACACCACGGAAAAATTCGGCCCTGTCCGCCACGTCGTCCACGAGGGCGACAAGGGCCTGGTGCTGGAAGTGGCGTTCGAGGGCCTGCAGCGCTCGCCTCGGCACAAATCCGGCGTTGCCATGCGCTTCCCCCGCATCAGCCGCCTGCGCTGGGACAAGCCGCCGCGCGAGGCAGACCGGCTGGAGACGCTGGAGCGGATGCTGAAGGCGGAGGCGGTGGAGGCGTGAAGTATGAAGGCGTGTGATGAGTCGGACTTTGGCGGCGCCCGAGCGCACGCCTCGTCCTTCGAGACGACCGCTTCGCGGTCTCCTCAGGATGAGGCTGATCGGCATCGGTGCCCGTTGAAGCTGCTGCCGCGCAATCCGTCCTCATCCTGAGGAGCCCGCGCAAAGCGGGCGTCTCGAAGGATGGCGGCCGGGAAACAATCTCATCGGACCGCGGGAGAGACGAACCGACGGGCCGAATTAAACTCCCGTAACCCGATTGACGCCCCGTTGCGGGTTCCCCATCTGCCTCGCCGTGCCCTATAATGGGTCGAATCCGCCAAGGAGTTTGAGATGGTCCAAGACGTCAGAGATTTGCCGGCCGGCCGCAATGACGGGCTGAACCGCTTTCTCGGCGGCTCGCCGCTGGCGGTCGCGTTTCGCCTGGTCCTGCTCTCGATTCTGGTCGGCGTCGTGCTCGCCGCGATCGGCTTCGATCCCTGGAACATTCTCACCAGCATCCGCCTGTTGTTCCAGCGGCTGTGGGATCTCGGCTTCGACACCATCAATTGGCTGTGGCGCTACTTCCTGCTCGGCGCAGTCATCGTGATCCCGATCTGGCTGCTCTCGCGCGTGTTCGGCACGCCGCGCGGCCGGTGAGATTCTGAAGGTCCGCAGCCGATGCAACTCCGTTTCGTCGGCTGCGGCGACGCTTTCGGCTCCGGCGGCAGGCTCAACACCTGCTTCCATGTCTCGGGGCGCCAGACCAACTTCCTGATCGATTGCGGCGCGTCGGCCCTGCCGGCGCTGAAGCGGCTCGAGATCGACCGTAACGACATCGATCTCATCCTGATTACGCATTTCCACGGCGACCATTTTGCCGGCCTGCCGTTCTTTCTGCTCGACTCCCAGTTCTCGCGGCGGACGCGGCCGCTGACGATCGCGGGCCCGCAGGGCATCGAGAGGCGGTTGCGTGAGGTGATGGAGGCGCTGTTCGAGCATTCCTCGAAGACCCAGCAGCGCTTCGAACTCGACGTCGTCGAGCTCGTGCCCGGGCAGAGCCGGACTTTCGGCGCCGTGACGGTGACGCCCTATCCCGTCGTGCATGGCGAGTCCGGCGGCCCCTTCCTCGCCTACCGCGTCGACGCCGAGGGCCGCACGCTCGCCTACAGTGCCGACACCGAATGGACGGAGACGCTCATTCCGCTGGCGCATGGCGCGGATCTTTTCATTGCCGAAGCCTATATGTACGAGAAGGTGGTGAAGAACCATCTCAGCCTGAAAACCCTGGAACAGCATCTGCCGGCAATCGCCGCCAAGCGGCTCGTGCTCACCCACATGAGCGACGACGTGCTGTCGCGGCTCGAGACTCTGCCGCATATGGCGGCCGAGGACGGCATGGTCGTCGTGTTCTGACCATGCACGCGCCCGTCCATCCCAAAGTCGGCACCCGTCAAGTGTTCGCCATTGCCGGTCCGGCGATGGTCGCGAACCTGACCACGCCGCTGATCGGCATTGTCTCGACTACGGCGATCGGGCGGCTCGACGATGCCGCGTTGCTCGGCGGCGTCGCGATGGCCTCGGTGATCTTCGATTGCCTGTTCTGGCTGTTCGGCTTCCTGCGCATGAGCACGCTCGCTTTCACCGCGCAATCGCTGGGCGCGGGCGACACGCGCGAGCCGAGCGCGATCCTGGCGCGCGGCTTCATCGTTGCCGGCCTGATCGGCGCGGCGCTGATTCTGCTGCAACTGCCGCTGGCTGCCGTGCTGTTCGATCTCATGGGCGGCAGCGAGGGTGTGACGCGGGCGGCGAAGACCTACTTCAAGATCCGGATCTGGTCGTCGCCGTTCGCGCTTGCCAATTACGTCATCCTCGGCTGGCTGATCGGCCAGGCCCGCGCCAATTCGGCGTTGTTGCTTCAGGTCGTCATCAACCTCGTCAACATGGCGGCGACGATTCTGCTGGTGCTGGTCTACGACACCGGCATTGCCGGTGCCGCGCTCGCCGCGCTGCTGTCGGAAGCGGTCGGCTTCGCCCTCGGCGTGCTGGTCTGCCGGCATTATGCCGATGGCGGCTTCGCCGTGCCGTACGCCACCCTCTTCGATCGCGACAAGCTGTTGCGGTTGCTGGCGGTGAACACCGACATCCTGATCCGCACCGCGGCGCTGATCGCCGTGTTCCTGTTCTTTACTGCAAAGGGCGCGCAGGCCGGCGACGTCACGCTGGCCGCCAACTCCGTGCTCAACAACTTTCTGCTGGTCAGCGCTTTCTTCCTCGACGGCCTCGCCAACGCCGCGCAGCAGCTCTGCGGCCGCGCCGTTGGCGCGCGCGATGCAAAAGGCTTTTCGGATTCGACCCGGCTGGTGCTGTTGTGGGGCCTTGGTTTCGCGCTGATCGTGTCGGGACTGTTCGCGGTGTTCGGGTCGGCCCTGATCGATGTCATGACGGCGAGTGACGACGTCCGCCGTGCCGCGCGCGAATTCCTGCCGTTCGTCGTGCTCGCACCCATTCCCGGCGTGTTCGCTTTCGGCTTCGACGGCATCTATATCGGCGCGACCTGGGCGCGCGAGATGCGCAATCTGATGCTGGCTTCGCTGGTGATCTTCTTCGCCGCCTGGTGGGCGCTGCAATCGCTCGGCAATGCCGGGCTTTGGTGCGCGCTGATGGCCTCCTACCTCTCGCGCGGCGGACTGCAGGCGGCGAGGTATCCCGCGCAGTTCAGGGCGACGTTTGCCAAGCCGTAGCTCCGGTGTCCCGGACGCGCCGCAGCGTCAAACGCTGCTGCGCAGAGCCGCGCCCCTCTCTTCTCGAACTCGCTGCCACATGGATCCCGGCTCTCCAGCGCACCACGCCGCAGACGGCGCGTTGTGCGGCGTCCTGGGAACGAGAGCGTCTCACATCCCCGGCCAGTCTTCCGCGGTGAGCGTCGCGGCATCGGCGCCGACGATCTCGGACAGCGAGTCCCGTCCCGTCCGCAGCAGCGTCGAGGTGAGGTCGCGCTTGATCTCGTCGACGAGGCCGAGGCCCTTGTAGATCAGGGACGAATAGAGCTGGATCAGGCTCGCACCGGCGCGGATCTTGGTCAGCGCGGCACCGCCCGAATCCACGCCGCCGACGCCGATCAGCGGGAACGCGCCCTCGACGCGCACATAGGTCTCGGCGACCATCCGCGTCGACAGGCGGAACAGTGGCCGGCCGGACAGGCCGCCTTGCTCTTTGGCGCGCGTCTCTTCCCGCAGCGTGCTCGGCCGCGCGATCGTCGTGTTCGACACGATCATGCCGTCGACCCGGCGCGAGCGCGCCACCTGCACGACATCGTCGAGCTGGGCGAGGCTCAGATCCGGCGCGATCTTGAGCAGCACCGGAGTGTCGCCTGCCTTCTGCCTGACACGCTCGCGGGCGTCGATCACCCGCGCGAGGAGATCGTCGAGCAGGGCGCCTTCCTGCAGGTTGCGCAGGCCCGGCGTGTTCGGCGAGGAGACGTTGACGGTGAAATAGCTCGCGACCGGCGCAAAGGTCTCGATCAGCTTGACGTAATCGGCGACGCGGTCGGGGGAATCCTTGTTGGCGCCGACATTGACGCCGACGATGCCGCCGTGTTGCGCGCGTGCGGCAAGCCGGCGCAAGGCGACTTCCGCGCCGTCATTGTTGAAGCCCATGCGGTTGATGACGGCCTCGTCGCGCTCCAGACGGAACAGCCGCGGCCGCGGATTGCCGGCCTGCGGCTTCGGCGTCACCGAGCCAATCTCGACGAAGCCGAAGCCGAGCCGCAGCAGGGCATCCGGGACCTCGGCGCTCTTGTCGAAGCCCGCGGCCATGCCGATCGGATTGGGAAAGTTGAGCCCGAAGGCGCGCACCGCGAGCTTGGGATCGTCAGCGCGCGGCTTGACCGGCGGCAGGAAGCGCAGGCCCTGGATCGCGAGACGATGGGCGTCTTCCGGATCGAGCCAGCGCAGCACCGGCAGCGAAAAGGCGTCGAAAGCGCGGATCACGGCAACAGCTCCGGAGTGTCGTGGCTGCCGTCGGAGCGGACGTTGATGTTCGTCACCGACAGCACTGCGCCGAAGTCGAGTTCGCCGTAGAGATGGGGAAACAGCTCGTCATTGCGCGAGCGCTCCCAGCGCAATTCGCCGCCGAGCGCGTCGCCGTCGACCTCGATCAGGAACAGCGCGCGCTGTCCGAAATAATGCTTGCGCAAGGTCTCGGGAACCTGGGCGGCGGTCGAGAAATGGATGAAACCGTCGCGCGCATCGTCCGCGCTGCCCCGGTACACGCCCTGCCGTTCCGCCTCGCGCCAGGCCGATGCCGGACAGATTTTGTAGATCTTGACCACCGCTTGCGGAGCCCTTTGAGTCTCTTGGGTTTTTTCGTCTCTTGCGGGTGTTAAAAGCCCGGCCGCGACCGTAAAGGCCACACCTCCCGAACTCAAGGCTTGCCTGGCGCCCCTTGCGCGAAAAACGGAAAACCGGTTGATTTGAGGACAGTTTTCCCGAGTTGCGACGGGCTGGACCTTGCATGGTCAGGCAGGCCAAAGCGCAGAGGATGCTGACGCACGACCGGATCTGGATCGCCCTGGATCGGCTGGCAGCGCGCGCCGGTCTGTCGCCGTCCGGCCTTGCCAAGCGTGCCGGTCTCGATCCCACCACCTTCAACAGGTCCAAGCGAGTCACATCCGACGGCCGCGAGCGCTGGCCCTCGACCGAATCGATCGCAAAGGCGCTGGCCGCGGCCGACTCCTCGTTCGGGAGCTTTGCACGGCTGATCGACGAGGACGCAGCTGACAGCCGCTCGGTCCCGCTGCTCGGCCTCGCGATGGCCGGTGCAAGCGGCGCTTTCGACGAGGCGGGCCTTCCCTCGGGCAAGGGCTGGACCGAGACCGCGCTGCCCATCGCAGGCGACGGTCACGGCTTTGCGCTGGAGATTTCCGGTGATGCGCTCGCGCCTGTGTATCGCAGCGGCGACATCATCCTTGTCTCGCCCGGCACGCCGATTCGCAAAGGGGATCGGGTGGTGGTGAAGACCAGGAAAGGTGAGATGCTCGTCGCGACGTTGAAACGCCGCACGGCCGGGGCGCTGGACTTGCAGCCGCTCGAGGCGGCGCAGGCCGCGCGCACGATCGTGACGGGCGACATTGGCTGGATCGCACGCATCGTCTGGGCAAGCCAGTAATCGCGTCAGCTTCCGGATCATGGCACCTCCGCAGCATCTCGCCATGGAACTTGCGACTCAGCGCTGCTGTCGCCTAGGTTCCCCTCGCATTGTCGATCAAATTTATCGCAGGGGAATAAGATGAATCGCCGTCATGCTCTGAAGGCTCTCGCCGGTCTTGCGCTCTGTCCGGTGTGCAAGCCGAGCTTCGCCGCCGAGGGCGCGCATTGGGGCTATGAGGGCGTCGGCGGCCCGGCCAAATGGGGCGATCTCGATGCGGCCAACAAGGCCTGCGCGATCGGCCTGCAGCAATCGCCGATCGACATCGAGGGGACGATCAAGTCGCAATTGCCGGTCCTGAGGCTGAACTGGGGCAAGAGCGCCGACACCATCGTCAACAACGGGCACACGATCCAGCTCAACTTCGCCGAAGGCAGCACGTTGATGCTCGGCGACGTCAAGTACAAGCTTCTTCAAGTGCACTTCCACCGGCCGAGCGAGCACCAGATCGGCGGCAAGAATTTCCCGATGGAGGCGCATTTCGTCCATCGCAATGATGCCGGCGGCCTCGCCGTGGTCGGTGTGCTGATGGCCGAGGGCAGGCCGAATCCGGCTTTCGGCAAGATCGTCAAGACCATGCCGGCAGCGGAAGGCCCAGCGGTGAAAGCGGATGCGGGCATCGATCCGCACGCCATGCTGCCAACGAAACTCAGCTACTTCCGCTATCCCGGTTCGCTGACGACGCCGCCCTGTTCGGAAGTGGTCGAATGGCTGCTGCTGACCACACCGATCCAGGTGTCGGCCGCCGACGTCGCCGCGTTCGCAAAGCTCTATCCGATGAACGCCCGCCCGGTGCAGAAGGACAACAGGCGGTACGTGCTGAAGTCGATCTGAGCGGCGTCACTCCGGGACGTCGCGACCTGGTTTGATGTCATTCCCCGCGAAGGCGGGGAATCCAGGACGCCGCGGCGTCTCGATTCCATGACCACGGCCTCTGAAATACTGGATCGTCCGCCCCAGCGCGCAAATGCGCACAAGGCGGACGATGACATCGGGAGTGAGCCTCAAGCGCTCCTTGCCAGCGCGCCGTCGATCATGTTGACCGCATTCTGCACGCCGTACACCGCGACGAAGGAGCCGAAGCGCGGGCCCTTCTCCTGGCCGAGCAGCACCTGGTAGAGCATGTTGAACCAGTCCAGCGTGACGCCGGGACGGCCGTCCTTGCCCTTTTTGATCTGGTCGAGGAACGGCTCGCGGCGGCCGATCTCGTAGACGACGTTCTGGATGTCCTCTGGCGTTGCGTCCTGCGACAGCTGCGATAGCGCATCGCGCAGATCCTGCAGCGCGGCGCGCTCAACCTCGGTCGGTTCTCGAAACTGCTTCGTCGGCGCGACGAAGTCGCGGTAATAATTGATGGCGTAGCCGACCATTGCATCGAGCTTCGGATGCGTCTGCGGGTTCACGCCCGGACGATAGCGGCCGATGAAACCCCACAGCGTCTCGGCGTTCTCCGCGTTCGACGACGACACCAGCGTCAGCAGCAGCTGGAAGGTGACGGGCATGTCGCCCTGCGGCGGCTTGCCGTTGTGGATGTGCCAGACCGGATTGCCGAGCTGCTGCTTGTCGTCCTGCTTGGGAAAGCCATCAATGAATTGCTGATAGTCGTCGACTTGGCGCGGGATGACGTCGAAAAACAGCCGCTTGGCCGCCTTCGGTTCGCGATACATGAACAGCGACAGCGATTCCGGCGAGGCATAGCGCAGCCATTCGTCGATGGTGAGGCCGTTGCCCTTCGACTTCGAGATCTTCTGGCCCTTCTCGTCAAGGAAGAGCTCGTAGTTGAAACCTTCCGGCGGCGTGCTGCCGAGCGCCTTCGCGATCGCGCCGGAGAGCTTCACGGAGTCGATCAGATCCTTGCCGGCCATCTCGTAGTCGACGCCGAGCGCGACCCAGCGCATCGCCCAATCGGCCTTCCACTGACACTTGACGTTGCCGCCGGTGACCGGCGTTTCGACTTCCTGGTTGGTGTCGGGGTCGAGATAGGTCACCGTGCCGGCCGCGACGTCGCGGCGGATCATCGGCACCTGCAGCACGACGCCGGTGGTCTTGCTGATCGGCAGGAACGGCGAATAGGTGGCGCGGCGATCGGGCCCCAGCGTCGGCAGGATGATCGCCATCACCTTGTCGTAGACGGCGAGCATCTTGAGCAGCGTCGCGTCGAAGCGGCCTGACGTGTAATAATCGGTCGAGCTCGCGAATTCGTAGTCGAAGCCGAAATGATCCAGAAATGCGCGCAGCCGCGCGTTGTTGTGCGCGCCGAAGGAGGGATACTCGTTGGAGAACGGGTCCGGCACCCGCGTCAGCGGCTTGCCGAGATGCGCGGCCAGCATCTCCTTGTTCGGCACGTTGTCCGGGACCTTTCGAAACCCGTCCATGTCGTCGGAGAACGCGAGCAGGCGCGTCTTGATCTTGTCCTCGGTCAGCACGCGGAAGGCATGGCGCACCATCGAGGTGCGCGCGACCTCGCCGAACGTGCCGATATGCGGAAGGCCTGACGGTCCGTAGCCGGTCTCGAACAGCACCTCGTCCTTCGGGCTTTTCTTCAGCCGCGCGACGATGGCCTTGGCCTGCTCGAACGGCCAGGCGTTGGATTGTTCGGCGAGCGCACGCAAATCGCTCGGGCTCATGTTGGGATCGATAACGGACATCAAGGGGCCTCCGGGCCGCGGAAAATAGCGATTTCCGGGCAGAATGCAAAAACGGTCTTAATTGTCATTCCGGGGCGCGCCACTGGGCGCGAGCCCGGAAGCCATACTCCCGACTGGTGGTTATGGATTCCGGGCTCACACTTCGCGTGCCTCGGAATGACGACCGATGGCTAGAACGGGCTTACCGAGAAATAGCGCAGCCACAGATCGGTGTAGCGGCCTTTTTCCCAGACCCTGAACAGGGCCCAGTTCAGAGCCTGGCGCAGCACGTCGTTGCCCTTGCGCACGGCGATGCCGATGCCTTCGCCGAAGAAACGGCTCTCGACGAAGGGACCACCTGAGAAGGCGCAGCAATCGCCGGAATCGGTGCCGTTGATCCAGAACGCGAGCGAGATGGCATCACCGAAGATGAAATCGACCTCGCCCTTGCGCAAAGCGGTGCGGAGCGCGTCGTCGTTGGGATAGGGGTGCAGCTCGGCGTCGGTGAACATCGCCTTGAGATAGGCCTCGTGCGCGGAGCCGGCGATGACGCCGACCTTCTTGCCTTCGAGATATTCGGGCCGGATCTCCGGCATCACCGCGTCCTTGCGCGAGACGAAGCGCGCGGGCACCCGGTAATAGGGATCGGTGAAGTCGACGCGGGCGCGCAGCTGCGGGCTCACCGCCATCGAGGCGATGATGGCGTCGCCGCGGTTGGAGGAGAGCGCGTCCACCAGGGTCTCGAAGCGGCGCATCTGCACCGTGCAGGTGACCTTGATCTCCTCGCACAGGCTGCGTGCGAGATCGACGTTGAAGCCGGCCGGGTTGCCGTCGGCGCCGGTGAAATTGAACGGCGGATAGTCGGTCTCGGTCAGGAAGCGGATCACGGTCAGGCGCGAAAGGTCCGGCCGCTCCGGCCGCCGCCGCGGATCCCAGAAGCCCGGCACGGCCTGCGGGGCGGCCTGCGCGGCTCGGGGTGCGGCTTGCGGCGTCGCCTGGGCCGCCGACGGGGGAGGCGGCTGCTTGGCCGGGGTCTGGGCCTCGGCGTCTAGCAAGCCTGCGAGCAGGCAGGCACCCACCGCCAGCCCCGCCAGCAAGCTACGGGCCGATTTGGACGATTTCGCCTGTTGCGATGGAGCCATCGGCCGGAAATGAACTGATATCGTTGGGAACGGAGGGCGTTATAGACCATCCGGCCGGGAACGCGAGTGCGGAATGTGGTGACGGTGCGCTCCCTCCCCCGCTTGCAGGGGAGGGTCGGGGAGAGGGTGTTTCCGCCGCGCGCTTCCGCGCGTCGACCTCCCCCGCAAGCGGGAGAGGGCAGCGGCGTTCGCGGCTCGATCAGCCCTCAAAGATACTTCTTCAAATCCGCCGCCGCCTCGTCCGGTGTCCGCTTCAGATTGAACGGGGAGACGAAGCGGCCGTCGCGGTCCATCAGGTAGATCAGCGCGGTGTGGTCCATGGTGTAGTCGCCGTCCTTGGTCGGGACCTTCTTGGCGTAGACCCGGTAGGAGGTGATGACCTTGGCGGTCTCGGCGGGATCGCCGCTGAGGCCTTCGAGGTGCGGGTCGAAGCTCGACAGATAGTCCTTCATGGTCGCCGGCGTGTCGCGTTCGGGATCGACCGAGATGAAGACGGCATTGACCTTGTCGGCATCCTTGCCGAGCGCGCGCAGCACTTCCGAGATCTCGAACAGCGAGGTCGGGCAGACGTCGGGGCAATGGGTGTAGCCGAAGAAGATCAGGGTGGGCTTGCCCTTGAGGCTCTTGTCGGTGACCGCCTTGCCGTTCTGGTCGGTCAGCTGGAACGGGCCGCCGATCGCGGCCGGCTGCGCCACCTTGCTGACCCCGCCCATGGCCCAGAACAGGATCAGGAGGCCGGCAACGAGGCTTGCGGCGAAAGCGGTCGCGATCACCAGCGGACGGGTGGCGGAACTCATGAGCGGAAAACTTCCTGTGGCGGATCAGAAGCAGGCGGCGAAGCCGGTCCTGATCATTTCGAAGAACATCTGCGTGCCGTAGTGGAACCACAGCGCCAGCGCGCCGAGCACCAGCAAGCCGCCGATCCCCGCGCCCGCCAACAGCAGCACGAACGGCGTGCGGCCGGCAGTGGGCGAATTGTCCTGTAGCGGATGCGATGGGTGCAGCGGTTGAGCCATGACAACGATCGGGGCGAAGGCCCCGGTTCCCAACCTCAAATAAGCCTTAGCCCGCCTGCGGGCAAGGCGCCGCTGGCGGGCCGGCGGTCGGTCAGGCAGAGAAGGTCAGCGCAGCTGGCCCCGGGCGGAATCGATCCGGTCCGATTGCGGAAGCGACCGGCGCGACGGCTTGATGGCCGAGGCCTGCGCGTCCAGGTAGCAGGGCTTGTACATGGCCTGGAGCTGCTTGCCCTTCAGGAACAGCATATGCGGAGTGAGGCCGCCGCGCTGGTTGATCCAACGCTTCACCTGCGAAGGATACATCATATAGAGCATCTGGGTCGCTTCGGTGTTGGTGACGGCGCGGCCGTTGCTGCCGAAATCCCAGGCGGCGTGGAAGCCGAGCGTCGCGCTCGAGGTCACGCAGATGCGATCATGGGGAATGGCGCCGAGGACGATGGTGCAGGCCGAAGCGCAGAGGCCGTCGATGATGACGGTGTCGCCCGACTGCCTGAGGTCCTGGTATTTGTCGACGTAGGTTCCGATCCGGCCACCGCGGTCATCCGCGATTCGAACCACCGCGTGAGAAGCCCCCATGCATGCGATGAGGAGAACTGCCGCCAGCAACCCCGTCAGAAACTTCATTGTCCCCGCCCCAGTCGAATTCGAATCTGCGTGTCAGGTGATGATGCGCGGCTAGCGTCCGTCGTAACGGAGGTTTTGTCTAGGCGGGCCGGCTCGCTCAAAACAAATTCAAATCCAGTGTTGCGGCGGTGCTGCACTTGGCGGGCCCCTATCCCAAAGTGGAACAAGTTAATGATGTCTTACGCGCCAAACCCTTGATCTCAGTTACAACCGCTGGCTTCAATCCGGGCAAATACAGGGGATTTCATGCAGGGGGATACAAATGGCTGAAGAGACCGACGTCATCGTCGTCGGCGCCGGCCTGTCGGGACTGGTCGCCGCAACCGAGATCGCCGACGCAGGCAAGCGCGTCATCGTGGTCGACCAGGAAGGCGAGCAGTCGATCGGCGGCCAGGCGTTCTGGTCGTTCGGCGGATTGTTCCTGGTCGATTCGCCGGAGCAGCGCCGGCTCGGCATCAAGGATTCCTTCGACTTGGCCATGCAGGACTGGATCGGTGCCGCCGGCTTCGACCGCGACGAGGATTTCTGGCCGCGGCAATGGGCCGAGGCCTATGTGGCGTTCGCGGCCGGCGAAAAGCGCGCCTGGCTGCGGGCGATGGGTCATCGCTTCTTTCCGGTGGTCGGCTGGGCCGAACGCGGCGGCTATGACGCGATGGGCCACGGCAATTCGGTGCCGCGCTTTCACGTCACCTGGGGCACCGGCCCCGGCATCGTCGAGCCGTTCGAGCGCCGGGCGCGCGAGGCCGTGAAGAGCGGCCGGTTGGTCTTCAGGTTCCGTCACCGCGTCGATGCGCTCTCGATCACCAACGGCACGGTAGATGGCGTCAGCGGTGCCATCCTTGCGCCCGATCCGATCGAGCGCGGCAAGAGCACCTCGCGCAATGTCGTCGGCGAATTTGCGCTGACGGCGCAGGCGGTGATCGTGGCGTCCGGTGGCATCGGCGGCAATCACGAGCTGGTCCGGCAGAATTGGCCGAAGCGGCTGGGTGAGCCGCCGAAATTCATGATCTCGGGCGTGCCCGAACATGTCGATGGCCGCATGATCGGCATCACCGAGACGTCAGGTGCGCGGCTGATCAATCGCGATCGCATGTGGCATTATGTCGAGGGCATCCAGAACTGGAATCCGATCTGGCCGCGCCACGGCATCCGCATCCTGCCCGGCCCCTCCTCGATGTGGTTCGATGCCACGGGCACGCGATTGCCGGCGCCGCTGTTCCCGGGCTCGGACACGCTCGGCCAGCTCAAATACATCATGTCGACCGGCTATGATTATTCCTGGTTCATCCTGACCCAGAGCATCATCAAGAAGGAGTTTGCGCTGTCGGGCTCGGAGCAGAACCCCGACCTGACCGGCAAGAGCTGGCGCATGACCTTGCGGCGCGCCACCAACAAGGGGGCGCCGGCGCCGGTCGAAGCATTCAAAAGCCATGGTGTCGATTTCATCGTGCGCGACAAGATCGAGGACCTCGTCGCCGCCATGAACAAGCTTGCCGGCAGCGACCTCCTCAAGCTCGAGCACATCAGGATGCAGATCGAGGCGCGCGATCGCGAGATCGCCAACCCCTACGTCAAGGATGCGCAGGTCATGAACATCCACAATGCGCGCCGCTATATCGGCGACAGGTTGATCCGCACGGCCTCCCCGCACCGGATCCTGGATCCCGCGCAGGGGCCGCTGATCGCGGTCAAGCTCAACATCCTCACCCGCAAGACGCTGGGCGGCTTCGAGACCGATCTCGAGTCCCGTGTGTTCGGCAGCGAGGGCAGTGTCATTCCCGGGCTCTATGCGGTCGGCGAAGCCGCCGGCTTCGGCGGCGGCGGCGTGCACGGCTATCGCTCGCTGGAGGGCACCTTTCTCGGCGGCTGCCTGTTCTCGGGTCGCAATGCGGGCCGGTCCGCCGCCAAGGCGGTGGGCTGAATTGTTCGGCCCGCTTCGGTAAGCCGCGCATGCGTTGCCAGCGACGCATGCACCGCCGGGGTGGCAGGGCGTGAGGCGCTGGGCTAGACAGGGGCGCCATTCCAGTGAGGAGCTACCAATGAGCATTCAGCGTTTCGAAACCGGCCCGCGCATGAGCCAGGTCGTCGTGCACGGCAACACCGTCTATCTCGCCGGCGTCGTCGCCAACAACGCGGCCGGCGAAAGCGTGACGAAGCAGACCCAGGACATCCTGAAGACCATCGACGGCCATCTCGCCAAGGCCGGCACCGACAAGTCCAAGCTGCTTTCGGCCACGATCTACATCACCGACATGAAGACGTTCGCCGAGATGAACGCGGTGTGGGACGCCTGGGTGTCGGCCGGCAATACTCCCGCCCGCGCCACCGTCGAGGCCAAGCTGGCGGCGCCGCAATACACCGTCGAGATCATGGTCACGGCTGCGAAGTAATTTCGCAAAACAACGGACATGCAAAGAGAGCGCGATGGCGACGTCATCGCGCTCCCTTTTTTGCGTAACGATGACCTCTCGGGTAATCGATCGGCGCTCCCGAACCTTCGATAGTGACGGCAGCCAATACGGCGTCATCGAAGGAGAGCATCATGACCGACCCCATCACCATCGCCCAACGCTACATCGAGCTCTGGAACGAACGCACCGCCGGACGCCGCCGCGAATTGCTGAGCGAGAGCTGGACGAATGATGCGAGCTATGTCGATCCCTTGATGAAGGGCGACGGCCGCGACGGCATCGAGGCGCTGATCTCAGGCGTGCAGCAGCGTTTTCCCGATTTCAGGTTCAAGCTGATCGGCGAGCCCAACGGTTACGGCGACCACGTCCGCTTTTCCTGGGGCCTTGGTCCCGACGGCGCCGACAGCCCGATCAAGGGCACTGATTTTGCCGTGCTGAAGGACGGCCGGATCAGAAGCGTGACCGGATTCCTGGATCAGGTGCCGGCGGGGGCCTGAGATCTCCGACCCGCCTCGTACAGGCGGCCGGGAACCTTATAGACGATCACAAGAGGTCGTCATGCCCGGGCTTGTCCCGGGCATCCACGTTCTCAGTGCTGCACGCAAGGCGTGGATGGCCGGGCTTGATGTTTCGCCCGGCCATGACGGTGTGGGGGACCAGCGTGCTTCAATGGATGGCGCATGAGCGATTGCTCGGCCGCCCGGCGCGGAGAGCAGCACCCCTCGACGAAACCGCCCTCACGGCTTACCTGTCATGGTGTGACGCGCCGCATCCTCAAACCTCGGGCCGAAACGCCTGCGCTGCTACCCGAGCGCTTCAACACGTGGTTCGCAGCCCGCGGCTGGTCACCGCGCACGCACCAATTGGCGCTGCTGGAGAAAGCCCGTGTTGACCGCTCCGCGCTGCTGATCGCACCGACCGGCGCCGGCAAGACGCTGGCGGGATTTCTGCCGACACTGGTGGAGCTTTCGCTACAGCCGATCGAGCGGGAGACCAGCGAGAAGAAAAGCCTCGTCTCCACCGGCCGCAGCGTGCAACGGTCCGGCGGCCTGCACACGCTCTACATCTCACCGCTGAAGGCGCTCGCCGTCGATATCGCGCGCAATCTGGAGCGGCCGATTGCGGAGATGGGCCTGCCGATCAAGGTCGAGACCCGCACCGGCGACACGCCGGTGTCGCGGCGCCAGCGGCAGCGGCGCTATCCGCCGGACGTGCTGCTGACGACGCCCGAGCAGCTTGCGCTGCTGCTGTCCTCGGATGACGCGCCGTTCCTGTTCGCCTCGCTGAAGCGCATCGTGCTGGACGAGCTGCATGCGCTGGTCACGTCCAAGCGCGGCGATCTGCTCTCGCTCGGGCTGGCGCGGCTGTGGCGGCTGGCACCGCAGATGCGCGCGATCGGCCTGTCGGCGACGGTGGCCGAGCCTGATCAGCTCGCGCGCTTCCTGGTGCCGCAGCCCGACGGCAAGGAGACCGCCGCCGACATCGTCGTTGCGGGCGGTGCCGCGCCGCCCGAGGTGGAGATGCTCGATACGCGCGAGCGCCTGCCCTGGGCCGGCCACAGCGCGCGCCACGCACTCCCCGAGATCTACGAGCTGATCAAGGCGAACAAGACCACGCTGGTCTTCGTCAACACCCGCAGCCAGGCCGAGATGCTGTTCCAGAATCTCTGGAGCATGAACGACGACGGCCTCGCAATCGCGCTGCATCACGGCTCGCTCGACGTCGCCCAGCGCCGCAAGGTCGAGGACGCCATGTCCGCAGGAAAGCTGCGCGGCGTGGTCTGCACCTCTTCGCTCGATCTCGGCGTCGACTGGGGTGATGTCGATCTCGTCGTCAATATCGGCGCGCCCAAGGGCTCCTCGCGCCTGATGCAGCGGATCGGTCGCGCCAACCATCGCCTCGACGAAGCCTCGCGCGCGGTGCTGGTACCGGCCAACCGTTTCGAAGTGCTGGAGTGCCACGTCGCGATCGACGCCATTGCCGAGAACGCGCAGGACACGCCGCCCTTGCGCAAAGGTGGCCTCGACGTGCTGGCCCAGCATGTGCTGGGCTGTGCCTGCGGCGAGCCGTTCCTCTCCGATGACCTCTATGCCGAGGTGCGCACCGCCGCGCCTTACGCCGACTTGTCGCGTCCGGATTTCGACGATGTCGTCGATTTCGTCGCCTCCGGCGGCTACGCGCTGAAGACCTACGAACGCTTCGCCCGCATCAAGCAGGACAAGGAGGGTCGCTGGCGCGTCGCCAATCCCAAGGTGCGGCAGAGCTACCGCATGAATGTCGGCACCATCGTCGAGGATGACATGCTGAAGGTGCGCCTGGTGCGCTCGCGCGGCGGCGGCCATGGCAAAGCCGGCGGTTCCACGGGCGTGATCGCGCGGGGCGGCCGGCTGCTTGGCGAGATCGAGGAGGCCTTCATCGAGGGCCTCTCGCCCGGCGATACCTTCGTATTCTCAGGCGAGGTGGTGCGCTATGAGACCCTGGTCGAGGACCAGGTCTATGTCTCGCGCGCGCACGACAAGGACCCGAAAGTGCCGTCCTATATGGGCGGAAAATTCCCGCTCTCGACCTATCTCGCCGAACGCGTGCGCCGGCTGCTCGATGACGCGCGCGCATGGCGCGGCCTGCCGGAGCAGGTGCGCGACTGGCTGTCGCTGCAGAAGGACGTCAGCAGCGTGCCGGCGGTGCGCGAGCTCCTGGTCGAAAGCTTTCCGCGCGCCAACAAGCACTACATCGTCTGCTATCCATTTGAGGGTCGCCTCGCGCATCAGACGCTCGGCATGCTGCTGACGCGCCGGCTGGAGCGCGCCCGCGCCCGGCCCCTCGGCTTCGTCGCCAACGAATATGCCGTTGCGATCTGGGCGCTCGGCGATCTCTCCTCCATGATCCGCAATGGCCGGATCGATCTCAATGCGCTGTTCGACCCCGACATGCTCGGCGACGATCTGGAGGCCTGGCTCGCCGAATCCGCCCTGATGAAGCGCACCTTCCGCAACTGTGCGATCATCTCCGGCCTGATCACACGCCGGCATACCGGCGAAGAAAAGAGTCGCCGCCAGGTGTTGTTCTCGACCGATCTCGTCTACGACGTGCTGCGCAAGCATCAGGCCGATCACGTCCTGTTGCGCGCCGCGCGGGCCGATGCCGCCACCGGCCTGCTCGATCTGCGCCGTCTCAGCGACATGCTGATGCGCATCCACGGCCGGATCACCCATCGGGAACTCGACCGCGTCTCCCCGCTGGCCGTCCCCGTGATGCTGGAAATCGGTCGCGAGTCAGTTTATGGCGAAGCTGCAGACGAGCTCTTGGCCGAAGCCGCCGATGAGCTCGTCAAAGAAGCGATGGACAGAAGCGGGTAAGACGTGACGATTGGCGCGCAGGTTTCAGGGAACGACGACGACATGCGCGTGTCCACAGTCACCATCAGCGAGGTGACTTTCGCCGCCGATCTCTCCGGCGCGCTGTTCTGGGAAGAGCAGCGTTTGCTCGTCGTCTCCGACCTGCATCTGGAAAAGGGGTCCAGCTTCGCCGCCCGCGGGGTGCTGCTGCCGCCTTACGATACGCTGGCCACTCTCAGCCGTCTCGCTGCTGCCATCTCCCGCCATGATCCGCGCACCGTGATTGCACTCGGCGACAGCTTCCACGACCGCACTGCGCATGAGCGGCTGTCGTCGGACAATCGCGATGCGGTCGCAGCGCTCCAGACCGGCCGCGACTGGATCTGGATCTCTGGCAATCACGATCCGATGCTGCCTAGCGATCTCGGCGGCGCCGTCGCCGACGAAGTCGCGATCGGCCCGATTACTTTCCGTCACGAGCCGACCGGTGCGTGCGGCGAGATCGCCGGCCATCTCCATCCCAAGGCGCGCGTCTCCGCGCGCGGCCGCTTCATGGAGCGGCGCTGCTTTGCCTCCGACGGGATGCGCGCGGTGATGCCGGCATTCGGCGCCTATGCGGGCGGCCTCAACATCCGTGACGTCGCATTTGCGAAGATCTTCCCGAAGAATGGCTTCATTGCCCATCTGCTCGGCGATCGCCGCGTTCATGCGATTGCGGCCTCGCGTTGTTCCTGAAATTGAGGCGGGGTCCAGAACAAATTAAGAACACTTTAGCAAGTCTTTGATATATCATTGTGATTCGGCGAGTTGCCGGCACAATATCTAGCGTCTGTCAGACTTTGCGAGGACTACATGTCCACCATCGCCTTCGATCAATTTGCTTTCACCCGCATCGCCGATTTCGCGCGCTCGCTGTCGCGGCTGCATCAGGCGGCGCGGCGCCAGCGCATCGACGACGACCAGTTCGACCGCGAGTTCAACGCGGTGTGCCAGTCGATCTGGGGCTACACCATCGACGACGTCAGCGACGATCTGTTCTCGACCGAGGATCATCTGTTCCTGGACACGCTGGACGAAGCCCATGCGCGCATCTTCGCGGCCGAGCAGGGCTATGACCTCGTCGGCGATCAGGGCATGCTGACGGACTGGTGGGGGTTCTGCTGGATGATCCTGGCCGAGAAGCGCGGGCTCCTGACCCCGGACAACCGCGCCGCCGCGCGCGCGGCGATCGAAGAGAAATATCTGGCGGCGCCGAACGTGATCGGCGTGATCATCGGACGATAACGCGACAACCTCCGTCATTGCGAGGAGCTCGCGACAAAATTGCGCAGCAATCTTTCGCTGATGCGACGAAGCAATCCAGAGGATCTCCGCAGAGGGATTCTGGATTGCTTCGCTTCGCTCGCAATGACGGTTTGGTCAGAGTTGTGGCTTAATCCAATCCCGCCCGCTTCGCCGGCTTCTGCGCCGTCGTCTTCGGCACCGTCACATCCGGCAGCGTCTCACGCACGATCTCCGCGGCAGGGGCATCCGCCGACACCGTCTCTGCCCGCACCGGGGCCACCTTCATCTCGCCGAGGCGGGCGCGGACCTGAGCGGTGAGGCCGGGATAGGACGCAACAGGGGTGAAATCAGCGGCCTGATCGTTGCCGACGCGGATGCCGGTATAGGCGACGAGGCCGTCGGTGGTGGCAATCACGTCGCCGGCCTTCAGCGAGGAGTCCAGCGCGAGATCGACCGGGGCAAGGCCGACTGGCTCGCGGCCGTTGCAGGTGCAGTCCGAACGCAACGCCTTGCGGTAGGCGAAGGCGTTCTCGCTGTCGGCGTAACGCTCGCCGGTCTGAGACGCCGCACCGTCGATCGAAGAGCCGAAATAAACCTTGGTCGCGCTGGCAGGACAGAACGCCTGACACATCTGTGCCGGCGAGGCGAGGCCGCGAATCAGCGGAAAATATTTGCCGTCGCAGCTGCGCACGCAGAAGGCCGGGCCGGAGCCCCCGGCCGCGGCCGCGCGCGTCGGCGGCACATATTGCGGAGTGGCGGCATTCTGCTGGCCGGTGAACGGATCGGCGTAGGAACTCGCCTGCTGCGGCACCTCGCGCTGCGGCCGTTGCTGCTGCTGCATGCCGCCGAAGAAGAAGTCGAACAGGCCTTCGGCCGAAACCGGGGCCGGCGCCGCAAGCAGCGGTGCTGCAAGGGTGGCGGCTACAAGCATCGCGCGTCGCCGCTGGCGCGCATGGGACATGACTGTACGCAACGCTCACTCCACCCGACGCTACGGAACTGGCCGGGACCCCCCAAGGGGATCTCAGCACATGATTCACCATAGAGCGGGATGGTAAATGAGCGGTTGAAGCGGATGGTCTCGTGCCCCGGACGCGGCACAGCGCCAGGCACTTCGCGTCGAGGTGCGCTGCAGAGCCGGGGCCGTTTCAATAGGAAGCGAGGCTGGGTCCCCATTCCGCGTCGCAGCGTTACACGCTGCGCCGCGCCCGGGACACGAGGACTGGATCAGGCCTTCAAGAACTCCGACGCCTTGTACAGCGAGCGGAACGGCAAGCCGGCCGCACCGAACGTGTCGGTGGCGCCTTCCTCGCGGTCGACCATGGTCAGCACCAGCACCACCTCGGCGCCGGTCTCGCGCACAGATTCCACCGCCTTCATGGCCGAGCCGCCAGTGGTGGTGACGTCCTCGACGATCACGACGCGCTTGCCCTCGAGCGTTTCGCCTTTTGGCAGGCCTTCGATCGCGAGCTTGGCCCCGTGCTCCTTCGGCTTCTTGCGCACGAAGAACGCCGCGATCGGGTGGCCCTTGATCCAGGAGATCTGCGCCAGCGCGCCGGCGAGCGGCACCGCGCCCATCTCGAGGCCGCCGATGAAATCGAGATTGTCGTCCTTCAGCGCCTCATAGGTCAGCTCGGCGAGCAGGGTTGCTCCCTCCGGGTCGAGCATGGTCGGCTTGAGGTTGAAGTAGAAATCGCTCTTGCGGCCCGACGCGAGCGTCACCTCGCCGCGGCCGAAGGAGCGCCGGCGGATGATTTCGAACAGTCGGGCGCGGGAGGCTGATTTCGACACGGCGGTCCCTCGGGAGCATTTTTGAAAGTGGCGGAATTTATCCGCGACGGCTGCGACATTCCAGAGGGGGCGTCCCTCGTCAACAGGGATCGGCCATCCCGGACCGCTGGTTGTGGGGGCGCGACGTTCTGGAGTAGGTGGGATGCCAAACTGGTTGGGGAAGGAAGCAAGGCATGACCATCGAGCTGCACACCTGGAACACGCCGAACGGCCGCAAGATCTCGGTCGCGCTGGAGGAAATGGGGCTCCCCTACAAGGCGGTCCCGGTGAACATCACCAAGGGCGAGCAGATGGCGCCGGAGTTCCTGAAGCTGTCGCCGAACAACAAGATCCCGGCGATCGTCGATCCCGAGGGTCCGGACGGCAAGCCCGTCAGCATCTTCGAATCCGGCGCGATCCTGCTCTATCTTGGTGAAAAGACCGGCAAATTCCTGCCGAAAGCGCTCGGTGCCCGCATCCCGGTCTATGAATGGCTGATGTGGCAGATGGGCGGCTTTGGCCCGATGCCCGGCCAGGTGCACCATTTCATCGCGCTCGAAAACGAGCAGGACCGCGCTTACGGCCTGAAGCGCTACATGGCAGAGACGCGCCGGCTCTACGGCGTGCTCGACCGCCGGCTGGCGGACCACGAATTCGTTGCCGGCGCCCTCTCGATTGCCGATTTTGCCATCCTGGGCTGGGCTTGGCGCCACCCTCGCCACAAGGTTGAGCTGACCGATTTCCCCAACGTCAAGCGCTGGTACGAGGCGCTGATGGCAAGGCCGGCGGTGAAGCGGGGCATGGAAGCGAAGCTGGATTGATTTGGATGCTGTCGTCACCCGCCCTGTGCGCACTTGCGCACTGGGGCGGGTGACCCAGTACGCCGTGACGCCAGTGATCGAGCCGAGAACCCGCGGAGTACTGGATGCCCCGCCTTGGCGGGGCAAGACAGTGTCGCGCCTCAAACCTTCCGCGCTTCCACCGCCATCCGCACCGCAAGGCCGGCCAGCACTGTGCCCATCAGCCAGCGCTGCACCAGCATCCAGCTCGGCCGGTTCGCCAGGAACAGCGCGATCGATCCGGCCGCGAGCGCGATCATCGCGTTGACGCTGACGCTGATCGCGATCTGGATCGCGCCCAGCACGATCGACTGCGTCAGCACGCTGCCGGCCGCGGGATCGATGAACTGCGGCAGCAGCGCCAGATACAGCATCGCGATCTTCGGGTTGAGCAAATTGGTGACGAAGCCCATCGCGAACAATTTGCGCGGGCTGTCGATGGCAAGCTGCTTCACCTGGAACGGCGACCGTCCGCCCGGTTTCACCGCCTGCCAGGCGAGCCACAGCAGATAACCCGCGCCAGCAAAGCGCAGTGCGTCATAGGCAAAGGGAATGGCGAGCAAGAGTGCCGTGATGCCGAACGCCGCGCACAGCATGTAGAACACGAAGCCCAGCGCGACGCCGCCGAGCGAGACGATGCCGGCCGCCGGGCCCTGCGTGATCGATCGCGAGATCAGGTAGATCATGTTCGGTCCCGGGGTGAGCACGAGACCGAGGCAGACGAGGGCAAAGCCGAGCAGGGCGGAAGTGTGGGGCATGCGGGAACCGGTGCGAAGATGCACTGGTTCTAATATGCGAGGCGAAGCGCGGCCATCGCGCAATTGCTCGGAGGACAATTCAACTCGCGTGTCCCGGACGCGCCGCAGAGCCGGCACCCAGCTGGCGCGGCGTGGGCCCCGGATCAGCAGAGCATCACGCCGCGAAGGGCGGCGCACTGCGCAGCATCAGGGACAAGCAGCCTCAATGCGCCTCATCCCAATTGTTCGCCGCGCGCGCATCGACATGCAGCGGCACCGAGAGCAGCACGGCCGGGAACGGCGCGTCCTGCATGACGTGCTGCACGACCGGCAGCGTTGCTGCGACCTCGGCGTCCGGCACCTCGAAGATCAACTCGTCGTGCACCTGCAGCAACATCTGCGCCGACAGCTTCTTCTCGGCGAGCGCATCCTCGACCCGCGTCATGGCGCGGCGGATAATGTCGGCCGCGGTGCCCTGCAGCCGAGCATTGATCGCGGCGCGCTCGTTGAAGGCGCGCACCGAGGCGTTCGACGCCTTGATATCGGGATAATGCATCTTGCGGCCGAACAGCGTGGTGACGTAGCCGTGGCTGCGGCAGAAGTCGCGCGTCTCGTCCATGTAGGCGCGGATGCCGGGGAAGCGCTCGAAATATTTCTTGATGTAGGCCGATGCTTCCTCGCGCGCGATGCCGAGCTGGTTGGCGAGGCCGAAGGCCGAGATGCCGTAGATGATGCCGAAATTGATCGCCTTGGCGCGGCGGCGGATCTCGCTCGGCATGCCCTCGACCGGCACGCCGAACATTTCCGACGCAGTCATGGCATGAATGTCGAGCCCGTCGCGGAACGCCTGCTTCAGCACCGGAATGTCGGCGATCTCCGCGAGCAGCCGCAACTCGATCTGCGAATAGTCGGCGGAGACCAGCTTGTGCCCGGGCGTCGCGATGAAAGCGCGGCGGATCTTGCGGCCGTCCTCGGTACGAACAGGGATGTTCTGCAGATTGGGCTCGTTCGACGACAGCCGGCCCGTAGTGGTCGCGGCCAGCGCGTAGGTCGTATGCACGCGATGCGTCTGCGGATTGACGTAGGTCGGCAGCGCGTCGGTGTAGGTCGATTTCAGTTTCGAAACCTGGCGCCACTCCAGGATCTTCTTCGGAAGATCGTGGCCCTGCTCGGCGAGCTCGTCGAGCACTTGGGCGGTGGTCGACCATGCGCCCGTCTTGGTCTTGGTGCCGCCGGACAGTCCCATTTTGCCGAACAGGATGTCGCCGATCTGCTTGGGGCTGCCGACATTGACCGGCTCGCCAGCGATCTCCTGGATCTCGGCCTCGACGCGCGCTGCGGTCTGGGCGAAGTCGCCCGAGAGTCGCGACAGCACCTGGCGGTCGATCGAGATGCCACGCCGCTCCATGCGCGCAAGCACGGCGACCAGCGGCCGCTCCAGCGTCTCGTAGACCATGTTCATGTGCTCGGCGACCAGGCGCGGCTTCAACACGCGCCAGACGCGCAAGGCGACGTCGGCGCCTTCGGCCGACAGCGCCGCGGCCTTGTCGATCGGCACCTGGTCGAAGGTGATCTTGCCCTTGCCGCTGCCGAGCAGCTCGCTCTCCTTGAGCATGGCATGGCCGAACCAGCGCTCGGACAGCGATTCGATCGCGTGCGAGCCGCGGCCGGCGTCGAGCACGTAGGAGATCAATTGCGCATCATCGGTGTTGCGCAAGGTGATGCCGTGCTGCGCGAGCATCACGGCGGTAAATTTGAGGTCGAAGCCGATCTTGAGAATGCCCGCCGATTCCAGCACGGGCCGCAGCGCCTCGATCGCATCTTCGTGCTTGACCTGGTCGGGTGCGAGGCCGGCGTCGAACAGGCCGGCGCCGCCGCCGGATTGCTTGTGCGCCAGCGGCACATAGCAGGCCTCGTTCGGCGCCAGCGCCAGCGCGATGCCGCAGAAATCGGCCTGCATCGGATCGATCGAGTTTCCGCGGATCTCGACCGCGATATGGCCGGTATCATGAATTCGCGCGATGAAGGCGTTGAGCTCCTTGAGCGACTTGATCGTCTGGTATTTGCTTCGGTCGACGGGAAGCTTGCGAAGGGCCTCTTCGCGCGCGGCGGCGAGCGAGATCGGCGCGCCCTTCGGGCTCGCGGCCTTGTCCTCCTTGCCCGCCGCCTTGTTGGGCTCTTTCGCCCGGGCTTGTCCCGGCGTATCGCCTCCCGGCGCGGGCACGACGTCCGAGGCCGGGAGCGTCGTGAAGACGCTGGCGCCGCTGGCATAGCCGGGATCGGCATCGACGTTGGCCGGATCGATTTGAGAGTATTCGGCCACGCGCCGCGTCAGCGTGGTGAATTCCATTGCCTTGAGGAAGGCGACCAGCTTGCGCGCATCAGGCTCGTGAACCGCGAGGTCGTCCAGCGGCACCTCGAGGTCGACCTTGTCGTCGAGCAGCACGAGCTGCCGCGAGATCCGCGCCTTCTCGGCATTCTCGAGCAGCGCCTCGCGCCGCTTCGGCTGCTTGATCTCGGTGGCGCGGAACAGCAATTGGTCGAGGTCGCCATATTCGGTGATCAACTGCGCGGCGGTCTTGATGCCGATGCCGGGCACGCCGGGCACGTTGTCGGTGGAGTCGCCGGCCAGGGCCTGTACCTCGACCACCTTCTCCGGCGGCACGCCGAACTTCTCGATCACCTCGGGGACGCCGATGCGGCGATCCTTCATGGTGTCGTACATCATGACCTTATCGTTCACGAGCTGCATCAAATCCTTGTCGGAGGACACGATGGTCGTGGTGGCGCCGCGCTCGCTGGCCTGCCGCGCATAGGTCGCGATCAGATCGTCGGCCTCGAAGCCGCCCTGTTCCAGGCACGGCAGATCGAAGGCGCGCACGGCCTCGCGGATCAGTGCGAATTGCGGAATCAGGTCGTCCGGCGCCGGCGCGCGGTGGGCTTTGTATTCCGGATAGATCTTGTTGCGGAAGGTGACCTCCGACTTGTCGAACACGATGGCGAGGTGCGTCGGCTGGTTATCCTCGGGCATCTCGCGCAGCAGCTTCCACAGCATGTTGCAGAAGCCGAGCACGGCATTGACCTGCAGCCCGTCGGACTTGCGGTTCAGCGGCGGCAGCGCGTGATAGGCGCGGAAGATGTAGCCGGAACCGTCAACCAGGAACACATGGTCGCCCTTGCCGGCCGCCTTGGCCGCAACCGGTTTGGCAGCAGCTGTCGCAGCAGCGGGCTTGGTATCGGTGGCTTTGGACGCAGCAGCCTTGGTGTCAGCTTTGGCGGTGGTCTTCGGGGAGCTTTTTGGCATGGCCGCAATGTATGAATTTTTGCGGGTTTTGACAGCCTTGGAAGGGTGATTTTTGGCTTGCGGATGCCGCTATCCCCACTGTCATCCCGGGGCGCGCGAAGCGCGAGCCCGGGACGACGTGGAGCGAGGCTACTCCGCCGCCTGCAACACCGGCCCCGCCTTCTTCGGCGCGATCCAGAACGCCTCTGGCCGCTCGAAGAGGAAGTCGGCGTGCAGCCGCAGCGCCACCTGCCAGATCGCGAGCGCGCCGAGCACGCCGGCGACGGTGACGATCAGCGACACCGTGCCGATGTCGGGGATGATGCTGGTGCGCAGCAGCAGCGTCCGCGTCGCCGCCATCGGCAGGAAGAAGGCGAGATAGATCACGATCGAATGCTCGCCGCAGAAGCGGAAAAAGTTCAGCCACTGTGCGCGTGCGAGCAGCGTGCCCGTGGTGATGATGGCGCAGGCACCGGCAAAGCCGAGCACGAGCGAGACGATTTTCCACTCGCTGGCCCCCGAGGCGACCAGGCCGGCATTGACCAGCGCCCACGTCGCGAGCGCTGCAAGCGCAAGCGCCGGGTGCTTACGCGCGCGATCCGACAGTGCGAACACGTAAGGCGCGAACAGATAGCCCGAATAGAAATAGACGAAGCGGGCGCAGAACTCGTCGATCGCGGTCCAGCCGGTGGAGATACGGGCGGTCTCGAGTGCGGCTGCGACCAGCCAGATCACGAGCGGCGGGAATTTGCGTGTCAGTTTTGTGACGACGAAGAAGATCGGCAGCAGATAGATGAACCACAGCGTACCGAAAGGCTCCACGAAGGATTCGAGATACAAGAGGCCAACGTGGTGCCAGCTCGTCTCTGCCGCGAAAGCGGGCGCCTTGAAGCCGAACTGGATTGTCACCCAGACGACATAGAAATAGGCGAAATGCACCACCTTGCGGTCGAGATAGGTTCGCCAGTCCCGGTCGATCACCAGCGGCAGGAACAGGCCCGAAATCAGGAAGAAATCCGGCATCCGGAACGGCTTTGCGAAGGCCACGGCGACATGCATGAAACCGGTCTGGCCGGCGGCGAGCTCGACCCCCAGCACCGAATGCATCATCACGACCATGACGATGCAAATGCCCTTCGCGTAGTCGATCCAGTCGACACGCGCGGCCGCCGGGCTCTCTAAGCCTCCGGCCGCGGCGATTGTGCCGAATGAGGTCATGATGTCCCTTTTCGAGGCGATGTTCCGCTCAAGAGCGAGGCAGTATGGCGGTGTCTGGTTTCGGTCCCCTTTACTGTACAATTCGCATGCCGGCTTTCCGGCTGCTTTTCTTGGGCTGACCTCTTCCCCGAGGACCTCAAAATGCTCTAAGACCGCTGCAAAGCAGCATCATTCGTTAACCAAAGCAGGGATTTTCATGCGTATCGCGATGATCGGCACGGGCTATGTGGGACTGGTTTCCGGTGCCTGCTTTGCCGATTTTGGTCACGACGTGACCTGCGTCGACAAGGACGAGAAGAAGATTGCGGCGCTCCACCGCGGCGAGATTCCGATCTACGAGCCCGGGCTCGATGAGCTGGTCGCAACCAACGTCAAGGCCAAGCGGCTCGACTTCACCACGGACCTGTCGAAGCCGGTCGCGGACGCCGATGCCGTGTTCATCGCGGTCGGCACGCCGTCCCGCCGCGGCGACGGCCACGCCGACCTGTCCTACGTCTATGCCGCAGCGAAAGAGATCGCGCGGTCGCTCACCGGCTTCACCGTCGTGGTGACGAAATCGACCGTGCCTGTCGGCACCGGCGACGAGGTCGAGCGCATCATCCGCGAAACCAATCCCGACGCCGATGTCGTGGTCGCCTCCAACCCGGAATTCCTGCGCGAGGGCGCGGCGATCCGCGACTTCAAGTTTCCCGATCGCGTCGTGGTCGGCACCTCCGACGAGCGCGGCCGCAAGGTGATGGGCGACATCTACCGTCCGCTGTCGCTGAACCAGGCGCCGTTGATGTTCACGGAGCGCCGGACCGCCGAGATGATCAAATACGCCGCCAACGCGTTTCTCGCGACCAAGATCACCTTCATCAACGAGATCGCCGATCTTTCCGAGAAGGCCGGCGCCAACGTGCAGGAGGTCGCGCGCGGCATTGGCCTGGACAACCGCATCGGCACAAAGTTCCTGCATGCCGGTCCCGGCTTCGGCGGCTCGTGCTTCCCGAAGGACACCAAGGCGCTGATCAAGATCGCGCAGGATTACGACGTCTCCCTGCGCATCGTCGAATCCGTCCTGGCGGTGAACGAGAACCGCAAGCGCGCGATGGCGCGCAAGGTGAGCCAGGCGCTCGGCGGCAATCTGCGCGGCAAGACCATCGCCGTGCTCGGCCTCACCTTCAAGCCCGATACCGACGACATGCGCGATGCGCCGTCGATCCCGCTGGTGACGGGCCTGATTGACATGGGCGCGAAGGTCAAGGCGTTCGATCCCGTCGGCATGGAGCAGGCCAAGGGTGAGCTGCCTGACATCACCTATTGCGAGGACGCCTATTCCTGCGCCGAAGGTGCCGATGCGCTCGTCATCGTCACCGAATGGGTGCAGTTCCGGGCGCTCGATCTCGACCGGCTGAAGACCGTGATGGCGCAGCCCGTCGTCGTCGATTTGCGCAACATCTACCGTCCCGAGGAGATGGTCGCCGCCGGTTTCACCTATGACAGCATCGGTCGGCCGCCCGTGCAGGGCTGATCGTACACATCTCCTTGAATTGCCGTCATGGCCGGGCTTGTCCCGGCCATCCACGTCTTGTTCACTGCCAGATGAAAGAACGTGGATGCCCGGCACAAGGCCGGGCATGACGACGGGATCATGTCTTGCCCCGCAGCTTCGACACGCCCTTACCCATCGATGCCGTGCTCGACGACCTCTCGCGCACGCTGGAGGCGCATAACGCCGCTGTGCTGGTGGCGCCGCCCGGGGCCGGCAAGACCACGCGCGTGCCGCTCGCGTTGCTCGATGCGCCCTGGGCGAAGGGCAAGAAGATCATCGTGCTGGAGCCGCGCCGAATCGCCGCGCGTGCCAGCGCCGATCGCATGGCCAAGTCGCTGGGCGAACGCGCCGGCGAGACCGTCGGCTACCGCGTCCGGTTCGGCTCCAAGATCTCGCGCGCGACCCGCATCGAGGTGGTGACGGAGGGCATCTTCACCCGCCAGATCCTCGACGATCCCGAATTGTCAGGCGTTGCCGCCGTCCTGTTCGACGAATTCCACGAGCGCTCGCTCGATGCCGACATGGGCCTCGCGCTGGCCCGCGACGCCCAGACCGGCCTGCGCGAGGACCTCCGGATTCTCGTGATGTCCGCCACGCTCGATGGCGCACGCGTCGCAAGGTTGCTGGGCAATGCGCCCGTCGTCGAAAGCGAAGGCCGCGCCTTCCCGGTCGAGACGCGCTATCTCGGCCGCAAGGCAGATGCGCCGATCGAGCGGCAGATGGCGGATGCCATTGCGTCCGCGCTGCGCGCCGACGGCGGCTCCGTGCTCGCTTTCCTGCCGGGAGCTGCCGAAATCCGCCGCACCCAGAATTTTCTCGGCGAGCGCGTGCAGGATGCCTCGATCGAGATCGTGCCGCTGTTCGGCGCGCTCGACGCCGCCGTGCAGGACCGTGCGATTTCGCCTGCGCCCAAGGGCATGCGCAAGGTGGTGCTGGCAACCTCGATCGCGGAGACGTCGCTCACCATTGAAAGTGTGCGCATCGTGGTCGATTCCGGTCTCGCCCGCGTGCCGCGCTACGAGCCCGATATCGGCTTGACGCGGCTCGAGACCGTGCGCGTCTCGCGCGCGGCGGCCGACCAGCGCCGCGGCCGCGCCGGCCGCACCGAGCCCGGTGTCTGCTACAGGCTCTGGGATGAGCCGCAGACGGCCTCGCTTGCACCCTACACCCAGCCGGAAATCTTGAGCGCCGACCTGTCTTCGCTCGTGCTCGATCTCGCGCAATGGGGCGTCAGTGATCCCGCCGCGCTGTCATTCCTCGATCCGCCGCCGGGGCCCGCGTGGAAAGAGGCAAAAAGCCTGCTCGAAGAGCTCAACGCACTCGATGGCGACGGGCGCATCACCGCGGAGGGAAAAAGCCTGCGAGCGCTGGCGCTACCGCCGCGGCTGGCGCGCATGATCGTGGACTCGCATCGCGCAGGCGAGGGCGAAGCCGCCGCCGAGATCGCGGCCATCATCACGGAGCGCGGGCTTGGCGGCGACAGCGTCGATCTCGAGCACCGGCGCGACCAGTTCCGCCGCGACCGCTCGCCGCGCGCCGCCAGTGCACGCGATCTGGCGCGGCGTTGGGCCTCGCAAGTGGCGGCTTCGGAGAAGGCAGGGCCGCAGACTCATCTCTCGACCGGTTTGATGCTCGCCTATGCGTTCCCGGACCGCGTCGCGCGCAATCGCGGCAATGGCAGTTTCGTGCTCGCCAATGGCCGCGGCGCCGCGGTCGAACAGACGTCCTCGCTGGCTCGCGCGCCCTATATCGCGATCGGCGAGATGACGGGAACGGCGGCGAGCGGACGGATCCTGCTCGCTGCGCAAATCACCGAGGCCGAGATCGAGCGGCATTTCGCCGAGCATATTGAGAGCGCCGACGAGATTTCGTTCGACCGCGGCGCGATGGCGCTGCGCGCGCGGCGCAAGCGTGTGCTGCATGCGATCACGCTCTCCGAAGCGACATTGGCCGTGTCACCCAACGAGGATACCGCGCGAATTCTTGCCGACGGATTGATTGCCGCCGGCCTCGATCGGCTGCCCTGGTCGAAGGCGGCCAAGCAATGGCGCGATCGCGTGATGTTCCTGCGCAAGGCCGAGGGCGACAGCTGGCCCGATCTCACGGATGACGGATTGATCGCGCGCCGCGACGACTGGCTGGTGCCGGCGCTCTATGACAAGATCGCACTGAAGGACATCTCGCCCGGCGATCTCTCGGATGCACTGATGGCGCTGCTGCCGTGGGAGATGCGCGCGCGGCTCGAGCGCGAGGCGCCGACGCATTTCGAGGCGCCGACCGGAAGCGTGCTCGCGATCGACTACGAGGCCGAGCAGGGGCCGACCATCGCGGTGCGGCTGCAGGAATTGTTCGGTCTCAACACCCATCCCTCGGTCGCCGCCGGCAAGGTGCCGCTGGTGCTGGAATTGCTGTCGCCGGCGCAGCGCCCGGTGCAGGTGACGCGCGATCTTCCCGGCTTCTGGCGCGGCAGCTACGCCGCGGTTCGTTCCGACCTGCGCGGCCGCTATCCGCGCCATCCCTGGCCGGACGATCCGGCCAGCGCGGTGCCGACCCGACGCGCCAAGCCGCGCGGCACCTGAGGTCGCATTAACCGTTCGCTCATTCTTTTCGTCAAAATAGCATCGCTTTGGCCTCAGCAATGCTCGCGGCCTGGCGTGTCGCGTGGTGAAATCGAGCTTTCCGGCTCGGAAGTGGTGTGATGCGTAACATTCTGATCATCGCAGCCGTCATGATCGGCCTCGGCACCTTCATGGCGCAGATGGCGGACAGGATGAGCTCGGCTTCCGCAACCTCGGTGCCGCGCACAACGGTCGCCCTTGCGGCGGCCGCGCCGGCCGGCGGCCGCAGCCTCGCCATCGCCCGCGATGGCCGCGGCCATTTCCAGACCGAGGGCCGGATCGACGGCCAGCGCATCGGCTTCATGCTCGACACCGGCGCCTCCGTGGTTGCGCTGAATGAGACCTCGGCGGCTCGCTTTGGCCTGCGTCCCTCGCGCAGCGATTACAACGCCACCGTTTCCACCGCCAATGGCAACATCAAGGCCGCCCGCACCCGCATCGCGATGCTCGAGGTCGGCGGTCTCGTCGTGCGCGACGTCGATGCCATGGTGCTGCCCGATGAGGCGCTGTCGGAGAACCTGCTCGGCCTCTCCTTCCTCTCCCGCCTGAAGCGCTTCGAATATTCCAACGGCCAGATGGTGCTGGAGCAGTAGGTAAAATCCTGCGCGATCCCAGCCGCCAATTCAGGATGGCAATTTGCCTCGATGGCGCCGGCGGTAACGTTTCTTCGTTACCAAACTGCCGCAATTATCGGCCATAAGCCTTCATTCCCGCCTTCCGCTGCGGCCCGGCATTCGCTAAGGCTGCCTCTGCCCCCCATTTCACGAGACTGTCTCAATGTTCCCGAAGCCGAAATCCGTATTGTTGCCCAACACTTACGCCTTCGAATCCGAGCCGATGGTGAAGCCGACGGGCTTTCGCGAATACGACGCGCGCTGGTTGTTCCAGAAGGAAATCAACCTGATGGGTGTGCAGGCGCTCGGCATGGGGCTGGGGGCGCTGATCGCCGAACTCGGCGTCAAACAGGAGATCGTCACCGGGCACGACTTCCGCGGCTATTCGGCCTCGATCAAATACGCGCTGATCTCCGGCCTGATGGCGGCGGGCTGCAAGGTGCACGACATCGGCCTCGCGGTGACGCCGATGGCCTATTTCGCGCAATTCGATCTCGACGTGCCCTGCTGCGCGATGGTGACTGCCTCGCACAACGACAATGGCTGGACCGGCGTCAAGATGGGCGCCAACCGTCCGCTGACGTTCGGGCCCGAGGAGATGACGCGGCTGAAGGAGATCGTGCTCAATGCCGATTTCAAGAACAAGGCGGGCGGCTCCTATCAGTTTCACGAGAATTATCCGGCGCGCTACATCGCCGACCTCACCAATCGTCCGAAGTTGAAGCGCAAGCTTAAAGTCGTCGCGGCCTGCGGCAACGGCACCGCCGGCGCGTTTGCGCCGCAGGTGCTGGAGGCGATCGGCTGCGAGGTGATTCCGCTTGACACCGAGCTCGACCACACCTTCCCGAAATACAATCCGAACCCCGAAGACATGGAGATGCTGCACGCGATCCGCGACGCGGTGCTGCATCATAAGGCCGATGTCGGCCTCGGTTTCGATGGCGACGGCGACCGCTGCGGCGTCGTCGACGATACCGGCGAGGAGATCTTTGCCGACAAGGTCGGCGTGATGCTGGCGCGCGACATGTCGGCGATCCACAAGGACGCGCATTTCATCGTCGACGTGAAGTCGACCGGCCTGTTCGTCACCGACCCGGTGCTGCAGAAGCAGGGCGCCAGAACCGCCTATTGGAAGACCGGACATTCCTACATGAAGCGCCGCACCAACGAGACGGGTGCGCTCGCGGGCTTCGAGAAGTCCGGCCACTTCTTCTTCAACAAGCCCTATGGCCGCGGCTATGACGACGGCCTGGTTTCGGCGCTCGCGATCTGCGACATGCTCGACCGCGCGCCGGGCAAGTCGATGGCGGACCTGAAGAACGCGCTGCCGAAGACATGGTCGTCGCCGACGATGTCGCCGCATTGCGCCGACGAGACCAAATACGGCGTCATCGACCAGGTGGTGAAGCACTTCGAGGACTTGCAGGCCAAGGGCGCCAAGATCGGCGGCCAGGCGATCCGCGATCTCGTCACCGTCAACGGCGTGCGCGTCACGGTCGAGGACGGCAGCTGGGGCCTGGTACGCGCCTCCTCCAACAAGCCCGAGCTCGTCGTGGTGGTCGAGAGCCCGGTCTCCGAGCAGCGCATGCACGACATGTTCGAGATGGTGAACAGCGTGCTGCGCACGCATCCCGAAGTCGGCGAGTACAATCAGAAGATCTGAGCCGGAGCCGAAGCGTTCGTCCGCCCCGGCCTTCCGATCCGATCACTGACGTCACGAAATACTGGATTGCCCGGTCGAGCCGGGCAGTGACACGTACCCGTGTCGCGCCCTACGCCGACCGCAGCGAGCCCAGGAAGCCGTCGACCTCGGCCTTGAGGCATTCAGATTGTGATGACAGCCCGGCGGCAGCCTGATGCATCTTCGAGGCAGCCATGCCTGCCTGCTCGGAAGCCTTGCTGACGCCGACGATGTTTTGGTTCACTTCGCGTGTGCCGGTGGCGGCTTGCTGCAGGCTGCCCGCGATCTCGCGCGTGGCCAGGCCCTGCTGGTCGACCGCGGACGAGATCTGTCCGGAGATCTGATCGATCTCCGCGATCGTCGCACCGATCGCCTGGATCGCGTTGACGGCGTCGCTGGTTGCGCTCTGGATGCTCTGGACTTGCGCCGAGATCTCCTCGGTGGCTTTCGCGGTCTGGTTCGCCAACGCCTTCACTTCGCTCGCGACCACCGCAAAGCCCCTGCCATGCTCGCCGGCGCGTGCGGCTTCGATGGTGGCATTCAACGCCAGCAGATTGGTCTGGCTCGCGATGGTCTGGATCAACGTGACGACTTCGCCAATCTTCTGCGTGCCGGTGGCGAGCCCCTCGACCACCTCGTTGGTGCGGCGGGCTTCGCTCGCGGCCTTGGCCGCGATCTGGGCAGACCGGGAAACCTGTTGGGTGATGCTACTGACCGACGCTGTGAGTTCTTCCGTGGCGGCAGCAACCGTCTCGACATTGCTGGAGGCCTGGTTCGATGCCGAGGCCGCAGCGGCGGTCTGGCGCGCGGTATCCGCGCTGTTGCTGCTCATCGCCGACGACAATTGCTGCACTTCGCCGGCGGCGACCGCCACCGCCTGCACGATGCCGCCGATGCTGCGCTCGAAGTTGCTGGCGAGCCGCTGCTTGGCCGCCTCACGCTCGTCCTTGGCGCGCTGTTCGATGTCTTGGCGTTCGCTGTGGGCCCGCGCCTCCGCGGCCATCGCGGCCTGAGCCTCGGCCGTCTTGACGGCGGTCGTCTCGAATAGCTCCTGGAGCTTGAGGGCGAGCGCGATCAGCACGCCTGCTTCGATCAGCAGGATCACGGCATGCAGTACCACGCGACCGAAATCTGAGCCGCCGGGATAGATCGCCGCCGGCAGCAGGAAGTTCAAGGCGATATGATGCAGGGCGACCGCAACCGTCGCTGCGACGATCGGCCGGTAGTCGCAATAGGCGACGATGCAGGCCAGCGCCGCGAAGAAGTACATGTGCATGTCGATCTGCCAGGGATGTCCTTCGAACTGGTAGGTGAACATCGACACACCGCTCATCAGCGCGACGGCGAACACCAGGCGCGTCGAAAGGCCGTTACCCGACAGGCGCCAGGACAGGGTTGCGGCGAGGGCGAAGACCGTCATGAAAATGGCGGGGAGCAGCCACGCCTTGCCGAGCGCAAGCCCGATGATCAGGCTAATCGGCACGTGCAGCCAGAGCACCGCGACGAGGATTTTGCTGGTGATCTGACGCAGCGATTCCAGTTCGTCGTTCTTGACAATCATTTCGTCATCCCCGGAGCTATTCTGCCAAAGCATGCTGAAACCGCTTGCGCGTCCATCACGAACCAGGCGCCGGCATTGTGCAGGCGGGTCAGTCCGTCATGGTCATCCGGGCGGACGATGAGAAGGGTGGGAAGAGCAGTTCCCCCGACGATCGCCGCCCGGGCCGATCCCGCAGCCTGAAACACCTGCTGCGCGCTCCACCAAGGCGGAAATACCACTGCGACGATTGTCGTCCCCGGACGAACCTGTAAGGTGAGGATTGCAAGCGAGATCCACCCCGCGATCAGCAACGCTGTCGCATTCGCCCAGGCAGGCCACCGCCGGGACGGAATCGCCGTTTTCCCCTCCATTACCGGAAGCTAGTGAGTTGAGGCTAACCGCGGGTAAATATCCGGTTAGGGCCGGTACGGAAGACTACGGTCTTTTCCGCGGATCACCGCGCTTTGAGTCGATCGAATGTCTGGCTTCCGCAGCTTCGCGCACGCGCCCCGCGTCTCCCAGGTGTTGTCCGGCATCGCGAAGCATTCGCGAGCGCTATTGGGATTGAATTGAAGGACTGCGTGACCCCGACTGGACCAAAACCAAGCGGCTGGTCGCCGGTCCGTTCTGCGTTACCCTGCCGATGTTTCAGCCTTCAGGCCGCCACCACCGCCGGGATCGGCAGCGTGGTCACGGACTTGATCTTCTCCATCGCGAAGCGCGAGGTGACGTTCTTCAGCGGCACTGCGCTGATCAGCTTCTTGTAGAACACGTCATAGGCCTGCATGTCGGCGACCACGACGCGCAGCATGTAGTCGACATCGCCGGCCATGCGGTAGAACTCCATCACCTCGGGCATCGCGCTGACAGCTTCTGCGAATTTCTTCAGCCACGCGTCGGAATGATCGGAGCTTTCAACGGATACGAACACCGAGATGCCGAGCCCGATCTTGTTCTGGTCGACCAGGGCCACCCGCTTGATGATCACGCCGTCGGCCTCCAGTCGCTGAATGCGCTTCCAGCAGGGGGTCGAGGACAGGCCGACGCGGTCGCCGATCTCGGCGACGGACAGGGAGGCATCCTCTTGGAGTACCATCAGGATCTTGCGGTCGATGGCGTCGAGGCGGCGGCTGGTCTCGGGGATCTGGATGGCGGCGTCGGTCATTTGAAGAATTCTGTTCCATTTAATGGGATGATTTCTCTGATATAGAGAAAATCTTTCCCCGACAAGCCGTAATCCCGCAACTTCTTGGAGCCGTTCTAGGGCCTTCCACGCAAAAACTCTTCAACTTCAATGCGTTGGGGTGCAGCCAGGCCGCCGCCATGGCGGGTGCATTTCAGTGCCGCGGCGGCCGCGGCGAATCGCAACGCCCGCCGCACGTTGCCGCCCTCAGCGAGGCCAAGCGAGAAGGCGCCATGAAAGACGTCGCCGGCGCCGAGCGTATCCACCGCCTGGACGGGGAAGGCCGCGGCCTCCTCCAGCTCGCCTGCATCGTTCAGCCAGATCGTGCCGAGCGGACCGCGGGTCGCGGCAAGGAAGGCCGGCGTCAGCCCGGCCAGGCGTCGCAACGCCCTGCCGTCGTCGGCGACGCCGGCGGTCTCCTGCACCTGTTCGCTCGCGAACAGCAGATGCGAGGCGGCGGTCAGCAGGCCATCCTGCAACGACATCGCGCGATCGACGCCGACGATGACGGCAATGCCGCGTCGCTGAGCCTCGGCGCAGAGGTCGCTGCAGAACGCACCGCAGCGGCTTTCGACGAGCACGGCGCGACAATCGGCCAGCAATTCGTCGGCCTTGGGCAGCTGCACGCGCCACAGAGCTGGATCGCGATAGATCGTCAGCGTCCGCTCGCCGGACGGTTCGATCATGATCGCCGAAACCGGCGTGGTCACATCAGGCATGCGCACGATGTGGCTGGTGTCGATGCCCTCCTGTGCCATCTGCGCGAGGATGAAGCCGCTCGATGTCTCCCGCGCATCGCCCATCGGGCCGGCGAACGAGACGCGGCCGCCGAGCCGCGCAATGGCAATCGCGGCATTGAGCGCGTTGCCGCCGCAGATCTCGGCGAAATGGCTCGCGTTCGCCTTGCTGCCACGTGCCGGCACCGCCTCGACCCGAAAGGTGAGATCGCGCACGGGAATGCCGATGCAGAGGATGCGCGGCGCGGTCCCGGATGCAGCCATCGGCGGTCAGCTCTTGTCGTGCACCCAGCGGCCGAGCAAATGATGGGCGATGGCGAAGGGATGTGGGCCTGCGAGCCCATCCGGATGCGTCCGCGCCAGCATCAGCGCGGCCTCTTCGCGCGTGAACCAGCGCGCGTCCTCCAGCTCCGAGTGATCGACGACGATGTCCTCGCTCACCGCCCGCGCGCTGCAGCCGATCATGAGAGACGACGGATAGGGCCAAGGCTGGGTCATGTAATACTGCACATCGGTGCAGCGGATGCCGGATTCTTCGAGGATCTCGCGACGGACCGCGTCCTCGATGGTCTCGGCGGCTTCGACGAAGCCGGCAAGGCACGAGTACATGCCTGCGGGAAACTGCTTCTGGCGGCCGAGCAGGCACTTGTCGCCGGAGGCGACGTGCATGATCACGACTGGATCGGTGCGCGGAAAATGCTCGGCCTTGCAGGAAGGACACTCGCGCTTCCAGCCGCCTTCCTTCATCGCGCTGCGCGTGCCGCAATTGGCGCAATAGCCATGGCGCTGGTGCCAGCCGACCATCGACTTCGCCATCGCGATCGCCGACAGCTCTCCGGGCGGGATCGCGCCCTGCATCGCCATGCCGCGCAGCTCGGTGACGGTATAGTCGTCGCGGCCCACAAGCTTCTCGGCGGCGGCCTGCGACAGGCCCATCCCGAACATCGCGGCGCCGTCGCGTAACCCCAGGAAGATCGTACCCGGATTGGCGCCGCACTTCAGCGCCTCGTCGATCGACAGCAGCGCACGAATCTTGTCGCCGTCGCGCTTCACCAGCAGCGAGTCGCGATAAACGACATAGGCGCGCGAGGTCGGCTTCTGCTCCATCGCGAACAGCTTCTCGTCGTCGCGGCGCAGATGCGCGGCGCGATCGAGGATGTTGGTGACGAAGGCCGGCTGTCCCAGCGGAAAGGCGTCGAATGCTGACATTATTTTCTCAACCCAACCAGATCTTGCGGCGAAGTGCGCTGATGAAATTCTGAACCTCTGCGGCGTCGTGCGCCAAGGGCGGCATCACGCCCCAGACCGGCCGCGGCCAGGCCGCGTCGCTGGTGCGACGCGCGATGATGTGGACGTGAAGCTGGGGCACGAGGTTGCCGAGTGCCGCGACATTGAGCTTGTCGCACTTGGTGATTTCCTTCAGCGCGCGCGAGACGCGGGAGATCTCCGTCATCAGCTGCGCCTGCTGCACCTCGTCGAGATCGATGATCTCGATCGCGTCAGCGCGCCGCGGCACCAGCAGCAGCCAAGGATAATGCGCGTCCTTGATGACCAGCACCTTCGACAGCGGAAGATCGCCGATATCGATGGTGTCCTCTTTCAGGCGGGAGTGCAGCGACCAGGCGGGTTCAGGCATATGCGTTTCCGGATGGCCCGGTGGGTTCGGGCCTTATTGGCCGGACCATACGATACCGATTCCCTGAGGGGAAGGATCGGGGCCGCGGGGGCGGCATGCTCAGCTGTCGTCCGGGGGCGCGCAAAGCGCAAGCCCCGGGGTTTATTACCACAGGGAGAAGTCATTGCCCGAGCTGGCAACTCGGAGTCTTCGCCAAACTCAATCCTGTGGCTATGGATCCCCGGGCTTGCGCTGCGCGCGCCCCGGGATGACGGGAGCCTATACCTCCGCCAGCACCCGCGCATTGGCGCGGACCGAAGCTTCGCTGACGCGAATACCGAGGCCGGGTCCATCGGGCACCACGACATGGCCGCTGCGGTTGGCGACGCGGTCCTCCAGCACGTCCTCGGTCAGCACGTGGTGCGGCATGTAGAATTCGCAGCCGAGCGAGATGCCCGGCGTCGCCGCGATCAGCTGCGTGCCGGCGGCAAGGCCAATGCCGCCTTCCCACAGCGTGCCGCCATAGCCGGGCAGGCCGGCGATGTCGGCGATGGCCATGATCGCCTGCGCCTCGAACAGGCTGCCGACCTTCATCAGCTTGATCGAGACGGCGTCGGCGGCCTCGCGGCGCACAAGCTCCATCATGTCGCGGCGGTCGAAGCAGCTTTCGTCGGCGAGCACCGGGGTTTCCAGCGCCGCGGTGAGCTGCGCCATCACGTCGAGATATTTGCGCGGCACCGGTTGCTCGATGAAGGTCGGCGCGAACTGCTCGACGTCGCGCAGGATCTTGATGGCACCGAACGGTGCGAGTGCCTGGTTGTAATCGACGCGCAGATCGACCTTGTCGCCGAACTCCTTCCGGATGGCTTCGAGATGCTCGAGGTCCTCGCGATGCGACTTCACGCCGGTCTTGACCTTGTAGATGACGTTGCCGTCGGGAACCATTTTCCGCATGCGCTCGAGATCGGCGGCGAAATCCGGATCGGCGATCGAGAAGGAGAGCGGAATCGTGTCGCGCACGCGGCCGCCGAGCAGGTCGGCGACCGACAGGCCCGACGATTTGCCGACGATATCGAGCAGCGCCATTTCGATGGCGACTTTAGCTTCGGCATGTCCGACCAGCGCGCGGTCGAGCTCGGCCATCAGCGCGCGGATGCGGCGCACCGGCTTGCCGAGCACGATGGGCCTCAAGTAGATATCGAGCGCGGAGAAAGCGGCTTCCGGCGTTCCCGTAAAGACCTCCCACGGTGCCGCTTCGCCCCAGCCGACCGCGCCGTCGCTCGCGGTGAGCTCGATCAGCACGCGTTTTACCGTGCCCTTGACGTTTCCGACGCCCTGCAGGCGCGCCATCTTGATCGGGCTCTCGATCAGGAACAGCCTGAGACGTTCGACGGTCGCTTCGGTCATGTCAGGCCTCCATTGACGTGCCAGACCTGGCCGGTGACGTAAGACGCCTTCGGGGATGCCAGGAAGGCGATGATCTCGGCGACTTCCTCCGGCCGTCCGCGGCGGCGCATCGGGATCAGCGCTTCGGTCGCGGCGATCTGCTCCGGCGACAGCCGGCTTTCGCTCGGCTTGTCCTTGACGATGAGGCCGGGCGCCACTGCGTTGACGGTGATGCCGTCGCCGGCGAGCTCGACTGCGGTCAGCCGCACCAACGCTTCCAGCGCGGCGCGGCTCGCAGCCGTTGCCGCAAACGGCGCGAATTCCGGGCGGATCGCGTGCGCGACGAAGGAGGACACGGCGACAATCCGCGCGTCTTGCCCTGCGCGCAGCTCCGGAAGCGCGGCAGCGACCATTCGCGTGAAGGCCAGCGCGGACTCGTCCATCGCCTGCCGGAACTGGTCCGCCGGCGTGCCGATCGCGCTGCCGCGCCGGGCATGGCCGCCGACCAGGATCAATCCGTCGAGCCGGCCGAAGGCGGCTTGCGCGGCGGCGACGGCGTCGGTGGCCGCGCTCTCCGCGGCGAGATCGCCAAGGCAGCTTGCCGCCACAGCGCCTTTCGCTTCGGCATCCGCTGCGGTGGCTCGAAGACCTTCTGCGTTGGCGCGCGTATGGAGCAGCAGCCCGACGCCCGGCGCCGCCAGCACTTTGGCGGTGGCGCGGCCGATGCCGCTGGCGGCCCCAGTGACGAGATAGACGCGATTGATTTCGGACATCACGATGCCGTTGTGGCCGGCGGCAGCGCGCCGGTGCGGTGGAAATGGCTGAGGAAGGCGCGTGTGGCGGCTTCCCTCGGGGTGTCGATCACCTGCCGCGCGGGGCCTTCCTCGACCACGAGGCCGTCGCGCATGAAGATGAGGCGGTCGGCGACCTCGCGGGCGAACGCGATCTCGTGGGTCACGATCACCATGGTCATGCCCTCGGACGCGAGTTGCTGGATGACGGCGAGCACCTCGCCGACGAGTTCAGGGTCGAGCGCCGAGGTGGCCTCGTCGAACAGCATCACGTCGGGCTCCATCGCGAGCGCGCGTGCGATTGCGACGCGCTGCTTCTGGCCGCCGGACAGCGTCGCCGGATATTGATCCGCTTTCTCCACGAGCCCGACTTTTGCAAGTTGGGCCCGTGCGAGCTTTTCGGCGTCGGCTTTGGCCATGCGCCGCACCGTGACCGGGCCCTCCATCACGTTCTGGAGCGTGGTCATATGCGGGAACAGGTTGAAGTGCTGGAACACCATGCCGGTGCCGGCGCGAAATTTTGCCAGCGTCTTGACATCGGGGAGTTTCGCACCGTCGCCGAACGCAAAGCGCGTGTCGCCGACGCGGACGCTGCCGCCGTCGGGCACCACCAGCAGATTGATGCAGCGGAGCAGCGTCGACTTGCCTGACCCCGACGGGCCGATCAGCGCCACGACGCCGCCCTTGGCAACGTCGAGATTGATGTTCTTTAGAACCTCGTTGCTGCCGAAGCTCTTGCGCAGGCTGCGGATCTCGATTTTCGACGTCTCGCTCATTCGCCGACCGCCAGTCGCTTCTCGCCGCGCCGGACCAGGATGGTGAGCGGGATCAGGATCGCCGCATAGGCAACCGCGACGGCGGTGTAGGTTTCCAACGGCCGGTAACTGTCATGGGCGGCGACCTGGCTTTGATAGACCAGATCAGGCACCGCCAGCACCGAGACCAGCGAGGTGTTCTTGAACTGGATGATCGACTGGTTCATCAGCGCCGGGATCATGCGCTTGATCGCCTGCGGCAGCACGATGCGCCGCATGCTCTGGCCGGGCGTCATGCCTAGCGCGGCGCCGGCTTCCGCCTGGCCCTTGTCGATCGAGATGATGCCGCCACGGATGATCTCGGAGTAGAATGAGCCGCCATAGAGCGACAGCGCGAGCGCCGAGGCCGTGATCGGCGTCATCTCGACGCCGGCGAGGATCGGCAGCGCGTAATAGAACCAGATCAGCTGCACCAGGATCGGCGTGCAGCGAAACGCTTCGATGAAGGTGAGCGCGAGAAGGCGCAACGCTTTGAAGCGCGAGAGCGTGCCGAACGCCCCGAGCAGCCCGAACAGCAGCCCGCACACCACGATGACCACGGTGAAGCCGACGGTGACGCCGAGCCCGTTGAGGAAGAGCCAGCGATAGCTCCAGAGGATGCCGAAGTCCCACTGATACATGCGTGCGTTACCGTACCCGGTCTCAGAAAACCGCCGCCATGCCCGGGCTTGTCCCGGGCATCCACGTTCCAGGTGCCGCGGGTCAGACGTGGATGGCCGAGACAAGCCCGGCCATGACGATGCAGATACCTTACAACGAAACGCCCGGCGGAATGTCCGCCTCCGTCACGCCCACCAGCTCCATGTTGGTGATGATCGCATTGCGGATGAAGCCGAGGCCCTTGTTGAAGTCGATCCAGGTGTTGACGTAGTCGCGCCAGGTCTTGTCGGTCTCGCGGCGGAAGCCGGCATTCGAGGTCGTCGCGAAGATCGGCGTCGGCAGCACGAGCTGGCCGAGCGAGGGGTTCTTCTTCAGCACGGTCAGCGACAGCATGGTGATCAGGCACTGCGCGTCGACGCGGCCGGTCTGAAGCGCGGCGGTGGCGTCGTCCGCGGTCTTGAGCCGCGTGATCTGCGCCTTCGGCGTCAGGCGGCTGACGACCTGATCGTGCGAGGAGCCCTGGTCGACCGCGATCTTGATGTCGGGCGAGTTCAGCTCGGCCCAGCTCTTCGGTTTGAAGTCCTTCTTGCAGAGGATGCCGAAGGCATTGTTGAAGACGGGGACCGAGAAATCGACCACCAGCGCGCGCTTCGGGGTCGGGTTGAGGCCGAAGAAGATGTCGATCTTGTTGGCCTGCAGGTCGAGCACCGAATTGCCCCAGGTGGTCTCGGTGATTTCGAGCTCGGCCTCCATGTCGTCGGCGAGTGCCTTGGCAATGTCGACGTAGAAGCCCTTCCACTGGCCGCTGGACAGATCCTTCATGTAATAGGGCGCGCCGCCGCCGACCGCGCCGATCCGCATCTTCTTGGTCCGGCGGATCCGGGCGAAGGTCGATTCGTTCTGATCGGCGGTCTGGGCCACGGCCGGCGAAGCCAGCGCGGCCGCGGTCATGGCGCTAAGCCCGACAATCGATGCAACATCACGACGTGTAACCATTGGGATCAATCGCTTTTCTGGTTGGGACAGGTTCCGGCAGGTTCATACCAAGGTCGCACTTTCAGTGAAAGCACAGCCTATCGGCTGGGCAGATCGGGAATTGCCTGGATGCTGGGCAGGCGCCGTCGATCACGGGCGATAGCCGCTTGCTTTCCGCTCTTTTTGGCCCCAAATAAGGACCGGGAGATTGGCGGTGGACGAGCCACTCGCCAACCGGGTCAGGTCCGGAAGGAAGCAGCCCTAACGAGGTCGGATCGGGTCGCTCGTCAGTCTCCTACTTGTTTTTTCGAGCGAACCAGCGCCGGCGGCACAGCCGCCAGCGCGCTCCTTTCCGCAAAGCCGGCCAAGAGACATTTCATTGCGGATCGACCGATGACCGACGCTGGCGCCCCTTCCAATCCCGATAGCGCCGGCCCGGCTGGCAACGCGCCTTACCGGGTGCTGGCGCGCAAGTACCGTCCTTCCAGTTTCGACGATCTGATCGGGCAGGAAGCGGTGGTCCGCACCGTCTCCAATGCGTTCGAGACCGGGCGGATTCCGCAAGCCTGGATCCTCACCGGCGTCCGCGGCGTCGGCAAGACCACCACCGCGCGCATCCTGGCCCGTGCACTCAACTACGAGATGCCGGATGGCTCGGTGAAGGGCCCGACCATCCATATGCCGACGCTCGGCGTGCATTGCCAGGCGATCATGGAAAGCCGGCACATGGACGTGCTGGAGATGGATGCGGCCTCGCATACCGGCGTCGACGACGTCCGCCAGATCAATGACAGCGTGCGCTACGCGCCGGCCAGCGCCCGTTACAAGGTCTACATCATCGACGAAGTCCACATGCTGTCGACGGCGGCGTTCAACGCCTTCCTGAAGACGCTCGAGGAGCCGCCGGAGCACGCCAAATTCGTGTTCGCGACGACCGAGATCCGCAAGGTTCCGGTCACCGTGCTGTCGCGCTGCCAGCGTTTCGACCTGCGCCGGGTCGAGGCCGACGTGCTGATGAAGCATCTCGCCAATATCGCGGCGAAGGAAAGCGTCGAAATCGAACCGGAAGCGCTCGGCATCATCGCGCGCGCCGCCGAAGGCTCGGTGCGCGATTCGCTGTCGCTGCTCGACCAGGCCATTGCCCATGCGGCCGGCACCGTGAAGGCCGACGCCGTCAGGCAGATGCTGGGCCTCGCCGATCGGACCCGCGTCATCGACCTGTTCGATTCGCTGGCGCGCGGCGACATCGCCGCCGCCTTCAACGAGTTCCGCGACCAGTACGATGTCGGCGCCGATCCGATCGTCGTGCTCTCGGACCTCGCCGAATTCGTGAATTTCGTCACCCGTGTGAAGATCGTTCCCGCGACGGCCGACAACGTCGCCTATGGCGAGACCGAGCGCGTCCGCGCGAAGGAATTCGCCTCGAAGATCTCGATGCGCGTGCTGTCGCGGATGTGGCAGATGCTGCTCAAGGGCATCACCGAGGTGCAGGCGGCAACGCGGCCCGCCGCGGCCGCCGAGATGGTGCTGGTGCGCATCGCCTATGTCGCCGATCTGCCGACGCCGGACGAAGCGATCAGGATGCTGGAGCAGAACGGCGGCGGCTCGCCGGTCGCGAACGGCGGCGGTGCCGGGCGCAGCAGCGCGTCGTCCGCGCCGATTGCATCCGCACCGGCCATGTCCGCAGCGCCGGTTCGCATGCCGACATCATCGCCATCAGCGTTTGGCGGTGGCGCCCGGCCGCAGATGGTGGCGCCAGCGCCGGATCCGCAAGGTGCCGCGCCGCAGCTGCGCATCACGAGCTTCACCCAGCTCGTCGCGCTGGCCGGGCAGAAGCGCGACATCATGACCAAGAGCGCGCTCGAAGGCGACATGCGCCTCGTCCGTTTCGAGGAGGGCCGGCTGGAGGTCGCGCTCGAGCCCAACGCCTCCAAGACGATGATCTCGGAGCTTGCGAGGAAGTTCGAGCAGTGGACCGGCCGTCGCTGGACCATCGTCGTGTCCAACGAGCAAGGCCAGCCGACGCTGCGCGCGGTGAACCAGGCCGCCAAGCAGGAGCATGCGCGGACCGCCGAGGCCGATCCGCGCGTGCGGGAGGTGCTGTCGCGTTTCCCCGGCGCCAAGGTTGTCGAGGTCCGCAGGCTTGCCCCGGAGACGCCGGAGGCCAATATAAACGCGGACTATGGCAGCGACGATCCGCCGGACGGTTCCGACGGCGACGATCTCTGAGCCCAACTTCTTTCCAAGGACACGCGACCTATGGCTGATTTTCTCGGCATGATGAAGCAGGCAGCGCAGCTGCAATCCAAGATGCAGGAGATGCAGGAGTCTCTGGCCAATGTGGAAGTCGAGGGCATCTCCGGCGGCGGCCTCGTCGCCGTGCGCATGACCGCCAAGATGGACGTCAAGGGTATCAAGATCGATCCCTCGCTGATGAAGGCGGAAGAGCGCGAAGTTCTGGAAGATCTGCTCGTCACCGCGCTCGGTGACGCGCGCCGCAAGGCCGAGGCTGCGATGCAGGAAAAGATGCAGTCGCTGACCGGCGGGCTCGGCCTGCCGCCGGGGTTGTTCGGCCAGTAATATGGGCGCGGTTGCAGGTCCCGAAATCGAGCGGCTGGTGCAGCTTCTCGCGCGGCTGCCGGGCCTCGGTCCGCGCTCGGCGCGGCGTGCGGCGCTGCATCTGATCAAGAAGCGCGAAGCGCTGATGATGCCGCTGGCTTCGGCCATGCAGGTCGCGCTGGACAAGGTCCAGGTCTGCAAGACCTGCGGCAACATCGATACGCAAAATCCCTGCACCGTCTGCACCGATCCGAAGCGCGATGACGCCATCATCGTCGTCGTCGCCGATGTCGCCGATCTCTGGGCGCTGGAGCGCGCCAATGCGACCCAGGGGCGCTATCACGTGCTGGGCGCGACATTGTCGCCGCTCGACGGCGTCGGCCCGCAGGATCTGACCATCGACGCACTGGTCGCGCGCGCGCATGATTCGCGGGTGCACGAGATCATCCTGGCGCTGAATGCGACGGTCGACGGCCAGACCACGGCGCATTACATCACCGACCTCCTGCAGGACGCCAATGTGAAGGTGACGCGGCTCGCCCACGGAGTTCCCGTCGGCGGCGAGCTTGATTATCTCGATGAAGGTACGCTATCGGCTGCGATGCGGCAGCGCACCCTGTTCTAGAGCGTTTTCGAGCGAAGCGGATACCGGTTCGCGTGAAGGAAACGTGTCAATACAAACAATCTCCATCCAGACTTTACGGAACGGACGACATGACGAAACGATTCGCCACTCGATTGGCTTTGGTTGCGACAATGCTGCTGGTGGTGACGCCGGCCATCTCGGCGCAGCCGGACAACGAGGCGCTGCCGGCGCCCAAGCCGGGCAAGCCGATCAACACCGGCGAGGTGCTGTCGGGTGAGCTGACGGCATTGAAAGTGCGCGACGTCAAGAACGCCGGCAAACGGATCGCGACCTACCAGATCACCTCCGAGCCGCGCCGGCTGCCGGCGCCGAACGGACTGTGCAATCTCGAGACGGGACCGGAGACCTTCCAGCTCGTCACCTCCAGCGACGCGCAGGCTGCGCAGCTGAAATCCTTCGTCGGCAAGGCGATCTCGGTCAAGGTCGACGAAGTCGCCTGCGCCAGCGATCCCGGCCAGATGAGCGAAGCCGTGATCACGAAGTGGAGCATCATCAAGAAGCAGTAGGGGGCGGGGCCTCTCCGACCCGGTGTCATCGCCCGCGAAGGCGGGCGATCCAGTACGCCGCAGCTTCTCGGTCTATCGCAGCTGTCTCGGAACTACAGGATGCCTCGCCTTCGCCGAGCATGACGGCGCATCGTCACACCCGCACCGGCCCCAACGCCTCGAAATGCCCGCGCCGCTGCAGCCAGCTCAGCAGCACCAGGCTCGGGATCGCCACCAGCACGCAGATCACGAAGAACATCGGCCAGCCGGTCGCGCTTGCGACATAACCCGCACTCGACGACAGATAGGTCCGCCCCACCGCAGCAAGTGCGGTAAGCAATGCATATTGCGTTGCCGTGTGCAGCGGGTTCTGGCAGAGCGCCGAGAGGTAGGCCACGAAGATCACGGTGCCGATGGCGCTGGTGAAATTCTCGGCGCAGATCGCGAGCGCCAGCGCCCATTGATTGGTGCCGACCATTGCGAGCCAGGCAAAGGACAAATTGGCCACCGCCTGCACCACGCCGCCGATCCAGAGCGACATTGCCAGCGGATAACGTCGCGCGACGAAGCCACCGGCAAATCCGCCGATCAGGGTCGCGGCGAGGCCGACGCCCTTCACGATGGCCGCATAATCGTTGCGGGTGAAGCCGAGGTCGATCACGAACGGCGCCGTCATCGTGCCCGAGAACGCATCGGTGAACTTGAACAGCACGACGAAGGCGAGCGCGGCGAGGGCGTCCTTGCGCGACAGGAATTCGGAGAACGCGCCGATTGCCGCGGTCAACACCCGCGCAAGCGCGGTCTCGGCTTGTGTCGCAGCTTCCGCCTGTGCGGATTGCGGCGGCTCGGTCGCGGCCAGCGCGGTGACCGTGCCGATCAGCACCATCGCGGCCATCACCACATAGCCCCACATCCACGCCGACGTGCGGGGAATGCCGGTGTCTTCGAAGCCGGAGACGATGAACAGCGCGCCCGCTGTCGAGACCAGCATGCCGATTCGGTAGGCCGCAACGTAAGCGGCCATGCCGGCCGCCTGTTCGCTTTCCGGAAGGCTCTCGACACGGAAGGCATCGACCACGATGTCCTGCGTCGACGACGTCGTCGCCACCAGCAGCGCGCCGAGCGCGACATAGAACGGCGAGCGCGCGGGGTCGGTCATCGCCAGCAGCAGGATCGCGACGATCAGCAGGGATTGCGAGAACAACAGCCAGCCACGCCGGCGCCCGAACGCACGGGTGAACAGCGGCACATGCAGCGCATCCACCAGCGGCGCCCACAGGAACTTCAGCGTGTAGGGCGTGCCGACCAGCGCGAACAGCCCGATGGTCTTGAGATCGACCCCCGCTTCGCGCATCCACACCAGCAGCGTCGATCCCGACAGCGCCAGCGGCAGGCCGGAGGAGAAGCCGAGAAACAGCACGATCAGCACCCGCGGCTGCAGGTAAACGGCAAGACTGTCGCGCCAGGAGGTCGCAGGCGCCGCGGTTGCGGCGGAAGAGGTCGCGTCGGGTGAGGTCATGGGGCGGTGTTAGCAGATTCTGGCCCTGATGCCTCTGTCGCAAAACCCGTCATGCCAGGGCTTGTCCGGGCATCCATGTTCTTGATGTCGGTGAAAAGGCCGTGGATGGCCGGGACAAGCCGGCTATGACGACTCAGCCTCACTCCCCCGCCCGGAGCTTCCTCGGGAACAGCTCCGGCGCACCCGTTGCCACCAGATGCGGTCCTTCCGGGGCCTCGGTCTTGCTGAAATCGAGCTCCTCGATCCGGCCGGCGCGCTTCTCGATCTTGTCGGCGGAGATCAGGATCTGGCGGACGTCCTCGTTCGCATCGGAAAAATGCTTCTGCAACTTGACCACGCGGTCGCGCAGGCGTCCCAGATCGTCGCCGAGCTTGATGACTTCAGTCTGGATCTGGTCGGCGGCGTCGCGCATGCGCGCGTCCTTCATGATCTGCTGCATCACCTGGATCGCGAGCATCAGCAGCGAGGGCGACACCAGAACCACGCGGGCGCGATAGGCCTTCTGGATCACGTCGTCGAAGCCATCATGGATCTCGGCGTAGACCGATTCCGACGGCACGAACATCAGCGCCATCTCCTGGGTCTCGCCGGTGATGAGGTATTTTTCGGCGATGTCGCTGACATGCTTCATCACGTCGCCGCGCAGCCGCTGCGTGGCAATGCGCTTCTCCTCGTCGGTGCGGGCGTCGTGCAGCGCCGTCATTGCTTCCAGCGGGAACTTGGCGTCGATGCAGAGCGGGCGCTGGTCCGGCAGGAACACGACGCAGTCGGGCCGCTTGCCGGTCGAGAGCGTGAACTGGAATTCGTAGGCGCCCTTTGGAAGGCCGTCCTGGACGATCGCCTCCATCCGCGCCTGGCCGAAGGCGCCGCGCGACTGCTTGTTGGCGAGCACGTCGCGCAGGGTCGTCACCTGGGTGGTGAGGTCGGTGAGGTTCTTGTGGGCGCTGTCGATGATGCCGAGCCGCTCATGCAGCGCGCGCAGGCTTTCCATGGTGTTGCGGGTCGAATGCTCCATCGACTGGCCGACGCGGTGGGTGACCGAGTCCAGCCGCTCGTTGACCGCCCGCGCCATCTCGGCCTGGCGTCCCGCCAGCGCCTGGGTCATGGCGTCGACCCGTCCTGAGGACTCGCTCTGGGCGCGCAAGACCTCGCTCAAGCGCTCCTCGAGCTCGTCGGCCCGGATCGCGTGCGCCATCGCGAGTTCCGCGCCGCGCCGGCCCGACCGAGCGATCACCACGGCAATCGCCACCAGGAGGATGAGGACGAGGGCGCCGAAGCCGATCAGCACATCGATCGTGCGCACCGGCCAGTCGCCGAGCATGAAAATGGTCTCGTTCATGCCGACCGTTCTAGCCGATTCGCCGGCATCCGCGAACGAATAGCGAACGTTTATGGTTAACCGCACCCTAATTTTTATGGTTAACGAAACCTGAAAATTTATGGTTAGCGAAGGGTTAACGGGGTTCCGGGGCGCATTGACCGCACTCGGCGCGGGGCTTAAATCGCGGCCATGGCCCTCAGAGAAATCATCATCCTGCCCGACAAGCAGCTGCGTCTGGTCTCCAAGCCGATCGAGAAGGTCACGACCGAGATCCGCAAGCTTGCCGACGACATGTTCGAGACCATGTACGACGCGCCCGGGATTGGGCTTGCCGCGATCCAGATCGCGCAGCCGCTGCGGCTGATCACCATGGACCTCGCCAAGCGCGACGAGAACGGCGAGACCAATCCGCTGCCGCGCGTCTTCATCAACCCCGAGATCATCAGCTCCTCCGAGGAGTTGTCGGTCTACGAGGAAGGCTGCCTCTCGATCCCTGAATATTACGAGGAGGTCGAGCGCCCGGCGAAGGTGCGCGTGCGCTTCACCGACCTCGACGGCAAGGTGCACGAGGAAGACGCCGAAGGTCTCTACGCCACCTGCATCCAGCACGAGATCGACCATCTCAACGGTGTGCTGTTCGTCGACTATCTGTCGAAGCTCAAGCGCGACCGCGTCATCAAGAAGTTCGAGAAAGCTGCCAAGCGCGCGGAGTAGCCACATCCTCCGCCGTCATGCCCGGCCTTGTGCCGGGCATCCACGTTCGTCGCCGCCGCGCGCAGGAAAGACGTGGATGGCTGGGACAAGCCCAGCCTTGACGGATACCTGGATCCTATCTGAGGATTGTCTCGCCACATGCCCCTTCGCCTCATCTTCATGGGCACGCCCGATTTCTCCGTGCCGACGCTGCTCGAGCTGGTCGCGCATGGCCATGAGATCGTCGCCGTCTACACCCGCGCGCCGAAGCCGGGCGGGCGGCGCGGCCTGCAGTTGCAGCCGACGCCGGTCGAGGAGGCCGCGCGAAAGCTCGGCATTCCCGTGCTGACGCCGAAGACGCTGAAAACCCAGGAAGCGCTCGACGAGTTCAGCGCGTTCGATGCTGATGCCGCCGTCGTCATCGCCTACGGCATGATCCTGCCGCAGGCGATCCTCGATGCGCCAAGACTCGGCTGCTACAATCTGCACGCCTCGCTGCTGCCGCGCTGGCGCGGCGCCGCCCCCATCAACCGCGCGATCATGGAAGGCGATGCCGAAAGCGGCGTGATGGTGATGAAGATGGATGTCGGCCTCGACACCGGCGACGTCGCGATGGCCGAGCGCGTCGCGATCACGGACACCATGACGGCGGCCGACCTGCACGATCGGCTCTCCCGCCTTGGCGCCGACCTGATGGTGCGCGCGATGGCTGCGCTCGACCGCGGCGGGCTCCAGCTCAAAAAGCAGAGCGAGGACGGCGTGACGTACGCCGCCAAGATCGACAAGACCGAGGCGCGGATCGACTGGGGCAAGCCGGCGCGCGCCGTGCTGCGCCACATCCACGGCCTGTCGCCGTTCCCCGGTGCATGGGCCGAGCTTGCCGGCGTCAGCGACAACGCGCGCGTCAAAATCCTGCGCTGTGAACTGGCGAAGGGCTCGGGCACGCCGGGTGAGGTACTCGACGACAAGCTGACCATCGCCTGCGGCGAGGACGCCATCCGCATCATCGAACTCCAGCGCGAGGGTAAGGGCCGGATGCAGGCCGCGGACTTCCTGCGCGGCATGCCGTTGAAGGTCGGCGCCAAATTCACCTGACGCTGTCATACCCCGCGACGGCGGGGTATCCAGTACCCAGACACGTCTTGGCTGAACAGAGATGCCTCGGAGGACTGGATCGCCGGTCAGGCCCTGGCGATGACACCACCGGGATTGAGATGCCCCGCTACAAGCTCACCATCGAATATGACGGCGCGCCGTTCTTCGGCTGGCAGGTGCAGGACACGCTGCCGTCGGTGCAGGGCGCGCTGGAGGCGGCCGTGAAGGCGATGACCGGCGCGGATTTGCGCGTGCACGGCGCCGGCCGCACCGATGCCGGCGTGCACGCGCGGGGCCAGGTCGCGCATGTCGATATCGACAAGCCGTTTCCACCGGGCCGGTTTCGCGACGGGCTCAATGCGCATCTGCGCCCGCATCCGATCGCGGTGCTGGAAGCCGAGGTCGTGCCTGACAGTTTCGAGGCGCGCTTTTCGGCGGTGAAGCGCCACTATCGCTATCGCGTCATCAACACCCGCGCCAATCTCGCGCTCGACATCGGCCACGCCTGGCGCGTGCCGCGCAAGCTCGATGCCGATGCGATGCATGCAGCGGCACAACGCCTGCTCGGCAAGCACGATTTCACCACGTTCCGTGACACCGAGTGCCAGGCGAAGTCGCCGGAGAAGACGCTCGATCAGCTCGATGTCGAGCGCGATGGCCGCGAGATCGTCATCGTCACCTCGGCGCGGTCTTTCCTGCACAGCCAGGTCCGCTCGATGGTGGGCTCCCTGGTCTGGGTCGGTGAAGGCCGCTGGACCGCCGACGATCTCTCCGCAGCGCTGGCCGCACGCAACCGCGCGGCGTGCGGCATCGTCGCCCCGCCGGACGGGCTGTATCTGATGAAGGTGGATTATTAGCGCCGGATGCCGCTACGTCCGTCATGGCCGGGCTTGTTCCGGCCATCCACGATCTTTCTTGCTGCGACTGAAGTACCTGGATGCCCTGGAGAAGCCGGGCATGACGGACAGCGCTTACCCAAAATACCTTGTCAGTATCCCCCGATACACCTTCGTCAGATTCTCCAGATCGGCCACCGGCACGCGCTCGTCAACCTGGTGCATGGTCTGGCCGACCAGCCCAAACTCGATCACCGGGCAATAGCTCGAGATGAACCGCGCGTCCGACGTGCCGCCTGATGTCGACAGCTCCGGCTTGCGCCCCGTCACCTCCTCGATCGCGGACACTGCGAGATCGGTGAATGGGCCGGGCTTGGTGACGAACACGTTGGAGTTCGAGGGCTCCCAGACGATGCGGGCCTTGATGCGATTGCCGCAGGCCTTTGTCAGCCGCGTCTCGACCAATTCGCGCAGGCTCGCCTGGGTGTGGTTGTCGTTGTAGCGAATGTTGAACCTGGCACGGGCCTCGCCGGGGATGACGTTGAAAGCCTTGTTGCCGACGTCGACCGAGACGAATTCGAGATTGGAGGCCTGGAATTGCGCGCTGCCATGGTCGAGCGGTTCGTCGGAAATCGCCACGATCAATCGCGAAATGTCAGGCACCGGATTGGAGGCGCGATGCGGATAGGCGACGTGGCCCTGCACGCCGTCCACGTACAGCGTGCCGGATTGCGAGCCGCGGCGGCCGACCTTGATGGTGTCGCCGAGCGTCTCGACATTGGAGGGTTCGCCCAGCACGCAATGGTCGAATGTCTCGCCGCGCTCGGCGGCCCATTTCAACAGCTTGATGGTGCCGTTGATCGAGACGTCTTCCTCGTCGCCGGTGATCAGGAACGAGATCGAGCCCTTGCCGTCGCTGCGCGGCTGGCCGCCGTTGGCGGCGAGATGCTCCAGGACCGCTGCGACCGAACAGGCGATGCCGCCCTTCATGTCGACCGCGCCGCGGCCATGCAGGACACCGTCCTTGACCTCTCCGGAGAACGCACCGACGCTCCAGGCGCTCTCGTCACCGGGCGGTACCACGTCGGTATGGCCGGCGAAGGTGATGTGCGGACCCTCGCTGCCGATCCGCGCATAGAGATTGTCGACGTCGGCAGTGCCGGGTTCGCTGAAGGTCACGCGGTGGCAGGTGAAGCCTGCGGCGCCGAGGGCCTTTTCAAGGACCCCGAGCGCGCCGGCATCTTCAGGAGTTACCGAGGGGCAGCGGATCAGATCGCGGGCAATGGAGAGAGCATCGGTCATGAGCCCCGCTTAACATGCATGCCGCCGGGTGGGCTAGCGCTGGGCGGGACAATTTCGAGCTCGCGGCTCTGGTCCCAGCTTTTCGCAGAGGGAGCGACGGACGCGGAGCCGTCGTCGACGTCGGCGAGCGGATCGGGGCCGAAGCGGTTGTGGCCCGCGGTGCCGGGCACGATGAACAGCTCGATGATTCCCCACAGCCACAGGGTCGAGGCGGTGAGGCTGAGCGACTGGGCCCAATGGGAGTCAGGCAGCAGATCCGAGAACTGACTGAACAGGCCGGGTGCGAGGAAGAATGGAATGATCCACCAGCCGCTCTTGTCGCGGTCATGCAGCCGCTTGGTGGCCGTTGCCAGGAAAATCCATGTAAACAGCGACAGGCCTGACGCCTTCAGGATCAGGTCCGTGCGGCCGAGGGATGCCAGCGAGCGATAAAGCCGGGGATCGAACAGCTTGAAAAGGTCGTCGAGGCCGAAGTCGAAATCAAGTTTGATGGATAGCTTCAACAATCCGTCCCCGCTGAGGAGGTGGATCACCTGACTGATCAATCCGAGCAAGCCAGCCAGCACCGCGACGATCAGCAACGCCTGCCATTGCAAGGCGCGGTTGATACGGCCGTCGAAGCGGAAGAGGTACGAGGTCCAGTCCATGCGAGCGGCTCCGGGCGGGAGCGGCCGCCCGAAGATTGGTCGCAATGGCGGGAGAGGCGGTTCGACGAGGCAGTCCGGCGCCGCCGGTCACCTCGTCCCGCAAGGAACGGGGAGAGGCTGAGAGCTCAATCCCGCAGCAGCTCGTTGATGCTGGTCTTCGAGCGCGTGCGCTCGTCGACGCGCTTGACGATCACGGCGCAGGCGGTGCTCGGGCCGATCTGGCCGTTCTTCATCGGCCTGCCGGGCAGCGCGCCGGGTACCACCACCGAATATTCAGGCACTTCGCCGATGTAGATCTCGCCGGTGTCGCGGTCGACGATCTTGGTCGAGGCGCCCAGGAACACGCCCATCGCCAGCACCGCCCCCTTGCGCACGATCACGCCTTCGGCGACTTCCGAGCGGGCGCCGATGAAGCAGTCGTCCTCGATGATCACGGGCTCGGCCTGCAGCGGCTCGAGCACACCGCCGATGCCGGCGCCGCCGGAGATGTGCACGCGCTTGCCGATCTGCGCGCAGGAGCCGACTGTGGCCCAGGTGTCCACCATGGTGCTCTCATCGACATAGGCGCCGAGATTGACGAAGGATGGCATCAGCACGACGTTCTTGGCGATGAAGGCCGAGCGGCGCACGATGGCGCCCGGCACGGCGCGAAAACCGGCATCGCGAAAACGGTTCTCGCCCCAGCCTTCGAACTTCGAGGGCACCTTGTCCCACCAGTTCGCCTGGCCGGGGCCGCCGTTGATGACGCCCATGTCGTTGAGGCGGAACGACAGCAGCACGGCCTTCTTCAGCCATTGATTGACCTTCCACTTGCCGTCGGCGCCGCGCTCGGCGACGCGGGCCTCACCCTTGTCCAGGGTCTCCAGCGCCTGCTCCACGGCGTCGCGCACTTCGCCCTTGGTCGAGGTCGAGATGCCGTCGCGCGCCTCGAAGGCGCTGTTGATGGTGGATTCGAGGGCTGCAAGGGACATCGGGATTTCCTCTGGAGAAGGCGGGTCTTGTCGCGGATTGGGGGCTTTTTCGGGATTTGCCGGGGGAGAGTCAAGCTTGCTTCGCCGTGATCACCCGCGAAGCGGGTGATCACGGACGCCGCAGCGGTCGTGATGAATCGAGACAGCAGTGATTACTGGATACCCCGCTTTCGCGGGGCATGACGGCTACTTGGGAGACAACCCAGCCAAAAATCCCGTCAGATCATCCGTGACGTGATCGACATGGGCGGCGCCCCGGCCTTCCAGCTCCCAGTCTTCCCGCACCACCTCCTTCGTTCCATCCGGCACCACCAGCACCGTGGTCATGCCGAGCTGGTGCGGGACGGTGAGGTTGCGGGCGAGGTCCTCGAACATGGCGGCGCGTGTCGGATCGACCGCGTGGTCGGCGAGAAACTTTTGATACGTCTGCGCCGCCGGCTTCGGCTCGAATTCGGCGGCAATGATGTCGAACACGCCGTCGAAATGCGTTGCCAGGCCGAGCCGCGCCAGCACCGCATCGACATGGTCCACCGAGCCGTTGGTCAGGATCAGCTTGCGCCCCGACAATCTTGCGATGGCCTCGCCGAGCGCCGGGTTCGGCTCCAGCGGGGAATGGTCGATCTTGTGGACGTAGGCGAGATAGTCGTCGGCGGATACGCCATGCAGGGTCATCATGCCGCGCATGGTGGTGCCGAAGCGCAGGTAATAATCCTTCTGGAGTTTTCGCGCTTCCGCCGGCGTCACCTGCAGCCAGCTCGACACGAACTCGGTGATCCGCAAATCGACCTGCTGCCACAGATTGACGTGATGCGGATACAGCGTGTTGTCGAGGTCGAACACCCAGGTGTCGACATGGGCAAAGGTGCGGGGCTGGCTCATTGCAAATCTTCCTTCACGGCACCGCGAAGCGCAGCGTCTTGCCGCCGCTCGACATGTCCACAGCGCCAAAGCCGGTCGCCGCGAATCCGCGCGCGCCGCAATCGGTCTGCTCGGTGGTCTCGAACTTGGTCTCGCGCGTGCAGAGCTGCCTGTCGCCGCCCCAGTTCAACGGCCGGTCCTTCAGCTTGACGACGCGGTTGTCGGCGTCGACGGCCTCCGCGAAGCTGAAGATCTGCTTCGGCTGGCCGGTGACATCAGGGTGCAGGCACGTCTTGGGATCGATGCGATACCAGCCGCGGCTGGTCACGGTCTTGCCGTCGTCGGTCGCGATCGCCGCCATCACCTTGTGCACCGTGTCGTTGCACCAGGTCAGGCCGGTCGCGGACGGCGTCTGCACCGCATCGATCATGGTCTTGAAGAAATTCGGCGAGCCCACGATGTCCGCGGACAATCCGCGGCTCTTCAGGAACGCGGCCAGAGCAGCTTGCGTCTTCGGCCCGTCGACGCCGTCGATCGGCGCGGCATCGTAGCCCGCGATCACCAGGAGGCGCTGGATGCCGGCGAGGCGGGCCTGCTCGTCGTCATACTCGGAATCCTCGGCGAGATAGGCAATCAGGTTGCCGTCGGCGCCTTGTGCCGGCGTCACTTGCGTGAAGGCCGCCTGACTCTGGCCGGTGCGGCATTGCCGGGCCGCGGCGATGACGAAATTGTCCTGCGCCACGCACAGCATGTCGCCGCCGTTCTGCGGAATCGGGGAGGCGCCATAGACGCCGAGCGCACGGGCGTTGAGCAGGATGCGGTCGGCGGTCAGCGTGCCCTGCACCACCACGCGGCACGTGGCGGGATCGACCCTGAACCAGCCCCGTGTCGCGGTCGCCGCCTTGTCGTCGATGCCGATCGCGGCTTCGACGACATAGGACATCCGGTTGCAGATCTTCAGATCGGCGAAGGCCGGCACCGAGGAGAAGACGAAGGAGACGGCCGCGGCCGGCAGCGTCATCAGGAAGCGGGTGAGGGGAGAGCGACCGTGCTGCCGGACTCTCCGCTCGTCATGGCCCGGCGTGTCCGGGGCATCCACCTTCTTGGTGCCGGTCAAAAGCTCGTGGATGGCCGGGACATCTGTGCGAAGGCGCGCTTCGCGCCTTTGCCCGGCCACGACGGCTCTCGTTGGCCAGCTCTTCATCACTTGTGGATCAGCGTTCCCGTGCCGGTGTTGGTGAACAGCTCGAGCAGCACGGCATGCTGCATCTTTCCGTCGATGATGACGACGCCCTCGACGCCCTGCTCCAGCGCATAGATGCAGGTCTCGACCTTCGGGATCATGCCGCCGGAAATGGTGCCGTCGGCAATCAGCTTGCGCGCGTCCTTCACCGAGAGCTGCGGGATCAGCTTCTTCGACTTGTCGAGCACGCCGGGCACGTCGGTGAGCAACAGCAGCCGCTTGGCCTTCAGCGCGCCGGCAACCGCACCGGCAAATGTGTCGGCGTTGACGTTCAGCGTCTGGCCCTCCTTCGAGGTCGCGAGCGGCGCCAGCACCGGGATCAGCTCGTAGCCGATCAGCTGGTTGAGCAGCGTGAGGTCGACCTTCTCGGGGTCGCCGACGAAGCCGAGATCGATCGCCTTCTCGATGTTCGAGCCGGGATCGATGATGGTGCGCGTCGTCTTCGACGCCTTCACCATGTTGGCGTCCTTGCCTGACAGACCCACGGCCTTGCCGCCGGCCTCGTTGATGTAGCCGACAATCTGCTTGTTGACGGAACCGGCAAGCACCATCTCGACGATCTCGATGGTCGCGGCATCGGTGATGCGCAGGCCTGCCGCGAACTCCGATTGAATGCCGAGGCGCTTGAGCATGGTCGCAATCTGCGGCCCGCCGCCATGCACCACGACAGGATTGATCGCGGTCTGCTCCAAGAGCACGATGTCGCGGGCAAAATTCTTCGCAGTCTCCTCGTCGCCCATGGCATGGCCGCCATATTTGATGACGATGGTTTCCTCGTCATACTGCTGCATGTGCGGCAGCGCTTCGGACAGGATGCGGGCCTGGTCGAGCGGGGAGATGTCGGTCATGTCGCGGATCTCGCTGGCGGGACTGGAGCGGCCTGCGTTCTATCCGATTGGCGGGGGCAGCGCAAAGCGATGTTCTTCCCCTCTCCCCTTGCGCGAGACGGGTGAGGGGTCTCTGTCCGCGAGCACACCTGCGGTTGGAGACCCCTCATCCGGCGCTTCGCGCCACCTTCTCCCGCAAGGGGAGAAGGGAGGAGAGCGTCACTTCCTCGCCACCACCGCCGCCACACTCACCGCCAGCCAGCCCGCAATCATCACCATTCCACCTGTCGGCGCCGCCATCGGAAACAGCGAGTGCCCGGCATATTGCCGCAAGGTGAGGTCGCCCGCGAACAGCGCGGCGCCGATCACGAAGCCGAACGCGCCGATCAGGCCAATTCCGCCGTGCAGAAGGCCGCGCGTGAGCAGCGATGTGACGGCAAGTATGGCAGTTGCGTGAAACAGCAGCATCGCGCTGGCGGAGGCCAGCCGGCTCGCATCCGCACCGTGAGCGGCGGCGGCGGCCAGCGCGACGCCGGCGGCGCCCATCAAGCCGGCAAGCCCGATCAGCAGGCGCTGTGCCATCATTACGAGGCCCGCTCTTCCAGCAGTTTCGCCATCGCTGCGCGCAGGCTCTCCATGCCGGTCGAGCTGCGCGACGAGGTCGCGAGCACGTTCGGGAACGCAGCCGGATGCTTGGCGAGCGCGGCCTCGGTCTCTGCGATGCGCGATTGCAGCTCGGAGGCCTTCACCTGGTCGGCCTTGGTCAGCACGACCTGGTAGCTGACGGCGGAGCGGTCGAGCGTCTTCAGCACCTCGAGGTCGACGTCCTTGAGCCCATGGCGCGCGTCGATCAGCACGTAGACGCGCGCGAGCGAGGCGCGCCCCAGCAGGAATTTGTGGATCAGCTCGGTCCAGGACGCGACCTGGCTCTTCGGCGCCTTCGCGTAGCCATAGCCGGGCATGTCGACGAGCCGCAAATCGGTCTTGCCGGGGACCTCGAAGAAAATCAGCTCCTGGGTGCGGCCCGGCGTATGCGAGGTGCGCGCCAGCGCATTGCGCCCCGTCAGCGCGTTGATCAGGCTCGACTTGCCGACATTGGAGCGCCCGGCAAAGGCGACCTCCAGCCCCGCCATCGGCGGCAGCGTCTCGATCGAAGGCGAGGCCCAGATGAACTGCCAGTCGCGCGCGAACAGCTTGCGCCCGGCCTCGATCAGCTTGTCGTCTGACTTGTCTGTCATCTGAAAGTCTATCCTCGCGTCATGGCCGGGCTTGTCCCGGCCATCCACGTCTTCACGGAGCTAGCTTTCAAAACGTGGATGCCCGGGACAAGCCCGGGCATGACGACTTGGAAGCATCATGCCCGCAAAATGTGGGCGGGCACCTGCCTGATAGCTACGTCGCCTTCCGCGCGAACGTCGCCTTGAGATTGTCGAACAGCTCCACCTTCACGCCGTTGCGACGCATGATGTAGCTCTGCTGGAGCACCGAGAGCGTGTTGTTCCAGGCCCAGTAGATCACGAGACCCGCCGGGAAGCCCGCCAGCATGAAGGTGAAGATCAGCGGCATCCAGTTGAAGATCAGCTGCTGCGTCGGATCCGGCGGCGTCGGGTTCAGCTTCATCTGGAACCACATCGTGATGCCCATGATGATCGGCCAGATGCCGAGTGCGAGATAGTGGCCGAACACCGGGATCGTGGTCGGATCGAACGGGATCAGTCCGAACAGGTTGAAGAGGTTGGTCGGGTCCGGGGCGGAGAGGTCCTTGATCCAGCCGAAGAACGGCGCGTGCCGCATCTCGATAGTGACGAACAGCACCTTGTACAGCGAGAAGAACACCGGAATCTGGATCACAACGGGAAGACAGCCGGCGACCGGATTGATCTTCTCCTTGCGGTAGATCTCCATCATCTCCTGCTGCTGCTTCACCTTGTCGTCGGGGTAGCGTTCCTTCAGCGCCGCGAGCTGCGGCTGGACCGACTTCATCTTCGCCATCGAGGCGTAGGACTTGTTCGCCAGCGGGAAGAACAGCAGCTTCACGATCACGGTCACGAGCAGGATCGAGATGCCGAAGTTGCCGAAGAAGCGGAAGAAGAAGTCGAGGCCGAGGAACATCGGCTTGGTGATGAAGTAGAACCAGCCCCAGTCGATCAAGAGATCGAAATGGTTCAGCCCCAGCTCCTTGTTGTAGCCGCCGAGGCCGGCGAACGGAAAGACGCCGACCACGCCGGCTTCCTTGGCGCCGGCGAACAGCCGCGCGTTCGCGGTCGCAGTGCCGCCGATCGCGACGGTGACGGGGTCGAGCAAATAGTCGGTCTGGTAGGTGTGAAGATTGCCGGAGGGGTTCGACGAAAAACGCGCCTGGAGCTGCGCGTTGGTGTCGGGCAGCAGGGCCGAGGCCCAGTATTTGTCGGTGATGCCGAGCCAGCCATTGGTGACCTTGAAGTTCACCTGCTTGGTCTCGTCGATCTTCTTGTAGGCATATTCCTGCAGCTTCTCGTCGCCGAGATAGCCGATCAGGCCTTCATGCAGGATGTAGTAGCCGGAGACCTGTGGCGCACCGTGTCGCGAGATCAGCGCGAACGGATAGAGCGTAACCGGCGCATTGCCGACATTGCTCACCTCGTCCTTGATGGTGAAGAGATAATGGTCGTCGACCGAAACGGTGCGGCGGAAGGTCAGGCCATCGCCGTTTTCCCATTTCAGGACCACCGGCGTCGTCGGCGTCAGGCTGCCGCTGCCGTCCTGCTGCCAGACGGTCTGGGCATCGGGCATCTTCGCGGTCACGCCTGTCGCCGCCACCCAGCCGAACTCGGCGTAATAGGGCTCCGCGGTCCCGGAGGGCGAATAGAGGATGATCGGCGGCGACTTCGGGTCGACCGTTTCGCGGAATTGCACCAGCGCGATGTCGTCGATGCGGCCGCCCTTCAGCGAGAGGCTGCCGACGATGCGCGGCGTGTCGATCTTCACGCGCGGGCTGGCGGCAATCGCGGTGTCGCGGGCGACGACCGGTTGGGCCTGCTGGTTCACGCCCGGGGTCGACGACGGCTGCGCGCCGCCGCCGGCCGGCGCGGCGCCCGGCGTTGCAGATGCGGTCGGCTGCGGCGTGCCCTTCTGGAGCTCGGCCTGCGTCTGCTGCAGGGCGCGCTGCTTCTCCATCGCCGGCACGTTGTAGAAATACTGCCAGGCGATCAGGACGAGGCCCGACAGAATGACGGCGAGGATGGTATTGCGATTGTCGGTCATCACTGTTGTCTCGTCATCAATCCGGTTTGCGGCTGGCAGCTGGGACGGGGCCGGGCCCTACGCGTTTCGGGCCGCGCCCCTTGTGCGTATGCCGCGCGGGCTTCGTGAACGCTATGCGCAGATCGTCGAGCATGGTGGCGAAGTCGCGCGAGAGCGCGTCCCTTCGGCCGACCAGGACATAATCATGATGGAGCTGCATCGACGCCGGATCGAGCCGCTTCACCAGTTCGCGAAGCCGGCGCCGGATGCGATTGCGCGCGGGGGCGTTGCCGTTCTTTTTGGTAACGGTGAAGCCGATCCGGATCGGACCGCCGTCGTCACGGAGCCGGCTTTGCAGGACGAACGCGGGACTGTTCACCCGCGCGCCATTGGCAACGGCGAGGAAATCCGCCCGCTGCCTCAGCCGATCCATGATGAAATCCCGGAAAAGAGGGTCCGGCTCAGGCGCTCAGACGCTTGCGGCCGCGGGCGCGGCGGGCGGCCAGAACCTTGCGACCGCCGGCAGTGGCGAGACGAGCACGGAAACCGTGACGGCGCTTGCGCACCAGTTTGCTGGGTTGATAAGTCCGCTTCACGGGTTTTTCTCCGCTGACCGGGCAATTTGCCTGTAGAATTGAAGGTAAAGCCCGGAAGATGCGGCCCCAAACGGGCCATTTTCGGCCCCAAGAGAGCCGCTCCCGGCGTCACACCGGGTCATCGCGGACAATTTGGCCGGCTTATAAGCGAGCGCCTTGTTTTCGTCAACGCCGCACAAGCGCGCGATTCCGGTGAATATCGCTGTTTGTGCGGGGTTTTTAACCCTTGAGGTGGCGACTGGCCATATCAACGCTTACATCCCACCTTGGCAGATTAGCGATCCGTAATTTGACCGGACCGGGGGCGGGCCGCATCTTGATACCCGCCGGATCCTTCACCCGCCAGAGGCAGCGAGGGCGTATTTCGTGGCAGCGACAGACCCCCAGCCGATCCAGGATCAGGATCTGCAGGACCAGCCGGCGATGCGCTGTCGCGGGACGCGCGGGCTCGGGCTGTCTGGCAAGCTGCTGCTGCTCACCATTCCCCTGGTGATGATCGCAGCCAGCCTGCTTTATGTGCCGGCCATCGCCAACTTCTGGGTCAACCGGCTGAATGACCGTGTCGCCGCCGCCAACACCGCGGCACTGGTGCTCGATGCGGCGCCGCTTGGCATGGTTCCCGATTCGCTGTCGCGCCAGATCCTGAAGAGCATCAACGCCCGCGCGGTCGCCATCAAGATGGGCCAGCAGCGTCGGTTGCTCGCCAGCGACAATTTGCCGGCCGCCATCGAGCACGACATCGACCTGCGAGACATGACGGCGTGGGAGGCGATCACCGGCTCGTTCCGGATGATGCTGGAGACCGGCAACCAGGCCATCCGCATCGTCGGGCCCGGCGTCGGCAATGCCCAGTTCATGGAGATCGTCACCGACGAGCTGCCGCTGCGGCAGCAGATGTACCGGTTCTCCCGCAATGTCGTGGTGGTCGCGTTGATCATTGCGGCGCTGACCGCGGGCCTCGTCTATCTCGCGCTTCATTATCTCTTCGTGCGCCCGATGCGGCGGCTGACCGCGAGCCTGGTCGGCTTCCACGAAAACCCCGAAAGCTCGGCGCGGATCATCGTGCCGAGCCAGCGCAGTGACGAAATCGGAGTCGCCGAGCGGGAATTATCGGACATGCAGCGCGATTTGATGTCGATGCTGCATCAGAAGAGCCGGCTCGCCGCCCTCGGCCTCGCCGTGTCCAAGATCAACCACGATCTGCGCAATTTGCTGGCCTCGGCCCAGCTGCTGTCGGATCAGCTGGCCAGCGTGCCCGACCCGCGGGTGCAGCGCTTTGCGCCGAAGCTCGTGCGTTCGCTTGAGCGTGCCATCGCCTTCTGCCAATCGACGCTGTCCTACGGCCGCGCCCAGGAAGCCGCGCCGGACCGGCGCATGATCCTCATCGAGCCTGTGGTGCTGGAAGTGCGCGAGACGGCGGGCCTCGCCAACGATGCCTCGATCGCCTGGGTCTCCGCGATCGATCGCGGGCTCGCGGTCGATGCCGATCCCGATCAGCTGTTTCGGGTGCTGCTCAACCTCGTCCGCAACGCTGCCCAGGCGCTGGAAAGTCACGCTTCCGGGGAGGGCGGGGTCCAGCAGATCCGGATCACGGGAAAACGCGAGGGCGCGGTCGCAATTCTCGAGGTCTCCGACACCGGCCCCGGCGTCCCCCCGAAGACCCGGGCTCATCTGTTCGAGGCGTTCCAGACCTCCGGCCGCCCCGGCGGCAGCGGCCTTGGCCTTGCGATTGCCGCCGAGCTGGTTCGCGCCCATGGCGGCGACATCCATCTGGTCGAAGGCACCATCGGCGCCACCTTCCGAATCGTCATCCCCGACCGCCCCGTGGAACTGCTTTCCGTCCGCAACGAGCGGCAGAGGGCGTAGTCGGCCGGAGGCCGACATTAGCCCGCCCGCGGATTGCGTCATTCCGGGGCTGACCCGGCGGGCCATTCCGGGATGACACCAAAACCGTCATCTCCTTGCAAAATCTCCCGGTCCCGGACCTTGCCAACCGGAGCAAGAGCGGTTAGTCAGAGCGCTCTTTCGCACCCCTCCGGCGCTGTCCGGAGGCTGCCTGCGGGCTCAGGCCCGCACTGTTCGCGAAAAACGCGCCCGTAGCTCAGCTGGATAGAGCATCAGACTACGAATCTGAGGGTCGGACGTTCGAATCGTTCCGGGCGCGCCATTCTTCGATGAAAGGTCAGGACACAGCAGCATCCGGTCGCCAAGGCGGCTCGAGACCGGGTGGCCACGTCGTGTGGGGGACTGAATGAGAATATCGCAGGCGTTCAAGTTCGAGGCGGCGCATCGGCTGCCCCATGTGCCCGAGACCCATCGATGCCGCCGGCTGCATGGTCATTCCTACCGGGTCGAGGTCCAACTGGACGGGCCGGTCGATCCGCACACCGGATTCGTCGCTGATTTCTTCGACATCGAAAAATGCTTTGTCGACATCCTGGCCGCGCTGGACCACCACTGCCTGAACGAGGTCAAAGGCCTCGAGAACCCGACTGCCGAGAATATCGCGATCTGGATTTGGGACCGGTTGAAGCCGGATCTTCCGCAGGTCTCGGCGGTCCGTGTCTATGAAACCGCGGATTGCTGGGCTGAATATAACGGGCAGTGACGATGCCCCGCCGCTGACAGGGCCCCGCCTTGCCAGGCTGGCCTCGCTTTAGAGGGCGAAATCGGAGCGCGCATGCGCGGGTCGTTCCGGGCGTACCAATTTTCGTAGTATGTCTCTCCCATGCGCACCATCGATCGCCTGTTCTCCTGTCTCGCCCTGATCCTTGCCATCGCAACCGTCCCGGTGCCTCCCGCGCGCGCGGCCGAAGCCTGCCCGTTCATCAGCGCAAAGGACCTTGCCGCGGCGATGCCGGCGCTCAAATGGTCGCTGATTTCAAATCAGGACGGCCGCGGCTGCATCTATCAGGCCGGGCGCGGCGACACGATGATGCTGTCGGTGTTCCGCAATCCCGACAAGGACCGCGCCAGGGAATTGTACGCGACCTTCGTCAAGACGCTTGCCGAGCGCATGCCGCTCAAGCCGGTCGCGGGCATCGGTGACGAAGGCCAGGGCGGTACGACCGCAGCCGGCGCGGAGCGACAGGAAGCCGTGGTCGTCACCTTGTCGGGCGACTACATCCTGCAACTCACCGTCTATCCGACCGGCCGGCGCGCCGACGACGCGCTGCTCGGGCCGGTCACCGAAGCGGCGCGCGTGGCCATCGCCAATGTGGGCAAGAGCAGCGAGCGGTTTGGCGGTTGCGAGTGGCTCACGGCGGCCGATGCCGACGGCTTTCTCGATCCGAGCACGCTGACGGTGCAGCGCACCGGCGCCGGCAGCTGCATGATGTTCGATCGCGAGGCGAACACCATGACCGTCGCGGTGATCGCGACCTCGCGCGACACCGCCATCGGCATGATGAAGCGCGCAGGTCCTTGCCAGCACGTGGCGATCCCCGAGTTCGGCAAGGAAGCGTTTGGCGAGCATTCCTGCATCAAGGGCAACGGCAACGCCGTCCACATCCATGTCTGGAAGAACGGCAGGCAGGCCTCGATCCTGTTCGCGCCCGTCAAGCCGCATCCGGAGTCCGGCTCGGTCGAGCGGCTGAAGGCGGTCGCCGCGCGGGTGTATGGAAAATTGTAACGCTGCCCATCGCCCTCAACCTCCTGCCAACACCTCCTTACACTTCGCGGCGAAGGCGTTGAGATACGCGCCCATCTCGCTCGCCAGCGCCTCCGACCGCTCGACGTTCTGCAGGCTCATGTTGAGGGCGTAGACCGGAAGCCCGTCCAGCACGATCGGCGTGGCGACGGCGAGAACGGCGGGCTGCCAGGACACGGCACAATAGCCGTTGCGTTGGACGGAGCTGATCGATCTCCTGACGTCTGCAAGCAGCGCCTTGTTGGCAGCGTTGCTGCGTCGTTCGAATTTTTTCAGCAACCGCTCGCGCTCGGCCTCCGCAATGCCGGCGAGGTAGGCGCGGCCGAGCGAGGTCAACTCCATCGGAACCTGCTGGCCGGCGACCACGTTGCGCAACGCCGCGCGCGGGCTGTAGCGGATCGATTCCAGATAGACCATCATGGTTCGATCTGCGGCAGCTAGCCCCACGTTGAGCCGGCGCCTGGCCGACTCGGCCCGCATCATCGGTCCGATCGCGTTGAGCACGGGTGATCCCGTCCGCATCGCGTGGCCGATGCTGATGACGGACGCAGAAAGGCGGTAGCTCCGCTGGTTTCGGACTTCGTCGAGCATCCCGGAATTGACCAGCGTTCGCGTCAGACGGCTGACCGTCGATCGCGGCAGTCCGGTGCGCTCCGCAATCTCGCCATTGCCCAGCGTGTCGACGCCGGGCCGGAACGCCCGGAGGATCTCGATGCCCCGCTCGAGCGAGCGATTGCCATTGATTCCGCCCGCATAGATGCGCGCCATCCGACCCGTCCTATCATTTCCACTAAGTGGAAATATGGGGATGTTTCGGGCAGCGCAAGCCGCTATCAGCGCAGGGAAGAAGAACGCCCGGCCGCGCTGGGGCTCAACGAGGAAACGGCACGGCCGAAATCGGCATTCGGCATCCGCAAAGCGTCGGGCGATCGATCCGACGCCAGCCGGGGAGGCTGCCATGTCCTATCAGCTCATGTCCTATCAGCTCATCGAATTTTCCGTCGAGGCCGGTGTCGCCACGATTGCATTCAACCGGCCGGACCGGCGCAACGCCATGAGCGACGACATGCGCGCCGAGTTCGTCGCTGCGCTCGAAACCGTCGCCCGGGACAAGGCGATCAAGGCTCTGGTGCTGACGGGGCGCGGCAGTGCGTTTTGCGCCGGCGGAGACATCAGCGGAATGAAGCGCCGGCTCGCGGCGCCGCAGGGCGAGGTCGCATTCAACGGATGGAGCCGTCAGCAGGGCGTGCATCACGTGCAATCGTTCCTGCTTGGCCTGCCGAAGCCGACGATTGCCGCGGTCAACGGTGCAGCGGCGGGCCTCGGTGCCGACACCGCGCTGGCCTGCGACTTCGTGATGGGCACGGAACGATCGAAGTTCACCTGGTCCTACATCAAGCGAGGTCTGATCCCCGACGGCGGCGGCCTGTATTTCCTGCCGCGCCGGATCGGGCTTTCCAGGGCCAAGGAGTTGATCTTCACCGGGCGCGTCGTCGAGGCTGACGAAGCGCTCGCGCTCGGTATCGTCGATCGCAAGGTGGCCTCGAGCGAGCTGCTGCCGGCCGCGCAGGCCTGGGCGGCCGAACTGGCTCAGGGGTCTCCCACCGCCCTGGCGCTGGGCAAGAAGATCCTGAACGAGACCTTCGAGCATTCCGCGCACGACATTTTCAGTCTCGGCAGCCAGGCCCAGGCCATCTGCTACACCAGCGCGGAGCATCGCGATGCCGTGACCGCGTTCCTTGCGCAATCCGCCTCGAAGGATTGAGCCATTGATGCCATCGAACGCCTGATCCGGCCCCGCAGCGTCGCAATCATCGGTGCATCGGCCGACCCGGACAAGACTTCGGGGCGACCGGTGTCCTATCTCCGGAAGCACGGCTTTGCGGGCGCGATCTATCCCGTCAACCCGAAGGTCGCTGATATCGGCGGTCTGACCTGCTATCCCGACATCGCCTCGCTGCCTGATGTGCCTGACGTCGGCCTCGTCCTGCTCGGCGCCGAGCGCGCGCACGTCGCGGTGCGCGAATTGTCCGAGCGAGGCGCTGCCGCGGCGATCGTCCTGGCCAGCGGCTTCACCGAAACGGGGGCGGAAGGCGCCGAGCGCCAGAAACAGCTCAAGCAAGCCGCCGGCTCCATGCGGATCCTCGGGCCGAATACCATCGGCCTCGTCAATCTCACCGACAATATCGTGCTGTCGGCGTCGGGCGCGCTGGCGATGGATGACTTCCCGGCGGGGCCCGTCGGATTGATCTCGCAAAGCGGCGGCATTCTCGGTGCCTTGCTGTCGCGCGCGGCGGCGCGCGGGGTCGGTCTGTCGAAGCTGGTGTCGACCAGCAACGAAGCCGATCTCGAACTCGCCGATTTCATCGACTTCCTCGCCGACGACAGCGCAACGCGCGTCATTGCGCTCTATATCGAGGCGATCCGATATCCACCTCGCTTTCGCGAGGCGGTGCTGAAAGCACGCCGGGCCGGCAAGCCCATTGTCGCCTTCAAGATCGGTCGATCGGAGGCCGGCGCGCAAGCGGCGGTCTCGCACACCGGCGCACTGGCCGGCTCCGACCGCATGTATGACGCCTTGTTCAGGCAACTCGGCGTGATCCGCGCCAGGACGTTCGAAGACCTGCTCGACATTTCCGCGGTTCTTGCCGCGGGACGGAGGCTGTCCGGCCGGAATGTTGCAATCCTCACCTCGACCGGCGGCGCCGGCACGATCGTGTCGGACAGTCTCGGCGTCGCCGGCTTTGCGACGCCCGCCCCCGACACCGAGACGGCGGCGCAATTGCGCGGCCTCCAGTCGGGACCGCAGGCCAATCTCGATCGCAATCCGATCGATGTGACCCTCGCCGGCCTGCAGCCCGATCTGCTTCGCGCCGCTATTCGCGTCCTGCTCGCCAGTCCCTCCTACGATGCGCTGGTCGTCATTGCCGGCTCGTCGGCCGTCGGATCGCCGGCCCTGATGGCCGATGCCATCCGAGACTGTCTGTCGCTCAGCGACAAGCCGGTCATTGCCTATGTCAGCCCCCACGCGCCCGAGGTGGTTTCCGTCCTCACCCGGCGCGGCGTCCCGGCCTACACGTCGGCCGAGAGCTGCACGGCTGCACTCGATGGGCTGTTGCGGGCCGGGGTGCCGCAGCATGTCCCGACATCCGGCGTGATCGAGGCGTCAATCGATATCGGCGACTTCCCGACTGGTTCGCTGGATGAGGCACAGGCCAAGGCGTTGTTCGCTCGCTTTGGTCTTCCGGTCGCTGCAGAGAAAGTGGTTGCAACGGCCAGCGAAGCGGAACGGGCGGCACGCGATCTCGGCGGCCGGGTCGTGCTCAAGATTCTGTCGCGCGAGATCGCGCACAAGAGCGACGTCGGCGGCGTTGCGGTCAACCTGACCGCTGACACGGTCGGCAGCCGCCTGGCGGCAATGGCAGATGAGGTCGAGGCCAGGGCCGGGAAGCGGCCCGAGCAATTCCTTGTGCAGGAGATGGTTTCAGGTGGCGTCGAGATCATTCTCGGAATGCATCGCGATGCCCTGGGAACCGCCATCCTCCTCGGCATGGGCGGGATCACCGCCGAGCTGTTCAAGGACACCACGATGCGTCTGCTGCCGCCGGAAGGCGGCCTCGGTCTGTCCGAAGCGAGAGCGATGGCGCGCGAGCTCGTCTCCTGGCCGTTGCTGGATGGCTTTCGCGGCCGGCCGAAATGCGATGTCGAAGCGCTCGCGGAAGCGGTCGTCGCCTTTTCGCGCATGGTTGCGCAACTCGGCGATCGACTTTCGGAGGCGGAGATCAATCCGGTGTTCGTACTGCCGGCAGGCCGGGGCGTGAAGGCGGCAGACGGATTGGTCGTTCTCAATGCCTGAACAAGATCGGATGGAGCTCAAAATGGCCAGTGGCGGAATCATCAATCGCGACAGCTTTTGCGGGAAGGGCTTTGCCGTGCTGCGCCGGCGAGGTCTTGCCATTTTCGCCTGTGCTGTCGTCGCGGGCCTCGGACTGACGCCCGCGCGCGCCGAATATCCCGACAAGATCATCAAGATCGTGGTGCCCTTCGCAGCCGGCGGCGGGACCGACATCATGGCACGAACGACAGCTCAGGAAATCCAGACCGATCTCCGCAAGCCCGTCATCATCGAGAACAAGCCGGGCGCAGGGACCATCATAGGAACCCAGACGGTGGCGACCAGCGAGCCCGACGGCTATTCGCTGCTGATGGCGACCTTCGCGCACGCGGTCAACCCGAGCCTGTACAAGAAGCTGCCGTTCGATCCGCACCGGGATTTCGCGGCGGTCTCCCTGATCGCGCGGTCCTTCAATATCGTCGTGGTCAATCCGGCATCGAAGATCAACTCGATCGCCGATCTGATCACCGAGGCCAAGGCCAATCCGGGAAAGCTCAATTTCGGCACCTTCGGCACCGGCACATCGGCCCATCTCGCGGGCGAGCTGTTCAATGCGATGGCGAAGGTCAAGATGACGGCGGTGCCCTACAAGGGCGCGGCGCCCGCGATCAGCGATCTGCTGGGAGGGCAGATCGACGTGATGTTCACCACGGTGGCAAGCGCGGCCTCGCTGGTGGCAGCCGGGCAGCTCCGCGCGCTGGCCGTCACATCCGCCGAGCGGTCGGCGGCGTTTCCGCAATTGCCAACCGTCGCGGAAGCCGGGGTTGCCGGCTATGCGGCTGAGTCCTGGTACGGATTGTACGCTCCGGCCAAAACGCCCGCGCCGGTGATCGCACGTCTCAATCAGGCGATCGCAAAAGCCGTCCAGTCTGGTGCGTTCAAGAAGCTCGAGGCGAACGAAGGCCTCATCATGGTCGGCAGCGCTCCGGAAGAGCTCGACCGCTATGTCGCCCGGGAGGAGGAGCGCTGGCGCAAGCTGGTCAAGGACGCCAACATCGAGGTGCGATGAGTCTCGCGAATCCGACCAATATCCGGGGCCGCGAACGGCCCCGGATGTCGTCCAATTAGAATCCCAGTCCGCAAGCCCGCCGGATCGCGATCTGAACCGGCGAGGGTGGCAACGCCGGATCAAGTTCGCCCTTCGGCAGCAGCGGAGGTTGTGCCATGAAGCGCGGCCGCCTTCCGCGGTGGGGTTGCGCGGAATGAACGAGGAACGGGTGGCACAGATAGACGCTGCCTGCCGCACCGGTCGCCAGTTCGATCTCGCAATCTTTCGTCGAGGCCCAGTCCTCGGCAGCGAGCTGCCGGAGCGTCGCGCCCATTTCGCCATAGGGCAGCAGCTCCCGCGCGATCGTGGCATGCGAGCCTTTCCGGATTCGCGTGGGCGCATCATCGGCGCCGACATCCGAGAACAGGAAGAGCATCAGCAATGCGCGTCCGCTGCTCTTCACGTTGGCGCGCCATTCCATAAAATCCGGATTCGCGGTGCCAAAGCTCACGTCGACATGCCAGCCGTCATCGCCAGGAGCTTCCGTCGAGGGAAAGCGGATCGGAAAGGTTCCGAGCCCGCCGGGCGCAAGCCAGCGCCCGTCGCCGGCGAGCTGATCATAGGCCTTGTGCAGAAGCAGCGTGTTCGCAGCCTCGATGAAAGGGGGTGTAGCCTTGCATCCTACGCGGACAACGGCTCGGGTCCAATGTTCGGGTTGGTCCGGTGACAGGCCGATATCCGCCCACAGATGGTCCCTGCATTGTTTTGCAAGGTCGTCGCTGAAGGCATTCTCGACTTTCACGAAACCGTCGTCGATGAAGCTCTGGACCTGACGCGGGGTCAAGCCATGATGTTCAAGCTTGGGCATAGACACATTTCTCCGTTCGGCCAGCGCATCGCGCAGCCGTTTGATCTGATTGGCGCGTATGCGCCGGAACGACGATCTGCCGTTCAGATCAGCGGAAAGAATGTGGAGAAGAACATCATGCAGAAGCGTATAGCGCGACGGGCCGCGAGATCAAGACCACTGCCCATTCGGCTCGCGCGTGTCGGCAGCCTCTCGCCGAACGAGAAGGCTGCCGCATGCTCATGCGGGCGTCATATGGTCATTATCATGGGCAAGAGTGACGCAGGCCGTCATTGCCCAGATACGTTCCTGAGCCCGGATCGTAGGACCGAAAGCGCTGGGCGCAATAGGAGGCGGCGTTGGATTGTGCCTGGCTGTTGGCGATCGCGCCGCCGATGATGGCGCCGGCCGCGAGGCCGCCGAGTACGGCTGCACCAGTGCCACCGTGGCCGTGACGGTGCCCATAATAGCCGTGTCCATGTCGAGGCCCGTGTCCATAGCCATGCCGGTACTGCACCTGCTGCACGCCTTGGTCGGGACCGGGATTCGCGATTGGCAAGGGCGCCGCGAGCACGGGTGAAACAGCCGTCGAGAGCATCGCTCCGGCGGCCGCAAGGGCGACGAACGTTCTACGCACTGTCATGTCGGGCTCCATGTTGTCGAGGATGCAGGAGCAACGGCCGCTCACCCGCTCCGTTCCTCTTGAGGCGAGGCGAGCGTCACAGCGTCGCAGAAAATGAAAGGTTCGTAAGGATGTCGCTCGACTGGCTTCGCCGGGGCCGACGCCATTGCTCGGCGTGGCCCTCGGGGTTCCCGATCATTGATCTGAAACAATGATGATTCCGACCACCAATGCTAGAAGGATTCGCAAGTCGCGACTCACGGCTCCCGGCCGGTCGCGACAATCGCAACGCGCGCTGGAATCCGAGGGCTGAATGGGACGACTGCTGAATATCGTGACGCCGCTGCATACGGCGACCAAGCGCGACTACATGGGACGCATGAACGACGACAAGATCGGCTGCTCGCTCAAGGCGCGGGAATACGAGGCCGACTATTGGGATGGCGACCGCCGCTTCGGCTATGGCGGCTACCGCTTCATCGAGGGGCGCTGGGCGCCGGTCGCCAAGGCCCTGATCGAGACCTATGGCCTGAAGGACGGCTCCAGCGTGCTGGACGTCGGCTGCGGAAAGGGTTTCCTGCTGTACGAGATGCAGAAGATCCTGCCGGGCCTGAAGGTCGCCGGCTTCGATATCTCCAAGCACGGCCTTGCCAATTCGCATGAGCAGGTGAAGCCCTATCTCTTCAACTATCGCGCCCAGGACATCTACCCCTATGGCGACGACAGTTTCGATCTCGTCATTTCGCTCGGCACCCTGCACAATCTCCGGCTCTATGAGCTCGAAGCGGCGCTCAAGGAGATCGAGCGGGTCGGCAAGAACAAATACGTCATGGTCGAGGGCTACCGGACCGTCGCCGAATTGCACAACCTCGAATGCTGGGCGCTGACTGCGGAATCCATCCTGCACACGTCGGAATGGATCTGGCTCTACGGCAAGCTCGGCTACACCGGCGATTACGAATTCATCTATTTCGAGTGATCGGGCGCGCCTCATGGACATCAAGACTGCCAAGGCCGCCATTCTCGTCGAGTCGGGCAAGCCGCTGATCGTCGACGAGTTCACCTTGCCGGATACGCTCGAGCATGGCCAGGTGCTCGCGCACGTGCACACCTCCAGCATCTGCGGCGCACAGATCAACGAGATCGACGCCGTCAAAGGCGTCGACAAGTTCCTGCCCCACCTTCTCGGACACGAAGCGCTGGCCACGATCGTCGAAACCGGTCCCGGCGTCGTCTCCTGCAAGCAGGGCGACACCGTCGTCATGCATTGGCGGCCGGGCAAGGGCATCCAGTCCAACACGCCGGCTTATTCCTGGCGCGGCAAGCGCCTCAATGCCGGTTGGGTCACCACCTTCAATGAATATGCCGTGGTGTCGGAGAACCGTGTCACGCCCGTTCCCGCCACGATCGACCGCACCAGCGCGCCGCTGCTCGGCTGCGCGGTGACGACCGCGCTCGGCGTCGTCAACAACGACGCGCAGATCGCCATCGGTGAAGCCGTCGTCGTGTTCGGCGTCGGCGGCGTCGGCTTGAACATCGTGCAATTCGCCGCGATGGTCGGCGCTTATCCGGTCATCGCGATCGACCGCCTCGACAACAAGCTGGCGATGGCGAAGGACTTCGGTGCCACGCACACCATCAACTCCGACGCGGTCAAGGACGTGGCCGCGGAAGTTCGCGCCATCACCGGGGCCGACGGGCCCGACAAGGTTGTCGAGACCACCGGCGTCAAGAATCTGATCGAGCTCGCCTACGAGATCACTGCAAAGAAAGGCCGCTGCATCCTTGTCGGCGTTCCCCGTGAGAAGGCCGAGATCTACACGCTGCCGCTCCATTTCGAGAAGGTGCTGAAGGGCTCGGAAGGCGGCCAATGCCAGCCGGCGCGCGACATTCCGCGCCTCGTGCGCCTGAGCGACGCCGGCAAGGTGAGCTACCGGGGGATCGTGACTCACGAATTTGCGCTCGACGACGTCAACGACGCGCTCGACCTGATGCGCAGCGGCACCTCGGGCCGGATCCTGCTGAACATCAGCTAGCGCTGCAGCAGATCACGGACGGGGTGCAGCGTTATCCGGGCTACGAATGCGAGCTGCTGGAAAATGGCTTCCTGATCGGCCGCTCGGCACTGCCGATGGCCCGGAGATCGAAGCCTTACGGTCCTGCCTGCTCGGCGATGCCGGGCCCGCGCGGCCGGCGCCACCGACGGCGTTGCTGGTCGTCGCGAGGCCGGGCTCGGCACGCCGGCCATCCAAGCCGTCCTTTTTCCGCTTGAACGGGCCAATTCACAGGCCTTCCGGTTTCGCGTCCCTCCCGTAACCGCCGGTTAACCATGGATATTTACGGTGTAGCAAGCCTCCGAGCTGGGGCAGTCAGTTGATTTCGAGTCCAATCCCATGGCGTTCGGTCGAAGCGCATCTCCGCGAAGCATCGCCCCGACGGAGCCCGCGGCTTCGTGGGAAGCGCCGCGGGCTGCGCGGACGAATCCTGAGAGCGCCGCGCCGGCGCTGATCAAGGGCTCGCTGACCGTCTCCGGAGCTCTCGCTTTCCTGCGGGAGAACGGCCGGCGGATTCTGACGTTGGCGCTGGCGTTGTTCGCCCTCGGCATCATCGTCCTGATGGTTCTGCCGGTTCGGTACGCCGCAACGGCCTTGGTCGTGCTCGATCCCCGGGAATTGCGTGTCACCACGGAGCAGGACGTCTTGCCGGGCATCGGCCAGGACGCCGCGGCGCTTCAGAGCCAGATCGAGATCGCCAAATCGGACGGCTTTCTCCGTCCCCTGATCGAACAGCTCAAGATCGCCGATGACGATGACATCTCGGGCGGTCATACCGACATGACGCGCCTGCTCGAGAAGTTCCGCAGTCGCCTCGAGATCACGCGGCGCGGGCTCACTTACGTCGTCGCGATTTCCTTCACCTCGAACCGCCCCGAGCGGGCCGCCTACTATGCCAACGCCATCGCCGCGGCGTTCGTCGCCAGCCAGGGCCGTGTCCGTACCGAGGCCACGGACGAGGCGGCGGACTGGCTCCAGGACCGGCTGAAGGCGTTGAGCGAGCGCCTGCGCGCATCGGAAGACGCCGTCGCCGCCTTCAGGCTCGAGCATAAGATCCTCAGTGCCGGCAAGGATTCGACCACCCAGCAATTGCGGGTGACCGATCTCAATCAGCAGGTTTCCGCGGCCCGCGCGCGCACCGAGGAAGCCAAGGCGCGCTACGAGCAGGTGCAACGCGATCTCAAGGCCAATGTCGAAGGTCCCGTGAAGCAGGACCTCCTGAGCATGCTGCGCGCGCAACGCTCGACCCTGAACGACCAGATCGCGCAGAAGAAGGCGGTGTATGGCGATCGCCATCCCGACCTCGCGATCTCCTACAGCCAGCTGGCGGATATCAACCGGCAGATCGAGGTCGAGCGGAAGAAGAACATCGATACTGCCAAGTCCGAATACGAAGCTCAGCGGGAACAGCAGAACGCGCTGGAAAAGCAGCTCAAGGCGGTCGAGACGCAGATGCTGGTCGACGGCCAGGCGCTGGTGAAGCTGCAGGAGCTGCAGCGCGACGCCGATGCCAACAAGAACATCTACGAGCAGTTCCTGTCGCGGTTCAAGACGACCAACGAGCAGCGCCAGCTGCAGAGCTCCCAGAGCAAGGTCGCCTCGCCCGCCATTCCGCCGTTGCGCTCGACCCGTCCGCCGCTCGCTCTGCTGCTGGCAGCGCTGATGATCGGATCGCTGTTGACGTCGACCGCTGCCGTCGCGGCGATGACGAGCCTATCCGGCGGGCCCGCGCCTGCCGAGGCGGTCGTGCAGGCGGCTGAGGACCGGCAGGTCCAGCCTCGAGTCGCGCAGCCGGTCCAGCCTCAAGTCCAGCCGCCGGCCGCCGTCGCTCCCCGGCCCGAGGTGATGCCGCGGCTTCCTGTCTGGGCCCGCATTCCCGATCTGGCGTCTGCGTCCGGGACCACGACCAGCACCGTCTGGCAACGACCGGTCGCTGCTCCGGCCGAGCTCGATCTCGGTCCGTATCTGCGGCCGCTGCTCGAGCGGATCGATCGCGTACCGGTGCGCGGCTGCAAGGTCGCTCTCTTGCTGTCGGTCGGCAAGAGCGCCGGCGGCAACACCGTTGCGCGTTCACTCAATCGTGCCGCCGTGAACAGGGGCATGATGAGCGTGCTGATCCGGCTGCAGGGGGAATTCGCAGGACACCAGCCGCCGGTGACCGAATGGAACGACGGCTCGACCACGGCGGGACTTCAGTCGATCGACGAGCTTCTCAGCGCCGGCCGAAAGGCCGATGCGAGGCCTGAGGACGATATTCGTTCGGAGTTCGATCTGATCATCGTCCATGCCGGCAATCTCGCCTTGCAGCCGGATGCGATCGCGCTGGCCGCGCATGCCGACCTGATCGTCCTCGTGGCGCGCGCGGGCGAACTCGGGTCGGCGGCGATGCGCCGGGTGACCGCGGCTCTGTCGCGCTATGAGACCGTGCCGACGGGGCTCGTTGTCAATCACGCGCCGGCGGATTCGACGACGCCTCACCCCGAGGGCGGCGCATTGGGCCTTGCGGTTTGACGATGACAGCATCGCTGCGTCGTCGGCTGGCTGCTGCGATGCTTCTCTCGATCTCGTTCGGTCCGTCGGCCTTCGCCGACACTTGCGTACCCGTTCCGCAGACGGTCGCGCCCGTGAGGCTTGCCGCACTGTCCCGCGGCTTCAATGCGGACGGCTGGATCAACGGCGAGGTGCCAGGCCGCGAATTGCTGCAGCAGTTGCGCCGGGCCGGAATGAGTCACGTCCGGCTGCCGGTGCCGGCCGAGCGTGTGATGCCGCGTTTCGCATCGCCGGTCGAGCGCGACGAGACGCTGGCCGTGCTCGACAAGGCGCTGCAGCAGCTCACCGCGCTCGGCTATGCCATCTCCGTCGATCTTCATCCCGGCGAGCGCTTCAACCGCCTGCACAAGGAGGATCCGGAGGCGGCGCTGCGCGAGATGCAGGAGGCCTGGCGCAGCCTCGCGGGACCCATGCGCTCCTATCCGGCCGATCGAATCTTCGCCGAGCTGCTCAACGAGCCCGATATCGACGCTGACACATGGCAAAGGCAGGCCGAGTCGCTCGCCGGCTTCGTGCGCAAATTGCTTCCCGCCAACACGCTCATCGTCGGTCCGGTCAACTGGCAGCGCGCGGACTCGCTGCCGCGGTTTCGTCCGCTGGACGATCCTGACGTCGTCTATGCCATCCACTTCTACGATCCCATGGTGTTCACCCATCAGGGCCATTGGGATGCGCAGGATCCGCTGCACGACATCATGGACCTGCCTTATCCGATCGATGCCGGCGATCCCAAGGTTCGCGCAATCCGCCAGGATCTGCAGGCGAGGGGGGCGACCAAGGCGCTCGGCATGCTCGATACTGCGATTGCCGCCGCCCGGGACAAACCGGGCGCCGATCGCTGGCTCGCGCCCGCGCTCGCGTGGCAGCGGCAGTTCGCGCGGCCGATCATCGTCAACGAATTCGGCGTGCTGAAAGCCGGCGCGCCCAGGCAGGCCCGGCTGCGCTGGCTGGCGGAGGTCACCGCTTACGCCCGCGACCATTGCTGGGGCTGGACGCATTGGGAGCTGGCGCAGGGCTTCGGCCTCGTCGACCGCAGCACCGGCAGGCCCGATCCCGACGTGATGCGGGCGCTGCTTGGCACGGCGCGGCCCGGCCGGCGCTGACATCGCGCCGGTTCGCTATCGTTAACGCATCGTTACGCATCACCCCGCTATCGTGCTCGCCGCGCGATGCCAAAGGACGATCGATGAGCGCCGGGGACTTGACCCAGGATCAGAGCGTGCAGGCCGTGAGATTGCCGCCGGCCTGGCGCGAGCTGGCTGTGACGTTCTGCATCGCCGTGGCTGCAATCGGCTTTGTGCCGATCCTGCATCTGGCCAATCCGGCTCTCGGCATTGTCGTCGAGGTTTTCGTCGGCATCGCCATCGTGCTGGCGGTCCCCACCTGCGCGCCTGCCATCGCGATCTTCGTCCTGTTCTTTCAGAACCTGTTCGTCTCGATCCTGTCGCCGCTGGTTCCGCTGCCGTCCGATCTCGACTTCATCAAGGGCTACAATTTCCTCGTCTGCTCCGTGATGTGGCTGGCGACGTTCGGTCTCTACGTGCTGGGCCAGCGGAATCAATCAACCGAGGTGAACCGGATCATGCGCTGGGGTGTCGTCACCCTCGCCGTGGTGTCGCTGTATTTCGCGATCGGCTTCGTCCAGGACGGACAGCCGGCGGCGGTCTATCTGCGCAATATCGTGCTGCCGCTGTTCCTGTTCCAGCTTTCGCTGCTGACCGCCGCGACCTACGAGATGCGCATCACGCCGTTCCTGGTGACGCTTGCGGTCATCCTCATGCTGTGCGGCTACGTCGAGTTCGCCTTCCGCGATGTCTGGCTGGCCATCACCAACAGTTATACGTTCTGGGGTTTCGACGAACTCAAGGCGACTCATTCGGGTGTCTGGGAAGCCCAGATGCGGGCCACCGGCAACGTGCCCGTCGATCTCAAGGACCGCTTCAGCTTCGACTTCCTGAACACGCCCCTGCTCGAAGGATTCGGCCTGTCAAAGATGCTGCGCATCAACGGTCCGAACATGCACCCGATCAGCTTCGCCTACGGGCTCGCCTTTCTCACCTTGTTCCTGTTTTCGGTCGGACGACCGCTGCTGGCCCTCGCCGCGTTGCCGCTGCTGGTCTTTTGCAGCGTGAAGGGCGCGCTCATTACGGTCATCTTCGTGGCCGCAGCCTGGATCGGGACACGTCTGATCGGCGCGGTGACGACGTTGTTGCTCGGCTTCCTCGGTATGATCGCCTTTGCAATTCTGGCGATCCGCCTCGGACTTCAGATCGGCGACTATCACGTCATCGGGTTGATGGGTGGTTTGGACGGATTCGTGCAGAAACCCTTCGGCCGCGGCCTCGGCATCGGCGGCAATTTGGCAGATAGCTATTTCTCCATCGACTGGAGCGCCGCGCAGGCCGCGGGGACGATCGACGGCGCGGTCGAGAGCGCGATCGGCGTTCTCCTGTACCAGATGGGCGTTGGCGCCTTCGTGCCGTTGGCCTTCTATTTCGCGATGGCGCTCAAAGCCTGGCGCCTCTACGCGTCGTCGGGCTATCTGACGCAGGGGCTCGCAGGCTTCGGCGTCATGGTCGTGCTGCTGAATGGATTGTTCCAGGAAGAGGCCCTGTTCGCGCCGCTCGCGCTCGGACTGATGTTTTCCCTCACCGGTCTCGTGATCGGCAGCCATGTGCGCATGCAGGGCGTGGCAAGCGAGCAGGCTGAAATCGAACATGCCGCGCATTATCAGCCGATAACCTAAAGCCCGCCTCAGATGGCTGTCGCAGGAACTTCCGCTTTTTCCCGGCGTTGATCGTGCTCGCCGCAAAAAGGGGCCGGTCCTGGCCATGAAAAACTTTTCCAACGCCGCATTCTCTCCCGACGTGATCGCGATCATGACGGGCGCCTTGGAAGCCGCGGTCGCGAGCCTTCCTGAGCCCGTGCATTCCTCGCATGTCACCACGCTCGCCGAATCCATCCTGCGCACCGCCGGTGCCGGCGAGCGCAATGCCGCTGACCTGCAGAGGATCGCCCTGATGGAGCTGCAATTGATTCCGCGCGCGTGAGGGACCGAACATGAGGACCACATTTGCCGCCGCTATCATCGCGTTGCTCGCCACGCTCTCGGCTGCGCGCGCGGAAAGCTGGACAACGTACCGGATCCCTGAAGCGGGAACATCGGTGGATATTCCCTCGTCGCTCTTTACGGAGCTTGCCGGCAAGCCCGACGGCCTGGGCCAGCGGTTTCAGACCGCTGATGCTCGGGCCGATCTTACCGTGCAGACTGTTTCCAACAGCGAAGGTCTCTCGCCGTCCGCATTCCTTGCCAGGAAGGGGCCACCTGCCGGCATCATCTACAAGCGTATAACCCCGAAGTTTTTCGTCGTTTCCAGCATCAGGCGCGACAAGATCTGGTACAACCGCTGCAATTTTTCACGCGGCTATGTGCATTGCGTGCTGATCAATTACCCCGCCGCCGAGAAGCGGCAATGGGATGGCGTGGTCACGCGGGTCAGCCATAGCCTGAGCGCCAACTGAACTACGCAAAGAAAAAGAGCTGCCCGAACAAGTCGGGCAGCAGGGCCGTGAGGTTAGCGTGCGGTCGTCGATGTCGTCGACATCGTCGGCTTCGAGCCCGGCACATGCGACATCGTCTTGGTCGTCGAGCCGACCTCTTCACCAGCCTTGACCTTGGTGCGGGTATGCGAGCGGCTGAACGTGCCGCCCTCATGGGCCTGCGCCCGGGCGTTGGAGTTCATCACGGGGCCGTTGCCCTTGTTCGTGCTGACGCCGGTCTGCGCCTTGCCATCGACGGCAGCGGCGCTTCCGCCGGCCGCAATCGACGAGCCGGTGCTGCCGTTCGCCGAGGTGGAGGTCCCGCCGGTGCCGACCGTCGAGGCGGAGGTGCCGCCTGCCGCGGCCGAGCCGCCGCTTCCGCCCGTGACGCTCTTCTGCGCGAGAGCCGGGGAGGTGGCGGCAAGCAGAGCTGCAATTGCCGCGGTCGCGAATATCGTTCTCATGTTCAATCCTCTCGATGAATCTTAGGGGGACGAGGTCGAAATCGTGCAGCCGTTGACCGTGATGGTGCTGGCGCTGGTCGAGCCCGGCCCGCCTGCGGTCGAGGACGAGCTGGAGACGTTGCCGCCGCCCGCCTGCACATGCACCGACGATCCGCCGGCCGAACTCGAGCTTGAAAGCGAACCGCTCGAGGCCGTCGAACCGGTCGTGCTTGAACCCGATGAGCCGACCGCGGTGATGCTGCCGTCGGCATGTTTTTCGACCGTGACCTTGCAGGTCTCGCCCGATGCCGTCTTGCCGGTCTTTTCCATGGTGGTTGCCTGAGCAGCGCCGGTCATCAAGCTCAACGCTGCGATCGCAATGATTGATCTGTTCATGCGAGTTCTCCTCCAACAAAGACGAAGGAGCGGCATCGCTGCCGCTCCCGGGTCAAGGCATCAATCCTTGTCCTTCTTCATCTCGCCCTTGTTGTGGCCCTTGCCCTTTTCCATGCCCATGTCGCTGGCATGACCCGCAGACGAGCCGGCCGCACCGACCGTCGATCCGCTCTTGCCGTCGCCAGCCGAGGAACCGCCGGTGCCAACGGTCGATGCGGAGTTGGAGCCGCTGCCAGCCGCCGAGCCGCCGGTGCCGACGCTGGACGAGCTCTTGCCGCCGCCGGCCGATGATCCGCCGGTGCCGAGCGTCGAAGCCGAGCCGCTGCCCGATCCGCTGCCGGCCGCGGAGCCGCCCGTGCCGACGCTTGAGCTGCTGGTGCCGCCGCCCGCCGACGAGCCGCCGGTGCCGAGCGTCGAGGCCGATCCGCTGCCAGATCCGCTACCGGCCGAAGAGCCACCGGTACCCACGGTCGAGCTGCTGGTGCCGCCGCCCGCCGACGATCCGCCGGTGCCGACGGTCGAGCTCGATTGCGCAACGGCAAGCGCGGTGCTGGCCAACAGTGCGGCCGCGGCCGCAGAAAGCTTCAGGATCCTCATGTCATCTCCTCCAGGGTTTTTCAAAATCAGATTGCCAAATCAGGCTCGGGATAAAGTGGCAATCAGGCAAACGTTCCAACGGCTGTGCACGTTGGTGCATTTTGATCGGCCGCAGCTGAGCTCACCGCACCTGCAGCGAAGCGCGTTGTCGCGTTCATTCTGCATTCATCCGCACGAAGTGCGCACCGCTCTTGCGCCGCGTTCCCGCGACGTAGTTAGTTCACTCAGAATGCGTCGATCGTTACTCGACGATCGCAGAGCGCAGCGCAGCTGCCGAGCTGGCAGTGCGACTGGAGCGCGCAGGCGTTGCGTGGCTCGGGCTCAGTCGAGGTTTGTGCGCAATCTCGGACGCCTGCCCCGCTGGTTCCGCCGACGCCAGCGCTTGGCTTGCAGCGCGGTTTGAAGCCTCTGAGACAAGCAGATGCGATGATGTCTCCATCGCAACCATGCTTGACGTGTCCAGAATGATCTTCTCAGGCAGGGCGCGCGCGGAATGGATGCGAATGACCGATCGGTCGACACCAGCGCCAGCGGAGACATCGTTGAGTGGAGGCAAACTGCGGTCGAGCGCGAACAGCAACGCCGCGACGAATGCACTTGCGAACACAAGGTAGCGAATGATGGGCATCAGGAATTGACCGCGAGATGGAGGAAGCGCGACTGCGAGCCGAGCCGCTTCTCCACGGTCTGCCGCATGCGGTGCTGCGATGAACGCGGCACCGGCCTGCCCGTTCCGCCGGTAGGGGAACGTTTGCCACTTTTTCCTGTTTTTCTACCGGGAGCAGCTGATTGGAGGAGAGGAAGATGCCCATTTTGATTCTCTGGGCCGTGCCCGCCATCCTGGTCGTCGGCGGCGGCATTTATCTCATCGGACACATGCACTGAATGCGAAGGCCCCGGTTTCGATGATGGTCGAAACCGGGGCCGCAGCCCGCCTGGCTTGGCGTCGGCCGATGCGTCAGCCGCACGGCCCCCGGATTTCTTATCTTGATTGCGCCGTTAGCCGTCGGCGCCACGTTCAGGCGCTTAGGCGATTTGCCGTTACACGCAAGTATCTACGACGCAGGATGAGCCATGGCCTGCTTCCGCACGGCCTCTGGTTCGCCCGCTTGGTCGAACTGCTCAGGGGAGCGCGGAGCGTCTCAAATCACGCCTTGCCGCACGAGCTGTTGCTCTGATGCAAGCTGGCGACGTCGGCACGGCCTTGGCTTTCCGCGACCTGGATCAACGTGATCGCACCGGGCGTGATGATTCCCATCTGTGGCTGGGCGGAGAGGTAGGTGGTGCTGCCGGCGCGCAGATCGAGGCTCACTTTCTCGCTTCCCTGTCCGAACAGATTGCTGCTCAGTGGAAGATTGTTGACCGCAACCTCGTGGCGGCCTGGAGGCAGGTCGCAGGCCAGGAAACCTGCAGCCTGACTGCCTCCAACGGGGCGTCCATCGACCGAATAGCTCGGTTGGATCGCGAAACCCAGGGCGGATGAGCGATAGACCACCAGCCGCGCCGTATTTGCCTTGACGTTATCCGTCAGGGCCGTGCTGCCCATCGGCCCTGATGCACACCCTGCAAGCAGGAAAGCCGCAACGAAAATCCCCGGACGCAAGCCCATTCCAACCCCCTGATTCAGTCCAACAGTCCCCGGAGGAATCATTGGCGAGGGTGGTGGACGAAGTCAACCGCGACTTCTGGTCGTGTCGCGCGAGCTCGTCTCAGCGCCACCCCAGCGCCGGGGCGACGTGCTTGAGGATCGCCTCGATCGCATGCGCGCAGTAATCGACCCCGAGTTGGTTCGGGATCGTCAGCAGCAGCGTGTCGGCCTCCGCGATCGCCTCGTCCTTGCGCAGCTGCTCGATCAGCGCATCGGGCTCGGCGGCATAACTCCGGCCGAAGATGGCCCGGGTCTGCGGGTCGATGAACCCGATCTGGTCCTCGCCTCCGCGCTCCCGGCCGAAATAGGCGCGGTCGCGATCGTCCATCAGTGCAAAGATGCTGCGGCTCACGGAGACGCGGGGCTCGCGGGCGTGGCCGGCGTCCTTCCACGCGGCGCGATAGGCGCGAATCTGCGCGGCCTGCTGCACGTGGAAGGCTTCGCCGGTCTCGTCGTTCTTCAGCGTCGAGCTCTGCAAATTCATGCCGAGCCTCGCTGCCCACACCGCGGTCGCATTCGAGCCCGCGCCCCACCAGATGCGCTCGCGCAGGCCTTGCGCGTGCGGCTCGAGGCGCAGCAGCCCCGGCGGGTTCGGAAACATCGGCTGCGGATTGGGCTCGGCAAAACCTTCGCCGCGCAGGAGATCGAGGAAGACTTCGGCGTGGCGCCGGCCCATGTCGGCGTCGCTCTGGCCCTCGGCCGGGCGATAACCAAAGTAACGCCAGCCGTCGATCACCTGCTCGGGCGAGCCGCGGCTGATGCCGAGCTGCAGCCGGCCGCCGGCGATCAGGTCGGCAGAGCCGGCGTCCTCGACCATGTAGAGCGGGTTCTCGTAGCGCATGTCGATCACGGCCGTGCCGATCTCGATCTTGCTCGTCCTCGCGCCGACCGCCGCGAGCAGCGGAAAGGGCGAAGCCAGCTGCCGCGCGAAATGGTGCACGCGGAAATAGGCGCCATCCGCGCCGAGTTGCTCGGCCGCGACCGCAAGCTCGATCGATTGCAGCAGGGTGTCCGCCGCGGAGCGGGTCTGCGATTGCGGCGAGGGGGTCCAGTGCCCGAAGGACAGAAATCCGATCTTCTTCATGGACGTCATTTAATGCAGGGCAGGATGGCGTCAACCGCCTGCATGGATGGCGGTGCCTGCAGACGAGGCAATCGCAAAATGGTCGGCGCGCTCGACCAGGAGGTCCAGAAAGCTTCGCGCCCGCGGCGACATCCAGTGCGTCTCCGGATAGACCGCGTGTAGCGGCAGCGCGGCGATGCTGTAGTCCGGAAGCACATGTTCGAGCTCGCCGCTGCGAAGACCGTCGGCGGCATTCCACTCGGGCAGGATCGCGATGCCGAGATGATGCATCGTTGCCTCCTGCATCGCATCGGCGTCGTCGACATGGATGGGGCCGTTGATCGATGCGACGTGACGGCCGTGCTCGGATTCGAACGCCCATTGGTGCGCCGGCGACATCCGGGAATAGACGATGCATTGATGCGAGCCGAGATCGTCAGGCGTCCGCGGCAGCGGGCGGCCGTGCAGATAGGTGGGTGTCGCAACCAGATGGCGCTGCACGGTGCCGAGCCGGCGGGCAACCAGCGTGCTCGCCTCCAGATGTCCGATCCGCAAGGCAAGCTCGATGCCTTCCTCCACCAGGTTCACGAACCGCTCGCTGAAGCGGATGTCGACCCTCACGTCCGGATAATTCCGCACATATTCGGCAACGATCGGCATCATGTAGCGCCGTCCGAACGACGACGGCACGCCGATCCGGAGCGTGCCGGTGGGACGGGGCGCCGCTTCTTCCACGCTCGACCGCGCCATGTCGAAGCTGCCGAGAATCTGGCGCGCCAGCTCGTAGATCCGGTGCGCCTCGGCCGTCGGCTTGAGCGTGCGGGTCGTGCGCAGGAACAGCTGCGTGCCGAACTCGCTCTCCAGCAATGCGATGCGCTTGCTGATGGCGGGTTGGCCGATCCCCAGCTCCTTGGCAGCCGCCGAGAAGCTGCCGCCCTCGAGGGTGCGGACGAAGGCGCGCAGGCAATCGATCCGGTCCATGATCTATTCCAAGTTGGAATAAATCATATCCCGGTTATTCCGTAGTGTGCAACACGGCCGGTCGCTAGGCTTCCTCAAAACAAGCGACCAGGGGAGGAGACGACAGTGGCACGCAACATCGGAATCGTCGGCGCCGGCATCGCCGGCCTGCACCTCGCGCTCTATCTGCAAAAGCACGGCGTGGACGCCACCGTCATCACCGACCGGCCGCCCGAGGATTACCGCGACATCCGGCTGCTCAACACCGTTGCGCACCACCACGTGACGATCGCCCGCGAGGACTATCTCGGCGTCAATCATTGGACCGATCCGAAGGACCATTACTATTATCACGACCACGTCTTCAATTTTCCGCAGCCGCTGAGTTTTCGCGGCGACTTCTCGAAGCCGAGCCGCGCCGTCGACTATCGGATCTATCTTCCCGCGCTGATGAACGACTTCGCCAGCCGCGGCGGCAGGATCGAGTACCGCCGCATCGAAGAGCGTGATATCCGTCCGCTGGTCGCGCGCTTCGATCTGCTGGTGGTATCGACCGGCAAGGGTCCGCTGGGCCAGCTCTTCACCTACCGTCCCGAACATACGCCCTATTCGCAGCCGCAACGGCGGCTGTGTGTCGGGCTCTACACCGGCGTGCGGCAGCCCGATCCCATGAACGTCACGCTCTCGGTTTCTCCCGGCCACGGTGAGATGATCGTGATCCCGACCATCACCTTCGGCGGCATCGCCAACGCGCTGCTGATGGAGAACGTGCCGGGCAGCGACATGGAAGAACTGGCGACGCTCAGCTACGACGACAATCCGAAGCACTTCCTGAAGGTGCTGCTGGGCAAGCTGGAGAAGCATCATCCGACGACCTATGACCGCATCGATACCGCGCGCTTCGACCTCGCGCAGCCGCAGGATCTCCTGCAAGGCGGCGTCGTGCCGACGGTGCGCAACACGGTGGTCGAATTCGACGACGGCAAATGCGCGATCGCGCTCGGCGACGTCCATGCGATCGTCGATCCCATGATGGGCCAGGGCGCCAACGTCGCCTCCTATGCGGCCTTCGTGCTCGGCGAGGAGATCGTCAATTCCGACGCGTTCGACGCCCGCCTGTGCGAGAAGATCGATTTGAAGCGGCAGGACCGCGTGCTGGCGGCGTCGCGCTGGACCAACGTGATGCTGCAGCCGCCGACGGAAGCGCTGGGCATGCTGATCGGCGCCATGAGCCAGAACCCGGCGCTGGCGAACGAGTTCACCGAGAATTTCAACTATCCGGACCGGCAGTGGGACCACATCTCGACGCCGGGGCGCATCCAGGCCTGGATCGAGCGCACGTCGGCGCCGGCCGAGCCGATCAGGGCGATTGCGTGAGGATCGATGCGAGCGGAAATTGAGATGCCGCGCGCCAATCCCGCCGCGTTCCGCGAAGCCGCCTCGCGCTTCGCGACCGGCGTTGCGGTGCTGACCGCGCTCGACGAGCACGGCCGCGTCTGCGGCATGACCGTGAACAGCTTCGTCACCGTCAGCCTGTCGCCGCCGACCGTGCTGGTCTCGGTGATGCCCGGCCGCATGCACCGCGCGATCACGGCCACGGGGCGTTACTGCGTCAACGTCCTGCCGGACCACGGCCGCGACCTGTCACGGCACTTCGCGAGCCAGCCGAACAATGGCGCGACGCCGGACTACGACATCGTCGACGGCCTGCCGCGCCTCCAGGGTTGCATCGCCTGGTTCGCCTGCGAAGTGACGCGCCATGTCGATGTCAGCGACCACACGCTGATCATCGCCGAAGTCTCGGCGTGCGACCATGACGACACCACCCCGCTGGTGTTCTTCTCCAGCCGGTATCATCTCGGCCCCGGCGTGCCGGTCGATCGCTGACGCCCGCGTGAAGCCGTGACGGCCTCAGGCGTAGGCCACCCAGCCGCGGAACGCGAAGCCGGTGTAGAACAGCGTGGGGTCGGAGAAGCCGGCCTCCCGCAAAATCATTTCGTCCTGGGCGGGCGCGAGAATCTCCAGATGGTTGGTGACGGCGTTACGTGCGGCGGCCGCCTGCTCGGGCTCGACGCCGGCGGCGGCGAGGAACGCGGAGTAGCGCGACAGCCACAGCGGGCGCTCGTCCTCGCCGTCGGGCGCGCTCAAATGCGCGACCACGAACGGCGCGCGCGGCTTGAGCCGGCGGCGGACTTCCGAGGCGATGCGGCGCCGCTCGGCGACATCGACGAAATGCAGGGTCAAGAGACAGGTGGCGCCGTCGAACGGTTCCTCCGGCGCGTCATCGATATAGCCTCGATGCAGGCGTGCACGTGGCGCGAGCGGCCCCAGGGTCCGCCCGGCCAGCGCCAGCATCGCCGCGGACGGATCGACGCCGTCGAAGCGCCAGCCGGGATGCGCTTGCGCGAACGCCTTGAGCTCGAGGCCGCCGCCCGCTCCGAGCACCAGCACGCTTCCGTCGTTCGGAACGCGCTCGCCCAGCAGGATCGCTGCCATGGACAGCATGGCATTGTAGCCGGGCACGAAGCGCGGCGGTCCGTCGGTGTAGCGCGCCACGGCTTGCGGATCGGAGAACATGGTTTGAATGTCGGTCATGATGTTACTCTGTGGAAGTAGAGCGTGATCACGCGCGGTGCGCGCTCATGCCTTGATGCTTGCGGGAGCCGAGTCGCTTGCGAAGATCCTCGCCCAGCATCGCCAGCGTCACCTCGCCGAGCCGCGCCAGCAGTAGCGCCTCGGCATCGTCAAAGGCCTGATCGAGCGCGGCATTGACGGCCTGCTCGACCAGGCAGCCGGGCGACTCGGTCCGGTTGCCCATCGCCAGCAGCGGGGGATTGCCGAGCGCGGCATAGATGTCGCGCAGAGTCACCTTCGACAGATCGCAGGCGATCGTCCAGCCGCCGCCGTGCCCCTTCTCGGATCGGACGTAACCGATCTCCCGCAGACCCGCCATGATGCGGCGGATCACGACGGGGTTGGTGTCCATGGCCTTCGCCAGAGTCTCGGACGTGAACGGCCCAGGCTGCTGCGCCATGTGCAGGAGGACGTGGAGCACGCCGGAGAGTCGGGAATCTTGCTTCATGTAACTTTATATGTTACATGATGGGCCGGCCGTCAAGCCGACGTCCGTCTCACCCGACGCGCATTGATGAACGCGCGAGGCCAGCGCGTCGGCTGACGGCGAAGCGCGGTGGAGTCATGCGCAGATCCTGATTTTCTTGCGTCGATCTAAAGCAGCGCTTTGGGCAGCAGCATGTGAATGCCCTTGTTGCCGTCGACGAGTTGGGTGACCCGAAGATTGCCGGCCAGCGAGCACAGCATGTAGGCCTCGTTACGCGTGCGGTTGGTCCGCGCGCAGACGTGCTTGACCATCTCCCGGACCGCCTGCTTGGCGGCGTCATCGAGATCCTCGTCGAGCCCGATCGACATCAGATGCGTGGCGCTCTCGGCAAACGGCCACCGGAGGTCGATGTCCTTACGAACCGTCAGGCGGAAGGTTCCGGTGACGCCGGTCTCGAGCGCCGTGATGCAGACCTCGCCATCGCCCTGCACACCATGACCGTCGCCGGCGAAGAACAATGCGCCCTCGTTGAACACCGGCAGATACAGCGTCGTGCCGGCCCGCAGCTCCTTGTTGTCCATGTTGCCGCCGAAGGCGCGCGGAACGGGCGATCCGCAGCGGCCCCAGCTTGGTGGCGGGGCCGTGGCAATGATGCCGAAGAAGGGCGCGAGCGGAATCTCGGTGCCCCATGGCATGATGCAGACCTCGCGCTCGCGGTCGATCACCGGATGGATCGTCTCATAATCCGTGAATTCGTCCGGCAGCGTTCCGAGCAGAGGAAGGATCGATACGAAGCCCCAATCCTGACGAACCTTCACGTTGAGGATATCGACCTGGAGGGTGTCGCCGACATTGGCGCCGCGCACATAAACCGGGCCGGTGATGAAGTGAGGTCCCGGCCCCGGCTGCATCGTCTCGAGGGCGACTCGATAGTCCTCGGGAACCAGCGAGAGGTCGTCCGGCAGCGTCTCCTTGCCTCCTGCCGGGAAGCTGTGCAGCGTCACGCTGTCGCCGGAGTTGATTTCCAGCACAGGTCGTGTGCTGCAGTCCAGATAGCCCCAGACCATGTTCTCGGGCGTACTGGCTATCTCGTGGTGGCGTTGCATCGGATGAACTCCAGGCATGGCGGGTGCGCTCTCGCGGGCGGGCGATCGTTCGGGTGGCGCCACGGGCGCAACCGGCAAAATCGTCCTTGGACATTCTAGGCCGCGGCAATCCTTCGGCTATACTGGCCTCAGGTCCTGCGCGGTGGTCCGTGCAAATGGCGGGCCGAGGGAGAGATCGATGAGGCGGTCCCGTTTCACTGAGAATGAGATTATTCATCTCCTTGCCGAAGCGAGCTCCGGGGTGTCGATTGCAGAGATCTGCAAGGCCGCCGGCATTACCGAGCGTACGTTCTATCGCTGGCGCCGCAGCTTCGGCGGTCTCGACGTCCACGCCGTTCAGCAGATGAACGAGCTGAAGTCCGAGAATGTGCGCTTGCGCGGCCTCGTCAGCAATCTGTTCGAACAGTTGCGCAACACGGACACTGAAAAGAAAAACGGCACATCGACGGCCACGCCGCAGCAGGGTACTCGCGCCAGCCGGATCGCAGCGGAGAAGTGTGGTGGCGCGTTGACCGGCCGCTTCTCCTCGGTGCGCGTCAATCCGTAACGTGCGGACTCCGCTGGGACGGATGGAACCTGCAAGCTCGTTCGCGGTTCTGCAAATTCTTTGTGCAGCGATAATGTCAAAAATGACGGAATCGTTCGCGGCCCGCCGACGTCTGCCTCGGACCGATTGCAGAACGAGCGGAAATGAGGCGCAACGCGATCAAGAATCCAGCGTTCGCGCCACCCGCACGACATATTCATCGCCCGGTTCAAATCGCGTGCAGAATGCGTCGCTTATTTCGCCTTGATGCACGGAGGTCGGCGCCTAGTCTTTGAGCTGCCTTTCAGCCAGCTCTGGAGAATTTCGCGCCATGACCAATGATGTTCGTCCTCCGGCCACGCCGAGTGGTCGTGTGCTCAACCGCCGCCGGTTCCTCGCAGCCTCGTCGATACTCGTTGCCGGCATCGGCGCCGCACCGCTCATGGGATCCGGTATCGCCTCCGCCGCCGAGCTCAAGACCGTTCGCTTCAGCGAGGCCGTGCACAATCTGGGCTACATCAACCTCTACGTCGGCATGCATGCCGGCATCTTCAAGAAAAACGGTCTCGACATGAAGGTGAGCGCCGCCGGCGGCGACACCCAGACTTTCGCGGCCGTGCTCGGCGGCTCCGCGGACTTCGCGATCGGCGATGCGACCATGGCGCAGATCTCGCGCGAGAACGGCGGCCCCGGTGTCGTTGTGGGGACCGTCGTGCAGCGCGCGCATTATTTCGGCGTCTCCAAGACGCTCAAGCCGATCACCGATCCGAGGGAGTTCAAGGGCCTCAAGATCGTCACCTCGCCGGAGCCGAACACCAATTTCAGCGTCACCAAGCGGATGCTGGAGAAGGCCGGGCTCAAGCTGGGTACCGACGCCACGATCGTTCCGGTCAATCCCGGCACCGAGATCGCGGCGATGCTGGCCGGGCAGGCGGATATGGCGGTCGCCTATCAGCCGAGCGTCGCCGCCGCGGAGGCCCAAGGCGCCAAGGTCGTGTTCGACTTCTCGAATTATGTCGGGCCGTTCTGCAACACCGGAATCATGGTGCTGCCCTCGACCATCCAGAAGGATCCTCAAATGGTGCAGGCGCTCGTCACCTCGTTCGAGGAGGCCTCGCGCAAGACCTACGCCGATCCGGCCTTCGCCAAGGAAGTCGCACGGAAGGAGTTTCCGGATTTGCCCGGCGAGGTCGTCGACAAGGCGATCGACGCGGAGCTGCAATACCTGATCCCGGCGCAGTCCGTGATCACCAAGCAGGATCAGTGGAAGAACCTCATGGACATGCAGATCTACCTCGGCCATGCCAAGGGATCGGTTCCGTTCGAGCAGATCATCGACAACTCGTTCGCTGAAAAGGCGATCGCCAGCCTGAAATGATCGCCGAGGCTGCCACATACGCGAAGCCCGGAGAGGGCGGGGCCGTGGACGGCGCCGCCCTCCCGCTCGTGGTCGAGCATGTCGCCAAAGGCTACGATCTCGATGGCCAGGTCGTGCCTGTCATCGCCGATCTCAGCATGACGCTGCGCAAGGGCGAGATCGTCAGCATCGTTGGCCCGTCCGGCTGCGGCAAGACCACGCTGCTCAACACGCTGTGCGGCCTGCTGGCGCCGGATGCGGGCCGCATCCGCTGGCATGGCCGGCAGGTCTCCGGCCAACCGCAAAACGTCGGCTACATGTTGCAGAAGGATCTGCTGCTGCCATGGCGCACCGCGCTCGGCAACACCATGCTCGGCCTCGAGATCCGCGGCGTCGCTGCCGCAGAGGCGGAAGACCGCAGCCGGGCCATGCTCGATCAGCTCGGGCTGCACGGGTTCACGGACCATTACCCCTCGACCCTGTCGGGTGGCATGCGGCAACGCGTGGCGCTGGCGCGGACCCTCGTCAACGATCCGGACGTGTTGCTGCTGGACGAACCATTCGCCGCACTCGACTTCCAGACCAAGCTGCTGATCGAGAACGACATGGTGGATCTCGTGCGCAAGGGCGGGCGTTCGATGCTGCTCATTACCCATGACATCGAGGAAGCCGTGTCGCTGGCCGATCGCGTCGTCGTGCTGTCGCGGCGGCCGACCTGGGTCAAGACGACCTATCAGATCGAGTTCGGTGCCGACCGCGGCGACATGATTTCGCTGCGCGAGAGGCCGGATTTCAGCCAATACGTCCGGCGCATCTGGGCCGACCTCGATATCGCGATCCAATGACGACAGGTATCGAGACCCGCATGGTTGACGCGTCGAAGCCTGCCGCAAGCGCTGCATCGCCACGGGCCCGCGCAAGATGGCAGAGACTGCGCGACGGCATCGCCGTGCTCGCGACCCAGGTCCTCGTCCTGGCCGCTTGTCTCGTCCTGTGGGAATACGCCACGCCGAAGGGCAGCCCCGCGGCCTTCATGTTCGGATCGCCGTCGGCGATCGCGGGCTTCCTGGCGCAGATGGCGCAGGACGGAAGCCTGTATCGCGATGCAGGCGTCACCGGCATGGAGACGTTGCTCGGCTTCTTCCTGGGCAATCTGGTCGGCACGCTGCTCGGCCTGTCGCTCTGGTATTCGCGCTTCGTCTCCCGCGTCGTTCAGCCCTTCGTCATCGCGCTCGGCTCGATCCCCATCATCGCGCTCGCCCCCATCGTGATCATCTGGTTCGGCACCGGGCTGGTCTCGAAGGTCGCCATGTCCACCCTGTCGGTGGTGATCGTCGCGCTTGTAACGTCCTACAAGGGAGCGATCGGCGTCGACGGCGACCAGATCAATCTCATGAAGACGCTCGGCGCCTCCAAGTTCCAGATCTTCCGGAAGCTCGTCGTCCCGGCGTCGCTCACGGACATCTTCGCGGGGCTGAAGCTGACGGTCGGCTTCGCGCTGATCGGCGCCATCGTCGGCGAGTTCATGTCATCGTCGGAAGGACTGGGCCACGCGATCTTCAAGGCCGGCTCGCTCTATATCATTCCCAAGGTATTCGCCGCGCTCGTCGTGACGATCGTCCTTGCGCTCGTCCTGACCTGGCTCGTCGGCAAGATCGAGCGGCTGCTGATTCCGTGGCGGCGCCAGGCCTGACGTCGAGCGATCAACCATATTCCGAAACGCCCAGGGAGGAACCATGTCCAAGCGCATCAGCAAGGCCGGAAACATCAAATACGCGCTGTCAGGGGACGACAGTTTCATCGCGAGCGTCGAGCCCGGCGAAACCTTTGTGGTTGAGTGTGCCATCAACGCCAACGACGGCACCATCCGTCATCTCGGGCAGCAGTTGACCGAGGCCGACGTGACGATGCCGTTCGTCAACGGCGCCACCGGTCCGATCGAGGTGCGCGGCGCCAAGCCTGGCGACATGCTGCGCCTCGAAATCGTCGACATGGAGCTCGACAAGCTCGGCTTCACCGCGCTCTGGCCGGGCATCGGCATGTTTCCCGATTGGGTCAGGCGCAAGGAGTTCGGGATTCAGACGCGCGTCGTCGAGGTCAAGGACGGCCACGTGCACTGGAACGAGCATCTGAAGCTGCCCGTCAAGCCGATGATCGGCGTGGCCGGTGTGGCGCCGGTCCACGGCGCGGTTCTCACCGTCGACAACGGCCCGCATGGCGGCAACATGGACGTCCAGGAGATCACCACCGGCAACAGCATCTTCTTCCGCGTCAACAAGGACGGCGCGCATCTCTTCCTGGGCGACTGCCATGCCATCCAGGGCGACGGCGAATGCAACGGAATGGGCGCGATCGAGATCGCGGCCAACCTCACGGTCAAGGTCTCTCTCGCCAAGGCGCCGGCGCGACTGACTCATCCGCGCATCGAAACGGCCACCCACATCTGCACGCTCGGATGCGCGCGCCCGCTGGAGGACGCCATGCGCATCGCGTTCGAGGAGATGGTCTATTGGATGGAGGACGACTGGAAGATTCCAGCCGCCGAGGGCTACATGCTGCTCGGTCAGGTCGCCGAAGCCCGCTGCACGCAGGTCGTCAATCCGAAATACACGTACATCTGCAAGGTGGAGCGGAGCCTGCTGGAGCGGTACCACGGGTGACAGGTGCTGCCGTGCTGCGGCAGGGCAATCGCACATGGCTCTCTGCGTGAGCGGAGCGCACGCCTGGTCCTTCGAGTCGACCGCTTCGCGGCTCGGCCACCGGAGGTGACGAGCCGTTCGAAACGCGTGCGACAGATATTGCCTCGAGGACTTGCCTCAGGCCGCACGGACCGCCTCGAGGAATTGTCGCACCTCGCGCTTCAGGCGGGTGCTGTCGCTGGCAAGAGACTTCGCCGCGGACAGGACCTGAGACGAGGCCGAGCCGGTCTCGGTGGCTCCGCGCTGCACGCCGATGATGTTGGACGAGACCTGCTGGGTGCCCTGCGCCGCCTGCTGGACGTTGCGCGAGATTTCCTGCGTTGCAGCTCCCTGTTCTTCGACGGCCGCGGCGATGGTGGACGCGATTTCGGAGAGCTTTTCGATGGTGCCGCCGATCTCCTCGATGGCACCGACGGACTCCCGGGTCGCCGCCTGGATGCCGGAAATTTGCTGTCCGATCTCACCGGTGGCTTTCGCGGTCTGTTCGGCCAGCGCCTTCACTTCGGAGGCGACCACTGCAAAGCCGCGGCCGGCTTCACCGGCTCGCGCCGCCTCGATGGTGGCGTTCAGGGCTAGAAGGTTGGTCTGGCCTGCGATGGTGTTGATGAGCTCGACCACGTCGCCGATCCGGCTCGCGGCGCGGGACAGCTCGCTGACACGATCGTTGGTCCTGCGCGCCTGGTTGACGGCATCACCGGCCATCCGCGCCGATTCCTGCACCTGCCGGCTGATCTCATTGACGGAGGATGACAGTTCCTCGGTGGCCGACGCCACCGACTGCACGTTGGTGGACGCCTCCTCGGATGCCGTCGCAACCATGGTCGTCACCTCCTGCGCCTGTCCGGCGGTGGCGGTCAGCGTGCTTGCAGACGCCTCGAGTTCGGTCGAGGCCGAGGATACGGTCTCGACGATCTCACCGATCATCGCTTCGAAGTCGCGCGTGATGCCGTCGACCCGGCGGCCACGCTCGATCTTGGCCTCAGCGTCGCGCGCAGCTGCTTCGTCAGATGCCTTCTTCGCGATCAGGGCTTCCTTGAACAGCTGCAGCACGTCGGCCATCGCACCAATTTCGGTCTTCTCGCCGCGATGGGTGACTTCGGCGGAAAGATCGCCCCGGCCCAGTTCCTGCATCGGCTTGATGATCGAGGCAATGCCCGCTGACACGTCGCGCATGAGAATGAAGCCGACCAACGCTCCGCCGGTCACCGCAGCCAGGATGATCCCGACGATCACCATGAGGGCGGAGCTGTAGCCTTCGGCCGCGGCTCGTGTTTCGTCATCCGCGCCCTTGTCGTTGATGTCGATGTTCTTCTGGAGAAGTTCGTCGGATTGAACGCTCAGCTTGCCGTATTTGGCAAGCAGTTCGCGCGCTTCGAGCGCGGGACGACCGAGGATTTTCCGTGACATGTCGGTGACTTCGTCGACGGCTTTGCGGTAGTCCCCCCAGACACGCACCCACTCGACGTAATTCTTGCGCTCCTCCGGCGAGGTGATCATTCGCTCGTAGGCCTGGCGCTGGTTTTCGATGATCGCGAGGCTAGCTGCCGCCCGTTTCTCGAAGCCGGCCTTGCCATCAGCGGTTTCATTGAAGATGTGATCGCGAATCGCAATGCGATATTCGGTGATGGCGGTTCGCATGTTGCCGAGCGCGCGGACGCTGGGCAGCCAGTTGGTGGCGATCGCGACGGAATGGGCGTTGATGCCGTCCATGCTCCGCACCGCCATCGCTCCCAAGCCTCCCATCAGGAGAAGCATGATCGCGATGACCGCGATGATCTTCGAGCGAATCGACCATTTGGCAAACATGATGAAATCTCCGACGCCATTGTCACGCGGCCGCGCGTTTCATCGCGGAAGCGGATGAGCGGTCGCCATGCCGGACATTCCGCAATTCGCGTAAAAATTGATAAAATCCCGGGCAGGCCAGCTTCGTTCCGAACGTGCCACGGCGTTCCCGCCGTCATGTCGGGGACACGTGATCGTCACGCTCGGCCGCGAGCGCTGCGCCGGCAGTGAGGCGTCAATGTCTTGCCGCTGTATCCGACGGAAGCTCTCCGAAGCGCTGCCGGTAGGCGCGCGCGAAATGACCGAGGCTCTGGAAGCCGCACGACAGGGCGACTTCCGTCACAGATCTGGACGCCTCGCTGTCTGCCAGCATGGTCCGCGCGCGTTCGAGCCGCAGACGCTTCAGATACATGCTCGGAGATTCGCCGTGGATCTGTTGAAAATATCGAAAGATGGATCGGACGCTCGTTCCGGTCGCTTCGGCAATCCCGGCCACGTCGATCGGCTTGTTGAAATTCTCGACGATGAAGTCCTCGGCCTGCTTGAGTTGCGGCATGCTCGGGCGCGGAATCGAGGCATCGAGGAGGTGGCTGTGATTGTGCGGGAGATGGATCAATAGTCGAAGCAGCACCACAGCATGGATCTGCTCGATCAGCCTGTCGTGAAACCGTTGTTCCAGCGCGTCAAGTTCCTGTGCACCCCGGAACACCGTATCCCGCACGTAACGGCCGAAACTCAGGTTGGTGGCGGCCGGTTGTGCGAACTGCACTGGCCCTGAAACCTCTTCGCCGCACAGCGAGGCGAGAGTCTGTTTCAGGTCCTGCGGGTTGATACGAATGAACAGGCTCGAATGGCCGTCGGGATCGATCTTCCTGGCCTCCACGCTTTCCGGAATGACATATCCTATGTTGCGAGGGCCGGTATCGATTTCCATTCCTCGCAGAAGGAGTCGGCTGTTCTTGTGCGTCTGGAAGACAATCCTGAGGTAATCGACCGGCTGATACGTCACGTCGATCGCGGCATCGCTCTTCAACATGATGAACGGTAATTTTTGCGTCTCGATGCTGTTGCACCAATAGGCCGTCGCTTGGCCGCCCGGTAACTCTGCCGATTGGAGGCGGCCGTTGGCGACGCCTTCGAGTTGATGTGCAAGCTCCTGCACGTCGCCGGTTTGAAATGTCGGAAATCTTTTCAAGAGCATGTCGATGGATCGGAAATCGTTCGCGGAGCCCCGGCCGACGAGCGTGTTCCGGACGCACGCTAAAAAGGTAGCATAGCATGGGATATTCCTCCTGACAGGAAATCCCTGCTGGCTTCCGGCAGACCTCTGCAATGCAAATTTGGACGCCGTAATTTTACGGAGAAGGTGACATCCGCCTTCGGTCGTGGCGCGGCTTGCCGGTGCTATTCGACTAGTCTCCGGCATATTGCCGGACCGACGATCGTGGCAGACATCTTTCGCGAAGTGACACGGATGAATGCCATCCTGGCCGATGCGGCCAAGGTGCACCGTGTCGATGTACTGACGAGCAAGGATACGTTCTCCCATCGCAACCCAGGCTGACGAGATGCCTGCCCGAGCTCCGCGAGCGAGCTTGGAACGACGTCGCCTGGCGCCTGTTTTGCCCAACGACGGGTCAAGCAATTATCTTTGTTCTTGATGTCCGTCTGGGAGGAGCGAGCTTCTGTGCGCGGGGACTTGTCCCGATTTTGTCGCGCTCTAAGCCATTGATCTTGCTGGCCCCGTCTACTGTGCATGGGGTTGTTTTCGCACTTTTTGCCCCGGCGGAGGCGGGCGCAGCCCCGCTACTTCATCACCCGCAAGCCCTTGGTCGTGAACCGCTGCGACTTCTCGCCCGGCCGCACGGGCCGCCGCGTCCCCGCGGCCTTGCCGGTGCCTGGCGGCTGGTGTGCGGGCACGAGCTGGTGCGGCTGCGAGCCGATCAGGTCACGGCGGCCCATCTCGATCAGGGCTTCGCGCAGCACCGGCCAGTTGTCGGGGTCGTGATAGCGCAGGAACGCCTTGTGCAGTCGGCGCTGCCGCAGACCCTTGATGGCTTCGACCTTGTCGCTGCCTCCGTGGCGCACGCCGCGCAGCGGGTTGACGCCGGTGTGGTACATCGCGGTCGCTGTTGCCATCGGCGAGGGCAGGAAGGTCTGCACCTGGTCGGCGCGGTAGCGGTTTTTCTTCAGCCACAGCGCGAGGTTCATCATGTCCTCGTCGGTCGTGCCCGGATGCGCCGCGATGAAATAGGGGATCAGGTAATACTTCTTGCCGGCGCGCTCGGCCGCTTCGTCGAACATGCGCTTGAACTTGTTGTAGGCGCCGATGCCGGGCTTCATCATCTTGTCGAGCGGGCCGCGCTCGGTATGTTCCGGGGCGATCTTGAGGTAACCGCCGACGTGATGGGTGACGAGCTCCTTGATGTATTCGGGGCTCTCGACCGCCAGGTCGTAGCGCACGCCCGAGGCGACCATCACCTTCTTGATGCCCTTGGTCTCGCGCACCTTGCGATAGAGCCGGATCAGGTCGTCATGCGAGGTGTTGAGGTTCGGGCAGATCTCGGGGAAGACGCAGGACGGCCGCCGGCACGCCGCCTCGACCTTGGGGTCCTTGCACGCCATCCGGTACATGTTGGCGGTGGGGCCGCCGATGTCTGAGATCACGCCGGTGAAGCCCGGAGTCCTGTCGCGGATCTTCTCGATCTCGCGGAGAATAGAACCCTCGGAGCGGTTCTGGATGATGCGGCCCTCATGCTCGGTGATCGAGCAGAACGTGCAGCCGCCGAAGCAGCCGCGCATGATCGTCACCGAGAACTTGATCATGTCCCACGCCGGGATCTTCGCATCGCCATAGGACGGATGCGGCGCGCGCGCGTAAGGCAGGTCGTAGACCGCGTCCATCTCGTCGCTGGTCAGCGGGATCGGCGGCGGGTTGAGCCAGAGGTCGCGATCGCCATGACGCTGCACCAGCGGCCGCGCATTGCCGGGATTGCTCTCCCGGTGCAGCACGCGCGAGGCGCGGGCATAGGCTTCCTTGTCCTGCTCGACCTGCTCCAGCGCAGGCAGGCGGATCACGGTCAAGCCCTTCTGGCGCGTCGCGCCCTCGTCGGCGGAATCGAGATCGTCGGCGTGCAGCTCGGTGTAATCCTCGGGGACTTTCCGGAACAGCGCGACGCCCCTGATGTCGTCGAGCGCGCGCGGCGCTTCGCCGGCGGCGAGCCGCTGCGCCACCTCGACGACGGCACGCTCGGCATTGCCGTAGAGCAGCAGGTCGGCCTTGGCGTCGGCCAGCACCGAGCGGCGCACCTTGTCCGACCAGTAATCGTAATGCGCGATCCGGCGCAGCGAGGCCTCGATGCCGCCGAGCACGATCGGCACGTCCTTGAACGCCTCGCGGCAGCGCTGCGCGTAGACGACAGTGCAGCGGTCCGGCCGCTTGCCGCCTTCGCCGCCCGCCGTATAGGCATCATCGCTCCGGATGCGGCGGTCCGCTGTGTAGCGGTTCACCATCGAATCCATATTGCCGCCGGTGACGCCGAAGAACACCTTCGGTTTGCCCAGTACCTTGAATGGCTCGGCGGAGTGCCAGTCCGGCTGCGAGATGATGCCGACCCGAAAACCCTGCGCCTCGAGCAGCCGGCCGATGATGGCCATGCCGAAGCTGGGATGGTCGACATAGGCGTCCCCGGTCACCAGCACGATGTCGCAGGCGTCCCAGCCGAGCGCATCCATCTCGGTGCGGCTCATCGGGAGAAACGGTGCCGGCTTGCGCGGGCGCGCCTGGGCCATCAGGGGCTGTGCGGCGGTGATGATCTGGGTGTGCATGGCGCCTACGCATAGGACTCCGCGCTGCCGAATACAACCGACGGAGGCGTGAAAGATCGAGGTTCCACGGCCGCAATCGGGCACGTTGACCGTTCACGAGCGTAGGCCGCTCACTCCACCACCCGCGCGACCCGCGTTGATGCCATCAGGTGTGTGACGCCTTCCACAGTCCGGCCGGCACGAACGCATCATGCTCCTCTCCAGCTTTGAAGGAGAGCCCCATGTTTCTGATCGACGCGCTGCTGATCCTTGCGATGTTGTTTTTCCTGTTCCTGCCGATCAGCGACCGCCGGACGGTGCGGATGAGGCTCTGCATGCTGTGCGCGCTGCTGGCGGTGTTCTCGGTTTCGATCACCCGCACCCCCATCGTGCCGGTGCTGCTCGCAAGCGTCTCCGCGCCTCCCGGAATGGCGCGCGTGCCGCATATGCATATCGGTGAGCCCTCCTCGGGGTTCTCACCGCGGCCGACATCGGATATCCGATTGATCCATGGGCAAGGAAACCTCTGAGGGCCGTGATGGATCAGTCGCCGGCCCAGCGTCGGCCGCGAATGCCTGGCTCGGCGCAATCGCGCTCATCGGCTTCGTCCTGGTGGCGACCGCGCAGGCTTCCAATCAGGTCCTGGCGCGTGGGCTCGCGGGCTCCGTCCCGCCCTTCGCGCTCGCCTTCTTCCGCTGGAGCATCGTCGCCATCGGGCTCGCGCCGATCGCGCTCAGGGAGATCCGCGATGGCCGCGTGCCGCTCGGCCGCAACATCTGGCCGATCCTCGCCGCCGGCTTCATGGGCATGTTCCTGTGCGGCGGCCCGGTCTACGCCGCCGGCGTCTCCACGACGGCGATCCACATCGCGCTGATCATGGCGCTGTCACCGATCACGGTGCTGCTGATCTCGGCCATGCGCGGCATGGAGCATGTCGGTCCGCTGCAATGGCTCGGCACCGCGCTGGCGCTCGCCGGTGCGCTGCTCATCATCTCCGGCGGCCATCCGCAGACGCTGATCGAACTTCAGACCGTGGCGGGCGATGGGCTCGTCGTGATCGCGATGCTCGGCTGGTCCGGCTACACGCTGCTGCAATCGCGCGCCGCGCCAAAGGCCTCGCTGCTGGCGCGCATCAGCTTGTTCTCGGGCGCCGGCGCCCTGTTCTCGCTCCCGCTTGCGGCTATGGAGATGTGGGCGACGCCGGGGCAAGTCTTCAGCACGAGAGCTCTCTCCGCCTATGTCTTTGCCGGGATCGTTCCCGGCCTGCTCGCCTATGCCGGCTTCGCCTGGCTCGGCGGCAGATTTGGCTCGGTGCGAACCTCGCTTGTGCTGTATCTCGGGCCGATCGCAAGCTCGCTGCTGTCTTTCGTCATCCTCGGCGAGCCGCCGAAGCTGATCCATCTTTTCGGCGGCTTGCTGATCCTGGGCGGCGTTTGGGCAAGTCTGCGCCGCTAGTTCCATTCGCGCACACCCTGCAGGAACCATCCGGGTGCGGGGACATTCTGATGGAAGGGTCGCTGCGAGCCCGGCTCGCGCGCGTTCTCAAATGGTCGCCTCTGGCGTGGGGGAGCTGTGAGTACAGTCATTGAGAACCTGCTGTTGCGAAAGCAGAAGCTCGTGGAGCAGCTCGAAAAGGCGCCGTCGGTCGAGGATCGCGACAGGATCGAGCACCAGCTCGAGCAGATCAATACCGCGCTGGATTTCCTGGCCAAGCCCAGCTCGAAAAACGCGAAATAGTCGCGGTCAATCCCGCTCGGACGTCTCTACTTTCAAGGCCTCCACCTTCAAGGCCCTGGCGTAGACCACGCCCGAATTGATGATATGCGTGGTCATCAATTGCTCGAATGCGGCGAACGCGCCCCGCGCGAACAGATCAAGCAGACTGCGGTGCTCGTCGAACGAGGTGCGGGTGCGCACGTCGATCGGTGAGGTCAGATTGGTACGCAGCGCGGCGACGCGGCCCGAGACCAGCTGATAGGATTCGGCGAGATAGCGGTTGCCGCAATGGGTGAACAGCGCCTCGTGAAAGGCCGCATCGGCGCGGCCATAGGCGATGTTGTCCTTGGCAGTGACCGCCGGCTCCATCGCCGCGATGGCCTCGCTGATCGCTGCGACCGCACCGTCGCGATCGTGACGATAGGCGAGCTCTGCCGCTTTGGGCTCCAGCGCGATGCGGAAGGTGCAGAGCGCGTTGATGTCGTCCGCACTCGGCGTGAACACGAAACTCCCGACCTGCGGGCGGATCACCACGAGGCCTTGCGCCTGCAACTGGTTCATCGCCTCGCGGACCGGCGTGCGGCTGACGCCGAAGGAGTTCGCCACCATCTCCTCGGAGATGGCCGCTCCCAGCGCGAACTCGCCGTCGATGATCGCCTGGCGCAGCCGCTGCATCACGCGCTGCGACAGCGATTTCGGCATATCGAGCTTGAGCGATCGCATCGGTGCTCTCAGACCACCTTGCCTGGATTGAGCAAATTGTCGGGATCCAGCGCGGCTTTTAGCGTCCGCATCAGCGCTATCTCGGCCTCGCTCCTGGCATGGCCCAGCCACCTCTTCTTCAGCGTGCCGATGCCGTGCTCGGCCGAGATGCTGCCGCCGAGTTCACGGACGAGACCATAGATGATCGTGTCCATCTCTTCCTTCGGCTGCTGCTCGACGGAGAGGCCGGCGACCCATGAGACCAGGTGGAGATTGCCGTCGCCGATATGGCCGTAATAGACGCTCTCGCAACCCTCGATGCCGGAGGCCAGCGCCGCCTTGCAGCGCGTGACGAATTCGTCCATCCGCGCCACCGCAAGGCCGATGTCGTAGGAGATGTGCGGCCCAAGCACCTGGCCGAACTCGGCGCAGATGTCGCGCACGCGCCAGAAGCTCTGCGTCTGCGCCAGCGATTGCGCCACGGCGGCATCGGCCAGCAGCCCGCTCTCCATCAGCTCTTCGAGCCACGCCTGGAAGCGCGGCGCGTCCAGGCTCTCGTCGGTGCCCTGTGCCTCGACTAGCACGTAGAGGCCGTGCCCTGCTGCGACCGGCGGCTTGACGCCGGCGCGCGCCGTGATCACGTCCCAATAGTCCGGCCACATCACCTCGAAGGCCGACAGCAACGGGCCGAGGCCGCTGCGCGCAGCGCCGAGCAGTGCGATCACCGCGGCGTAGTCCTTCAGCGCGCAGAGCGCAGCCATGGTCGAGCGTGGCTTCGGAAACAGTTTCAGCACGACGCGGGTGATGATGCCGAGCGTGCCTTCAGAGCCGATGAACAGATGCTTCAGATCGTAGCCGGCATTGTTCTTCATCAGCTTGTTGAGGCTGGTGATGATCGTGCCGTCGGGCAACACCACCTCCAAGCCGAGCACCAGCTCGCGCGTCATGCCGTAGCGGATCACGCGGTTGCCGCCGGCATTGGTCGAGAGATTGCCGCCGATGGCGCAGGAGCCGCGCGAGCCGAGATCGAGCGGAAAGAACAAGCCCGCCTCGTCCGCGGCCTTCTGAATCGTTTCCAGCGGCGTGCCGGCTTTCACCGTCATCGTCATCGACGCGAGGTCGATTTCCTCGATGCCGTTCATGCGCTCCAGCGAGATCGCGACCCAGCCGGCTTCGGGCGAGGCGCCGCGGCACAGTCCGGTGAGCCCGCCCTGCGGCACGAACGGCAGATGCGCCTGCCGGCAGGTCGCAATCGCATCGGCCACGCCTTGTGCGTCGATCGGCCGGATCACCGCGAGCGGCGTCTGCGGCAGGCTGGCGCTCCAGTCGTTGCAATTGCGGGCGGGCACGTCAGTGCCGATCAGGACGGCGGCTGCGCCAAGCTTGTCGCGCAGGGCGCCGAGCATTTGGTCGGGCCGCTTCATCGGGGTCACCATGTTCATGCGAGACCTCCCAAAATCTGGCCGCGCCCATGCGCGCCGTAGTGGGGAAAAGGGTTTGCCTCGTTCTTGTATGTAAGGTACAAGGTCGAAAGTAAAGCAAAAACAAGGCTTGAGGGCCCTTTGGATCACTGGGGATCAGGGGCTCGTTCGAGATGGCAGCATAGAGGGTGGCGAGATGACGGAGGCAATTCGCGGGTTCTGGGTGGCATCGGCGACGCCGCTGGCGGCCGACGGCAGCGTGGATTCAGCCAAGCTCGCGGCGCACGCCAAGCAGCTCTTCGGCAAGGGCGTCGACGGCGTCGTGTTGTTCGGCACCACCGGCGAAGGCACGTCGTTCAATGTCACCGAGCGCATCGCGACCATCGAAGCCGTGCTCAAGGCTGGTGTTGCGCCGGAACGGATCGGAATCGGCGGCGGCTTTCCCGCCATCAGCGACAGCATCGCACTCGCGCGCGCCGCGCTCGGTCTCGGCCTGCGCCACGTGCTGGTGCTGCCGCCTTACTTCGATCGCAGCGTCACGCCTGAGGGCATTGAGGATGCCTTTGCCGCGATCATCGATGGCGTCGGCGACGATCGGCTGCGCGCCTATCTCTATCACATCCCGCAAATGTCGGGCGTTGCGATCCTGACCGGCGTCGCTGCGAACCTGCGCAAGCGTTATGGCAACGTGGTCGCAGGTCTGAAAGACTCCAGCGGCGACTTCAAGCAGTTTCAGGCCTTCCGCGCCGCGGCTCCCGAACTCGCCATCACCGTCGGCAACGAAGCCGACATCACCCGCGCGATCGCCGCCGGCGGCGCCGGCACCATCTGTGGCATGGCCAACGTCGTCCCTGAGCTGGTCAAGGGCATGGTCGAGGGCAAGGACGTCGAAGCGCGCATGCAGGCTGCGATCGATGTCGTGCTGAAGACGCCGTCGTTCACCGCGACGCTGAAGGCCATCCTTGCGGCGCAAACCGGCGATTCGGCCTGGCTGCGCGTGCGCCCGCCGATGCGCGCCTCGTCCGACGGCGTCGCGCTCAAGCGCAAGCTCGACGAACTGACGGCTCCTGCCGTCGCGTGAGATCGCGATAAAGTTGCGGCACGTTGCGGCGAACTCGCGTGCAGCGTGTCGCGCACGGCACGACAGCAATTCATGATTGCCGTTGCTGGCTGATCTTTCGTTAGAACGATTCCACACTAGAGCGATTCAAGCTCCGCTACGGTTCTCCTCGATCTCGCCGGCTGTTACACGCGCACACTTCAATGTCTTGACGTGAAGTGGATTGAAAGTGCGTGCCTCCGTGGATGGCCTGCGTATCGGCAGCCATCGTCATCGTGCCTGCACGAGCCGTGCAGGTCTTCTGGTCGGTGCAGCCGTCCTGCTCACCGAATTTTCCTCCCACACGACTTGCGCGCAGGCGCAGTCGGCGCTGCCGCCGGTGACGGTGGAGGCCCCGGCGCCGCGGTCCAGGGCGGTGCGCGCGTCGGAGCAATCGTCGCGCCGCACCCAGGCCGTTGCGCGCCGCCAATCCGCCCGTAACCCAGCCCCCACGCCGCCAACGCTCTCGGAGCGCGCGGCCGCGGAGGCCGCCGCGCAGCAGGCCGCCAAGCTCGGTTATCGCGCAATGCCGAGCGCGACGACGCTGCGCAGCGGCGCCTCGCCCCTTGATACGTCGCAGGCCGTCAACGTCGTGCCCGAGCAGGTGCTCAAGGACCAGCTCCCGCGCAACATCGACGATGCGCTCATCAATGTCTCCGGCATCACCCAGACCAACACCCTCGCCGGCAGCCAGGATGCGGTCATCCGCCGCGGCTTCGGCGACAATCGCGACGGCTCGATCATGCGCAACGGCATGCCGCTGGTGCAGGGGCGCAGCTTCACTCCTGCCGTTGAAAGCGTCGAGGTGCTGAAGGGGCCAGCCTCGCTGCTTTACGGCATCATGGATCCCGGCGGCATCGTCAACACCATCAGCAAGCGGCCGGAGCTCTACCAGCACGGTTCGGTGACGCTGCTCGGCTCGGCCTTCAGCGCCTCGAAGACGGGCGCCGACGGCCTGCTCGACGTTACCGGTCCGATCGGCGATCAGGGCCTCGCCTATCGCTTCATCGGCTACGGCGTCAGCGAGGACTATTGGCGCAATTTCGGCCGGCATCGCGAGATGCTGGTCGCACCGTCGCTGGCCTGGTACGGCCAGGACACCACGGTCCAGCTCAACTACGAGCATCGCGAGTTCATCTACCCGTTCGATCGCGGCACGGCGTTCAACCCGGTGACCAAGGCGCCGCTCGCGGTACCCGCCACCCGCCGTCTCGACGAACCCTTCAACAACACGTGGGGCACGTCCGATCTGCTCCAGGCCTCGGTCGAGCATCGCTTCAACCAGGATTGGAAGCTCTACGCCGGCTACAGCTACAACACCGAAACCTTCAGCGCCAACCAGCTCCGCATCACCGGCATCAACTTCACGACCGGCAACGAGACGCGCAGCAACGACGGCACGCGGGGCTCGCTCAGCAATGTCAGCTATGGAACGTCGTACATCTCGGGCGGCTTCTGGCTCGGCAACATGCGTAACGAACTGGTGTTTGGCGGCGACGGCCAGTACCGCACCATCTACCGCGACAGTCTGATCCGGCAGGCGACGCCCGCCATCAACATCTACAATCCGGTCTACGGCCTGATCGGGCCCGGCACCACAGTGTCCAACTCCGACAGCGCCCAGACCGACAAGCTCGGCCAGTGGTCGCTGTTCGTGCAGGACACACTGCATCTGACGGACCGGTTCGCGCTGGTCGGCGGCGCGCGTTACATGGACTACGACCAGATCGCCGGACGCGGAAAGCCCTTCGTCACCAACACCAACGTGTCGCAGGACAAGGTGCTCCCGCTCGGCGGCGCCATTTTCAAACTGACGGATCAGGTTTCGCTCTACGCGAGCTATACCCAATCGCTGAAGCCGAACTCGACCATTGCGCCGATCGGCGTCGTGATCGATTCCAACGTCGCGCCGGAAGAGGGCGTGTCGTACGAGACCGGCGTGAAGTTCGATGTGAACAAGCGCATCTCCGGCACGCTGGCGTTCTACGATCTCGACAAGAAGAACGTCCAGACGACGAAGACCAACAGTGCAGGCATCGTGGAACTCCACACCGTCGGCCGTGCACGCTCGCGCGGCGTCGAGCTGGACGTCACCGGCAGGCTAACCGACAGCTGGGCCTTGATCGGCAGCTACGGCTACACGGATGCCCGCGTGACGGCGTCCGAGGATCCGACGTTACTCGGCAGAAAGCTGCAGAACGTGGCCCTGAACACCGCCTCGCTCTATCTGGTCTACGACTTCGGCACGGCATTGCCCGGTCAGCTTCGGCTCGGCGGCGGCGCGCGTTACGTCGGCGACCGTCCCGGTGATTCCACCAACAGCTTCTTCCTGCCGTCCTATGTGGTCGCCGACATCTTTGCCACCTACGAGACGAGATACCAGAACACGCCGGTGATCTACCAGTTCAACGTCAAGAACCTGTTCGACACCGTCTACTATCCCTCCGCCGTCAACAATCTCAACGTCGCCATCGGCGATGCGCGGCGAGTCTCGTTGTCGGCCACGGTGAAGTTCTAGCCATGGCCGCGCGGCTGGGACACACCATCAAGGCGGTCCTGTTCCAGGTCCATTCCATCGCGGGCCTGATCCTCGCGCTGCTGGTGTCCCTGATCGCGCTGACCGGCGCGCTCATGAGTTTCGAGGACGAGATCGTCGATCATCTCAACGCCGGCATCATGCAGGTCGCGCCGCGTCAGGCGCCGACGCTGATGCCGGACGAGTTGGTGGCGCGGCTGAAGGCGGCCCAGGACCTCGGCAAGGTCGCCGCGGTCACGCTGTCGAGCGATCCTTCGGCGGCGGTTCATGTCCGCTTTGCGCGCGACGAGCAGGGCGGCCGGCCGACCTCGCTCTATGTCGATCCCTACGACGCGCGCATACTGGGCTCGCCGCGCGGCGAGGTATTCTTCGCAACCGTGCGCCGGCTGCATCGCTGGCTGCTCATTCCCGGCGACGGCAAGGGCTGGGGGCGTCCGATCACCGGCACGATCGCGCTCGGCCTCATCGTCATGCTGGTCTCGGGCCTCGTGCTGCGCTGGCCGCGTCGCGCGGGCAGCGCGAAGATGTGGCTGAAGCCGAATCTCGGGCTCAGCGGCCGTGGACTGCACCGGTCGCTGCACACCGTGATCGGCACATGGGTGCTGCCGGTCTATCTGACGATGACGCTCACCGGGCTGTTCTTCTCCTTCGAATGGTACAAGGACAGCGTCACATGGCTGCTGGCACGTCCGCACGTCGCCGCGGCGAAGATGCCCGCAAAGTCGCCCCGTATGGCCGAACGCGGCGAGCCCGTTTCGCCGATCGGATTTGATCGGGCATGGACGACGTTCCAGCGCGAGGAGGGCGACCGCTTCTCCAGGGCCTTGCTGACGCTACCGGCGGGGACGGGCACGGCGGTTCGGATCCGGTCTTGGCGGAAGGCGTCGTCCCTGCTGGAGACCACGCGCGATGAATTCCGCATCGATGCCGTCACCGGCAAACTGCTCTCCGCGGAGCGTTATGCCGACAAGACGTTCGGAGAGACAATCATCGCGGCCATCTACGACATCCACCGCGGCGAAATCCTGGGGTGGCCCGGGAAGCTAGCCTTCATGATCGCCGCGATGCTGATGCCGCTGTTTTCAGTCACCGGCATCCTGCTTTATCTGTCGCGCCGCAGGCTGCGGCGTCCGGCGCAGAAGCCGCTCGGGCAGCTCGTCCCGGGCGAGTGAGCGGACGAGGCTAGCCAACCCGCCTGCAATCGTTCAAAAGCCCATGGCCTGTCCACCCAGGATTCATGCCATGAAGCTCCCGCCCGTCACCCCCGCCGATGTCCGCCGCGCCCTGCTGCTGCGCGAAGAAATCGCGCTGCTCGACCTCAGACACGAGGCAGGCTTCGCGACAGGGCATCCTCTGTTCGCCGCGAACATGGCCGTCGATCGGATCGCGATCGAAGCCGAGATCAGGCTGCCGCGGAAGAGCGTTCCGATCATTCTCTATGATGACGGCGAGGGGCTGGTCGCGACGGGCGCCGAGCGTCTCGCCGCGCTAGGCTACAGCAATGTCAGCGCGCTCGATGGCGGCCTGAAGGCCTGGCGCGACGCGGGCTATGAGGTGTTCGAGGACGTCAATTCCTATTCGAAGGCGTTTGGCGAGCTGGTCGAAGCGCGGCGCCACACGCCCTCGTTCAGCGCCGACGAGGTGGCGCAGTTGATCGCCGACAAGGCCAACATCGCCATCCTCGACGTTCGCCGCTTCGACGAATATGCCACCATGAACATTCCGGGCTCGGTCAGCGTGCCCGGCGCGGAGCTGGTGCTGCGGGCGGGGCAGGCCGCGCCCAGCCCCGATACCACCATCATCGTCAATTGCGCTGGTCGTACCCGCTCGATCATCGGCACCCAGTCTTTGATCAATGCCGGCGTACCTAACAAGGTGCGTGCATTGCGCAACGGCACCATCGGCTGGACGCTGGCGCGGCATACGCTCGACCACGGCGCGGACAGGCGCGGAGAAATCGGCCCGTTCGAAGGCGGTCCTGCCAACGCGCGCGACGTCGCCTATCGCGCCGGTGTTCGCCATGTCGGCGCAAGCGAAATGGCTGCGCTGCTCGCGCAGACGGATCTCACGCTCTATCGCTTCGACGTGCGCGACGCCGAAGAATATGCCGCCGGCCATCTCCCGGGCTTTCGTCACTATCCCGGCGGCCAGCTCGTGCAGGAGACCGACATGGCCGCCCCCGTGCGCGGCGCGCGCATCGTCCTGACCGACGACAAGGGCGTCCGCGCCGACATGACGGCGTCCTGGTTGGCCCAGATGGGCTGGGAGGTTTATGTGCTGGAAGGCGGTTATGACAGCGCGCTGGAGATCGGCCCGCCCGGTGGGCTGCCCAAGCCCGATCCCGCCCACCGCTACCGCCGGCCATATGAAGGTACCGACGTTGCGGAGAAGGCGATGCAGGCCTATCTCGATTGGGAGTATGGACTCGTGGAGCAACTCCGTCGTGACGGCACGCACGGGTTTTATGTGATTTGATTGCGGGGCAGGCGCACGTAAGGCCTTGTCGCTGATCCGTCACCGTCTCTCTGGATGACGGTTGGCTGTCGCGAGCTCGGAATGACCGGGGTGCTGGTGGGATGCCACTTCGCCATCTTCCCTCCGTATCCGCCCCTATTGTGTCGCGCACCGTCCACGGTCTATGTGCTGCGACGTAGCTCATGATCCACGGAGACACCATGCCGGCCCCAGGCCAAAGCCCTGAGCGGAGTGCCAAGGCGCTGCTGCTCGAAGGCGTCAACGACAGCGCTGTCGATCTTTTCAAGGGCGCGGGCTTCAGCAATGTCGAGCGGCTGACCAAAGCGCTGGACGGGGAGGATCTGCGGCGTGCGCTCAAGGGCGTGTCGCTGCTCGGCATCCGCTCGCGCACCCAGATCACCGATGAGGTGCTGCAAGCTGCCGACGGGCTGCTCGCGGTCGGCTGCTTCAGCGTTGGCACCAACCAGGTCGATCTAGCGGCGGCGCGCAAGCGCGGCATTCCCGTCTTCAATGCGCCATTCTCCAATACGCGCAGCGTCGCCGAGCTCGTGATCGGCGAGATCGTGATGCTGCTACGGCGGATCTTTCCGCGCTCGGTATCGGCCCACGCGGGTGGCTGGGACAAATCAGCGACCGGCAGTCGCGAGGTGCGCGGACGCACCCTCGGCATCGTCGGTTACGGCAATATCGGCTCGCAGCTCTCGACGCTGGCCGAGGCGATCGGTATGCGCGTGATCTATTTCGACCGCACCGACAAGCTCCGCCACGGCAACACCGAACCGGTCGAGAGGCTGGAAGAGCTCTTGGCGCAGAGCGACGTCGTCAGCCTGCACGTTCCGGAGACGCCGGAGACCGCGGGCATGATTGGCGAGAAGGAGCTCCGGGCGATGAAGCCGGGTTCGTTCCTGATCAACAACAGCCGCGGCACCGTGGTCGATCTCGAGGCACTTGCGCGCGCGTTGCACGACGGTCATCTCGCCGGCGCGGCCGTGGACGTCTTTCCGGTCGAGCCGTCCTCGAATTCGGATCTTTTCAAGAGCCCGATCCAGGGCCTCGAGAACGTCATCCTCACGCCCCATGTCGGCGGCTCGACCGAGGAGGCGCAGGAGCGCATCGGCGGCGAGGTCGCGCGCAAGCTGGTCGATTATTTCATCACAGGCTCGACCATGGGCGCGGTGAATTTCCCCGAGGTGCAACTGCATCTGCGCCCCTCCGGCGCGCGCTTCAGCCATGTCCACCGCAACGTGCCGGGCATGTTGCGGCGGCTCAACGAGGTGTTCCTCCAGCGCGACATCAACATCGCCGCGCAATATCTGGAGACCGCTGGCGACCTCGGCTATGTCGTGCTCGATGCCGATCTCGGCGGGCAGGATTCCGCGGCGCTGCTCCAGCAGATCCGCAGCCTCGACGGCACGATCGGCGCGCGGCTGGTGTTCGAGCACTGAAGCTTTTTTGAGCGAAGTGGATACCAGTTCGCGTAAAGAGAACGCGTCAATTCGACAAACCGCAGCCCTGTTCCGCTTCCATCGGGGCAGGGCTGCAACGCGTCATTGACGGCCGGCAGCAGGTCGCATTGAATGCGGCCTTCGCTGGGTTGAACAAGAGTACACATCCGGGTGGAAACGATGACGCTGACGAGAGCGAAGCTGTGCGCATGGCTCGTGGGGACTGTGGCCGCGCTGGGCGCGAATTCCGCTGTGGCACTCACTCTGGCGGAGGATGCAGAGACGGTTTGCAAGGGCCTCGTCGGTGGGACCGATGCCGTGAAGATCGATGCCGCGACGTTGCAGGCCCCCTCGCCAATCGCCGTCGCCGAACGCGGACCGACGCCGTCGGGGCGCATCACGCCGGCCAATCCCGGCTTCTGCAAGGTGCTCGGCCATATCGACCCGGTCGACCCCAAGGCGCCGCCGATCAAGTTCCAGGTCAACCTTCCCGTCGAATGGAATGGACGCTCACTGCAATATGGCGGCGGCGGCTTCAACGGCGTGCTGATCACGGGTCTCGGGCTGCCGCCCGCCTATCCCTTCGACAAGCCGTCGCCGCTGGCGCGCGGCTTCGTCACCTACGGCACCGATTCGGGCCACGAGACCAAGCAGGGCGAGCCGCCGCAGGTCTTTGCGCTCAACGACGAGGCCTTCGAGAATTTCGCTCACCGCGCCTACAAGAAAGTGCGCGATGCCGCCGTTGGGTTGATGGAGCGCGCCTACGTCAAGAAGCCCGAGAAGATGTATTTCATGGGTTCGTCCGAGGGCGGCCGTGAAGGCCTGACCATGGCGCAGCGCTACCCTGATGATTTCGACGGCATCTTCGCCCGCGTGCCCGTCATCAACTGGGTCGGCTTGCAGCACGCCGGCACGCGTTCGGGGCTTGCGACCATGGGCGCGGGCTGGATCAATCCGGCTCAGGTGAAGCTCGTCGGCGAGGCCGTGCGGGCGGCCTGTGACAAGGCGGATGGCTCCGACGATGCGCTGGTGCAGGACCCCGTCGGCTGCAAGGCGGCATTCAAGGTCGAGACTCTGCGCTGCGCAGCCGGCCAGAGCGGCGATCAGTGCCTGACCGATGCGCAGATCAAGGCGATCGACACGCTGCACGGCACCTACAAGTTTCCGTTCGCGCTTGCCAACGGCCTCGACGATTATCCCGGCTGGGGCGTGTCAGGCGAGGACACTCCGGCGATCGGCCCGACCGGCGGCTGGACGGCGTGGTGGCTCGGCACCGCGCCGCCGGCGCAGCCGCCTGCGCCCAACAACGGCATCGCCTGGATCTACGGTGCTGGCGGCATTCAATATGTCTTTGCGCGCGATCCCAAGCTCGATGTCACCACCTACAAGGTGGAGGAGCACAAGGCGCGGCTGCTTGAGGTCTCCGGCCTGATGGACTCGACCGACCCCGATCTCGGCCGCTTCCGCGCCCGCGGCGGCCGTCTCATCATGCTCGAGCACATGGCCGATTACGCCCAGAGCCCCTATGCCGGCATCCACTATTTCGAGAGCGTCGAGCGCAAGCTCGGCAGGGCCGAGACGGCGGAGTTCGCGCGGCTCTACACCGCGCCCGGCGTCGACCATGTCGGCTCCGGCGCGCCGGCCAATGTCGACATGCTGAGCGTGCTGGTCGACTGGGTCGAGAAGGGCAAGGCGCCCGGCGATCTCGACGTCAGCGAGCAGAAGGTCGAGGTGCCCTCGTTCGCGACCCTGCGCGCATTGCCGCTGTGCCGCTGGCCTTCCTGGCCGCACTACAAGAGCGGCCCCGTGACGGAGGCGTCGAGCTTCACCTGCGCGCCGTGAATTCTTTGCGCCCCTTTTGAGCGACGCAGGCACGCACGGCCTACCTTGCTGCCATCGCCTGTGCGCCGCCAAGCAATTGCGCGTTGAGCCGGCCGCCGGAAAACAGCATGTCGTCGAGCGCTTCGTCGATTTCGGCTGAAATCACGGAGGTTCCGCCGTCGCGGGCGATGCTGGCCTGTGCCAGCCGCCGCATCGATTCCTTGACGAACGCACAACTCGTTCCGTCGCTGCGCCGGGCCGCCTCGGCAATGAAAGCGTCCTCCAGCGGCAGTCCCTTGCCGTAGAGGCGGACCAGCTTGCCGCGCCCGGCCTCGTCGGGCAGCGGCACCTCGATCGCCTGGTCGATGCGGTCCGCCGTCAAGCGGGACCTGACCCTGGGCACTTGGTGCCGGGACGCCGCCGGACATTTGACAGTGTTGGCGGGCTCGGCTAGATACTTCGCATGCGAAATAAAGCGGCCGACGCGCGCCATCATCGGCTGATCTATCTGCTGAGCGTCGCGCAGCGCCGCTTGCAACGCTGGATGGCGGCGCAGCCCAGTAACGATGTGACGCCGGCGCAGGCGGGGCTGTTGTTCATCCTCGGACGGCAGGACGGCGTCCTGATGGGCGAGGCGGGCGCGGCGCTCGATCTGGGGCCGGCCGGGATTTCCGGCTTGGTCGATCGGACCGAGGCGGCGAAGCTGATCGAGCGGCGGGCCGATCGCGAGGACGGACGCGCCTGGCGCATCTGGCTGACGCCGAAGGGACAGGCCGCGCTGGCGCAGGCGAAGGCCGGCGCGGCGGAGGTCAACGCCGCGCTGACGGACGGATTCACGGCCGCGGAGATCGACATCGTTGCGCGCTGGCTGACCAGCATTCAGGACAAGTTTCCAAGATCTTCAGATCCAAGACATTCAGATGAATAAAAGGAGAGACCGATGACAGAGCACGTCCGGATCGAGAACAATGGCGGCATCCTCACCCTCACGCTGGCGCGGCCCGACAAGAAGAACGCGCTGACGGATGCGATGTACGGCAAGCTCGCTGACAGCATCGAATCCGCCGAGTTCGATCCGTCGGCCCGCGTGATCCTGATCCGTGGCGAGGGCGACATGTTCACCGCCGGCAACGATGTCGGCGAATTCGCCGCGGTCGCGGCCGGTAAGTCCGAGGGCAGCCGCAACGTCGTGCGCTTCATCCAGTCGCTGGCGCGCTGCACCCGGCCGCTGGTCGCTGCCGTGCAGGGCCGCGCCGTCGGTGTCGGCACCACGATGCTGCTGCATTGCGACCTGGTCGTGCTCGCCGACAACGCCCAATTGTCGACGCCCTTCGTCAGCCTGGCGCTGGTGCCGGAGGCCGCGTCGAGCCTGCTGATGCCGGCGCGCATCGGCTATGCCCGCGCCTACGAGATGTTCGCGCTGGGCGAGACCGTGACGGCGCAGGCCGCGCTGGAATGGGGGCTTGCCAACCGCGTCGTGCCGCTCGACAAGCTCGATGCCGAGGCGCTTGCGCTGGCGCAGCGCCTTGCCCGCCAGCCGGCCGGTGCGCTCACCGCGACCAAGAAGCTGATGCGCAACGGCGAGGTGCTTCTGGCCCAGATGCAGGCCGAAGGCGAGCAGTTCGCGCGGCGCCTGCGCACCGCCGAGGCACGTGAGGCGTTTACGGCTTTTGCCGAGCGCCGCCCGCCCGATTTCACCAAGGTCGCGTGAAACCGGCGGCCCCGGCGCCGGTGATTCTCATTTGATAAGAAGCTTAACCAAACCTTGGCATGTCGCGGTGCAAGGTGAACCTACCTTGAACGTAGGTCCTCGCCCCCATGGCAATGTTTAAGAAATCGGTAAGCTCGCTTCTCCTGACATTGATGGCTCTGCTGGCGATCGGCGCGCTGGCCTCGACGGCGTTCCAGATGGCGGGGGCGTTCGGCCGCTACAGCGAGAGCCTCGAGACCGAGCGGCTTGCCGCAGCCGACAAGGCGATTTTCCATGGCGTGCTCGCGCTGCGCAACAATCGCGGCGACGCCCAGAGCGCGCTGCTCGGCGAGGACGATCCACGTGCCAAGCTCGGCGCCGCCGAGAAGGCCGAGCAGGGCGGCTACGACGGCATCAGTACCGCGCTCGCGACCGTGGACTTCGCGCGTCGCGACGAACTTGCCAACACGTTGAAGCAGCGCTGGAACGAGGCGTCGCCGCAGTTCCAGCTGTTCTACGACGAGGCCAAGCTTCCGCGCGCCGAGCGCAAGATCGAGCGGACGAATTCCTGGTACGATGCCGTCACCAAGGTGATCGACACTGCGAACCTCGCCTCCACCGCGGTGTCGAACCGTGCCTGGATGAACGATCCCTATATCGCACGCATGATTCAGGTGCGCCGCTTCGCCTGGCAGGTGCGCGATCGCTATGGCATCCATTGCTCGTCGCTCCGCTCGAATGTCAACGGCAGCAAGCCGCTCGACGACGCCCAGAAGCGGTCTGTGGCGCAATGGGACGGCACCATCACCTCCGGCTGGGCAGGCATGGCCGAGTTGCTGGCTGCGCCTGACGCGCCGGCGGCACTGGTGACGGCAGCGACAGATGCCAAGGCCAAGACCGATGGCGTCCTCAAGCAGATCAACGAACTCACCAGGAATTTCGACGGCAGTGGCAAGCCGGCGATGCCCCCCGCGGAATGGAACGCGTTGTGCCAGTCGCCCTTTGCGCCCATCGTTGCGGTCGCCAACACGGCCCTCGACCAGTCGATCGCGCGTGCCGAGGCCGTCCAGCAGAAAGCCCTCATCAACCTGATCGTGCAGTCGTTCGCTTTCCTGCTCGCGCTGGCCGTGACGCTGGCCGGCGTGTTCGTGGTGCGCAACCGCCTGATGCGTCCGGTTCGCGCCATTCTCGACGCCATCGCCCGCATCAGCGCGCGCGACTATGCGACGCCGGTGCCGCAATCCCGGCATCCCGACGAATTCGGCACCATGGCTGCGGCCCTCGAAAGCCTGCGCGAGAGCGCGGCGACGGCCGAGCGCCTGGGCCGGGAGCGTGAATCGCAGCAGGCCTTGCAACTGGCCCGCTCCGGGACCGTCGACGAAGCCTGCCGTAGTTTTGACGACACCGTGCAGGCGGTGATCCAGAGCGTCGTGGCCTCGACGCGGGAGCTCGATGCCACCGCAACCGGCGTGCGCTCGCTGGTCTCGCAATCGAGCAGCCAGACCTCCGCGGTCTCGTCCGCCGCCGAACAGGCCACCAACAATCTCGAGACCATCGCGGCGGCGACCGAAGAACTGTCCGCTTCCGTCGGCGAGATTTCCGCGCAGGTGCAGTCCAGCGCCCGCGAAGCGCGTGAGGCGGTGTCGCAGGCCGAAAGGACCAACGCGACGGTCGAGATCCTCGACCAGACCGCAGGCCGCATCAGCGAAGTCGTGAAGATGATTCACGCCATCGCCGGTCAGACCAATCTTCTCGCACTGAACGCGACCATCGAGGCCGCACGCGCGGGCGAAGCCGGTCGCGGCTTTGCCGTGGTCGCCGGCGAGGTCAAGAGCCTTGCGGCGCAGACGGCGACCGCCACCGAGGAAATCTCGCGCCAAGTCGAGGAGATCCAGGGCGCGACGGGCCAGGCGGTTGCAGCCATCCGATCGATCGGCGGTTCGATCAGCGGCATCGACGAGAAGATGACCGCGATTGCCGCCGCCGTCGAGCAGCAGCGCGCGGCCACCACCGAGATCTCGCGCAACTTCCAGCAGGCCGCGCAGGGCACCCGCGAAGTGACCGACACCATCGGCAGCGTCGCCAGGCTCAATCAGGAGACCGGCAACGCCGGAACGGTGTTGTCGGAATCGGTCAAGAAGATGTCGGCCGACGCCGACCGTCTCCGCGTCGCGGTCGAGGGCTTCCTGGGCGCAGTCAAGACTGCGTAGTCTCGCTTTATCCCTCCAGCCTGACGTCGTGCGTTCGGCATTGCCGCCGGTCCGCGCGGCGGCTACATCTGGGCCGCCTCGTTCCGTGAGCGCGGCGACAGACGCAAGACATATCAGGGATGGAGAGTTCGATGCCGGTCACCCCAGACAAGGCCCAGCGCCCCTATCGCGGCGTATTCCCGGTCGCGCCCACCATCTTCGACGAGCGCGGCGAGCTCGACCTCGAAGGCCAGCGTCGCTGCATCGATTTCATGATCGACGCCGGCTCGAACGGCCTCTGCATCCTCGCCAATTTTTCCGAGCAGTTCGTGCTCACCGACGCCGAGCGCGAAACCGTAATGCATGCGGTGCTGGAGCATGTCGCGGGCCGGGTTCCCGTGATCGTCACCACCACGCATTTCAGCTCGGCCGTCTGCGCCGCGCGCAGTCAACAGGCCGAAGCCGCGGGCGCTGCCATGGTGATGGTGATGCCGCCCTATCACGGCGCGACTTTCCGGGTGCCCGAGAAGGGCATTGTCGAGTTCTTCAAGGTGCTGTCGGGCGCCATCACCATTCCGATCATGATTCAGGATGCGCCGGTCGCGGGCACGCCGTTGTCGGTCGAACTGCTGGCGCGGCTGGCTCGCGACCTCACCAACATCCGTTACTTCAAGATTGAGGTGCCGGGGGCGGCCTCAAAGCTTCGCAGCCTGATCGAGGCGGGCGGCAAGGACATCGAGGGCCCGTGGGACGGCGAAGAGGCGATCACGCTGCTGGCCGATCTCGATGCCGGCGCCACCGGCGCGATGACCGGCGGCGGCTATCCCGACGGCATCCGCCAGATCGTCGATCCCTATTTCGCCGGCGACCGCGAGAAAGCGAAGGCCGCCTATGAACGCTGGCTTCCGCTGATCAATTATGAGAACCGCCAATGCGGCCTGATCGCCTGCAAGGCGATGATGCAGGCCGGCGGCGTGATCAAGTCCGACGCGGTGAGGCATCCGCTCCAGCCGCTGCATCCGGCGACGAAAGCGGGTCTGCTGGAGCTTGCGAAAGAGCGCGACGCGCTGGCGCTGCGGTGGGGGAAGTAGGTCTCGCTGCCGCGATCGGTCTCGCTGTCGTCATTGCGAGGAGCGAAGCGGCGAAGCAATACAGACTGCGTCCCGCAGTGACAGTCTGGATTGCTTTGCTGCGCTCGCAATGACGGGGTTCGCTGAGGCTAACGCACCAATTCCCATTCGCCGACGACCCGAAACCGCGCCTTCGCATCATCCTGCCGAAACAGCGCGATGCGGTCGATCGCCAGCGTCCCGATCCCCAGCGCCGCAAACTTTGCTTGCAGCATCTTCAGGATCGGCCCGCGGCGCTCCGCATCCAGGCGCCCCGTCAGCGTCATGTGGAATCGGAATTCTTCCATCACGTACGGGTAGCCCCAGCCGTCGAGATAGTCGCGCTGCCGCTCGCTCAGCTTCTCGGGCCTGCGTCGCGCACGATCTTCCGCCGACAGTGCGGCGCGAAACAAATCGAAGTCGCGAACGCAGTCCGCGGCGAGGCGCTGGAGCGCATCGACCGGCTCGGCCGGAATGACGGCGATGAAGCCGCTGATGGCATCGACAACCGGGCGGATCACGGGAAGCGACCGCGCCTTGCCGGCGAATACCGCGCAGGCGGCCAACAGCTCCGCTTCGGTCCTGCCTGATGCGAGCGCCATCGGCGCCTTCAGCGTGGCGTGAAAGCCGTATTTGCGGGGATCGGTGCTGATGTCGCGCCAGTCCGGCGCGACATGCAGTACATCATGAGGCAACGGCAATTCGTTGCCGGTGTAGGCATCATAGCCGAGCAGCTCGGCGCCGAAGCTGGAGAGCGCGGCGTCGCGGCCTGCGGCGAAATAGATCGCGTAGCGGGGAAAACCTGTCATCGGCGCAGCATAACCACTTTAGGCCGCGACGACAGCCTCGCGCGGCGCTGACACGGCAGTCAGCAGCCGTGTCGCGTCGGTGAGATGCACGAGCTTTCCGCCTGAGATCACCGCGATCAGCCGCGGCCGCAGCTTCACGCTGTCGTCGACCAGCAGGATGTCGGCGCGGCAGCCTTCCGCAAGCACGCCGCGATTGGCAAGACCGGTGGCGCGCGCCGGCCCAGCCGAGACCAGGCTCCAGGCCTCGGTCAGCGGCAGCACGCCATCGGCGGCAAGCCGGAACGCGGCGAGCAGCTGCGCCGGATAGTAATAGTCCGACGCCAGCACCGAGCAGAGCCCCTTGGCGATCATGTCGGAGGCCTTGGTCCAGCCGGTGTGGCTGCCGCCGCGCACGACGTTCGGCGCGCCGTAGACGATGGCATCGCCGTGGCTTGCCGCCGCCCGCGCGGTCTCCTCGTTGATCGGAAACTCCGCAATGCCGGCGCCGAGCTCGCGAAACTGCTGGCGCATCGCCGGCGTCGCATCGTCGTGCGAGAGCATCCGCACCTCGGCCGCGCGCGCCGCGGCCGCCAACCGCGCAACCGAAGCCGGCACCTCCTGGGCGCGCGAGACAACGCGTTCGACCAGCTGGTCGAAGGCCTCGGCTGACAGCCCGGTGCGCTCGACCATGCGGTTGCGCTTGCGCGGCTTGGCCATGTCGGCGACCGTGCCGTCCATATGGTCGTTGAAGGCGAACAGATCGACGCGGCCCTCCGAGAGCCACAGGCTGATCTCGTCTTCGGCATCGAGATTGTAGGTCTCGTGCCGCAGGTGGAAGCGGGTGTCGGCGGCGAATTGCGGGCGCTGGCGCTCGATCGCCTCCATCAGGCCGCGCGCATTGTCGACGCTGCGCAGGCCCGGCTCCCAGGAGCAGGTGGTGGCGTGAAATACCGTGGTGATGCCGTTGCTGATCGCCTGGCGGTCGCTGTCGGCGAGCGCGACGTCGATCGGAAAGTCGACGCCGGCGCGCGGCATCATCTGTCGCTCGAAGGCATCGCCATGCAGATCGACGATGCCGGGCAGCACGAGCAGGTTGCGGGCATCGATCGCCAGCCGCGCGCGGCCACGACTGCCACCAACCTCTGCAATGTCTGTTTCGGAGACGAGCAGCGAGGTTTCGGCGAACTCGGCCCCGATCAGGGCCCGACCACCTTCCAGGAAAATGTCTGTCACGCGACCGCGCTTCGTTTGCTGGTTGAGGGAGTTGTCCGTGCTTCGTATTTCGCAAGAAAATCTTCAATTCCGAGCTTGCGGAAATCGGGCAGCGCGTCGCGCAACTTGTCGTGATCCCAGTCCCACCAGGCGAGCTGCGCGAGCCGCCCGGCGATCTCTTCCGAGAACCGCCGCCGCACGATGCGGGCCGGATTGCCGGCGACGATGGTATAGGCCGGCACGTCCTTGGTGACGATGGCGCCGGCCGCGATCACCGCGCCGGTGCCGATGTTGCGGCCCGGCAGCACGATCGCGCCATGGCCGATCCAGACGTCGTGGCCGATGTGGATGTGGTGCTGGCGCCGCCAGTCGAAGAACTCGGCATCGTCGCTCTCGCCTTCGAAATAGGCGCTGGAGCGATAGGTGATATGCGCCTGGGTCGCGCGGTGCATCGGATGATTGCCAGGATTGATGCGCGTCATCGCCGCGATCGAGCAAAACTTTCCGATGGTGGTGTAGGTGATCTGGGAATCGTTGACGACGTAGGAGTAATCGCCCATCGCGACATCGTGCAGGATCGTGCGGGCGCCGACCTCGGTGTAGGCGCCGAGCCTGGCCTCATGCAGCTTGGCGGAGGGGTCGATGGTCGGCTGAACCGAGAGAGCTTTTGCGGCCATGTTGCATCCGAGGCGCGAGGGCGGGCGTTCCTCTTCGAGCGGCTTGATGACGATGTCATGACATGGCGATGACAGGGGATGAGGTGTGGAGGATCGCCGCACTGCAATGCCGGTGTCACACAAGTGTCAAGCGCCGGCGTTAGCGGTGGACCCCAGCTAATCTGGAGCCGTGCATGCTGGTGGTGGAAGGTCTGACGTGTCGCTTCGGCGTGAAAGCCGCGGTGGACGACGCTTCGTTTCAAGTCTCCCCCGGCGGCTTCGTCGGTGTGATCGGACGGTCCGGCGCCGGCAAGTCGACGCTGCTGCGAACCATCAATCGTCTCGCGACGCCGACGCAAGGCCGCATCCTGTTCGACGGCATCGACGTCACCGCGCTGCGCGGCAAGGAATTGCGGCGGTGGCGGGCGCGTTCCGCCATGATCTTCCAGCAGTTCAACCTGGTCGGCCGGCTCGATGTGCTCACCAACGTCCTGATGGGGCGCCTTGCGACGATGCCGGCCTGGCGCTCGCTGTCGCAGATCTGGCCGGAGCAGGACAAGGCGCTGGCGATGTCGGCGCTCGAGCAGTTCGATATCGCATCGCTCGCCGCCCAGCGCGCCGACCAGCTCTCCGGCGGCCAGCAGCAACGCGTCGCGATCGCCCGCGCGCTAGTGCAGCAACCCGACATCATCCTCGCCGACGAGCCGATTGCCTCGCTCGATCCGCGCAACACCAGGATCGTGATGGATGCGCTGCTGCGCATCAACAAGCATTTCGGCATCACCGTGCTCTGCAACCTGCATTCGCTCGATCTCGCCCGCAGCTATTGCGACCGCCTGATCGGCATGGCGCAGGGCCGCGTGGTGTTCGACGGCGCGCCGGCCGAGCTGACCGACCACGTCGCGCGCGAGCTCTACGATCTCGAAGCCGCCGACGTCATGGGCGGTGCGCCGGTGCCGGCGCCCGAGGGCATTCCCGAGCTTGGAACGGCGGCCGCCGCCTGAGCCCGCCGCCTGTTTAGTTGCAGTTTTGCGTCAACCGACCCCAACCGATGAAGAGGGTATCATGATCACTCGTAGATTGATTCTTGCCGGCGCTGCCGCGCTCGCGTTCACCTCGTCGGCTTTCGCCGAAGACTGGAAGACGAAATTTCCCGAGCTGACGTTCGCCGTCGTGCCGGCCGAGAACGCCTCCGGCGTCACCGAGCGCTGGGCGCCGTTCGTGAGCTATCTCTCCAAGGAATTGGGCGTGAAGGTCACGCTGCGCATCGCCAACGACTACGCCGCGGTCATCGAGGGCCAACGCGCCGGCAACATCCATATCGCCAGCTACGGCTCGGCCTCGTTCGCCCGCGCCCGCCTGACCGGCGTCAAGACCGACGCCTTCGCCAACGACATCAACGCCGACGGCTCGACCGGCTATTATTCGGTGTTCTTCGTCAAGGCTAACAGCGCCTACAAGAGCATCGACCAGCTCAAGGGCAAGAATCTCGGCCTCGTCGACCCGAACTCGACCTCGGGCAACAACGTACCGCGCTTCGAGCTCGACAAGATGGGCATCCATGATGCCGAGGGCTATTTCAGCAAGGTCGTCTTCACCGGCAGCCACGAGAACGCGATGCTGGCGCTGTCGCAGGGCACGGTCGACGTTGCCGCCAACCAGTGGACCAGCGACGACGATTCCACGCTGGCGCAGATGCTGACCAAGGGCATGCTGAAGAATGCCGACGGCTCGGCGATGAAGAAGGACGACTTCCGCATCGTTCACAAGTCGGCTCCGATCATCAACGGCCCCTACGCCTACAATGCCGACCTGCCGGAAGAGGCCAAGGCCGCCATCGCCAAGGCGTTCTTCGACGCCCCTGCCAAGGACAAGGCCGCGTTCGACCGTCTCTCCGACGGCCAGAAGAAGGGCTTTCATCCCGCCACCACCAAGGACTGGGATGGCACGATCGAGCTGATCAAGTTCGTCGACGCGTTGCGTAAAAAGAAGGCGTCCTGAGTTTCGGGACGAGGCACCTGGAGCCGGGTCGACGGACCCGGCTCTTTCTTTGACGGGAACCCTTTCAGGTCGATGACAACAGCGGTTTCGATCCTGCCCGAGCAGCAGCTCGCCGTGCTCAACGCCGCCTATCGCCAGGCGGTCGGGCGGCGGCGGCTTCGCGTCCTGGTCGGGGCCGCGATCTTTGCCGCGGCGCTGCTTCTCGCGGCGATCGGCGCGGAAGTGAACCTGCGCACGCTCTTCTCTTACTTCGGCAACTTCCTCAGCTATTTCGACCGTATCTTCACGCTGGACAGCGGCCAGCGCGTCTGGACCGATGCCGGCGAGTGGTTCTGGGGCTGGCGCAAATGGCTGAAGATGCTCGGCGAGACGCTGCTGATCTCCTATGTCGGCACGCTGATCGGCGCGACCCTGGCATTTTGCCTGAACTTCTTCGCGGCTGAAAACACCTCGCCCGCGCCCTGGCTGCGCTTCGTCGTCCGGCGCCTGCTCGAATTCGCCCGCACCGTTCCGGGCATCGTCTTCGCGCTGATCTTCGTGATCGCCTTCGGGCTCGGACCGATGGCGGGCGTGCTGGCGATCGCGATCCACTCCACCGGCGCGCTCGGCAAGCTGTTCTCGGAAATCGTCGAGAATGCCGACATGAAGCCGGTCGAAGGCATCCGCTCGACCGGCGCGAGCTGGCTGTCCTGCATGCGCTTCGCAATCGTGCCGCAGGTGACTGCGGGCTATGCCAGCTACGCGCTGCTGCGCTTCGAGATCAACGTCCGCGAAGCCTCCGTGATGGGTTTCGTCGGTGCCGGCGGCATCGGCCAGGAGCTCGTCGTCGCGATCCGCAAGTTCTATTACTCCGACGTCAGCGCGATCCTGCTGACGATCATCGTCACGGTCTTCATTATCGACATCAGCACCGGCTGGCTGCGTGGCCGCCTGTTCGGCAGGGAGGCGCGGACGTGACGAAGCCGCAAGCCGTCGACACGCGAGAGCTTCGCGCGCGCTACCCCGATGTGTTCGACCGCCCCGCCTCGGCGCGGCTGGCCACGCCGGCGATGATCGTCGCAGCGTTCGCGATTTTCGTTTACGGCCTGGTCGATCTCGACTTCTCGCCGTCGCGCTTCTTCGCCGGTCTGAGCCAGCTCGGCTGGATCACCTTGATGATGATCCCGCCCGACCCCGGCTCGTCACTGCCGGTCTATCTGAAGGCGCTCGGCGAGACGCTGTCGATCGCGCTGCTCGGCACGACGCTCGCGGCTGTGTTCGCACTGCCGGTCAGCCTGCTCGCGGCGCGCAACGTGGTGCCGTCGAAGCTGCTTCGGTTTCCTGTTCGGCGCTTCCTCGATTCGATCCGCGGGGTCGATACGCTGATCTGGGCGCTAGTGTGGATCAACGTCGTCGGGCTCGGCCCGTTCGCCGGCGTGCTCGCCATCGCAGTGTCGGATTTCGGCGCCTTCGGCAAGCTGTTCTCCGAGGCGATCGAGGCGGCCGACCAGAAGCAGGTCGAAGGCATCCGCGCTTCTGGCGGCAGTGCGCTGCACGAGATCCGGTTCGGCCTGCTGCCGCAGGTGTTGCCGGTGATCGCGGGCCAGGTGCTCTATTTCATTGAATCCAACACGCGCTCGGCGACCATCATCGGCATCGTCGGCGCCGGCGGGATCGGGCTTCAGCTTGCCGAGCAGATCCGCGTGCTGGAATGGCAGAAGGTGTCGTTCCTGATCCTGATGATCCTGGTCGCGGTCGCCGCGATCGATTTCATCTCGGGGAAGCTGCGCTTTGCGATCATTGGGCGCAGGGCGGTGGCGTAACTTTCTTCCTTCTCCCCTTGTGCGCGAGGCGCCGGATGAGAGGTACGCCTCCTCAAATTCAGATGGGTATTGGCGGAGACATACCCCTCGCCCGTCTCGCCGCTATCGCGGCGAGCCACACTCTCCCGCAAGGGGAGAGGGGAAGAGAACAAGCAGCGTCACCCGTTCTCCACCAAAAACTCCACCCGCTCCGCGGCGAAGCGCGAATGCTTGGTCATCAGCGGCTTGCCGTCGAGATCATGGTCGGTCGCGTCGACCACCAGGATCGGCCGTCCGAGTGCCAGATCGAGCCGCGCGGCGTCGGTCGCATCCACGATGCCGGCCGTGATCCTCGTTGCACCGCGTCGATAGTCGCGCACGCCATAATGTTCCAGCAGCTTCGTCATCGAGCGCGTCGCCGCGAAGACCGCCCCCGCATTCGGAAACAGCTCCGCCGACAGCCACGTCGTGGAGACGCAGATCGGCGTGCGGTCGGCCAGCCTGATCGCCTCGATCCGCACCAGCGGCGCGCCGGTTTTCAGGCCGAGCTCGCGCGCCAGCTCACGGGTCGCGACATCGTCCGTCGCCTCGATCAACTGTCCGCGCGGCTCGCGGCCACCGGCCCCGACGATCTCGGAGAAGCGGGTGCGCGAGCGCAGGGGATAAGCGAGTTTCTGCGCCTCGACATAGGTTCCGCTGCCGCGCTCGGCACGCACCAGGCCACGCTCGGCAAGCGCTGCCAGCGCGCGCCGCACGGTGTGTCGGTTCACCCGATAGGTTTCGGCGATCTCCATCTCGCCCGGCAGTTTGTCGCCGGCCGCGAAACGGCCGTCGGCGATGCCGCGCTCGATGCCGTCGGCGACGAGGCGCCATAGCGCGACGCCCGAGGAGGCGGTGTCCTGCATGCTCATGTCGCGGCAACCTACTCCAGAAATCACAGCTTTGTCACGAAACAGTCATGGCGCCCGCTTATGAAGTTGTCTATTAACATAGACAACTTCGAAGCGGCAAGTTCGGTCGGAAAGTTCAGTGGATCAGGTGACCCAGCACAACAACCAGCAAGCCCAGCGCCAGGCCGCCATGGCCGTGCTGGCGCACGCGGAGGCGGGCGAGATCGCCGCCCGCCTCCGCGACTTCGTCCTGCCTGCCCATCGGGATCTGCGCGCGCCCGAAAACGGCCTCGTCATGCTGCGCGGCAGGGTCGGCGGGGACGGCGCGCCGTTCAATCTCGGCGAAGCGACGGTGTCGCGCGCCGCGGTGCGGCTGGCGAGCGGCGAGGTCGGGTTTGGCTACACGCTCGGGCGCGACGGCGAGAAGGCGCGGCTGATCGCCCTGTGTGATGCGCTGGTGCAGTCTCGGGATTTTGGCGCCGTGGTGGAGCGGGACGTTATCGCGCCGTTGCGTGAGCAGCTTATGATTCGCCGCAAGCAGTCGGCGGCGGAGACCGCCGCGACGAAGGTCGATTTCTACACCATGGTGCGCGGTGAGGGGTGAGATCATGACGACGATTGCGGAACTGCCGCCGGGCTTCGCCGACAAGGTGCTGTCGGCGCAATCGACCTTTCGCTCGGTGATGGATGCGATGGCGCGGCCTGGCTCGGTCCAGCGCATTGTTCCCGTGGCTGGAACGCCCGCTACGCTGATGCGCGGCACCGCCGCGATCGCGCTGACGCTGTTCGACCACGATACGCCGCTCTGGCTTGACGCGCGGATGGCGGAAAGCCTGGAATTGGTGAAATGGCTGAAATTCCACACCGGCGCGCCGGTGGTGCAGGATTCCTCGATTGCGAGTTTTGCGCTGATCAGTGACGGCGGTGCGCTGCCGCCGCTCGAACGCTTCGCGCTCGGCACCAGCGAATACCCGGACCGGTCCACCACATTGATCCTGCAGGTCGATAGCCTCGAGGCAGGCCGCAGTTTCGAGCTGCGCGGCCCCGGCATCGACGGCGTCGCGATGCTGCATGCATCGGTCAAGCCGTTCGATCTGTTCGAGCGCCTGCACGTCAATGAGTCGCTGTTTCCGCGCGGTATCGATGTGGTCCTGGTCGCCGATGACGCATTGGTCGCGATCCCGCGCACCACGCGCATCGTGAGCAAGGAAAGCTAGAAGCATGTATGTCGCAGTCAAAGGCGGCGAACGCGCCATCGAGAACGCCCATCGCCTGCTCGCAGACAAGCGGCGGGGCGACCAAAGCGTTCCGGAAATCACGCTCGACCAGATCTCGGAACAGCTTGGGCTCGCCGTGGACCGCGTCATGAGCGAAGGCTCGCTCTACGACCGCGAGCTCGCGGCGCTCGCGATCAAACAGGCGCGCGGCGACCTGATCGAGGCGATCTTCCTGGTTCGCGCCTTCCGCGCCACCTTGCCCCGTTTTGGCGCCAGCGAGCCGGTCGACACCGGCGCGATGCGGGTGCAGCGGCGGGTGTCCTCGACCTTCAAGGACATTCCGGGCGGCCAGATCCTTGGGCCGACGTTCGATTATACGCACCGCCTGCTCGATCCCACGCTCGCGCAAGGTTTTGTGCCGGAGGCGCCGGCAATGGCTGATGCGTCCACGGCGCCGACGCCGCGCGTGACCGACATTCTTGGCCGTGATGGCCTGATCGAATCCTCGCCGCAGGCCGAGGACGGCGCCAGCGTCGGCGATCTCACCCGCGAGCCGCTGAATTTTCCGGCGGATCGCGATCTGCGGCTGCAAAACCTCGCGCGCGGCGACGAGGGCTTCCTGCTGGCGATGGGCTATTCCACCCAGCGCGGCTACGGCCGCAATCATCCCTTCGCCGGCGAGATTCGCTTCGGCGAGGTCGAGGTGGAGTTTTTGGCGGAGGATGTCGGCTTCGCCGTGCCGCTCGGCTCGATCGAACTCACCGAATGCCAGATGGTCAACCAGTTCAAGGGCTCTGCGACCGAAGCGCCGTGCTTCACCCGTGGCTATGGCCTCGCCTTCGGCCAGAGCGAGCGCAAGACCATGTCGATGGCGCTGGTCGATCGCGCGCTGCGTGCCCGCGAGCTCGGCGAAGAGGCGTTGGCCCCGGCGCAAGATGAAGAATTCGTGATGTCGCATTCGGACAACGTCCAGGCCACCGGCTTCGTCGAGCATCTGAAGCTGCCGCATTACGTCGACTTCCAGTCCGAGCTCGGCCTGCTCCGCAAGCTGCGCAAGGAATTCACCGATGCCCAGGCGCCTGACGCCATGAAGGAGGCCGCGGAATGAACGCGCCCGCCTACAACTTCGCCTATCTCGACGAGCAGACCAAGCGGATGATCCGCCGCGCCATCCTGAAAGCGATCGCGATTCCCGGCTATCAGGTGCCGTTCGCCAGCCGCGAGATGCCAATGCCCTATGGCTGGGGCACCGGCGGTGTGCAGGTCACCGCCGCGATCCTCGGGCCCGCCGACGTGCTGAAGGTGATCGACCAGGGATCCGACGACACCACCAACGCGATCTCGATCCGCAAATTCTTCGCCAAGACCGCCGGCGTCGCCACCACCACGGCGACCGAAGATGCGACCGTGATCCAGACCCGTCACCGCATCCCCGAGACGGCGCTGAGCGAGAATCAGGTGCTGGTTTATCAGGTGCCGATCCCGGAGCCGTTGCGCTTCCTTGAGCCGCGCGAGACAGAGACGCGGCGCATGCACGCGCTCGCCGAATACGGCTTGATGCATGTGAAGCTCTATGAGGACATCGCCCGCTTCGGCCACATCGCGACCGCTTACGCCTATCCGGTCAAGGTCAACGCGCGCTATGTGATGGACCCGTCGCCGACGCCGAAATTCGACAATCCCAAGATGGATAATTGTCCGGCGCTGCAATTGTTCGGTGCCGGCCGCGAGAAGCGTATCTATGCGATCCCGCCCTATACGCAGGTGGTGTCGCTCGATTTCGAGGACCACCCCTTTGAGCCCTACCGCTTCAACGCGCCCTGCGCGCTGTGCGCGGCGGAAAATTCCTATCTCGACGAGATCGTCACCGACGACAAGGGCGGGCGGATGTTCGTGTGCTCGGACACCGACTATTGCGAGAGCCGCCAGGCCGCCGGCCATCGCGGCAGCCTCAGCGCTGCGCCCTACAAGGAGAAAGCGCAAGGAGGCATAAATGGTTGATCAGGCCGCGCTCGAAAGCGACCAGCCGTTGCTGGTTGCGACCTCCATCAGCAAATCCTTCGGCCGCATTGCCGCATGCCGCGACGTCTCCTTCGCGCTCTATCCCGGCGAGGTGCTGGCGATCGTCGGAGAATCGGGTTCGGGCAAGTCGACGCTGCTGCAACTCCTCTCGGGCCAACTTGCGGCCAGCGCTGGCCACGTGTCCTACCGGATGCGCGACGGCGTCGCGCGCGATCTCGCCTCGCTCGGCGAAGCCGAGCGGCGCTTCCTGTATCGTACCGACTGGGGCTTCGTGCATCAGGATCCCGCGCAGGGCCTGCGCATGGCGGTCTCGGCCGGCGCCAATGTCGGCGAACGGCTGATGGCGGTGGGTTGGAATCACTACGGCCGCATCCGCGAGACTGCCTCCGACTGGCTCAAGCGCGTCGAGATCGACACCGCGCGCATCGACGACGCACCGCGGACTTATTCCGGCGGCATGCGGCAGCGGCTCCAGATCGCCCGCAACCTCGTTACCGAGCCGCGGCTGGTGTTCATGGACGAGCCGACCGGCGGCCTCGACGTCTCCGTGCAGGCACGCCTGCTCGACCTCCTGCGTAGCCTTGTCGCCGAGCTGCAACTCGCCGTCATCATCGTCACCCACGATCTCGCGGTTGCGCGGCTGCTCTCGCACCGCGTCATGGTGATGAAGGGCGGCCGCGTCATCGAGACCGGTCTCACCGATCAGGTCCTCGACGATCCCCGCGAGCCCTATACCCAACTCCTCGTTTCCTCGATCCTGCCGCCATGAGTTCACAGATGACCGCTATGATCGACGTCGCCAACGCCAAGAAGACCTTCACGATGCACCTGCAGGGCGGCATCGAATTACCCGTGGTCAGCGGTGTGACCTTCCAGGTCAATCCGGGGGAGTGCGTCGTGCTGTCGGGGCCATCAGGCGCCGGCAAGTCGTCGATTCTCAAGATGATCTTCGGCAATTACCGCTGCGACAGCGGCCGCATCGGCATCCGCCACCGCGGCGCGCTGATGGATCTCGCCAGCGCCGAGCCGCGGCAGGTGCTCAACGTCCGCCGTTCCACCATCGGCTATGTCAGCCAGTTCCTTCGCGCCGTGCCGCGCGTGGCCACCATCGATGTCGTCGCTGAGCCGCTGATCGTGAACGGCATGAGCCGCACCGAGGCGCAGGCCCGCGCCGGCGAGTTGTTGCACCGACTCAACATCCTCGAGCGTCTGTGGCAACTTCCGCCCGCGACCTTTTCCGGCGGCGAGCAGCAGCGCGTCAACATCGCGCGCGGCTTCATCTCGGACCTGCCGATCCTGCTGCTGGACGAGCCGACCGCCTCGCTCGACGCCGCCAACCGCGCGGTGGTGGTCGAGCTGGTGTCCGAGAAGAAGCGCCAGGGCACAGCCATGGTCGCCATTGTCCATGACGACGAAATCCGCCATCTGATTGCCGACCGCATCGTCGACGTCACCAGCTTCGCCGCCGCGGCCTGAGGGACAGGGAAATGAACGCCAAGCCGAAGGACATTGTGATCGCCAACGCCAGGATCGTGCTGGCGGACCGGGTGATCGAGCAGGGCTGGCTTGCTCTTGCCGACGGGCGCATCGCCGAGATCGGCGAGGGCACCGCGCCTGCGGGCGCCGAGGATGCCGGCGGCGACCTCATCATGCCGGGCCTGATCGAGCTCCACACCGACCATCTCGAAGCCCATTACGTGCCGCGCCCGAAGGTGTTCTGGAATCCGGTCGCCGCCGTGATCTCCTATGACGGGCAGCTTGCGACGTCGGGCATCACCACCGTGTTCGACTCGCTCCGGGTCTGGCGCGAGGACGGCGCCGAGGAGGTCGACGGCCGCGCCGGCGTGCTCGCCGCCGCGATCACGACCGCGCGCGAGGCCAGCCTGCTGCGCGCCGACCACTTCCTGCATCTGCGCTGCGAAATCCCGATGCCGAGCGTGGTCGAGGAGGCCAAGGAGCTGATCGACCGTCCGGACGTCAGGCTGATGTCGCTGATGGACCACACGCCGGGCCAGCGCCAGTTCCGCGACGAGGTCAAGCTGCGCGATTATTACCGCGGCAAGGGCGGCGGCAAGACCGATGCCGAGCTCGACGAGCTGTTCGCAAGGCGATTCGAATATCAGAAGAAATATGCCGCGGCGAACATGCGCGAGATCGTGTGTCTGGCGCATTCGCATAAAATTCCGCTGGCGAGCCACGACGACACCACGGAGGAGAACGTCGCCGACGCCGTGCGCGATCGCGTTTCGGTGGCGGAATTTCCGACCACGCTGGAGGCCGCGCGCGGCCTGCACGAGGCCGGCATCGACATCCTGATGGGCGCACCGAACGTGGTGCGCGGCGGCTCGCACTCCGGCAACATCGCCGCGGTCGATCTCGCCCGTGAAGGCCTGCTCGATATCCTGTCCTCGGACTACATTCCGTCGAGCCTCCTGATGGGCGCGCTGCAACTGCCTGAGCATGTCCCCGCCATCAGCCTTCCGGCGGCGATCCGCACGGTGACCAAGGCGCCGGCCGAGGCGGTCGGCCTTACCGATCGCGGCGAGGTCGCGATCGGCAAGCGCGCGGACCTCATTCGCGTGCATGTCGCAGGCCAGATTCCCGTGGTCCGCAGCGTCTGGCGCGAAGGAAGCCGCGTCGCATGAGCGAGACAGCGACCATGGCGGACGGGCAGGCCGGCGCGATCGGCCCCGGCCGGCTCGTGCTGGTGGTCGGCCCCAGCGGCGCCGGCAAGGACACGCTGCTGCGACTGGCCCAGGCGACCTGCGCTGACGATCATGACATCGTCTTTCCGCGCCGAATCGTGACGCGTGAGTCCTCCGCCGACGAAGACAATGTCGCGCTCGGTCCGGACCAATTCCGCCGCGCCTGCGAGCATGGCGATTTCGCCGTGCATTGGGACGCGCACGGGCATTCCTATGCCCTTCCGCTCGACATCAACGACGATATCCGCGCCGGCCGCACGGTCGTCGCCAACGTTTCGCGTACCGTGATCGGCGCGTTGCGCCAGACCTATGTTGACGTCGTGGTGGTCGCGATCACGGCGCCGCCGGACGTGCTGGCCGCGCGGCTGGCCGCAAGGGCGCGGCAGAGCGACGGCGACATCGCCGAACGCCTCACCCGCAGCGTCGACGACAGGTCGGCGCAGGCCGATGTCACCATCCTCAATGCCGGCAGCGCGGAATATCACGCCCGCCAGCTGGTGCGAGTGATCAGAAACGAAGGCTGGCAGGATTGGCCGCCACAGCAGGGAGAGCGGAATGACGGTGATTGAAACGGTCGAACAGCTGGAGGCCATCTACGGTGACGTCGGTGACGCCTCGACCGTGAAAGTCGCCGACCACGTCACCCCGCTTTATCGCATCTTCATCGAGAAGGCGCCGTTCGCGGCGCTCGCCACCATCGGGCCGGAGGGCATCGACTGCTCGCCGCGTGGCGACCTGCCCGGCTTCGTCCGGATCCATGATCCCAGGACGCTGATGCTGCCGGATCGCCGCGGCAACAACCGGGTCGATTCCCTGCGCAACATCGTGCGCGACCCGCGCGTGTCGTTGATGTTCCTGATCCCCGGCTCGGGCAACGCGGTTCGCGTCAACGGCCGCGCGCATCTCTCGGTCGATCCCGAGCTGCTGGCCTCGTTCAAGGTCGAGGGCAAGGCGCCGCGCAGCGTCATGGTGATGACGGTCGATGAAATCTACTTCCAGTGCGCCCGCGCCATCGTCCGCTCCGATCTCTGGAATCCCGACAAGCGCATTGACCCGAAGACGCTGCCCACGCCCGGCCAGATCCTCGCCGAGATGAGCGACAACAAGGTCGGCGGCGCGGAGTACGATCGCATCTGGCCGGAACGGGCGGCGGCGACGATGTGGTAAGGTGCTTCAAACGCCGCGCCTCCGTAAAGAGATCGTCTTGCCCGGGCTTGTCCCGGGCATCCACGTCTTGCGCTACATGGCAAGGCGTCGACGGCCGGGACAAGCCCGCCTTCACAGTGTCCCCGTCAGTTAAACGCCATCCCGCCGCTCAGCGCGATGGTCTGCCCGGTCATATAGGCATTGTCCACCAGCAGCATCACCGCCTGCGCCACCTCCTCGGCGGTACCGAAACGGCCGAGCGGGATGCGGCTGACGAGCTGTGGCTGGCCGCTCATCATGTCGGTCTCGATCAGGGAAGGTGCGACCGCGTTGACCGTAATGCCTTCCTTCACCAGGCGAGCTGCATAGCCTCGCGTGAGACCTTCCAGGCCTGCCTTGGATGCATTGTAGTGCGGGCCGATCGAGCCGGCGCCGCGCGCAGCACCGGAGGAGATGTTGACGATGCGGCCCCATTTTCGCGCGCGCATCGACGGCAGCACCGCCTGCGTGCACAGGAACGCGGATTTCAGATTGACCAGAATGGTGCGATCGAAATCCTCCTCGGTGAGATCGTCGACGCCGCGCGTGATGGCGATGCCGGCATTGTTGACCAGGATATCGATCGGCCCGAGCCCGGCCGTCACCCGCCGGATCATGTCGGCCACAGCCTCGCGCTGCGAGACGTCGGCGGCAACGACAATGGCGCGGCCGCCGTGCTTGACGATTTCGCCCGCCACCTGTTCGGCCTGCCCGATCTGCTCGCGGCAGTTGATTGCCACTGCTGCGCCTGATGCGGCCAGTGCTCGACAGACGGCTGCCCCAATCCCGCGCGAGCCGCCGGTCACGAGCGCCGTGCGTCCAGCGAGATTGTTCGACATGTCATGCTCCAATTGATCCGACGATAGCCCGATCGTCGAACGGCAGCCGCTGTCGTTCAACTCACAAGGTCGCTACACGGTGTCAGCTCCCGCGGCGCGCCCTGGTGCGCGCTGCCTTCATTGCGGCTGTGGAACGGACCTTGGCGGCGCTTCGGGGTGCGCTCGCCCTGGCCCACCTCATAAGCGTATTTGGCGCTGCGGCGGGTCGACGTCTTGGTGCGCCCCTTGCGCGGTGGCGGCAGATCGACGCCCGCGCGGCGCGCCTCGGACAGGCCGATCGCAATCGAAACGCACGACGTTGACGATTGATCCTTTTCAGTTCCGTAAGGCTGCCAGCAGTTCGTCCGGCCGCTCGGCCATGATCATGTGGCCGGCGCCTTTCACGATGACGCTTTTCGCATGCGGGATGGCAGCAGCCAGCGCCTTGCCGGCCTTCGCCGGGGTCATCATGTCGCGCTCGCCGAGAATGAGCGTTGTCGGCACCTTCACACTTCCGCCCGCGGTCAGTGCATTCGCATAGGCATTGCACGCGGAGAGATCCCGGAACAGCACGCCCGGCTCGCACGCCTTCAGCACCGCCTGCGCGCCGCCATGCATCCACAGGCCCGGCGCGAGGCTGCCGCCAAGTTCGGCGTTGAAGCCGAGGCCCCAGATCGAGACCATGTCGTTGGCATCCTGCGAGTTGGCCTCGGCCGCCTTCAGCAGATCCGGGCCGACCGTCATGGTCGTGGCGGTGCCGATCAGGCTCAGCGCGCTGACCTTGTCGGGATGGCGCGCCGCCGTCTCCAACGAAATCAGCGATCCCATGGAATGGCCGATCAGATGCGCCTTCGCAGCTCCCGCCGCATCAAGCAGCGCCGCGGTCCAGTCGGCCATCTCGGCGATGCTGCCGAGCGAAGGTCCGCTGGAGCGGCCGTGGCCCGGAAGATCCGGCGCCAGCACGCCGAACCCGTGATGGGCGAACCAGCGCGTGTGCAGCGCCCAGGTCGAATGGTCGAAGCCGGCGCCATGGAGGAAGACGACTGCAGGCAGCGACTTGTCGAACTCGCGGCCGCCGGTTGCGACGAACACCTCGAGGCCGTTGACGGAGAGCTTCATGATGTCAGACCTTCTGCGAGATGCGCAGCGCCTGCGCGAGATCGTCGATGATGTCGCTTGCCGTCTCGATGCCGACCGAGAGACGGACCAGTTCTTCGCCAATGCCGGCTGCCTTGAGCTGTTCGGTATCCATCTGCTGATGCGTGGTCGAGGCCGGGTGGATCACCAGCGTCTTGGCGTCGCCCACATTAGCGAGATGGCTGATCATGCGCAGGCTCTCGATGAACTTGCGGCCCGCGGGCCGGCCGCCCTTGATGCCGAAGGAGATGATCGAGCCCGCGCCGCGCGGCAAGAGCTGCTTGGCGAGCTGATAATCCGTGTGCGTCTCCAGCGAGGGATGCAACACCCAGTCGACCGCCTTGTTGGATTGCAGCGCTTCCAGCACCAGATGCGTGTTCTGCATGTGGCGGTCCATGCGCACGCCCAGCGTCTCCACGCCCTGCAGCAGCTGGAACGCGTTGGTCGGCGACAGGCAGGCGCCGAAATCGCGCAGGCCCTCGGTGCGTGCGCGCATGATGAAGGCGGCGGTCCCGAACTGCTCGTCGAAGACGATGCCGTGATAGCCGCCATACGGCTCGGTCAGCACGCCGAACTTGCCTGACGCGCGCCAGTCGAAGCGACCGCCGTCGATGATGGCGCCGCCGATCGCGATGCCGTGGCCGCCGATCCATTTGGTGGCCGAATGCATCACGATGTCGGCACCGAGTTCGATCGGCCGGCTGAGATAGGGCGTGGCAAAGGTGTTGTCGATCAGCAGCGGAATCTTCGCCTCATGTGCGATCGCCGCGACCTCAGGAATGTCGAGCACTTCCAGGCCGGGATTGCCGATGGTCTCGCCGATCACGAGCTTCGTGTTGGGCTTGATCGCCGCGCGGAACGCATCGAGGTCGCGCGGCTTGACGAAGCTGGTGGTGATGCCGAAGCGCGGCAGCGTGTGTGCCAGCAGGTTGATGGTGCCGCCATAGAGCGAGCTCGACGCCACGATGTGATCGCCGGCGCTCAGCAGTGTCGCGATCGCCAGATGCAGCGCGGCCATGCCGCTCGCGGTGCAGATCGCGCCGACGCCGCCTTCGAGCGCGGCGAGCCGCTCCTCCAGCACGCCGGTGGTCGGGTTCGAGATGCGCGTATAGATGTGGCCGGCGCGCTCCAGATTGAACAGCGCCGCGGCGTGATCGGAATCCTGAAACACGTAGGACGTGGTCTGGTAGATCGGCACCGCGCGAGCCCCGGTCGCGGGATCCGGATGCTGGCCCGCATGCAGGCTCAGGGTCTCGAAGGCAGGCGGCTTTGGCGCGGGCATGCATGGCCTCGTTGGTCGGTCGGTGCTGGGGGCGTTGTGCCATAAAACGGAGTGCGGCGTCAGCCCATTGACTATTCGCAGGACGTCGTCATGCCCGGGACAAGCCCGGCGATGACGTCGTTGCAGCATGAGTACAACCATTTCTAGCGCAGCCTAACCCCCGATCGCCTGCTCGATGGTCCGCGCCTCGCGCAGCAAAATCTCCGCGACCTCCTGCTCGCGACGGGGGCCGAGCCTCGTCCTGACGGCCGAGACGGTGATGGCTGCGGCCGGTCGTCCGTCCGGCGTCTTGATCCAGGTCGAGATCGATTTCGTCCCCTGCACGAGGCCGATCTCCCTCAGGCCGTATCCCAGCCGTCGCGCGGCGGTCACCTCACCGAGGACGGTCGCCACGTCGGTCTTGTAGGCCTCGAACCGCTTCTCGTTGGCTGCGACGATCTTTCGCGCCTCCGGCGCCGGCATCGCGGCGAGGATGGCGACGCCGGCACTGGAAACGCCGAGCGGCCGGCGCGCGCCGACCTCGATCGACAGCACCTGGATCGGATAGATTCCGATCCTGCGATCGACGCACAACGTGTCGTTTCCCGTGCGCACCGTCAGGAACAGCGTGTCGCCGATTTCGGCGGAAGCACGTTGCAGCGACGGATTGGCGGCGATCAGCAGCCGCGTCGGCCGCGGCCGTGCCAGCGCCAGCTCCGGCACCTGGTTGCCGATGGCGTAGCGGCCGTTCCGTTCGTGCCGCTCGACGATGCCTTCCTCGATCAGTACGTGGACGATGCGATGCACGGTGGGGCGGGTGAGGCCGGTTGCCCGGATCACCTCGGCCAATGGCACTCCGTCCTCGCGGCCTGCGGCGAGAATACGCAGCACTGCGAGCGCGCGCCGGATCGCCTGTGCGCCCTGCCGTGGCTCCATCGCGTTACGGGTGAGTCTCGTCCTGTCCATAATATGGACAAGAACGCCACAATTCACTCGACAGGACAAGCGCGCGTCTGGAGATTGCGCCCCAATCGAGTTGCCGTGCGCATCGCCGCACGCAACGTGAAACGGAAGCGCTGCCGGGAGGTTAACATGAGATTAATCGCAATTGCCATAGCCGCCATGACCGCGATCCTGTCGGGTCCTGCATCGGCTCAGCAATGGCCGGCGCGCAGCGTCAAGCTGATCGTGCCCTATCCGGCCGGCGGCAATGTCGACAGCGCCGCACGCATCGTCGCCGACAAGCTTCAGGAGAAGCTCGGCCAGCCCTTCATCATCGAAAACAAGGCCGGCGCCGGCGGCATGATCGCGGGCGAAGCCTTCGCGAAGTCGGCGCCTGACGGCTACACGCTGTTCGTCGGTGCCAACGGCCCGGTGCTGTTCGCGACCGAGATCAACAAGCGCGAAGCCTATAATTGGAAAAAGGACTTCATGCCGATCTCGACGATCTCGATGACGCCGCTGGTGCTCGAGGTCCATCCGTCGGTGCAGGCCAACACTTTCAAGGAATTCATCGACCTCGCCAAGCGCGAGCCCGGCAAGCTGACCATGGCCTCGCCCGGCCCCGGCACGACCAATCATCTGCTCAGCGAGCTGATGCAGGATAATCTCGGCCTGCAATGGGTCACCGCGCACTACCGTGGCAACGCGCCGGCGATCAACGATCTGCTCGGCGGCCAGGTGCAGTTCGCGTTCGACCAGCTCACGGTCAGCCTCCAGCACATCAAGGCCGGCCTGTTCCGTGCGCTCGCCGTGACCAGCCCGCACCGGCTGAAGTCGCTGCCCGACGTGCCGACCTTCGCCGAACTCGGCTACAAGGATTTCGACGGCCAGACATTCACCGGCCTGTTCGCGCCGGCCGGCACGCCGGCGCCCGTCATCGACAAGCTGCACGAGACGCTGGCTGCGATCCTGAAGGATCCTGCGGTGGTCGACAAATTCGAGAAGCTCGGCGGCGAAGCGGTCGCGATGACGCCGGACGAGTTCAAGGCCTATCTCGTGCGCGAGGATGCCAAGTGGATTCCGGTCGTGCGCAAGGCCAACATCAGGGCGGATTGATCGATGCGGATCGATCCGGCCGAGCTCGGCGCCGAGCGCATCTATCGACTGATGACCGGCATCGTGGTGCCGCGTCCGATCGCCTGGGTGACGAGCCTGTCGCGAACGGGCGTGCTCAACCTCGCCCCGTTCAGCGCCTTCACCTTCGTGTCGCAGAAGCCGCCGATGCTGGCCATCAGCGTCGGCCGCAAGGGCGCGGACTACAAGGATACGGCGCACAACATCCTCGATACCGAGGAGTATGTCATCCACATCGCCGATACGCCGCTGATGCAGGCGCTGCACGATTCCTCGATCGAGCATCCGCCCGAAATCAGCGAAGTCGAGCATCTCGGGCTGGAGACGCTGCCCTGCGAGCGCATCAAGGTGCCGCGGTTGGCCGCAGCGCCCGTGGCGATGGAATGCCGCTTTCGGCAGTGCCTTGAGTTCGGCGAGGCCAGGAGTCGGCTGATCGTCGGCGAGGTCGTGATGTTCCATTTGCGCGACGGGCTCGTGAACGACGGCAAGGTCGAAACCAAGGCGCTCGACCCGATCGCGCGCATCGGCGGTCCCCGTTACGCCAGCCTCGGCGAGATCGTGACGCTGAACACCGTATTCCAGACGCCCAAATCGAAAGACTGAGCGCGCGCTCATTGCGCCGCCGTAGTCACCATTGGAGAAAACGCCATGCGACTCGTAAGCTATCTCTTGGACGGAGAGCCTCGCTATGGCGCCGCTGTCGAAGGCGGTGTCGTCGACCTGACGAAGCGAATCGGCCGCGACTTTTCCGACGTGAAGGCGCTGATCGCGGCCAACGCGCTGTCCGATGCGCAGGAAGCGATTGCGGGCGCGAAGCCGGACTATGCGATCGACGACCTCGTGCTGTTGCCGCCGGTGCTGGCACCGGAAAAGTTGTGGTGCATCGGCGTCAACTACGCGGAGCGCAACGCCGAATATAAAGACAATTCGGACCTGCCCAAATATCCGAGCCTGTTCGTGCGCAGCATGTCATCGATGACCGGCTCCGGCCAGCCGCTGGAGAAGCCGAAGGTCTCCGAGCAGCTGGACTATGAAGGCGAGCTCGTCATCGTGATCGGGCAGGGCGGCCGCCACATCCCGCGCGAGCAGGCCTGGGCGCACATCTTCGGCATGACGCTGTGCAACGAGGGCACCATCCGCGACTGGCTGCGCCACGGCAAGTTCAACGTCACGCAAGGCAAGAATTTTGATCGCTCCGGCAGCATCGGTCCGTGGATCGTCACGTCGGACGAGCTCGACCCGCGCGGACCTCATGACATTACCACCCGCGTCAACGGCGAGGTGCGACAGCAGGACACGACCGAGCGGCTGATGTTCCCGTTCGATTACCTGATCTCCTATCTCTCGACCTTCGCGACGCTGAAACCCGGCGACATGATCGTGACCGGCACGCCGACGGGCGCGGGCGTTCGCTTCGACCCGCCGCGCTGGCTCAGGGTTGGCGATGTCGTCGAGGTCAAGTCGAGCCGCATCGGCGTGCTGCGCAACACCGTCGCGGCGGAGCAATAGACCATGCTCGATGCCGTCACGATCGAACGCCTCGCCGCGCGCCTGGACGAGGCCGAGCGCACCAAGACGCTGATCCCGATGTTCACGAAGGAGTATCCCGATTTCGCGATTGAGGATGCCTACGCCGTCCAGCGCGCCTGGACCAGGTTGCAGCTTGGCCGCGGCCGCATCATCAAGGGTCACAAGATCGGCCTGACCTCGAAGGCAATGCAAAACGCGGTCGGCATCTCCGAGCCCGACTACGGCGTGCTGTTCGCCGACATGTTCTATGCCGACGCGACGCCCATTCCGTTCGACCGCTTCCACGCGCCGCGCATCGAAGTCGAGCTCGCCTTCGTGCTGAAGGCGCCCCTGCGCGGGCCGGACTGCACCATCTTCGACGTGCTCAACGCCACCGACTACGTCACGCCCGCGCTGGAGATCCTGGAGACGCGCATGCATCGCGTCGATCCAGAGACCGGCAAGATGCGCAAGGTCATGGACACGATCTCGGACAATGCGGCGAATGCCGCGCTGGTGCTCGGCGGTCGGCCGATTCGCCCGATGGGTGCGGATCTGCGCTGGATCGGCGCGCTGCTGTTCCGCAACGGCGAGGTCGAGGAAACCGGGCTTGCCGCCGGCGTGCTCAATCATCCCGCCAACGGCATCGCCTGGCTCGCCAACCGCCTCGCGCCGCATGACGAGCATCTCGCCGCCGGCGAGGTCGTGCTGGCGGGATCGTTCACGCGGCCGGTCGACATCCGCCGCGGTGACACGTTCCATGCCGATTACGGCCCCTTTGGCTCAGTGTCATGCCAGTTCGTCTGAAGCAATAACAGGAGGGAGCGCACCATGAGTGGTCAGTCACGGCGCAGGAGCATCCACATCGGCGGCTTCAAGCACGTCAATCCGATTCCGAACGCCTGCCGTATCGGCAATCTCGTGATGTCGGGCGTCATCCTCGGTCGCGATCCCGCGACCAATGCGATGCCCGAGAGTCTCGACGCCCAATGCGCCAACATGTTCGCGCACATGAAGGCGACGGTGGAAGCTGCCGGCGGCACCACCGACGACATCATCAAGATGACGGTGTGGCTGAAGGACCGCGGCAATCGCGGGCCCGTCAATGTCGAATGGCTCAAGATGTTTCCGGACGAGCACTCGCGCCCCGCGCGTCACGCGCTGCCGATGGACAACATGGACGGCGGCGCGCTGGTGCAGTGCGACTTTACCGCCGTGATTGACTGAGGGAGTTTCGCATGCCGACCTATCTGCCGTTCGATCCCAACCCGCGCCGCCCCAGCAAGGCGCCGCCGCCGAAGACCGTGGACAGCCAGTTTCACGTGCTGGGTCCCATCGACAAATATCCGGAGCGTCCCGGCGCCGCCTATCGGATGCCGACCGCGACCTGGGAAGCGGCGCTGCGCATGCACAAGGCGCTCGGCATCGAGCGCGGCATCATCGTGCAGACCACGACCTATGGCGCCGATCATGCTGTCGTGCTCGACGGCCTCGCTGCGATGGGGCCGAACTATCGTGGCTGCGCCAACGCGCTGGTGTTCGCCGAGGCGAACGACTCTTACCTCGCCAAGCTGCATGATGCCGGCGTGCGCGGCGCGCGCTTCAGCTTTCGCCAGGAGCTTGGCGCCGTGCTGTCGGATGCCGCTTTCGCCCGCGCCATCGCGCGCATCCGCGAGCTCGGCTGGTACGTCAAGATCCAGCCGGAGAAGGACGGCATCATGTCGAGCGTCGCCAAGTACGAGAATCTCGACGTGCCCGTGCTGATCGACCACATGGCCCGCCCCGATCCCGAGGCCGGCAAGGCCGATCCGAACCTGCGCAAGATGCTCGAGCTGCTGGCCAAGGGCAATTTCTGGGTGATGCTGTCGCTCGGCGAGAAGACCTCGAAGACGGGTGCGCCCTACGACGACGTGATCCCGATCGCGCGCGCCTACATCGAAGCCGCTGTCGACCGCTGCGTCTGGGCCAGCGACTGGCCACATCCGGTCTCCGTCAAGCAGCCGCCGAACGACGCCGACCTGCTCGAGTTGATGTACCGCTATGTCGCGGATCAGGCCGAGCTGGAGAAGATCCTGGTGCACAATCCGGCAAAGCTGTTCGGGTTTGCGGATTAAAGTACTCAAGGGCCGGCCACGAACGCGGCGGCTCTCTCTACCCGCTTGCGAATGAGGGTCGGGGTGAGGGCCCTTTCCTCTCGGGGATTGTCCCATTGTTGAGACACCCTCTCCCCAACCCTCCCCCGCAAGCGGGGGAGGTAGCGTACCTTAACCTTTGTAACACCTAGGCGCGGCCGAGCGCCCAGCGCGTTCACACCACGGGCTGCTTCGCCAGCCGGTCCCGCACCCCGGCCGCGATCTCGAACGAGCGCAGCCGCGCGGCGTGATCGTAGATCTGTCCCGTCGTCATCAGCTCGTCCGCACCGGTCTCAGCGATCAGCGCCTTGAGCTTGGTTTCGACCACATCGGGCGAGCCGACCGCGGAGCATGACAGCGACTGGCCGACCATGGCCTTCTCCGCCGGCGACCACAGCGCGTCCATGTCGTCGACCGGCGGCGGCAGCGGGCCGGGCGTGCCGCGGCGCAGATTGATGAACTGCTGCTGTAGCGAAGAGAACATCCGCTGCGCCTCCGCGTCGCTGTCGGCGGCGAACACGTTGACCCCGACCATCGCATAGGGCTTGTCGAGCTGCGCCGAGGGCTCGAAGCGCGCGCGATATTCGCGCAGCGCCGGCATCATCATCTGCGGCGCGAAATGCGAGGCGAAGGCGAAGGGCAGGCCTAGCATGCCTGCGAGCTGCGCGCCAAAGGTGCTCGATCCCAGGATCCACAGCGGCACCTTCGTTCCCATGCCGGGCACGGCGCGGATCGTCTGGTTCGGCTGTACGTCGCCGAGCAAAGCCTGCAATTCCAGCACGTCCTGCGGGAAATTCTCGGAACTGGTGGCAAGGTCGCGCCGTAGCGCACGTGCGGTGAACTGATCCGTGCCCGGCGCACGTCCGAGCCCGAGATCGATCCGCCCGGGATGGAGCGAAGCCAGCGTGCCGAACTGCTCGGCGATGACCAGCGGCGAATGGTTCGGCAGCATGATGCCACCGGAACCGACGCGGATCGTTGTCGTTCCGCCCGCGATGTGGCCGATCACCACCGATGTCGCAGCGCTCGCGATCCCCGTCATGTTGTGATGCTCGGCCAGCCAGAACCGCTTGAAGCCCCAGCCTTCGGCGTGCCGGGCGAGATCGAGCGAATTGCGGAACGCCTGCGCCGCGTCGCCGCCTTGGCGGATAGGCGCGAGGTCAAGAACGGAGAAGGGGATCATGGGGCGGGTACCGGCGGGAAGGGATGTGCGACCACATGTAATGTCCGCGCGCGGGATGGGTAGAGCACTTTGTCATGCCATCGAACGACGCTTCGATAGCGGCCGCATCGCTTGCTCCTCCAGGACGCCGTTCGAGCGGCCCGAACTCGTTCACAACACTGTTATTGCGACCTGTGGCGCCCGTGGCGTCAGCTGGGCGTTTCCCGCCCATTGTTGTAGTCTTGCGCCGACATGACACGGCGGACTCGTGTCCCAATGCGGTCGGGGCACAATCGCAGCCGACGCCGGGAGGAACCCACATGACCAAGGTCGTACTCAACCGCCGCAACCTGCTGGTCGCCGGCGGCTCCGTTCTGACAACCGGCGTTCTCGCGACCAGCATACCGGGCATGCTGCTGCCCGCCCGCGCGGCAGGCGTCGCACCGACCGAGTCGATGTCTGGTGGTGCGAACAATTATCGCAAGGGCGCCGCGGTCGTGGATCGCATCGGCAAAGGCGGCTTCTGGATGAGCGGCACCGTGCGCCGCGCCGGCGACGGCGCTCCCCTTGCCGGGCAGCGCATCCAGATCTGGGCGCACACGGTCGAGGGCCAGGAGCACGAGCCGCAGAGCCATGGCGCCACGCTCACCGACAAGGACGGCAAGTTCCGCCTGGAGATGCCGCAGATCATTCCGATCTTCGGCCAGCCGCACGGGCACCTCGCCTATGACAGCGGCGAATTCAAAACCGTGTTCCTGCGGCCGGTGATGCGGAGCGCCAAGGAAACCAGCCTCGAGGCGCATTTCGTCCTGCAGCCGGCCTGATCCGGGCCAGCGAATGACGGGATGGAGATCGGCACGGGTGATCCTGATCTGGATTGCCCTTGCTTTGGCGATCGGCGTGCCGGTCGCGCTGGCTGCGACAAGCGAGCAACTCGCATGGCGCGGGCCGGTCTACGTCCTCTCCGGATTTGCCGGGATCGTTGCGCTCGGTCTGGTGCTGGTGCAGCCCCTGCTGATCGGCGGCTATCTGCCGCCATTGTCGGCCTATCGCGGCCGGCGCGCCCATCACTGGATCGGCGGCGCGCTGGTGCTGGCCGTGGTGATCCACGTCGCCGGGCTCTGGATCACCAGCCCGCCCGACATGATCGACGCCCTGACCTACGCCTCGCCGACGCCGTTCTCGCCCTTTGGCGTGACCGCGATGTGGGCGATCTTCATTGTTGCGCTGCTGGCGTCCCTGCGCCGGCGGTTAGAATTGCGACCGCGAACCTGGCGCTTCATTCACATGCCGCTGGCGATCGTCATCGTCGCGGGCAGCGTGGTCCATTGCCTCTTGATTGAAGGAACGATGGAAACGATGTCGAAAGTGGCGTTGTGCGTCTTGGTCCTTGCGGTAACTGCAAAGGTCATGATCGACCTGCAGGTGTGGCGAAAGCGAAGGGCGCTACGCGGGGAGAGCGGCGCACGGCAGTGACGCCGCGCCGAGAGCCGTAGCCCGGATGAAGCAAAGCGCAATCCGGGACGACTGCATCCGTGGTTGACGGCCCCGAATTACGCTTGCGCTCCATCCGGGCTCCGCAGCTCTGCTTGCCGCAGTCGGCGACGCGGCGTAACCTCGCACAATGACCGTGACGGCCCCCGATCTGAAAGCGTTCCTGCTCGGTACGCCGTTTTTCGGCGGTCTGCCGCAGCCGAGCCTCGACCTCCTGATGTCGATGCTGGTCGAGCGCAGCTTCGAGGCCGGCAGCACCGTCGTGTCGGAAGGCGAGCCGGGCCGCTCGATGTTCATCGTCAAATCCGGGCGTCTCGCAGTGAGCAAGCGGACGAAGGCGGGCCGTGTCATCCCGATTTCCCTGCTGCAGCCCGGTGACTTCTTCGGCGAGATGACGCTGATCGAAATGCAGAACCGCTCAGCCACCGTGGTCGCGGAAGGTCCGACAGTGTTGTACGAGCTGACCGCGCAAAATCTCTACGCCTGCTACAAGGCCGACATCCACGCCTATGTGATCGTGCTGCAGAACATCAACCGCGAGCTGTGTCGCCGGCTGCGCCGTGCGGACGATCGGTTCGCGAGGCGCACAGCGGATAACGACAATTGATCATGCATAGGATGGGATGACGAAGGTCTCTCAACTCGTCATTGCGAGGAGCTCTAGCGACGAAGCAATCCAGACTCTGTCCGCGGAAAGATCCTGGATTGCTTCGCTACGCTCGCAATGACGGAGGGCGCCGTGCGCTTGTGGACAAGCCGCCCGACTCGCGAGCCCGCGCCCTGATACGGCTACAGCAACGCCATCGAGTGAAGTGAATTTCTGTGAAAACCGAAGGCGACAATGCCGGAGAGAAGCAGCGCAGTCCCGGTCGCGATCAAGAAAAACGCAAACACTATTTGAAGCCCCTGGTCGTCGTCACGAATGACGAAGACCATAATAGATAAAATTTTACCGACAATCGAAAGGAAGGATTAACCTTACCCGGGCCCGATCGCGACCCGTCGGGCGAAACACCGCAAGCCCGTCAAGACCCCGTCGCAAAAATATTCCACTTTACCGAAATTCGGAATTGCGGCATATTTCCGCCATCCCGGCCCGAGGAGAGGGGCGATCGTACGTCGCAACGAACGTGGGCCGGGGTGCGGTGGACGCGGCTGCGTCGGGCACGGCAAGGCGGGACCAGGGCGGGTAATCCCCGTGAGGTCTTTCTCCGTGTGACGAACGGCGCCGTCGCGTACGGCTAAACCACGTGGTCCTGGCTGTCGTTGCTACAGCCAAGCCTTCGCGAAGATGCATCGGCCAACCGGACGCGGTGCATCGGTTTTCGCGAGGTGACGGAGGCCAGAAGGAATTCGGCTCCGGGGAGAGCGGGCATAGGCCGTCAACCCATCGCGCAGGGAAGGCCGGGTGTTTTCCGGCCCACCTGTTGTCCGCCTGCGCATTTGCGTGTGCAAATTCTTCGCGCAGCGGGTCATGGGTGCCAGCCGGCACCCGGTCTTCCCTGCGCCCTCTTCACAAGAGAGGGCGAAAGAGGAGAGCAAAACTCGGGCGTTTCAAGCCGCGAGAACGCTGCTTCACGTTTGAATTCAGAAATGACCGAAGCGTCGCGCCTCGGCGACGTCGCTCGGGTATCACTTGCGGGCGGCGATCGCAGTCAGCTCCAGCCTGACGCCCGGGCCGAGATCCGCTACGCCCACGGCCGCACGCGCCGGCAGATGGTTCGCGGTGAAATAGCGCTTCCACACCTCGTTGAACGCCGCCTTGTCAGCGAGATCAGCCATGAAGATCGTCACCTGCAGAACGCAGGAGAGATCGGAGCCGGCGCCATCGAGCAGCGTCTTCAACTGTCGCAGCACATCGTCGGCCTGGCCCGTCATGTCGAGCCCCGCATCTTCAGGGACGATGCCGCCGAGATAGAGCACGCCGTTGTGCTCGACGATCTCGTGGAGCAGTCCTTCATAGGGCAGGGAACGATTGATCACGATCGCATCCATGGGTGTTGCGGGCACGCTAAAGGGAGGGCTCGCTTCGATGGGGAAAATGGTGCTGCCAGACAGGATTGAACTGTCGACCTCTCCATTACCAATGGAGTGCTCTACCACTGAGCTACGGCAGCATGTGCTGGTGAAGAATCGGGCGCCCGAGAGGGCGCTACCAAGCGGGGCGATATCTGCCACAAGCCCCCCTCCTGTGCAAGCTTGCTAGGCCAGTCAAACCGAGAAAATCGGGCCGTTATCGGGCCTAGAATGCCCATTTCGGCGCGAAACCGCCGACTTTCCCGCGATTCGGGTTCCGATGTCCCCCGCCAACTGGCCAGTTGCTCCAGGCATCGGATTCGATCCATTTCGCGTTTCGCACGAATGGATCGCGCTCGCCTCTTGAGCTGTCGCCATTCGGTGGCATCCTGCCCCCGACCGATGTAGTGGACCCCTGATGGCCGACGAGACCGACAAGAGCACGAACCGGGCGAGGACGTCCCGGGACGACCGGCTGAAATCGGCGCTGCGCGAAAACCTCAAACGGCGCAAGCTGCAGGCGCGGGAACGCGCCGCGGGCAGCGAGCCCTCGCAGACTGAAGATGGTTCCCTGAATGAGGGGGCCGCCGGCAAAGCCGGCACCTGGAATTCGGAATGAGTGAGAAGACGATGGGGCAGAACGGACAGCAACCCAATGACGGTGAAACGCTGATGTCGCGCTTCATCCGCCCCGAGCAGACCTTTCCGACGCTGACGCCCGCCGAGATCGAGCGCATCAGGCATTTCGGTGAAGTTCGCACCTTTGAGGATGGCGAATTGCTGTTCGAGACCGGCAAAGTCGGGCCGGGCATGTTCGTTGTGCTGAAGGGCCATGTCGCCATCACCCAGCGCGACGGGCTCGGCAACGTCACGCCACTGATCGATCAGGGGCCGGGACAATTCCTGGCCGAACTCAGCCAGCTTTCCGGCCGGCCGGCGCTGGTCGACGGCCGCGCCGAGGGCGATGTCGAGACGCTGCTGCTGCCGCCGGAGCGGCTGCGTGCGCTGCTGGTGGCCGAGGCCGAGCTCGGCGAGCGCATCATGCGCGCGCTGATCCTGCGGCGGGTCAATCTGCTGCAGGCCGGCGTCGGCGGCGTGGTGCTAATCGGCCCGTCGCATTCGGCCGGCGTGGTGCGCCTGCAGGGTTTCCTCACCCGCAACGGCCAGCCGCACCATTTGCTCGATCCCGAGCGCGACCGCGACGCGGCCGAACTGATCGCGCGCTATTCGCCGAAGCCCGAAGACTGGCCGCTGGTCGTCGCGCCTGATGGCAACGTGCTGCGCAATCCCGGCGAGACCGAGCTCGCGCGCGCGATCGGCATGATCGGCGGTCCGCGCAACGACCGCATCTACGACGTCGCGGTGGTCGGCTGCGGCCCGGCCGGGCTCGCGACCGCCGTGTATGGGGCGTCCGAAGGACTGTCCGTCGCCGTGCTCGACATCCGGGCTTTCGGCGGCCAGGCCGGCGCCAGCGCGCGAATTGAGAACTATCTGGGTTTCCCCACCGGCATCTCCGGCCAGGCCCTGACCGCGCGGGCGTTCACGCAGGCGCAGAAATTCGGCGCCGAAATCATGATTCCCGTGACGGTGCAGTCGCTCGACTGCACGCGCAAGGACGGCGCCTTCGCGGTCGCGCTCGAGGGCTGCGATCCCCTTCGCGCGCGGGCGGTGGTGGTTGCGAGCGGCGCGCGCTATCGCCGGCCGGAGATCGACAATCTCGACAAGTTCGAAGGCCGCGGCGTCTGGTACTGGGCCTCGCCGGTCGAGGCGAAGCTGTGCGCCGGCGAGGAGGTGGCGCTGGTCGGCGCCGGCAATTCGGCCGGGCAGGCCGCGGTGTTCCTGTCGGGGCATGCCAAAAAAGTCCTGATGATCATTCGCGGCGGCGGCCTCGGCGCCAGCATGTCGCGCTATCTGATTGAGCGCATCGAAGCGACCCCGAACATCGAATTGATGTTCAACACCGAAATCACGGCGCTCGAGGGCGACGAGGCTGGGCTGCTGCGGCGAATCCGCTGGAAGAGCCGACTGTCCGATGACGAGGATTCTGCCGACATCCGCAATCTGTTCCTGTTCGTCGGCGCCGATCCCGCCACCTCCTGGCTCGACGGCTGCGGCGTGACGCTCGACCGCGCCGGCTTCGTCGTGACCGGTGCGCAGTCCGAGCAGAACCAGGGCAAGCTGGTGGCGCCGCTCGAGACCTCCGTGCCCGGCGTCTATGCCGTCGGAGACGTTCGTTCCGGCTCGGTCAAGCGGGTCGGCGGCGCCATCGGCGAGGGCGCCCAGGTCGTGGCCTCCCTGCACGGCTATCTCGGTGACGCCGCAAAGCCGTCGCTTTGAAAGTGTTTTCAAGCGAAGTGGAGTCCGGTTCGCGTCAAGAAAACGCGCCAAAACAAGAATCTAGAGCCTCGTTTCGAGCCCATCGGTAGCGGACCGAGGTTCTCGTCAAGGACAAGACAAGCGAATGGCAAGTCGAATGAGGCTTGCCATCTTGCCGTGTCCCACGGACTATCCGGTCGTCGCGAAGCCAATCGCGCGTGGAAGAACAAAGATTCAAAAGGGAGGACTCAATGGCCGAACTCGTCGTGCTCTACAAGACGCCCAAGGATGCTGCCGCCTTCGACAAGCATTATGCCGAGACCCACATTCCGCTCGCCAAGAAACTTCCCGGCTTGAAGAAGTACGCGGTCAGCACGGGCGCGGTCGGCTCCCCCGCCGGACCGTCGGGGATTCATCTCGTCGCCATTCTCACCTTCGACAGCGTGGGCGACATCCAGAAGGCCTTCGGCAGCGAAGCCGGCAAGGCGGCCGCAGGCGACGTGCCGAAATTCGCCAGCGGCGGCGCCGATCTGCTGATCTTCGACACCAAGGAAGTGTGAGGGTTCGATTCAACTTTCGTCAAAAATTGCTGTCGTTTGTGACAGCGGTGCAAAAAAATCAGCCATGCGCTTGTCGATTCGCACGATGGCGCATGGCTTCGCACCTGCATGTGACGACAACGCAGGTAGTAATCCCATGAGGGTCGTAATACTAATCTCCTGAATTTTAATGCCGGACGATTAGGAGACGATGTCATGGTCCTTGGCTTGAGCTTGCCCGCCTTCACGTTGGTCCATGTCGTCATCAGTCTGATCGCCATCGTTGCCGGCCTCGTGGTGATGTTCGGCCTGCTCGGCTCGAAGTCGATGCCGGGCCTGACCGCGATCTTTCTGCTGTTCACGATCCTGACCAGCGCCACCGGCTTCCTGTTTCCGTTCGAGAAGCTGCTGCCCTCGCACATCATCGGCATCATCTCGCTGGTACTGCTCGCGATGGCCTGCTTCGCGCTGTACGGCATGAAGCTCACGGGCGCATGGCGTCCGATCTATATCGTGACCGCGATGATCTCGCTCTATTTCAACGTCTTCGTGCTGGTGATCCAGTCGTTCCTCAAGATACCGGCGCTTGCCGCGCTCGCGCCGGCCGTCGCGCCCGCGCCGCCGTCAGGTCCGGTGTTCGCGGTGGTGCAGGGCGTCGTGCTGGTGTTCTTCGTCGTGCTCACCATCGGTGCCTGGCGCCGCTTCAAGCCGATGGCATTTGCCTGATCACACGATTCTCAACGTCCCGGTCGATGCGAGGCGTCGCATTCGGCAGCTCGCGCGATTATGTGCGCAACGTCGACGCGTTCCTGTTCACGCGCAACGCAATCGAACTTCACTGAAAGAGAGCGATCATGCCCACCATCACCACCAAAGACGGCGTCGAGATCTTCTACAAGGACTGGGGCAGCGGCCAGCCGATCGTGTTCAGCCACGGCTGGCCGTTGTCGGCCGACGACTGGGACGCGCAGATGATTTTCTTCGCCAACCACGGCTATCGCGTCATCGCCCATGACCGCCGCGGCCACGGCCGCTCGTCCCAGGTTTCCGACGGGCACGACATGGATCACTATGCCGACGATCTCGCGGCCGTCACCGCGCATCTCGACCTCAAGAACGCCATCCATGTCGGCCATTCCACCGGCGGCGGCGAAGTCGTGCATTACATCGCGCGCCATGGCGAGAGCCGGGTGGCAAAGGCTGCGATCCTCTCCGCGGTACCGCCGCTGATGGTGCAGACCGCGGCCAATCCCGGCGGCCTCCCGAAGAGCGTGTTCGACGATCTGCAAAACCAGCTCGCCGCCAGCCGCACGCAATTCTATCGCGACCTCCCCACCGGCCCGTTCTACGGCTACAACCGTCCCGGCGCCAAACCGTCGGAAGCGGTGATCCAGAACTGGTGGCGTCAGGGCATGATGGGCGGCGCCAAGGCGCATTACGACGGCATCGTCGCGTTCTCGCAGACCGACTTCACGGAGGATCTGAAGAAGATCTCCGTGCCCGTGCTGGTGATGCACGGCGACGACGATCAGATCGTGCCCTACGCCGATTCTGCGCCGCTCTCGGCCAAGCTGCTGAAGAAGGGCACGCTGAAGACCTACAAGGGTTTCCCGCACGGCATGCCGACCACGCACGCCGAAACCATCAACGCCGACCTGCTGGCGTTCTTCAGGGAGTAAGGCGCCACACCTCAAGATCGCCCTGATCGCACGAAAACGCCGGCCGGTGTATTCTTGCGGCAGGGCGGTCGCCGCATGAGCGGCGATGCTCTTGGGGAAATCCCGATGCGAGTCATCATCTTCGGCGCGACCGGCATGGTCGGGCAGGGCGTCTTGCGCGAATGCCTGGTCGATGCCGGCATCGACCAGGTGCTGGTGGTCGGCCGCAGCCCGATCGGCGTGCGCAACGCCAAGCTCACCGAGATCATCCACGGCAATTTCCTAGACTATTCGGCGATCGAAACCCGGCTCACCGGCTTCGATGCCTGCTTCTTCTGCCTTGGCGTGTCCTCGATCGGCATGAGCGAAGAGCGCTATCGCCATCTCACCTATGGTCTCACGCTCGCGGCTGCGACGACGCTGGCGCGGCTCAACCCGCAGATGGTGTTCACCTATGTCACCGGCGCCGGCACCGATTCCACCGAGCAGGGATCGCGGATGTGGGCGCGGATCAAGGGCAAGACCGAGAACGACCTGCTCAAGCTGCCGTTCAGGGCTGCCTATATGTTCCGGCCCGGTGCGATCCAGCCGCTGCACGGCGCCCGGTCCAAGACTGCCTGGGTGCAGGCGGTCTATGCCGCAACCGCGCCGCTGTGGCCGGTGCTGCGCCGGATCTCGCCGCGGCTGGTCACTTCGACCGAGCAGATCGGCCGCGCCATGATCCGGGTCGCCCGCGAGGGGTATCCACGGAAGGTGCTGGAGATGGCGGATATCAATAGCCTCTAACCTGCCGGCCCGTTAGTTTGAGCGGAAATTTCGGCGCCGGTCCGCGTTGAGCCCCGTCCATTCCCAAGGAGAAGCGTCGGCGATGTCGCCCCAGCTCAAACTGATCGCCCTCGACGCCGACGATCTCGCCGTGATCTCGACCCATGTCCAGGATGCCCGGGTCCAGGTCTCCGACATCATCTGGCGGCAAGGCGAGAAGCGGCTCGTGGTCGGCATGAGCCGGCTCGACTGGGAGCAGACGCTGGAGGGCGAGGCCGAGCCGCGCCGGCTGGTCTCTGCGCTCCGCTTCGACCGCGTCCTCGCCTGCAAGGCGCGCAACATCGACCTGGCTGCGCCCGAGACTGTCATGGACCTTGTCGGCATCGAATTTCACCCGAGAGACGGGCGCGAGGCGGAGCCCGGCGGCAGCGCCTTGCTGTTGTTCGCGGAAGGCGGCGCCGTCCGGCTCGACGTCGAATGCCTGGAATGCGAGCTGACGGACCTCGGGGATGACACGCTCGGGACGGGGCCGGAGATCGAGGGGGAGCTGTGAGGCCCCCGGTATACCAGCCGCGCTGGCTCAGGCCCGCGCTGGAACGGCGGCTTGCGAGGGTTGACGCCGCTTCCCTGCCGCGCCATTGAGCAGGGGACCTGGTGCGCCAACCCGCCCCAAAGACCAGCCAGAAGCCAAGCCAGACATGCCCGTTCGCCTCGACCGCAGCAGCGCCGATTTTGACCAGCGATTCGCGGCCTTCCTCGGCGCCAAGCGCGAGGCCTCGGCCGACGTCGAGGCCGCCGCGCGCACGATCGTCGACGACGTGGCAAAGCGGGGCGATGCCGCGTTGCTCGAGGCCACCGCCAAGTTCGACCGGTTGACGCTGGACGCATCCGGCCTGCGCGTCACCTCCGACGAGATCGAGGCGGCGACCAAGGCCTGCGATGCCGCGACGCTGGATGCGCTCAAGCTCGCGCGGGACCGCATCGAGACCTATCACCGCCGCCAATTGCCGAAGGACGAGCGCTTCACCGATCCGCTCGGCGTCGAGCTCGGCTGGCGCTACACCGCGATCGAATCGGCCGGCCTCTATGTGCCCGGCGGCACCGCGGCCTATCCGTCCTCCGTGCTGATGAACGCGGTGCCTGCAAGGGTCGCCGGTGTCTCGCGCCTGGTGATGGTGGTGCCCTCGCCCGACGGCAAGCTCAATCCGCTGGTGCTGGCGGCGGCGCAGCTCGGCGGCGTCACCGAGATCTACCGTGTCGGCGGCGCGCAGGCCGTGGCGGCGCTGGCGCACGGCACCGCGACGATCGCGCCGGTCGCCAAGATCGTCGGGCCCGGCAATGCCTATGTCGCCGCCGCCAAGCGGCTGGTGTTCGGCAAGGTCGGCATCGACATGATCGCAGGCCCCTCCGAAGTGCTGGTGATCGCCGACGACACCGGCAATGCCGACTGGATCGCTGCCGATCTCCTGGCGCAGGCCGAGCACGACGCCAGTGCCCAATCGATCCTGATCACCGACTCGGCCCGCCTCGCAGCCGACGTCGAAAAGGCGGTGGAGGCGCAGCTGAAGACGCTGCCGCGCGCCGCGATCGCAGGCAGCTCCTGGGCCGATTTCGGTGCCATCATCATGGTGAAGACCCTCGCCGAAGCCATTCCGCTCGCGGACGCGATCGCCGCCGAGCATCTCGAGATCATGACCGTGGATCCCGACGCGTTGGCGGCGAAGATACGCAATGCCGGCGCGGTGTTCCTCGGACCCCATACGCCGGAGGCGATCGGCGACTATGTCGGCGGCTCCAACCACGTGCTGCCCACGGCGCGCTCGGCGCGATTCTCCTCGGGGCTCTCGGTGCACGACTTCATCAAGCGCACCTCGATCCTGAAATGCGGCCCGGATCAGCTGCGTGCGCTCGGACCCGCCGCAATGACGCTCGGCAAGGCCGAGGGGCTGGACGCCCATTCGCGTTCGATTGGATTGCGCCTCAATCTGTCATGACAGAGCTGCCCGAACAGGACGACTCCAGCAATCGCATCGTCGGCGTCACGCTCGACGAGGACTCGATCGGCCGTTCCGGGCCCGACATCGAGCACGAGCGCGCGATCGCGATCTACGACCTGATCGAGCAGAACCTGTTCGCGCCCGACGGCGCCGAGGGCAAGGGTCCGTTCACGCTGCATCTCGGCATCACCGGCAACCGCCTGATGTTCGACATCCGTCGCGAGGACGGCACGCCCGTGGTCGCGCATCTGTTGTCGCTGACGCCGTTCCGGCGGATCGTGAAAGACTATTTCATGATCTGCGACAGCTACTACCAGGCGATCCGCACCGCGACCCCCGACAAGATCGAGGCCATCGACATGGGCCGCCGCGGCATCCATGACGAGGGATCGCGCACGCTGCAGGAGCGGTTGAAGGGCAAGGTGCGGGTCGACTTCGAGACCTCGCGCCGGCTGTTCACGCTCATCACCGTCCTGCATTGGAAAGGCTAATCGCGGATGGCTGCGCCGCCACGCGCAAGCAATCCGCAGTCCGTGCTGTTCGCCTGCGCGATGAACAGCGTGCGATCGCCGATGGCCGAGAGCCTGCTGCAGCACATGTTTCCGCAAGGGCTCTACGTGAAGTCAGCGGGCACGCGGAAGGGCGAGCTGGATCCGTTCGCGGTGTCCGTGATGGCCGAGCTCGGCCAGGACATCTCCGCCCACAAGCCGCAGACCTTCGAGGAGCTGGAGGATTGGGAGGGGCTGAATTTCGACCTCATCATCACGCTCTCGCCGGAGGCGCACCACAAGGCGCTGGAGCTGACGCGGACGCTCGCGGCCGACGTCGAATATTGGCCGACGCAGGATCCTACCACCATTGAGGGCAGCCGCGACCAGAAGCTCGCCGCCTATCGCGACGTCTGCGACCAGCTGTCGATGCGAATCCGCAAGCGGTTCTCCAAGGTCGGCGCGGCGTCAGGCTGATCTCATGCCCCGGACGCAGCGCGGCGTGCAACAGATACGCTGCAGAGCCGGGGCAAATCTCATTGCAAGCAGGCTGGTGAGTCCGGCTCAGCGTCGCAGCATTTCATGCCGCGCCGCGTCCGGGACACCAGACCACCCGTAACACCGGCGTCACAGATGGAATGCACATGCTGTCGGAAACCTCGAATCACCAAACTCCCGGTTCCCGGGTTGTGAAATCAGCCCCCTTCCGATAGGTTCCGCGCGCAATTCACCCCCTGCTCATCCCCCAAATCACCTGATGCTTGGCCGCCCCAAATTCGTACTTGCCTCCGGTTCGCCGCGGCGCCTGTCGCTGCTCAACCAGGCCGGCATCGAGCCGGACGCGCTCCGGCCGGCCGACGTCGACGAGACGCCGAAGCGGGGCGAGCTGCCGCGCGCCTGCGCCAATCGGCTTGCGCGGGCCAAGGCCGATGCGGCGCTCAAATCGGTGCAGCTCGACGACGAGCTGCGCGGCGCCTTCATCCTCGCCGCCGACACGGTGGTCGCGGTCGGCCGCCGCATCCTGCCCAAGGCCAATCTGGTGGACGAAGCCGCGCAGTGCCTGCGGCTGCTGTCGGGCCGCAACCACCGCGTCTACACTGCGATCACCCTGGTGACGCCGCGCGAGGCGTTCCGCCAGCGCCTGGTCGAGACCCGCGTCCGCTTCAAGCGGCTCTCGGAGGACGACATCCAGGCCTATATCGGCTCCGGCGAATGGCGCGGCAAAGCCGGCGGCTATGCCGTGCAGGGCATCGCCGGCTCTTTCGTGGTGAAGATGGTGGGGTCCTACACCAACGTCGTCGGCCTGCCGCTCTACGAGACTACCACGCTGCTTGGCGGCGAGGGTTTCCCGATCCGCTTCGGCTGGCTCAACGTCACCGCGGTGTGAGCCGCCCGCCGAGCAGAATCTCGAAAACGACCCCATGCACAGTAGAATGCCTGACGCGGCGTGTGCCCTGCCGCCCGCGGAACCCGTTGCCCGACAGGCCCTTGAAACCCTTTCACTCCGTGCAAGCTGCCGACAATGATGAACGACCAGGTCAAAAAGCCCGCCGGCCCGCTCAAAACCTGCCCGATCTGCGGCAAGCCGCAGTCGGAGTCTACCCGCCCATTCTGCTCCTCGCGCTGCCGCGACGTCGATTTGAACCGTTGGCTGAAAGGCTCCTACGTCATCCCCGGCCGCGACGACGAAGTCGATGACGTAGAATAAACAACAATATCAATTGCTTGTTGGGTTGTGCACGCCGCTGCCCCCCAGCCGCGGCAGCTTGTACACAGCCGGGCCACGCTCGGCGAAGCCACTTGCCGAAGCCGGGTGGACAGGCCGCCTCCGGCCCACTATAAACCGCCCGCTCGATGGGCTTTGGCCCCTCTCTTGGAGCAAGCCCAGGTAGCTCAGTTGGTAGAGCATGCGACTGAAAATCGCAGTGTCGGTGGTTCGATTCCGCCCCTGGGCACCATAAAATCAACGGGTTAGAGAGAATAAGCCAGTCTTGTTAGACAGTTTGGGTGTCGGGTTAGACACTTATGTTCTCGTTTTTCTCCCGAGCGGGTCGAGTTTTTGAATCACCTGATCCATGCGATCTGAGGTGTCGGCCGATTCTGAGTAGTGAATCGCCATTGCTAAGGTTTTCTGGCCAAGCCATCGGCGCACAGTGTCGAGGTCATACCCGGCTTCGACCAGCAAAGTTCCGACCGTGTGCCGCAGTCCGTGAAATGTAAGGCCGTCCCCGATCTTTTCATCTCGCTTTAAAGCGGCCATCGATTTGATGAAGGACGAATTGAACCCGCTCTCCGTCCAAGGAGTGCCCTTCGTCGTCGCTGCAATCGTAATCGCATCGTGCTCTGGCGCGGTTGCTAGCAGGTGACTGAGATCAGGGTGAATTGGAATCGAGACTTCCTGGCCCGTCTTGTTAGTCCTTCGCCAAATCCTGCCGTCTCTGATTGCCGCCTTGGTAAGCGCAAGCACGTCGCCCTTGCGCAACCCTGTGAACATTCCGAGCGCAACAGGAAGCCTCAGTTGTTGAGGAAGGCTGTTGATCACGGTTCTGCACTCATCCAGGGTCCACGGACGATTTGCGGATTTGGCATCTCTCGCTCGCTTGACTCGTTTCACCCCTTTGACTGGATTTTGCGAGACGATGCCGTGCTCTTTTCCGTGCTCGAAAGCGACTGAAAGAACTGCCATTACATAGTTCGCCTGCCTGCGTCCGTGCTTCGCAGCGATACGGTCCCTTAATCCCGCAACGAATTGCGAAGATAGCTCGACAAGCGGCATCGCATCGAGTGGCTTCAACAGGTTCATCATGCGTCCGTAGCCGTCCCTAGAAGCGCGCGCTAGATCGGTGAAAGCGGGCGAGTTCCGGTAAGACGCAAGTAGTGAACCCAACGTTCCGGGGAGCGCGTTGGCCGTCTTTAGCTTTCGTTCGATTAGGGCCAGCTCGGCAATGAACTCTGCGGTGCCGAACTCTGCTTTCAAGCGAATGCCGGTCTTTCGATGGTAAGCGTACCATCGTCCTTTGGCGCGATAGCGTTTCAATCCCTTGATGCGAAGAACGGTCATTGCTTTTCCAGTTCGGCTAACCAATCTTTGCTCATTTCGCGACCGTTCAGAGCGAGGGAATCGATCCACCCATCCAGCGAAATCCGGTCGAAGCGTTCAAGCCTCTTTCCATTGCCCAACGCGATTGCATTGACAGGGCAAATGCCATCGAATGTTGGAACGCTAACTCCACAATAAGCCGCAGCTTCCTGACGGGTTAGTAAACGCGGAACGATATTGGAGCTGCCTTTATTGCGCATTGTAGCACAGTGATGCCGCACACGACCAGCGTCGCGCCTCTAGAGGTCGCCCTCGCTAACCAGTGTCTGATTGATATGCGTAGTGGAGACGGAGAGTAGCGCCCAAACTACTTGGCAGCTAGACGACACATACCGACACCTGCCGCCAATGCGATTTTCCAGAATAAGCTTTCCCTGCCCGAGATATCGGTGGCGGTGCCAGAGCCGCGAGCAACCTCTAGAGTGCCGGACTGACTGGCGCTCGCGGGACAATCCACTAAAATAGGCATCCACTTCGGGGAGATCAGCGGTGCAAGTTGCATGGATGCAGGCGGTTGTGCGATCTCTGAACGTGGTCGAGCGCGGCGACAAAAACTGCCTCGCAACAAGAGCTGACGATGTCCGAAATAGGTCAGTCGCTGGGACGACGGTGTCTGTCGGAGCATAGACGGTCGCAACATGCCGTACAAAACAAGATTTGAACGTCAAAAATCGGAATGGATCACACTGGCGCAAGCCGTGGAACACGTAGCTTCTGTCGAAAGCGACCGGGCTACTTCCGAACCCAAAGAGCTTACAGCAGCGCAAGACGCTCCCCCCGGCATGGAGTGGCTGAGAAATCCTTCTCCTCACTCTCCGGCATTGGACGCTGCTCTAAGTCAGGTTCGAGCGGCTCTCCAAGATGGGGAGATACCGATCAAGTGGGCGCAGGATGGGTGGCCACAAAGCCATACGTTCATTCCTGGTGAGCTATTTGCTCCCGATGATCCCCCAACTGGCGTTTTCTGGCGATACGCAGAGATAGATTACCGAGACAGTTATTTAGTTTCTGATCAACTGCCTTTTGTGCTGTTCGGTGGAGTAGCGAGCGAGCGTGCAGTCACCAACCGAAACATGCGGCAATTGTTGCTCTTTCGTGCGAGGGTTTATGAGCTTTGGCCCACCAAGGACAGAGATAGCGCGTCGAGCTCGCCGCCCGGCCCTGCTCTGGACAATCGACACAAAGGGGTCAGCCCCGAGGAGAACCTGATCAGGGATGAGGTTCGAGCCTTATATGACCGCTCCAATCCCAAGCCAAACATGGCCCAAGCTGAGCAGTCTATTCGCGCGGCGATGCCCGGGGCGACCAGAGGCGTGATTCGAAAAGTTCTCAAAGAGGAAGAGTTCGCAAAGCAGCGAAGATCCGCGGGCAATTCAGGACCACGTCGTCGCTAATCTTGCCGCAATTTTTTCACGGCAAAATTGGCAAGACATTGCTGGCAAAATTGCCGAATGTCACGTGACTCCTACCTCGGAGTCATTACATGCAAACTATCCTTGATCAGAAGCGTGTCGCGTCCTTGCTTGGGATATCGACGCGCACCCTCGAACGTTATCGTGTTTCGGGCACAGGCCCGCGCTACGTAAAGCTTGGAAAGCTGGTTCGGTATCTTAAAACCGATATCGATGCCTGGATCGAGCAGAACCATAGCGGTTCGATTGCTGAGCGATCCACATCATGACCGATCAAGCAGACGCAACATCTGGTGCTCGTGATGCTCGTGCCGACAGCCATTGTTTGTCGCAAGAAGCGTCTATCCAAGCACATTTGCAAATCGCGAAGAAAGCGATTGCATCCGGCGAGAATGATCTGCGCCGGGCCGCTAAGCACATAGCCGAAGCCCGGAAGCAAGGCGCGTCTCAACGGCGGATTGCTGCTGCAATTGGAAAAGCGGTTTCCACCGTAAACCGATATCTGAGTTGGCACGATTCCGGATACCGAGATGAGACCCCGTTCGGTCCTGAGTCCAAAGCCAAACGTCAACGCGCGCGTGTTCGGGCGACCGAACGCGACAATAGGAAGAAGAGAACGCACGGCGAAGTGGCGCACGACGACCTCGCTGCAGCTCTTGCTCGTGCGCAGGCGGCGCAAGCCGACGCCGCTAGGGCTAGAGCTGAGGCGAAAGAAGCTACGGATGAGGCGATGCGCGCGAAAGCAGAAGCGGTTCGGGAGCGGCTACGAGCAGAAAGGGCCTATGCGAGCTCTGCCGCGACCGCTCCACGACAGCCCCTTGATGGGCGTCTGCGCGATCTCTTGGTAAAGGCGCTTGGTTTGCTCGGCTCAGATCAAGCCGGGGAGCGAGCGAACGCTGCGGTGGTGGCGGAGAAGCAACGGGCCAAGCTGGGCATGACCTGGGACGAACTAATCGTTCCGGCGAACGACCGCCCCACGACCGAATCTCGGTCGCACGCCGAAGAGTCCGTCGCATGAACCACAACCGCATTCCACGAAATCACATTAATTGGCCCAGCAAGAAAACTTGGCCGACGGCGAAGCTAGGTCAGCAACAACGAGTGCACCATCCGCACCCGAAGAACGCGATCACGTTTTCAGAGCGTCTCCAAAGTTTGCCGACGGTTGCTCAAGCTCTTTTTCCGCGCGGAATGACTCTGCTCGACGTGTGTGGATTCGAGGCACTCCAATTGGCGGCATCTGTGGATAGGAGCGCAGGATGAAGAAGACCGTCCGTGTTGAGCTGAAGAAGTCGCGTGCAGAGAGAGCCGTCGGTGCTGGAGTGTTGAATCACTTGGCTGCCCGAGTGCTCGTAGCCGAACAGAAAGCTGCTGAAGCTGCCGCCGACCGAGAGCAGATGGCGAAGTCCGCCGCGTTCTGGAAACGACAGGCTCTGCTCGCGCGAGAGAGAGCAAAGCGCATCGAAGCCTATCGTGAAAAGCCAGACATCAACGCGAACGGTCGGACGGTCCGTAGCTTAGCCCGAGAATGTTTGATCAAAGCGCTTCGCATGCTGGCGACAGATCGGGCCGACAATCGAGCAAGTGCGGCGCTCATGGCAGAGAAGCAGAGGTCGATGCTCGGCAAAACCTGGAATGAGCTGATTGTAGACGAGCATGAGGACACCATGGTCAGCGTTCCAAAAGAGCCGGATGACGACGACGACCTGTATGACCTGGACGACGATCTTGATGACGAGGAGCCCGTTTCATGAATTTTCATGAGCGCCAGCGTCGTAACGGCCCGGTCTTCCAGACGCACACGAAAGCCCACCAAGAGGTTCTCGCGACCGAGGATTGGTTCGGCGACGGCAAGCCCTTCATCGGCAGGCAGTTCACCGCCAAAAAGGCGAGGGAGCGAAAGGCCGAGATCATCAACCTCTTGTATCGAGCAGCAAAGCGAGAGCGCCGCGACGGTGATCCTAGCGTCGCCCTGCAGCTTGAGCTGCTTGCGGATAAACTGTTCTACTGCCAGCCCGCACGACGTTGCGGCTCCGCGGCCTGCCCTGAATGCCTCCGCGCTTTTCAGAAGGCAAAGGTGGCAGCTCAACGGGCCACGATCAGGCAGTTGAAGTCCACGCGAAAGAGCAAGCTGCTGGTGATGGTGACCATCATTCCGCTGATGATCAACTATAAGCTGAAGGATCTCACCTCTCTGAAGGTTCAAAAGCTGAACCGGTGGCTCAAAGATGCGCTGACTAAAGCTGGTTTCAAACGGGTCATGCTCGGCAGCATCGACCTCAGTTGGGAGGACGGCTTCTACCAACCTCACTGGCACATCGCCATGTGGACCTCTGATCGGAAGCGGCTGAGGCGACGCCTCAAGCGCATCTTCCCTGGGCTCCAACGCGGTGATCGCCCGGTTCACACCAGCCCAACCTATAGCCTTGGCTTCCTTCCCTACAAGGACAAGGCCATCAAGCTTCCAGCTTTGCTGAGAAACAATCGGCGTGGACTTCCCTATCTGCTGCTGGCCCTCGACGGCACCGAACCGTTGGAACTGATGGTTCTGTCTGGCATCCGCCTGAGTGCTCAGAAGGGTGGCCTGAAATTCAAAAAGATCGCGCACCGGTGAAGGGCGAGCAATCGAGAGCGTCGTATCGACGATAGACGATGAAATCCCGAGTTGCGGCTGGTTCGATGAAGAGAATCCGCCTCAAGGGAAAGTTTAGGCCGAGATTTTCAACCGAACTGATTATCGAGGTTATCCATCAAACAATCGACGATGGCGACGCTAATTTTTGACTGAGTACCTGAGCACTGAGCACTGAGCACTGAGCATGAGAATGAAATGAAGAAGTCAGACGACCGAATCAAGCGGACCAAATCTGGAGTGTTTCTTGTTTCCGCGAATGGCAGACAGAAAATTGCTGCGCCGATCCGGTTCAAAGCTATCGGACACAGGGTAGCCGGTAACAAGAAAATTGCGATGGCCGAAATAGCTTTCGTGACGAGAAAGTTGACGAAAGTATCAGAATTTTTCGACATGTCCGCCACGACTCCTCGGAATCGCAACAGGATCATTGATGCCCTGGCGGACGCCGATTATCGCTGGCCAACCGAAAGCAAGCTACCCGAGCGACTGATCGAAGACGTATTGGCAAATGAACCTGATCGGACCTTCACCATGGTTGGAGCTCCAGGTTGGTACGATGATGCAATCCTCACCTCCCGTCGTCAGTACGGAAAAGGAAGCCGCTTCGTGTTGGATCCTAATGCGGGTGCCAACGTCGCCAAGTTGACTTTGGGGAAGGGGTCACTTGAGGCTTGGCAAGCCACCGTTGCTCAAACCGCGAGAAAGTCTTCACGCCTCCGCCTGATGATAGGTGCGGCGTTTGCGGCTCTTCTGCTTCGCCGTCTGAACATGGACTCGTTCGCCCTCAATCTCTTTGGCACCACATCCAGCGGAAAGACCAGCGCGCTTTATGCGGCTGGATCGGTCGCAGGATTGTTCGGAGATAACGGGTTGCCGGGATGGGCCGATTCCGTTCCCGGCTTAGAGCAACTCGCAGTCGGTCACCGAGATAACATTCTTCCGCTGGACGATACTGCGGATGAAGGCGGCAGTGCGCTGCCAATTGAGAAAAAGGCAAAGCTTTTAGCCTTCATGTTTGCGCGTAATCGCGGACGAAACCTCGACAAGTCTTATGAGAAAAAAACCAACCTGAGCGTTAAAGAGTTTAGGGTCATCGCCCTCAGCACGAGCGAATTCGCCCTGAAAGAAATAGCAGAGAGCGCTGCAACATCTCGCATTGGCGGCGAAAAGGTCCGATTTATAGATGTTCCCGCAGTCGAGCCGGGTGCTGCTGGGATTTTTGATTGCCTTCAACTTGCCGCGGATGAAAATCCGACGGAAGTGGGCCAGCGATTGGTGAACGACCTGCGCCGTCACGCAGTCGAAAACCAAGGCTTTGCCATGGATCGGTTCATGCGGCGGATTGCAAAGGATCCTGACGCCGCCGTCAAGAGAGCCCGATTTCATATTGCGCAATTCGAGGAGAAGGCTTCTGCGCTATTAGCAACCGGTCCGGATCGACGGATTGCAGCCAATTTTGCTGTGATTTACGCCGGTGCGGCCTTGGCAATCGAGTACGGCATTCTTCCTTGGAAAAAGAGGGAGACGCGAGCCGCAATCGAAAAATGCATGGTGGGAGCACTTGCCACCATCCGGAGCTGCCCGCCCGCCGTTTCTAGTCCGGTGGCAATTCCGAACATCGAAGGTGTCGTCCGTGAACTAGACGCCGATCTGCAGCGTCTCGCTCTGGTCTCGCTAAACAAGGGCGAACGGTGCTCAAAGGAAGAAGCTATGCGGCGCGAGATCGCGGACGGCTTTCGCGTTAATCAAGAAATCCTCATCAAGCCACGGTCTTGGAGACCGAGTGCTGCCGCAAAGGAGTTGCTTGTCGAGCATCAGATTCTCCGAACGCAGCGGAGCGACGCCTCTACGATAGACAGGAAGGTAACGGGGGTGCCCGGCAAGCGACGCTACTACGTCATCGACCAAGAAAAATTTGAGGGAGCCCTCGCTACCATCTCCGGTCGGCCAGAATAGTCAAGGCGGCCCACATCAACCTGCTCAAGGATCTCCGCCGACAGTTCCTCATTCCGCCGGTGCTGGCCAGCAGCCATCTTCCTCGTGGCGACCGGTGCGATTTGTGCAAGTCTGGTCGAGCAGTCGCTGCGCGACATCCTTCCAGACGGCATGTGGTCCATAAAACCTTACCGCGTCAGCCTTCTGAATCTCGACAATGCGAAGGCAGCGCACGCATTCTACACGCAGCACATGGGGCGTAATTTCCGAGAGGCGACATTGCAGGATCGGCAGCCGTGACCGTCCAGCAGCGCTTGGATCGGCCAAGACCGCATCCCATAATTTATCCGGCAACGAATCGCATGGTGCTGGATCATCCGACCCATCGACATCTCGCCGACGATCAGCCTCCCGCGCCAGCTTCTCCATCTGCTTGGGGGAAGGCATTCGCCAGCTTGCGGGTCGCTCATTCGTCATGGTCAGGCCAGATTGACAAAGGAACAAATAGAGAACACAATTGGCCGGTTAGGTCAAGCAGTTGGAGTCGGGCCATGGCTGAAGTCACCTATTACGTCTTACGTCGCGCTGCCGTTCGTCGCCGCCGATGACGGCGTCGCTGCTGGCGAGCCTCTGGAATGCCTCAATCCAAACGCCGCTGTCATGCGCGCTGAGGCATTGTCCCGCAAAGAAGGCCACGTCGGCGCAGTCGCCTTTAGCCGCACCGGTGATCCCGCTAGTGGCGATTTCAGCGATACCAAGGTGATCAGAAAGTTCGGCGAAGTGCCGGATGATTTGAGCGCCCTATGACCCTTCAATTCATCTGCGCCGTCGCGGATACAGGCTTCTGTAGATGCGCTGTGCACAAGTGCGAGACAAATTGGTTCGCGAGCAGCGCATCGTGCCATTCTGCACGAGCGGCTTCGATGTGATTCACTGACGCAATAATTGATCGAATGGGGAGCTATCGTGGCGAACGAGGAAACGGGATTCGGTACCATCAAGTGCCCAGGTTGCGGAGAGGCGATCCCCATCAGCGAAGCCATTCATCACCAAATTGCCGAACGAACGCGCGAGGAGTTTAAGGCCGAAGCGGTGGAGGCGAGACGGCTGCTTGCCGCAAGAGAACGCGAACTCGATGAAAAAGCGGCAGCCCTTGACCGGATGGTTTCTGACCGGCTTTCTGCAGAACGAGCCAATCTCTCAAAAGAGATTGAAGCACAATTGAGGTCCAGACTTTCAACAGAAATTTCGGATCTTAGGCGTCAGGCGGACGAACGGGCCGAACGGCTTGCACAGGCGCAGGCAATCGAGCTTCAACTCCGAACCGAGAAGCGAAATCTAGAGGAACGAGAAAAGGCGCGCGATCTGGAAATGGCTAGAAAGCTAGACGAAGAGCGCGTCCGGCTTCAGCAAGAAATTTCGACGCGGCTCGAAGAAGAACATGCGCGGCAAGCAGCAGAGAAAGATAAGCGGCTTTCAGACGCCATGAAGGCTAACGACGAGCTCAGGCGCAAACTGCAGCAGGGCTCGCAACAGCTTCAGGGAGAAGTGCTCGAACTTGCTCTGGAGGATTTGATTTCTCAAACGTTCCCATCGGATCTGGTTCAGCCCGTGCCAAAGGGCATCAACGGTGCGGACATAATACAGCGTGTTCAGAACCCGAACGGCGACCTGACTGGCTCGATAATTTGGGAGTCAAAAAGGACCAAGGCATGGAGTGACGGTTGGATTCAAAAGATAAAGGACGACCAGCGACAGGCTAAAGCCGAGATTGCCATATTGGTGAGTGATGCGCTGCCAAAGGATTGCGGTCACTTCAAGCAGATTAGTGGGATCTGGGTAACCCACCCAAGGTGCGCGATTCACTTAGCCAGTGCACTGCGGCTGCTTCTAATTGAGGTCGCTTCGGCGAAACGCGCCGCGGTGGGAAAAAACGAAAAGATGGAAATCCTTTACGCCTACCTGTCCGGGATCGAATTCCGCCAAAGAGTCGAGGCCATCGTCGAGGCGTTCGTCAGCATGCAAGAAGATTTGCAGGAAGAGCGTCGATCAACTGAACGGCGCTGGGCGAAGCGCGAAAAGACAATCCAGAGGGTCATTACCAATACGTCCGGCATGTATGGTGATCTTCAAGGATTGGTCGGGTCGTCATTGGCAACCATCCCAGCCCTGACTTCGGGCGATTGACTTCCCGACCGGGCATTGACTGAGCCGGGTCCTCGTGAAAAGCACAGCAATGGTATTGCCGTCGTTATGTCGGTAGAGAAGTACGAGCGATTGAGCGCGACGAGAAAGTAGGGGCATTGGAATGAAGAGTCTGCTTGATCAGCTTCCCGGCATTGTCGCGGACGGCAAGAGAGAAGCTGAGCGCGTCATGGAGCGGGCCGAGAGCAATTATCGCCTTGGGCTACAAACGCGCGAATTGGTCATCCCGTCAAAGGACAGCAACTGGCAAGACCTGTTCAGAGCGAATGCCAAACTTTCCGCCACTGCCACGCAATCGGATCCAAATACACTCATATACGGCGACAACCTGTTAGCGATGGCCGCGTTGCTTGCGGGCGACGACCACACGCCATCTATGCGTGGCAAGATCGACCTGATCTATATTGATCCTCCCTTCGACAGTAAAGCTGACTACAGAACGAAGATTGTTCTGCAAGACGCAGACATCGAACAAAAGCCCGCAATCATCGAGCAATTTGCCTATTCAGATACTTGGGTTGATGGAACCGCCAGTTATCTGCGGATGCTGACACCACGCTTGTACTTAATGCGAGAGCTTCTTTCTGAATCTGGAACGCTGTATCTGCACATCGATTGGAAGACGGGTCACTATGTCAAAATCATCAATGACGTAATATTCGGGTCGGATTTGTATCAAAATGAAATTATCTGGCAGCGCAATACTGCCCATAACAACCCTCTTAGATACGGGCCTATACACGACGTAATCTATTATTTCACGAAGTCGTCTTCGCCAATTTGGAATCAGCAATACACGCCATACACCGATGAATACATCCGATCATCTTTTACCGAGGTTGCCTCGGACGGTCGCCGTTTCAGAATAAATGAGATCACCGGCAGCGGCGTTCGTAGCGGAGATTCAGGACTGCCGTGGAGAGGCAGTGACCCTACGAAAAAGGGAAGACATTGGGCTGTTCCAAAAGCACTCCAAGAGAAATTCGGCCTTTCTGGTTCGACCCAAGACATGCTCAATCAACTTGATAAGCTTGGCTACATCGACACAGGAAAGGACGGCTCTAGTTGGCCGCGTCTTCGCTACTTTATCGACGATATGAAAGGGGTTCCGCTCCAAGATATTTGGGTGGATATTTATCGAGAGTCTTCTGCTGGTTACGCAACAAGAAAGCCAGAAAAATTGCTTGAGCGGCTTATTTTATCGTCATCCAATCCGGACTCTATCGTCGCCGACTTTTTCGTCGGATCAGGTACTACTGCGGCAGTCGCAGAACGACTCGGTCGCCGATGGATTGCTTCCGATCTTGGAAAGCCCGCATGCATGATCGCGCGCAAGCGCCTGATCGATCAGAATGCGAAACCGTTTCTCTATCGGCATATAGGTGACTATCAGGTTGAACAGCTCCGCTCGACCATGGGCAGCAAGTTTCGCATCGGCGACTTGGCCGAGATTGTCCTTGGGCTCTACGGTGCTTTGCCTCTGCCTGTCGAAGAAAACCCGAACAAGAATATGGGCCGCGTGCAGGGCAGCAAGACTCTTATTCTAGCCGACAGCCCCAACAAGATGACCGGCCTTGCCACGCTACGTCGGGCCATCGAGGTCCGTGACAATCTCATGGGCGGATGGGACAAGGTGGTGGTGCTTGGCTGGAACTTCTCGCCGACCATCGGCCACGACATAGAGGCACTGGGCCAAGGCGATAGACTTGAGGTTCTGGTGATCCCGCCCGATCTGCTTGATCGACTGAAAAAGAAGGGCCACAAGCTTAAAGCCGATGAAGTGCGGTTTTCATCGCTGCAATATCTCAAGCTTGGCACGATCAAGCGCGAGCAGCAGGACAAAGGTGAGTCTCTCTCGGTTTCCATCGCTAACTATGTGCTGCTGTCACCCGAGGCGCTGAACCTCGACGAGGCCAACCGCGAGAAACTGCAGAAGGTCATTAACAAAGACCCCTTGGCCTTGATCGAGTATTGGAGCGTCGATCCCGACTATGATGGCGAGGTCTTCCGGTCGGTCTGGCAGGACTATCGCGGCAACGTGGAAAGCGACGGCGATCCCCACCGTGTCGTCACGACTGCCCGGCTTGCCGGGTTGCCTAAAAAGGACGGCTCGCGCCGGATTTGCGTTCGCGTCGTTGACGTTTTCGGCTTCGAGGCCGAAGCAACCGCTGAGGTGCCGTGATGGCGAGCATCAACGATCTTTCCCTTGCTAAGGGCCTCACAGCCAAGGTCGAGGAGGCTAGTGCCGGATTGGAAATGGGTACCGCTCCGATCCTTGAACAAGTGTCGGAAACGACTGCCGAACTTCTCAAATGGTGGTTCCAGTCCGAGTTTCAGGATGCGCGCAGCTTCAATTTCCATCAGGGCCAGCGTCAGGCGCTTCTGAATGTGATTTATGCTCACGAAGTGCTGGCCATCACGACGCTACAAGACCTCTATCAGGTAGCCGCGCCGGATGTGTTGCTCGCCAGCACACGCGATTCCGAGGCCATCCGCGCGGCCAAGAACGCCTATCCTAAATACTGCCTCAAGATGGCGACCGGCACCGGTAAGACCTGGGTGCTGCAAGCTCTCATGGTTTGGCAAATCCTCAACGCCAACCGCGACCCAAACAATTCGCGCTACACCAAAAACTTTCTGATCGTCGCACCCGGCCTCATTGTTTATGATCGGCTTCTGGATGCCTTCATGGGCAAGGAGCGCGAAGGAGAGCGAAACTTCGCCGATTCTGACCTATCCCTCTTTCAAGAACTTTTCATCCCCGACGCTTATCGGGATGAAATCTTTCGGTTCGTGCAGGGTGCGGTATGCCCGAAAGAAGATATCGGTCGCAAGGTCACGGCGGGCGGGCTAATCGCCATTTCCAACTGGCATGTACTTTCGGAAGAAGCCGAGCCGCTCGATGATGAAGGGGTACTTGCCCCCGGCGAGGCCGCCGACCCTGCAGCAGTTGTGCAAAGCATCCTACCCCTCACGCCGGGAACTAGTCAGGGCAACGATCTCAACGTCCTTAATCGGCGCTATGAGCGCGGCGGCATCCTTGCTTATCTTAAAGACTTGCCATGCTTGATGGTGTTCAACGATGAAGCTCACCACATCCACGAATTCAAGCGTGAAGGCGAAGTGACAGAGGTGGAGTGGCAGAAAAGCTTAAATTTGATCGCCGCTCCGAAGGGCAACCGCTTCATTCAGGTGGATTTTTCCGCGACACCGTACAACGAAGTCGGCACTGGCAAGAACAGCCGCAAGTCATTGTTCCCGCACATCGTGGTTGATTTCGATCTAAAGACCGCCATGAAAGCCGGTTTGGTCAAATCCCTTGTTCTGGACAAGCGCTCGGAGATCGGTGCGCTCAGCCATGAAGAATTAGACTTCAAGGCGGATCGTGACGAGAGCGGGAACCCTATGCTCTCCGAAGGCCAGCGCATCATGCTACGCGCGGGCCTGACCAAGCTCCGCAAGCTTGAATCCGACTTCGCTGGACTTGATTCCGACAAGCATCCCAAAATGCTCGTCGTTTGCGAGGACACAACCGTAACCCCCTTGGTCGTGGAGTTCATGAGGGGCGAAGGGTTATCCGACGACGACGTGCTGCGGGTCGATTCTAACCGCAAGGGCGAACTCAAGGCCGACGAATGGAAGGTACTCCGCGAGCGCCTGTTTGACGTTGACCGGCACAAGTCCCCGCGGATGATCGTTAGCGTCCTGATGTTGCGCGAAGGCTTTGACGTGAACAATATCTGCGTCATTGTTCCGCTCCGCGCATCCAGCGCGGGCATCCTCTTGGAACAAACCATCGGGCGCGGCCTGCGTCTCATGTGGCGCGGTAACGAATACGACGATATCAAGCGTGAGAACCGGCAGTCGATCAGGGCGGGAAAAACTCCTACCAACATGATTGACATTCTTTCCATCGTCGAGCATCCGGCCTTCCAGCACTTCTATGATGAGTTGATCCAGGAAGGCGTGGCTGCGGAAGCTGATGAGGAGGACGACCAGAACAGCAGTTCCACCGGCGACCTGATTTCAATCGGCTTGCGTCCCGGATTCGAGGGCTACGACTTCGCCATTCCCTTCATTTTGCGTGAACAGGTGGAGGAATTGGAAGACACGCAAATCGACCCGAGGGAGCTCGCTCCATTTGGATCGTTTTCGCTCGACCAGCTCAAAAAGCAGATTGGTCAGGGCGAAAAATTCCATTCGGAGGACGTGCAGGCGCGGACGCGCTTCGGCGACTACCGTGTGCATGGCGGCGTCATGACGGCCACGGGTTACAATGATTATCTGGCGCGAGTGACACGCCGGATCACGGAAGCGGTGACGCTCACCGAGACCACTGGCAGTTCCAAAGCTTTCGCCAACGCCAGTAAATTCCCCTATATCCAAATCAATCGCGCGGAGCTGGCTGAGGGCATCGATACCTACATCCGCCAACACCTTTTCGCACAGCCGATGAACCCGCTCAATGATGAAAACTGGCGCGTTCTTCTGATTGACCCGGTGACCGAGCACATTATCAAAGTGTGGGCACGCGCCATTCTCGAAGCCGAAGATAGCATTATCGTCGCCGACGCGGAAGTTTCTCACCGCAGCCTGTCAGAGGTGCAAAAGCTCGCCATGCGCGAGGGATCTTCGCTCGCCGTACAGAAGGCCATTTATTTCCGCCTGCCATATCCGTCGAGGAACGGCGGGCTAGAACTAGCCTTCATGGAGACCAGCGAACGCGATGCCAGCGTGGATGCCTTCTGCAAGATCAACGAGCAAAAGCACACCTTCGCGCGTCTGCGCTACATCAAAGAAGACGGTCTGCCTGCATTCTATTCGCCCGATTTCTTTGTGCGCGTCACCGACAACATCTACCTTGTCGAAACCAAAGCGCAGAGCCAGATCACGAGTCCCAATGTCCTACGAAAGCGCAAAGCCGCCGTCTCCTGGTGTGATCGGATCAACGGGCTTCCCGCCGATAAGCGCAGCGGGAAAACATGGCACTATGTCCTGCTCGGCGAAGACACCTTCTATAACTGGCGGGACAAAGGCGGCTCCATCGCCGACTTGCTCGCCTATGCCAAGCTGCGTCCGGTGGAAGATCGCGCTCAGGCAAAATTCGTATTTTAGGGAGAGCGGCGATGGTTCAAAAGTGAGATCCTCGCGTCTAACCGACCGGATTGACGTCGCCTTGAAAAGATTCTTACCTTATTCAAGAACGGCTCCGCCGCGACGGCCTTTAAAGGTTACGCCACTCATACGCCTAAGGTCAGTCTGGAGCGTAACGCCCTTGGTTAACCATTTGTTAACGCAGGTCTGCGGTTACTGAGCAAACTCAAAGGCGGTCGAGTGCAGACACCTGCAAGTGCAAATCGTGGTGAGCAGACTCACCCTCCATACGACGCGAGGGCTGTCGCCAATTTCTTCTTGGATTTAGCCGATCAGGAGTGCGTTCAACTAACTCAGATGTCGCTCTTGAAGCTCATCTATTTTGCTCATGGGTGGCATTTAGCTAAGTGCGCCACACCGCTAGTGCGTCAGGATTTTGAGGCTTGGAAGTACGGACCGGTTATAAAGGTCGTGAAGGACGAGTTCTCGGAGTTCGGAGATGGCGCAATATGTGGACGCGCCACACGCTTAGACCTGATCAGAGGATACCGGTCCGTGGTTCCTCCAGAGCTTGAGGAGCAGGATCAGGCGTTCATCCGGGCCATTTTCAAAGCGTATCACGGCTATAGCGCTTGGAATCTTTCAGAGCTAACGCACGAAGTTGGTTCGCCCTGGGACCGCTTGTGGAACTCGGCCTCTCCCGTCGGGCGGCTGGGACTTCGACTTCGAAACGCGGATATTCGAAATCACTTTGTGGGCATCTCGCATCGCCTAAGGCTGTCTTAAGTGCCATTCAGTCCTAGAACATTGACGATTGGCTCGGGTCTATGACGCTGTAGCCCTTTAGATTGGCAGGCCGAGACTCGACACCCGAATCCAAGGCAAGAGCTACGCCCCTCACATACACATCCAAAAGGGCGTCCACTTCGTCATTGTTGAAGACGCGTCTCTCTTTACCCTTGATGCTTCGAAATTCTCGCTGCCCTGACACTCCAGGACCAGCATAAAGATACTCGAAGTCGGCTTCATCATAGCCTTCACGAGTAAACGTTGCGAGCGCGATTGAACAAGCAACGTCAATCTCCACTTCAACCGGCCGGTGCGACATTCGGAAACCCGGCATGACAACGAATGCCTCATCGTGAAGGACTCGCACCATTGGTGCTTTTATGCCGATGTAGACATGCTGACCCTTGATGCGTCCCACCTCAACAGCTCGAAATCCAATTTTGTAGCAGGTAGAAATATTGGAGAGAGCGTAGGATGAAATTCGCTTTATTGCTTCAACGTTCTGTCGCCTCCCCTTGGGATTACCGTTGGTCAGGCAATAAAGCTCAGCCTGCTCCGGGCCGAGGTTTCCGCGAAAGAGTTCAAACGTCATGTTGATGGCGGGGTTGTAGTTAAAACCTCCTCGGTGCTTCTTCAAGTACTCTGCCAGAAGCCAATGCGCGACCATCTCGGGAGTTGTTCTCGTTGGATTAATGCCCAACGATCTCGCTACATCGAGAACGTTTATCAGATAGAGACCCGACATAGCTTTCTCACTTTAAAGTTGGTTGTTCGCAATTCTTGAAATGCTTTCGCACCTCGCCTGTGCCAACAAAGTGTGACAGCAAACGATAATTTCGAAACTGATGCCTAACTCTACCTGCGACGATAGCAGGGTGGATCTGAAGCGCGCCTGCCAGATTAATCACCCCTGCTGCAGTCGGATGAAATCGCACGTCACTATTGTCCCAAATGGCCCGAGGAATACATGCTTCTTCGGCCCATTGGTCAGCCTCGTCCTCTCTTATATCGCGGCTCACCCCAGCGTTTTCACGCAACGTGAGATCATCAACGAACCCCACGTCTACGGCATTTTCAAAGTGTCTCCCGACGTGCGCCAGTTCATGAAGCAAACAGAACCAGAAATTATCAATCCTGTCGTAGCGGAGAGTCAGCCCAATAACGGGCGCGCCGTCGGCTAATTTCAGTGCGGCTCCATCTAAGTGCGTCTTCGGAAGATGCTCCAAGACAATGAGGTGAATGCCGTTCTTCTGAAGAAATTCCTTCGCTAAGAGCGGACCGTTTTCGGACCAGCTCAACTTTGCCACTTGACTCAGGAATTCCAGAGTTACGGTTCCCGGCTTATACTCTTTGGGCAGCTTCGTCTCGGACGCCAGCGCCAACAACTGCAAACACCACGCATTCAAAGCGAACGGATCAGCCTTCGCATTTGCACGAACGTGGTCATTCTTTCGGTACATAGCCTCAACAACCAGACTCGTCCTCCTCGCTCGGTGCATCAGCCCCCGCATAATTTCTTCGGCATGCTGAACCACCCTCGGGCGCTTTGGAAGCCATTTACGTTTCACCATCTCGGTGATCGGAAATTTTTCCCAATCGATTTCGGACTCTTGATCGCCGCCCACAGAGCTTCCTTTGAGCAGAACGTCGCTCGGAATGCCTAAGTGCTCGTGAAGTGCACGCGCCATTGTCATGGTAATCTGCCGTTTACCAGAGAGAACTTCAGAGACTTTGGCGCGGCTCCCGATAAGTGGCACTAGATCGCGTGCAGATAGACCTGCTTGCTCCATACGAAATTCGATAGCGGCGACGGGGCTCGGAAAGCCCATAGGAATGTTCTTGGATTCATAAAGCTCAACAAGATCAACGAGCACATCCAATTCAATTCCTTCAGGTGTACCGGCATGCGCATCCATCAGCTCGGAAATGCGATCTAAAGCCGCTTCATAGTCAGCGTTCGTCCTAATCGGCTTTACATTCATCTCACACCTCCTCCGCATCAATCTTGTCGTACTCTGAATGCGTCCCCACAAACCGGATGTAGACGACGCGATACGGATAGTTGATACGCACGACTAACCGGAATTCATTCCCCTTGATGTTGAAGACCACCCTGCTGTCTTTCAGAATGCTGCTATTCTTGTACTGGGCTTTGACTGCCGACGGCTGATCCCAATCGGCGCGCTCCGCTTCTCGGTACCAAGAAAGCAGCGGCTCTTCCGCCTCCGGATGCAAGCGCCAGAAATCGCGCAGTGTTCCTTTGGCGATTACTCGCATGACAATATAAGATGCTCCCAATGTGTTCGCAAGCAATATGCTCCCAAAAAACGCGAAAGTCGAGTGAGCGAAGCCTGTGTTTTAATTTCTTTCATATAATCAATGAGTTAAATGGATTATTCACTCGTCTAATCGTCGTTGCGAACGTTAGCGGGGCTGTTCCCGGCCAAGGGGGAGGATTCTTTTTGTGGCGCAGGATTCATGCAGGGCGGCTTGGGGACGGTGGGCAGCGGAGATACAGCTCCATACCCATTCTGTACCGCCGCGACGCAAAGGGCCGATCATCCTTGTGCCGAGGCGGACACAACACTTCCCTTCAGCATTGCGCGATGCGGACAATGGTTACTCGTGTTTGATCACCGTTGCGGCTCGGGAGCGTAAGCAATCTTCTTCAGCGCCTTATTCGCATCGCCGCGACCTTGATAAGTGCCGAGCAACTCGCCCTTATCGTCAATCTCTCGAACGCGATACAGCGTCCAGCGCTGGTCTTTGCCCTGTGCGATACGGAAAGCACGGCCGTTGCGGCGACAATAGAACGCTTCGGACTTCTCGATTTGCGTCCACCCACAATCCGCACCCGAGAGAAACCGCTGTTCAAGCTTGACCCGCTCCTCCTCTTTCCAGCGCCGATAGCTTTGCTCCTGCTCGTGTCTAAGCCGTTCTTCCTCGCGCTCGATGTGCTCCTGCAGCGCTCCGATGATTGCGCGCATCTCGGTGCCGTGTACCTTTTCTGTCTGATACAACGCAACACAGCCGTCCTTGAGTTTGTCCTTGGGATAATTTGTATGTGGTTCTTCCCAAATAGCACGCAGACGCTGCTCAACGTCGGTTTTCGTCAGCGGCGGGCCGGGTATCGTATTCAGAAACGCTTGGAGGTCCTCGACGGGTATCCAGCATGGAGCCGCAGCTTGTGCGACCTCTTCCCGTTGGCCCTCCCATTTCTTCCACACGGAGTTCGCGCCATCTAGTGCTTTCACAATCTCGCGCGAGACCTTTTGAACGCTGTGTGGATCACGCAGGTGCCTCAAGGAAGGGCTTTTTACGTAATCAAACAGGATGGAGGCGACGGCGTACTGACGATCAGCACTCATGCGGAGTCCCCGGTCATTTTCGTTGCAACAGCAACGCAAGTTGCGCGGTGCGACACACGTAACTCTCGACAGGCTAACTCGATCACTTTTCAATAATGTGTTCACAGTGAACCAGTACAGGCTCCACCTCAAGAAGGTCAGAGAGAAGCCTCGTGGAGTTAAGGTGTCCTCTCTAGCTCAAAACAGACATTATTAGAGTTATTTGACAACAATTTCGAATGCTTTCATTGTGATTGCGATCACTCACCTACGGTTAGACGAGATTCGCCGTGACCATTGTTACACGCCGCAAGCTTCTTGCGGGGGCCAGCGCGTGCTCCCTCTCTTCCTTCGTTGCTTGCGGACGCTGGGTTGACGCGGATGTAAGCGAGAGCGCCCCCTCCATCGCCAATGAAGTCGGGCTGCCGTATGGCTGCATCTTCGCGAGGATGGATGGCGAGCGATCCCCTGCCGATGACGTGTTCACAACACGCTCTGTCGATTTTTGGACATTTAGAGTCAGTGAGATTGAGACCAACACGCTTCCAGAGTCTGTCGGTCGCGTCATCATCTGGGATGACGTTTTCTCGCCTAGAACTCTCGCCAAACGCGTGAAATCCATCTTAGACGGTTTTCCAGAATGGTACGGCTTCGATCCTCGGCTTGCCACGTTCTCATTCCACCTCGACGGTTTAAACGAAATTGGCGCTGTAGCCCGAGCTGTACTTCCAGAAGCGATAGGACCCGTCTGTTCCCACCGGCTGGCCCTGATCGATGTCCAATCGTGTGGAGTCAGTCGAATTGATTGGCTCAACATTCTCCCTTTTCTCCGCAATTCCTACGATCTTATCGTTGGACTCACTCATTTCGCAGGCCGAGGCCCTACCGATCCGCATGTTCTGTGCGATGGCGCTTGGGGCCATTCGAGAACGTCAAGCACCTTGGCCTGCTGCGATTTCTCGTTCTGGACGAGCGATTCTCTGCTTGGATTTGATCAGGTGCTGGACTGGGAGACCAGAGCCCCTCTTCTGGCTGCCGTGGTACATGACCTCGTTCACGCTCTATCAACCACGGACTTGACTCGGACCTTGGCTGAGACAACTGAAGCTCAGAGATTATTTGCAAGTAGATTTCGACTGGAACGTCCGCAAACAATTTGTCTCTGAGCCTAGAGGGCGCGCATCTTGTCGATGGAAGAATTGTGCTCTGACCACCAAGATCGCTCAACTCGGACCCGTTAAGTGAGTTCAACGATCAAGATACCCGCCGAATGGGAGCCGCACGCCTTTTGCTTTATGGCCTGGGCTGTCCATCGAGAGTGGGGAGCTGACGCAGACAACGTGAAGCGAGAGCTTCGGGAGGTGATCAGCACGGTCGCCGAATATGAGCCGGTTCGGCTTTTGGTGCGGCCAGACCTTATCGCCGAAGCCCGAGATCAGAGCTTCGGTGGCGATGTCGAGATCGTCCCGGCTGCAGTTGACGATATCTGGATGCGAGACATTTTGCCGACGTTTGCGTTGCGAAGTGGCTCACCTGTCGCAATCGACTGGAATTTCAACGGTTGGGGCTCTTCCTCACTTCGCCGCGCTCGACCCGGCGACCGTCTTGGTGGAGTCGTCGCTTCGTCCATCGGATTACGGATGATTTGCGCGCCATTCGTTGCTGAAGGTGGTGCTTTTGTCACGGATGGAGACGGCACGATTGTTACAACGAAGAGCTGCTTGCTTAATCCCAATCGAAACCCTGCGCTTGGACGGACGACAAGAGAGCGGATTGCAGAAATTGACCGTGGATTCTCATCTGTCGGAGGTCGCAAAGTCGTATGGCTTGAGGGCGACAGGGACGAACCAATCACAAGTGGGCACGCAGACGGTTATGTCCTTTTTGCCCCATCTCGTATAGTTCTCGTCGAGGGAATTGACGCTGACCAACGATCCAACAGCAGCCGGGCAGCCGACATCGATATACTGTCAACAATGACAGACGCAAGAATGTCCCTGTTCAGAGTTGCTGAGGTTTTGCCGCCTCGCCAAAGGTTCTGGCGATTTTCGGGCTCACTGTTCTCGCCATGTTACCTAAACGCGCATGTGGCCAATGGCGCAGTGATCACTGCAATCTTTGGAGACCCAGAGCGGGATGAAGCGGCGAGGAACGCTTTGCAGTCCGCGTTTCCTGGACGAGAGATTCGTATGCTAAGGATTAACCACATTGCAAATGGCGGCGGTGGCGTGCGCTGCCTGACGCAGCCAATGCCGAAATCAAGGAAAAACGAAGTATGATCGGGCTTGATTGCAACTCGTTCGAGTCACTCCAACCACTTTCACAGGAGTTCTTCAAATCCGATGTTGAGACCGTCGCAAGAGCGCTGATAGGCGCTTTCCTCTTTAACGTCGATGAGCATGGCACTGCAGTTGGAGGCCGGATCGTTGAAACGGAGGCATATTGTCAAGCCGACCCGGCTGCCCACTGTTTCGATGACAAGCGTCCTCCCGGAAAACGAGTCCCACGCAGGTTCTTCGATTCGATGTACCTAACCGGAGGGCACGTATACGTTTACAAGGATGGCCCTAAATATTGCTACTTGAATCTTACGTCCGGAGAGCTTGACTACGGGAGTGCCGTTCTGATTCGAGCAATTGAACCATGCAAGGATAGCGTCGATGCGATGAAAGATCGGCGGCTAAAGTTCGTCAAGAGCCTTTCCTATGCAGAGCTTGATCAAAAGCTCTGCTCCGGTCCGATTAGGCTTTCACAAGCACTCGGTATCGAGCCCGGCATGGATGGAGTACCAATTTCAAAAACGTCGCTCCGGCTATTTAGTAGCACCGAGCGACCCGAAATCGTTTGCGGTCCCAGAGTGAACGTCACGCGGGGAGCGGACATCATTCGACGATACGCGATGCAGGGCTCACCGTTTGTCAGCGAACGTGGAAACGAGCGATATCCGCTTTCCAGTGGTTAATCCGAGGAGGCTCTGTAGCCGTGAACAGGTATCGCGTATCGAGTTGCTTCACTGCGTATGACGGACAATGAAGATGATAGGGAATGGTGAAACCTTATCTGACAGATCGAGGTACGCTGGCATCCGCAGAGGTCGCAAATCGATTAGCTGATGGCGACGAGCCGACAGCCCCTTGGGGGCGGTTGCTTGCAATCAACTGAGTAGCTCACTATATATGCGTCAGCATCAAGAGAAGGGCCGACGCCCTCGCCAACCTGCCTTCCCGGGCAAGGTGGATTCCCGAATGGGGATGCGGCCGGTCGGCAACGAAGCGGGTCGCCCGAATTGTCAGCCCTCCTCGGTAAACCGATGGAGGTTTTTTTTATGTCTAGAGACAAATTTCCGACGGCCGAATCGAGCGAGCTAACTTCAGCCGGTGTACCTTGGTCCGAGGTGCCGGATGCCCCCTGTCCGTATACCGAATGGCTCGATGGACGTCACGGTCCGGCTCAGGACACCCTGCCATCTGTCGATCAGGTGCCCATTCCCGAAGTGCTTGTTGTCCTCCCTGTCTTGCATCCTGACCGTCCTCGCGGGTCAAAACCTATGGCTGACGTTCACGGTGCGCGGCAAAGGCTAGCGAGTTGCCGCCCCGGCGCTTGGCTGATCAGCCCATTCAGCGGCTGGCGGTGGGCTAAATGGCCCAATGGAGAAGTGGGTTGGCTCCCAGCGGACACGATGCTTCCAGATTGTCTTCGCGTTCGCTCGCGCAACGACGTTCAGTAACTGCATCGTTTGAGAGGGACCCCTGGTGATCAATCCGGATGCAGACAAGTTAACACGCAGAAGCATCGTTGCTGGTGCTGCCGCGTCATTGATTTGCAGACCAGCCATCGTGCGACCCACGAGCCTGATGCCTATCCGGCAGTTGATCCTCGCGATCCCTGTCAGCACTGAAAAGCCTTGGTTGGGCTTTGTCGGCATGCTGCGGCTTCACCTAATGAAGCAAGCGTTGGAGAGGGGTTGGAACGAGCGCGACTATCAAACCTTCGGCGGGACTTCCGAAGCTGCGGCTCGGTCCTATGTCGCCAACATGAGAGCGCAGGGGTTGTGAACGAGAGAGAGAGCTGTCACCGATTGAGACTGCGTCACCTTAACCTGCATGGGATAGTCCCTCCTTTGCAAGTTTTTTCTCATGTTCATTGAACGAAACAATTCGGCAGGAAATTGTGCGAGTCTCGTTCGCCGCGAGCGGCAAGATGTTCTGGGGCCTTCCCTCGACGCGGCGCGGGCGATCCCGAGTGGGTTTCGCGAAAACGATAACCTACCGCTGCGTCGCCGGGCCTGCTGCGCCACGGAGACGTTGATATTGAGTAAACAACTGCATAGGAGCAAACAATGGACAAGGCAACCGTCCTGACAGATCGATTTGATCGTGCGCTGCTATACGCGACGCACGTTCATGGAGGGCAAGTCCGCAAAGGTACTTCGACCCCGTATGTCGCCCATTTGCTAGCAGTGTCGGCGACGGTCCTGGAGTACGGAGGCGATGAAGACCTTGCCATAGCCGCACTTCTACACGACAGCGTTGAAGATCAGGGCGGACAAGCAAGGCTGGAGGATGTCCGAAACCGGTTCGGAGATCGGGTGGCGCGCGTAGTAGCCGCGTGCTCGGACAGCCTTTCTGACACTGCGAAAGGGGAACGCAAGGCAGACTGGCAGGAGCGAAAAGAGGGCTACCTCAAACATCTCGACCAAGCCGGTGAGGATGTTTTGCGAGTCTCGCTTGCCGACAAGGTCCACAATGCCCGCGCAATTCTTCGCGACTTGCGGAAGCCCGACGTTGGCGAAGGCATCTGGTCTCGTTTCAGCCAACCACGCGGGAAAACGCTCTGGTACTATCGAAGCCTCGCCGACAAATTTCGCAAGAAGTTGCCTGGTCAGTTGGCCAATGAGCTGCACGAAATTGTTGAGGTGCTAGAGAACAGTTGAAGCAACGTATGACCGCGACCGATTTTTCATTGGGAGGAGCGTCTGATCGTCCTAACCGAATTCCTGCACCAGATCGAGGAGCATTTGAGATGGCTGGCCGTAGCTAACAAGCCTTACGTCTAGCCCAAGACCAGACACCGCTTTTAGTGCCCGCCGTATTGCCTTGTGTATCCACTCGTCCCTGTTGCCAAACGCGCCGCCACCAAGCTGAGTAAGGAAAACCGTATTCGTCGCTGCTTGGCGCGTGTTGAGTACTCCAGCAAAAAGGGTCGCCTCGTAGGCCGCCTCAAGCACCAGGGTTGCGAATGGTTCCCAACGACCTGGCTCGATGCTCGTATATGCTACAGGGAGCGCTGAACAGAAGGCTTGGGACACAGACGGGCGGCGCTCGCCCGGCGCGTCGGTGACTTCAATGTTGTGGTGTAATCCAATGCAAAGTTTACCGCGCAGGGTTTCGAGATCGTCGTCTCCGAGCGTCTTGAGATGTTGTGAGATCGCATCGAGCCCAGCACGGCTGCATAGCGCATAGCCGTTCTTCATCTCCCACAGCGTGTTCACCGCACGTCCCGTAGCACTGGCGAGCGCTAATCCGACGGCGCGGAGTCCGTCAAGTTGGCGAGTCGCCGTCTGCCCCGGACGGCTATCCACCGGGACGAAGTAGTTGCGGTAAATGGTGGCAGCGCCGCAGGCGATTGCACAAGCTGGCCCTTGGGTGTGGTCATGTTGGTAACGCGTGACCCCATGCTCCGGCGTCACATCATAGGATACCATCTCCAAAAGGTTGAACTGGGAGGCCACCTGGAATAGGGAACCAGCGTTCTCGGGCAAGTGGTGCTTCTTGCGAACATCGCCGATGCTTATGCTCACCTTCGTCGATGCACATACTTCCTTGTGGGATCTCACCCGCGACCGCAGCTCGGCGAGGGAAATCAATTCGAGCTTCCCAATGCCGTAGCTCTCACCGTTGACGTGAGATCGTAAACGGTCGCCATCGACAGCGAGCTTAGTTTGAGTTTCATCGTAGCCAACTTCCCGAAAGCCGGTCAGTTTTTCGAACCAATCCATGAAATGCCTCCAGCGGCAAACTGACCTGGGCTGGCCATCAAGCGTTCTTTGCACAGGCCGATCATAAATTTGTATTTGGTTAAGAATTCGCTGCCGAGAACTCTTCCCGAAACGGCGCTAAGAACTTGCGCTCAGGCGACCAGTCCGCAATTGCAAACACAACCTCGGTGAAGCGTCCACGGAAGTGCTGTTCGAGAGCCCTCCTGAAGTCTTGGGCCGTTCTGACCGGATCGTTCCCAAATGCACCGCAACCCCATGCTCCTAGCACAAGCAAGTCGTATCCGTATGCCGCTGCCACCGCCAGCATTCGATGAATACGTTGTGCCAGCAGGTCCCCTGACCGGGGCTGCCCGACCCTAGGTGCGTAGGGGGCTGCCGAGGACACGATGCTGAGCAACCAGGGTTGATCCAAAGCTGTACCATCGTCGCTTCTGAAAAACGGCACGTCCGCAGACAAGATCATCCAGTCGGTAGAGTCAGGCGCATCACGCTGGCTGTGAAAATCGTACATCGGGTCGCCTTCCAGCGTTGCATACAGCGCACTGGACCGACACAACACTTCTTCCTGTGCCCTAGCGCCATGGAGAAAGCCTCCGCCGGGACTGATACCGTTGGCGAAATTGAGTGCGAGCGGGCGAAGCCCGCGTTCGACGAACGACTTAGCCGTTTGCATGGTAGTTTCGTTACGCACTTGGACGCTGGTTTGTGTGAAGGTCTCACGCAATCTGGTTGGTAGTGCATCATCCGGTCGAATGCTCTGCTTGAGCGTTTTGGCACGGTGAATCTTGTCACGCCAGTCGATTCGCCGCCCAGACGGCGCAACATACGAACCATCGATCATCGCTTTGAGCGCCGATTGGCCCAGTTCGCGCGCGTAGTCGCGCGAGACATTTAGCATGCGCTTTACGGTAAGCGCTTTCTCCTCGGAGTCCTGACAAGGCAGGCAACGAAGAACAGATTCAGTTTGAACCATGACGAAACCCTCGCCTCGATACATTCTATCTCGCTGGCGAGATCATCTCCGATGACCGATTTCCAATAATCCCGCCAAATTTGCTTCTTTTCACGAAATTCGGCCTCAAGTCGGCGTCAGATACTTGAACCACCGCGGTTGAAGAAGACTAGGGCTCGACAAGTTCGACAAGGCTCTCTTGATTTCCTTGTTATGCTCGCCGAAAGGAGTCCTACGCAACAAGCGGCATTGATCGAATCGGACTCGATGCCTTTTGGTTGTTATTTGCGCAGTTGAACTAATCTACCGGCTGCCGCCCGCTCTCACATTGCGGAGTTCGGCGATGGATAGTGGCTGCAACTTATCAGGTCCGAATAAATGCGCCCACCGATGGCAAGTTGGGCACAAAATGGCAAAGTCATCGACGCGGCTTTGACGGATGCCACAAGCTAGAGGGTTGAGGTGGTGAGCATCAAACAGGCCCTGCCGCACGTTTGAAAGGGCGCACGCCTCGCAGACGAGCCGTCCACCATTGGCTTCGCGGTTGGCGGTTTTGACTGCGCGCGCCAGTCCTTTGTCTCGTTCAAGCACTTGCTGCTCTTTCCAAATCTTCTTTCCTTCCGAAGATTGGGCAGATACTTTAGGATAAAGCATGGAGAACATCTGGACCCGCCCTGGATCTCGAAACCCAGGCGGCGGGCAAATTTCCCATCTGCGACGTACCGCCGTTGACCTGAGCACATCCCAAAGGCGTTCAAGCTCACTTTCATCGCGCCGGATTCCATCGTACGCGTTGGCGAGAATTCTTCGATCAGGGAAGTGCAAATCTTCAACGAGCAATGGCTCTCCAATAACTTCATAAACCTCCGACGAGACGACCGCGACCGGCCACCGCTCAAGCCTTGCCAGGTAGGCTTTGTCCGTTACAAATGCTTTGGTCTCTCCGAAGACGCCGGTTATCCGAAGAAGTTCAAGAACGCGCCCCCGCAATTCCGGCGGTACGTCATCGCCTCCTCCGATAGATATGAGAAATGGCCGCTCCACGGCTTTCTCTGCTGCAGTTCGAGCAAGGGAAAAATGTCCCTTATCCTTGGCGTTTTCGTCGCCATGAGAGCCAAAACACATAACAGCAGCGCCGGAGCGCCCAAACACCGCTTTTACTCCCATGATTGCGTCTATTGATCCAGCCACGTCTTCGACTGTCGGCATCAGGTATGCAGCTCCCCTCGTTGCTTATTTTCATTTTGATGAGACGATTTGTCTCGCAGGACGCTGCCCAATGGTGGTGATTTGGTCGCAGGGTCCGCATCAAACCCGAGCGACGGCCCGTCATGTTTCATTCTTCATCTCGCCCGCAAGATCCCAAGACCAGCCGCGCGGTACCTTTCAACTACCCAAAGGACCAGCCTCGTCCACAAGCTTCCTTATATCGACTGTATCGCTCAAACGTCGCTCGATGCCCCACCGCCGCTCGGGGAACTGCCCGAACTTGACCATGAAGAGATCGAACTCTCGCAGCTTGTTATCCGTTACCCATCCTATGTCCTCAATCAGATCAACGCTGTTGATCTGCGACACAATAAGACGCGCAAGATCGATCACCGGGCGATACATTGCAGGTTTGAAGTACAGGAACTTCCGTCCGTACTCTCCAGCTCCGAGCAGATCATCCGGGGTGAAATCGGAAGGCAGATCGCGCGCCGCATGGAGCCAACCAAGTTTCAAGAACAGTCGAGAAATGACGATATCCGGTTTGATCACTTCAAATCCGAGGTCCATCATGCAGTGCAAGGCCGTCAGATCAGCCGTGTATCCGAGCCGCATTAGATGGTCGTGGATGGACCAGACGTCAGCAGGGTTGTTGGGTCCCGTAGCGAACGAGATCGGGGGGGCGCTTGGATGTTCGTCTACATAGGTTGCGAATGCTCGGGCTACGGAGATTATTTTCCGTAACTTTGGGACATTTCCGACCGTCTGTTTCCCGCTAAAGGGCCCAGTTCTTTTCATAAAATGCCGGGTCATCTCTCCAGACTGATTCAGGAGAGCTTCCTGTCCCTTTGACACCAGATCCCACTCGGGAGAGGCAAACGCCCGGTAATCACTGAATATGCTTGCGATATCCTCGATTTCTTTAGAAGCTGTAGCAGCCCGAATTCCCGCATAGCGGTTTTTTGTCCATAAGTGGTGCCAAAGGCGCAAGCGGGAGGGCTCATCGGGCGTAGAGACCGTGTCAAGGTTAGCCTCTGCGCAAATCCGGACTATCTGATGCCGAAGATGCCGCTTGTTCTCTTCGTGCTGAGACCAGTGCCCGCCAGCAGGGCAGGTGCCTTCTCGTATACGAGTTTCCGAATTGCTCTGTACGTGGTGCGCATCTTGCGCAAACATGCTTCATCGATAGTTGTCATGGAGTTTGCCCCTCCTGATTCCGATGCGTGGGTCCGCTAATCGAGTTGCCGCGATAGCGGGACGAACGGACTCATGAACGAATGAGCTGCTCTTTCCGGACCAAATGGCCGCCGCCGCGATTTGTCTAAGTGAATGCAGGCCGTACGCTCGTCGAATGGGGTCATAACTCAAACCGCTGTTGTCTATGGTGAATCACGCCGTTCATTCCTAAATTTGAGGTTCGTACCGCAGCAAGGAAACAACTTGTTCACCGACTGAATCACAGCAGAGTAGCCAACTCCACGTATCGACAAAATGCGTTAGCAAGTTGCATCTGGCGAGGCGTGCGACACTCGGCTTCAAACAAACGAGGCGAGGCGACGACCACGCAAAGACATTTCGCGCGAGAAGTAGCGACGTTTAAGCGGTTTGCGCTGTAGAGAAATTCCATTCCGCGCGGTGCATCCGAGTGACTGGATGTTGTCATGGAGTAGATGACGATAGGCGCTTCCTGCCCCTGAAACTTGTCTACAGTACCGATGCGCGCACCAGGCAACCGTTCCTGCAACTCGAAGACCTGAGCATTGTAGGGAGCGATGATCAGGACGTCGTCCAACTCAAGCCGATGTTCGACGCTATGCCTGTCGATCCAAGTTGTGCCCGCATTAATGATATCCACAACTAGCTCGCGGATGGCCTCAGCCTCTTCTCTCGAAGAGCTTTGATTGCCAGTGTGCTCGACTGGCAAGTAACGGAGACCAGAGCCATTGAGTCGGCCCTTGGACCTGATTTCCTGGTCCTCCAATCCCGGACGGGAATGGAGGCGTCCCTCATAAAACAGCTCGGAGTTAAACGCGCAAATCAGAGGGTGCAGTCGCCACGTTTCTTCAAGGAACAGTCCCCGATCCGGGGGTACGGTCGCATGGTCTCCGAGTAGGTGGTCTAACGCAGACACTTCGGCTCCTTCAGGGTGACTTCCCTGAATTGGCTGTTCGAGTTGCCTAGGATCCCCCAAAAGAACGATATTGTCGGCAGCTTGCGAGACCGCCAGGACATTCGCGAGCGACATCTGGGCTGCTTCGTCGATGAAGAGCACGTCGATGCTGCGCGCTGCATCCTGTCTAGCCCATAACCACGCCGTGGCACCTCCAACGTCGCAATCAGAGCCGACCGCTCCGAGGAAAGTCGCGTTATCGGTTGTAAATCTTAGCCCGGCTAGATCGTCCTCCTTTTCGGATAGTTTCTGAATGCAACGAACCAGTTGGCCCTGTTCTGCCGATGCTGCGACTACCTCGTCCAGGAGATTGCGAATAACCTTGTGACTATTTGCGGTAACGCCAACCGTCTTTCCTCGTTTGGCGAGTGCACAGATCATTCTCGCACCAATATATGTCTTACCTGCTCCTGGTGGGCCCTGCACCGGAAACACGCTGTGATCCAAATTGACAGCGACGCGAATAGCCGCCGAGAGCGTAGGCTCGCCGTGATGGCGCAACTCACCGTCCCTGAAGCGCGGCCCGACCGTCATCAGAAGGTCGCGAGCCGCCCGATGTTCTCCTTCGCCTTCCATCCCGTGATCGGCCACGTACTCTCCAAGCCTCATCAGCGCGTCAGCGAGGACCTGGGTATCGATGAAGCTGTGAGCAAAGACGGCCTCCGGGTGAAGATTGGCTGTGTCCTTGCGCTTCTTCACGTCGATGGTGCGATCATCCAAAGAGACCGCGACCACAGCGCCGAACTTCTCACCACCGATACTCCTGAGCTCGTCCTCCGGTCGAATGTCGGTGTCCTGGAACGCGAACTTGTACCTATGCACCGGTGTGTTAGCCGTGCCTCCTATCTGCCCGATGAATTCGAGACCAGCCAAGCCGTCGCGCTCATACAGAAGATCGTCTGCCGAAAGATCCCTTAGCCGGAAGTATTCCCACCATACGGCTTTCTTCTCACGACCATGCCAGTCTAACAGCGACGCAAGAAGCCACCGCGCCTGTTGCTCTACCGTGCGTTCGCTCGCGTCATCCGGTACACCACCGATGAGGCGCGCACCTACGGCAGCAACCCTCTTTTGCCAGGCGTCGAGCTCCGGGCTGACTTGCGCTACCGCTGGGGTGGGGCGATCAATTGCCGCGCCTTCCCCGATTAGCTTTGACCGCAGCGCTTCAAGCCAATCTCTAAGGCTTTGCGCCGAGGCGCAGTCGTCTCGATTATAACATCTGATGGAATCTTTATCCTCCTCCGGTATGCCCGTGTAATCCGCCATTTCCAAGCGTGCTTGCGTTCTTGCGAGCACAGCGGAGGCGTCCTCCAGCGGGACCGCCCGGGCAAACGAGTATAGAGGCTCCAACTTTTTGATCGAATAGCTTTCAACGCTCGCGCGGATGGCATGGCGCACCACCGCATACAGATCAACGAATGTTTCCGCTCGCAGGAGATTGTCCAATTCGTTTTCGCGGGCCGCGTACCGCCCCATTAACCGCTTCAATGCAGCGGGTTCGTACGGGGCGAAATGATAGATGTGCAAGTCGGGATACGTTTTCAGCCGCTCCGTTACAAAATCGATGAAGCGCTCAAATGCGACTCTCTCCTCCTGCCTGGTGGACGCCCAATCTCCGACGTACCGGGGCGCACCGCCAGCATCGCAATAAAGATAACCGAACAAGAATTCGAGTCCACCATCTCCTACGAATGGATCACCTTCGAAATCGAAAAAGATGTCGCCCGCCGACGCTTCGGGAAGCCGCGACAAGCCGAACCCGGCTGCAGGCGTTAAGGGTTCGTATAGAACGCTCCCGTTGAGGCGGCCCTCTACCTGAATTCTCGCCTGCTCTCGTATTCTTTCGTAGCTTTTGGCAGCTCCGCGGTCTGGCCTCCACTGCAACGGCAAGGGAAGCTGCGCGAGGGCCGTCACCGTCTCTATGCCGCGTTTCTCCAACTCGCCGATCTGCGACTTGCTGATGCCAGCAACCAGCGACATGTGATCGTCGGCCCTCCTTTTCTGATCACAATACCGCCGCCACCTGCACGTGTCGCAGTGTTCAATCGGTTCGGGGTAAGCGCCACTCGGGGCCGACGACGCTACCGCTTGCTCCAAGCTCTTCCTGACATGGCGATAATAGGCCGCGTAATCGACTATCCGGTAGTCTTCCGCAGCATAGTTTGTGCCTGGCGTCACAACATAGGCTGACACCGGATCAGTTTTCTGCATCTCGGAAAGCATGTCCGAGTAAAGACAAATCTGAAGAACGGTGTTGCCTTTGGTCTCGCGAGCAAGTTTTGTGTCCGTCACCTCGTACGACCAATGACCGAACCGGCTTGCCTTTTCAACACGACGCAGGACGTCTGCGCGGCCATGCCATTTGCCCGCCCGAAGAGCACCTTGGACGATGACGGGGGCTCCGCGCTCCATAGCGTTCAGAGTAGAGGCGACAGCGTCGCTATCCACCCCGATTCCCTCGATCACGGTAATCGGACTTCCGTCAGTCCTTAGATGCTCGATGAACCCACGTTCATGCTGCGCTCCCCGGTCCGCAAGGGTCTCAAGAACTGGATCCCATATCTTTGGTTTTTGCAGTTCTCCCTTGGCCACCTTCAGATCGAGTTCGGTTAGGTACCGACAGTTCAGATGGCCGACCAGATCACCCGAACTGAGCGTGATCTCATGTCCAACGATTTGCATTCCGCCCCGGCCTCTGATTTTCTAGCTATCGATTCACTCTGCTCAAATCTGCTTCATAAATTGCAGCTTAGCTTACTGTCGTGCAGAATGGACGCAAGCGCAGCTTCTTGACAATTCGTTTAATAACTGTCGAGCCAACAGTTAACATCTTGCTTGTCCGAATCCACATAAGTGGTCAGGCTTTCAACTGTGCTTTCTCGCGCAGTGAAATTATTGGATGTCGAACGAGCAGAGAGACGACGGGCAGAGTTGCGGAATGAGCTCAATCCCGGACAACGGACGATGAAGTCAGAGCCGTGTCTAAGGAGCGCATTCAGCGAGCTTGTACAAAGCTCAACGGAAGGCGCACGGGGACGCCGAAGAGGACGTGTTCCACATTCCGCCCCGCGAAACCGGGCGATCTTTTTGGACTGGTAAGCTTTTAGTGAAAACTTATCACGGCAGCGGATGACCGCTCAGTCTTCTGCTGGTCGGCTTCGCTTGCTACTGGACGACGCGCCGCCCGAGGATGTGCAGGGCCGCGGTCTGCTAGAAAGGTCGTGTCCTAGCCAAATTCATGAAGTTTTCGTATCAGTGTCTCAGATTCATAAATCTCTTGGTGAATGGGCCGCGCGCTTATGGCTACGAGCGGCTGTTTATTCATCGGGACTGGCGGTTCAATCGGCATCGAATCGATATGATGACCATGTTGTATCGATGCGCATGAACGTAACGCCGATAAACCTCTTAACAGATCCTCTTTGCTCATGGTGCTCCGAGCACCGCGAGCACCACCAACCCCATCCGCCAACCTGGTCATGGACTTGCCCTCACAGTCACAACTTTTGAGGAGCCTATGATGGCGATCAAGAAAAAACACCAGAAAAACCCATATGGACTGCGCAGACCAACAGAGTACTGCCGCGCTGGAAAACCGCTCTTGGGTCTGGCGAAAAGTGAACTCGACATTTCCTCAAAAAGTCTCCGGGGCCGGATAGCGGTAACTTTCGGTCCGTATAGCGTGCCTTGACACCGAACAGTCGAGCTGGGTAGATATTTCAATTGAAAATCCGAGGCCCGATTTAGCGGGTGCGGCGTCACAGAGCTGCCGAACGATGTTTCAAATTGGCCGAGAGGTGGTCGAGATCCGCGATCTCGACTTAGACCGCGCTGTCAGGATGCGGCCATGAATGCACGCACTGGCATCCGCATAAAAAGTCCAGCCCACCCGGGCGGCTTCATTCGACATGAAATTATTGAGCCGCTTGGGCTGTCAGTGACGAGAGCGGCTGAAGCACTGGGAGTGACGCGTGCAACGCTTTCGACGCTGCTCAACGAGCGTGCCCATCTCTCGCCGGACATGGCGCTGAGGGTCGAGAAGGCGTTCGGCGTCTCAATGGACGCCCTTATGCGGATGCAGAACAGGTACGACATCGCCCAAGCTCGAAAGCGAGAAAGCGAAATCAAGGTTGCGCCATTCAGAGCAAAGCGGCGCGACAAACAAGCGAGCATGACTTGAGCGACAGCTCGTCGGTGTAGGAGGGGGCGGAGCGTGACCGAGCCGGTTGAGAGCAACGAGCAGATGGAGCAATCTCTTATCGACATCGCTGTCGAGAGTTGGCGCTTCTCACGCCTGTTCGGAAAAGTCGTTAGCAAGCTCGACGCGGGTGAGTCGAGCCGCTACATCAACCAAATTCGTTATTTCCAAAAGAAGGTCGAAGAAAGTCTCGATTTGAATGGCCTCAAGCTGGTCAACGTCGAGGGACATATCTACGACACGGGCATGGCGGCATCCGCAATAAACCTGAGCGACTTCGGTCCTGATGACGTGCTGCTCGTCGAGCAGATGCTGGAGCCGATCATCATGGGACCGAACGGCCTGCGTAAACAGGGAACGGTAATGCTCAGGAAGGCGGAAGCATGAAATATGTCGGTATCGACCTAGGCACGACAAACAGTGCAATCTGTTCCTTTGATGGGGAGTCCATTCGTCTCTACAAGAGCCCCGAACAACACGACGTTACGCCGTCCGCGATCTTCATCGATAGACGGGGCAACAAGTACGTCGGCTCACGTGCTTACAACAACGCAGCACGAAATCCCGACAACGCGGCAGTGCTGTTTAAGCGACTCATGGGGACGAGCACGCCTGTGAAACTACCGGCTGTCAATCTCACCATGACGCCGGAGGAATGTTCTGCCGAAGTGCTACGCGCCCTGTTCGGATATCTGCCGGAGGAGATCAGAAGCGACGGCGATACTGGGGCCGTCATTACGGTCCCGGCCGCATTCAATCAGATGCAAAAGGACTCGACGATGGCTGCTGCCGATGCGGCTGGCCTCGGGCGGATCGCCTTGATGCAGGAACCGGTAGCCGCTGTGATGAGTGTAATGCGGCAGCGCAAGAACGACGGGGTCTTCGTCGTTTACGACCTTGGCGGCGGTACGCTCGACATCGCCATCGCGGAGAGCATTGCAGGCCGGGTGACACTCCTTGCGCACGGTGGCATCGAGATGTGTGGCGGACGCGACTTCGACCGCATCCTGTTCGATAACTTGGTTAAGCCTTGGCTTCTTGACAACTTCCAACTGCCCGACGACTTGGCAGCGAACCCGCAGTATAGGTCGCTGTTGCGAATGGCGACTTGGGCAACGGAAAAGGCGAAGATTGAGCTGTCACAAAAGGAAGAAGCTGTCATCAGCCTTCCCGAAACCGAGCTTGGCATCCGCGATCAGGCTGGCGAGGAAATCTACATCGATATCACCATTGATCGAAAACGGTACGACGGATTGATCTCCTCAAAGGTGGACGAGTCAATCCAGTCAGCCCGTGAGACCCTCGAAAAAGCTGGATTGAGTCCGCATGATGTTGAACGCGTTGTCTTCGTCGGTGGACCGACCCATTACAAGCCTCTACGGGACAGGGTCGCCTTTGAACTTGGTATCGGACCGTCAACAGATGTGAACCCGATGACCGCAGTCGCGGAGGGTGCGGCGGTCTTCGCCGAAACCATCGACTGGACAACAGAGAGTCGCGGACGAAAGAGTGCCCGAGGAGCGATCAGGGCTGGTGGGGTACTCGATCTCTCATTCAACTACATCGCCCGAACGCCAGAGCTAAAAGCCAAGATTGTGGCCAAGCTGGGAGACCGTACCCCGCCGGGTATTGAGTTCGAGATGAACAGTTTGGACACGGGATGGTCATCGGGGCGAATCGCTCTGAAAGGTGGCGCAACTGTCGAGCTAAGCCTGACCAAGCCTGGCGACAACACCTTCAAGGTGTTCGTGTTCGACTCGAATGGTGCGCCCGTTACTTTGGTTGAAGACAAGATCATCATCGTGCGTACTGCCGCTAGCATCGATGCGATTCCGGCGTCGCACTCCATCGGCATTGAGACCCGCGATAAGGTCGGTGGTCGGTTTGTGCTTGATTATCTCGTGCGAGAAGGCGATCAGTTGCCAAAGAAAGGCAAGAAATCCTTCAAGGCAGCCGAGTCTCTCAAGGCGGGAAGCGCTGGATCAATCAGATTCAAGCTGTGGGAGGGCGAGATTGCCGACCCCATCAGCGACAACCGGTTCATCGGACTTTTTGAGATTAAGGGATCAAACTTTGATGATGGCGTGATCGCAGCGGGCGCGGAGTTGGTCTGCGAGTACGAGGTACTCGACTCCGGCAACATCATCTTGGAAGTGTCGGTTCCTTCCATAAGCGGCTCATTCGAAAGTGGGCGTAACCTCTACTCTAGTCAGGAAGGCAAGGTTGATTACACTAATCAAGCGAAGAACATTCACGAGCAATCGGACCAAACCGTGCAGCGCCTCGATGAGATGGCATCCAGGGTTGACGATCCTCGCTTAGAGCAGGCGCGAGAAAAATTACAGCAGGCAAGCGCCATCAGGTCTGACGAGACCGATCCCGAGACGGCCAAGCAGGCGATGGACAATGTGCAAGAAGCCAAGCGCTTGATGGCGTTGGTTCGCAAGGAGCACCTAAAGGACATTCGGCAACTCGAATTAGATAGGACTGTTGAGGTCTTCAACAAGGCAGTGCGTCAATATGCACGGCCCACAGAAGCATCGTCATTCGATAATTTGGTAAAGACGGCGCAACGCGCGATTGATAACCCCAGCAGCGATTTCGAGTCTCATTTGGATGAGCTGAGTGGCCGCAATTTTATGATCCTGTGGCGTCAGGACTGGTTCGTAATTGATCGCTTCAAGTGGTTGGCCCAACATACCTATCTATTCCCTGATGCCCGCGAGCATGCGCAGTTGGTGGCTGTCGGGAACGAAGCGCTAAAGGCCAGCGACATCGATAAGCTCCGCGCCACGGTCGCTCATCTCAGCTCAATCCGTATTGGCTCTGTGGGCGTAGACGAAATGACGGCCAACGCGAACATTATCCGGAATTGATTATGGCCCTCAACGCGTGGCTTCCGTTTGGATTTAGGTTGCCTGACGACGCGAAGGCAGGCATCGAGCTTTTCGAAGGAATAGAATGGCAGGTTTTTGAAACGCAGGGCGGTGGGCGCGCGCTCGTTGTGCATGACACGCTGGTGCGGCGCTGGCTCGATGCCGGTTTGGTCGGGGAGGGGATATTCAGCGCGTTTCAATTTGGTGACCGCCAGCTTTGGTCGATGTCATGCGGTCCCAGCCAGACGCTGTGCCCTGTCAATGAACCGAAGTCGCCGGACAACAAAGCTGAGGCACTCGCCTTTGCTTTGGCATTGAAAGCGTCTCGCGATATCGATGCGGAATCCAGCTTTCAAGATGCCATTTATGTCGAGAAGATCACGCGGTTGCTCCCGACGTACAGCATCAGTTCTAGGACCGGCGACGATGTCATTCTCGGTTACTGGTTGACAGGCGGTGCGAGCATTCCGGTCACTTCCTTCCGAAGGCTCCGCCAGATAATGAGCTGGCTGGGTGCAAACCATCTGAAGGATGTTGTCCAGGCAGCCGGATTTCAGGTTCCAGAACTCATTCCGCTCGAACGCAAGCCTTCAATTCCGTCCGGAAAAGCCTCTGCAGCGGAGAAAGTGGAGGACGCCAAATGCGCGCCTTCCGAGCCGAAAAAGGTGTTCGAACTCGCCGGGCGGCCGGAGCTGGCTGCGTTCTTCAATGAGCACATCGTTGATATCATCCTGAATCGGGACCGCTACAAGGCGCTCGGAATCGAGTTTCCTTCGGCGGTGATACTGCACGGCCCTCCGGGCTGCGGCAAGACTTTCGCGGTTGATCAACTAGTTGATTTCCTCGGCTGGCCGAACTTCCAGATCGACGCATCCAGCGTTGCCAGTCCGTACATTCACGAAACAAGCAGGAAGGTCGCGGAGGTATTCGAGAAGGCGATGGAGAATGCGCCGTCCGTCCTCGTGATCGACGAGATGGAAGCATTTCTGGCCGACCGCGAAATGGGATCAGGATCAAGCCATCATCGTGTCGAGGAAGTAGCCGAGTTCCTTCGGCGCATTCCGGAAGCCGTAAAGAACCAGGTGCTGATCGTCGCTATGACAAACCGCATCGAGATGATCGACCCCGCCATCCAGCGCCGGGGACGTTTCGATCACGTGATCAAGGTGGGCTTTGCGAGCGAGTCGGAGGTGCAATCGCTTCTGGACAAGTTGCTTTCCTCTTTGCCGAAGGAACCGAGCGTGGACCCTAGGCCATTGGCGCGCGAACTCGCGGGCAGGCCCTTGTCCGACGTTGCCTTCGTGGTACGAGAAGGCGCACGACTCGCTGCGCGCTCCGGCAAAGAGCGGCTGGATCAAGCAAGTCTGCTGTCAGCTTTGCAGACAGCGCCCGCACGTGAGGCTGGCGAGAGCAAAAGGCGTATCGGTTTTATCTGATAGAGGCATTCGTGACAGGGGGCGAGGGAGGACAGAACAAGGCAGAAACCAGAGGCTTTGCCGGGCTTTCTTCGCTTGTGTCCGACGTAGACGCGACGGCACGGCCGCCGGTTGGCGGGGAGACCGCGGACGCGCATCGTGGGTCGTGGAGCCCTGTTGGTCATGACCCTACAGATGACGCTCAACCAGAGCCACAGCCCAGACGACGACCTTCTGAACAAGCTCCGTTGCAACCTCCTTCCGGTTTTTTCGGCGGCAAATGGCTGTTGGCCGTTGTTGCGGTTATAGCGGTTGGTTGGCTAATCCGTCAGGCGGACAACCAGCCTTCATCGTCTCCTATGGCGTACACGCCAAGTGTGCAAGCTCCATCGACTGTTGCGCCCAGCCTTCCAGCGCAGCCGCCTCGTCCGCAGGTGCCCTCGCGGCCACAAGAAGAAAAGCCCCCTGTTGGCGAAAGCCTCACCTTTTCGGCGTCGCAGATCCGGTACTGTTTGGCCGAAGAAATCCGCATGGCTGGCGCGAAGTCTGCTGTCAACAACTACAGCGACTCCGATGTGGATCGGTTCAACGCGATGGTGGCTGACTACAACAACCGCTGCAGCAGTTTCCGCTATCGGCGTGGCACGCTGGAAAGCGCACGGCAGGAAATTGAGCCGTACCGGAGCCAACTTCAGGCCGAGGGCCGGAGCAGGTTAAGGTGATACTTGCGAGCACCAATATGAGTCCTATTAAGACTGCATTGCATCAGTCGCCGTTTGCCGTGTTGGGGGCCACGACCCGCGACGACCGCAGGCGTATCGTCGAGCTGGCGGAAGAGAAGTCCCTAGAATTGGACCACGATGCTTGCCAGAAAGCGCGCTCCGATTTGATAAATCCGCGTACCAGACTGAGTGCTGAAATCTCGTGGCTTCCCGGCGTCTCCCCGCGAAAAGCATCTCAGCTACTTGAAGGTCTGCTTCGTGACCCGATGGCAGTGCGGGAAGAGTCTGGTCTGCCCACGCTTGCGCACCTCAATTTGCTCTGTTCTGCCTTCGAGGTAGTTGATGGTGACCACGATGCAGAGGACTTGGCAGGATTCATTCAGGAGTTCGCTTACCTCGCTGAAGACGTTTCCCCCGAAGAAGTGCTACGGGACATCAACGAAGATCGTGCGGTGTCGGGATTTCCGGAGGTACGGGCGCTTGACCAAATTGAGGTCGAACTGACCGAACGCAAGCGGCACTACCGGAGAGCCATCAAAGAAACCCTCAACCGATTGCCGCCGACCACGCTCATTCAAGTGATGACCGATGTGGTGGACAGCGTTACGGCTAGTGGTGAAGACCATGCACCAGAGCTGGTTGATGGTCTAGTTGATAGCTACGAAGTGGAAACCCAAGATATTCTGCAAAAGGAGGCGGAGAACGTCCGCAAGCTCATTAAAGCCACCCGCGATTTGGCAAACTCCGGCGAAGCGGCTATCAAACCGTATGTGGACAAGCTCGACGCGGTTGCTCGCAACTGGGATAAAATCGCCCAGCCCATTCAATTGAGTGCCAAGGCCCGCGGCATCGATCACGAGCCGAGCCGAGACTTAGCCTACCAGATTCGCGGCCTCGCAATCGATCTATTCAATAACCACGACATGCTGACACAGTCTCAGCGACTCACCGGTCTCCTTCAGGAGTTGTTTTCCGAGGTGCCCGACCTATCCGAGAGGGTCGAGCAAGATGCAGATACGCTCGCGAACATCTTCCGTGAGCGCAAGCAAGCGGCAGCGCGCAAAGACGAATGGGCGCGTGAGATCACTTACCGCGCCGACATCGGGGTGATGTTCAAGAACACCCTCAGCATTTCGCCTGAAGGCATCTCGTGGAGAGGGCATAGTTTCCCACTGGAAGCGATCACCCGTGTTCGATGGGGTGCCGTTCGGCACTCCATCAACGGAATTCCCACAGGAACAAACTACACGGTTGCGTTCGGGGATGGGCGCTCCGAGGCTGTCGTTGAGTTAAGAAATGGGGACATCTACACGACAGTGCTCGACAAGCTCTGGCGGGCTGTCTGCGTCCGCCTGGTAGGGGAGATGTTGGAAGCCCTAAAGGAGGGACGAGATTGGCGCTTCGGCGACGCATATCTTGAGGATGATGGCATCACACTTGTGAAACACAAGTTTCTCGGCGCGAACGAGAAGGTACGTTGCTCCTGGGAGCAAGTCCATGTCTGGAGTGCAAACGGATCATTTTATATCGGATCGAAGAGCGACAAGAAGACCTATGTCGAGCTTTCTTATATTCAGGGCGCAAACACCCATATCCTTGAACAGGTCATTAGAATGGCTTTCAAAAAGCCTGGGATGCGTCGGTTGAGTGAGTTGTTGCAGTAAAACAGCCCCGTTCGCGTCGTCATGAGGCGTGCTCGTTGAATTACGTTATCGCGGGGGCCAGGTAGCTGATTGCCAATGGTTCTAGGGGCCGGAGCAATCTAATAAACTTTCGCCTAATGGTCCGTAGGTGCAGATCGCGCTTACGAGAGAGCAGAGGAGTCTCCATGAGAGCGCTGCAAGCTCTAGCGCGCATTGGCATCATCCGAGCATTCGTTCGGCTTTCCGCCATCCTTAATGCAGCGCCGGTAAAGCCACGGCGCGATATAGCTACCCGCCCATATACCGCGTTTTGCCTGTTCGGCTTCGTGCTGCGCTGCCTCATACTTTGCTTTGGAATACTTCGGCCAATCTAGCGCGAGCCCGCCGCGCACAAGCCAGTCCCCCAGGTCAACCTGTGCCACTGAGCACGTTGCGACGGTTCGCCCGTAGACATCACGTCCAACCGGCTCACAGCTAACAGGCCGCCGCGCGATATAGTCCGCCAGCGCATTCGCGCTCTTTGCTCCACAGCGGTACAGATCGCTATCGTCACTTCGGCAGAGCTGCGAGCCTTCGGGAGCATCAATGCCAAAAAGGCGAATGCGGGTGCCGTGGATTTCGATTGTGTCGCCGTCAATGACGGTTGCTTGCCCCACTAGAGTCTCGGAACGCGCGGAACTCGGCAATGGCGGGACGAGCGCAGCTCCGAGGATCACTGCAAGGAAAGCATTAAGCATTGGCTTCATAAGGACTGGAGTTGCTCGCGCCATCGATCACGGTGCAGCTCGAATAAGCGCTTGCGGTGGCCATTGGCACCGGAAGGATGGGGAAAGCCGCTCAAGCATCGGCGCGAATCAATTTTGCCTAGCGCAGAAAGCAGCGTTACGGCCTCATCGGCCGTTCTGCCAAGCGGCACAAAAATGGCATCAGGTAGCGCGGCTAGTTCTCGGGAGAACTTCTCTAATACCCATTCTCGAAGGCGCGGCACACTGAGGAGGCCAGGAGAGCCGCTATAATTCTCGCCAGCTTTAAAGGCCGGCGCGCTGATTATTGAGGTGAAGTGAGCAGTGCGGCGACCTGCTTTGGTGAACAGATGCAGGCAAGTATCTATGCCTAGCAGGCGTTGCAATCCGATCCCGTCGAGCATTTCAACAAGGTTGCTGCGCATAGGTCCCGAAAAGCTGCCCGTAGAGTCTATGTGAGCAAACAGCTCGGCTTGGCTTAGTATCTTGCCCTCAGAATCCTTTGCTGCTCGAAACGCCTCCTCCATCTGTGTGAATCCAGGTGTGAGGCCAATCAGCGCGACGCGCGCATTAGGCTCGGCATGGTGAAACGGGGCGTAGTAAACTTCGAGACCGCCATCTGTAAAAAGTCGGAAGCGGTCAGACATAAGTTCGTGCTTTGTATACTTCTTCCCCGCGGGCAGTCTCCGCAGCTCCGAAATCCCAACCCTGAACCTGTCGTAGTATTCTAACGGCAACATGTACTGATGTGATCTTTATTAACGCGGCGTGCGGATTCGTCCGCTCGGCCATCATGGTTGCGACGTGTTCATTCTGCAAGCCTCATTGCCCGCGCCTTCAACGCATGCTCGCCAGCCACTGATCCGCCGCAGCAATCGCTTGAAATCCGCTCCTATGAAGCTGACGGTTCAGCGTGAAGCCTATACTCCGGGACGGAATAGCAAATGGTATCAATGCCACGCGCCTTATAGCAATTTATCAAATGAACCGTGCTTTCGCGCGGAGCGGCTCGATCTGATCGCGACGGCCATATCACCAGACCTCTACGCTTGTCCGTTTCCTTCCAGCGCCGCTCCTTACGGCCAAGCATCATCTCAGCAAATTTACGCCAGAGTGCAATCTGTTCCGGCTCTCGAAAACCCTGCCAAAAATCTTCGACTTGTTTGTGGGTTTCGGTCGTCCGTTTGTATTTTAGTTCGGCGTTCACAAACTCGCTCTCGCCGCTGCCATTCTCGCGAACAAGCAAGAGGTCGGCTACAATCTTTTGAGGTTCGTTTCCTTCGGTCTGGTGCGCGAGCGCGATCTCGTCCGATACAAACCAATAGGAATGACCATCCTTCAGAGCGCGCCCGATTGAATCGATTCGGCCGCCGTTCTGCAGGGCCTCCGAAATCAGCCACGACTGCAGGCGCTTTTCCGGTGTGGAGCGGCGTAGGTGGCCAAATTTTGCGCGCTCCTCGCTCAACGCAGCGAGCTTGTTCTGCAGATGCAGAGCACTTTTGATACCTGAATATCCCAATTGGGGCGTCGCGCTCGCGCAACTGACGAGGCTTATTGAGCCGACTGACGGTCTGAGGCGAAAGTGGTGACCGATAAATAGATCCCGATACGTCTCTGTGATTTTGGAGAATTCGTCACTCTGGACAAGCTCGGCATTTTGAAGAAGACGTTTTAGCTGGATATTCATCAGCGCCATTTACGAGACAACTTTCCGATCTAGATATCGATCCACTCACCGTCCTCGGCCAAGGTAACGTTGTCAAACAAAGATGGAAAACGGTGGCGCCCAAAGGTGTGGATTGGAATGAGGCGGTGAGGTGAAATGGCTGCCGCGAGTCGCTTCAGGTCAGGAACACTCGCGTGCCCCGAAGTATGAATTGACTCAAAGGGTATGCCGCGCGCCCTGCAATCAGCCTGCAGCCTGGCCCCAGCCCCATCAGCCAAATATCCATCCCACTGAGACCAGATCACGCGCGCTCCCGTAAGCGCATTGGCCCGATCAAGATCAGGCATCATCCACCCCCTAAATAACATGACCGAACGAAAGCCGCTCTCGGCGAGTTGCTCGGACCAAATCCGAAAGCCGCGATAACCATCGACCAGGGCAGCAATCCCCTTGGCTTTCAATTGAGCCCGCTGTCTTTGAGGAATGTAGACTGCGAGATTTGACCATCCTGGCGCGGGCTGGGGAATGCTGTCGCGCCCCGTGGCTTTCAGCACCTCAGCCGCGTAAGCGTCAAGGATGAGGCTGCGACCCGTCCGCTTTGCCGCGCGATAAATCGTTACCACACGGTCAATGTTCTGGGCTGAGCAGGCGACCAGGGCGATGCCTTCGGTCTGCTTGAAGCGTGTGACAAACGTCTCCTCAAGGTCTTCCTCTGACGGAAACGTCTCGTCATCAGACAAGCGGCCGAGGCTCGAACCTTCCATCAGCATGAGGTCGATGTTGCGTGGCGGATCGCTGATCAGCGCGTCAAATAGCTTACGTTTTCGACCGTGAGCGCGAAGATCACCGGAATAGAACACGTGCTTGCCACCGGATACGATTTCCATGGCGTAAGCGTCAAAGCCAGAGTGATCGACGAGGCGGGGAACGATGGTGAAAGGGCCAATCTGAATTGGCTTGCTATGCTCAAGGTAATGAGTTGCATTCAGGGCAACGGCATCGGGAACGAAATCGGCGGACGCCCGGATGATGCTCTCGGTCGCCTTCCCCATGATCAGCGGAATCGCGGGGTTGACCTTCGGCACCAGGCCCCAATGGTCCCGATGACCATGAGACAGGACTATGCCGAGAAGGCTGGCGCTGACTATGGAAAGCCCATCGACGTTGGGCAGCGGCGTGGAAGCGAAATCGCTGGCGTCCAACGGAAGACCGAGATCGAGCAGGATCCGGGCCCCCTCATTCTCCAGCTCGATACAAGTTCCGCCAATCTCCCGCGTGCCCCGATGGATTCGCAATCTCACTGCGCGACCTCGCCCCGGCTCATTCCAACCTTCTATATTCAATCGAGCATCGGATAAATTTACACGTTATGGAACATTTGCAAAATATTTTTGGCTGGCGAAGCGCCCCTGCGGATGTCAACTAGATTGCTTGCAATGGGCGGTCAATATGAACGAACGCATGACCTTCGCGATTGGAGACATTCACGGATGCTTCGAGGAGCTCAAGTCTCTGCTCGACGCGTGCCGAAAGAGCGCGGGCGACATCGAGCACGATTTCCTCTTCCTGGGCGACTATGTCGATAGAGGCCCCGCGTCAGACGAAGTGATTACCTATCTGATGCAAGAACAGGCCAGCAACCCGTCGCACTTCCGTTGCCTAATGGGAAATCACGACCATATGCTTTGCCTCGCTGCGGATCGAAGCCGTTCCGATGCCGACCTCGTTCAATGGTGGGCGAACGGCGGCGAACAGACGCTCGATGCTTACGGCCTAGATGACCCCTCCGATCTCCCGGTGGAACACCTTGCGTGGATCAGAGCGCTGCCTTTTCAAACTCGCGACGAGCACAGGTTGTTCGTTCATGCCGGAGTAAGACCGGGCGTTCCCTTGGAGGCCCAATCCATGGACGACATGTTGTGGATACGTGAGCCGTTCCTGTCCTCAAGGCGGTGGCACGGTGCTCTCGTGGTGCACGGCCACACGCCAACGGCAACGTGTGCTCCCGACGTTCAAGCCAATCGCGTCAACCTCGATACGGGAGCCTGCTTTGGAGGCCCACTCACAGCAGCGGCCTTTGGTTCAGCTCAGTTAGCACCCCTGTTCTTTGTAAACAGCGACGGTTTGAAGTTTGAAGTGCGGTCCGGGTCCGCAACAATGCGAACTCCCAAAAGCGCATAGCACGCCAAACGACACGCGAGTGACGCGCTCCTTCGACTCAGGGATTGGTGATCACTGCTTGCATCACCGCGGATCATCGGTCATTCACCCTACATGCCGACTCGAAAGTGAGGAACCTATTGACAAAGTCTTCCGTCTTTCTTGCAAACTACGACGAAGTTTCCAAGTTTGCCGCCGATGCGTATGGCAATTTCTTTCATGAGCATCTGCAGTCATGGTTCGAGATACTCGATGCGGAACCATCGATTCAGCCGATCATTCAACGGTTGCTAAGTCGGGCCAATCTACAGAAGCTTCTTGCCGACGCAGATTCCAGGGCGTAACCAGAGATAAATTGGCCCGGCTTCATAGAGTGGCCGGAAGATCGGGAGGAGAGACTGGGGGTCCGGTTAGCTCTCTTCAGGGAGATTGCTGCGGAGCGGATAGATGCGTGGGACTTCTCGCAAACGCACGTCTGCTTTCGTCGGGATGTGCAGGACTCCATTCGGCCGCTCGCAAAGGAACTGTTCTGGCCTTTTGCGAGAGAGCTCCGCCGCCTCATTGTGAGTGAACTAAAGTAGTAGGATGAGCCACTCGGGAGACGTTTTCTTGTAGCTCATTACCTGCCTCCGGTCGATTGTATGAACGCCACTCAGCCAATCCAGTTTGATGAAAGCCAATGACCAGCGCTGAAGTTTGTTGGCCGAGTAGCGCCTGCCCAATATGGAATTATCTTCGTGCGAAACATTACTCGCTATCGGCTCCTTGAGGAAATAGCGGAGGACCTCGCCGCCATAGAGGTTACGAGCAAGAACCTCTTAAATACCGTATCTTCGCTTAAGCTCCGCGCCCGAAGCGCGCTGGCTTTTCGCGATGAGCTTCGCAACAAGAGATTAGGCGAAGCTCGAACGAAAGCGCGCGATGCAAATGCAAGACGAGCGAAGTTGATTCGGGACGAGGTTCTTCCCATGATCGACGCAGCCAAGAAGGCTGGGGCAATGACCCAACGTCAGATTGCTGACTGGCTGAACAAGAATGGCGTCTCCAGCCCTCGTGGAGGAATGTGGTCCGGGGGCTCCGTCCATCGCCTTGTAGCGGCGAGCGATAAATTGCACTCGACAGAAGGAGAATAAATGACTTCCTGCGAAGTCTCGCGACGGCAACTTTCGCGCCGCAGCGCACGTAACTTTCGACATGTAACTTGATAACTATTCAACAATAGTTATCGGCACTCACGTTCTTGTTCACAGTTGATCGCGCGGGAAGCTGTTTCGCCTTGCCGCCGCGCTCTGACAGCTTTACTCCAGATGTTCGCAGACGTGGAATCGCATTTTCCGAACTTTGGCTCAGCTCTTCCCCCTTCATGCTTATTCAGCGAGGGCTCTTGCTACAATCTTATAAACCGATCTGCCAGACATTCGTCCGACTGATGGAATGGCATCAGCTAGTTCATAAATCGCCCGACGCACGTTCGACTGCATTACTAGTGCCTCGGCTCGGACGATGGCCTCATTGATGAATTGTTTGATTTGCTCAATGCCAAGACCACCCCGAAGACCATCTGCTACTGCGCCCGCGAAATCGCCCTCTGATTCAGGACTATTCCACACTTCGGACACTGGCCTGCCTGTGTGCATCGCTTCCGCTACCGAGGCAAGCACTGTCATCAGCATCCTCCCCCTTAACCACTCATCGACGTTCGCACCATCTGCTCTTGCTAGTGACAGCGCAGCTTTAAAATGCTTCTCAACCCATTGCTCTTTTGGAATTCCAGCGACGGTTCTTTCGAAGCTCCTTTGCAGGTCCTTGGAAAAGAGGGGACCGTAGGTGGTTGCCTGCGTACTGAGCGTGATTGCCCCATCGAAGGCGCTCTTGCCGAGGGCCTTTCCCGAGCCAACTTCGATGTACGAGACCACCTCTTCTGGGGGAAGTCCGAGCTGGGTTGCGGCCAATATCCGGCCCACCGCGTGACCCGCCTCGTGGATTGCAACAATGGGATCTAGTTTGCCCGCCTTTTTTGAACTCCGAGCTACGCGTCGCTCTCGTCTATTCATCGCATTACTCCGATAGTGCATCGCTCAGATTCGCTTGCCAGTGTTTCTTTACGAGGGGGTTTAGTTGCTAAATTGATATAGGCGAATCTTCTTGAGGACAAAGGCGACCTTGGTCGCCACCGCAGTCGGTTGCGGAGCACGACAGCCCCTGATGCTGTTGGCGGCACAACGAGAGCGACGAAGGCAGATACGTCGGCCGCAGACGATAAGCTTTTCATAGAATCCTTATCAAACGGCCATGCGCACTTGGCTGGGGGCGTCCGCTGAGGCCCCTTTAACTGGAAATGCCGTGCGTGCCGATCCGCAGAGCGACGAGGCCATGTCGCTGGTCTCGCCCATACTTCCGCCGTCGGACATGAGATGGAGAAGCGCACTAGAACGGATCTGGGGCGGCGGTTCAGTTTTCAACCACTGACTTACCTATAAGAGTGCTGCATCTGCGAACCAGTTTGTTGGTCTGTGGGCGCGGGGACTGCAATCGAGAGTACCCTTTCGGCCTCCTCGATCACCCAAATTCCGGCGAGAAAGACTAGAAAGGGGCGCGGCGACAGGCGCGTCGGGACCCGAGGTCGGGCATCTACAGGCCCACGCAAAATATCTAGACCTTCGCCCGAGCCAGCCTGACACTCGCGGTGCTTGCTGGTATGCTGCTCCACACGCATGCATGAAATTTTGAGTGTGGCTGTGGTTTGATTAGGGAGGCGCAAATGTTTCGTTTTCTTGCACTCATCATTGGCTTAGTTTTCGGTTTTTCCAGCGCTCTTGCCGACGATTTCTCCAGCGTAAAAGGGCTTTGGGTCTGCACTTCTGGCTGCGGCTGCACTCCGGCCTCGCCGTCCCGCTACGCCTCGATCAGTAGTAGCGGGACGGCGCGGAACGAATGCGGCGCTCAATCGGTACTCGTGCTCACGGGCAATCGTATTCAGGCAACGGATTGGGCAACGGGTGCAACCTTGTCCCCGGATGACACTCAGATCAACTGGGATAATAACTCCGTATGGTCTCGACTTCCGGCGAATGCTCCCGACCTCGACCAAAGGGTCGCTTGGGACGAAAGCCGCGCGTTTTACTGCGAATCCGGCCTCGGGCGCTTCCCATCGAAAGAGGCTGAAAGTGGAGCGCCCGCGTGTGATGACAGTGATTCCGTAATGTTCAATGCACTTCTCTGCAGATCAGGCGATCCGCGTGGCTGCAATACGGTAAAGCTCTCTCAGGACGACAACGGGCGGTTTTGGAGATCACCGAAAAGAAAATTGGAGCGGCCAGCCGATCCGACAGCGGCGGATGATGCAATCGCAAAAATTCAGAGCCGCGACCTGGGTGAGACGACCTTCAGCGGTGATCACGCTACAGGACTCTTTGTGTACTTCGGTCATATGGGCGACAAGGAAAAGGACGCCTTCAAGAACTGGATAGCCTGGATCGACTCGAATGAAAGATGTTTGACCTTCTGCGGTGCTATGCCTATCGGCACACCGAGATTTTGCAAGAACGACCGCTGCGCATTTCGACCCGGCGATTGCTCGGTGCTTGTCTTGCTTGGTCGAAAGCTGGGCGTGGGGGTTCCGTTCTGCACCATCGATCCGATAAGTCCCATTCCAACGGTGGTGAACCTCGCGCAAGCTATGAAGAACAGCTATGACGAGACAATCGGAAAATTTCCGATACAGCCGCCGATGTTGAAGCTTCTGAGGGATAATTTTGATAAGGCGCTCAAGGCTTACGAAGATGCCATAGCTCCCATAGAGGAATTGCGTACTAGGGTTGAGGCCGAGGCTGTACGAGCCCTGATGCTCGCGCAAATTGAGGCGACGTTAAGCGCAAAACTGAATGACCGAGGTTTTTCCCGGCACAATGCCTTGGTTGAGATCATGATCTTGCAAGACTGGGGCTTGGGCAAATCATGGATGAGCAATGCTGCAGGCCAAATTGCTGACAACGAGCCGCTGAATCCATTCTTTCAGTACGTTGCCCACCGGCGCTCCAACAAGGATAGTATGTTGCCTCTAATTGGTACAGAGTGTCCAAATGAGGCGACTGATACTAACCACCTCCGGCGGCAATGGTCGTGGGAACGAGACACTGCCAAAAAAGAATGGAATAACACCATGTACTGGGACTGCCTGTTTATTGCAGCCATGTACAGGGAGAAAGGCGCGCCGCCTCCTGACGATGACTCGACTGAGAACGCATTAAGGGCAGCACTAATACAGGCAATCAATTTGGCGAACGCAGCGCTGGCAACGACGCAGGGATCGCTCAAGGCGATCACGGACCTGCTCGCCGAGGCCACGAATCCCGTGGATGCAGCAAAAAAGAAAATCGATGAAGCAGTTGATGCGGCCAAAAATCCTGGACAGACGGTACAAAAAAAGGTCGATGATGCAAGAGATACCCTTAGTCATCCGGGGCAAGCGATCACACACCCCGTGGAAACAATACGCAGGCTCAATCCGTTTTGAACTTTTAGCTGGAGGGATGACCTAAGTAGGTCCTTTTCAAATGACGACGAGCTGAATTGCGAACTGCAGCTCGTCGTCAACATCCATTAGGACTCGCTGTAGAGCGATCTGAGGCTCCCCCGAGAAGGCCGCCGACTGAATGCAACGCGCCATATGGCACGTCCGTGGAGGGCTGGTCCTTTTGTTCTCTGCTATCTCGACGGTTAGCGAGACTCAGAAAGTCTGCGAATACGCAGCCTCGTGAGTTTGCACACGCGAAATTCTCGTTGCGCGAAGACTCAGATGTTATAGAATCTGCTTTGCAAATGATTTGACTGAAATGGCTGGCAAGCAGGCCAAGACGCTTTCGACTGATCATATCGACGATCTCCTCTTTTTCGCCGAGCGCTCTCGCCATCCGCTACGCAACCGCCTGATTGTACTGCTTTCGGTAAAGGCTGGCCTTCGCGCAGCAGAAATAGCCAAATTAACCTGGGAAATGGTGCTCGGCCCGAGCGGCGAAGTCGGCAACACCATCGAGCTTCAAGACAAAATCGCAAAGAAAGGCAGCGGGAGATCGATTCCGCTGCACGCCGATCTACGAGAAGCACTCGCCGCAGTGAAGCAGCTAGGCGTAAGCCAAGGGCCGGTCATTAGGTCACAGCAAGGTGGGGCAATGACGCCGCTTAGCATCGTTGTCTGGTTTCACCGCGCTTTCAAAGCGCTCGATTTGAAGGGCTGCTCCTCACATTCGGGACGCAGGACCTTTATCACCCGCGCAGCTCGCCTGGTGCACAAGGCTGGCGGGTCCCTGCGCGATGTTCAGTTGCTTGCTGGGCATCGCTCGATCCAGACCACGCAGGGATACATCGATGGTGACAGTGATGCCCAGCGGAGGTTGATATCTCTGATCTAGAATCGCGTTCGCCTAAGGTACGACCATCCTCAAAAAAGATGGCGGCAAAGCTGACTGCCCCGCGTACGGAGCTTCTTGAACCACATGATCATTCCGACGCTTTAATCCGCGCCGCCTGTACAATCGCTGGATCACTATCGTTGCTCGATGAGATCGATGACGACTTTCGTCACGCGGGCCTGGATCGAGCTGTCGCGTCGGGCAATACGCCGCCGATTTTCGATTGGCTCCTGACAGCGTTCAGCTTTCAGGGGATCAGCGACGAGGTTGCAAGGAGCTACATGGAGAAGCACGGGACCGCGTCCTGGTCCAAAATGGAAGCAAGCCTCCAAAATTCGCCCTCCTGCCCAAAGCTCCAAACCTTCTGGGACTACGCGGGCTGCCGGTACGACAAGGGCAGCTTCACCTGTGCCGAGCCCGATCATATCGATGCCTGTCCAGTACCTCGTCCAAACCTCCGGAACGGGCGGCTGAATCAGACCGCCTACAGCTTCTTTCTATTCGTCCGGGACATCGCTGGCGGCGATCTCATCGGCTGGATCGATAGGCAATTGGAAGCCACCACAGGGTTATCTGACGCCGATCTGGAGACCGCCAGACAGGAAGCCCTGATCGGCCCCCTCCGAGAAGTTTTCGGTGTGGCCGACAAGGTCCTCACCAATGCGCTGTCCTGGCTGATGATAGGCGCGCGCAACCACAGGCCCGTTTGGTTCGGGACCGGAAAGGCAATGCTGGTCATTGATACGCTGGTCCACAATTTCTTACACCGCACCGGCGTTATGGAGAACTGCGGGATTCCCCATCAGTACGGCCCGGCCTGCTACGCCGAAGGCGGCTGTGCCGAGATTATCCGAGGTGCCGCCGAGCGGATCGATGCGCGCTCCTTCAATCCGAGCTTTCCAGAGACGTTCCCGCGTTTCGTCCAGCACGCCATATGGCGGTTTTGCGCCGCGGACGGCCTAGCCCTGTGTAATGGTAATCGAATTGACGACCGCGAGGCGTGCCAAATAGGCTACTGCTACCTGTTTCGAATCTGCCGCCGAAAACCGCTAAAATCGAAGTAATTTCAATTATTTGCGGTATTTATGAGTGCTTGTTCTCGACCATTAATTAGCATATACTGCATATGCAAGGTCGATTCACGACTTTGCGTCATTTTAGACTTGGAGATACTTCCGGGAATACTTTTGCCCAGCCTTCGGGTCTGAAATGACCGTTCCACTCGCGGATTGAGGGAGCCCTTTGGCTCCCTTTCGCATTTCTAGGAGCTGCTCAATGGGCAAGAAAACTGGGAAGACCGAACCGGTAAAGGTTGATCCGGTCTACGTTCTGGGACTCGACGCTAACGGCAAGCCGCGCGGCGCTAGGTTTGCCGAGCTGAAGGACAGCATTGTATCGGCGGCCATGGACATGAAGTGCCGCGTATTGATCGACCAACCGGAGGCAGTGTCGGCCTTGGGTGCGCGTTCCAGCCGATCGTGATCACCGATTCCAGGCCATCGTGATCACCCATTCCAGAGCATCGTGATCACCATTTCCAGCCGATCGTGATCGCTATTTCCAGCGATCATGAT